>Ga0193753_10000010_pt1 | contig 392332 bp, 330 predicted proteins | sample H1c2metaG_FD_144925 | JGI IMG/M metagenome (GOLD analysis project Ga0193753, IMG submission 144925) | Soil microbial communities from a riparian zone of the East river system, Colorado, United States - H1c2 | ecosystem: Environmental > Terrestrial > Soil > Riparian zone | place: USA: East... | reverse complement strand
CGACAAGCGTTATGAGTTGTCCAACCACCTTGGCAATGTGTTGGTTGTGGTCAATGACAAGAAATTACCGGGCGCGGCGAGTGGAACAATACCATACTACAACAGTGACATTGCAAGCTACAGCGACTACGACCCGTTTGGGATGCCGCTGCCTTACAGGCAATATGATGCACCTGATTACCGTTATGGATTCCAGGGGGCAGGAAAAAGATGATGAGATAAAAGGCGAAGGCAACAGTTTAAATTATACCTTTAGGATGCACGACCCGAGGGTTGGGAGGTTTTTTACTACCGACCCACTCGAAAGTAGATATCCTCATCTAACCCCATATCAATTTTCAAGTAATTCTCCAATTGGAACAGGTGAAATAGAAGGATTAGAAGGTGGTGAGGAAGTTAGGTTTAATCAATATATGAAGTCCCAAGGAGGAGTTCAAGCTTTAGCAGTGAAAACTGAACAAGAAATGGGTAGAAAAGCAGCGGAAGCCATTTTTGTTAGGATGCCTGAATCTACCATAGATGGGGTGACTTATACGGCGACTAGTTTATTCCAAGGTTTTATAGGTGGAATTTCATATGGTTATGGAGACGAAATGTATGGTAACGGATATAAAACTCAAGTAAATATTCCAAGTGTTGGTTTTAGTTGGAAAAATGGATTTTCTAAAGACTCTAAATCAGCTACTAGAGGGAATTTGAGCTTTAAAGATGGAATGAGACTAATTGACGGTGTTACAACAATATTTTCAATAGGTGAACTGTCATATCTAAAGCTTGCAGGTGCTGGCAACAAAATTGCAGCTCGAGAGTCTTTAGCTAAGGTATGGGGACTAGAGATGGAATATGTAAACTTTGAGAAAGCTATATATACAGATGTAATAGAAGACGGAACTACATTAATTCAATATAGATTAAAAGCTAATACAAAGGGTAATTACTATGCATATCCAGGAACCACTCCTGAGGAAATCGGTTTGAGGTCTGAGGATATTATGGAAACGTATGAAGTTATAGTAAAAGGAAATCAGAAAGTAATAAAATCTACTCATGCCAAAGATCTATCACCATATTATGACCTAACTGGTAAACCTGTGAAAGGAGGAGGTTTACAGATAAAAAGCGATAATTTGAAATTAGAGACAAATTCAGAATTTAACCCATTAGATAAAAAATAAATGAATGGAAGCATTAAAAAAGATAATTTGGGAAATTAAAGAGTATGCTAAATCTGAAAGGAGCAAAGAAAAGTTAAACAAAGTTGACTATTTTTTTATTTCCATGCTTGAAATATCAAGTAGTCTGGCAGAACTTGGTATTTACCAAGGCAGAAAAATTTCTGTGGAAGAAGAAGAAAATTGGTTTAAAGGAAGCTACCATTTAGATTTTTGGGATTCAAATTTAAATGAAGAATTATATAAACCTTTTTGCGAAAAAATTAAAGAACTGAACTTTTTTAGATAATAATTGTGTTCGCTTCTCTCTGCAGTAATCTGTACCAGCAAAATCCATAAAAACCGTAAAGCCACTAGGTACATTTTTAATTTTGCTAACGTGCAAAGAAGCAACGAATGGGAAGCTAATGGGAAAATGTATTCAACAGGTTGTAGGCTTGAATTTTTGCTTCTTTTGTTTCAAGACAAAAGAAGGCAAGCAAACTACAAAACATCCTTTTAGGAAAAAATGTGATTGTGACCGCGTGAGGGATTGCAGCAAAGTGCCGCGCACTGCGGAAAGCCCGACCCGCAGGGTCACGCCCAAAAGATACCATCCCGGATTATCTCGATCCTTCCGAACAGGCGGCGGCGGAGGAAACCGAAATGATCTTAGCTGACTATTATAACATGGCCGGCGACAAGCGTTATGAGTTGTCCAACCACCTTGGCAATGTGTTGGTTGTGGTCAATGACAAGAAAATCCCTGGCGATGCGAATGCTGCAATACCTTATTATAACAGCGATATCGTGAGTTATAGCGACTACGACCCGTTTGGAATGGAATTGCCGTACAGGCAACATGATACGCCTGCTTACCGTTATGGATTTAATGGGAAAGAGAAGGACGATGAAGTAATGGGGGAAGGTAGTTATCAAGATTATGGAATGAGACACTATAATCCTAGATTGGGAAGATTTTTTAATGTTGATCCTATTGCTGATGAATATCCAGAATTGACACCTTACCAATTTGCAAGCAACACACCAATTTGCGCAATTGATTTAGACGGATTGGAAATGTATTTTATGACACCACCAGGAGATTTAAATGATGAAAGTGCAAATATGCTTATTGATTTTTTACCGGTAGTTGGAGATATAAAAGGTGGTATTGAGGGTATTATTGGATATGATGCTTTAGGACATAAATTGACACCAGATGAAAGAAAATTAGGTATTTTTGGAGCAACAGAATTTAAAGATGCTAATAAATTTATTAAAGCTGTCGAAGAAGTCCCGAGACTGGTTAATGAAGTGTCGAAAGCAAAAGCACTTAAAGTTGCTGTTAGTGATGCAAATAAAATTGAGAAGAAAGTTGTAAATAAAGCGGAGCAACTTAGAATTAATAAAGCGGCTGGAGCAAAGAAAGAGGCTATAGTTAAAGGCCAATTAGAAAAAGGATTAAATAATAATGAAGGACTATTAGAGCAAGCATCATTTAAAATAAATGGCACTAAGAACAGAGCTAAGCCCGATTTTACGATTGTGAATAAAGATGATGGATCAATAGTCAAGATAGTAGATTCAAAAGCAGGAAATGCGAAAAAAACGCCACGTCAAAAAGAATTAGAAAGAAAAGGCGGTACATTGACAGGCAAAAAGGCCAGGGAATATAAAGGAAGTTCAACGCCTCCAACCACTATAGAAATAAAATAATCTAATTGTTTATATATATGATTATAAAGCTTATTAAAAAAAATAAAAAGCATACTGATTTTATCGTGCTTGAAAAAGACGGTTGCCTCATCAGAATAAAGGAAGGGAAATTAGGGATGCCCGCTTATTCATCTTTTACCGGTAATTATGGTAATAATGACAATGCGATTTTAGAGATAAAAAAAATGACAGAAGCATACCTGTCTAAAGGCTATGTTATAGAAGATGAAAGCCCCATTATTGAATTTGAAGTTTTTGATAAGGCCAAATGGCATTTTGACGGTGATTTTCCAAAGGAATTAAATATATATCAGGCCTATGTTCATACAGGTTTTTTTATTGGCTGGCTAGTGATTAAAGATTTAATTAGTGAAGAATTCAAGGTCGAAAGCAGGGATGCCATACAGAGATTTTTAAATAAGGAAATAACTTGTGTCCAGTTATTTGATGAACAATTGGATGGGGTATTTTCTTCTAATGAGGTGAATGATAAAGGCTATAGTTTTACTAAAAGCTATTTTGAGTTTGAGAATGGAAATTATTTAAATGATTATGAAATGGCATTGGCTTCTGATTTCCCATCATTATATTATGTACAGGACACTTGGGATAATTTTGAAAAAATATGCAGTATAATAGAAAAAGGTTATCAAGAGTTTATATCAACCCCCCGATAGTCCGCGCAATTGGGATTTACCATGCCGAAATAAGCATGTATTATACCCGATAATGGATAAACATCCGGGCACGGTAGGCCATCATATTTAAGTGATTGATGTAGGCTTGAATTTTTACTTCTTTTAGCTCACGTGATAATATTTTAAACGGTGTTCGTTGAATCTCCTACGTCGATTTGTTTCAAGACAAAAGAAGGCAAGCAAACTACAAAACATCGATTTAAGAAAAATGTGATTGTGACCGCGTGAGGGATTGCAGCAAAGTGCCGCGCACTGCGGAAAGCCCGACCCGCAGGGTCACGCCAAAATACCGACCATGACGGCGATACCATCCCGGATTATCTCGATCCTTCCGAACAGGCTGCGGCCCAGGACACCGAAATGATCTTAGCTGACTATTACAACACTGCGGGCGACAAGCGTTATGAGTTGTCCAACCACCTTGGCAATGTGTTGGTTGTGGTCAATGACAAGAAATTACCGGGCGCGGCGAGTGGAACAATACCATACTATAACAGCGACATTGCAAGCTACAGCGACTACGACCCGTTTGGGATGCCGCTGCCTTACAGGCAACATGATGCGCCCGCTTACCGTTATGGATTCCAGGGGCAGGAAAAAGATGATGAGATAAAAGGCGAGGGTAACAGTTTAAATTATACCTTTAGGATGCACGATCCGAGGGTTGGGAGGTTTTTTGCGGTGGATCCGTTGGAGAAGAAATATCCATGGAATAGTGCTTATGCGTTTAGTGAAAATAGGGTAATTGACGGTGTTGAGTTAGAAGGATTAGAATATGCTTCATGTTCACAAATATTAAATCATAAAGGATTTTATGAACCGGCATATTTGCACGCTATAAATGATAGTGATTTGTTAAGCGCACAAGCATCTGGTTATGTTTTTAAAATGGGCTTTACTAATTATCTTCCAAAAAAATTCATTGATATTTATACTGGGTCGAATGGCGGAATATTACATCTATCAGATAAAGAGACGGCAGATTTACACGTGTCGCCTGTTTCAATATCTGGAGGCACAAATACTAGAACATTTGCAAAGGAACGGGCTGATTTTAATGCTGCACTCAAAAGTATCGAGAAAGGTGAATCAAAAAAAGTAAATTTGTCGGTTTCGGCTAAAGCAAATAATCAAGGTACATTAGGAAGATTTAATGTCTTTTTTGAAGGTATATTAACTAAAACTGGAGATAATAAATGGGTGTTTAATGGTACCATGCAATTTAAAGATGATTGGGACTTTGACCAAAAAAAAATCGGAACAAGAAGTCCCGATGCAGAAGCAAAAACTGGAATTGCTAGAAAATATCTTACAGGAAAGCCATTTAGCATTGAAAGTCCAATATACAAAGTTCGTGAAACTGAGACCGACCCAGCTATTGACTGGTTTAAGGATAAGGATAAATCAACCATCAAAGCTGTCGATATGCCACAAGGTGTTACAGATAATTTAAGCAAATAATTGACATGAAAATACATTCATCATTCTTTAAAAAATACAGTATCATATTCATTGTTTTTTTTTATTGTTGTAATAAACCACAGGAAAATAAGCTAGATGAGGTTAAACGACTTTCAAAAGTTGAAATTCCACCAAATTCGTCACTTATTGAATATTACGACAATGACGAATCTCAAATTACATTTCATATAAAATTAAAAGAAACAGATGTAGAAAATTTTTTTATAAAAAATGACTTCATAGAATTTGATAATGTAAAGAGATCGCAAATTCAATCTATTGACAAAATAAACAAAATATTTATTAACGATATTGAAAACAGTTTTGTTCCACCAAAAAAGATAATAATTAATCAGAATTCATACATACTTAAAAACAATCATACTTTCATGTTGTTAAACAAAAAAACTGGTCAGCTTTGGGGACTAATAAGTTATGATTAAACATCACAACGATAATATGGATTTGCAATTCATACTCCATAGCGCGGATTTGCAATCCGTGCCCAACAAAAAATACAGAAAAACCGTAAAGCCAATACTTACGGTTTTTTAATTTTAGGGGTTTAGAAACATACAAGCAACACAAACGTGATTTTAGAAAGGGCATGATTGTGACCGCGTGAGGGATTGCAGCAAAGTGCCGCGCACTGCGGAAAGCCCGACCCGCAGGGTCACGCCCAAAAGACACCGATGGCGACCACACCCTGACGACGACAATGACGGCTACATGACCTTTGAGGAAACCGAAATGATCTTAGCTGACTATTACAACACGGCCGGCGACAAGCGTTATGAGTTGTCCAACCACCTTGGCAATGTGTTGGTTGTGGTCAATGACAAGAAACTTCCGGGCGCGGCGAGTGGAACAATACCATACTACAACAGCGACATTGCAAGCTACAGCGACTACGACCCGTTTGGGATGCCGCTGCCTTACAGGCAACATGATACGCCTGCTTACCGTTATGGATTCCAGGGGCAGGAAAAAGATGATGAGATAAAAGGCGAGGGTAACAGTTTAAATTATACCTTTAGGATGCATGATCCGAGGGTTGGGAGGTTTTTTGCTGTGGATCCGTTGTTCAAAGAATATCCTGAATTAACGCCATTTCAATTTGCAAGTAATAGCCCAATTGATATGGTTGAACTTGAAGGAATGGAAGGTGGATGGGTTGTAGAAAAAGGAGCTGCAGTTTATAGACCGGGCCCAGTTTTAAAATCTTTTGATAGCGAAGCTTCCGCTAGAAAAGCTGCAAGTATGGGTATGAAAACTCCGGATCAATTAAAGAGCGCCGAAAAATCATATCAACAGTTTTTGGCAAGAGCACCAAAACTTGCAAAACCTCAAGCTGAATTAAGGTCTGATGGTTTAGAGGCACAAGTTAATAAGTTTAGAGGAGTAAATCCGGGTTTAGCTATCTCTAGAGGAATAATTGATGGCGCACAAGAAGCGCCGGGAATAATACTTCCAGAGATGTTTTTTTCAAAAGCAGCGGAAGTATACGAAAGTTATAAGGTATTTAAGCAATCTCAAATAGCTTTAAAGGCTATTGAAAATGTAGAAGTTGTTTCAGAAGGTACAAATTTGGCTTTGAAATTTAAAGATGGTTGGTCTTCGGAGCAAAAGATATCTGCAGTTATTAAAACTCAACAGCTGAGTGAAGCTAAGACTGTCGTTACAAATGTTCCTAAACGAGCTGCCAATTTAAGAGGTAGATTTGTAAAAGCAGGGAATGAAATTAGAAAAACAGAAGATGTAGACCATTGTGTTGATTTGCAATTAGGGGGTGCTGATTGTATAGAAACTAACACACAAGCATTAGATGCAAGTGTCAATAGAAGTTTAGGAAAGCAAATAAATACTGCGATTAAGGATCTTCCCGAAGGGACAATAATAAATAAGGTAGAAATTAAATAATAAATTTATGGATTTGTTTAAAACAAAAAATAATATTGATTCAATAAAGTTTGATTTATTGGATGATAAATACAATTCTATGTTTGATGAAAAATTTATTAATTATCAAGATGTACTTGAGTTTTTTCAAAACAATAACGGAGCTTCTTATGACAAAGGAATATTTAAAATCCATAATAAAAGCAGTTGCTTTTACTGGACAAGTATTGTATCGGATTTTTTCCCCAAATATAAGGACAATATATGTTGTTTTGCTTTTGACTGGATGGGAAGGCATTTTGCCGTTGATTTAAAACAATCAAAAAAATGCTATATGTTTGATCCTGCAACTGGAGAGGATTTTGAAATAGAACAATCCTTAGCTGGTTTTTTTAATGAAGAACTTGTTGAATATAGAGATGAGACACTAGCATGCGATGATTTTAATTTTGTATTGGATAGATTAAAGCTAGACATACTTTTACCCGATAAATGTATTGGATATAAAAAACTACTATTTTTAGGAGGTGAAGATGATTTAAAAAATACAGAAGTTATAGATATGGACATATATTGGGATTTAAATTTTAAAATATTTTCTAAAATAAGTAAAATGAATGATGGTGATATTATAGATAATATAGATTATTTATAATAGTGTGACCCGATAGCGTAAATTTGCAATCCGTGCTATAAAATGCAAAAAAAACCAGCAATTTAATTGCTGGTTTTTTAATTTAATATTCGAAACGAGGTAGGTTTATAGCCCAAAAGATACGCAGACACCCGGCACGGCAGGCCATCATATCAATCACGTAGAAAATCAAGAAGGAATTTTGCGCGCCGGCGAAGGGAGCGACCAGAGAGCCGAGCCTGCAAGGCGAGCGGCTTGGTTGCGATAGAAAAATCGCTTCGTAGATTTTAAGCGATTGATATGTAGGCTTGAATTTTTGCTTCTTTTGTTTCAAGACAAAAGAAGATGAGCAAAATACAAAGTATCCATTTTAAGAAACGCGATTGTGACCGCGTGAGGGATTGAAGCGAAGTGCCGCGCACTGCGGAAAGCCCGACCCGCAGGGTCACGCCCAAACGATGACGGCGACGGCGTTTTGACCATATATGAAGGCGTGGATGCCGATGGCGACCACACCCTGACGACCGGTACGCAGCTCAACACCGACGGCGATGCGCTGCCGGACTACCTCGACCCTGACGACGACAATGACGGCTATATGACCTTGAGTAAATCGTAAAATGATGGACGGCAATCCCGATATCGCAGACTTTGTCCATACCCAATAAATAAAAAAAGCTGCCAAAAGGCAACTTCCAAATACGTTCCGCTATTTCTTTATCAGCTTCCCTGCATAAATTCCACCATCACTTCCTTCCAATCTCACAAAATAAACGCGACGCTGCAATTGTGATATGTCAATTGAAAAAGTATCCGCCAGGATTTTCATTTGCCCCTTATTACGGTGACGCCACGGAGGTCGGTGACAGCGCTTGGAGCCACAAACTGCAAGTATAAGTGATCGGATGATGGAATAACGGTTAAAACACCAACGATAGACCCAATGCCAGCAAGGGTTTGTTGCAATCAAAAATCATTTTATAAAATATTGAATATGTTTGGCACTACCAAAAGAAATCGCCAAAATCGTCAATATTTTCGATGAATTACATAGAATGTTAAAAGTTAAGGAAAACAAAAAAATATCTTAATATTTCTCTTGTCTTGTTAAAACTAAGTTTTATATTTGGTCAGGTTCACTTAAGATTTGTATTAGTATCTGATTGATGTTGTGGAGATTGCCAACTTAAGGCCAAGCAGGAGATTTTTTTTTACGCTATTTTATTCCTGTTAATTTTTGTATAAAAATTTCTTAAAATTCCATAACATCTAACCATTACACCAGTGCTGAAAAACAACACTGCAGTCCTTACGATTGCAAACACCTTTATTCTCATTATTTTTTTAGGATTCTACATCATGAAAGACAGCCAGCCTGAGGTTGTTTATATTGATAAGGTAAAACTATTTGACGGCTTCCGCATGACTGTGGAAATGAAAAAGGTGGGTGAAAAAGAATTCGCAAACAGGAAAACGGCAATAGATGCTTTGTATGCCCAGCTGAATGCCGCTGTCGACAGCAAACAAAAGATGCGTATCCTCGACGATATTTCCCTCGCCAAGCAAGACCTCGAAAAATTCAGCGCGACTTTCGCTTCTGAGGAGAGCAATAAGATATGGACACGCATCAATAGCTATACTGCTACATTTTCAACAAACCAGAATTATAAAATGATCATCGGCACGGAAGGCTGGCGTACGGTATTGTATGGCGACAAGAGCCTCGACAAGACCAGCGAACTTCTGTCATTCATCAACAAAAAATATGAGGGCAATGAATAGATACTTATTATTTATCGTCGTCCTGTTTTTATTTTCATGCAAGAAAGAAGAACCAAAGCCTGTCGATGACGATTCGGCTATCCGCATCCGTTATTTCAACCTGCAGAATGCCGGCTGGAAATCGCGAATATATGCCCAGAAGGCAGGCGATATCACATTTACCGCTACTGAGGTGCCTATCCTTTATTACCTGCTCAAGGACCAGGGAAGCAGTGACCTTCCTAAAGTGGATTCCCTGTATGAGGCGAATAAGCGGGAACGCATCATCGAATTTACCTTTGCACAGGATGACGAGAAGGATATCCTGCAAAAAGATTTTACGGGTATGGATTATACCGACGCGGTCAAATATATGTCATTCGGGCTCGATAAAGATTTCTATGCGGTGACATCAAAGAACGATACGATACTGTGCTCGGGGACCAATTTTGAGCGCAGTTATAAAATAGCGCCATACCAGAAAGTCATGCTGTTCTTTTCAGGCATCGATCCGGATGAAAAAATACAATTGGTCTATAAAGATTACCTCTTCAGGAAAGGAACGCTCAAATTCAAGTTTAAAGACAACTATACCAAACTAGCCTTATGATCAAGCAAATCAGAAACAGTAAGTTTACGAAATTCGTCGCCAGCTACCTGGCCATCATGGTGTTTTTAGAAATGACACAGCCGCTTCGCATGTATGCGCTTACAGGCGGTCCGGCACAGCCCGAATTCAATTCCTTTACGCCTATAGGCACATCGGACATGGTTGACCTGTCGGGCGGTGATTTCAATTATAATATCCCGATTATGGATGTGGGCGGCTATCCGCTAAATCTCGCATACAATTCCAATGTGAGTATGGATCAGGAAGCTTCCTGGGTCGGCCTCGGATGGGACCTGAACGTGGGGCAGATCAACAGGCAGATGCGTGGATTGCCGGACGATTTCAATGGCGACAAAATGACGTATGAAAACAACATGAAGCCCAATACTACCGTTGGCGGCAGCATGAATGGGTTCATTTCACCTTTTGGGACACTTGAAAACCTGATCAGCCTGGGCATCGGGATCAAATACAACAATTATGACGGGTTCGGATTTTCCATCAATGGTGGACTTTCCTACCAGATTAGCGATAACATGTCGGTGGGCATGAACCTTGAATCGTCTTCAACCGATGGCGTTTCTGTTTCCCCAAGCGTTTCCTTGCATGCCAAGACTACGGATAAAAACAATGCGGATACCAAAGTTACCGGCAGTCTCGGCGTGAGCATGAACAGCAGGAAAGGGGTTGAGACCGTTACCATGTCAGCTTCAAGGAAATATGTTGGGTCGGATAAAAAGAAAGATGGCAACGGCCCTAATCAGAGTGGTGCAGGCGGCGCACTATCACTGAATGATGCGTCATTCACGCCATCGAAAAGGGTAGGGATGTCGTCTTCCAACATCATGTTCAACCTGAATCTTGAAACAGCGATAATGGGAATGGATCCGGGAGTGAAATTTTCAGGATATCGCACGACGCAAGGCATTAAGGAATCAGAAAAATATAAAGTCGAATCGGCATACGGGTATGAGAATACAACCAATGCCACCTTATCGGATGTACTGGATTTCAATCGTGAAAAAGACCGTACGGTGACCAAGAATACCGTTTCGCTGCCATTGACAAACTATACTTATGACTTGTATAATATCCAGGGCCAAGGCGTTTCAGGCACCTACAGGCCTTATCGGAGCCAAACCGGTTTCATCTTCGACAATTATACGCAGGATGACAGTTTTGGAGGTACTTTGGGTGTGGAAATCGGGGCAGGCGTAGGGACGCACTTTGGCGTTGATGCCACAGTGACCGACAGTGAAAGCAGCACAGGTTTGTGGACCTCCGGAAATTCGGCCCTGCCAAGGCTGATGGAAAAAAAGAATAATTACCCAAACTATGAAAAAGTATTTTTTAAGACTATCGGTGGCATGCATGTCGATAAAGACCTGGCTTTGTTTAACACCAACCTCGGCGGATACGATCCGGTTACCTTCAGGCTTAACGGGGCTAAGTTTTCAAGAGGCGTTCAAGCCAATTATTATACTAAACTTCTCAATTCGGCACTGCCTTTTGCTACCGGAACTCCTTACCTTGCCCGAAACCAATACCGATTAAGCAGGAATCAGGTGATCCAGAAACTGACCAGAAAAGAAGCGACCAGATTTGGATTCAAGACAAAATTTAGCCCTTATTCCAAAAGGGGCCAACATGACCATCACACTTCCGAGATCAGGGTGCTTAAAGAAGGCGGCGAACATTATATTTACGGCCGCGCTGCCTACAACATTACCAAAAAAGAAGTCACTTTTGATGTTGGAACAACGCCCACAGCCGACTGTGCTACCGGACTTGTTGCATACAATCCGGGTGCGGATAATTCGCCCGGCAACCACCAGGGCGGCGACCGGTATTTCAACCGCATCACGACGCCTGCATACGCGCACACTTACCTGCTGACTTCAGTACTTTCTGCGGATTACCAGGATATTAGTAATGACGGCCCTTCGGATGACGATTTGGGAGCTTATACAAAATTCAGCTATACCAGCAAAAACAAGAAATTACCATACAAATGGCGGGTGCCTTATGCTGCTAATATGGCAAATTACGATGAAGGGTTGCGTTCCCTCAACAAAGACAATAAGGGCAATTATCAGTATGGTGAAAAGGAATTATTGTATATCGAAAAAATTGAAACCAAAACCCACATTGCGATTTTTACCATTTCTGCGCGCAAAGACGGTTATGGCGTAAAGGGTGAAAATGGCGGTGCGGAGAACAGCGAGCCGTCAAAAATGTGGAAGCTCGAAAAAATCGCCCTGTATTCTAAGCCGGAATATATGGCCAATCCGGAAACTGCGACACCGATTAAGGAAGCGCATTTCGTTTATGACTATTCGATGTGTAAAGGCGTACCAAACAATTTGGGCGAAGCAGCGGCCGGACCTTCAGAACTGGCCAATCAAAAAGGAAAGCTGACCCTTAAGAAAGTCTATTTCACCTATGGAAAATCCAATATGGGAAAATATACCCCTTACAGCTTCAATTATGACGAAAGCAACAACTACAATTATGACCAGAAAGGATATGACATCTGGGGCAATTATAAGCCAACCCCTGCAGGAGTTGGATGTGCCACCAATGATACGCCTTCAAATGCGGAATTCCCATATGTAGACCAAAGCAGTAAGCCGAACGCTGACAAGTATGCCTCAGCGTGGTTGCTCAAGTCGATAGACCTGCCTTCGGGCGGAAATATGGAAGTCTCATATGAATCTGACGATTATAAGCATGTACAGAACCGTGATATCATGCAGCTGTTTAATGTGACTGGCGCAGGCAATGATTCTTTGACACAGAATGTGACTGATACCAATCTTTATAATAAAGATTACCTCTATGCCAAACTGGATCACTATGAGCCTGGACAAACTGCAGCGACCTATTTGAGTAAGTTATATGATAAGGCCATATTCTTCAGGTTTATGCTGAATATGACCAATACAAATAACGGGAACTCCGATAAGTATGATTATGTCACCGGTTATCTCACCATTCCTACAAGCGGCCATAATCTTTTTTTGGGCTCAGACGGTGCCCATTATTTAGCCATTAAAGTCAACCAAGCCGGAGGCAGAAACCCTGTTACCAAAGCCGGATTCTATTTCGGCAGGCAATACCTGAACAATGTGGTATACAGCCTTACGGGCAATGAGGATGTCAACGACATAAAAGGTGTTGTATTGAGTCTTGCTCACCTTGCGCCAGACATACTTAATATTTTCAGGAGTCCGGATGCACAGTTGGTCGACAAAAATATCGCCAAACATTTTATCCCAAAAAAATCCTGGATACGTCTTATTGATCCGGCCGCAGGGAAATTTGGTGGCGGCAGTCGCGTAAAAGAGATCAAGATTCACGACAAATGGGACGTAATGACTGAACATCCCGGAGAGGCCGCTTATACCCAGTATTACGGACAGCAATATTTCTATACCGAGAACGGTACTGCAATGGGTACTTCTTCAGGGGTAGCCACCTATGAACCGCTCGGATGCAAAGAAAACCCATTCGTGGAGCCTTTTTACGACCATTCCAACCCCAATTCGCTACTGGCTCCGGAAGCGACCAATTACGTGGAGATGCCTTTCGGGGAATCATTTTATCCTTCGCCGAAAATCACTTATTCAAAAGTCACTGTGCAAAACCTGCCACGAACCCGGATGGAAGGCCAAACCGAGGTGACTTTGACAAAGCATGCCGCAGGAAATGTCGTGACTGAATTCTTTACGTCATTCGATTACCCTACGGTATCTGACCTGACCTTAATCGACCATGAATATGATCCGTCGCCATTGGGCAGCATCATCAACATTTATGCAAGGACGCATTTATCGCTGGCCCAGGGTTTCTCCATCCATACCAATGACATGGATGGCAAAATGAAAGCCCAATGGGTTTATGCAGAAGGGCAGAACACACCGATATCGGGGATGGAATATAAATATGACGACATCGCCTCGACCAACCCGAACACCGGTAAGCTTGACAATACGGTGACCACCATTGACGCTAAGGGCACCATTGCCAAAAAACTCGTTGGGGTGGATTATGATGTAGTCAATGATTTCAGGGAAAATAATTCGACCACACAGACACCCGGTATCCATTTCAATACAGCCGGACTTCCATTGGCCATCGTGTTTATCATTGTGCCTACACCGCTGCCAAGTTTTTCCTATCATGAAAATGTACTACGCACTGCCGTAACGACAAAAGTCGTCCACTCCTGCGGCATCCTTAGGGAAACCATCGCGCATGATCTCGGTTCAAAAATCTCGACCAGAAACCTGGCCTGGGATGCTGATTCAGGCGAAGTCATCCTGACGCAAACGGTCAACGAATACAATGATAATTATTACAATTTCAATTTCCCTGCATATTGGGCTTATAAAGGAATGTCGCAGGCCGCACTTAACCTGGGGCTTGAATGGAAAATATTGAACATTTCGGGAGGACTTAAATTTAAATTTAACGGCACCACCTATAGCGCGGCAGATTACCTTAATAATGGCGACCAGATTTACATCACCTCGCCAATCAACAAACAAGGGTTTAAGGCATGGGTCGTAGACTTATCAGGAAACTCATTCAGACTGATTGACGCCCAGGGTATCAGGATATTGCCGGAAAGCATTCCTACGGCAGGAGCTGATATTAAGGTAGTTGGTACTGCTTATGCTAACATGTCATCTTCAAATATGGCAAGTGTGACATCTATGATTAACCCATTGTATACTTACCCAGTGGGAAGCCCGCCACAGCCAAAAACACTGATGGATTCGCGCCCGTACTTATCGAGCACTTGGTCGGATTACAGGATTGTCAACGCATCGGCCATTGAGTATAACGATATCTGGCCGGCGCAATGCGAATGCAACCTGCCGAAAATGACTTACAATGACGATCACCAGCTGACGTTTGAATTTAATAATTTGGGCAGTACTGAGGACTCCGACATCATAGCGGAAAAATCATATAACCCTTATTTATATAATGTACTGGGCAATTGGAGGGCCATTAAATCTTATGCCTATCTCACAGGACGGAACAGCATCGCTGACGCCACACCGAGAAAAACCGGTTTCTTTGCCACTTTCGGTTCGTTTTATAAACTGATTGGCGGAAAATGGACCATTGACCAGGCCAATTCAGGGCAATGGACTTTTGCATCGGAAATCTCCAAATACAATCCTTATGGGCAGGAAGTCGAGAATATGGACGCCTTACAAAGATACTCTTCTGCATATTATGGCTACAACAACCGCTTCCCTGTTGCAGTGGCAGCCAACACCAAATACAATGAGCTGGCCTCGGACGGTTTTGAGGATTATGCATTTTCCGATTGTACAACAAAATCACATTTCAGTTTTGCAGAGACATTAAACGCGCATAATATCACACTGACCGATAAAGAATCCCATACCGGTAAAAGGAGTATCAGGATTGAACCCGGCAATACTTCCGGTATCAGGAAGAAAGTAGTCGCCTGCGTTCCATCGTCAGACCCGGCCCCTAAAGTAAAATCGACCCCTGCCGTTAAGACTGCAGCAAAGGCGAAGCTTAAGGCAACGAGAGTAGTGAAAACGGCCGCTAAAACCGGAACATCAAAAAAACTACCGGCCAGACCGAAAACAACCGCGCCAGTTGCAGCAAAAAAGATTGCACCAAAAACTGCGGCCAAACCAAAGGTAGTTCCACAAAAAAAAGCCATTAAAAAATAATCCAGGATAAGATGAAATCAACAGCCAGATTACTTTGCTATATATTATGTTTATTCCTGTCATTTGCCTCCTACTCCCAAAGCGGAGGAAGCCTGGGCAGCTGTCCGGAATACTTTGAAGGAACGACTTTCCCTCCAACGGGCTGGTCGGTATTTGACAACGGCGTAGGGCTTCAGAAAAGCTGGACAACCGTAACCAATTCACTGCTCATTGAAGGCACAAAATCGGCTTACATAGCACTGGAAAATATCGGCGCAGGAAATACTTCTGAGGATTGGCTCGTTACGCCACAGTTTACAGTGCCTGCAAATGGAGAGGTACGTTTCTTAACCAGAAGAACTCAAACTCCGGGCAGTGTCAATGCGCGCTACAGGGTAATGGTTTCAGCGAATCCCATACAAAATTATACCGTAGGATATTTACTGGTCAATGAGTTTAACGATTGGTCGCTTCCAACCGTCATCCCAGAGGAAAAGAAAATTGATTTGAGCGCTTATGCCGGGCAGCAGCTTTATATGGCATTTGTAAGGGTTTGTACACAGCAGACTGCAGCGAGCGAAGGCGGTAACTGGATTGTAGATAAAGTAAGATTGGTGCCTAAATGCTCTGATGTGATTCCTATTGAAATGGAAGACCACACACAGAACTCGGTATTGATTTCTTGGGGTGGAACACCTGCGCCACAATACCAAATCGAATATGGTCCACAAGGTTTCACTCAGGGAACCGGAACAGTAATAACTGTCACGACCAATCCATACCTCATAACTGGATTATCGCCAGGTACTTTCTATCAGGTGTATGTCAGGACAGTATGCAACAGCTGTGAGGGTTATTTTGGAGAATGGTCAAACGCTTTTAATATTGGGACGATAGCAGCTAATTATTGCCCGCAGCCAGCTAATCTTACAAGTGTACTGAGTGGCAATTCGGCCACGCTCTCCTGGACGGAAACCGGCAGTGCCACAGAATGGGAAGTTGTGGTTGAGCCTTTTGGTGGCAGCGGCGTGCCAAGTGGCGTTGGGACGGTGGTCACGACTACCTCAAATCCTTATATTGTTACGGGCTTGCTGGACGATTCGATGTACAATTTTTATGTAAGATCCATATGCAAATTTGAAAACAATACCAGTAATCCAAGTGCTTGGACACATCATCCAATCGGGCACGACGGCGATATAACTTCATGCGTCAAGACGCATTTGGCTGCGGCTACTGTAGTTAAAACACTCTTTATCAATATGGTCAATGACATGCTGACGGTCATCAATAATGGCGGCACCATCAATAGTGCCTATAGCTCGCCGCAATTCCAGGCGCTCAAGCCATACATTACCGATCCAAATCCCGCGATTTACAATTTTTCTTACCAGGATGGTGTAATCAGGTTTTCTTTTGCACCCCATGATAACAGGAAAGGGACAAGACAGGATGTGATTATCACGAAGTATAGCGCGGCATATGGCCTGATGACCAATTTTGATATCAATAACTTTCAAACTCCGGAATTTTTTATTGAAAATGTCCAAGCAGAATTTGACAACGACATCAGCCACATTTATGTCAAGCATATTGATTTTTGCCGATCGCTTACGGCCGGCCCTTGCCCGAAAAGGGATTTGGTGAACCAGTTGTTTGTGAATTTGCTGAACCGCCTGCATTCGATTGTTGAGGATGGCAATGTCAGTACGATCGTCGACGGCTTTGATTGCCCCGAACTTGCAGTTTTAAGGCCTTATATTACCGACCCGAATGCCAGGATTTATAATTTCCAGGCTGAGCCATTTTCTTTTTCTTTCCATCCGACCCAAAAAGATGAAGACCCTAAGTTCGATGTTTTTATGGATTGGGGTTATGGCGCAAACGATGATATCGTCAGTATCGACAGCACGGTTTTCACTGATGCATCTGTATTTACTGTTTTCAATGAGCACATTATGCTGGCTAACGGCGGCAGCATTAAAACGGCGAGGGTCCGTCATGTCAATTTTTGCCCCGACAATTCCGATTGTTCACAAAGGGAAACAATCAATCACTTGTTTATTAATTTGCTCAACCATTTATACGGCATGGTTTTAAGTGGGAATTCTGACCTGATCGTTGACGGATATGATTGCCCGGAATTGGCAGCGCTGAGACCATATATTACCGATCCGAATGCCCTGATATACAACTTCAATAAAGACCCGTTCTCTTTTTCATTCCATCCGGTTGAAAAAGGCGAAAACCCGGGGTATGATGTGATGATTGACTGGAAGTATGGCGGCAGCGCTTATGAAATCTCAAGCATTGATCTTTCAGGCTACACCAATCCATCTACTTTTACAGATTTAAACCACCTTATCGTTTTAGTCAACGGCGCCAAGCCGGACAAGGCCATGGTGCGGCATATCAACTTCTGTCCGGACGGAAATGGCTGCCCGCAGCGTGAAGAAATCAGCTATATTTTCAAGAATCTGCTCAACAAACTCCATCAAATGGTATTGGATGGCAATGGCAGCCAGATTGTTGACGGGTTTGACTGTCCGGAACTTGCGGCGCTTCGTCCGTACATCACCGATCCGGATGCCAGAATCTATAACTTCCAGGAATCGCCATTCTCATTTTCATTTCACCCTATCCAGGATGAAAGCCCTAAGTATGATGTATTATTGGATAAATGGGAGTATATGCCAAACAATGAAATCACCAGCATCGATCTTTCCCCATATGCAAGCGCGGCTACATTTACCGTTCTCAATAGCCTGATTACTCTTGCCAACGGACAGAAAGTGGAGAGAGTATTGGTACGGCATGTTGAATTTTGCCCGCCTGACAATACTTCGTGTCCGCAAAAAGCAATAATCAACCAACTGTTTGTCGACTTGCTGAACCACCTCCATGAGATGGTCGTTAGCGGTAATGCAGGTGCAATCGTAGATGGTTATGATTGCAGTGAATTGGCTGCCTTAAGGCCATATATTACAGATAAAGATGCCCTGATATACAGTTTTCATGCAGAGCCATTTTCTTTTTCTTTCCATCCGAAGACAGAAGAGGAGATACATTATGATGTGATCGTAAATAAATGGCCAAATGATAACAATACCGCAATGGTGAGTATCAATCTTTCGACTTATGTCAGCCCTGTTACATTTACCAATCTCAATCTGCAAGGCGTGCTTTCAAACGGTTACCGTCCGGAAGAGTTCAAGATACGGCACATCGAATTTTGTCCGCCTGAAGTCAATTACTGTATTGCAAATAATCCAAGGGCCGCAATGGTCAGGCAGTTGTTTATAAATCTCGTCAATTATCTGCACGTTTATTCGCAAACCAATACTATTCCGAATGGTTTCACGTGTCCGCAATTGACGGCGCTTACCCCATACATCACGGATAAGGACCCACATATTTATGTCTTTAGTAACAGTGCGGGCAGCTTTAATTTTTCATTCCATAACCCTCAGGATGGTGAAAAATACGATGTTTCGCTTGAGCCATGGCCTAATGGCGCCAATACGAACATTACAGCCATGGATCTGACCGGTTACCAAAGTTCGGCGTTCTATACGGGACTTAGCAATGCGGTTACCCTCCAAAACGGGTCAAAAATCGAAAAAGGGATGATACGTCATGTGAATTTTTGCCCGGACGACCTTTGCGTGAACCATATTGCAATTGTTGTAGATGAATCGGGTTCGCTTGACGACCTTGAAAAAACCAAGATTAAAAGACAGCTCAATTATTTTGTGGCGCAGCAGGCAGCCGTAAATCAGGATACTAATGGTAACATGTACCTGTCACTGATAGGGATGTCTGACAAGGACCTTAATGGAAGGATGGATAACATCGTAGCCAGAAAAATTACGTTGGCTACTTTGCCGGACTTCCAAAATTGGATTTCACATTATGGCAATCGTTACGGTGATCCAGGCGTCAGCAGGGGCTCGGATTATTGGAACAGTGGCTTAAAAGTAGCCTTGGACGCTGCAAGGCAACCTGATATGGTTATCATGATAACGGATGGATGTCAAACCGCCAATAAAACGACACTTAAAAACACGATGGCCCGATTTAATAATTATTATGGCAATGCTGGTACGTCAAGGCCGCACCTGTATGTTGTTGGAATTGATAATGGCTTTTATGTTTATGATAATGAACTTTATACCAATAGCCAAAGAAATAACGGCCCGAAATCATCAGATCTTTCAGCCTCAACTGATCCCAATGAAGCCCCTGAATTGGTAAGTACCAATAGCTTTGTCACACCTGAAGGAAACGTCACTTCTAACCTTGCACTCTCGCTGAAATATTTGTTTAATTATCCGGGGGCACAATTCCCGGTGAGCAGCCTTACGAATTTCAATGCGGACTTTTTCCCGCATGAAACATTCAGGCTGATTGGTGAAGACCATTTTTATCTTTCAGATAAGATTAAGCTGGCTGAGATCGGCTGCGGTCCCATATCAGTCAAAGATCCATGTGATGACTGTTTTTCTTTCCAGCCTGAACCAGGAAAAACGTATGTCATTAGTGCCTGGGTAAAGGAAGAGCACATGGTGCAGGTTGAAAATTATTTCAATCCAAAAATCGTTTTAACATTTAAGAATATTAATGAGCAAATACTTGTTGTTCCCGTCGATCCAAGCAATCCGAGCAATCCAACCAATCCAGTGGATTGTGTGACGGGCGGACCAATTATTGAAGGCTGGCAGCGTATCGTGCAGAGATTTACAGTCCCTTTTGGCACTACACCTGCCACCAATACTGCGTTTATGGATCTCAAGCTAATCAATCAGAGCGCCGAAACTACAGTCTTTTTTGACGACATCAGGATTTATCCTGTATCAGGAAGCATGAAAACTTTTGTCTATGATCCGCAGAACTTCAAGCTCATGTCGGAACTCGATGAGAATAATTTCGCGACTTATTATGAATATGATCAGGAAGGCGGACTGGTGCGCATTAAAAAGGAAACTGCCGAAGGCGTGAAGACCACACAGGAGACACGTTCTGGAAATTACCTTAAAGAATAACTATGAGGAAATACATCATCCTGAACCTGGTATTGTTCGTTTCAGTATTTACATCATCAGGCCAGACGTTTAAGCAAGTGCTTAACAAAATGAATAATAAACTAACGGAAGCCAGCCCGTTGCATTTCAATACGAAATACAATTTGTATCGCGATGAGAAGGCCAAGGTCATTTTCCAAAGTTATGATGGGCAATTCCAGAAGAGCAGCCAAAATGAGATTTATATGAAAATTGACAATACGGAATTCATCAATTCCAAAAAGAGTTCACTCAAGGTCAACCATACACAAAAGGCCATTCTTGTTACAGATCCACAGCCATTTACCATTGGCGAATTTGATATGGGCAAGCTTGCTGATTTTTGTAAGGTCAAGTCATTCAAGGATTTTAAGTCTTATTGGGAGCTTGTGCTGGAGCCAACTGCGTTTTCCGGACTTAACTATTCGAGTATTGTTGTTTGGATCAATAAAGATTATACACTGAAACGACAGGTATTTTTCTACAATACGGGTATTGATCTCTCCAGCGATTACCGCAAGCAGGACATTACGCATCCGCGTCTGGAAATCCACTACAGTAATTACAACCAGAAAGTTCCTGATATCATCAAACTGGGCGGAGGATTTTTTGTTTCATTCACAAAAGCGAACAAAGCAGTGCCCTCAAATAAGTATAAGAGTTACGAAATAATTGACAGAAGAACAGTCAGATAGAAACCAATTTAAACGAATAAACAGGATATGAAAGCCATCAGACACATCATGCGTATTTTAATCATACTCGTTGCCGTTTCCGGATATGCGCAACAGGAAGAAACTATTGGAGGAAGGGCAGAAGGTACCGGCCTGAACGGTCAGCCGACTATCGCTGTGACTGACCCATTGTATAGCCAGTTGGCCAATGTCAATGATTTTGCGTGTAAAAACTCTGCTGTGCATATCCACATCGGGTTCAACAGTGAAGCAGGTAACTTTGCGGGCTACAATGCCATTTATAAAGCGAAGGTAAGCTTGCTTATTTCGAGGATTTCGGCTTCGGGAACCACTACGCTGACTAAGAATTTTGAAATTCTCCACAACAGCACCAGTGAGAATGAGAACGTCAAGGATCTTGTGGTTTTCAAACTTCCCGGAACCCACAAGGCGACTGCAAAAATACTTTCCGTGACTTATGTCAATAGCAGCAACCAGCCGATCAGCGTGATCAATACTCCGGTATACGTGGAAATGAGGTTTAATACCCAAAGATATTACAACATCAAGAGCACTTACGTTACTCCAACCGCAGCCCTTGTTACCTATACCGGGACAACCGCCGCATTGACTTCGGTCAGCGGACCGACAAACAATGAGCATGAATTGAGAATTTCATGGCTGAGGAACGATGCTGCGCCTGCCATTGAATATGAACTTGAATGGGCCTGGATTGACAATTTCAGCGATGTGGCACTCAATCAGGAACTGCCGGCTTCACAGCTTCCGCTGACCGAGCAGCAGTTCAGGCTCAACAGCACCAGGATTGAAACCACCGGACTTACCTATAACATTCCGTTGGTATTCAACAAAGGGTATCTTATATACAGGGTAAGGCCAGTGGGGCGCTTCCTGCATGATGTGGCTAAAAAATATTATGGCAAGTGGTCATCGGGAATTTCAGATGGCTTCCTTACGGTTGCTGACTGGCCGAATAGAGTCCAGATAGGTAAAAATTATGAAGCCGGTAAAATGAACTGGCAATACCAAAGCTCATTTGCTGAAGAAGGAAAGAAAAAGGAAGTGGTCAGTTACTTTGACGGATCGCTCCGGAATCGCCAAACCGTGACCAAGACCAATACCAGAAACCAATCCGTTGCCGGCGAAATCATCTATGACAACCAGGGAAGGGCAGCTATTGAAGTATTGCCCGTGCCATTGGAGGAATCGGCAATCCGGTATTTTGACCGCTTGAACGGCAATACCACGACTTCCTATTCACAATTGGATTTCGACTGGGATATGTCGCTTACCTGTACGCCCTCGCTCATTGCGGCAATGAACAAAGCACGCGGCGCCAGCCACTATTATTCAGAGCAAATGGCAACAGCCACCGATTTCCAGGAGTATGTACCGAATGCTGCAGGTTACCCATTTTCGCAAACAGAATATACGCCTGATAATACCGGAAGGATCAAGAGAAAAGGCGGTGTAGGCTTTGACCACCAGATTGGAAACGGACATGAGATGCAATACTTCTATTTCCAGCCCGAACAGGAAGAACTGAACCGGTTGTTTGGTTATAAAGTGGGCCAATTTACAAGGTATAAAAAGAATATGGTCATCGATCCAAACGGTCAGGTCAGCATTTCTTATATAGATCCACAAGGCAGGACAGTTGCAACGGCACTCAGCGGCAACAAATCAGGAAGTCTTTTGGGCCTTGCCGACGAACAAAACCCACTTTCGACGGCCGTGAGCAACCTTTTGGGGAACAACGACAAATATGCCACCGGAAATTTTGGTGTCATCCAGGACGGTATCGGCCTCAGCACTATTGTTGGGGTAGAGAACAACAATTCCATAGTAACCCTGAAATACGACCTCACACATTCGGCAAACACTTTTACAGATACCTGTATCGCAGGGAAATTCTATCCGTTCGTATATGACCTGGCCATTAGTTTTAAGGATGATTGCGGTTTTGAAAAAAGCAATTTTAGCCAGTTGCATCCTTTGCAAATTGGCGCTATTGATTTTAACAATACCGCTTCGGGTTCACCAATCATCCATTACCACAATGACGACACCATGAATGGCCTCAATGCCGGCGCTTATACCTTGGGTAAATACCTTACAGTCAATAAAGATGCGGCGAATGCCTATGCGGATGCTTATATCTCGGCAATAAAGGATGGAGGCGTTTGCAAGCCAATTCCGTATGAATCGGTTGACGTGACCGACATTGACGGTTGTAACATTACCTGTAACAGTTGCGAGCAATACTTGGTGAAACCGTATTTGAGCACGCTTCAATACGACGCCTTTGTGGCTTTGTTTCCGACTAATAACGGAGGCAGTACTTTAGGCGATATTACAGCACGTGCCGCAACAATCGCAAGTGTGAAGCAGGCATTCGTTCTGCAAAAGCTGACAGATACCTATTATGGCACCACATTTAGTTACAGTGGCAGCACGCTGAGTTATACGCCGGCACCTAGCGGCGTCCCTGCCAGTGAAATTACACAGGCTGAAATTGCCTTCAAGGCCGGATTTGACAACGCACTCAATGTCTGCAGGCAAATGTGCCCTTCACCAGTTTCTGTATGCAATGTAAGTGAAAGCATGCTTTTGAGCGATGTTGGTCCAAGTGGGCAATATGGATCCACCGAAGGCGTCACTTATGATGTTCCGACCGAAACTGCCAACACAGGTAGCGAAGAAGAGGAAGAGGATGAAGACGACGACGCACCGCCGCCAACATTAGCTGCAATCCAACAAGAAGCTACGGACGAATTGAGCGTATTCAATGAATACAACAAGCTTTTACGCGGAGGCAGTAATGCTATAGGGATAGACAGCATGCCGGATGCCACAACCCATACCAACGAAACTGTCACAAAAGTACAGTCAAAAAACAGCTGGAAATATCCCGTCACCCCATATTTGGATGCACAGGGCAATCCGTCCAGAATTCCGATTACTTTAATCGGTGAAAACACCTACAGCCCGGCCATCGAGCCGAACACGCCTACAGCCCAGATAAATGCGCTATCAGTCGCTCCTGAATATCTTGATAATGTTGCCGACTTCCTTCAGGCATGGCGACCTTCATGGGCCAATTCCCTGATTCAGTATCATCCGGAATATCCTTATCTGGTTTATTACAACCAGTTGTGCGAGAAAACTTTTGATGATAGAAACACGGATACTTACGATGAGTACCTGAATGCATATGCCACCTGGTCGGATGCATTCAATGCCGGATTGATGACAGAGATTAACAGCATTGCTAAAGAACCTTATTATAATGTATCATATAATGCTTCCATACAGCCATCGCCGATGCCTAGAAAAGTAATGGAGGAAGCGCTAGGCTCCAATTTTGAAGGCATGACCTTTAATGGCGGTTCGCTTAATATGTTCGAGGCTGCGGTTTATACTGTTATGAATGGAAATGGGCTACTGTCTGAGGATGACCTCAACAACATTATGGTTGATGCTTCGCCATCAGGTATTGAAACTTCGGGTTTGGTTACCCCATCCCAAAAAGACCGCATTTGGCTTACTTTTCGAAATTACTACATTTCTTTGAAGCAAAAAACAAAAACAGTTTTCGCCAATATTTATGCACTAAACAACTCAGGATATAATGGATGCATAGGCAATCCGGAAAATACAGATAACTTTTTCACACTACTCCACAAATACAATACGACGTCGTATCATGCATATAATGTAATTTCCGGAATGATACACCTAAATGTCCCGGCTGTCCCTATTACACCGTGTTCCCCGACAACTTCCATTTATTATTCTGAAAAAATAAAAAGATTCATTCCTGCGGATTCAGGCTATAATACAGGTGTTGACGATTCACAGATGCAATCAGATGCTGAAACCGATGCGGATAGTGCCATGTTTCTAGAAACAGGAAAATGCCCATTGTTACTCGATATGCAGAATTTGCTCAACGGGCTGATCAATCCTATTTATAATGCGCCATCCGGCAGTTTGGAGTTTGCACCGATTAATGCGGCCAATATCACGCCTTTCTCATCAGATCTTTACCAGGCAATTGGTGGCACATCAGCAATTTTCCCAATACCAAGCGGCGTCATGCCTACGATTACGGGACAAATACCGTCACATGGTAATCAGCTGGATATTATTGTCAATGATTTTACACCAATCTCTTTAACGATCGTTCCGATACCGGGTTACCAAAGCCCTTGCCAGACAGGCGCCGACTTCCCGGACTGGCATGATTACAATGTAACTTTTGTAGTCAAGGAATTTAAAAATATTTATTGGGTTCCATCGGCCACACCGGGCTCAGGTGAGCAGACCTTCCAAATTACTGCAGTCATTTCAAGGCTGCCATTGAGTTCTCATTGTGACGAGGAAATCGTATTGGAAGGCACAACAAGTGCGCTGATCGGGAATTGCAGTTTTGAACCAGGCGGCGGATTGTCTTCTGCATCACAGGGCGATACCGGCTCAGGATGTGACAGGAAGGTACGCTTTCAAAAGAATTTAATCCAAATTTTGAATAAATTGCACGATGACAACAAGTTGACGTTCCCGAATGTCAATCTTAAAGGAAACTATGACCCGGCTATAGACCCGCTTGCCGTTGGCACCTATAACTATGCGAACAGTTTTATTGCCGAATTTTTGCAAGATGCCCAATTTGCAGCCGTATACCATGGCGGCAGTCAGTTTTTTTCATTCACACAGGGTGCAAGTACGATATTGGATGCTACAGACCTTTCCATACCAAGTAATCTATTCCGTTTTACGGCCGCACACATCGATGGTTCGATTATCAAAATCAGCTACCTGACAACAACCCTGCAAATTGGGACATTGACAGGAACGATAGTCGATGTGAATAAGAATCCGCTGGATTTTAATTGTGAATGTACCGACGTGGTCGCACTCGATGCCTCGATGGATGCCAATTTCCTTCAGCTTATCAATCATTTATGGGTGAAAAAGAACCAGCCAGGCGGTATTCCGAACCCGTATAATCCGGTACAATTGCAACCATTGCAACAGTACATTACAGGTGGTAATGCTCAAATCGTGGATTATGCAACATATGTTTTTAATGGCGTTACCAGCGACAAAGCCATGAAATTCCAGTTTTTTCAGAATGACAGTATCTGTGGATTTAGCCTGCCGCTGGAACATGTCCAGGATCATTCGCCAATGTATACAGATTACTACAATAAAATCACCCATTTCAGTAATTTCCACATTACAGGCAATCCATCACCTGGAGTATATACATTCAAGATTTTTGTCCATCATGCCGTATGGCATACCAATTGGGTTTATCATACCCAACCAGAAGTAACCCATCCTGCCGGAATGTACATCGCCGAAGGCACCATCAGTTGTTTGTTGCCATTGGAATGCACACTAAAGACAGAGACACAGGATAATATGGAAAGTGTCCTGTCAGGAATTATCAATGCCTATAACGCCAGTTCGGAACACACTGCCAATGGCTATACGTCGGGATTGTCATCACTGCCATTGTCTGTACCGAATACCACATCCGCCCCGTTGATGGTTTCCAATTTTAATGCAGCGCAGACCACCACCGGCTCCTCATTAGTATTTAATTTCAGCAGTAACTCTACATGCCAGGCCGGATTAACATTGCCTGGGGTTAACCTTGCAAATGTGACTTCCATCCAAAGTTTGGTTTTTACCAATGACGGTTTTACAACGTTTACTGCAATTGCGAACACTACTTCTTCCACAACTCCCGTTCCCGTGACCGGTTTTGTAAATTGCCTGCAGATGCAGCCTTGCCAAAGAGAAGTCGTTGTGCCTTGCAAGACGTGCATTCCACCACAAGTGCCGCCGGTTAGCTGTACTTCCAAATGGCTGGAATTCACTGAAGGCATGCACGCGCAGATGCCAGGTTATGAAGTACCGGATTATTATGCGAATGCCGATCTTTTCTGTGGATCTAACTATGGTTACATCAGTTCAGAATATTTGTATTACCTGGATAAATTCAGTATCACGTCCAATGAAGATCCACATTTTATCAGTCTGGGTGAATTTGGCGCAACCCCATTGAATTATGGCTATGACGGAACCGTCAACGCCGTGGATGCCTATTTTGACTATGCTGTAACTCATTCTGGTGAGGAGGATACATGGCAGCATTACGTCCAAAATATTTTCATGACGCAAAACTCGGTTTGCCCGCCAGTGCCGTTCATGCCGCATGTTTCAGTGGACACATCCGGCCTATCATCTCCATGTGAAATATTCAACACTTCGATCGCTTCGACTTACGCGGAATTGATTTCGGAGCAATTCTATACCAACAAACGGGAGGAATTCCTGAATAATTACATCAGGCAAGCCATTGACAATGCAATTGAGACATTCACCAAAACTGCTCCGGACAAAGAATACCAATATACCTTGTACTATTATGACCAAGCAGGGAATCTGGTACAAACTGTACCGCCAGCCGGAGTGCATAGGATGGCATTGACACTTGCCGATGAAGCGCACGTTGACGATACCAGGACAAACAGTCCTGATTTGGATGCGAATTCCAATTTAGGAAATACCGTTGCGCCTACGCATACCATGCAGACGCAATACCAATATAATTCCTTAAACCAGTTGGTATGGCAAAAAACGCCGGATGGTGGCGTTACGAAGTTTGCCTACGATTTGCTGGGCCGCATTATCGCCTCACAAAATGACAATCAGGACAATGGCATTGCTGCCACTGGAGAAATGCCTTTCAGCTATACGAAATATGACGGATTGGGCAGGATTTATGAAGCAGGGGAAATTCTTATCCCTTCCAACCAGGCACCATTTACGATCGATTCGAATGGCAGCCTTATGCGTTCAGGAGTCAAACAGAATGGTTTTGAAGCCGAGAATGTAAACGCCTTCGAAAAACGGGAAGTGACACGAACCCGTTATGACGATATGCTAGACACGGCCATTTCTCTTTTTGACGGCACTTATTCAAATGACAATTCACAAAAAAGGGTTACCAGCGTCCTTTATTTTGACAAAGTCCATTTGGCAACGCCTATTACCGACTATACCAACGCGATATTCTATGATTATGACGTACATGGAAATGTGAAGCAACTGGTGCACCATACCACAGACCCATTGGTATTGGCACTTGGTACTGGAGGCAACCGCCAGGATGTAAAACGAATTGTTTATGATTACGATCTGATCAGCGGCAATGTGAATAAAGTCACTTATCAACCTGCTGCAGCCACATCTACGACCAATAATGACCAATTTATCCACAAATACGCCTATGATGCCGATAATCGCATCACCGATGTGTATACCAGCACTGACGATGTCATCTGGGAAAAGGATGCTCATTATGAGTATTACCAACATGGGCCTTTGGCCAGGGTTGAAATTGGTGACAAGAAAGTACAAGGGCTTGATTATCTCTATACATTGCAAGGATGGCTTAAAGGCGTGAACTCTGAGCAATTGGGACCAGAGCATGATCCTGGTCAAGACGGGACTGGCACACTGACAAAACAAGTAGGGCAGGACGCCATAGGGTTTGCCCTGAATTATTACAGTGGGGATTATATTTCCCGCCACGATACAGGCTTTAGTGCCAACAACAGTTTGTTTTCCTACAGCAAAGGACAAAACCTGGAAGGTTCTTACAACTTGTTCAATGGGAATATCAAGGAAATGGTGACTTCGATGCTCAACCTGAACCAACTTCCTTCGCAATCACAGCAAAACATCAATATCAATACGCAGTTTAACACCTATCGCTACGACCAGCTGAACAGGCTTAGATCGATGGACTCTCAGGCGATTTCATATGCCAATCCAATTTCCTTTACCACAGGTATCGATAGCTATAAGGAAGATTACACATTTGACAATAATGGAAATATCACTTTCCTTAACCGCTGGGGATTGAATACGAATGGAACGCTTAACCCAACTGAAATGGACAAGCTTGTCTATCATTATCCAACGAACAGCAACAGGCTGAACATAGTGGAAGATCTTTCGCCACTTACTGCATTCCCTGATGATATTGAAGGGGTAAACAGTTATACATATGATGACATCGGACAGCTTACCAGAGATGCTAAGGAAAACCTCGATATCACATGGCGCGTGGACGGAAAAGTGAAAACCGTCACAAAAGGCACCCAGGTCATTACTTTTGAGTATGATGGTTTGGGCAACCGAATAGCCAAAAAAGTTGTAGATGGCGCTTCAACTACTACGACCTATTATCAAAGGGATGCACAGGGTAATGTAATGAGTACATACAGGCTGGTCAAAAATGGCAGCGCACCTGTAGAATATTACCTGGTAGAACAGGATATTTATGGCAGCAGCCGACTTGGGATACAGGAGCAATTGATGCGCCTTCCTGATCCTAACGCTGCACAACGGGCTATTGCCAGCACAGAGGAAAAATTTGTCGATGTCCCTACTACGGCATTGACACCGCCGGATCCGGGAGTGGAAAGAAAGGGATTGCACTTTACGGATTCTTCAAAAGCAACCTGGCAGGATGCTGACAACCAAATCAACCTGTTCCCGAATAACAGCAGGGCACAGACGGAAATTATTTCCATCAATTCGCACTTTAAGATTGACCCTAATTTGAGTTATGCGCATGCGAGAACACTTGCCGGGCTTCATGGTGGATTTATAGACGGAAATTTCCCTAAAGACGGTGCCCATACTTATAGAAGTTCAGTACTTGTTTCCATAAAGAAAGACAATACGGGAAGATATGCCCCAACAATAGAGCTCATCAAGTATTGGCGAAACCATAATGCCTATACAAAATTTCACAAGAAACACAGGCTGAGCTATAGGAACTACCGTTTGACCAGCACTTATACAATCCCTGTCGGTATTGCAGAGGATGAATGGGATTTGCATGCTGACATTAAGCTTAATCCGAATACTTTAAGATATGATATTACGTTGACTATTAATGGAAATGTATATACTACACTTAGTGTGATTGATGCGCCATTCAATTATGGCAACAATGAAGTAGACGGCATGCATGGTGATGACTGGAGATTGATTCCGCCGTTTTTGCCAAATACATTGGGACAGAATACGATGACTTATAAACCTGAACCACAATTTGATGATCCTTATCCTGCCTTGAATGGTGAGGTATGCGATTTTGATTACACGGTGGATATTTTCAAAAACCAATATGACCTTGATGTATATCCGACCAGCACGACTACTGCATCGGTGATGACAAATCTTGAGGAAGAAGAAGTAGAAGAAACCGGACTGACCATGCATTTGGCTGGTGCGACTATTGCCGACACGTATTGCGGTGGTAACAACGACGATGACCTTGACGGCATTTCCAATCACAGTGACAACTGCCCGGCGGTATTTAATCCGAACCAGTCGGATGCTGATGGAGATGATGTGGGTGATGCTTGTGACAACTGTGTATCCAATGCCAATCCTAACCAAATGGATACCGATGGCGATGGCCGAGGCAATGTATGCGACAATTGCATCACCAAAAGCAATTACAGCCAGATTGACAGCGATGGCGATTTGATAGGAAATGCGTGTGACAATTGTATTTCTATGGGTAATCATGACCAGGCTGACGATGACCTTGACGGCGTCGGTAACCTATGTGAGGGCCTTGACCAAGGTTCAGGCGAGCTTGAAGCAGTAACAGATGGCCTGGAGAAAGAGCGCCTTGTGGGAGACAAAAAATATGAACTGGCCAACCATCTTGGAAACGTACTTTCGGTAGTGACTGACAGGCTGTTGTTCAGGCAGATTTATATCGGAGGCTCGAACTCGAGATTTACCTATATGCCGGACGTGATTAGTTATAACGATTACTATCCTTTCGGAATGCTCGTGCCAAACAGACATCAGGACAGCGGAGAATACCGATATGGCTTTAGTGGTAAAGAAAAAGATGATGAGTTGAAAGGTGATGGGAATAGTTATGATTATTTAAAAAGAATATATGACCCTCGAATAGGAAGGTTTTTTAGTACTGATCTGTTGACTGCCAATTATCCATATTTAACACCATATCAGTTTGCTTCCAACCGGCCAATTGATGGCAATGATCTTGATGGAAAGGAATGGGCAATATGTACTAATTCAATAACAAATCCTGACGGCTCAATTTTGGTTACTACTGAATTGGTTGTAAGGATGAAAGTAGACAACCAATCAACAATAATTACTGACCCAAATATAGTCAAGGCAAAAGCTGAAGAAATTAAATGTAGAATTGAAAACGAGGGAACCACAACATTGACTTATAAAAAAGATGGGAAAGATTACACCGAAAATGTTAAAACGACGGTGGTTTTGGATTATAATCCTGTAAGTGCGGATGATGGTAATATTGGCTATTTAATATTTGATGATAGAATATCAAAAAAATCAACTAATGTTGCCACAACAACTGTAGGTGGCACGACCACAACGACCACAACTACACTAACAAACAGCACGCCTGGAGAAACAAGAGGGCAGATTAATAATTTCAAGGTCAAAATGGGAATTACAATGGATGGCATCGAAGTTCCTGACAATGATATGGCGGGAACCGGTCTTCACGAAATTTTTGGGCATTCAGGTGGATTGAATCATCCTTGGGAGATGAAACCAATTGAGATATTAAATAGCCCCAATTTAAATCAACCTGACCCGCTTACCAGAGTGGCACACGATATAATTAATAACTTTTTAAACAGTGCCGAAATTCTACCTATTGAACCTGCATTGGCTCCAAGTGGCGCTGACCTTGTAGATCCAGGACAAATAAGGTCTTTAATAAAAAATGTTATTGATAAATCTAATTATGACCCCGACGAATTAAAGACAAAAAAGAATTTAAACTATGAATAGGTACTTTAATTTTTTAGTAATATTTATCACAATCGCATTACTACTTGTGAATTGTACTGTGCGGAAATCATTACAAAATTATGATGAAGAAAAAATTATAATTTCATTTGGACAAAATACAGACAAACGTCCTGACTTCAACTTTAATTCAAATGATGACAAATTGATATGTATTGGTTTCCTAGATAAATTTAATGATACTATTATAACATATTTAAACAACAAACCAACTAACAGATTTTATAGAACTGGAAATCTAACTTATAAAGATCTAAAAAATGACGAAATATTTAAAATCATTCCAACCGAAATAAAAGAAAACAATAAAATATCTATTTTTTTAAAGAACGAAGAAAAAAGGATCAGTTTCGATTTAGTCAAAGGTAAAAAGCTTTATCTTATAAGTCATTATGGAACTACATGGTATTTATCTATTTGGGATTAAGGGTTTATTATTTAACTTCGAAAAAAAATTTAAATCAAATGTGCTTCTAATTTTCTATGCACCTTACCAATTTCCAAATCCATATAGCCCTGCGCATAATGCACATATCGGTTAAATGAACTGCTGCCATGGCTGTGTCCGCTGATTTTACGTACCAAATGCTCCGGCATCCCTAAAATCAGCAAGGTCGTGATGGCGGTGCGGCGCATCATATGGGAACTCATTTTGTCGCAGAACCGGTTTTGTGACTGGTCTGTTTTTTTTGTCAGCTTTTGCGGCTTGCCTTGTTTCTCCCTCGAAACTTCTACAATATTGGTAAAACCGGCGAGTTCGCCAACCTGTTTGAGGGTTTTATTGAAGTTGAACAAACTGGTTTTCCCAAAAATCGGGGATTTGATTCCCGCAGTTGCATATCTTTGATAAATGGCAACAGCATACATCGGTAATTTGATATAGCTGAACGTTTTGGTCTTCAATGATTTTAATTTCAGGTACCATTCACCATCGACTTTCTCAAAATTCTTAGTTGTCAAAAGGAAAATGTCCGAATAACGCAATCCCGTTGTGCAGCCAAAAACAAAAATGTCTTTGATGCGGCGTTGGCTTGGCAGTAACGATTGATCAAAATCTTTGTCATGAATCAGAAATTTTAACTGCTCAGGTGACAAGACAAAAATCTCGATTTCTTCTTTGCGTACATAAAAAAGTCTTTGGAAATCACCCGTATGGAAATCCTTGTCGTTTTTCAGGTAATTGAAAAACACGCGGATGATCTTGATATTGGCGCCGACATAATTGTCATGGCAGCCATTTTTATATAAATATTCGGTAAACTTCTGGTAAAACTTTTTCCAGTAATTTTTTTCTGATGAAAGTTCGCGTTTGTCTAATTTCGAAGCATCACAAATGCGCAACTCAAATTTGGTGTCGGCCGAAAACCGGATCAGGTTCTGCAAAACATACTGGTAGTTTTGTATGGAACCTGATTTGATTTTTTCACCGTTTTTCTTGAGGCGCTTGCCGGATTCGGTATCGCGGATAAATTGCTTGAAAAGCGGAATAACAGGATTGGGTTTTTTCATCAAAATGATTTTACCAAAAATACACTTTTCATTAAATCTTCGCCGAATTATTTGTAAGCTTTACGGATGTAGTCATCAGAATTACAGGCGTAATGAAAAAACCAGCAACGGTTTGTATAGCAAATTTAAAAAAATCAAAAAGCATACCCCAAAGCGACACCAAAACTAAAGCTGAATTTTGATGAAGGATTGTCTGACCAGACCAGCATTGGATAGGCTTGAGCTGTCAAGCCATCTACCTCCATATATCGGTATCCCAAACTGACGATGTAAGCGGATTCAAATTTTTGGTAAACTTTTTCAGGATTTACGGTAGTATCTACATAATCTTCCCCAAATGATGCCGTATAACCAATACCGAGCTGTACATAATGATCATAACCGCCAACGAGTAATGAAGCAACGACCGGTATGGCAGTTATGCCTTTCAGTTTTCGTTCTTCGTCAACTTCCAGTCCTGGGGAATAGCCAATCCCGGTACGTAATGAAAATATGAAATATTCTTTGAAAGGCTTTGTAAGCCTTTCATAATTTACTGAAATCAGGCTTCTGGAATGTCCAAAAAGTTCAGCAGTCACGGTATTTTTACTATTTGCCGCACCATCTGTATCTGACTGACAACAAGCATATTGACTGTATCCGGCAAATAAAAAAACTAAAAAGGATTTTAATATTTTTTTGGGCATTCTTATTGACATTTTAATTTTTTTATGGCTTCGTCAGAGAGATGATAACCCAATTCTTTACTTTTAATATAGTCAATACAAGCATCTGCATTTTTTTCAATCGCAGCATAGGACATGCCCCTATAATAATAGGTTTCCGGATCGTTTGGGTTAATTTCCAGCGATTTTGTATAATCTATAATTGCCTTCGCATGCATGCCCAGTAAAGAGTATGCGAGCCCTCTGTTTGCATACGCTTTTTGGTTTGGCTCAATCTTGAGTGAAGCATTAAAATCAGCAATCGCATCATCATACTGCCTTAATTTTAATTTTGCATAACCTCTGTCGGTATAATAGATTTGCTCATGAGCATTAATTCCGATTGCAATATCCTCATCTAAAACAGCGCCTGAATAATCATTTAATAGGATTTTTGCCACCGCTCTCTCGTCATAAGCGGTATCAAATTTTGGATTTTTGGATATACTTGTGGTATAATATTCTATGGCTGTTTTATAGTCAGATTTGAACAAATAAAGCTTCCCAAAATAATAGTAAATCTGTTCGTTTGCAGCATCTTTTTTTAATGATGCATCCAAATCTTTCTTGGCTTCATCAAATTTACGCAGAAATGAATAGGCAGCCCCTCTGTACATATAGGCCTTTGCAACCTCCTCATTATTTCCGATGGCTTTTGTAAACATGGCAATTGACTTATCAAGATCGCCATATTTGTATTCTTTGTAAGCACTTTCGTAAACTTGTCCAATAACGCATGGGCTAAAGGCCAGCAAAATAAATAACAATAAAGAATTCACATATTTCATAATCATTGATTTATCGTTTAACCCCAATATTAACACCTATTCCTGCAGAAAAACCTACAGAGCCAATTCCTTCCCCGGCATGCGTACCTTTATTTGAGTGTTGGTCAAATGTTTGCAAATGATGCAATGTCCCTGCAACAAAAATACTAAAACGTTTGTTATATGTCGCATCAATTCTATAGATTGCTGATCCACCCACGCCAATTATTGAATATTTCGTCGGTCCAATTGTCTTGTTATCGAAAACTTCGGTAGGATCATCGGATCTCGCCATGCCCAATTCAAGACCTCCGCCGATTGATAGGTTACTGGCAACTGTCAGCTTTCCAATGCTGAATGCCGTTAAGTTATTCAATCCGAAACTGGCATGAACTGCAGTTGGTGCTTCAAAACCAAAGCCGTTGTTATTGCGGAATTTTTGCTTGAACCAACTAATGCCTATCTGCATGTTGCTCTTACTTCCCAAGATTCTTACCTGAAGCTGGATAAATGAATTTGGCTCGTCAATCCTGAATTGGGAACTTCCATTTGGCGAACTGTTGTAATAGGTTTTATTTCCATAGATACTAAATATACTGGTAGAGGCATTGTCACCAATAGGCCCATAGGTATCACCAATATGGATACTTACTTTTGCCGTAGTGAACTCTGCGGCTTTCTTGAATATTTTAGCATAATCCGTGTTTGCTTTCTGATTTGCAAAATCCTGAATATCCGGTTTACAATCTTCAGATGCTCCAGGAGTTGAAGTCGTCTGAACAGCGTTAGGATCTGCACTTGACTCTAAGCCTTCGAGCTCAACCGCCATAATTGGCGTATTGGCACTAAACTGATAAGGTGAAAAAAATGGATATTTTGACTCCAATGGATCAGTTGCGAAAAATCTTGCAATCCTCGGGTCATGCATTCTGAATTCATAATTCATACTATTTCCCTCTCCCTTCAACTCATCATCTTTTTCCTGCCCCTGGAAGCCATATCGGTATTCTCCGCTGTCCTGATGTCTGTTTGGCACGAGCATTCCGAAAGGATAGTAATCATATTAGCATTAAAGTCAATAGATATAAGAACTGACATTATAAAAAGATACCTGATAAATTACATAAAACGGTACTTTTTACGCATTTCAAAGATAAGAAATCATCTTGGAATTTGAGTTTTTTAACTTCTCGCAATTGCTTTGAAAAAAACTATTGGATATCGCTTGAAATCTGTGTTTTTTTAACAACTAAATTTCTCGAAAAATAGCTAAAATACTTATATTGCATTCATAAACACCAATCCTTTGAAAACAAAATTTCTATCTTTTGCAGGCTATATTATCGTTGCTGTTGTGCTTGTTTCCTTTACCGATCCGTTCACCATCAAGCGCATCACCGATAAGGAATTCAAATATGAGTTCTATACTACCAAAAAACAACCGAAAACCAAAACCGGCAGGCAGTACTTCTGGTTTAGGGGCGGCGCCATCCACAATGCCCAGTCAGGATTTGCCGGCGAACTCCTTCATGACAAATTTATCAAGATGTATCTCAGCAACCAGATTGCCGAACAGGGCATTTTTGACAATGGACTCAAAACCGGGCTCTGGAAAAACTGGTATCCTGACGGCACACTGCAATCGGAACAGTATTGGAATGACGGACTTAAGGACGGTGAGTGGCATGCCTACGACCAATCGGGAGCGCTGATCGAAAAAGGCAGATTTAAAAACGACCTCAAGGACAACCGCTGGATTAATTACCAGAAAAAGGATACGGTTGTGTATGAAAACGGGGCGGTCTTTGTCAAAAAACCAAAATTATCCAAAGAGGAAAAGGCAGCGCTGAAATCCCAGAAGAAAGCAGCTGATGCCAAAAAATCGATCGATACGAATAAAAAGCCAAACTTCTTCGGCAGGTTATTTTCCAAAAAGAATGCTGAAAAAACTGCAAAAGACAAACAACCGGACAGCGATAAGCCTGCAAAATCGATTGATAAGAAAGCTACGGATAAACCGGATTTCTTCCAACGGCTTTTTTCTAAGAAACCGGATAAGTCTGCCACACAATGATTAAGGCAAACAGCTTGTTATATGCCATATTCATCTGCCTCATTGTATCCATCATCTGCGGGGCGCTTTTGTATTTTGCCACGCTTTTCAGTCAGTTGAACCTGCATTATAATGTCCATGAGGAATTGTATTTGCACAATCAGTCGCTTGTCAATTTTGCATTGGGAAACCAGGACACGCAGGAAGAAATGCCCGCAGATGAACACCTTGGCATCAGCGGCAGCTATGAGTCGAAACCCTACGGTTTGCTGACTTTGCTCTTGGCCCAATCGGTCATGAAAGGTGACACGGTGCGTTCGGCACAATTTATTGGCGCCTCGGCAACCGCAAAAAATGCACTTTATGTCTCCAATTTCACTAAGCCGCTTTCCTTTTCGGGTGTGGTAAAAATTGCCGGGGATTGCCAGTTGCCATCATCTGTGATGCTGCCCGTTTATATTGCTAACAACCCCAACCAGCTTGTTATGAATGGTAAAATGGCTGTTTCAGAGCGGGCGATGCCAGAAATAAATCCCATGTTCGATAAAGTATTCGACCAAAAAAACACCCAAATAGTGCTTGTCTCCGATTTGGAACGTGTGCATGACTCGTTATATTTCAATTCGTTCTTTGTATCCACCAAAGAGATTCGGACCAGTAAGCCATTGGGCGGCATTCACCTGAAAGGCAATTTTCTTATCAGCTCCACAGATTCATTGGTCGTTCGAAAAGACGCCCATTTGGAAGATGTCATTTTACTGGCACCGAAAATCATATTTGAGGAAGGTTTTGCAGGAAGTGTACAGGCTTTTGCGACTGAGAAAATTGTTGTAGGGAATAATGTCTTCCTAAGCTATCCTTCAGTCCTGTGCCTTAAAAATGAAACAGAAGATGAAAGCAACATCAACATCGGCAAGCACTGCAGAGTCATTGGCGCGATTGTCCTTTTTGGGAATGACGAAGCACAGATTGACAGGAATACCGTTGAGATTGAAGAAGGCGGTCATATTTTTGGTGATATTTATTGTTCGGGGAAACTGATGCTGAAAAGCAAATTGTCGGGATCGGTATACACCAACCGCTTTTTTTACCGTACCGCAGCTTCGGCTTATGAAAACACCATTGTTGACATCACCATAAATGCGCTCGAAAGGCCAGCTTATTTTATCGGGATTCCTTTATTTGAAAGTAAAAAGAACACTTATGGCATTCTCAAGAAAGTATTATAGGCTGCCTGCAAATTCCATCCTGGAATCGGTAATTGCGCTTTGCATCATTTCTGTATGCCTGTATATTGCCGTGCTGATTTTTTCGGCTGTCTTTACACCGCGTACATCTGCCAAATTCTACAATACCCAAAACCGTCTGAATGAGTTGTTTTTTATAAGCCAGCTCAACGATTCATTGCTGGTGGAAAACAGCAATAAGAATCTTTTAATTGAAGAGGAAGCACAAAATGCAGCGCTGAAAAAAATCATAGTTCGCTATAAAGACAGCATACAACCTGAAACTGAAAAGATATTTTATGTCACAACGGAATAGCAAATTGCTGCACGTAAAGGCTTTTTCAATCATGGAAGCCATTGTTGGCATGGTGATTACATCCATAGTCATGGGCATTATCTTTGTCATTTTTTCCATAGTGAGCGAAAGGATGCTCGATTATAAAAACCAAAATGTTGCTGTAAGTGACATGAACAGGCTGTCCTATTCCATGAACAAGGACATTTTCAATGCTGAAAGGCTGACCGTATCCAGTAATGAAATCCTGGTTAGCGGTTATACGGGCGAAACCGTCAGATACAATGCTTTTCCGGAGTATATTATCAGGAATGACGGGCGATTTTCTGACACCTTACGGTTGAACCTGAACAATATTTCAGTCGATTCTGTCAAAAGCCGATCACAAAAACTGGTTTTCCAAAGGCTGTCACTGCATTTCAGGTTGAATGAAGAAGATATGGACATGAAATTCTATAAACAAATTTACGCAAACCAACTGTTGCTAAAACTTTACGAAAATGAGCCTTGACTTAAGCACTTATAAACCGGACAAACCATCCAGGACTGAAGTGAAAGCTCCAATGGAATTCAGCCTGCGCAAGAAACTGTCGGATAAAAGCAAAGAAATCATCTACAGGGAATTGGGCATGCTTTTAAGGGCTGGCGTCGACTTTAAGAAAGCCCTTGAAATCCTCGCGCAACAGTCGGCCAAATTCGAAAAAGAGATCATCATCACGCTAAAGGAAAAAGTCGTGCACGGCAAAAGCATCTATGAATCCATGAGGGAATCGGGGCAGTTCTCTCCGTATGAATATTACAGCATCCGAATTGGCGAAGAAACCAGGAAGCTGGAAGAAATACTACAGGAACTGCAAAAATACTTCAACCGCAAAATCCAGATGCGCAGGCAAGTGGTTTCGGTGCTGACTTACCCGAGCATCGTGATGACGGTGACTGTGTTGGTACTGTATTTTATGCTTAATAAAGTAGTACCGATGTTCAGTTCGGTGTTTCGGCAATTTGGCAGTGAACTTCCGAAAAGTACCCAAATCATCATCAGGCTTTCCAACCACTCAGGAATGATTTTTATGACACTTGGCGCTACTATTACGGCGCTGTTGCTGATGCACTATCTGCTCAAAACACGGCCGGCCTACCGAAATTTTACCACCAAAATGCTGCTGAGATTGCCCTATTTTGGCAACCTCATCAGGAAAATCTACATTTCGCGATTTTGCCAGGCCATGAAACTGCTGATAACATCAAAAGCCACATTGATTAATTCATTATCACTGACCTCGAAAATGATTGGGTTTTATCCCATCGAAACCGCCATTGAAGAAATAAAGGACGACATCACCAAAGGCAGTTCCCTTAGCGACAGCCTCAAGAAACATGAAGTCTTTGAAAGCAAGATGGTTTCTATGGTGGAAGTGGCCGAACAGGTGAACCAGCTGGATACAATGTTTGAAACACTTGCCGAGCAATATAACGAGGAAATCAGCCATCAGACCAAGATGATTGGCGTAGTGCTCGAACCCATGATTATAATTGTTATTGGTGTTATTGTAGGTGTAATTATGGTTTCGATGTATGCACCGATGTTTGACCTTAGTAAAATCATAAAAAATTAAAGATATTTCTTTTTTTAAACAGGTTTTTTTTGCGATATTTGGATTTAACATTTCTTTAAGTAATCATTTATGAAGCCAAGGATTTTTAAAATGTGCCGTTGGGGTAAAAGCATGTATGTTAAGGCATATTCCTTAACAGAAATTCTGATTGTATTATGCATTATAGGCATCTTGCTTTTAATGGTTTTGCCCAACCAAACTTCAGTCATTAGCCAGGCCAAAGCCATCGAGGCGCAGGCGATGCTGAACCAGGTTTACGGCTTGGAAAAAAGTTATTTTTACAGGCATTCCAAATACAGTAATGACCTTGACGAACTGGGTTTCGAACAGGAAAAGACCGTTGATGAAGGCGGACAGGCAGTTTATAAGATTGAAATTGCCGAGGCATCTGCCAATTCCTTTATGGCCAGGGCTACGGCAGTCGCCGATCTGGATGATGACGGAAGCTTCAATACATGGGAAATAGACAATAAGAAAATGCTTCAGGAAACAATAAAGGAATAGGTGGATATACTTAAAGGAGTTGTCTTGCTGTGCCTTCTCGCAGTCTTCATCCAGGACTGGAAATCCCGAAAGATACATGTCGTTTTACCCGTTGCCTTATTTTTAGCATCTTATTTCCTGGTTACGCAGCAGCGCAAAGGGAATATAACCCTCATTTTATACAATGCATTTATTTTCATGATTATCCTAACCGTTATGATTTTATATATGAGCCTTAAGAACAAGCGATTTTTAAACCCGTTCCAAAATTATTTCGGTTTAGGAGATTTCCTGTTTTTTATTGCGATTACCCCTTTGTTTTTACGCAACAATTATATCTTATTCATTATCCTTGCTATGGTATTTTCCCTTGTGGTCCAGGTTGTTTTCCGGCGCATAATCAAACGGGATATGGTTCCATTGGCGGGCTTATCGGCGTTGCTTCTGGCTATCCTGTGCATAAAAGATATGCTGTTTGATTTTAATCCAGTCACACTACTTTAGCCATGCCGGAAATCATAGTCCTTTCAGAAAACCAGCACGCCATTTCAGGGGATTTGGCCAACCATTACCGTGTATTGCCTAAGGCTTTGTTTGCCGATTCAATGGAATTGTATATCGATGACTTGTGTGATAGTGGCCAGGCGAAAGATGAACTTGAGCTGTTTCTTGGAAAGCAAATCGATTTCATTCCCATAGACACAGCAGAAATCGAAAGAGCGTTATCCATCTATTACCGAAAAGAAAGGCAAGAACACAGCAGTACTTCTTTTAGCATTGATAAGGCAGATTTCATTGAAAAATTATTGTCCGAGGCGAAATCCTTGAAATGCAGTGATATCCACTTTGAGGTCTACGAAGAATCTTCCCGTATCAGGTTCAGGATTGACGGGCAACTTATCGAAAGATATAAAGTAGACCGTGAGAATTACCTTGAACTGGTCAACAAAATCAAAATCAAGGCGAAACTGAATATTACCGAGAAAAGGCTGCCGCAGGACGGACGGATCACGACCGGTTCATTTGATATCAGGGTATCGATATTGCCGACACTTTTTGGCGAAAAAATAGTCATGAGGCTTTTGGGCCAGGATGCATCCAATATTGATCTGAATACCCTGGGACTTCAGGAAGCGGAACTATTTCATTACCTCGAAGCGGTAAAAAAACCAAACGGAATCATTTTAATAAGCGGACCGACTGGTTCAGGTAAGACGACTACGCTTTACGCCACGCTCAGGTTACTGAATGACAGCAAACGGAACATCGTTACTGTGGAAGATCCGATTGAATACACGCTGAGAGGCATCAACCAGGTCCAACTGAAAGAAGATATCGGGCTCACATTTGCATCGGCGCTCAAATCTTTCCTAAGGCAGGATCCTGATGTCATCATGCTTGGGGAAATACGCGATTCAGAAACCGCGCTCATGGCTATCCGGGCTTCGCTTACCGGACATTTGGTGCTGTCGACCATCCATACAAATTCTGCCGTCGGTACCATTTCAAGGCTTATTGATATGGGCGTGCCTTCATATCTGATCTCGGAAACGCTCAACTTGTCAGTTGCGCAGCGGCTGGTCAGAAAACTCTGCCCGAATTGCAAAACTGAAGCGGTATTTCAAGCCGGAGATTTTCCATTGAATTACAAATTTCCATATCAGATATCCACCTACAGCAAGCCTTCGGGCTGTAATAAGTGTTTCCACACCGGCTATAAAGGAAGGACAGCAATCTATGAGGTATTGACTATCGACCATATTGCGGCCCAAGCCATCAAGAACAACACTTTATCCCAATTGTCGGAAAGCGATGAGAATTACAAATCGTTATCGGACAAAGCCTATGATATTCTGGCAAAAGGAGAAACCTCGCTAGAAGAAATATATTCCATCCTAATCAACATATAGATAATGTTTAAAAAAGCCTTATATATCATCCTTATTCTGTGTTCTTCGCAATTTGTTTTGGCACAACAGGATACCAGCGACCTGGAAAGGAAGCTCAATGATTTGTCGTTGCAGAAAAAAGGATTGAATGAAGTGATTAAAATTGACGTCTCCGGACTAACATTGCACGATTTCATTGCCTCAATTGCCGACGAGCACCAACTCAACATTGACGTGGATATGGATTTGAACCAACCTATTGTCAATAACTTTTATGATGTTACGGTAAAGGATGTTTTCGTTTATCTGGCCCAGAAATATGATCTCGAAGTTGGTTTTACCAATAATATCATTTCTTTCAGCAAAAGGAAAGAAGTAAAAATCATTGAGCGCAAGCTTTCCAAGGCAATTGATGTGAACTACAATCCCCAGAACGATTTTCTGTCCGTAAAACTTGAAAACGATAGCCTTTCGGCCGTCGCAAAAGCCATCATTGACAAGTCGGGGAAAAACCTCATTCTGGCACCCGATGTTAAAAACATGCGCATTACGTCATACATCCTTAACCGTCCTTTTGATCAGGTGATTGAAATGGTGACCAAGTCGAATGATCTGGTGGTTTCGAAGGATGACAATGGCTTTTATTATATTGAAAAGAATAATAGCGATAATCCGGGTTCTGCTGCGCCAAATGCAAAAGCCAGGCAGCCCAAAGCAGCTCCGGATGCTCCGGGTTTTTTTGATATCAGCGTAGACAAATCCGGTTATCTCACCGTCAAGGCAAATGGCGCAGATGCTGCGGATTTACTGACCGACGCCGCCCAAAAACTCCACATCAATTACTTCCTGTACAACAAGCCCGAAAATGAGAAAACCTCCTTATCAGCCGAGCATATTACATTCGATGAACTTTTGGAAAACATCTTCAAAGGAAAAAAATACACATTTAAGAAAGAACAGAACTTATACCTGATAGGAGAACAGATCACGGAAGGCCTAAGGGCAACAGAACTGATCCAGCTTGAGAACCGCTCAATCGAGGCAGTTTTGCCTTCACTTCCCAAAATATTTTCAGAGAAGGTGGAAATCAAGGAGTTTGTGGAACTAAATGCACTCGTCGTTTCAGGCTCCAAATCGGCCATAGACGAATTGAGGCTATACATTGCACAGATTGACAAAGTGGTTCCGATGGTTCAGATCGAAGTGATTATCGTACAATACAACAAATCCTATGATATACAGTCGGGCCTTAAAGCGGGCTTGGACAAAATCAACCAGCAGCAAACGTCGGGAACGCTGTTTCCAACACAGGACATGACATTAAACTCGACATCGGTGAACAGCCTGATCAATGCTTTCAACGGGTTTGGCGTCTTTAAACTGGGTAAGGTTACTGATGCTTTTTATCTGAACCTAAAGCTTTTAGAGAATAATTCGATCATAAAAGTCGAATCAACCCCGAAAATTGCCACCATCAGCGGCCATGAGGCAAAGCTTGCCATTGGCGAAACCAGTTACTATTTTGAACAGAACAACAGGCTTTTGACCAATAGCATTGGAAACGATATCCTGCAATCGGGAACATGGAAATCGACTGATGCGAATTTAAGCGTCTCCATTAAGCCTTATGTTTCTACAGACGAGAATGTTACGCTGACCATCACTGTTGAGAAAAGCTCTTTTTTAGGCAGGGCAGGAGAGAATGCGCCACCGGGCAAGGCCACACAAAGGTTCGAATCGCTGATAAGGGTCAAAAACAACGAAATGATATTGTTGGGCGGACTTGACGAACTCAGGAAAGAAAATTCGGGTTCCGGCACGCCGTTATTGTCCAGAATCCCTGTCATTTCATGGTTTTTCAGCAGCAAGAAAAAAGGGAAAAGCAATTCAAAACTGCATATATTCATTAGGCCAACAGTCGTATATTAATGGAAAATATCCTTGCGAAAATTTTTAAGATCAGGAAGCTGCATGTCATTGGGGTCAGGATTGGGGAAACCGATCAGGTTTATCATGTGCTTACTGCCCATAAAAAGCGCAATAAGATTGAGTTGCTTTCCACACAGTCATTTTCTTCGATTGAGCAGCTATGCCAGGCAATTGATATGAAATTGCCGGTGATCATGGTCGTAGATGGCAAAGCGGTATTGACCAAAGCGGTGGATTTTAAAAATGAGGCAGACGCAAGTTGGTATAAGAATATAGACCTTGAGGCTATTTATTTTACAAGGATTGACAGTGAGGAAAACAGTTTTATCAGCTTTTGCAGGAGAAGCGCTGTTGAAGACGCGAGGGCACTTTTTGAAAATAATGGCTTCCAATTGGCCGGAATATATGTAGGCGCTTTATTGTCTGTATTGCTTTACGATTCCATCCGTCAGGCAAGTCTGGTATCAGGTGACTTGCTTTTACAGCTCAAGTCGGGCCAACTGGCTTCGATTTCCAAAAAGGAGACGCCGGAAAATGTGGATTATTTGATTGGGACTGATACGGTCTCCAGTACTTTTTTACCGCTTTATGGTACGCTTCTGGATTTTTTCCTGCATCCTGGAAATGTCGTAAAAACGACATCGGCCACATTGAAAACGGATGACATTATTTATAAAAAAGCATTTGATACAGTTGGCATTGCCATGGTTATTTTCTTTTTTACCGCTTTGTTGGGCAGTTATTCGCTGATCCAATATTTTGGTACGCAAAATGCCAAACTGAATCTTGAAAAAGTGTATTCAAACGAGTCTTATCAATTGATTGTCGATATGGAAAACCAGCGAAACGAAAAGCAGCAATTGCTGAACGAATCCGGGTTTCTATCCAAAAAGTTCCTGTCGTATTATGCCTACGAGATCATGAATGCCATTCCGTCTGACATCTCATTAAATGGATTGGCAATTGCACCGGTTGATAAGGAAATAAAAGCAAACGCAAAAATGCAGCTGGAAACCAAAAAGATCCTGATCAATGGCGAAACCTATAATGACGGGTCATTCAACGAATGGATACAGCAGCTGAAAAAAACACCATGGCTTAAGAATTTTGAAATCAAAAGCTTCAAGAAGGATAAGGACAACAAATCGCATTTTGAAATTACAATTACCATAAAAGATGTTTAATCAATATTCTTATAAAAAGAAATTCACTGCCTTGCTGGTTGTTTTTTTTATGCTTTGTATTGCGTCGTATAAGCGCTCCTTTCATACCCTTGCACTTGTTATTGCTGAAAACAGGGATTTGTCGAAAACGACAGCAGACATGAAAATGAAATCGAAAAATGTGAAAAACCTAAGCGATGAGATTGCGAATCTTGACAAGGCAATCGGTAAAGATGGTGTGGCTAAGGAAATTGTCCAGCAGGGAATTGTTGCATTCGTATCGGAAAACCATCCCGGGGTTTCGATAAACGATTTGCAGCCCATCCATATTTTTTCGGACAGCAATTATAATATCATCACCAACCAATTGGACATTACCGGCAGGGCAAACCAGTTAGTCGATATCAGTTATGATTTTGAAAAGCGGTTCGGACTTTCAAAAATAACGAGCTTGAATTTTTACACTACAAAAAAGAATAATAAGACGGAATCACTACATTTAAAAATAATTTTCCAAAATTATGAAAGCAATAAATAGACTTTTTTTAGGATGCCTGGTTGTATTTTTAACCGCTTCCTGTGACGATATCATCGAAAAAGATATCACTAACGATACAGTACAACTGGTTTCGCCGATTGATGATGCCCAAATTGAAAGCAATGTGGTGTCATTCCAATGGAACAATCTTGAGGATGCAGACAAATACAGGATACAGGTTTATGCCGATAACCAGATTGTGGCACTTGATTCTGTTGTAACCGCTACACACCTGACCATCCCGATGTCGCCTGGTACTTATCAATGGCGTGTCAGGGGAGAGAATTCGGCATATGTCTCTTCCTATTCCTTTCCGATGAGTTTTTCGTTGATAGAAACGACCGACCTTGAAAACCAACAGGTGATATTATCCAGCCCAACTGCCGGATTGTATACTAACAATACAAACATTACCTGTACATGGGAAAGTTTGAGTGCGGCTGATGACTATACTTTTGAATTGGTCAATGTCAGTGAAGGAGGAATAGTGATACACCAGGAAGAAAATATTGTTGGAACTTCATTTTTGCTGACCAGCACCTATCTTGAGGATGATGCCCAATACCAATGGAAAGTCATGGCAGTGAACAGTACAGGCAACACCGAATTTTCGAGCAGGACTTTTTATAAGGATACGGTAAACCCAAATGTATCGACAAATAGCCTGCCTGCAGATAATTCCATTCAGGTGGCCGGTACGCAAATTTCGTTTGGCTGGAGTGTCCCATCAGACAGCGGCGTCGTACAGGCACCGCTAAGATATGTTATAGAATTTGCAAATGACAGCGCGTTTTCATCGATAGTGCTGACTTCGACGTCCCTCAGCACAAATAGCTTCCAGAATATATTCTCGACTGCGGGAACCTATTACTGGCGTGTTAGAACAACAGATATGGCTGGAAACCAAAGCGGCTACAGTACCGCTTATAAGTTTATCATCAATTAATGAAAAAAAAATTGAATGTCATACTGATTATTGCCGTCGCAGTTTTGTGGGGAACAGTGATTTATAAATATGTCAGCCAGTATTTTGCCAAAGGCATTGCTGTTTATGAAAGCCATCAGCCAGTTTCCGAGAAAGTTGCAACATGGCAAAAGGACACATTTGAGATTATGCCTCTAAAACGGGATCCTTTTTTAAATGTAGCTTATGCCGCCCCGCATCAGGTGCATAGGCAAAGCAATGTCCGTATAAAAACCAGGCAAAAACCAGCGCCCGTTCATGTGGATTTTCCACAACTGAATTATTTCGGATACCTTAAATCCAAGGATAAAAGTGGTGAATTGGTGTTGTTGAAAGTCAATAATAAGTTGACTAAATTGCATGTTGGGGAATCATTGGACGGACTTAAAATAGTTAAGATATACAAAGATTCCGTCAAGGTTTCATTTAACGGTGAAATCCGCGGCATTAAGAAGAATTAAAAAGGCTTGTGGAAATTACTCTACCCTATAATTCCATAACCTTTTCCGAAAACTCCATAAAAAGCAACCCCTTTATTGTCACTACTTTTATATAAACAACCAATGCAATGCATTGGATAAACCTATAAACCACAATATCATGGAAAACACAAGCAATTGGAACGCCCAAAATAGCGACCAACAAAACGACTGGCAAGAAGCCGAAAACGATTACCAGGAAATGGCTGATGCCAATGAAGATGAAGTACTTGATTTTACCACTGAAGGCAGCTACAGCGAAGATGCCGATGAAGTGCTTTATGCAGGCGGTGGCGGTCATGGTGAAGATGATGGTGAAGATGACGATAAGGATGAAGATGATAAGGATGAAGATGACAACGACAACGATGATGATGACCTTGAAGATTGGGGGAATATAGACCCACTTTCCAATCCTATGGGATTGCCGGACGACATGGACCCAAGCGGGCCTGGGAGTGCTGTTTAACCTAATTTATAAATTATCATGGAAACAATATTTATCCTGCTCATGGCGGTCTTGAATACCCCATTGACGGTAAAAAGTCCGGCATTTGCCAACAATGGCATGATCCCCGCCAAATATACCTGTTCGGGAGCCAATATCAATCCTGCAATCAGTGTCGGAGACATCCCAACAGGAGCATTATCACTCGCACTTATCGTTGATGATCCGGATGCTCCAAAAGGCACAGTAGACCATTGGGTGATGTGGAACATCCCGATATCCGGCAGTATTTCTGAAGACAGTGCGCCGGGCGTACAGGGATTAAACACGAAAAATGAAAACAAGTATATGGGGCCATGTCCTCCATCGGGAACGCACCATTATCATTTTAAGGTGTATGCCCTCGATACAAAACTTGATTTGCCCGATACTACCGATAAGGCAGCCTTAATGAAAGCGATGGATTCGCATATTTTGGCATCTGGAGAATTGGTTGGATTGTATAAGAAATAAGCGCGCATAAAATTAAACTTATGGGCGATGGATAGATTTAATAAATCCGGACGAGTTATTGAAAAACCCTGTATTTTCCCAGATTGCCATAACAAAAGGGAATGGAAATACGATATGTTTTAGTTAATTATGAAATTCAGGTAGTGTAAACCCTTGTCTAAGTCCGTTCATTTGTAATCCACTTCGGAATTTCCGGCGCGCGATAATGTTCCATTTTATCCAACAACGCATCTATGTTGTCAGAAGTAAGCAACATTTCCTGGTTGAGGGTCTTTAGAAAACCTTTATCAACCATAGTTTGTATCAGCGCCAATAACTCGTCATAAAAACCATTGGTATTCAAGATCGCGATAGGTTTTTTATGTAGGCCCAATTGCGCCCAGGTCAACATTTCAAACAATTCTTCCAAAGTCCCAAAACCACCAGGAAGTGCAATGACGCCATCACAGAGGTCGTTCATTTTCATTTTGCGCCCGTGCATGGTATCGACAAGAATCAATTCGGTCAAATGGTCGTGGGCCACTTCCTTGGTTTGCAGGAAATAGGGCAGGACACCAATGACTTCACCGCCATTTTGCAAAGCACCATCAGCGACAGCACCCATCAATCCAACTTTAGCGCCGCCATAGACCAATCCGATTTGTTTGGCTGCCAATGTTTTTCCGAGAAGCCGTGCCTGTGTTTCAAATATATCTTCCTTGCCAATGCTGGCGCCGCAAAAGACCGTGATTCTTTTCATGATAATTGTTTATGCCTTCAAATATAAAAAAAAGCAGGAGTGGAAACAAATCCAGTCCTGCTTTGGGCATTCAGATGTAATTATAATATGTGTTGGAATTTACCTGTCGAATATTTTTTTAAGCACCTCGAAAACATTCTCTGAAGGCTCGGTTTTTTTATTGATGTTTTCGGAGATGTAGGCGTCTAAACCCGTTCCTTTCGATGCGAGTTTTTTCATGGCTTCGACATGGCTTGCTTTGGCAGACCTGTAGCTGTATTTATACACTTTCCCGGTATCGATAAACTGGACCTTGATATAGTCGGCGCCGATTTCATAAGCGGCAATGTTTGAATTTCCGGAAGTGTTTCTATAAGTTGTCATAGCCGCTTACAAGAGATTTACCACTAATGGTTGTCGTAATTGTAGACTGTAAACATCAGGTCGTCAGAAAATTTTAAAATATCATGGATGCTCGCAATTTGTGTCCTGGTTTCGACTTTCCTATTGCTGATGGTACCGATGTATTTCTTTTTGGGTCCGAGATACAGCCTGCAAATGGTGCGACGGTTATTGTTGTCAAGCACAATGGCAAAATAGGTTTTTGCATTACTTGGGGTTATCCTTTCTGATTTCACTTTTTTGCCTAAAATGTTTTTCACAATTTTAAAGGCTTCCAATTCTTCCGTTTTGTTTAAAGATTCCATAATTGCCTGTTTTGCGTACTGGTTATAAATTGCTGATCAACAAATCCTGCGTATCCAACTGTATAGCATAATTGATGCGTGCTATTTTACCGGCTTCCTTGGCTTTGTGCAGATCACTCTCCAAAGTGCTGATTGCACCTTGTCTTGTCACACCTACCAAAAAGGATACTTTCCATGAGGTGGATAAGTTGCTGACTTTTGCCCATTTTTCATTTGCGAGGGTATTATAAAAAACAGCGGTTTTTTCTTCAGGCACACCGGTTAAATCCAATGCTATCAGCGCGTGATATTGCATAATCCAGAATTTTAGTTTGTTGGCTTTGTCAATCATACAAATCAAACGAAAAACATACAATTGTGAAATACCAATAAATACGTAATTTGTTACGTATAAATACGTAATGCAGCATAAAAAAAGCCATTACCTTGGAAAAGGAATGGCCATTTTGAAAATTTGAGAGAGGGTTTTGCTAGTCGTCTAAATCGTCTATCGTCAAATAATTGTGTCTTAAGGCATACAATACAACCCCGATAAAGTTCTTTGATTTTGTTTTCTCCATAATTCGCTTGCGGTGCGTTTCGACAGTACGGATGGCAAGACACAAATGATCCGCAATTTCGTTGCTGCTATAAGCCTTGCTCGCCATGATGATGATTTCAAGTTCCCTTGTCGACAGTGAAATGTCGTTTCCGATATTCTTCTGTGCCGTACTCGTATTTTGCTGTTTTTCCCAAAGAATGGCCTCGCGCAATACGGTTCCGAGTTCCTGCCCAAAATAAAACCCGGATTTCTGCAGGCTGCGTATGGCAAACTCCAGTTGTTCGGGGTCGGAATTCTTGGTGAAATAACCGCAGGCACCCAATTCCATGATCTTGTGGATGCTTTCCTTGGTCGTCAATTGGGATACAATCAGGATTTTGATGTCGGGATATGATTTGCGAAGGATTTTGCAGGTTTCAAAACCGTCCATTTCGGGCATTTGGATGTCGAGCAACACCAAATCGATAGGCGTACTTTTTAGCCTGTCAAGAAACACCCGGCCATTTTCGGCGTCTATCGCCATTTCCATACCGTCAAAAGAATTGATCAGCAATGCCAAGCTTTTCCTAAATAGCAGATGGTCGTCTACAATGCCTATTTTTAACATGGTTATTTTTTTAATGTAATTGTGAAATGGTTGCCCGTTGTTGTTTTTTGCTGTGTCAATTCGGCTTCTATCACTTTAAGCCGTGAATTGATGTTTTTTAGTCCAGTGCCTTTTGAAGTGACCAGCAATTCCGCAAAATTAAAGGATTTGCCATTGTCGTTGATTTCAATTTGGATATGCCCGGGCAATTCGTTTATGTGCACTTTGCAATCGGTGATGTGTCCATATTTAATCATGTTTGTGGTAAACTCCTGGATGACCCTGAACACTTCATACGATACTGTTGGCGGCAGTGCCGGAATCTCATCTGCAACGACCGCAAATGAAGCGGTTGTTTTGTTCATCAGCCTTTCAAAATTATCCTTGACGGCGGCGACAAGCCCAAAACTTTCCAGTAATGGCGGCATCAGTTTATAAGAAATCAGCCGCGTGTTTTCGAGTGCGTTTTCGACCCCGGTCTTGATTTCGTCGAATACCGGCGAGTCTTTTAGGCTGTTGTCCGTTTTCTGGAGCAGCAACAAGTAATTTTTGATGGCGCTCAAATCTCCGGCAACACTGTCATGCAAATCAGCTGCGATACGCTGCCGTTCGTTTTTCTCAGAATCCAGGGAAACTTTCAGCAATTGTTCCGCTTCCTTTCTTTTCATCTTCGAAAAATAATTCTGGTAAAACAATACCAGGAAAATAAGCCCGAAAGCCAGGAATAACATTGTCAGTGTCCCTAGCCAAAATACTGAATTTATTTCTTGCATCCTTTCCAAATTCCTATTATTAAAAGAAACCTCAAGACAATATTGAAAAAGATGTTGAGGTTCCAATATGCTTCAAAACCCAGGTTGTGCTTTTTGATCTGGTCGCTGACTAGAAACAAAAATATTGTACCTGAAAAATATAGAATAAAGCCCGATAGAAAATAAAAAACTGATACGCTCAGTAGTGACTTCTCCTGCAACTCCATAAAAATGTCTTTAAACCACAAAATGCTGGAGCAATATACAAAGATGATTTCAAGCACTGATAAGAACGAATCTGTTTTTAATTTGTCCCATTCGTTCCAGAAAAAAAGGGAAGTAATGAATGCCATGAGGTATAATATACCATATGAAATTAAAAATGCTTTGTAATTCCCTTTTAAAAGCTTTCGAAAAAAATAGAACAACGTAGAAAATTCCAGCAACAGATAGCTCCGAAACCACAGTTCTGAGGAAAATTTCAATTGCCTAGTCACAATCAATTCATATAAATCGGAGAGTATTATTAGCCATAAAAAAGGCTCAATAAAATAGGTATCGCTGCTGATTTCTTTCTTTTTAAACTTCAGTGAAAGAATGGGGAAAATCCCTACCAGTACAGCAAAATAAAAAGGTATTTGAGACATTGCTTATGGCTTTTTCCAGTTTACATAAATGGGGTTGTCGGATCACAATTTGGCGGGCATGGCGACATCCGATCCATAATAATATCAATCATGTCATTACCATTACTGTCAACGCCAACCATAAACAGGTTTATCCTGCCTTCTTTGTCGTCATACCCATTGTAAATCCGAACACCCATACAATCATCCTGATCGATAAGGGTCTGGACATTTTCTGACCCTATATATAGGGCCTTAATTTCATTCGGAAACTTTTTACTAAAGCTTCTTACCAAGGCTTGTGCTTCTTCGACGGTAATGGTTCCGCCCGTGTTTCGATCTAATGGCATAATTTTGTTTGTTTTAAGTTTAGTGGACTAAGGTACTCTACATGTATAAAACATGCAATACGTATTTATACTTAATTTATTACGTATAAATACGTAATCGACAGAATATTTCTAAATTAATTTACGGTTTTTATAAAAAAAACTTATTTAAAATGTTACATTTTTAAATATTCCAAATAATTTTTAGTTAATAATTTTGAGAGTCGTTTTTACCCAGCAATATTAACCATTCCTGCCGAAAAAACGAATTAAAAGTTTATAATTTTGTGAGAAAAACCTTCTGCGATTTGCAAATGGCGGAAAACAATTTATTATTGATTGGCAAAATATACGTAAAGGCATTACGTATTTATACTTAACCTGTGATGAAGTATTCTCACTTTTCAAACCTGTCCTTGACATATTGCGAAATGTAAGTGCTCAGTCCGCGGCCGCTTTCCGCGAGGTCTTTCATGCTTTCCACATGTGGTTTTCCTGTGGATCGGTAACTGTATTTGTAGACGTCATCGCTGCCTGTGAATTTTACTTTTATAAAATCTGTGCCGGTTTCATAGGCAACGACGCCGGAAATCCTGCTTTTGTTTTTGTATCTCTTCATAGTCAAACAAATCAATGATACAATTTACACCATAATTTGTGATAAATTTGTTTCCAAAAAGTTAAGATATGCAGCATCTTCTACTATTGCACGGCGCTATCGGTGCCAAAGACCAATTGCGTCCTTTGGCGGAAATGCTCGAAGGCCAATTCACAGTACATACTTTAAATTTCACCGGACACGGCGGCGCGGCAATGCAGGAAAATTTTTCCATTGAAGCTTTTGCAAATGATGTCCTGGATTATTTGTCTGCCAATGGAATCGATTCCGTAAACATTTTCGGATATAGTATGGGTGGTTATGTCGCATTATACCTCGCGAAACACCATCCGGAAAAAATTGAAAAGGTGTTTACATTGGCAACCAAATTTTTATGGACGCCTGAAATCGCACAGCGGGAAACCAAAATGCTCAACGCCGGTGTTATTACCGAAAAGATTCCGGCTTTCGCCCAACAATTGGAACAACGTCATTTGCCAAACGATTGGAAACTGGTGCTGCAAAAAACTTCAGATATGATGATCGGCCTTGGCAATAAAAACCCGCTGCAGAATGAGGATTTCCAAACCATTTCACAATCGGTTTTAATTGGCATTGGCGACAAAGACACAATGGTAACGCTTGATGAAACGGTTGCCGTATACAAAAGCCTGCCGAATGCGAACTTCGTCGTGTTCCCAAATACGCCACATCCGATTGAGAAAGTCAATACTGAAAGGCTCAGGAGAGAAATCGAATGGTTTTTCTTACCACAAAATTTAAAAGCTTAAATTCGCGTATGCTCGAAAAATTCCAAAAATACCTGTCTCAAAACCTGTCTTTTTTAAAAGATAAAAAACTGCTGCTTGCCATAAGCGGTGGCGTGGACAGTATGGTCATGGCGGAACTTTTCAAATCTTTAGGCTACGATATTTCCATTGCGCATTGCAATTTTAACCTTCGCGGCAGTGAAAGCGACAGCGATACTGATTTCGTAAAAAATTATGCGGGGGCAAACAATCTCAAAATTCACATTACCCATTTTGATACCAATGCCTTTGCCAAAGACAATAAGCTTTCGATTCAGCTTGCGGCGAGGCAGCTTCGGTATTTGTGGTTCCAGGAATTACTCGAAAAATATCAGCTCAATTTTGTCCTGACGGCGCATCATGCCGATGACAACCTTGAAACGTTCCTGATCAATTTCAGCCGCGGTACCGGAATTGAAGGACTGACCGGGATTCCGCAGCAAAATGGCAATATCATCCGCCCGTTATTGGTGTTTAGCCGTAGCGACATTGAAAATTTTGCAAACGAAAATGGCATTGGATGGCGTGAAGATTCCAGCAATGCGTCGGATAAATATTTGCGGAATAAAATACGCCACGACATTGTACCGGCGTTAAAAAGCCTGAACCCGAATTTCATCGATGCTTTCAACGACACTTCCAATCATTTGCAACAGGCAAAATCGATGGTTGACGACGCTTCGGTTTTGGTGCGTAAAGAAGTCGTCATCGAAAAGGAAGACAAGCTCATCTTTAAGATTTTCGACCTGAAAAGATTGCCGAACTACCAAGCCTATTTGTACCAATGGTTGAAAGATTTTGGTTTTACGGCGTGGGATGACATTTATGATTTGGTTGATGCGCAATCCGGAAAGCAAATTCACTCCGAAGATTTCATTTTGCTGAAAGACAGGGAAATATTAATCCTAACCCGGAAAACCGACGTAGATAAAAGTGAGGCATATTGGATTGACATCGATATGGAAAGTATTAAAGTTCCCATAAATCTTTCGTTTTGCCGTGTTGCCGACATCAATGAAACGGCGAATGATTGTATCTTTGTCGACGCAGATAAGCTTAATTTTCCGTTGCAAATCAGGAAATGGAATGAAGGCGATTATTTTTATCCCTTCGGGATGGAAGGAAAAAAGAAAATCGCCAAATATTTTAAAGATGAGAAAATTCCTTTAACTGATAAATCAGATATTTGGATTTTATTGTCTGGAAATGAGATTGTTTGGATAATCAATAAAAGAATGGACAACAGGTTTCGCGTAACCGAAAACACAACAAATAGACTACAGATAAAAACATCCTAATGAAAAAAGCACTTTTTTTACTGCTTGCCTTTCTGGCATTCGCCAATACCAATGCACAAATTCTTGAGCCTGTAAAATGGAAAACGAGAACGGAGAAAATTTCTGACACCGAATTCAACCTGGTATTCGAGGCAAAAATTGATGACGGCTGGCATGTCTATTCCCAATTCACGCCTGCTGACGGGCCGCTTCCGATCGAACTTAAGATCAACGGCGCAAAAGGCAATTTCGAAGTCGTAGGAAAAGCAAAGGAAACGCCTTATAAAAAGCAGTTTAATGATGTTTTTGGCGTTGACGAATATTATTTTGAAAAGGCTTTTACGCTAAAACAGAAAATCAAAATCACCAATCCTAAAGTCGCGAAAGTCACAGCCAATATGGATTACCAGGTTTGCAAAGACGTTTGCATTAACGGCAATAAGGATTTTTCATTTGAGATTCCGGTGGTAAAAATTGCTGGAACAGCAGGAGTAAAGCTTCCCGATACGATACAAATTGACACTGTTGCCGCAACTCCTGAAAATATAAAATCACCGACTGTCGCTTCGGAAAATCAAATAAAACCCAAAAAAGAAGGGAAAAAAGGTTTGTGGACGATATTCTTCCTGGCTTTCTTAGGCGGATTCGCAGCTTTGCTGACACCTTGCGTTTTTCCGATGATTCCAATGACAGTCAGCTTTTTCACGAAGCAAAGCAAGACAAAAGCGCAGGGCAAGCGTAATGCGGTTATCTATGGCATTTCCATCATTGCGATTTACCTCGTTTTAGGCTCGCTGGTCACTGCAATTTTCGGGGCAGAAGCGTTGAATGCGCTGTCAACCAATGTCTGGTTCAACATTATTTTCTTCGTATTGCTGGTTGTTTTTGCCTTTTCATTTCTTGGCGCCTTCGAAATCATGCTCCCAAATTCGTGGGCGAATAAAGTCGACAGGCAGGCAGATCGCGGCGGTATCATTGGCATCTTATTTATGGCGTTGGCTTTGGCCATCGTTTCGTTCTCTTGCACCGGCCCGATTGTCGGGACATTATTGGTGGAATCCGCTTCAAAAGGCGGCATTGCGCCAGTCATCGGAATGTTGGGGTTTTCCTTAGCTTTGGCATTGCCGTTTATGTTGTTTGCGATGTTTCCGGGTTGGTTGAATTCTTTGCCAAAATCAGGCGGATGGCTCAATACGGTTAAGGTTTCACTCGGGTTTTTGGAATTGGCATTGGCATTCAAATTTTTATCCAACGCCGACCTGGTTTTGCAAATGCATTTATTGGAGCGTGAAGTTTTTCTTGCCATCTGGATTGTTGTTTTCGGAGTTTGGGGCGTTTACCTTTTGGGCAAAATCACCTTGCCGCATGACAGTCCGATGCAAAGCATTTCCGTTGGAAGACTGTCGCTGGCGCTTGTCGTTTTGGCATTTACATTTTATATGATTCCGGGATTGTTTGGCGCGCCGTTGAAACTGATCAGTGCTTTTCCGCCGCCGCAGACTTATAGCGAAAGCCCGAATGGTTTTGGCGAAGCCATGAGTTCACGCGATATAAAAACACTGCCCGACGGCGCTGAATTCGGGCCGCATGGCATCGTGATTTTCACCAATTATGCCAAAGGCTTCGCGTATGCCAAAACGGTCAATAAGCCTATTATGCTCGATTTTACTGGATTTGCCTGCGTGAATTGCCGCAAGATGGAAAACAACGTCTGGTCGGATGAGCAGATTTTGAAGATATTGAAAAATGACGTCGTGCTGATTTCACTGTATGTCGACGATAAAAGGGATTTACCCGAAAGTGAGCAGTTTGTCTCCAAGGAAACCGGCAAGAAAATAGTGACTGTCGGGAACAAATGGACCGATTTCATCATTACGCGATACAAAACCAATACGCAGCCGTTTTATGTACTGACCGGATTGGATGAACAAAATTTGAACGAACCGGTGAGTTATACGCCGGATATTGAGGAATATCACAATTGGTTAAAAGACGGCATCTCGAAATTCAAGAAATAAAAATTGGCCACTGATTCACAAATTAATATCTGTGAATCAGTGGCGATTTTTTTGAAGCACAACTAATTCAATTTCCAGGAACTTGTGTCCCGCTTTCCGCTTTATCTTTTTTTCGTTCCTCAAAAAAGGATGCCGCTTTAATCGGGGCTAGACCATAACTCAGTCGGTTTCTTCAAGCTCAAAAACTTCCTCGACTTTCTTGCCGAAAAACCATGCGAGTTTCAATGCCAATACCGTTGATGGCACATATTTCCCTTTTTCCATCGCGTTGATCGTCTGGCGGCTGACCTGGATTTTGTCGGCCAAATCGCCTTGCGAGATGTTGGCAATCGCACGCAGCACTCTGAGATTATTCTTCATCTGGCACCGATTTATTGAGTTTGTACAACATCATGTGAAAACGGATGATGAAAAAGAACAGCAACGTAAACATGTTGGCGATCATGACCTCGAAATAATACATTCCGTAAATGAATATCGTTGCCAAAAGCATGATGGCGCAATTAAAATAAACCGCCCAAACCAGGCTTTCATACCTGATTTTTGCAATGAATTCATCCTCATTGCGGTGCTTTGAAAAACCGACGAATAAACCGCCGACGATAATCAATACCAATAAAATCTCATCTGAAATGCCATTTTCGATAATGGTCATGGCTTGGCTTTTTCCCATCAGTTCCATGTTGAATAGGGCAAAAACCTTGGCATGGACATAATTATCGATGTTATAATCGGTGATCGTAAGGACAATTGCCGCGATTAACGCAGGGATAAAAATCAGCCAGCCGATTTTTTTGAACTGACGCGGAAACAGGAAATGTGTTTTCATGTGTAAAATTATTTTTACCAAATGTAAAGTATATTTTACATATTGACAAAATATTTTTACAATTATTTTTTTGCTTCCGAAAAATTAATCCCTTTCGGAACAAATTTTTCCTTACTTTTATTTTCAATATCAGCCATTTAAAAAAGTTTACGCCATGTTAGTAAAAGTATTTGGAAGCGCCGTTTTCGGTGTCGAAGCCACGACCATTACCATCGAAGTCAATATGGACAAAGGAATTGGTTACCACTTGGTTGGCCTTCCCGACAACGCCATTAAGGAAAGCAGTTACCGCATTGCGGCTGCATTGAAGAACAACAGTTTTGCCATGCCCGGCAAAAAAATCACGATCAACATGGCGCCCGCCGATTTGCGAAAGGAAGGTTCGGCTTACGACCTGACTTTGGCCATTGGGATTCTCGTCGCTTCTGGCCAAATCAGCGCCGAAACAGTCGACCAATACATCGTCATGGGCGAACTGTCACTCGATGGCGGCCTGCAGCCCATTCGCGGCGCATTGCCTATTGCCATCAAGGCCAAGGAAGAAGGCTTTAAAGGATTTTTCCTGCCCAAGCAAAATGCAAAGGAAGCCGCAATCGTTTCCGGACTCGAAGTTTATGGATTGGAAAACCTGCAGGAAGTCATTGATTTCTTTATTGGAAAAGGCACTTTGGAGCCAACGGTTTTCGACACACGCGCCGAATTCTACAAAACCCTCGATTTTCCAGAATTTGATTTCAGCGATGTCAAAGGCCAGGAATCCATCAAGCGCTGTATGGAAATCGCCGCTGCTGGCGGACATAATATTATTTTAATCGGTCCGCCCGGCGCAGGAAAAACGATGCTGGCGAAACGGTTGCCGAGCATTTTGCCGCCAATGACGTTGCGCGAAGCGTTGGAAACGACCAAAATCCATAGCGTTGCCGGAAAACTAAAAGAAGTCGGATTGATGAACCAAAGGCCATTCCGCAGTCCGCATCACACGATTTCAAATGTCGCGCTTGTTGGCGGCGGCAGTTATCCGCAGCCCGGTGAAATTTCGATGGCGCACAACGGTGTGTTGTTTCTGGACGAATTGCCCGAATTCAAGCGCGATGTCCTCGAAGTCATGCGCCAGCCGCTCGAAGACCGCGAAGTCACGATTTCGCGCGCGAAGTTTACGGTGACTTATCCGTCGTCATTTATGCTGGTCGCGAGCATGAACCCAAGCCCGGGCGGCTTTTTCAACGATCCGGATTCGCCAAACGCTTCATCTCCGAATGAAATGCAGCGTTATCTCGGCAAGATTTCGGGCCCGTTATTGGACCGCATCGACATTCATATTGAAGTCACGCCCGTACCGTTTGACAAACTGTCTGAAGAAAGAAAATCCGAAAGCAGCGTCGACATCCGCGAACGTGTGACCAAAGCCAGGGAAATCCAGTCGTTGCGGTTTGCCGAGATGGAAAAGGTCAATTACAATGCACAGATGAACACGAAGCAAATCAGGGAATTCTGCAAACTCGACGACACTTCATTGCAACTATTGAAAACCGCGATGGAACGGCTCAATTTATCCGCCCGTGCCTACGACCGGATTTTAAAAGTGTCGCGCACGATTGCCGATTTGGAAGGCGTTGGAAATGTGAACCCCAATCATATTGCGGAAGCGATCCAGTATCGGAGTTTGGATCGTGATGGATGGCTGGGGTAATTATGAATTATGAATTTTTGGGCGTGCCGGCAATCGTCATTATAGTTTTGATTGGTGTTCGGTTGCCGTCAGGCTGTACGCTGCAATCTTTTTTCGTACCTCAAAAAGGATTTTCGCTGCCATCCTTCACGCGTCCGGATACATTTTAAGCCGACAGCTGAAAGAAGCAGTCATTGCGTTAGGGATAGAGGCAAGCACCGCGTGCAGCCGATAGCCCCGGCCACAGGCAACGCCCTAAATCTTCTTCGCCATTCCAAACTGCATTCCCTTTATCGGAAAATTGTGGCTTTTCAGGAATTCGGTCACGGCAATATTTGTGGTTTCCGTATTGATGACTTTTGCAGTTGGATATTGGTTGGAATCGAGCAATGTTTTTAAGATCGCCGAGCCGATTCCGTTTCTCCTGTGTGGTTTTGCGACAGCCAGCTGCGGAATATCGCCAGACGCGGGTTCGATGATTCCGTAGCCAATGAGCTGGCCTTTGTGATAGCCGCCAATGACCTTAAAATTGGTTGTGTTCCCCGAAAGCGCCTCGAATGCGTTTTGCCATGAAGGTTTGGAATCCCACATTTGCATCATGGTTTCTTTTTCCGAAAAATCGGTTTCGCGCAATTCATATTTTGGCAATAGCGGTTTTGAATTTAGCTTAATTTCATTGGTATTCTGCACAAAATAATTGAACTCGCGCGTGGTGGAAAACCCAATTTTGGCATACACGGAAACGGCTTTGGTATTGTGCTGCAGCACTTCGAGGATGTACTGTGCAACGCCGGCTTTTTTCAATCCCGGCAATGATTTGTCGAATATTTTGGTCGCAAGGCCTTTTCCGCGCCAAGCGGCGATCGTTCCGGTTCCTGTATCGTAGGCGGTTGGGATTCCGTTGAATTTCCCTGTGCAGTTGAACGTAAAGCTGACGAGTTTTCCATCGTCGAAAGCGCCATAGGACAATTTGGCGACAAACCCGCAGCGGACCAACATTTTGTCAAATTGTTCGCGGTTCCAGCTGCTATCGTAGCCCTTAAATGCTTCGTCGAAGGCAATGAACAATTCGTCAGGTGAAATTTTGTCGAGTGCATTAATTTCCATCAGACTATTTTTTCCTGGTTTTTTCCATTGCTTCGATCGCCGGCAAATCCTTGGCATATTGCTTGGCATCCCAAATGATTTTCCATCGGGAAACATAAGCGGCAAGAGGTCCAAGTCCGACTGAAGCCCTTCTCTTATCAACGTTTTCCGCATCTTCCAAAGGCAATACATAACTGTTTCCGGTTTCTGGATTGTCGCCGATTTGGCTGCCGTAAATTTGTCTTTTGCCTTGGCGCAGGGCAACGCGGTCTTCCAATAATGCGCGGCTTTCCGCTCTTGCATTGCCCTTTTTTACGGCATCACGCATCATTGGCAAATATTTTTCCTGGGTTTTGATGTCGGAATGCTGAATTACAAGAAAGAGCGCCTGATTTCCTATTGCGCCTACGACATCAGGGCCAACCCAACCGTATTTGTCAAGTATGTTGGTGATTTTGGCAAGATTGGCGACATCTGTTTCTTCAATTTGTTTCCAAAGTGCCTCGACTTCGGGGGATTTTTTGCCGAATTGCTTTTCCACTTCCGGCATTTGCTTGCGCAGTTTTTGGTCGTCCTTGATGATGATTTCCAATTCGGCCATCAAAGGTTTGTTTAACTTGGCTTCTTCTTTTTCCTGATTGGTTTTTACCAACGCCAACAATTCAGTCCAGCGTTTGTCATTGTGCAGGGAATTCAAATCGGAGTCGGTTGAAATATGTTCGTAATCAGTGTAATCATCCTTATTTACCGCATGGTAAAGATTTACAAATGAAGAATCGGCAACATTTGCCAAAGCCCATGAACAGGCGGCATTATAATGATCGTTGATATTTGTCCTGGCTTTCGTTTTGAAAGCGGCACTGTAAGTTAGCCCTGATTGTTTATATTCTTTGGCATTGTATAGTGAATCCGCTTTTTTGATGAGCTCGGAATATTTTTTATTTTGTCCGTAAGACAGGGCAGAAGTTAATGCCAATAATAATAAGAGGTTTTTCATGTGTTTATAGCTTGGTTGTTAGTTAATCGATTCTTTTTTCGGCTTTGCTGGCTGCAATCAGTTTTTTGAGCCTTGACAATTGTGTTTTTTCCTGCTTCGCGCTCATGACACGAAAAATATTTAATCTTTTATAACCCGGTGGTTGTGCCGAGAAAAATGCCCATGCTTTTTTGTCGGACATAAATTGCTTTTCATACAGCGGTGCCAATGTTTTGGCTTCATTCTCAAAACTGTATATGCCGGATCTTGCTTCGGTACGCTTTTCAAAAGCCGCGATTCCGGCGGGTTTCATCAATCCTTTTTTGGTCAGCTCCTCAATTTTTTTGATATTGATTGTACTCCAGATACTCGTTGGTTTTCTGGGTGTAAAGCGAATGCAGTAACTGTCAGCGTCAATTGATTTGCGTACGCCGTCAATCCAGCCGTAACACAATGCCTGGTCGACGGATTCAGACCAATCCATGCTGGGTTTTCCACTGCCTTTTTTGTAGAACCCGACAATGACTTCCTTTTCCTTGTCATGGTTTTTCGCGAACCATTTCCTGAAATCTTCAGGTGTCTTGAAGAATTGCGGTTCCATTAGCGATTCATGTCTTTAAAAGTGTCACCTTGATTGATGTCGCCCGAATCGAATCCTTTTCTGAACCAGTACATCCGTTGCTCCGAAGTGCCATGCGTAAAAGAGTCAGGCGTTACCGTACCTTGTATTTTTTTCTGTAATGCATCATCACCAACGGCATTGGCAGCACTTAATGCTTCTTCGATATCGCCGGCTTCGAGCATTTTATTTTTTTCTTCATCGTAATGTGCCCACAATCCGGCATAAAAATCGGCCTGGAGTTCGAGAGCAACAGATAGCTTGTTGGCGCCGGTTTCACTTAATTCGTTTTGCTTTTCACGGACTTGTGAAGATGTGCCAAGTAATGTTTGCACATGATGTCCAACTTCATGCGCGATGACATAAGCTATGGCAAAATCACCACCTTCCGCGCCAAAACGACTTTTGAGTTCGTCGAAAAATGCCAAATCCATATAAACGGTTCGGTCGCCCGGGCAGTAAAACGGACCTGATGCCGATGTAGCGCCGCCGCATTCGGTTTGCACGCCATCGCGGAACAATACCAATTTCGGGTTTTCATAAACCAATCCGTTTTCCTCAAATATTTTTTTCCAGATGTCTTCGGTATCGGCGAGTACGACACGGACGAAATCGCCCATTTCCTTATCGGCTTCCGTTAGCGGCGTGGCTTCGGTTTGTTGGCCTTGCTCGAGCTGTTGCTGGATGCCATTTAGCAATTGCCCTGAATCGCCACCCATAAACATGTTGATTGCCAATATGACCAATCCGATAATACCACCGCCAATTGCGACTTTCCCGCCGGAAATTCCCCTGCGGTCTTCAACATTGTCACTTTGCCTTCTGCCTAGCCATTTCATAATGATGTTTTTAAATGTAAATTAAAACCATTTCAGGATTTTCTCGATGGTCTTGAGCTTGTTTTTATATGGCGCATACCGCAACGGTATATCAAGCCAGGTCGCCTTTTTGAGGATGGACTTTTGGTGTGAAAAAGCCGCAAAGCCCAATTTTCCGTGATAGGCTCCGATGCCACTATGGCCGACGCCACCGAATGGCAACCTTTTGTTGGAAAAATAAACGACGGTATCATTGATACAGCCGCCGCCAAAAGAAAAATCGCGAATCACTTTTTTAGCAAAGGATTTGTTTTCCGTAAAGACATACAGCGACAGTGGTTTTTCATATTTTGAAATCGCTTTTTTAAGGTCGCTGTCCTCTGAATAGGAAAGGATTGGCAATATCGGCCCGAAGATTTCCTCGGCCATCAATACGCTTTCGGCTGCCGGTTCATCAATGATGGTAGGCGCGAGGTAGCGGTTTTCGAGATTCCGGTTTCCGCCAAAGACGACTTTCGTATCGTCAATCATGTTCACCAATCGATGCCAGTTTTTGTCGTTGATGATACGCGGGAAATCTTCTGACAATTCAGGATTTTCGCCATAAGCGGCGGTGATTTCTTTTTTCAGGTAACCGATCAGTTTTTCCTTGATTTCAGCTTTCGCCAAAATATAATCCGGTGCGATGCAGGTTTGCCCGGCATTCAGGAATTTTCCCCAAACAATTCGTTTTGCGGCCAGCGGAAGATTCGCTGGTTCGTCCACGATGCATGGATTTTTTCCGCCGAGTTCCAGTGTCACGGGCGTTAAATGGGCAGCCGCAGCTTTCGCAACCATTTTCCCGACGGGTATGCTTCCGGTAAAGAAAATATAATCCCAGCGCTGCTCCAGCAACTTTTCGGCTACTTCGCCGCCGCCTTGATACACTTCAACATGTGTCGAATCAAACGTTTCGGAAATGATGATTTCGAGGATTGAAGCGGTATTCGACGCCAGTTCCGATGGTTTTAAAACGACTTGATTTCCGGCGGCAACCGCAGCTATTAGCGGTGACATGGCCAACTGGAACGGATAATTCCACGGTGCCATGACCAGTACTTTGCCGTAAGGTTCGCTATAGATAAAATCTGAGGATGGAAAATTCAGCAGTGAAGGAAAAACCCTTTTTGGCTTTGCCCAGCTTTTAATGTTTTTAATCGTAAATTTCAGGTCGGAAATGACCAATCCGGTTTCCGTCAGTACCGATTCAAAGGCGGATTTCCTGAAATCGTCGTGAAGCGCCTTGATGATATCAGCTTCATGTTTGAGGATAATGCTCAACAGTTTTACCAGTGTTTGTTTGCGGTAGCCGATATCGGTTTTGTAATCCATTGCCGTTTTTGAGTTGAGCCATAAATTTAGCAAGAATTTTTGTAATACTTATTTGATACCGAAACTATATCCCAAATAAACGTCGGCCTGTTTGCTATCGCTTGTCAATGCTGTGATAATGGAAGATGATCCAATGAAAAAACCGTAAGCCCGCACTCCAATACCGCCTGAAACCCCTGAGATTTCATTGGCCGACCATGGCGAAAACAATTCGACGTTTGTCCATACATATCGCGGTGTCAATGACGTCACATTCTCATTCGTAATCTGGTCGTTTTCCTTGTCTTTGTTGAGTTTCTGCTGTGTATAAATGGTAGCGAACAGATTCGGGATAATCTTGATATCGGCATATGCGGTAAAAAGCGTTGGCAATGTCACCTTAAAATCCTTGCTTTCATTTGCAGTTTTATTCAGGTAGCCGCTCGCCAATAAAATGTCTTCAACTTCCTTCAGGCTGTTGACATCCTGGAATTGGTTCAGGTCAAGGCTTTCCGCACCTTGTATTGACAGCACATAATTGGTCGAAGAATTGTTGGCAGACTTGAATGTCATGCCACCCATATTCCTGATTGAAACCCCGGCGTTGACTTTGTATTTTCCCGGTTCGGTGTCTTTCCATTGGTAATTCGCACCGACATCAGCCGCAAGGCCGTTGAGTTTGCCGAAAAGCGAACCGGTATAATCATTAAAACTCGTGAAATCATCACCCAGATTTCCGGAATAGGCGATGTTCAGGTTCGCGTTCGCGTCTGTCAGCGTGCCTTGCCCGAGTGTATTGTTGATTGTTCCGGTAAATTTATCGGCACCAAAATTGGCATATGAACCCGGAAACAAAATCTTCAAAGTTGCGCCAACGCTGAATTTATTGGTTTCATCTTCGTAGACATTCCGCGCTGCCGAAAGCCCGACTTCGCCCCATGTTGTGCCGTTTAAACGCTGGTTTTCATTATTGTTGATGGTTGTTGAACCAAAAAATGAGCTGATTCCGGCATTGGTAATCGCATCACCAATGTGCGTATCGACATCGACGATATCGAGTTTGGCATAAGCCTTTGTGGTAAAGGCAAAAGTCCATTTGTCCATTTTATAAGCGACGCCAGGCCCTAAAATTTCGCCATCAATCCTGAGATTTGCGGCTTCACTACCTTTAAAAATCAATTCTTCGAGGTCGTTTCCGTTGACCAGGTCGCTGAAACCGACTTTATTGCTTGATGCGTTGATACTGGGTGCCAAAATGTTGACTTCAAAAGTTGAAGCCGTGTTGGTATATTCGGCAGGGTTCATACCGCCATTGACAATCCCAACGTGCGAGGATGTGTTGACGCCTGAAAAATGCTGTTGTGCAGTTACATTGATGAATGCCAATGTGCATAGTAGGAAAGTGATGGTTTTCATAAATGCTAATTTTGATGTGAATGTATAAAAAATTAACAGCGAAAGTATTATAAATATTGCACCGAATCTTATATAATTAAACGGCGTTCCATATCGGGTCGTTTGGCACGGGCGCAATGATTTCGAGGGTTTCCTTTGAAACAGGATGGATAAAAATAAGCTTCCGCGCATGAAGGTGAATGCCGCCATCGGGATTGCTGCGGTCAAAACCGTATTTTAGGTCGCCTTTTATAGGTGAGCCGATGGCTGCCAACTGTGCGCGGATTTGGTGATGTCTTCCGGTGTGCAGGTTGATTTCCAGCGCAAAATAATTGTTGAGTTCCTTGATTATTTTGTAGTCGAGGCTTGCGATTTTGCTGTTTGCGACTTCTTTTAGATGCGCTTTTGACGTATTGTTTTTTTCATTGCGCGCAAGATAATGAACCAGTTCCGCTGAAGGTTTTTCAGGTTTGTTTTTGACGATGGCCCAATATGTTTTTTGCGTTTCGCGGTTTTTGAACAAATCGTTCAGGCGTGTCAATGCTTTGGATGTTTTGGCAAAAACGACGATGCCGGTTGTTGGCCGATCCAGCCGATGCACAACGCCAAGATAGACTTCGCCGGGTTTGTTGTATTTGTCCTTGATGTATTCCTTAACCACGTCGGATAAAGGCTTGTCGCCGGTTTTATCGCCTTGTACAATATCACCGACGCGCTTGTTGACGACAATGATGTGGTTGTCTTCGTGGAGGATTTGGAGGTTGTTTTTGGTGGAAATGTTTTTCATTTAAATGGACACGCCGTGTCTATAGTATAGCGTGTCTAATACTGTTCACTTTTATTCGGGAAATCCTTCGACTTCACATCACTGACATATTTCCCGATAGCCGTATTCATGTCTTCGTATAGATTCATGTATCTTCTCAAAAACCGCGGGCTGAATTCGTTGTTCATGCCCAGCATATCATGGATGACAAGCACTTGCCCGTCAACACCGCCGCCGGCGCCGATTCCGATAACTGGAATCGAAATGCTTTTCGCGACTTTTTCGGCCAAATGCGCCGGAATTTTTTCCAATACCAATGAAAAACAACCGATTTTCTCGAGCAGTTTTGCATCTTCAATGAGTTTTTCTGCTTCTTCTTCTTCTTTGGCGCGGACCGTATACGTTCCGAATTTATAAATCGATTGCGGCGTCAACCCCAAATGGCCCATGACCGGAATGCCCGCGTTCAATATTTTTTTAATCGAATCCTTGATTTCACTTCCGCCTTCCATTTTCACGGCATGGCCGCCGCTTTCCTTCATGATGCGGATTGATGAACGCAGTGCTTCTTTTGGATCGGATTGGTAGCTTCCGAATGGCAAATCAACAACGACCAAAGCCCGCGCAGTACCGCGCACGACACCCGAAGCGTGATAAATCATCTGGTCAAGCGTAATCGGCAGCGTCGTTTCGTGGCCAGCCATGACATTGGAAGCCGAATCGCCAACGAGAATCACGTCGACGCCGGCGGTATCAACGATTTTCGCCATCGTAAAATCATAAGCAGTAAGCATCGAAATCTTTTCGCCATTGGCTTTCATCTCAATCAGCGACTTGGTCGTTATCCTTTTGTAATCTTTTTTTGCGACAGACATAGTGGTTGTTTTTGGTATGTAAAAGTAGTAAAGTAAGTCGAAAGTTTGATTGCGATTGTTTGATTTTTTGAAGCTGTTTCCTGCTATCCATTACAATCTTTTAGGCTTCATTCCTCAGCCATAAAAGGATTTCCATTACTATCAGGGCTAGGGTATCCTGCTTCTTTCAACTTTTGGCTTTCGACTTTATGATTTTCGACATTAAACCGTAATTTTGTTCCCAAATTAATTCCCTTGAAAAAAATCCTCATCATCGACGACGAAGAAAAACTGCGCGGCCTGCTTGCCCGAATCATCAGCTCCGAAGGTTTTGATGTTGTTGAAGCGCCTGATTTGCATACCGGTTTCAAAAAACTCGAACAGCAGGAAATCGATGTCGTTTTATGCGATGTGAAACTGCCCGACGGCAATGGTGTCGATTTTCTCGAAAAAATCAAATCGGCTTTCCCATTAGTCGAAGTCATCCTGCTCACGGCATTTGGCAAAATATCCGATGGCGTACAGGCAATGAAAAACGGCGCATTCGACTACATTGTCAAAGGCGACGACAACGACAAAATCATTCCGCTGCTATACAAAGCTATTGAAAAAGCCCAACTTCATAAGAAAGTCGCCGCACTGGAAAAACGCATATCCGATAAATACTCGTTTGCTGCCATTATCGGCAAATCAAAAGGCCTGGAACAGGCGGTCAACTTGGCTAAGAAGGTTGCGGCCACCGATTCGACCGTATTGCTGACAGGCGAAACCGGAACGGGGAAAGAAGTATTTGCACAAGCCATACACGAAAATAGCCTGCGCGTCGGGAAACCTTTTGTCGCACTCAATTGCAGCACATTCAGCAAGGATATACTCGAAAGCGAATTGTTCGGGCACAAGCAAGGCGCGTTTACAGGAGCTGTCAAAGACAAGAAAGGATTTATCGAAGAAGCCAACGGCGGCACTTTGTTCCTGGATGAAATTGGCGAAATGGCAATAGAATTACAGGCCAAACTGCTGCGCGTCCTCGAAACCAGTGAGTACATCCAAATTGGCGACACGACGCCTAAAAAATCGAATTTCCGATTGATCGCGGCAACCAACCGCAACCTTAAAACGGAAAGCGAAGAACACCGCTTTCGTTCCGATTTGTATTTCAGGCTTAATATTTTTGAAATCAATATTCCGCCATTGCGCGAAAGAGTAAAGGACATTGCGCCTTTAACGCAATACTTCACCAGACAGTTTTCAGAAAAAACAAATAAGAAGACATTTATCATCGAACCTGAATTCCTTTTCAAATTGGAGACCTACCATTGGCCGGGAAATGTCAGGGAACTTAAAAACGTGATTGAGCGCGCGGTCATCCTTTCAAATGGCGATACGCTGACGACTGATGTATTGCCATATGAAATCCAGCAGGAAAGCAACAAGCAAAACAAAACAGTTTCGGCTTTCTCTCTTGCCAGTGTTGAAAAACTCCAGATACAGAAAGTACTCAATTATACAAAAGGCAATAAAGCGGAAACGGCAAGGCTGCTTGAAATTGGCGTCGCGACTTTATATCGCAAACTGGAAGAGTTTAACATCCAATAAAAAAGCCTATTATTTTGAGAAAAGCCTATCATTTTGATAGGCTTTTTTTATGTCATTTTTTTGGCATATAATCATACTTCCAATGTTTACAAGGGTTAAGGGATAGCTTTTACATTTAGGAACAGATTTGGCTTTCGGGAATCGAAATCATAAAAATCTTTTCTAATGAAAAATCAGGTCATTTCCATTTACAGGCAAGCCGAAAGGTTCGCCGAAATCACACAAAAACTGATAATAGCCGGAAATATCCCGCGTGTCAAAAAATGCCTGGCAATAGCCGAAAGGCTGTTCATAACAGGAAGCAGCGAAACAAGAAATGTCATCTCGGGCATTTACATCCATTCGGTTTCTTCTTTTATGGAATTCCGCGGTTGCAGGATTGCGGGTTTGTTTCCACAGACATTGCAACAAGAATATATCAAACAAATTAATGCAACCGGAGTATGATGGCAATTATCCTCACCATAATCGGATTGGTTTTTTTCGCTTTGTTCTTTAAAATGATTAACGTTTTCGAAAAAATCTAAACCATGACTTTACTTTTTATCATCGCGGTAGCAGTGTTCATATACATCTGTTACGTACTAATCAAACCTGAAAAATTCTAAGATATGAACAGCGAAATACTCGGAATCATAGTCACCTATGGGTTGGTACTGTTGTTGGCTATTCCTTTAGGCCGTTACATCGGCAAAGTGTTCAACTACGAAAATACATGGCCCGATAAAATTTTTAATCCCATCGATAAAATATTTTTCAAGGCCGGCGGCATCAGCCCGAACATTGAAATGACCTGGAAACAGCATCTGGCAGCACTATTGGCTATCAATGCCGTTTGGTTTGTCATTTCAATGCTGGTACTTACCAATATGGCCTGGCTTCCGCTAAATCCTGACCATAATCCATCAATGTCAGGTGATTTGGCATTCAATACTACGGTCAGCTTTATTACCAATACCAATTTGCAGCATTATTCCGGCGAAACGGGAATGTCATACCTCGGCCAATTGATTCTGATGCTTTGGCAGTTCATCAGTGCAGGTTGTGGAATCGCAATTGCCGCGGTCGTCTTTATGGCGATGAAAGAAAAGACTTCTGTCACCCTCGGAAATTTTTACAGCTTTTTTGTCCGTTCCTGCACAAGGATTTTATTGCCATTGGCTTTTGTCGTGGCGATTGTTCTGGCGTTCAACGGAACCCCGATGACATTTCAGGGAAAAGACACCATCACAACTTTGGAAGGCAAACAGCAGCAAGTAAGCCGTGGGCCGGTCGCTGCCTTTGTTGCCATTAAGCAATTGGGTACAAACGGCGGCGGGTTTTACGGCCCGAACTCGGCAAACCCGATGGAAAACCCGAATTACCTGACCAATATAGTCGAATCGGTTTCCATTGTATTAATCCCGATCGCGTTGATTTTCGCACTTGGGTATGTCCTCAAAAGGAAAAAACTCGCATGGACCATTTATGGCGTCATGACTTTAGGGTTTCTGATTTTATTGATCCCGTCTGTAATCAGTGAAATGCATGGAAGCCCGACAATTGATAAAATGGGAATTTCTCAGGCCATGGGAAGCATGGAAGGAAAAGAAGTCCGATTCGGTTCGGCGGCTTCCGCCAATTGGGCGACTTATACGACCTGTACCAGCAATGGTTCGGTAAATGCGATGCACGACAGTATGACACCAATGACCGGCGTGACCACATTGTTAGGAATGATGATTAACTGCTTTTATGGCGGAGTTGGTGTTGGGTTTTTAAACTTCTACATTTTCATTATCCTCGGCGTATTTATCAGCGGATTGATGGTGGGAAGAACTCCTGAATTTTTAGGAAAGAAAATAGAAGCCAAAGAAATGAAAATCGCCATGATGATTGCTTTGCTGCATCCGTTCCTGATTTTAGCGGGAACTGCCATGGCAAGCCATATTTATGTTGGAAACCCGCAGGAATATTCCGCTTGGCTGGCCAATCCGGGCTATCATGGGTTCAGCGAAATGCTTTATGAATTTACTTCATCGTCTGCCAATAACGGCAGCGGGTTCGAAGGACTTGGAGACAATACGCCCTTTTGGAATATTGCCACGGGTATCGTGATGCTGATGGGCCGATATTTACCTATCATCGGGCCGGTGGCTATCGCAGGAATATTGGCTACCAAACAATACATTCCTGAAAGCAACGGTACATTAAAAACCGACACATCCACTTTTGGTCTGCTGGTTTTTGCAGTGATCATGATTGTAGCGGCATTGTCTTTCTTCCCGGCGCTGACTTTAGGTCCGATCGCCGAATATTTCTCAATTAAATAAGTAAAGTATCATGAGTAAATCTCAAAATAAATTGTTTCAGAAGGAATTGGTCAATGAAGCCTTTTGGCAGTCATTCGTGAAACTCAATCCGAAAATAATGTTCCGCAACCCGGTAATGTTTACCGTAGAAATTGGAACAATGGTCATGTTTTTTGTTTGCATATGGATTTTGGCCGGAGAACAATCACAGGGCAACTTCGGCTATAATTTCACAATATTCCTGATTCTGCTCATCACATTGCTTTTCGCAAATTTCGCCGAAGCCATCGCCGAAGCCAGGGGAAAGGCGCAGGCCGACAGTTTAAGGAAAACACGCGAAGAAACCCCTGCCAGATTAGAGAATGGCCAGGTAATATCTTCAGCACAGCTTAAAAAAGGCGATATCTTCATTTGCGAGGCCGGCGACCTGATCGCTACCGATGGTGAAATCATCGAAGGTCTTGCTACAATCGATGAAAGTGCCATCACGGGAGAAAGCGCTCCGGTAATCCGCGAAGCCGGAGGTGATAAATCTTCAGTGACAGGTGGAACAAAGGTGCTGTCTGACAAAATCAAAGTGATCGTGACATCGGAACCGGGAGAAAGTTTTCTCGATAAGATGATCGCATTGGTAGAAGGCGCAAACCGCCAGAAAACACCAAACGAAATCGCATTGACAATCCTGTTGGCCGGATTTACCCTTGTATTCATAATCGTAACGGTTACCTTGAAATCCTTTGCCGATTATGCCGGAACGCCAATAACAATCGCAGCTTTCATATCCCTTTTTGTCTGCCTGATTCCGACGACCATCGGCGGATTGCTGTCTGCCATCGGAATTGCCGGAATGGACAGGGCTTTGCGCGCCAACGTAATTACAAAATCGGGGAAAGCGGTAGAAACTGCGGGTGACATCGACGTATTATTACTCGACAAAACCGGAACGATTACCATTGGAAACCGCAAGGCAACAAATTTTTATCCTACCAAGGGAATTTCTTTTCATGATTTTACAGAATCGGCTGTACTCAGCTCGCTTGCCGATGATACGCCCGAAGGCAAAAGCATTGTCGAGTTAAGCCAGAGTATGAAAGATGATGTCAATATCAGGTTGGAATCATTGACTCCACAAATTGCAAAGTCAATAAAATTCACGGCAGAAACAAGAACCAGCGGAGTGATATTGAACGATGGCAGCGACATCCGTAAAGGTGCGCAGGATGCTGTTCGGAATATTGCCGAAAAATCGGGAAATGCATTCCCTGAAGACACTGCCCAAAAAGTGATTGATATTTCTTCCAACGGCGGAACGCCTTTAGTTGTCATCAAAAATAATGTTGTTCAGGGCGTTATCGAATTGCAGGATATCATCAAAACCGGAATGAAAGAGCGTTTTGAGCGTTTGCGCAAAATGGGAATCAAAACCGTGATGGTTACCGGCGACAATCCATTAACGGCGAAATTCATTGCCGAAAAAGCCGGTGTCGATGATTTCATTGCCGAAGCCAAACCTGAAGACAAGATGAATTATATCAGAAGGGAACAGGCCGAAGGCAGATTGGTAGCGATGATGGGCGACGGCACAAATGATGCTCCAGCCTTGGCGCAGGCAAATGTAGGTGTTGCGATGAACAGCGGAACACAAGCGGCAAAAGAAGCAGGAAACATGGTTGACCTTGATAATGATCCGACCAAATTGATTGAAATTGTTGAAATCGGCAAACAATTGCTGATGACGCGCGGAACGCTGACGACATTTTCGATTGCCAATGACGTAGCCAAATATTTCGCCATCATTCCGGCATTGTTCATTACCGCAATTCCGGCTTTGCAGGGATTGAACATCATAAATCTCCACAGTCCTGAAAGCGCCATTTTATCGGCGGTCATTTTTAACGCGATCATTATCCCGTTCCTGATTCCGCTTGCACTCAAAGGTGTTGCATACAAACCTATCGGCGCATCGGCTTTGCTCAGGCGGAATTTGTTTATATACGGATTGGGCGGCGTGCTCATCCCATTTATAGGAATAAAATTAATCGACCTTTTTGTCACCTTATTCATTTAATACCAATATCATGAAAGTAAACTTCATACTTCCAATAAGGCTCACGCTATTTTGCGCCTTGTTCTTTTCGGGAATCTATACGCTGAGTATTTATGGGATTGCACAATTCTCCCCAAATAAAGGAAATGGCGAAATCGTAAGTGTAAACGGGAAAAACCATCATATTCACGTGGCCCAGAAATTTACGATGGACAAATACTTCTGGCCGCGTCCGTCAGCTGTTGATTATAACGCCGCCGGTTCAGGCGGAAGCAACAAAGGCATCGCGAATCCTGAATACCTCGCAGTTGTAAATGGAAGGATTGATACCTTTTTGCTCAAAAACCCCGGTGTCAAACGAAGCGAAGTGCCTTCAGACATTGTGACGGCTTCAGGAAGCGGCATCGATCCAGACATTTCAGTCCAGGCTGCAAAAGTGCAGTCAAAACGTATTGCCAACGTACGCCATATCCCAGAAGATAAGATTTTGGAACTGATTAAAAACAATACTGAATCTCCGTTATTGGAAATTCTGGGAACAGAAAAAATAAACGTGCTCGCACTCAACATCGCATTAGACAAATTAAAATAACAAACCATCCTTATGAAACAAATCACTACAGCAGCATTATTACTTATTGGATTATTCAATGGTTATGCGCAAACAGACACGATCGCTAAAAAATCCGCAAAAATCCCATTTGAAAACATGGACCTGTCATGGATAAACGGACAGAACCGCCAGACTGATTTTCCGTTGACCCTGAAAGACAAAGATGGCGAAACCATCCTTACCGCCGTGGCATATGTGGATTCCTATTACAATTATGATTTCAACAAGCCTATAGACAATACGCATACGATCTCGTCGGCAATAGGCCGAAGCAATGAGTTTACGATCAATATGGCCAGTATTGGTATCGAGAGTTATTATAAAAATATGATTGGCAGGCTTTGGTTGCAGTACGGACAAATGGGTTCGATTGTGCAGGACCTGGACGGAACAGTAAATCACGGGCGAAACACCAGTATCAACAACCTGAAATACATTCGTGAAGCCGCTGCGGGATATCACTTTAACGTCATGCACGGACTGAATGTTGAAATGGGGATTTTCATGAGTTACATAGGCCTTGAAAGTTATGTGCTAAACGAGAATTGGAACTACCAGCGCAGCATGGTTTGCGATTTTACGCCGTTTTATTTCCAAGGTGCGAGGGTGCAATTATTTCCTTCCGCGAAATTTAAACAGGAAATATGGCTGCTCAACGGCTGGCAGACATACAACGGCTGGAATCAAGGCATTGGCCTGGGTTCATCGAGCTATTACCGCCCGAATGAAAACCTGCAGCTGGTCGCAAATTTTTACCTCAACGGGCAGGACACGCGCAATAACTCAGATGTCAAACGTTTCCATCATGACAACAGCGTCGTTTACAGATATTTTAAAGACAAGCAAAGTTCAGGCATTTCACAAGCCGCATTCAGCCTTAACAATCATTATGGTTTTCAGACTGGAGGCGGTGTGAAGGCTTCAGAAAATTATATGCTTGGGGCTTCATTGGCCAACAGGCTATGGTTCAATAAAAACAAACTTGGCTTAACTTTACGTGGCGATTATGTCACCAATCCCGGCGCATACCTGGCTTTTTCGCCGTCGCCGGTAGCAGATAATGATTTCAATGACGCGCTCGCAGCTGGTGAAGACCTTAAAATGTTTCAGGGAACAGCCACTTTCGATGTCATGCCAAATGATTTTGTCACATTCAGGTTGGAATATGGCTACAGAAGCAGCAACATCCCATATTTTGCGGGTAGCGGTGGCACCACAAGTCCGGATGGTTGGGTAGATACGAATACTGACGGATGGCGCCCGGATCTTCGCAAATCGGAAAACAGGATTACGCTGGCGGTAAGTTTTAGATTATAAGATATTTTTGTTTTGTTTGATACTGTCCGGGAAACTCCATTTGGTGTTTTCGGGTTCAGTAATTTTAAATAACCACAATGGAGAACGAAAAAGAAAATAACGCACAACATTTCCTTGATCTGATTCAAAAATCACGCAAAGGGAAATTTAAGGTCTACATCGGTATGAGTGCCGGCGTGGGCAAAACTTTTCGTATGCTCCAGGAAGCGCATACCTTGCTCAAAAACGGCATTGATGTCAAAATTGGCTATATCGAAACACACAACAGGAAAGAAACCCATGAATTGCTCGACGGTTTGCCGGTAATCCCGAGAAGGACGCTTTTCTATAAAGGCAAACAGCTTGACGAAATGGATCTGCAGGCCATCATCAACCTGCGCCCAGAAGTCGTTATTGTCGACGAATTGGCACATACGAATATTGAAGGAAGCAAAAACGAGAAGCGCTGGCAGGATGTATTCGAAATCCTTGATGCAGGAATAAACGTGATTTCCGCCGTAAATATCCAGCACATCGAAAGCCTTAATGAAGACGTCAAATACATTACGAATGTTGAGGTACAGGAACGGATTCCCGATGATGTCCTGCGCCAGGCCGACGAAGTGGTCAATATTGATTTGACTGCCGACGAGCTCATCGCAAGGCTTAAGGAAGGAAAAATCTATACGGCCGACAAGATTCCGACTGCGTTAAACAATTTTTTTAAATCCGATCAGATATTGCAGTTGCGTGAACTGGCGTTAAAAGAAGTGGCCGGACAGGTTGTCCGGAAAGTAGAAAATGAAGTCCCGAGAGGCATTGCGCTTAGGCATGAAAGATTGTTGGCATGCATCAGCAGCAATGATAAGACGGCAAAAATTGTGATCCGGAAAACGGCGCGTTTGGCTACATATTACAACAGCCGTTGGTATGTGCTTTATGTCGAAACCCCTAAAGAAAGCAGCGACAAGATTGCGCTCGACAAACAGCGGCATCTCATCAACAATTTCAAACTTGCCACACAGCTTGGCGCCGAAGTGATTAAAATAGAACGAAACCACATCACCGAGGGCATCCTTGAAATTACCCGGGAAAAACAAATCACAACGGTTTGCATCGGCAAGCCGCACCTGAGTTTATTTAAAGTAATTTTGTCTACAAACATTTTCAATAAATTACTGAATAATCTTTCGTCATCTAATATTGATCTTGTTATATTATCATAGTCATGAAATAGCTGCCCGACAATGCATGATTTGATTAAAAAGCTTCAAACCAGCTATTCCATAAGACCGATAAAAACAATAAAAATCTACTTATGAAAATTAAAACCAAATTAAACCTCGGCGTCGGATTATTATTCTTAATGATACTCCTGTTGGCGCTTGTCAGTGCCTTTTATATTTTTTCGATAAAAAAGGATACTGAAAGCATCCTGAAAGCCAACTACAATACGCTGGAATATTCAAGGAATATGTTACTTGCCCTTGATAAAATCACGACAACCGACGAAAATTCAATTGCCTTTTTTGAGTCGAATCTCTCAAAACAGTTTTCGAATATTACCGAAGCTGGAGAAGACAAGGTGACGGACGACCTGAAAAGCAGTTTTGCATCATTGAAAGCGGACAGGTATAACGAAAATCTGAAAAGCAAAATCCGACAGGACATATTCCAGATTATGAAACTCAATATGTCGGCCATTAAAAAGAAAAGTGATATCGCTAAGCGAACTGCCGAAACAGCGAATCTATGGATTGCCATGACTGGAACCCTCTGCTTTTTGATCGCTTTCAGTTTGCTGTTTAACCTCCCGAGTAATATTGCCAATCCGATAAAAGAACTGACGGAAAGCATCCGGCAGATTGCCAATGAAAATTACTCGGAACGCGTCAATTTCATGAACCATAATGAATTCGGGGATTTGGCAAAATCCTTCAACACAATGGCACTGAAGCTCCAGGAATACCATAACAGTAATCTTTATAAGCTTTCTTTTGAGAAGAAACGGCTTGAAACCCTGATCAATAATATGCACGACCCGATTCTTGGTCTGGACAATGCCGGCATCATTTTATTTGCAAATGACGAGGCATTAAAAATCATGGGGATGAAATCTGACGATGTGATTGGAAAACCTGCCACAACTTTGGCTTTGAGCAATGATTTAATGAAATCGCTTATCATCAGTCAGCTGGAAAACGGCAAACCACATCCGATAAAAATCTTTTATGACGGCAAGGAAAGCTACTTCGAAAAGGAAACGGTAAACATCACCATAACGCCAACCGGAGAAGATCTGGCTATAAATATTGGGGAAGTGATTATTTTGCGGAACATCACAATTTTTAAGGAACTCGATTTTGCGAAAACCAATTTTATAGCGACTGTTTCACATGAGCTTAAAACGCCGATTGCCTCGATAAAGTTAAGTCTTCAGCTTTTGGAGAACACGAAAACAGGGAAAATCAACGACGACCAGAAACAATTGATCGACAACATCAAAGGCGATAGCGAGCGATTGCTGAAAATTACAGGCGAGTTACTCGAATTGTCCCAATTGGAAACCGGAAATATCCAACTGAATATTGAGCACAGCAATCCGTATAAAATTATCGAGTATGCCACTGAAGCAGTGAAAAAAGAAGCGGCGCAAAAACAGATCGAAATTGTCATAGAAGCAGATGAAAACCTGCCTGACGTAAAAGCCGACAGCGAAAAAACAGCCTGGGTATTGATAAATTTCCTGACGAATGCCATTCGCTATTCCTCAGAAAACAGTAAAGTGGAAGTGCGGTTGAAAAAAGAGCATAACCAGCTGGCCTTTCGTGTGGCCGATAAAGGAAAAGGCATTGAAAGCCGTTATAAAACCAAAGTTTTCGATAAATATTTCCAGGTTCCGGGAAGCCATAAATCGGGCACCGGGCTCGGGTTGGCTATCAGCAAGGAATTTATTGAAGCGCAGAATGGCTCGATTGGTGTAGACAGCGAGTTAGGACTTGGCAGTACTTTTTATTTCAAATTGGGCGTGGCTTAGGCTGACAGTAGCTTCCGTTACTTTTCCTTACGATTGTTACGAACTGATTTGTAATTACTTGTCGTTTTCTTGGATAGGTAAAAAAAATCATGTAGATTTATTTTTCTAATCAAACAAACCTTTATGAAAAAAATTACCACAACACTGATTCTTATCGTTTTTGGACTGGGATTGTTTTCCTGCAGTAAAGACGACGACCAGAATTCCGGAGCCGGAACCTTAAAACTAAGCGGCAAAGTCATGTCGCCTAACAATTCCTTTCCAATTCCCAGGGCGAAGGTGAAAGTCTATAATGGCAGTGAGCTGATTGCTGAGAAAACCACTGACGCACTCGGCGCTTTTACTGTTGAACACTTGCCGGAAGGCAACCTGACGGTCGAACTCAGCAAAGGCAAATTTACGCGCGAAGTGCAGGTTAGCCTCCATGCGGATTATGAATTGCCAACGACCGAAAGAAGCCTTGATACGTTTCCGCATATGGCAGTTGTGACTGGATATTATGACGCTATTGAGGACATCCTGTTCAATATCGGTATTGTTGACCCGGTAACCGGTGCGCCGGCTTTTGATATCATTGACGGACAAACCGGAAGGCCATCGATTGCTTCAAGACAGGCGCATGGCCACGGCGATATTGTTGGACGTTCTTCCACATTAGCGCCGAATGTTACTTTTAGTGTTTCGCAATTGCTGCACGACACGACGATGCTGAGTACTTATGACATTCTTTTCCTCGATTGTGGTGGCAATGATACCGTAACCGGAGATGCAGTGGCAATGGCGAACCTTAAAACATTTATCGAAAACGGCGGTATCGTATATGCGACAGACTGGACTTATACTTACATCCAATCGATGTTTCCGGCCAACGATTATATGAGTTTTTCGACACCTGAAAAAGGCGGTGACAGCCTGACAGCCGATGTCGCAGTGACCAATGCCGATCTTACGACCTGGCTTGAAGGACAAGGAATTACAGTAACACCAACGGTACAAATCAATGGTTTCCTTACTGCCTGGCAGATGATCGATACTTTTAATCCTGCGAATGTCGATGATTGGGTAGTTGCCAATAGCGTTCAATATGACGGCGTTACCGTAAACAATAAAGCACTTGCCTTTACATTCAATTATGGCTGCGGTGGTGTTTTTTACTCGTCATTCCATACGCATGGCAATAACACTTCTGAAGTGACCATTGAGCAAATGATGGATTATTTCATTTTCGAACTTTCAGCACTCGGCAATTGCAATAACGGGAGCTAAAGATATTTGATAATATAAAAGGGGCTGGTTTTAAACCGGCCTTTTTTTATTGGCATTACCGATGCGGTTGCAATAATTTCAATGTATGTTCCAATGAGTTTTTGTCTGCCCAACTAAAATGCCCGGGGATGCCGTGCGCTTTTCCCAATTCATAAGTCTGTTTTGTAGACCATGTTTTTATCCCTTTTGACTTAAGAAAATCCAGCCCGGCCGTACGGTCGTCATGGAAATGCGTTACCAGGCAGAGCATTACTTTTTTATTATGGCGCTTTTCAATGGAATCGAGCAGTGGTTGGCATTGCGCTTCGTCCCATGGCGTGTCAAACAGGATTACGCCGTCATCGGTCACCAGGTACATGCTGTTCGATGGGAATGGTTTCCCATCATAATCATGGTATGTCGTATAGACATAAAAATCACCTGCGAGTTGGTGAATTTCCAGCTTTTGTGCCTGGATAGTGTGGGATAGAAAACCGGCAAGGACAATAAATATCTTTAGGTTTTTCATACTTCAATACATTTTTCAATTTCCTAACAATCCGCCATATTTACAGCAATCGCGAGTCCGCCTTCAGAAGTTTCCTTGTATTTATTATTCATGTCTTTTGCTGTCTGCCACATCGTATCAATAACTTTATCCAATGGCACTTTCGCATTTTTAGGATCGGTTTCCATAGCGAGCTCAGCAGCATTGATCGCTTTGATCGCACCCATGGTATTTCTTTCGATACACGGAATTTGTACCAATCCACCAATCGGGTCACAGGTCATTCCCAGATGGTGTTCCATCGCAATTTCGGCTGCCATCAAAACCTGTTCGGGTGTGCCGCCCATGACTTCGCATAACGCTGCCGCCGCCATCGCTGACGACACGCCGATTTCTGCCTGGCATCCGCCCATCGCTGCGGAAATGGTCGAACCTTTCTTAAAAATACTCCCGATTTCGCCTGCAACCATTAGGAATTGCTTGATTTCTTTTTCGCCGGCTTCATGGTTTTCAATGACCAGATAATACATCAAAACGGATGGGATCACGCCGGCACTTCCATTGGTTGGCGCAGTAACGACGCGGCCTAATGCGGCATTGACTTCGTTTACCGCAAGGGCAAAACAGGAAACCCATTTCAGGATTTGGCGGAATTTCACTTCGGTTTTGCGGATTTGCCCGAGCCATTCCTGCGGGTTGCTGTAATTTGCCAGCCCGATCAGGTTTTGGTGCATATCGAAAGCACGTCGGCGCACATTTAAGCCTCCGGGCAAAATCCCTTCGGAATGGCAACCGATGTACATGCATTCGAGCATGGTTTTCCAAATGCGCATCAGTTCGTGGTTGATGACTTCTTCAGAGCGCATTGATTTTTCATTCTCATAAACGATTTCTGAAATCTTTTTGTTTTCGGCAATCGTGTAATTCAATAATTGTTCTGCGGTATCGATTGGGAAGGGGAAAGTCGATTTTACGACTTCTTTTTTTATCGCATTCGTACGCTCTTCCTTGACTACAAAGCCGCCGCCAATAGAGTAGAAGGTCGATGCATATTCTTTGCCATCCGAAGTGTAAGCCGTAAATGTCAGCCCATTCGCATGGAACGGCAGGAAATTTTTGTTGAAAACGATATCCATCAAAAAGGAAAACGGAATGGTGGTTTCATTCCCGAGTTTGATTTCATTTTTGTCTTCAATGGATTTGACGATGCCGGCGATGTTCTCGACAGGAATGTATTCCGGATCCTGGCCGCTCAGGCCGAGCATGACAGCCAAATCGGTCGCGTGGCCTTTGCCAGTCAGCGAAAGCGAGCCATAGAGATCGACTTTCACGCGATCGGTTTTATCCAGTAGGTTTTCCGTACGGAGTTCGGCGAGAAAACGTTCGGCGGCGCGCCAAGGCCCAAGCGTATGAGAACTTGATGGCCCAACGCCGATTTTAAGCATATCAAAAACGGAAATGGCTTCTTGCATGGGTTGTTTAGCAGATTTTAAACAAAGATAATCCACTTTATGCGATACTATAACGATTGAGAAAAAAAATTATGAATTCCATATCGACCATTCAACCCCGTTTTGCTGTTACTATTTCCACATAAATGATACAAACAGGAAATGCAAAACCAACTTCCGATGTTTAAAACCCTCGCTTTCACGGTATTTTTTATGCTGGCTTATACAGTTCAGGCGCAAACACTTCAGGAACTCAATGCGCAAAGTACGAAAGCTTATGAAGGTAAGGATTATGCAAAATTCCTTTCATTGGCGGAGCAAATAAATGTCATGAGGCCATCGCATCCGGTGTATACTTATAACCTGGCCTGCGCTTATGCGTTGAATTCAAATCCCCAAAAAGCTATTGAGACACTGAGAACATCGGTGTTGATGAACAACAAGACTGATTTTGAAAATGATGCGGATCTGGCTGCTTTAAAACCATTGGAATCCTACCAAAATTTGATAAAGCTTAAATCGGATTTGGATATACCCCTTGTCCATTCACAAAAAGCCATTTCGCTTTCCGAGAAGGATTTGCATCCTGAAGGATTTGCCTTTTTATCGAAAACCAAAACATGGCTTGTGACCAGTATCCGCAAAGGCAAAATCGTTTCGTTTGACAAAACTGGAAAATGCACCGATTGGCTGAATGGGGAAATGTTTTCCGTATTTTCAATCAAATCCGACAAAGCTGAAAAATATTTATGGGTCGCCACGGCAGCCATGCCCGAACAGAAAGGGTTTGTAAAAGCCAATGCAGGCAAAGCCGAAATCCTCAAGGTTGACATTCGTGCAAAGAAGATTGTGCAACGGTTTTCGGTTCCCGGCAATCACGTTTTTGGGGATTTGGTTGTCGCGAAAAATGGTATAATTTACATTTCCGACAGCGGCACGGCGATTATTTATAAAATTGAAAATGATACCCTTTCAGAATGGCTGGATCTCAAAAATCAGGCGTTTAACCTGCAGGGCATTACGCTAAACGCGCGGCAGGATAAAATATATATCGCCGATTACCTGAAAGGCATTTTGGAAATTTCGATTCTGGATAAAAAATATTCCTGGCTGGATTTTCCCGATGGCACCGTAGTGAAAGGCATTGACGGTTTGCTATGGCATGACAATTCCCTGGTTGCAATCCACAATGGCGTGAAACCCATCCGTATTATCAGGTATTTTTTGAATGAAACCGGAGACAAAATCAGCAATTATAAAGTGATTGACAACAACCGTCCTGAATTTGACGAACCGGCTTTGGGGTGCATTGTCAATGGGGATTTTTATTTTTTCGCCAACAACCCCTGGAAAGGTTATGATGCCGATTTCAACCTTGATGAGACCAAATTTGAAAGCCCGATGCTTTTTAAGTTTCCGCTATAAATTCTCATTACCTTTGCGGATAATTTCTGAACATGCGCGTCAACAAATATTATTTAGCCGCTTTTACGGCATTTGTCATTTGGGGTTTTTTCAGCTTGGTGTTGAGGCCTTTGCATAATTATGCTTCGCTCGATATTCTTTTTTACCGGATTTTTTATGCGACGGTTTTGTCGTTGGCAATCAATCTGTTGTTTAGGAAAAGCGCATTGAAAAATGATTGGGCGGCATTGAAGAAACTCGATATCAAGCAGCGACGAAAAGTCTGGATGCTGACTATCGGTGGCGGATTTTTACTGATGATGAACTGGTTCCTGTTCATTTATGCCATCAATCATGTCAGCCTGAAATCGGCGTCGTTTGCGTATTTGATTTGCCCGATCCTGACTACGATTCTTGCGTATGTCATTTTAAAAGAAAAACTCAGCAAATGGCAGTGGTTTGCTGTCAGCCTGAGCGTTGTCAGTTGTGCCATACTGTCTTTTGGGAATGTCACCGATTTGATTTACAGCCTTGTGATTGCCTTGTCATTTGCCTTGTACCTGATCAGCCAAAGAAAAAACAACCAGTTTGACAGGTTTGTCGTACTGACAGTCCAAATGCTGATTGCTTCGGTGGTGATACTTCCGTTTTTTCCTTTGTACAGTGGGCCGGTTCCAACCGAGCCTTTGTTTTATATTATGCTGGCGTTGATTGTTGTGTTCTTTACGATTATCGCGCTGTTTCTGAACCTATATGCTTTGAAAGGAATGAATTCTTCCGCAGTTGGGATTTTGATGTATATCAATCCGTTGATCAATTTTCTGTTGGCGGTTTTTTATTTCCATGAAGCAATTGACATGCTGCAGATTGTTTCCTATTCGTTGATTTTGGTTTCTGTGGTTATTTTTAACGAGAGAGCATTGTTTGGTAAGCGGATAATCTGAGCTAAACAAAAACCGACTGCAATTTTAACGTAATTGAGCCTTCCATAAATAATATTTTTAGTTAATGTATTGATTTACAATTTATTAACGTATTCATTTTTTTTAATCAAACTAAGATTAGCGCCATGAAAAAAACATTTTTAATTTTAAATGGCACCATAATTTGGAGTAGATTTGTGCCAACTTGTCAGATAAATAACTGCAATACTGACAATGTTTATGACTTTTCTCCAGTGGCATAGTCATTGTCTAAAGCGCCTCGAAGTTTTAAAAACAAACAAAACCTTAACTTAAAATAATAAAAATGGGTAAAATAATTGGAATTGACTTAGGTACGACAAACTCCTGCGTTTCTGTAATGGAAGGACAGGAGGCAGTAGTTATCCCTAACTCAGAAGGAAAAAGAACGACACCGTCGGTAATTGCATTCGTTGAAGGCGGTGAAATTAAAGTAGGTGATGCTGCCAAAAGACAGGCTGTTACGAATCCTACCAAAACGATTGCTTCAATCAAACGTTTCGTTGGACATACTTTTGACGAAACCAAAGAGGAAGCAAAGAGAGTTCCATATAAAGTAGTCAAAGGCGACAATAATACACCACGCGTGGATATTGACGGGCGTCTTTATACTTCTCAGGAATTGTCTGCCATGACACTTCAGAAAATGAAAAAAACAGCCGAAGACTATTTGGGTCAGACGGTTACAGAAGCGGTCATTACCGTTCCAGCTTACTTTAACGATGCGCAACGCCAGGCTACTAAAGAAGCGGGTGAGATTGCTGGATTGAAAGTAATGCGTATCATCAACGAGCCAACTGCTGCGGCTTTGGCTTACGGGTTGGATAAAAAAGGAAAAGACCAGAAAATTGCAGTATACGATTTAGGTGGTGGTACTTTTGATATTTCGATCCTTGAATTGGGCGACGGAGTATTCGAGGTATTGTCTACAAACGGCGATACACACTTGGGTGGCGACGATTTCGACCAGGTCATCATCGATTGGTTGGCTGACGAATTCAAAAATGACGAAGGCATCGACCTGCGTTTGGATCCAATGTCATTGCAACGTTTGAAAGAAGCTGCTGAGAAAGCTAAAATCGAATTGTCTGCCGGTGCGGAAACTGAAATCAACCTTCCATATGTAACGGCTACCGCTTCAGGTCCGAAACACCTGGTGAAAAAATTATCGAAAGCAAAATTCGAGCAATTGGCTGACAGCCTCATCAAAAGATCGATGGCACCGGTTGAAAAAGCGTTGAAAGATGCAGGTTTGTCAAAATCAGATATCGACGAAGTAATTTTGGTTGGTGGTTCGACAAGAATCCCAAGAATCCAGGAAGAAGTCGAGAAATTCTTTGGCAAAAAACCATCAAAAGGCGTTAATCCTGACGAAGTTGTAGCGATTGGTGCAGCGATCCAAGGTGGAGTTTTGAGCGGAGATGTGAAAGACGTATTGTTGTTGGACGTAACGCCTTTGTCTCTTGGAATTGAAACTATGGGCGGTGTTTTGACGAAATTAATTGAGTCGAATACAACCATCCCAACAAAAAAATCACAAGTGTTCTCTACAGCTGCAGATTCTCAGCCAAGTGTTGAAATCCACGTATTGCAAGGAGAAAGGGCTTTGGCCACAGACAATAAAACAATAGGACGTTTTCACCTGGATGGCATTCCGCCAGCGCCAAGAGGTGTTCCGCAGATTGAGGTGACATTTGACATCGATGCCAATGGTATCATCAAAGTGTCGGCTACAGATAAAGGAACAGGAAAATCACATGATATCAGGATTGAGGCTTCTTCAGGCTTGACCGCAGAAGAAATCGAAAGAATGAAAAAAGATGCCGAAGCTAACGCCGGAGCTGATAAAATCGCAAAAGAGCGTATCGAGAAGCTGAATGAAGCCGACGGTATGATCTTCCAGACTGAAAGCCAGTTGAAAGAATTGGGTGAGAAATTATCCGACGAGCACAAAACGGCTATCGAATATGCGTTGACCGAATTGAAACTGGCACACCAGAACCAAGATTTGGAAGCGGTTCAAAAAGGACTTGACAACGTAAACGCAGCCTGGAAAACAGCTACCGAAGCGATGTACGCACAAGGCGAGGCACAACAAGGACAACCGCAAGGAGAGCAGCCACAAGGCGAGGCGCAAGGCGATAATGTCCAGGATGTGGATTATGAAGAAGTAAAGTAATTTCTTTATTATAGATAAAAAACCGGAATGAGAGTTCCGGTTTTTTTTATGTTAAGTTTTTTATTTTGGAAATAACTTCCGCATTTTTCCGTTTTGTGAATCAACGAATTCCATATATTGCCATCCTAAAAAAATAAACATGAACAAGAAAATCCTACTGCTGCTGTTGTGTGCGTTTTGCCTTTCGGCCAACGCCCAAAAATCTAAAAAACCTGCAAAAACAAAAACCGCCACAACGACTGCAAAGAAAACCACGTTGGCTAAAGCCGAAACCCTGTCTGCCGAACTCCTCGAGAAAAAAGACAACTACAAATTCTATTTACTGGCGGGAAAAGATTCAATCCTAATCAAGAATATTTCAGGAAAAATTGGTACAAATGTCCCGACGGAATGCAAAATCACGCCATTCACCACCAAAGGCGCCAAACTTTACAGCGTGAGTTGGATAGAAAGAAACACCGTTGGTGATGCGAAATCCAAACTCGAAAATATCACTGAAACGCACACGGAAATCTGGGATGTGCCGAATAAAGCGCAATTGTATGCGAATACCCAAATGGTCGATAACATCAGCGAAATTGTTTGGCTCGACCCAAATAAAACCGCTTCAAAAACGGTAGAAAAGATACGCCGCGACGGTTTTGAACTGACTTTATTGCCCGATGGCGACATCAACATCAAAAACAAAACCATGGAAGACAAGCTGACTTATGATGCCGCGCAAAAGAAATATGTATCGGCAAAGAAGAAATAACCCAATCCCTTAATGGTCCAAAAAACAAAAGCAGACGTCAGTCTGCTTTTTTAATTCTTTCTTTTTGAGTTATTCCGAAACCTTAATCTCAAACATTTTATCCCAGTTTTTTCCCGTTACGAAAATCGTCTTGGTTTTCGGGTTGTAGGCAATGCCGTTCAATACATCCGCCTCACTGTTCAGGATTTGTTTCTTCAAATCTGCGAGATTGATAATGCCTTCCACAACACCCGTTAAAGGATCGATGACGGCAATTGCATCTTTCTGCCACACGTTTCCATAGATTTTCCCGTTGATGTATTCGAGTTCGTTAATGCTCTTGATTTTGCTGTCGGAAGCATAGACATTGATATAGTCTACCATTTTCTGCGTCGCCGGATCCATTTTCCAGATTTTCTCCGTACCATCCGACTGGTAAATGAATTTCCCGTCATTCGTCATGCCCCAGCCTTCAATCGGCTTGTCGTAAGTAAAAGTCTTTTCTTTTTTGAGCGTATTTGCGTCAAAGATAAATCCGGTGTTGTCCTTCCATGTCAATTCGTAGATTTTACCGCCAATCACCGTAATGCCTTCGCCAAAATACTGTCGGTCCATCGTGACCTGTTTGTATATTTTCCCAGTTTTGTAATCGAATTTCCTAAACCATGATGTGCCAGGCTGTCCGGTGCTTTCCATCAAGGTGTCGCGGTAAAATTCAAGCCCTTCGGTAAAAGATTTCACATCGTGAGGATAGGTATTGACAATCGTATATTTCAGCAATTTCGGCTCCACGTTTGAAACCAGTTCGACCCTGTCGGTCGTTTCGACATTCTGTCCTTCATAAAATACCAGCGCTTTCAGGTTCTGGTAGCCCAGTTTCTTTCCTGCCAGGTCAAAAGTCATTTTTCCGGCGCCTTTCACCGATCCCACATTCTTGTCATTGACATAATAAACGATACTGTCAATGGTTTTATTTTCCGCATTCAGGATTTCCAAAGACACTTTGTCGTTTGGTTGGTATTGTTCTTTCAGCACCGCGCCGTTAAAAGAGAAGAACGATTCGTCGCTTTTTTTATCCCCGCAGCTGTTCACGGCGGCAGTTAATAAAATGAGTGACAGCAGGTTATATTTCATCATTGTTTTTAAATTATTTTAAGCAATATACAACAGTATTTCATTTGCGAAAATACAAAAAGATTGTATATTTGCAACGGCAAGTCCTACACGACCAGCTCCTGCAGAATCCTCCAGGATGGGAACATAGCAAAGGTATGTGGTTGTAGCGGTGCGATGTAGGTCGCTTGCCATTTTTTTCTTAATATCACGTCTTCCTTCGGGAAGATTTTTTATTTTTATAATGTTTGTTTTGGGAGCTGATTCCTGCTGTGCGCTGTATCTTTTGTTTCGTTCCTCACAAAAGGATGCCGCTTCCATCAGGGCTAGGGCTTCCAAACAAATAATGACCTTACTCTTAACCAAAAAAACCAAATATTATGAAATCAATCCTAATCGCACTTTTATTCTCCTCAGCCATGGCTTTCGCCCAAAGCGATGTAAAAGCACAATATGATGCTTTCCAGGCAGAGCTCGAAGCGTATCGTTCCAATCCTGAAGTTTCTTCAGAAAACAGCACCGTAAAAGCGGCGCCGTGCGGCCAATACAACCTGAAGTTTATGGTCGTCGGTAAAGGCTTTAATGAAGTCGTGACTGTTCCGCCGGCGCGAAAACTGTGTTATGACCTGAACCGGTTCGATAAAACCAAAAACCCTAAAGCGCCAGCCGATTGGGATTATGAGTTCAAACCTGTCGGCAACAAATATTATGTCATCCGCGCGGACAAAAAAGGTGCTGAAGGCTTACAGGAATTCTATTACTACGAACGGAATCCGCAAAAATAATTGTTCAATAATCCCTAATGAATAAAGTCATCCTCATCACGGGCGGTTCATCCGGACTTGGCAAAGCCATCGGCGAGTTCCTGCACCAAAAAGGTTTCGTCGTTTATGGCACAAGCCGGAATCCTGAAAATAGTACCAATTCCATTTTCCCATTGATCGCGCTTGACGTGCGCAATGTCGAAAGCATCCAGGCGGCAGTCGCGAAAGTCATTTCGATTTCCGGAAGATTGGATGTCGTGATCAACAATGCCGGCGTCGGCATTATCGGCCCGCTGGAAGAAATCCCAACGGCCGAAATCCGCAATAATTTTGAAACGAATCTTTTTGGCCCGATAGAGGTCATGAAAGCGGTTTTGCCGCAGTTGCGCGAACAAAAAAGCGGCCTGATCATCAACATCACATCGATTGCAGGTTATATGGGTTTGCCGTACCGCGCGGTTTATTCGGCGTCGAAAGGCGCTTTGGAATATGTCACCGAAGCAATCCGAATGGAAGTCAAGCCTTTCGGCATTGAAGTCACGAATGTTGCGCCGGGCGAATTTTCTACCAATATCGCCGCGCACCGTTATCATGTGCCGGTTTCTGAAAATTCTGCATACAAAACCTATGAAAAAACAGTCAACTTGATCAACGGGCAGGTTGGCGGCGGTGACGATCCGTTGTTGATGGCACAGGCAATCTATAAAATCATCAACACCTCAAAACCAAACGTGCATTATAAGGTTGGGCCGTTCATGTCGCGGTTTTCGATCGTGCTGAAACGGATTTTGCCGGATAAGATGTATGAAAGGATGTTGATGAAGCATTATAAGTTGTAGCGTCTGAGCAGTTGAAAAACCGAGTTGTTTTGTGGGAAAAGTATATTCGGAATACTAAATTTTAATTGTAATTTTGCAGCCGCGTTAAGGAGTGAAGCAAGGTGCCGCGCACCGCGGAAAGCCTGGCCCGCAGGGAAACGCCCAGAATATTAGAAACAACACTTAATTATTTTATATGAAATTTTTTATTGATACAGCGAATTTAAACGAAATCAAGGCAGCCCAGGCGCTTGGCGTTTTGGATGGTGTGACTACGAATCCGTCGCTGATGGCCAAGGAAGGCATTACCGGGAAAAACAATATCCTGAAGCATTATGTCGACATCTGCAATATTGTGACCGGAGATGTCAGTGCTGAAGTCAACGCGGTGGATTATGACGGCATGATTCGCGAAGGCGAGGAATTGGCTGACTTGCACGACCAAATCGTTGTGAAATTGCCGATGACAAAAGAAGGAGTCATGGCCGCGAAATATTTTTCGGATAAAGGCGTGAAAACGAACGTGACTTTGGTGTTTTCTGCAGGGCAGGCTTTGCTGGCTGCAAAAGCCGGAGCGAGCTATGTTTCGCCATTCATCGGGCGTTTGGATGATGTTTCTACGGATGGTTTGGCTTTGATTGAAGAAATCCGCCTGATTTATGACAATTACGGCTATGAGACTGAAATCCTTGCGGCTTCTGTTCGCCATACGATGCACATCGTGAACTGTGCAAAAATTGGTGCTGATGTCATGACTGGCCCATTGTCTGCGATTTTAGGGTTGTTGAAACACCCATTGACGGATATCGGATTGGCGCAATTTATTGCTGACTTTGAGAAAGGGAATAAATAGTATTGAGATATTAGAATTGAGATATAAGGTTCTCATTAAAATAAAAAGGCGGCTTCTGTTGAAACCGCCTTTTTGCATATTATAAAATCTCAATATCAATTCTAATATCTCAATACTATCTCAAATTGTCCTCAAATTTATTATCAAACAAACTTGTAAACGCATTCTTAATCGTTCCGTCAGGACTGAGGACAATCGTGCGGTGGATTTTGGTGATTGCCCATTTGGCTTTTAGGTCTTCAAAATCGCTGGTGCGCAGTTCGGTAATCCCGTCAAATTTAAAATTGGCCAATACCTGTTTCCATTTGTCCTGGTTGTCATCAAGGTTGACCGCGACAAACTGGTAGTTTGGATATTGTTTTTTATATGCCAGTACCTTTTTATGCGCCTCAATCAAATGGGTTGATGCTTTTTGTGTCCAGAAGAAAATAACGGTGCTTTTGTTGATCAGCGAATCGGAAGAGACCATATTGCCATTGGTATCATAGAGTTTGACTTTTGGCAATGGATTTCCGGCTTTCAACAATTGTATCGCGTTCCCGATTTTGGTGATTTCGTTTTTCTGGCTGCGGTCGGTCGAATATTTGTGGTACGTTTCCAGGAATTTCTGGTTGTTGACCATATTCTGGTCTTCGAGCAAATACGTAAAGGCGATGTTGTTTAAAATCGTGTTTTTGATTTTCTCGTTTTTAATCAGCGTATCGGCGATGTTGAGTTTGTTGATATTGGTTTTCAACGACAAATCGGCTTCCGTAAAATGGTTGTGGTAATTGATGGCCGCGACATTGTTGAGCATGTGCGTAAGGTATTTTACAAACGGTGCAAAATCGGATAACTCGGCATTGTTGAAGTCAATTTTTCTGCGATATGCATAATAATTTTTTGGCAGCTTTTCAATGACATCGTTTCCGGTACGCAGCTGGTGAATGACGGGATACAATTCTTTTTTGGAATAATACGGGAAATCAAGCGCCGCTTTCGCAAAATTATCAAAATCTTCACTCCATTGGATTTCTTCTTTTTTCGAACCGTAAAATTTTTGGTTCTTGGCGTAGTTTGAATCGATGGTTTTATTGAAGGTATTGATATCACTGTCATAAACCATAAACATGTTTTCACGGTCTTTTTCGTTGTTCAGGTACATTTCCATCAGGAAATTGTTTTTCTGGTCACCGCGTCCGCTGAATACGATCGAGTTGTCAAAATCCTGGGAATTGATTGATACCATTAAACTGTCATTCTTGTCGAAATAAACATATTGGTATTCGGGCTCATGCCTGAAACTATACAATCCCGGCGTAAGCGAATCGAATTTGATGAAGAAACGGTTGTTTTTATCGAGCTTTAACGTATCGATAACTTGTGAATCTCTGCAAAACAGCACATACGGATTGGTTGGGTTTGTGACTTCACCACCAAAGTATGCGGTATAATCGCCAGATTTGAATTCCTTGTTGCAGGATGCGCAGAGTAGTGCCAAAGAAGTGGCAAAGAATATAAATATATATGTCTTTTTAACGGTCATTTGTAGGGTTGTCTGTTTACAAATGTATTCACCCAGTTCATATGTTGTTGTTAATGCATCGTTAAATTAGCTTTTGCCTGAAATTGCAGGGATTTTAAGCCTGAAAACTGCGGTATTTTTTATATTTTTGCACGCAAATTAAATAATACTATTCGATGTTATCAGTTAATAATTTATCAGTCCAGTTTGGCAAAAGGATTTTGTTCGATGAAGTGAACACGGTTTTTGCCGATGGGAATATATATGGCGTTATTGGTGCCAATGGTGCCGGAAAATCAACGTTCCTTAAAATACTTTCAGGCGATTTCGACCCGACTTCAGGGCATGTGCATCTCGAACCCGGAAAACGGATGTCGGTGCTGAACCAGAACCACAACATGTTTGATGACCATACGGTTTTGGAAACCATCCTGATGGGAAACAAGGTTTTGTTTGCCGTGAAAAAGGAAATGGACGAATTGTATCTCGATTACAACGATAAAAATGCCGACCGTATTGGTGAACTCCAGGTGCAGTTTGAGGAAATGAACGGCTGGAATGCCGATTCAGATGCGGCTGCGATGCTGTCGAATCTTGGCATCAGCGAGGAATTCCACTATACTTTAATGGGCGACCTTGACGGAAAGCTGAAAGTCCGCGTGCTTTTGGCACAAGCCTTATTCGGGAATCCTGACGTACTGATTATGGATGAGCCGACGAACGACCTGGATTTTGAAACCATCGCATGGCTCGAGAATTTCCTTGCCAATTATGAAAATACGGTGATTGTAGTGTCGCACGACAGGCACTTTTTGGATGCGGTTTGTACGCATATTTCGGATATTGACTTCGGGAAAATCAACCATTATTCAGGGAACTATACTTTCTGGTATGAGTCGAGCCAATTGGCTGCAAAGCAACGTGCACAACAAAATAAGAAAGCAGAAGAGAAGAAAGCAGAACTGGAAGAATTCATCCGCCGTTTCAGCGCGAATGTAGCCAAATCAAAGCAGGCGACTTCGCGTAAGAAAATGATCAGCAAATTGAATATTTCTGAAATCCGTCCGTCAAGCCGACGTTATCCTGCAATTATCTTTGACCAGGAACGCGAAGCCGGCGACCAGATTTTGAATGTACAGCATCTGAGCGCTTCGGTTGATGGCGAGGTGTTGTTTAAGGATGTCGATTTGAATATGGCGAAAGGCGATAAAATCGTTTTGTTTTCCAAAGATTCGCGCGCGACAACCGCATTTTACGAAATACTGAACAACAATCAGAAAGCCGATGCCGGAACTTTCGATTGGGGAATTACGACCAACCAGGCGTATCTTCCTGTGGACAACCATTCGTTTTTTGAAAACGATCTGACGCTTGTCGATTGGTTGCGCCAATGGGCAAAAACCGAAGAAGAACGCGACGAGGTTTACATCCGCGGGTTTCTGGGGAAAATGATTTTCTCAGGAGAAGAAGCTTTGAAAACCAGCCGCGTATTGTCGGGAGGCGAAAAAGTACGCTGCATGTTGTCGCGAATGATGATGGAACGCGCGAATGTATTGATGCTCGACGAACCTACGAATCACCTGGATCTGGAATCGATTACGGCATTCAACAATTCGCTGAAAAACTTTAAAGGTTCGGTGATTTTTACGACGCATGACCACGAATTTGCACAGACCGTCGGAAACCGTGTTGTGGAACTGACACCAAAAGGTGCCATAGACCGCTACATGACATTCGACGATTATCTTGACGATGAGAAAGTACAGGAGTTGAGAAAGAAAATGTATTCATAAAAACAAAAAATCCCGGTGCACAGCCGGGATTTTTTTCCAATTTAATTAACCTGACAATTTTTTTATTTTTTGGCCTTGCTCACTACCCAAGCTATAATAGCAATGACGAGAATTACAAGGAATATCCCGACGCCCATGCCTGTTTTAAAGATGTCGCCAATGATTTCGCAGCTCGTAAATGAAAATAGCACCAATAAAAGCGCGGCTGTCCTTAATGTGAATTTTTTCATGATTTTGATTTTAAGTTCGGTTTTGCATTGTAAAATTCCTGAAGTTTAACATGAAAATCATTACACAATTAATCCTAAAGCTTATATAATTCTAACGATTGCCAGCAAAGGCTTTTGGGAAAATTAACGGTGTCTTCAAAAACATTCCTGCCGTTTTAAAAAAATGCCTATTTTTACAAACCAAACAAGCACTTGCATTATGGGCCATAAAGTACTGCTCACTTCAAAGGAAGTCAACATTATCCTTCACCGTTTGGCCTGTCAGCTGATTGAGAAGCACCTCGATTTTTCAGAAACCGTTCTTGTCGGGATACAGCCGCGGGGTACTTTTCTTGCGGAACGCCTTAAAAACTTACTCGAAAAAGAATACAACGTAAAAAATATTACGCTGGGTTGCCTTGACATCACTTTTTTTCGCGATGATTTCCGCAGGACAGAAAAGCCGCTTGAGGCCAACGAAACCAAACTCGATTTCCTTGTTGAAAATAAAAAAGTCATATTTATAGACGACGTTTTATATACCGGTCGCAGCATCCGTTCGGCTTTGACCGCGATCCAGTCGTTTGGCAGACCATCAGAAATTGAGCTGTTGGTGCTGATTGACCGCAGATTCAGCAGGCATTTGCCTATCCAGCCCGATTATCGCGGCCGCCAGGTTGACGCCATCAACGATGAAAAAGTCAAAGTCAACTGGGCAGAAAAAGATGGGGAAGACAGCGTATTCTTAATAAACAATAACCAATAAATAAAAAATGAGCGAGCTTTCAGTAAATCATTTATTAGGGATTAAATACATCACGAAGGATGATATTGACCTTATTTTTGAAACAGCCGATCATTTTAAGGAAGTCATCAACCGCCCGATAAAAAAAGTGCCTTCGCTGCGTGATATTACGATTGCGAACATCTTTTTCGAAAACTCAACCCGTACGAAACTTTCTTTTGAATTGGCACAAAAGCGCCTTTCGGCTGATGTGATCAGTTTTTCGGCAGCGCAGTCATCGGTCAAAAAAGGAGAAACGCTGATTGATACCGTCAACAATATCCTGTCGATGAAAGTCGATATGGTCGTCATGCGCCATGCCAATCCCGGTGCGGCGTATTTCCTGTCCCAAAATGTAAAAGCGAGCATCATCAATGCCGGCGACGGTGCGCATGAACATCCAACGCAAGGCTTGCTAGACAGTTATTCCATCAGAGAAAAACTCGGTGGAGTCGGAGGGAAGAAGGTTGTGATTGTCGGCGACATATTGCATTCGCGTGTCGCGCTTTCAAACATCTATGCTTTGCAGATGCAAGGCGCGGAAGTCAAAGTCTGCGGCCCAAAAACATTAATCCCAAAATACATCGAAAGCCTTGGCGTAACGGTTGAACCAAATTTGCGCAAAGCACTGGAATGGTGTGATGTAGCGAATATGCTCCGCGTGCAAAATGAACGTATGGATGTCAATTATTTTCCATCGACAAGGGAATATGCGCAGCAATACGGCGTTGACAAAGCATTATTGGATTCACTCAATAAAGAAATTGTGATCATGCACCCAGGCCCAATCAACCGCGGTGTCGAAATTACCAGTGATGTCGCCGATTCACAACAATCGGTTATTTTAAACCAGGTTGAAAACGGCGTTGCGATACGAATGGCAGTCATCTATTTGCTGGCTTCCAAAATAAAGTAAAGCCATATCTTAACTTTTCATATCCAAAAAATCTCAGTAACTTAGCGACTCAGTCATTCAGGCTCACATCCATGAAAGTAGAAGAAAAAGGGCATACATTCATCATTAAAGACACTCAGGGCAACTGCAATGCTTTCCTGATGAAAGTCACGCACGAGCACAAGTCTTTTGAAAACCACAATTTAATATTGGATATTTCGCAGGATAAAAATACTACGCCGAAAAGCATATCGCAGTTTTTGCCGTTGTCGAAAACCCACAGGAAAAGGAAAAAATCCTTTGTCATCGTGGCTTCCGGTATCGATTTTAATGCTGTTCCGACTTCACTGCTCGTCGTGCCAACACTGCTTGAGGCACATGATATCATTGAAATGGAAGAAATTGAGCGCGACTTAGGATTTTAAATCAAGTTATAATGGATAATTAAAAATTGAAAATTCCAATGTTACTAATTAATCCATTTCCCATTATTACTTATCAATTAAAATGAATCTCACCATACTTGGCTGTTATGCAGCTACACCGCGCACTTTTACAAATCCGACTTCTCAAGTATTGAATATTTGCGGCAGGCTTTTCCTGATTGATTGCGGTGAAGGCACACAAGTCCAGCTTCGGAAGAACAAGATCAAGTTTTCAAAAATCAACCATATTTTTATTTCACATCTGCATGGCGACCATGTTTATGGGCTGATTGGCCTGGTTTCGACATTTATGTTGCTGGGCCGTGCTGCCGATCTGCACATTTATGGCCCGAAAGGGATTAAGGATATCATTACGCTGCAGTTGCGGCTTTCCAATTCCTGGACGACTTATGGTTTGTTTTTCCACGAACTCGAATCGGATGAAAGCGAGTTGGTATATGAAGACGAGAAAGTCACTGTGACGACCATTCCACTAAAACACCGGATTTACACCAATGGCTATTTATTTCGTGAAAAACGCGGACTGAGGAAACTCAACGCCGAAGCAGCGGAGCAATACAATATCGACAAATGTTATTACCGCAATATCGTACTCGGCAAAGACATTGCGCTTGAAGACGGAAGAATCGTCAGCAATGATGAACTGACATTTGAACCCATTCCGCCAAAAAGTTATGCCTTTTGTTCTGATACGATGTATGATGAGCGCATTATACCTATTATAAAGGATGTCGATGTGCTTTACCATGAATCGACTTTCCTGCAATCTGAAGAAGTATTGGCTGAAAAAACCATGCATTCTACGGCAAAGGAAGCGGCGACGATTGCGCTTAAGGCAAATGTCAAGCAATTGATTATGGGCCATTATTCGACGCGTTATGGCGACATCAAGCTTTTTCGGGATGAAGCGCAAACCATTTTCCCAAATGTGCTTTTGGCTGACGATGGCGCGGCGTTTGAATTTTAATGCGTAAATTTAGCTGACAATTATACCTGATGGAAGATCTTAGCAATTACAGAAAATCATACGAAAAATCGCAATTGAGCGAATCGGAAATCCCCGAAGACCCGATCAATCTTTTTCACCGTTGGTTCCATGAAACCGAAGAAATGGATGCCGCCGGTGAAGTCAATGCCATGACGGTTTCGACAGTTGGATTGGATGGCTATCCGAAATCGCGCATCGTATTGCTGAAAAAGTACAATGAGGAAGGATTCATTTTCTACACCAATTACAATTCTGAAAAGGGAAAGGCAATTGCGGCCGATCCAAAAGTGTCGCTTTCCTTCTTTTGGCCCGCGATGGAACGCCAGATCATTATAAAAGGCATAGCTGAAAAGACTTCGGCCGCCGTTTCCGATGCTTATTTTGAAAGCAGGCCTGAAGGAAGCCGGCTTGGCGCAATTGTTTCCAACCAAAGTGAGATCATCCAGTCGCGGGCGCAACTTGAGGAAGAACTAAAACAACTGGAACAGAATTTTCACGGAAAAGAAATTTTGCGGCCGAAACACTGGGGCGGTTATTTGGTGAAACCATTATCTGTCGAGTTTTGGCAGGGCAGGCCAAACAGGCTTCATGACCGCATCCGTTACCAATTGGAAAAGGATTATTCGTGGAGTATAGAAAGACTGGCTCCATAAAATTCCGGTTATTAAAAACCAACTGTTATGATACTATCCAATTGGGTAGTATTTTTTTTTGACTATTTGTAAGGTAATATCCCTATAAAAACATAAAAAGATGCATTTCATCGATTTTATTTGGCACTTAAACGATGTTTTGGGTATGTTTGGCATAAGAAATTAAAACAACGTTCTTACAACTATAAAGAAGTTTGCCCCACAATCTACTTTATTCAAAACCTAAAATTAACCTTAAAGAAGTTTGCCCCACAATCTACTTTAAACTTAACCTACAATACTATGAAAGCAAAAGTACTACGTTCATTGTTGCCGTTGGCATTGGTGTTCACTATGATTTCCTGTTCCTCAGATGCGACAGAGAGTTCAGCTACAGATACTTCAGCTGATTTAGCTTTACCTTATACATACAATCCGACCGAATTGAAATTGGTCACCCTGATCAATAACTACAGGACAAGCATCGGATTGAATGAACTACAACCTATCAATTACGTTTCCATCAAATCGGAAGAGCACAACGAGTATATGATTGCGAACAATGTCGTGAATCATGCTTACTTCCAGGAGCGTTCAGAAAATATCATTCATGTATTAAATGCTGAAAAAGTCGGTGAAAACGTAGCATACAACTATGCCACGCCGGAAGCCGCATTCAATGCATGGTTAAACAGTCCCGGACATAAAGCAAATATTGAAGGCGACTATACAAGCTTCGGAATCTCAGTTACTGAGAATCCTGATAACGGAAAAAAATATTTTACGAATATTTTTGTGAAACAATAAATTGGGTAGAATTTAATTGTGTTTTTTGTTTTGACAAACAACCACCCTTTTTTGGGTGGTTTTTTTCCCTTATGCCATTCATATTCTTAGAGTTTTCGATATGCCCCTAACCTAAAAAACCAACCATTATGCTGATATTCCTAATTGTAGTTACGATAAAGAAAGCCATGAGCGCCTCGGGCGAAAGCCAAATGAGGAAACTCTGGCCGGCTTGGGTAAGGCCTTAATTTAAAGCATCCGTGAGGATGCTTTTTTTGTGGGATTTTTGACTGTTAAAAGAATTAAAATCCTGAATTTATCGTTAAATTTAGTATTAGTAGATGTTATATGCAGTCTAATTAATCAAATTTTTTCATAAACTCTATCATGCTTAATTTATAACCATTCAATAGTTCATATAACTCTTTACTTACTATAAACATGTTAAAAGCATAATCTACTTTTTTGCTGATCGAAAATTCTGTAGTTTCTGCAATTCTTATATACATCATAAAATTATCACCGTCGTCGATTCTGTCATTATTTAGTTTAATGTGCTCATTCGAGAAATGAATAAACCCGCTTGTATTCTCATATAATAGTCTAAATCCTGGATAGAGTTCGTCTAATTTTTGGGATAAATGAAAATCAGTCATTTTGTTATCTTCAGCATCTTTTATATCCTTAATATGTTCTCCGCTTTGAATTCGATTGTAAAAGTCTAATCTATCTCTAACTAAACTTAAAGCAAATAATCTCATGCAATTATCGGCTTGAAGTCTTAATAAATTTATTGCTGTTATCCAATTATTTGCTTCTGCAAGTGTTTTGAAACCTCTATTTAGTTCTATTGCTCTATGAACAATTGAAAAAGTGAAGTGACTTGGTTTGGAAAGTAATTTTCGTTGTGTTTCATTTGCAAAAATATCAAGTGCTGTTTGATTTAATTTTTTATTCAATTCCTCTAATGAATCGAATATTTTAATTAAATCGGCGTCTGAAACATTTTCATTTAAAGATTGTTTTTCCATTACGTTTCCTAAAAGATTGCATAGACCTTTTAAGTTTACCCAAAAGTACACAAAAAACCACCCATAAAAAAAGCCTCCTGATTTCTCAAGAGGCTTTAAAGTTTTGGTGATAATTTGTATTACAATGCAGTAATGATAAACTGGCTGCGTCTGTTCAACTGGTGTTCTGCTTCCGTACAAGGTACGCCATCTGAACATCCATTGACCAATTGCGTTTCGCCATAGCCTTTTCCGACTAAGCGATCTGCTGCAACTCCGTTTTTAACCAACCATGCCATGGTTGATTTGGCCCTTCTGTCAGACAGTTTTTCGTTGTATTTGAAGCTTGCGCGGCTGTCGGTGTGTGAACGGACATCCAGTTTCATGGCTGGGTATTGTTTCATCACGTCGAGTATTTTTTCAAGTTCCAATGCTGCGTCCGGACGGATATTCCATTTGTCGAGGTCGAAATAGATTTCTTTGATTCCGAATGCTTTCGCCAAATCGTCACCCACAGTCACCGGTTTCACTTTTTTCTCTAACTGAATAGGAAGGTCGGTCTTTCCGGATTCTTTTGAAATCGTAATTTTCTGCTCTTTGGTTTCGTATTCCTCTTTTTCAGCCCTTACATAATAAGTAGTGTCGCATTCGACTTCGAATTCATAATATCCTTTTTCATCAGCGATGACTTCGGCAATTTTATTGAATTTGTCATCCAGCAAAGTCACTTTGGCACCAGGAAGGATCGCGCCTGTTTCGAGGTCGGTTACAATTCCTGACAGCATTTGCTCACAGATCAGTTCCCTTGTTTCGAGGAATTTGTAGATATCATCATATCCTTTTCCGCCATCGCGGTTTGAAGTGATAAAACCTTTCCTTGTTTTGGTATCGATCAGGTAAGCGAAATCATCTTTTGGCGAATTCGCCGGGGCGCCAATGTTAACAGGAACTTTGAAAGTGCCATCATCTTTTAATTTGGCCATGAAAACATCCAAACCGCCAAGTCCGGGATGACCGTCGGTGGCAAAATACAATTCGTTTTCATTGGTCATCACCGGGAAAGTTTCTTTTCCGGGCGTGTTGATCGTTGGTCCTAAATTAACCGGGGTTCCAAAAGTGCCATCATCACTGATGCTGACTTTCCACAAATCCGATTGTCCTAAAGTTCCAGGCATGTCTGAAGCGAAATACATTGTTTTTCCGTCATCGCTCAAAGATGGATGCGCGGTGCTGTAACTGCTGCTGTTGAAAGACACTTCGGTTACATTGGCCCAATCTTCCTTATCGCCATTCTTAACGAGTTGCGCTTTGTAGATTTTTATAAGTGTATTTTGTTGTGCATCGCGGCCTCTTTTACCATCGTTAAAGTCATTTCTTGTGAAATAGACTGTTTTTCCGTCTTTGGCAAATGCAGGCGAAGCAGCTTCGTTGAATTTTGAATTGGTCTTTTTGGCGAATTTCTCTACTTTTCCAACAGAATCGCCGGTCATTTCTGCTGCATACAAATTGGTGAAATACTGGTTGGTCCATTTGTGGATTCTTTTCGAAAAATTTCCCGTATCCCTTGCAGAAGCAAAAACCAATTTGGTTCCGAAAAATGCGCTTCCATAATCAGAGTATTCTGAATTCACACCGGCATCGGCCATTTCATACCTTCCGGAATTTGACTTGATGACATCAAGATAATTCTTGTTGGCATTGTAATTCTTGGCCCTTAAGTCGTCAGCCATTTTCTGGTTGAACATATCCATCATCTGGTTGGCTTTGGCATAATCATTCACCGCTTTCAGCGATTGCGCATACCTGTAATAATATTCACCTTCCTGATCGGCATTCAAGGCGAATAACTCGCCATACCATTTGGCGGCCTTATCAAACTCAGAGTTGAAATAGTAGGCATTTCCAAGCTTCTGGAATAAATCAACAGATTTGTAACCTTTGTCAGCGATACGCTCATAAGTTTTTATGGCGTCGATGAAGGCATAGCGTTCGTACTTTTTATCAGCACGTTTTTCTGCGCCTGTCTGTGCATTGGCGTTGAAGGCCAAAACACATAATAACGTGATATAAACTATTACTTTACTTTTCATAATCTTGTTGTTTTAGAAGAATCTTGGTGTTGTTATACGATCGTAATTGTTGAATAGTTCATAGCGAAGAAATATCTCATGTGAACCTGAATTGTAATGGCTCAGATTTGTTGTCTCATGGTCATATGCATAGCCAATATAAAGCCCGTCCGTTACCTGGAAACCTACCATTCCGCTTATTGCAGCGCTCCATCTGTAGGCAACTCCGACAACAAATTTGTCATACAGCATGAAGTTTCCGGAAACGTCCACCTGGAGCGGCGCACCTTGTACCATTTTTGTCAACAAAGCCGGTTTGAATTTCACGTCCGGGTTCAGATCAAAAACATACCCGGTAATGAAGTAGTAATTGATTTTTTCTTTGTTTACAGAATAATCGTTGTCACTGTAGCTTGTTGTCTGAAGGAAATTCGGCACCGAAAAACCGGCATAGAATTTATCAGAATGCAGGTAAATACCGGCTCCGATGTTCGGGTCAAACTTGTTGTCAATGCTCTGCAAATGGTCGTCGCCCGGATCTGCCGGATTCAAATCACCTGAATCGAGATTGAACAAGTTGGCACTTCCTTTTAAACCAACCGCCAACTTATAGGTTTCGTTCATCTGTATCGAATACGACAGGTCGACGGAAATGTTGTTTTCATTTGTCGGTCCGATCTTATCGTTGATAAATGAAACGCCCAGTCCGAGACTGCTGTTATTGATTGGCGTATTCACAGAAAACGAGTTCGTAGTCGGTGCGCCATCCATGCCTACCCATTGGGTACGATGCAAACCGAATATACTCAAGGCTCCTCTCGATCCCGCATACGCCGGATTGATATTGATTGTGTTGTACATGTATTGTGTAAACTGCGAATCTTGTTGCGCATAACTTACAACTCCTGTAAACATCAAAACGAAAATTAGTATTCTTGTTTTCATTAGTTTTTGTTTTAAACCTGAGGGCTGTTCACCCTCAGGAGTTAGATTTGAGTTTGGTTATCTTGAAAGGTATAAATATCCGTCTTTTTTTACAGTTTTACCCTCTGTGGTATCGTATTGTAATATATAGAAGTAGGTTCCGGTCGGCAATTCTGACGCTTTGTCTACTGTCGTTCTTCCTTCGGAAATTCCTTTGAAAGATTTGACAGCATTATCATATTGCTTCGTTTCATATACTAACACACCCCAGCGGTTGTAAATCTCTACGCTGTTTTTCGGGTAGCAGTCGAACAACTCAAGGTTATCAATCTGGAACCATTCGTTGAGACCGTCGTTGTTTGGCGAGAAGGCATTGTGAACCAAAATGCTGGCACAAGCTTCAACGATACCACAATCATCATCAACTTCCATGTGGACATTGACAGTCCTTGAACAGTTTCCATCGGCAACCACATACTGTAAGTCATAGAAACCGACAACAATGTTTGAAGGGTTGAAAGATGAACCTGTCAATCCGCCAGTTGCACTAAGATCTGTCCAAGTACCGCCGGCAGGAGTTCCTTGTGGCAATAATGTGTTCAGGTCAATAGCGGTAGCTTGCGTTGCATCGTTGCATATGGCGTAACCTTGAACCGTAACCGTAAAGGCTGGGTTAGGCGTTACATTTACAGTCTGTGTAAATACTGATTCGTTTCCACAAGCGTCAGCAACAGTCCAGGTCCTGATGATGTCATAAGTCGTGCTTCCGGTTGGGTTGTCGATTACTTCAGTAAATACTGGAGTTCCAACAGTCGAGCAATTGTCAATGAATGTCAATTGCGGTGCAACAGGAATGTTATCACATGTTCCGACAACAACATTTTGAAGTGTTCCGTCAATTGTTGGTCCGGTTGTGTCAGATACATTGATCACCTGAACAGCAGGAACCGCTTGGTTGCCACAAAGGTCAGTTGCGATCCAAGTCCTGGTCAATACATAGCTTGAAAGACAAAGTCCGTCAGCTCTTGTTTCAGTATAAGTTACTGAAGCAGTTCCACAGTTGTCTGAAGCTGTAATTGTAGCAGCAGTCGGAACAGCATCACATGATACAGAAATGTTTGCTGGTATCGGCGCATCAAATGTCGGTGGCGTTACGTCCATTACAGTAATGACTTGTGAAGTCGTAGCTGTGTTTCCGCAAGCATCGGTAGCACTCCATGTCCTTGTGATTTCTGAAGCATTTGGACAGTCACCCGCAACAGTTGTTTCTGTCATGGTTACTGGTACTGATGCGTTATCACAATTGTCAACAGCAGTTAATGTCGCTGCAGCCGGAATGGCGTCACAAGATACTGAGATATCAGCAGGTGCTGTTTCAACAAATGTCGGCAACACTGTATCGGTCACAGAAATGGTTTGTGTAGTTGAAGATGTATTTCCACAAGCATCAACGAATGTCCATGTTCTTGTTGTTACAAAAGAGTTTGCACAAGCACCGGCTACAGTCGTATCAACACCCTGAACAGTGATTTGGTCACCACAGTTGTCAGTCGCTGTCAATGAAATCATCGCAGGAACGTCTACCGTACAAGTACCGGTTACATCAGCAGGAGCAGTTGGAGGTACTGGAGCAGTCGTATCATTTACGGTAATGGTCTGTGTAGCTGACGATGTGTTTCCACAAGCATCAGTAAACGTCCACGTCCTTGTTGTTACGAATGAATTCGGGCAAGCACCGGCAATAGTCGTATCAACACCTTCAGCCGTGATTTGCTCACCACAGTTGTCTGATGCTGTCAATGAAATCATTGCAGGAACTTCACCAGCACATGACACAGTCAACGCCGCTGGCGCTTCCGGCGCAACTGGTGCAGTCGTATCGTTAATAGTTATAGTTTGGGTAACTGAAGATGTGTTGCCACAAACATCAGTGAACGTCCAAGTTCTTGTTGTTACGAAAGAGTTTGGACAATCGCCTGCAACAGTCGTATCAACACCTTCAGCAGTGATTTGTTCACCACAGTTGTCGGTAGCTGTCAATGAAATCATTGCTGGAACATCGCCGGCACAAGAAGCGGTTACATTAGCAGGCGCTTCAGGAGCAACCGGCGCAGTCGTATCGTTTACAATGATGGTTTGAGAAACGCTTGATGAATTTCCACAAGCATCGGTAAATGACCAAGTCCTGATTACGGTGAAGTTATTGGCACAAGCACCTACAACAACCTGATTCAGGTCAGAACCTGCAGAAGTGATTTGGTCACCACAATTGTCGGTCGCTGTCAATGAAATCATCGCAGGAATCTCACTTACACAAGATACAGTAACATTCGCTGGCGCTTCAGGAGCAACCGGCGCTACAGTATCGTTTACATTGATGGTTTGTGAAACATTAGATGAGTTTCCACAGGCATCGGTGAATGTCCATGTTCTTGTTGTCACGAATGAATTCGGACAAGCGCCTTGAACAGTAGTGTCAACACCTTGAACAGTGATTGTACCGGCACAATTGTCGGTAGCTGTCAGTGAAATATTTGCCGGCACATCCGAAGCACAAACTACATTTGCAGCAGCTGGAGCTTCAGGCGCAACCGGAGCAGTAGTATCCTGAACAGTAAATGTTGCAGAAGTAGTCGATGCGTTTCCACAACCATCAGTAGCAGTAAATATTACAGTTACGGCAGCTGAACAGTCGCTGGACAAAGCATTAAAGTTATTGGTCCATGTCACATCAGAACAAGCATCGGTAGCAATCGCACCGGCATGGTTGTCTAACCAGGCAGTGATAGCACCAGTGTTTCCTGAACCGTCACATTGTACAGTTAGGTTTTGTGCTTCGGCAGTGATTGTCGGAGCAGTGATATCCTGAACGTTTATAGTTTGTGAAGATGTAGCTATATTTCCACACGCGTCAGTGGCGGTCCAAGTCCTTGTTACCGAATAATTACCGGCACAAGACCCAGGCGTTGTCACGTCTGCAGAAGTCAGTGTGAATGCACTTCCACAAGCATCAACAGCGTTCGCCTCGGCAAATACCGGTTGGGCAGGACAGTTGATTGTCGAAGCTGCAGGCAATTGTGAAATTACCGGAGCCGTATTGTCCTGAACGTTGATTGTTTGTGTAGCAGTTGCAGTGTTTCCACAAGCATCTGTCGCAGTCCATGTTCTTGTTACAGAATATGAACCGGCGCAAGTACCTTCAGTAGTCGCATCAACAGAAGTCAATGTTACATCACCTGCACAATTATCAGTTGCAGTTGCTACCGCAAACGCAGGAGCAGCAGGGCAATTGATTGTTGAAACAGCAGGCAATTCGGCGATTACCGGTGCAATTGTATCATTAATAGTTATGGTTTGAGATACTGAAGAAGTGTTTCCACAAGCATCAACAAACGTCCATGTTCTTGTTGTCACGAATGAATTCGGGCAAGATCCAGGAACAGTAGTGTCGACACCTTGAACAGTGATGGCACCGTTACAGTTGTCGGTTGCAGTCAATGAAATCATCGCCGGAACGTCGCCGCCACATGAGGCAGTAACATTCGCAGGAGCCTGAGGGGCAATTGGTGCAATGGTATCATTAATAGTTATTGTTTGTGAAGTTGATGATGAGTTTCCACATGCATCAACGAATGTCCAAGTTCTTGTTGTCACGAATGAATTCGCGCAAGATCCAGGAACAGTCGTATCGACACCTTCAACAGTGATGGCACCGTTACAGTTGTCGGTTGCAGTCAATGAAATCATCGCCGGAACATCGCCAGCACATGAGGCAGTAACATTTGCAGGCGCTTCAGGAGCAACCGGAGCCACAGTATCATTTACATTGATGGCTTGTGAAACATTAGATGAGTTTCCACAGGCATCGGTAAATGTCCATGTTCTTGTGACAACAAATGAATTGGCACAATTGCCAGGAGTGACGACGTCAACACCTTGAACAGTGATTTCGCCGGCACAGTTGTCGGTAGCAGTCAATGAAATGTTTGCCGGCACATCCGAAGCACAAACTACATTTACAGCAGCCGGAGCTTGAGGCGCAACCGGAGCAGTCGTATCCTGAACAGTGAATGTTGCAGAAGTCGCAGAAGCATTTCCACAACCGTCAGTTGCAGTAAAGATTACTGTAACAGCAGCTGAACAGTCGCTGGACAAGGCATTGAAATTATTGGTCCATGCCACAGTTGAACAAGCGTCAGTTGCAGTAGCACCACCGTGGATATTTAACCAGGCAGTAACCGCACCTGTATTACCAGTTCCGTCACATTGTACAGTGATGTTTTGCGCTTCAGCAGTGATTGTCGGAGCAGTGATATCCTGAACATTGATGGTTTGTGTAGCAGTCGATGCATTTCCACAAGCGTCAGTGGCAGTCCAAGTCCTTGTTACCGAATAATTACCGGCACAAGATCCAGGGGTTGTCACGTCAGCAGAAGTTAAAGTGAATGTGCTTCCACAAGCGTCAATCGCAGTTGCCACGGCAAATTCCGGCTGAGCAGGACAATTGATTGTTGAAGCAACTGGCAGTGGTGCAATCACCGGTGCAGTTGTATCAGTTACATTAATGACTTGAGAAGCAGTCGCAGTGTTTCCACATGCGTCAGTTGCAGTCCAAGTTCTTGTTACAGAATACGAACCCGCACAAGCACCAGGAGTTGTTGCATCAACAGAAGTCAATGTCACATTTCCTGAACAAGTATCAGTGGCGGTTGGTGTTGTCCATTGCGGCGTTGCAGGACAAGAGATTGTTGAAGCCGTTGGCAATTGTGAAATTACCGGTGGCGTATTGTCTTGGACGATGATTGTTTGTGAAGCTGTAGATACATTTCCACAAGCGTCAGTCGCAATCCATGTTCTTGTTACAGAATAAGAATTCGCACAAGCGCCAGGCGTAGTCACATCGGCAGAAGTCAATGTGAATGAGCTTCCACACGCATCAGTTGCGGTAGCCACGGCAAATTCCGGTTGGGCAGGGCAAGAGATTGTCGATGCAGCAGGCAATTGTGAGATTACTGGCGCTACAGTATCGGTAACGTTGATTACTTGTGTTGCTGTCGCAGTGTTTCCACAAGCGTCAGTTGCAGTCCATGTTCTTGTTACAGAATACGAACCTGCACAAGCACCAGGTGTAGTCACATCAACAGAAGTCAATGTCACGGTTCCTGAACAAGTATCAGTGGCGGTTGGTGTAGCCCATTGCGGTGTTGCAGGACAAGAAATTGTCGAAGCAACTGGCAATACAGAGATTACCGGTGGTGTATTGTCTTGGACAGTGATGGTTTGTGTAGCAGTAGCTGTATTTCCACAAGCGTCAGTCGCAGTCCATGTTCTTGTTACAGAATAGGCATTGGCACAAGATCCTGGCGTAGTCACATCAACAGAAGTCAATGTTACGTTTCCTGAACAAGTGTCCGTTGCAGTCGGTGTTGTCCATTGCGGTGTTGCAGGACAAGAAATTGTCGATGCAGCAGGCAATTGTGAAATCACCGGTGGTGTATTGTCAATAACATTGATCACTTGTGTCGCAGTTGCAGTGTTTCCACAAGCATCAGTTGCAGTCCATGTTCTTGTAATTGTATTGGCATTGGCACAAGCGCCAGGCGTTGTCACATCGACAGAAGTCAATGTCACGTTTCCTGAACAAGTGTCAGTTGCAGTCGGTGTTGTCCATTGCGGCGTTGCAGGACAAGAAATTGTCGAAGCAGCTGGCAATTGTGAAATCACCGGTGGTGTATTGTCTTGGACAGTGATGGTTTGTGTAGCAGTCGCAGTGTTTCCACAAGCGTCAGTCGCAGTCCATGTTCTTGTTACAGAATAGGCATTGGCACAAGCTCCAGGCGTTGTCACATCGACAGAAGTCAATGTCACGTTTCCTGAACAAGTGTCAGTTGCAGTCGGTGTTGTCCATTGCGGCGTTGCAGGACAAGAAATTGTCGAAGCAGCTGGCAATGCAGAAATTACCGGTGGTGTATTGTCTTGGACAGTGAAGGTTTGTGTAGCAGTCGCAGTGTTTCCACAAGCGTCAGTCGCAGTCCATGTTCTTGTTACAGAATAGGCATTGGCACAAGCTCCAGGCGTTGTCACATCGACAGAAGTCAATGTTACGGTTCCTGAACAAGTGTCCGTTGCAGTCGGTGTTGTCCATTGCAATGTAGCTGTACATTGTACAGTTGAAGCCGCAGGCAATGCAGAGATTGTCGGTGGCACTGTATCAATCACATTGATGACCTGAGAAGCAGTAGCCGTGTTTCCACAAGCATCAGTCGCAGTCCAGGTACGAGTCAAAGTATAAGTATTGGCACAAGCACCAGGTGTAGTCACATCGACAGAAGTCAATGTCACAGTTCCGGCGCAAGTATCGGTTGCAGTCGGTGTTGTCCATTGTGGTGTAGCCGTGCATTGTATTGTTGAAACAGTTGGCAATGCAGAGATTGTCGGCGGCACATTGTCAATCACATTGATGACCTGAGAAGCGGTAGCCGTGTTTCCACAAGCGTCAGTCGCAGTCCATGTTCTTGTCAAAATATAAGCATTGGCACAAGCGCCAGGTGTAGTCACCGTATTTTGAGTCAATGTCACAGTTCCGCCACAAGTATCAGTTGCAGTCGGTGTTGTCCATTGTGGTGTTGCAGTACATTGTATTGTTGAAACAGTTGGCAATGCAGAGATTACCGGCGGCACATTGTCAATGACATCAATAACTTGTGATGCAGTCGCAGTGTTTCCACAAGCGTCAGTCGCAGTCCAGGTACGAGTCAAAGTATATGTATTGGCACAAGCACCAGGCGTAGTCGCATCGACAGAAGTCAATGTTACTGTTCCGCCGCAAGTATCAGTTGCGGTCGGGGTTGTCCATTGTGGTGTTGAAGAGCAAGCCATTGATAAAGAAGCAGGCAATGCAGAGATTACCGGCGGCACATTATCATTGACATTGATTGTTTGAGAAGCATGCGAAACATTTCCACAAGGATCAGTCGCAGTCCATGTTCTTGTTACAGAATAGGCATTGATACAAGCACCAGGTGTAGTCACGTCAGCAGAAGTCAACGTTACGACCCCGCCACAGTTATCAGTTGCAGTTGGTGTAGCAAATGAAAGCGCTCCGGAAGTACAACTCACAGTACTTGCAGCTGGTAAAGATGAAATTACCGGTGCTACTGTATCAGAGATTGTGATTGTTTGTTGTGCAGTTACGTTACCGCAAATGGTAGCGACTGTATATGTACGCGTGATAATTATCGGACAAGTTCCTGTTGCCGCATCAATATATGATAAGGTAAAGGTTCCTATAGTTCCGCTGTTTGGCAAAGTACCACCAGCAGTTATCAGTTGTGCCAGTGTAATAGTCGCAGCAGTCGTGCTGTATGGCAAACCAGTGATGGAAGCTGTGCTACAACCTTGGACGGTTGCGTTTGCGGGGGCCGTAATTGTCGGAGCAGGATAAACCGTTACGACAATCGGTTTTTTTGGTCCAATACAAGTAGTTGATTGGCCTTCTGCAACATAATAGGTCGTTTGTCCGATAGTTGCTGTTGAAGGTGTAATTGACACTTGTGCGGTACCATTCACAGACGTATAGTAATATAAAGTCATTCCCGGAGCGCTCGCAGTCGCTGTTAAAGGCGCAGCTTGTGCATTCTGGCAATAAGAAATATCGGTCGTTGTTGGCTGTGAAGTAATTGTTGTTACAGTAATTGTAAACTGGAAATAACAACCGCTCACTGAATTCGGTGGCACTGCATAGTAAGTTGAAGTTCCAACGGTGGCAGGGAAAGGATTGTTAATAGTGTATTGCGTTGTAGCTCCAGTAACCGGGAATTGGTTGTAAAACAACGATCCGGCTGGGAAACTTCCACTAACAGATGTAATTGGAATATTGTTGCCCGGGCTGCAGAATACAAATGCTGTAATTGGTGGCGTGCCTTGGCAATGCGTATTGACATAATCAACAGCATTGATATTTACCAGGAACGGAGCTGAAATCGCAACACCTGTACATGAACCATTGGTAGTGTAACCCTGGATCAAAGATTTGTCAGTCACCACAATTCCAGTAATGGCACCAGTTCCGGTAATAATACCATTCGTGGCCACAACGTTGTTACAGTTGGCGTTTTTAAGTAAAGTACAATCTTCGGTCGCCTTTAATGTAAATGTCAGGTCGCCAAGTAGTGTATCCGGGTTGCCGTTAGCAGGTAAAGGCAATGTTCCTAAGTTCCAAACGATCGATCCGTTTGACCCGATAGTCGGTTCAAATGTCAAGGTGTTTGGTGATGGTGCCGGTGTAAAGTAGACATTTTTCGTGGCAGTCGGAACGTAGGTAGCGTTATAAGGAATCGGAATCGTTACCTTAAAATTGTTTATCGGTTCTGTTCCCCTGTTCCTGATTTCTACTTTGTAAACCAGGTTCTGCCCAGGCAATACGGCTTGTACCGGATTTGTAGCAGGTACGCCGTTCACAGTCAGTGCAGCGATGCTTCCTTCCACATCCGGGATGTAAGCGTCGACCGCCATGGCTATTGCAAAAATCGAATAAGTATCTCCATCAGTACCATACTTAAAGTTGGTGGAAGTCTGGCTGTTTCCTATAACTGTATTTCCTGTATTTGGGACATTGATCATGTTCACGTCAATACCCGTATTGTTCAAAAGGTTTGGATTTCTTGCTCCGCCTGAATTGATGGCGGATGTAAAAAAGTTTGTTGCAGTTTCAGGAACATCATTGCCTCCTGGGGTATTACTGTGGGTTAAGGTTTGGTAATTTGCCGAAGCCAATTTCTGGACCCGGAAATAATCACCCGTAAAAGCAACGTCACCTTCACTGGCCATAACACCCAATTTCAATCCGACATTTCCGGTCTGAACGGTGTTGAAACCGGTTACAGGCAATGTAAACCCGCTTGAATTTGCAGATTCCACATACGCATAACCATCAAAGATGGTCACATCGCGATATTTCATTTTGGAATTTTCGTAAACAACGATGATTCCCCAACCTCCGGAATATCCGGTACCGCCAGCATTTCCTTCCAATAAGGCCATGTCGGCTGCCCAATATTCACCAACGCCGTGATTTCTAACATAATCCGTGATTTCTGTATAAGCCGAGAAGATGTCATCATCTGATCCTGACGGATAGTAGATGTCTCCGGCTGCAGCTGTAAATTGCGTATAAGAACCGGCAGTTGGTCCTTTCAATAAAATTTTCTTTTTGTCTAAAGGTTTATTCACAGTTGTGAATATCGGCAATAGCCCCGAAACATTTACCGTGGCTGAGGAAGTGTCCTGGGTGTCAGAAAGACTCAGGTTGGTATTGTTGTTCCTGATTAATTTATTGATTTTTATCGTCAAAGTTCCATCGGTAATGGAATATGGGGTCGTTAAAGTCGCTTCTGTACCGGAACCGTTAACGGATACCGGAACATTCACTGCAGCTCCGCTATTGACGGAAAGCGTTACCCTGTTTGGCGCACTCGCATTAAAGAAGTTGAAAACATATGTGTTTCCATTTCCTGAGAATGTATAAATAGGGTTGCGGTTATTATTGCTTGGGTTATTTCTTCCAATCGAAAGCGAATAATTGGTATTGGTGACATCGTCATTGTGGCCAACAGTATAATTGTTGTTCAACGTTTGCGTACCGGTCTGTGTTTGCACAGGAACGGTAAAAGTTTCATTGGCGGAAGACTTCCCTGTCCAGTATAAACCTGCATAAATGATGTTTGAACAAGCTGGTACAGCACCATTTTCTGTCGACAACGATAAAGTCGATGATGACGAGTTGACCGTATTCGGATCGGTGTCTTTATCAACATAGGTCATGAACTGGCCATTATTGTTGATGTTGTCCGCATAATCCTGAGGTGTCAGACAGGTATTACCCAACATGGTAAAGTCGCCTTTCACATTGTAGATTTTCTTCGTAGGTGTGTACTGTGAAGTCCTCTGCGTGAAACTCTTTTTAATCTGCGCATCAGCCGTCATGGCACTTCCTAAAAGAAGTACGAGAAGGGCTAAGAACGGAATTTTGCTTTTAAAGTATATATTCTTCATAATGATTTCTTTTTATCAATATTATTGATTCTTATCTCCACGATCCACTTTATAAAATACACTCAGCCTGTCGTCCATTTGAATGATTTTGGAAGCAAGGGATTGCTCAGTGACATCTACACTCGAAAGGATATAGACATATTTTAAATTTTTGAAACTTGAAAACGCAGCCAAATCAATAGTTGAATTCGCCGTGGCACTATTAATTTTCACAGTTACAATCTCAATGTTGTTTTTCAACATATTTGCATTGTTCAATCCGCTTAAGGATGGAATGTCAGTAAACAGGCTTTTTGGTTTTTCACCATAAGTCTTTACCACGCCTGCATAGAAATACACCGAAGGCTGGACCTTGTATAGAAGGTTTTCAACCTGTTTCGCATTTGGGTTGCTGGCAGTTAAAATTTGATCGGAATTTCTCAACGAAGAAATGAACGCCCCAACCTCCATAATTTTTGGCGCGTCAGGGCTGGACAATCCAATCTGAGCTGAGATATTTGCACAGTAAAATGCAAATACCAATAGGAATAGTAATTTTTTCATCATTAAAATCGGGGTTTTTCGCAACAATAGAACATTGTCCGGTTGGTTAAATAATTGGTTTGGGATCATTTTTTTCATTTGATAAATATTTAATTCATATTTACTAATCTGTCGAAATATCAGCAACCCATTTAATATGTCAATTGGGGCTGACTTAAATTCGAGGGCTAAAATACTTACATATACCTATTTTGATTAATTTTTTCTACCAATAACCCGAATACTCGATAAAACACCCTTTTTAAGAGTATATGGTAACAATAATTTATAACTTTTGTGTTTTTATTAGCATATTCATTTTTTAAAAAAGATGCTTATTCGACATCTTTTTTTAACTTTATATTCTAATTCACTCGTCGAAAGTAGACGATATTTTTATACGTACCAAAAAAAATATCGACAAAATGCATATTTTAAAGGTTAAAATACACTATTTAACATATATTGTAGTAATATGATTACAAATATTATTAACATTCAATTGTTGATAATGTTTGGGGCAAATGTTAATAACCTCGTGAAAAAATGATTATTTTGAGGATAGCCTGAATTTAATTCATTTAAAAAGGAAGCCCGCAACTATTACTCTGCCATTTATTATGAAAACCCTGATTCTTATAAGACATGCCAAATCGGATTGGAATTCCCCAACCGGAGATTATGACAGGCAATTGGCCGAAAGCGGAAAACGGGATGCAAAAGCCATATCCTCAAAAGCATACGAATTGCTTCCCGATCATTATATCGTATGGAGCAGTCCCGCAAACAGGGCGCAGCAAACCGCCACGATTTTTACAGCCACAGTCTTTTATCCTTTCGAAGACATTATATTTAAGGAAGAATTATACACCTTTGACATCAAGGCTCTGGAAAAAGCCATCAAATCCTGTGATAATCTGCACGTTTGCCTGATTGTTTTTGGACATAATGAGGCGATTACGGATTTTGTCAATAAATTTGGTGATATTTTTATTGACAATGTTCCCACTTCCGGTTTTGTATCCATTACTTTTGATACAAATGAATGGCAGTCCATTCAAAAAGGCAAAACCATGAAGGTAATTTTTCCAAGAGATTTAAAATCATGACCACAGAAAAGCACTACAGATATATTGACAGGGAAAAAAGCTGGCTCGCGTTCAACGCGCGCGTACTCCAGGAAGCCGGCGACGAAGCCGTTCCGTTATTAGACAGGCTAAGGTTTCTCGGAATCTTTTCAAACAACCTCGACGAATTTTTCAGGGTGCGCTTTGCCGCCATCCGCAGGCTCAGCCTTTCCGGGGTTTCGGGTGAAAAAGTCTTGGGCGGAATTTCAGCGCAACAGCTCGTTAAAGACATTACCGAAATCGTCATCCAGCAGCAATCGGAAAGCCTCCGCATCCTCAACATCATAGAAAACAAGCTCGAAAAGGAGAATATCTATATGATCAATGAGCATGAAGTTTCAAAGGAACAGGAGAATTTCGTCAAGGATTTCTTCATCCAGAAAGTCAGCCCTGCATTGGTGACCATTATATTGAATGACCTCGCCGAATTCCCGCTGCTGAAAGACACTGCCGGTTATCTGGCAGTAAAATTGGTCATGAATGATGAGCAGAAGTTAAAACTGCCAAATCCCTTCAGAAAAAAAGCGGCCATCCGTTATGCCATTATCGAATTGCCAAAAACCATCAACCGTTTTGTCGTACTGCCGTCAATCAATGACAAGCAATATATTATGTTAATCGATGATGTGATCCGTTACAACCTGAGCAGCATTTTCAATATTTTTGATTATGAAAGTGTCACGGCACACATGATCAAGATTACGCGTGATGCACAGCTTGACATCGACAGCGATATGAGCAAAAGCATGCTCCAGAAAATCGCCACGAGCGTAAAAGAACGCAGGATTGGTGAACCGGTACGTTTTGTATACGACCAGCAGATTGATAAGGATACGTTGAAATTTTTCCTCAAGCATATGGGAATCGATGCGTCTGACAGCATCATCCCCGGCGGCCGATATCACAACCGCCGCGATTATATGAATTTCCCAAACCTCGGGCGATACGATCTTTTATATAAGGAGAAAACGCCGCTTCCTGTCAATGGACTCAGTCTTGAAGGCAGCATCCTGAACAAAATTGCCAACAAGGATTATTTGGTCAATGCGCCGTACCAATCGTTTTCATATTTGATAAAATTCCTCCGCGAAGCTGCGCTCGACCCGAATGTCACAACCATAAAGATTACATTATACCGGCTGGCAAAAAATTCACAAATCATCAGTTGCCTGATCAATGCGGCCAAAAACGGCAAAAAGGTCGTCGTCCAGATTGAACTGCAGGCGCGCTTTGACGAAGCCAGCAATATTTCTTATGCCGAGCAGATGCAGACCGAAGGCATCGAATTGATTTTTGGCATCAAAGGCCTGAAAGTCCACAGCAAAATCTGCGTCATTGAACGCATCGAAACCGGAAAACTCTATCGATATGGCCTGATTTCCACCGGAAATTTCAATGAAGCGACCGCCAAAGTTTATACCGATGTCACGCTTTTCACGGCACACCAGCAAATCCTCAAAGACGCATCAAGGATATTCGATTTTTTCGATGTCAATTACAGGGTTTACCGGTACAAGCACCTGATCGTATCACCGCATTACACCCGCGCACGCTTTTATAAGCTCATCGACAGGGAAATTTTAAACGCCAAATTGGGAAAAAACGCCTATATCAACCTGAAGATGAACAGCCTTTCCGATTACGGGATGATTGACAAATTGTATGATGCCAGCAATGCCGGAGTCAAAATGAAATTGCAGATTCGCGGTATTTGCTCACTCATTCCAGGCATTCCGGGCATGAGCGAAAATATAGAAGCCATCAGCATCGTCGACAATTTCCTCGAACATTCGCGTGTGTTTATCTTTTGCAACGGCGACAATTCCGAAGTGTTTATTTCATCGGCCGATTTCATGACGCGAAACCTCGACGGCAGGGTAGAAGTGACCTGTCCGATTTATGAAGACGACATCAAAAAAGAACTTATCGATTCCTTTAACGTTGGGTGGAAAGGAAACGTAAAAGCACGGTATCATTCAGAAAAACTGGATAATAAATACAGGATTCGCGGCAAAGACCCAATTTTCAGGGCACAATTTGAAACCTATAATTATTACCGCGACCGCATTGAAGTCATTACAGAAAAATTGTAAAGTTTGTGGATTTGGTTATTCGGCCATGCGGACACCAAAATCAACAAATAACCAGATAATCGCATTAACATCATATGATTAACATAAAAAAGTATGCGGCAATTGACATCGGATCCAATGCGATGCGACTGCTCGTATCCAATATTATTGAGGAAGAAGGAAAAGAAACGCAGTTCAGCAAAAGCTCATTGGTTCGCGTCCCGATCCGTCTCGGACAGGATGCATTTACCGTTGGCGAAATCTCCGAAGAGAATATCGAACGCATGGTCGACGCCATGAAAGCGTTCAGGCTGTTGATGAAAGTCCACAAAGTCGAAAAATACATGGCATGCGCGACTTCTGCAATGCGCGAAGCATATAACGGAAAAGAAGTCGTCGACCTGATTGCAGAAAAAGCAGGGATTACCATTGAAATCATCGACGGCAAAAAAGAAGCGGCCATCATCGCAACAACAGATTTGCATTACCTGCTCAAAACCGACCAGACTTATCTGTATGTCGATGTTGGCGGCGGCAGTACCGAATTCTCGTTATTCTCCAATGCCAAAATGGTCGTTTCCAAATCGTTTAAAGTCGGAACGGTTCGTCTGATCAACGATATGGTCAACGATATCGTCTGGCAGGAAATCGAGAAATGGATCCGCGCAAATACCGAAGAATATGATTTGGTGACTTTAATCGGTTCCGGCGGAAACATCAACAAACTGTTCAAAATGTCGGGCAAACTAAATGAAAAGCCATTGTCTTATATTTACCTGAATTCACAATATGCCGCGCTGAATGCGTTGTCTTATGAGCAGCGCGTTTCAGAACTCGGACTCAATCCAGACCGCGCCGATGTTATCATTCCCGCGCTTCGCGTTTATCTGAATGCGATGAAATGGAGCGGCGCCAGGAACATTTACGTGCCAAAAATCGGTTTGGCCGACGGTATCATCAAAGCATTGTATTACGGAAAAATCTAGCTTATGAACAAGACCAGACTCGAAGCCTTCAGCGACGGTGTACTCGCGATTATCATCACCATTATGGTATTGGAAATCAAGATTCCGCATCACGATGCGACTTTTGAAGCGCTCCTAAAAGTCATCCCGGTTTTTGTCAGTTATGTATTGAGTTTCATATATATAGGTATTTATTGGAACAACCACCATCATATGATGCACTCGGTTAAAAATGTAAATGGGAAGATTTTGTGGGCGAATTTGCATTTATTGTTTTGGCTGTCGCTGGTTCCGTTTGCGACCGGCTGGATGGGCGAAAACAATTTTGCCAAATCAACACTGACTTTATACGGAATCATATTGTTGATGGCTGGCATTGCCTATTGGATTTTACAAAGCCTGATCATCGCAAGCCAGGGAGAGAATTCGATATTGAGAAAAGCGATCGGCAAAGACTTTAAAGGATTGTCGTCGTCGCCGTTCTATATATTGGGAATCGCATTGTCTTTTTATAATGCATGGCTGTCAGGCGCAGTATATCTTTTTGTCGCGTTGATGTGGCTCGTTCCCGATAAAAGGATTGAGCGAACGATAGCGCATATGGAAGACCAAGATTAAATATCCAAATCAAAAGTCTTGCGCAACAATTCCAAACTCGGGTTGATTTCATTCAGCCTGTTGTAACGATCCTGCGGCGTAAACGCTTTTCGGCTGTCCATGCTTTCATTGACGATAATCCTGATATCGATGTCGTGGTTGTGGAGTTTCCCACGCAGATAGCCCACGAGTTCGTGCTTCTCACTTTCAAAATCAATCTTCGAACCTTCATTCGGCAATTCATGGATGATTGTTGTGCCTTCAAGTTTCGGATCGTTAATCAATAATAACGATTCCATGATTTTATGGCCTTTGTCGGCAAGTCGCTGTGCATATTTGTTCCATTGCAACAGCATGTCAGTTTCGGTAAATTCTTCCGTCAGATGTATTTCGTCCTTAATGACAATCTTGCTGTTTTCGGCCAGTTCTTTTTTGGCACGGATGCTTGCCAATGACAATGCGGAAATTTTTTGAGGATTGAGGTTGGCTGAAACTTCTGGTTTTGCTTCAGGCTCAGATTTTACTTCGCTAATTTCATGCGATTCAATTGAAATTTCCGTAATTGAAATTTCCGAATGATCGGCAGTTTCCAATGTCACGTTTTCCACTTCAATGGTTGTGACGGCGACCGGATTCAAATCAACAGCCTTTTCAATTTTATTCTGCTGCGCATCATACGGTTCACCCTGCGGGCTCGGGTCAATAATTTCAGGGGATTTTACAGACATTTCAAAAACACGTCCGTAGAAATAATTGGCGGGGATTATAAATCCGTCAACTTTTTTTTTTCTCCATCGTAAGTGATGGAGGCGAGTTGCATCAGGCAAAGCTCAACTAACAGCCGTTGGTTCTGGCTGGACTTATATTTCAAATCGGTATCATTCGCAATGTCAATGCCTTTTAACAGGAAATCCTGCGATGCTTTTTGCGATTGGATGCCATATAATTTTTGTGCCTGTTCTCCGGCTTCGAGCAATACCAAAGTTGCAGGCGTTTTGGAAACCAACAAATCCCTGAAATGCGATGCAAGCCCGGAAACAAAATGATGCGCGTCAAAACCCTTGGCAAGAATATCGTTGAAAGCCATCAGCAATTCCGGTATCTTGTTCTCGAGAATCAGATCGGTGACATTGATATAGGTTTCATAATCGAGGACATTCAAATTCTCAGTCACGGCTTGCCTGGTCAGGTTGTTTCCACAATAGGAAACCACGCGGTCAAAAATCGACAATGCATCGCGCATCGCGCCGTCGGCTTTTTGGGCAATGATATGCAAAGCGTCATCCTCATAGGCAACGCCCTGGCTTTTTGCGACTTCAGCCAAATGTTCCTTCGCGTCCTTGACCGTGATTCTTTTGAAATCAAAAATCTGGCAGCGCGAAAGGATGGTCGGGATAATTTTATGTTTTTCAGTGGTCGCCAATATGAAAATTGCATGCTTTGGCGGTTCTTCCAAAGTTTTCAGGAACGCGTTGAAAGCGGCCTGCGACAGCATATGCACCTCGTCAATGATATAGACTTTGTATTGCCCGGTTTGCGGCGGAATGCGAACCTGGTCAATCAGGCTGCGGATGTCGTCAACCGAATTGTTCGATGCGGCATCGAGTTCGAACACATTAAACGCAAAATCCTCATTCGGGTCATCATAACCCGGCTGGTTGATTTTCCGTGCCAAAATCCTCGCACAGGTTGTTTTTCCAACGCCACGCGGACCGGTAAACAATAGGGCGGAAGCGAGGTGGTTCGTTTCAATCGCATTCAGCAAAGTATTGGTAATAGCCTGTTGCCCGACGACATCTTTAAATGTCTGCGGACGGTACTTTCTGGCCGATACTACAAATTGCTCCATGGAAAATTAAAGCACAAATATAGTTTTAAAATTGCAGCTTTGAAAGCAGGAAAGTTTGAAAAAAAGCAAAAGTTATCCACGATTTACATTGGCACCATATCGGGATGGAAGGACAGGTATTCTTCGGAAACTTTTTTCTCCTTTTCATGGATAATGATGCCTACGCAGGTGTTGTTTTCAAACTCGAATGCAATGCCCGATTCCGAATCATCATAAACGGTGACCGGCATATTGGTTTCCAGATCGTATTTTCCCGTTTGCTCAATTTCAGGATAAATTTTTTGGATTTCCGCCAGCAATTTTCCTGTCGACAAACCTTCAGCGGTCTTGAATTCGTTGGAAGTGATCCGGATTTGGCGCACAACTTTTTCGAGCATTTCATTATCCTTATAAGTCGTATAGATGTTGAGTTCGTTTCCCGTTACGGTATCAGACACTTTGCTGAACCAGGTAATCCACGCTTTTCCCATTGCCGCATCCGAAACATCGGGTTTTCCCAAAATGGATTCGAGTTCACCAGCATTTTGCCCCAAGGAAATGTTGCCGATCTTTTCTCCGGGAATAATCAGCATTTTTGACGAAACTACAGGGGCAGGCGCACTGTCAATCGGAATCGCTTCATCAACAATTTCTTCCTTTTTATTGTTGCAGGCAAAAAGGCAAACCGATAATATCAAAATCAAATATCTCATAATATATACTTTAACCGATGACTTCGGCAATCGTTTCATTTTCCAAAAGCTTGACCAAGGCTTCTTCTTCAGCGTTGAGTTCGTTGCCCGTGACATCTTTGACCGTTTTATATTTATCGATGGCTCCTTTTTCATATGCTGCAATCACCGTTGGATGGACATAATATTTGCGGCATACCGTTCGCGTGTTTCCCAATTTTTCGGCAACAGCATCAATGACTTCGACAATCTTCCGTTTGCAATCGGTTTCGCTCGTATAAGGTCCGATTTCCTGAAATGCACCCAATGCATTGACGCTTCCTGCCCAGGCGCGAAAATCTTTTGCGGTAAAATCCTCTTCAGAAATATCCTTTAAATAACTATTGATGTCGCCCGAGCCAATCGTATGCCTGTTGCCATCTTGATCATAATACTGGAACAATTCCTGTCCGGGAATGTCTTTGCATTTCCTGACCAAATTTACCAATTTTTTGCTTTCGAGGTTAATTTTATGCTTGACGCCTTTTTTTCCGATAAATTCAAAAGACAAAGTCGACTTTTCAAACTTCACATGTTTGTCTCGCAAAGTCGTCAGCCCAAAAGAACCGTATAGTTTTTTATAGGCATCATTGCCGATTCGGATGTTGGTCATTTCAATCAGTTTCACGACAAGTGCGACGACTTTTTCATAAGGCAGGCCCTTCCGTGCCAAATCCTTTTCGACCTGCTGCCTGATTTTTGGCAAAGCCAATGCGAATCTCCGCAATTTAAAAAACTTGGATTGGTTGCGGATTTTGTTCCAATCCACATGATAGCGGTATTGTTTACGGCCTTTGACGTCAATGCCGGTGACTTGCAAATGCCCGTTTTCGTAAGGAGAAATCCAGACGTTTTCCCATGCCGGCGGAATGACCAATTTTTGGATGCGTTCCAAAACCGCTTTGTCTTTGATGGTTTTTTTATCGGAGTCGACGTACTTAAATCCGCTTCCGCTTTTAATACGGAAATAGCCTTTATCAGAATTGGCAGCGTACCTAAGGCCTACCGCTTTCGCTGTTACCTTTGGGTCGCTGCCAATTTTTTCAAGCTTTTTATGCAGGCGGTCCATTTATTCAAATCGGTTTTCCCTGCCTTTGATACTGAGTTCGTATAATGTCCGCGAAGCGCTTTTTTCAGAAAATGACAAATCGCCTGCGACATACACGCCTTTTTCGCCATTGCTGGATTTGATGCCATAAACGGTGGCTTCATCGCCCGGATCACTTTGGCCTTCATATCTGTAAATATGGACAATCTCAAAATTCTCGTCATTATTTTTGATCCGGTCTTCCTGAAGATTGAAATCGGTGGTGAATCCTTTTTCCTTCAATTCTTCGAGCGCTTTCGAGACTGTCGCATAATGATACATTTGACTTTCCATGATATTGAGTTTAAATTGTTGTTGATTTTAAAATTACATCTTTTGGTTTTTTTAAGGTATAAGAAAATGTTAAACTAAGTTATAGGATTACGCGCCAATCTTATACTAATAAGTATATTTGCACCGCAGGCCGCCTTATCGCTGCGATGTTAAATCGGAGAGGAAAGTCCGGACACCATAGGGCAGCATAGCGGGTAACGCCCGTCGTTCCGAGCAATCGGGAAAGGACAAGTGCAACAGAAAGTATGTACAGGTTAAGCTGTAGTGAAACCAGGTAAACTCTATGCGGTGAAATTTCAAGTATATCAGCATTTAAGGATTGCCCGTCCGTTGCTGAAGGGTAGAAAGATGGAGCCAGTGAGCAATTGCCGGCCTAGATAAATGATAAGGGTTTTGTCGTCAAGATGAGATACAGAATCCGGCTTACAGGCCTGCTTTTTTTTTAGCCACGAATTCACGAATTTTACTTTTAATTCGTGAATTCGTGGCTATTAATTTGAAGCTATTCCGGTAATTTATCGGTTTCTAATTCATAAAATGAAAACACCGAACCGCCATAATTTTTCTGAAACGAAAAATGTGGCAAATGACTCAGCTTCGTGTGTTTAGAATGTTCAATGACCATCATGCCTTCTTCATGGAGTAAGTTTTTCTCAAATACTTTCAAAACCATTTTCTCCATTTTTTCCTGCTCTAGGTTGTATGGAGGATCGGCAAAAATGACATCAAAAGGGCCATTCGCTTTTTCGAGATAAGAAAACACATCGCTTTTGATCGCGGCGATATTGAAGTCAAATTCGACCGCAGTTTGCCTGATGAATTTAATACAGCCAAAATCGCCATCCACGCAAGTGATGTTGTCGCTGCCGCGCGAACCGAATTCAAAACTGATGTTCCCGGTTCCCGCAAACAAGTCCAAAACCTTGAGCGTACTGAAGTTGAAATGGTTGTTCAAAACATTAAACAAGGATTCCTTACTCATGTCGGTCGTTGGGCGGACAGGCAGGTTTTTTGGCGGATTGATTCGTCTTCCTTTAAATTTTCCGGAAATGATTCTCACTGCTGTAAAAGGATAAAGTGTTTCAGATTCTGGGATTTTGAGAGCTCGTTGTGCTTTTGCAGCTCCGAAACATCGGCCATCGAAACATTCCTGACATATTTATATGCCATTTTGTAGTATTCGCTGTCTTCGGAAATATCGCCCATAAGTTGCAGTTTGAATGTCTCCGGGTTCATATTTAACTGTTCTGCAGTAAACAAAAGGTAATACAGGAAATCTTCTTTCGCCTGGTAATCAAAGGAGTTGAACAGCAAAAGCTTCTGGTTCTGCACGACAACAATCTCAAACTTGTCTTTGCTGAAATGCGCAAATACTTGTTTTTCATCAATATTCTTTGACAAATCCAGCAGTTTGGTCACCAATATGGTATTGGAATTCCGATACGTAAAAGGCCCAAACTGGTCAATCAGGAAATTATTGATGTTGACATACGGAATGTAGACGTTGTTCATCTCATAATTCGGGATGTCGTCAAAATCAAAGAAATCGGTTTCAAAAACCTTCGTGTTGTATTGGAGATAGCTGCCGAGATAATCTTCGTCAAACAAAGCTTTTGGCACAAAAGTATTCAGGTTGTTGTCATGGATGACGGAAACTTCATCATACGTTTTCGTCAATTCGTGGTTGTCGACAAACGCTTTCCAGTAATGGTCTTCGACTTTACCCGCACGCGGGAATTTTGAAAAATCAATTTCCCTGACAAACAAAACCGTATTGCTTAGCGTATCAAAACAGCAGAATTTAAAGCCGTTCAGCGCGACCTGAAGTACCAGCTTTTTGTATTTCTTTTCCGTAATGTTTGCGTTGTCCGACATTGGCTTTTGGTGATGTTCGCAAACTTACAATTTTTTTATGTTTCTCGTGATTCCACAAACAAAAACTTGAATTTCATGCTTATATTTGGAATCAATTCTACCAAAGCAAACCCCAATGAGTGCGAGCCTGTTTTATAATATCTTATGCCGGCAGTTTCCTTTCAAGCCGACATACAAGCAGGATATTTTCTTCAGGGAAATTTCTGAATTCATTACGAACGCCAACAATGACAGCATTTTTGTTTTAAAAGGCTACGCCGGAACGGGAAAAACCACTGTCATTTCGACAATCGTCAACAATCTTGCGGAAATCAATAAGAAATATGTGCTGCTTGCGCCGACAGGCCGCGCGGCAAAAGTCATCGCGAGTTATTCCCAAAAGCCTGCGTTTACGATCCACAAGAAAATCTATTTCCCGAAGAAAGGCAAAACCGGAGGCGTGAGCTTTACGCTGCAGCCCAACAAACACAAGAATACGATTTTCATTGTCGATGAAGCGTCGATGATTTCAGATTCGGCATCCGAATCGAAGCTCTATGAAAACGGTTCGCTGCTCGACGACCTGATTTCCTATATTTATTCCGGAACCGATTGCAAGATGATTTTGCTCGGCGATACGGCGCAATTGCCGCCGGTGAATCTCGATATCAGTCCCGCATTGGATACCGAAACATTGGCTTTGCATTATAATAAGGAAGTCAAATCGATTGAACTCGATGAAGTCATGCGCCAGGAGGAAAACTCGGGAATTTTATTCAACGCGACAGAACTCCGCGATTTGCTGAAGGACGATTTTATCCCGGAATACAAATTCGACCTGAACGGGTTTAAGGATATTGTGAGATTGACCGACGGTTATGACATCCAGGATGCGATCAATTCGGCGTACAGCAATTTCAGCATTGAAGACACAGCGTTTATTGTGCGTTCCAACAAACGCGCGAACCAGTATAACCAGCAAATCCGCACCAGGATTCTCGACAAGGAAAGCGAATTGTCGACCGGCGATTTTTTGATGGTCGTCAAAAACAACTATTTTTGGCTCAAGGAAACCGACGAAGCGGGATTTATCGCCAACGGTGACATCATTGAGGTATTGGAATTGTTCGGCATACAGGAATTGTACGGGTTTAAATTTGCGAAGGTCAAAATCCGTATGGTCGATTATCCACGGCAGATTCCGTTTGAGACCGTATTGCTTTTGGACACGATCGTCAGCGAATCGCCATCATTGACTTATGACGAATCCAACCGTTTGTACCAGGAAGTCATGAAGGATTTTGAAAACGAATCGACGAATTACAAGAAGTTCCAAAAAGTAAAAGAGAATGAGCATTTCAATGCATTGCAGGTCAAGTTTTCCTATGCAATCACTTGCCACAAATCGCAAGGCGGACAATGGAATACCGTTTTTATCGAACAGCCTTATTTGCCCGACGGCATCGACCGCGATTACATCCGGTGGTTGTATACGGCGGTGACGAGGGCAAAGGATAAATTGTATTTGATTGGTTTTAAGGATGAGAATTTTGTAGAGTAAATAATATGAAAAACTGGGTTGTTTTAGCATTAATTTCGATGGTCTTTGCCGGACTGACTTCGGTCATTGCGAAAATGGGATTGAAAAATGTCAGCAGTGACACGGGTTTGGCAATACGCACCATTTCCGTTGTGATTGTCGTAGCGTTGAATGTATTTTGTTTCCAATCGATGAAGGATTTTAAAAATCTGTCCACTAACGATATCCTGATTTTGTCCTTCTCAGGAATTACCGCGGGTTTATCGTGGATATTTTATTTTCGTGCCGTCAAAATCGGTAATGTATCGCAGGTCGCCTTGATTGACAAAGGCAGCATCATTATTACCGTTTTGCTTTCCCTTTTGATACTGAATGAAAAATTCACGTGGCAAACGGCCGTCGGCGGCGTTTTGATCATTGCTGGTTTGCTGGTGCTGACTTTGAAGTAACCTGTATTAACAGAGATTTGATCCCAGGCTGCGTTAGGGATTGTAGCGAAAAGCCCGGAGCGAGGAACGAGTGAGGACTTGAAGTGAAAGCCCGGCCGAAGGCAACGCCCAGAAAATAATTTTTATTTCTTCAAAAAGAATAACTTTGCAACTCTATGAAAATAATCGCAGTCATTCCCGCACGTTACGCATCAACCCGTTTTCCCGCAAAACTCATGCAGGATTTGGGTGGCAAAACCGTCATTTTGAGAACGTATGAAGCCGCCGTTTCGACTGAATTGTTTGACGATGTATTTGTCGTAACGGATTCCAATTCAATTTTCGACGAAATCGTTTCCAACGGTGGAAAAGCCATCATGAGCATTGCCGAACATGAATCGGGAAGCGACCGCATTGCTGAGGCTGTAGCCGATATGGATGTTGATATTGTCGTGAATGTCCAAGGTGACGAACCGTTTATGGACCGCGAGCCATTGGCAAAAGTGCTGTCGGTTTTTAAGGATGATGCCGGCAAAAAAATTGACCTTGCTTCATTGATGCGTGAAATCAAAGATCCAGCGGAAATCAATAATCCGAACCATGTAAAAGTTGTCGTGGACCAATCGGGTTTTGCATTGTATTTTTCGCGTTCTGTCATTCCATATCCGAGAGATGCGGATTCAGGTGCGAGATATTTCCAGCATATCGGCGTCTATGCATTCCGTAAACAGGCGATTATGGATTTTTCAAGACTGCCGGTCAAATCGCTTGAAGCTTCAGAAAAACTCGAGCAATTGCGTTACCTTGAATTCGGAAAACGAATCCGCATGGTCGAAACATCACACATCAGCATTGGCATCGATACGCCGGAAGATTTGGAAAAAGCGAGAAAAATGTTGTAGTTTATTTGTCCTTGAACAAAAAGTAATACGCTTCGGCATTGTCAAGGATTGCGCCGTCAAAACCGGCATTCAGGATTTTTTTGGTATAGGAATCGTCGTTTCCATAAAGGATTTTCTGCCAGCTTTTATCCCAGAATTTTACCCAATACTCATTCTCGTAATCCTCATATTTTTTCGCGATAAAATCCGGATGATGTAATTCCCAGTCTTTTTTCCAGTAATAGCGCCAGTTTTCTGCAGCACCAATGTTCATGTAGCAAATCACAAGCCTTTTGGCACCGTTGGCTTTGACCTTTAGTTTGTTGACTTCTTCAGTGGTAAACGCATCGTCGCCGTCGAAAAACAAATCGATGGCTACAAGGTCAAAATTGGTTTTCGAAATCGCTTCGATGAACGATTCTTTGTCCTCATATTCCGATGGGTTGATCAGGTAAAGGTAATTTTTGGCCTCGCTGACTTTCGTAATATCATCGGTGTTCTCATTTCTTATTTTGCCCGGAATAAACTTGTAATGGTAATTCTTTTCCGACCTTGGAAAACAAACAAACCCTTCATCAAGGTTTCTTTTTACGGCATCGTCGATATTGCCGTCGTTCGTGATATATTCGGAAACGAGTATTTTTTTCTTGGTCGCAAGCTTGCGCAAAAGATCGATTCGATAGGTATCCGGAGCATAATCGCCATTATAAAAAAGCTCCTCGACTGCAAATGCGTCGACGGCATTCATATAATCAGGGCTGAACGCTTCATCAGGATTGGTATCATTGAATGCAATTTCGCAGCCATTTTGTGGAATGATGATGAATTTTGGATGGATGTCTCTCGCGTAATCGGAAATATTAATGACCAATTGCTGCATCTTATCCGCCGACGTGACTTTGTTGACCTTAATTTCTTTGGTGCAACCCATAAGGGAAATGAACAAAAGCAATGCTGAAAACATAAAAATTGTTTTAAATAAAATGGTCTTGTCAGGTTGCATGGTTCAGATTCGGGGAAAGTCGTTGTTTTAATAAGGTTTTAAAAGTAATATAAATTTCTTCAGGTTGTTTGCTTTTAACAAGGATTAAGGGAATCTTAAGCAATAAAATTCCGCAGTGCAAATTCTTTTTTTGAAATTATAAAAACCAACACAAAAGTATTCGCGTAAATGGCATTATAACTTTAAAAAATCAACAATTATGAAATCAAGGAATTTTTTATCAGCGGCAATCCTGGCACTCGTATTCGTAGGCGGATCGGCATTTGCCCAAAAAGAAAAAACAGTAATGGTTGGCGGAGCAGCGATGTATCCTTCAAAGAACATCGTTGAAAATGCGATGAATTCAAAAGACCATACCACTTTAGTTGCAGCTGTAAAAGCGGCCGGATTGGTAGAAACTTTGCAAAGCGCCGGGCCATTCACGGTTTTTGCACCAACGAATGCAGCCTTCGACAAATTGCCAAAAGGCACAGTTGAGACCTTATTGAAAACTGAAAACATGAAAATGCTCCAAGGTATTTTGACTTACCATGTTGTTGCAGGAAAAATGAATTCGGCCGATATCGCAAAAGCCATCAAAGCCGGCAATGGAACCGCGACTTTGACTACAGTCCAGGGTGGCAAACTAAAAGCGATGATGGACGGCAAAAAATTGGTTTTAACTGATGAAAAAGGCATGAAGTCTACCGTTACGATTGCCGACGTAAACCAGTCAAATGGCGTCATCCACGTTGTTGACGCGGTGCTGATGCACAAATAAAAGAGGTGTTTTGAAATTGTTTTAATGAGAAAGTCCGCAGCAATGCGGACTTCTTTTATTTGTAGCATATTGCTTCGCCAGTTCACCCCCAATCTTTTTATTGGGAGCTCGGGTCCTGCTATCCATTTCAATCTTTTTAAACCTTGCAGGATTTAAAAAGGATTTCCACTTCTATCAGGGCTAGGCGCCTGAATAATTTTAAACCTTATCTCAAACTTGCGCCGAGTTCACTTTCAAAATGCTGTGTCAGTTTGCGCATGATTTTATCAATCTGCTCATCAGTCAGCGTTTTCGAATTGTCCTGAATCGTAAAGCTTACGGCATAAGATTTTTTGCCTTCCGGAAGATTGTTTCCTGAATACACATCAAAAAGATTGATGTCTTTCAGCAACGACCTTTCCGATTGCCTTGCGATTTTGTATATCGAATCGAAAGACACGTTTTCATCAACAAGCAAAGCCAAATCCCTGCGGACTTCCGGATATTTCGGGATTTCGGTAAACCTGATTTTGTTGTTGATCATTTTCAAAATCAGGTTCCAGTTGAAATCGGCAAACAATACTTCTTGCTTGATGTCGAAATGTTTTAATATTGATTTTTTGACTGTTCCCAATTCCACCAAAACATCATTTCCAGATGTGATGGAAATGCCTTCAGCAAAAACATCGGAAACCGCAGGCTGGTTTTGTATTTTATCAATGCCCAATCGCGACAATATTGTATGAACATAACCTTTGAACAGGAAGAAATCGGAATTCTTTTGTGGTTTCGCCCATGTTTCCTGAACACGATTTCCTGAAACAAAAAGTGTCAGGTGTTTGTTTTCCATAAATTCGGAATCAATTTTATGGTAGGTTTTCCCGAATTCAAACAATTTCAAATCGTAATTTTTTCTGTTGATGTTATAAGAAACCGCTTCCAATCCTGAAAACAGCATCGATTGGCGCATCGCGGCCAAATCATTGCTCAACGGATTCAGCATCGTGACATTGTGCTCTTCCTTAAGCATATCCGACAGTTTCACATATTCGGCAGTCGTCAGCGAATTGGCCATCATTTCATTGAAACCAAGCGAAGTCAGCTGCCCGCCAATGATATTCTGCAGTTTATAATCTTCCGTACGTCCGGAATTGGAAACCGTTGCGTTGAATTTTTTGGTGAAATTGATATTGTTGTAACCGTAAACGCGCAAGATTTCCTCAATCACGTCAATTTCGCGATTGACATCCACACGGTAAGCGGGAACGACCAATCCAAGTCCCGCATCCGACATGCTGTTGACCTTAATGTCGAGCGAAGCCAGGATTTTTTTGATGGTTTCTTTTGGCAATTCCTGCCCGATGAGTTTCACGGCTTTGTTGAAATTCAGGAAAATCGTAAAATCCTCGATTTTCTTTTGGTAAATGTCGACAATGTCTGATGTGATTTCGCCCCCGGCAACTTCCTGGATCAAAAGTGCCGCGCGTTTCAACGCATATTCTGTAATGGTCGGGTCGATTCCCCTTTCAAAACGGAAAGACGCATCTGTACTGAGTCCGTGCCTTTTAGCCGTTTTTCTAATCGTTACCGGATTAAAATAGGCGCTTTCCAAAAATATAGAATTGGTCGTTTCGCTGACACCTGAATTTTTTCCGCCAAAAACACCAGCCATACACAACGGGCCTTTTTCATCACAGATCATTAAATCCTCTTCGTGCAGCGTTCTTTCGATATCGTCGAGTGTCGTGAATTTTGTTCCGGCAGGAACCGTTTTCACAATGATTTTTCCTGTAATTTTCGCAGCATCAAAAGCATGAAGCGGTTGGCCCATATCATGGAGCACATAATTCGTGACATCCACGACGTTATTTTTTGGTGTCAACCCAATGGATTTCAATCGGTTCTGCAACCAATCCGGAGATGGCTTTACCGTAATTCCCGAAATCGTGACACCGCAATATCTTGGCGCGAGCTTAGTATCTTTTACGTCAACGTCAATTTTGAGTGTGCGCTTGTCAACTTTAAACTTACTGACCGATGGCGTAATCAGCTCGACGTGTACATTTTTCTGTAACAATCCCGCGCGCAAATCACGTGCAACGCCCATATGGCTCATCGCATCGGCGCGGTTTGGCGTCAACCCGATTTCAAAAATCTCATCATTTTCGACATTAAACACCTTCGCGGCTGGCGTTCCCGGTTTCAAAGCAGCGTCTAAAACCATAATGCCGTCGTGGCCTGAGACGAGTCCGAGTTCATCTTCGGCGCAAATCATGCCGTAGCTTTCAACATCGCGTATTTTATTTCTCCCGATTTTTACAGCACTTCCGTCTTTATCATACAATGTCGTCCCGATAGTTGCGACAGGCACTTTTTGGCCGGCAGCGACATTTGCAGCGCCGCAAACAACCTGGACCGGCGCGCCTTCGCCTAAATCAATGGTCGTGACTTTAAGCCTGTCAGCGTTTGGATGTTGCACACAAGTCAAAACATGGCCAACGACTACGCCTTCGAGTCCGCCTTTCACCGATTGGAATTTCTCAACCACTTCCACTTCAAGGCCTAAGTCTGTGAGTAGGGCAGCAGTTTCTTCAGATTTCCAGTCTGTCTTTAAGAATTGTTTTAACCAGTTGTATGATATTTTCATGAGTCCGTTTTATTTCGGCTGCAAAGATAGGAATTACAGCTTTCAAAGAAAGAAAAATTTCAGGTAGTTATTGCAGAATTTTGTGGGCTATTAAAGCAATTCCTCCATGTGCTTTTTAATGTTGGCTGCAATTTTCGCTGTCGGCAAATCATTTTCATCACTGCCAAACGGATCTTCGATTTCCTCGGCAATCAATTCGAGGCTCGCCAGGACATAAAAGACGAAAACGACGACGGGAACAACGTAATAACCCAGGGAAAATGCATATCCAAAAGGCAAAGTCATGACATAAAAAAAAATGAATTTTTTCAGGAATGCGCTATAGGAATAGGGAATGGGCGTGTTTTTAATCCGTTCACAAGCGCCGCAAATATCAGTGAACGACTGGATTTCGGTATTGAGGATGATCAATTGGTCGCCGGTAATTTTTTTGGAAAGGTACAATTCATTGACTTTTTGGAACATCATTTTTGCAACCTGATTTGGCTTGTGCTTATGGTGGTCGATTTTCAAATCCAAATCATCAAAAAGCTGCTGGGCAGTTTCGCTGTCATTGAGATGTTGGTGCAAAACAAAGGCATAATCCGGAATGATTTTTTTGAAAAATGGCTTTTCCGATTCGTCTAAAATGACCGTCAGTTTTAAGGCTAAATTCCGTGAGTTGTTGACCAATTCGCCCCACATTTTCCGGCCTTCCCACCAGCGGTCGTAAGCAGTATTCGTGCGGAAGACCAACAATAATGAAATCACGAACCCGAGCATGCCGTGCATGATCGTGATGTTTTTCACATAACTCGTGTCGGCCAATTGCCAATATTCGACTTCAAGCCACCCTACGATTCCTGAATAGGCGCCAATAGCCAACATAATCGGGAACAATTGCCTGAACGTGTCTGCTTTGTGGAAACGGAAAATAAAGGTAAACCAGTCTTTGGTGTCGTATGAAATCATTGGCGTAAAATCTTACGTCAAATGTAGTTAAAAAGTCAGATTTCCTGCCAATTCCTTCAATGCGATTTCTGATAATTTAGCAAGATATTGGGCATTGCTGTAGCGCACTTTGGCATTGACGTAATTCAATTGCGCAGTCCTGAATTCTAAGGTTGGAATGGTCCCAATCCGGTATTTTTCTAAAGTGATATCGAGATTTTGTTTGGCCAATGCCTCATTTTTTTCTTCCAAATCAATTAACTGAATGTTAGTTAAATAAGTTTGGTAAGCTGAAGTCAGTTGCGAATTTAAAGCCTGGTTTTGCTGTTCAATAGCAATCGATGAATTGTCAATCTGCAAACGCGCGATTTTTTCATTCCTTTTCTGCAAAAAGCCATTGAATAAATTCATCGATGCGCTAAAGCCGTAAGTCAGACCTCGCGCATAAGATTCGGAAGTAAACCCAAGGCTTGATTTGGATTCGGCAAAATTATACCCGGTATTGACATTAACGGTCGGAAACCGGTTGGCTTTAACTTGCTTCAATTGCAACTCCGCCACGCGCTTGTTGATGATTTGCGCCTGCAGTTGCGGATTTTGCTTTTCAGCCAATGTCGTCAGTTCCGGAAGCAGCAAATTGCTGTCGACAGCCACACTGTCAACTACAGTAAAATCGGTTTTCACATCGCGCGCCATGATTTCGTTGAGCTGCGTTTTAGTATTGGCATACAACTCCTTTTGGCGGAGCAGGTTTGTGGTATCGGTATTCAAATCGACCTGCGCATTCAGGACTTCAAGTTTTGCGGCTTTGCCAATGGTGAAACGGTTTTGTGCCGTATTGACACGCTGTTGCGAAATGACGATTGTAGAATCTAAAGCATCCAACTGTTGCTTCTGCTGCACCAAATTATAATAGGTATTCATGACATCGCCGACTTTGGTCAGGATGACAAGTTTCATTTCGGCGTCGCCTAATTTCTCCAATGCTTTCAACTGGTCATAACGCGCAAACATCCTAAAACCGTCGAAAACCGTCCAGCCCAGTGTCACGCCATAATTCAGGCTGTTGTTTTTTGCATTGTCCAAAGAAGTTTTCGTTCCGTCGGAGCGTGTTTGGGACGTCGTCTGGATTCCGTTGCTGTCCACGATATTGGCGTCAACACGAGGCAATATTCCCGCATTGGCAAGGCTGACATTTTGTTGGTCGACTTTCAGGTCATTTGATGCAATCCTGATGTCGTAATTGTTTTTCAGTGCAATTTTAACCGCATCTTCGACAGTTAAAACAGTTTGCGCCTGTAAATTCAGGGTAATGGCAAACAGCGCGATGAAAAGTATGATGGTTTTATGCTTCATTTTGTGCAGCGTTATGTTGTGTCGCTTCTTTTTCATATTCTTCAGCATGATCTAATTCGGCATTGTGTTTCTTCTCCCTTGACCACATCAGGTAAATTGCGGGGATTACAAATAAGGTCAGAATCAATGAGAACAATGTTCCGCCTACAATCACGACACCCATTCCGATACGGCTTGTTGATGCGGCACCGAGCGACATCGCAATAGGCAACGCACCGAGTGCAATGGCAAGACTCGTCATTAAGATCGGACGTAGTCTGGATTCCGCGGCTTCGACAATCGCATCGTATTTTGATTTGCCCTTTTCACGCAATTGGTTTGCAAATTCGACAATCAGGATTCCGTTCTTCGTCACAAGCCCGATGAGCATAATGGTTCCGATCTGGCTGAAAATATTCCACGTCTGGTCAAAAAGCCATAACGAGAACAATGCACCTGCAACGGCCATCGGAACCGTAAGAATGATGATAAACGGATCAATGAAACTTTCAAATTGCGCGGCAAGAATCAGGAAAATCAACAGCAAAGCCAATCCGAAGGCAAAAGCCGTATTGGAATTACTCTCTGCAAAGTCGCGCGATTCTCCACCCAAATCGGTTGTAAACGTGTTGTCGAGGACTTTCTCCTTAATCCGTTCCATAGCATCAATACCGTCGCTGATACTTTTGCCGGGAGCAAGACCGGCAGAAACGGTTGCCGACATATATCTATTATTATGGTATAATTGCGGCGGACTGCTCTGCTCTTCAACAGTAACGACATTATCGAGCTGTATCAATTTGCCATCGGCGCTTCTGACAAACATTGAAGTCAGGTCGATTGGCGCATCGCGGTCTTTCTTGTCAAACTGTCCCATAACCTGGTATTGCTTGCCATTCATCATAAAATACCCAAAGCGCTGTCCGCTGAGCGAAAGCTGTAAAGTTTGCGCGACATCCATCACGGAAACGCCAAGACTTTGCGCTTTTTCCCTGTCAATAGACACATATAGTTCGGGTTTGTTGAATTTTAAATTGACATCTGAATTGGAAAATGTTTCATCCTGCGACACCGCATCCATGAACAGCGGGATTTTTTCGCGGAGTTTTTCAAAAGTCGGTGCCTGGATGATGTATTGGATTGGCAATCCGCCGCGGCGGTTGACGGCTATGGTCGGCTGTTCGGAAACATTCGTTTTGGCTTCCTGGTATTGCTTGGTCCATTTGGTCAGTTTCTCGGCAATTTCTTTTTGGGAACGCTTTCTTTTATCCGGGTCAACAAGCGCCAGACGAATACGGCCTGTATTTGCCGATCCGGAACCAAATCCAGGCGCCGTAATGATCAATCCGACTTTTTTCTCGGGGATGGAATCGGCCAGCAGGTCGCTGAGTTCCTGCATGAAACGGTCCGTATAATCATAAGAAGCGCCTTCCGGAGCCGTAACATTTATGGCAATCATGCTGCGGTCGTCATAAGGCGCCGTTTCTTTCTGCAATGTATTATAGAAAAGGATGATGATACCGATACAGCCAATAAGAATTGGAAAACTCAGCCATTTGCGTTTTAAGAAATCGGTCAGTGATCCGGCGTATCCTTTATTGAGCCTTTGGAAATACGGCTCTGTAAAATCATAAAATTTTGATGTTTTTTGGTGGCCGCCTTTGATCAGATATGCATTCAGCATCGGCGTTAAGGTCAGCGATACAAATGCCGAAATCAATACGGCCGCACCAATGACGACGCCAAATTCCCGAAACAGCCTTCCGACAAAACCTTCGAGGAAAATCACCGGCAGGAAAACGGCTGCCAGCGTGATTGAAATGGAAATGACCGCAAAGAAAATCTCGTTCGACCCTTTAATCGCGGCTTCAATCGGCGACATGCCTTCTTCAACTTTCTTGAAAATGTTTTCGGTGACGACAATTCCGTCATCGACAACCAAACCGGTAGCAAGTACAATCGCCAGCAAAGTCAATACATTCACAGAAAACCCGAAAAGCCACATGATGAAAAAAGTCGCAATCAAACTCACCGGAATATCAATCAGCGGACGGAATGCAATCGCCCAATTCCTAAAGAAAAGGTAAATGATCAATATCACCAGAATAATAGCTATACCCAATGTTTCTGCGACTTCCGTAATCGCTTTTTTGACGAAAACGGTGTTGTCGAGCGCAATGTTGAGCTTGACGTCTTTTGGCAGGTCTTTTTTAAAATTGTCGTATTCCTTGTAAAACGCTTCGGCAATATCGAGGTAATTCGTTCCAGGCTGCGGAATAATCCCCAAACCGACCATCGTCTGCCCGGATTCGCTTAACCTGGTTTCGAGGTTTTCCGCTTCAAGCGATGCTTTCCCAACATCACTTAGCCTTACGGTTTTTTCGCCATCGGAGAGTACGATAATATTGTTGAATTGCTCTTCCGTAGATAAATTCCCCAATGTTTTTACAGTCAATTCGGTATTCGCGCCCGTCAGTTTTCCCGAAGGCAACTCAACGTTCTGCGCATTCAACGCATCGCGCACATCCGAAACCGTCACGCCATATGACGCCAATTTTACCGGGTCAATCCACAATCGCATTGCATATTTGCGTTGGCCCCAAATCTGCACGCTGCTGACGCCGGGAATCGTCTGCAACCTTTCGGCAATGACATTTTCGGCATAATCAGAAAGCTCGAGTACGTTTTTCGTGTCACTTTGTACGGTCATCGCGATAATCGCTTCCGAGTCGGCGTCGGCCTTAGAAACCACTGGCGGCGCATCAATATCCTGAGGCAAACTGCGCACGGCCTGCGAGACTTTATCACGAACGTCATTCGCGGCTTCCTCCAGATTTTTATCAAGGTTGAATTCTATGGTAATGTTGCTCGAACCCTGGTTGCTCGATGAAGTGATGTTGCGGATACCATCAATAGAGTTGATGGCTTTTTCCAAAGGTTCGGTAATCTGCGACTCGATGATATCGGCATTCGCACCGGTATAATTGGTCCGGACAGAAATCTGCGCCGGGTCAATCGATGGAAACTCGCGTACGCCCAAATAAGTATAACCGATAATCCCAAAGAGGATCAATGCCAAATTCATGACAATGGTCAGTACAGGACGTTTGATGCTTAAAGTAGATAAACTCATGTTGTTCTTTAAAGTATTTTTTAGGAGCTGTTTCCTGCTTTTGCCTTTATCTTTGTTCGTTCCTCTCAAAGGATACCGGCTTCAATCAGGGCTAGGCATTTTCTTATTTAGCGATTTTGACCTTCACCGGGCCGCCATCTTTCAACGACATGACGCCAGTCGTCAAAACCGTATCGCCGGCTTTCAATCCCGATGTGATCAGGATGCTGGTATTGGTCCGCGCGCCAGTTTCGACAATGACTTCCTTGGCTTTTCCTTTATCGGCAATAAAGACTTTCTTGCCGTTTTGTATCGGAATCAGCGCTTCAGTCGGAACCAGCAACGCATCATTGATTTTATCCAAAGGCAATTCGACATTGGCAAAAGTGCCAGGCAATAATTTTCCCTGTGGATTTTCAGCGATGGCGCGGAGCTTCAGTGTTCGCGTTTCGACTTCAACCTCTGGCTCGATGGCATATATTTTGGCGGTGTATTCTTCTTTTTTTGAACCGGCGGTAGTAAAGGTCAAAGTGTTGCCGACTTTCATCTGTGACGCATATTTTTCAGGAATGGAAAAAGTAATTTTCACATGGTTGGTGTTGACGAGTTTTGCAATCATTGTCTCCGGTGTGACATATGTTCCTTTAGAAATCGAACGCAATCCTATTTTGCCTGAAAAAGGCGCGCGGATGGTCGTTTTTGCCAATTGCGCATTAATCAACTGGGTTTCCGATTGTGCTGATTTGAAATCCGCGCTCGCAATATCATATTCTTCCTGGCTGATGGCTTCTTTTTGGAGCAGGAGTTTTGCGCGTCTTTCGTTTTCAGATGCCAGGCTTTGTGCAGTTCTTGCCTTTCCGAGTTGCGCCCTAAGCTCAATGTCATTGACTTTGAAAAGCGGCTGGCCTTTGACGACGTTGCTTCCTTCGTTAAAATTGATGCTTTCGACAATTCCGGAGCCTTCGCTGTGGATATCGACTTCTTCATTGGATTCAATCGAACCTGAAAGGGACAGGTTGTCTGCAAAAATTTGGGGTTTTAAGACTATCCCGCTGACTTTCGCGGGCATTTTGTTTTTACCGCCTTTGTCTTTCTCGCTATTTTTTTCGCTTTTGTTTTCAGTAATTCTGTAAACGATAAATGCGCCGATTCCGACTATCAGCAGCGTGTAAATGATATGTTTTACTTTCATATGGACAGAAGAGTGAGCAGAAGCCACCTAATTAAGTTTCGTAGCAAAACTAATGGTTCTGTGCGGGAATGTTTTTGGCGTTAATTTTTATTTAACACTTGTAGACACAAATATAACATTCACGTTTTTCAACTGATGTAATTCCAGATGTTTTTCTTTTTGGAAAGGGCTATAAATGTGGCTCTTAAAGCAGCATGTTCCGGCCTTTCCATCGGCGCGTCTTCTTTTAGTAATTTCACCGCATGATGTCTTGCTAACATCAGAATATCGCGATCGGCAACAAGATCGGCTATTTGGAGATTGAGTACGCCGCTTTGTTGTGTGCCCATCAAATCACCCGGGCCGCGGAGTTTTAAATCGACTTCGGCAATTTCAAAACCGTCATTGGTGCGCACCATGGTTTCCATCCGGGTTTTGCTGTCGTTGCTGAGTTTATGGCCGGTCATCAGGATGCAATAGCTTTGTTCTGCGCCACGGCCAACGCGACCACGCAGCTGATGCAATTGCGACAAACCGAAACGCTCGGCGCTTTCTATAATCATGACGGAAGCATTGGGAATATTCACGCCGACTTCAATCACGGTCGTCGCGACCATAATATTGGTTTTGCCTTCTGAAAAACGCTTCATCTCCGAATCCTTATCGGCCGATTTCATTTTGCCATGCACAATCGAAACCGAATATTGCGGCAGCGGAAAATCCCGAGAAATGCTTTCATATCCGTCCATTAAATCTTTATAATCCATTTTTTCCGATTCCTGGATCAACGGATAAACGATGTAGATCTGCCTGCCTTTCGCGATTTCATCCTTGATGAATTTCCAGACTTTCAAGCGGTTGCTGTCAAAACGATGCACGGTTTGTATGGGTTTTCTGCCCGGCGGCAATTCATCGATGACCGAAATATCAAGATCGCCATACAAACTCATCGCCAAGGTTCGCGGGATAGGCGTGGCGGTCATGACCAAAACATGTGGTGGAATGTCGTTTTTTTTCCAGAGTTTCGAACGCTGCTCCACGCCAAACCGATGCTGTTCATCGATAACTGCAAGCCCAAGGTTCTTGAATTGCACTTTGTCCTCGAGCAAGGCATGTGTGCCAATAATGATGTGCAAACTGCCATTTTCCAATTCTTCATGGATGATTTTTCTATCTGCAGTTTTGGTTGAGCCAGTCAATATTTTAATATTGATTTTCAAATCTTTAGCCAATTCTTTTAAACCATTAAAATGTTGGTTTGCAAGGATTTCTGTCGGTGCCATCAAACACGCCTGGAAACCATTGTCCAAAGCCAAAAGCATGCTCATCAAAGCCACGATTGTTTTGCCCGAACCAACATCGCCTTGCAACAAGCGGTTCATTTGGGCAGGATTTCCCATATCGTTGCGAATTTCCTTAAGCACTTTTTTCTGGGCGTTGGTCAATGCAAATGGCAGGTGATTGTTATAGAAATCATTGAAATAACTGCCAACGTTGGTGAAAGCATGGCCTTTTATCTTGTGTTTCCTGATCAGGTTTTTTGTGATGAGCTGGAGTTGGATGAAAAACAATTCCTCAAATTTCAGCCTGAACCGTGCTTTTGCCAATGCATCGGCGCTTTTCGGGAAATGGATGTTGAACAACGCCGCATTTTTCGGGATCAATTTGAGTTCGTTCATCAAATAGGCGGGAAGCGTTTCGGCAAATTTTGCCTGTGTTTCCAAAAAAAGCTGCTGCATCATTTTGTTGACCACGCGATTGCTGACGCCTCGGTTTCCTAAGGTTTCCGTCGATGGATAAACCGGCTGCATCGCTGAGCGCAGGCTTTGTTCGTGTTCGGCCAGCAACTCCATTTCAGGATGTGCCATGCTGTACAATCCGTTGAATACCGTCGCTTTTCCAAAAACAACCATCGGAATGTTGAGTTTCAGGCTTTCTCGAATCCATTTGTGGCCTTGAAACCAAACGAGCTCCATTTCGCCGGTGTCATCTGCAAAGGTTGCGACAAGGCGTTTGCCGCGCTTTTGCTCGACGGTTTTGATGTGGATGATTTTGCCGATGACCTGGACTTCAGCGCCGGCATCTTTCAGTTCGTTGATTTTGTAATAACGCGTACGGTCGATGTAGCGGTTTGGGTAAAAATTGAGCAAATCGCGGTAGTTGAAAATACCCAATTCGGTACGTAAAAGTGCGCCGCGGCTTGGGCCGACGCCTTTTAAATATTCGATGGGAGTTTCAAGCAGGTTTTGCATTGGACGAAGATACTTTTTAATTGGGAAATTTGGAAACGCGGATTTTGTATATTTGGAAAGGCAAACATCCTGACGCATTTCACATGAAATACATTTTCCTCCTCATTCCATTTTTCGCTTTTTCCCAAGTAAAGCAAACACAAAAAGTCGATTTTACAAAAGTCACTGCGATGGTTTCTCCCGACTTTGCGACAAAATCTGTCAGGGGAACTGCCAGTTATGAATTTGAAGTACTGTCACCGATTGATACCATCCGAATTGACGCCGTCAATATGACGTTCACTACGGTGTACGTGAATGGAAAATCTGCCGCATATAAAAATACTTCCAAACAATTATTGCTTTTTGAAGGATTTAAAAAAGGGAAAAACGATGTGTGGTTTGACTATACCGTAACACCAAAGCAAACGATATATTTTACAGGAACAGCCGATAATTATCAAATATGGACACAAGGGCAAGGGAAAAATACGAGTTATTGGCTGCCGAGCTTTGACGACACGAATGAAAAGGCCATATTTAATATTTCGGTCAGTGCAGACAAGGATTATGTTGCGATTTCAAATGGCGTTTTGCGGAGAAAAGATTACAGGACATGGCCGGTACTTTGGATTTATAAAATGGACAAGCCGATGAGTTCTTATCTTGTCATGCTGGCCATCGGCAAATTCACAAAGAAAACTGAAAAGGCAAAATCGGGCATTCCGCTCGACATGTATTATTTGCCTGAAGACGAAGCCAAATTTGCCGCAACATACAAATATTCCAAGCAAATTTTCGATTTTCTAGAAATGGAAATCGGCTATAAATATGCCTGGCAAATCTACAAACAAGTTCCGGTAAAGGATTTTTTATATGCCGGGATGGAAAATACTTCGGCGACGGTTTTTGCACAGGATCTTGTGGTCGATGATATTGGGTATAACGACAGGAATTACATTAATGTCAACGCCCATGAGTTGGCACACCAATGGTTTGGCGACCTCATTACTGCCAAATCGGGAAAGCACCATTGGCTTCAGGAAGGTTTTGCGACGTATTATGCATTGTTGGCGGAAGAATCCATTTTTGGAGAAAATCATTTCAACATGAAAATGTATGACATGGCCGAAGATTTGGCCCGCGTTTCTAAAACCGATACGATTCCGATACTCAATGAAAAGGCAAGTTCGCTGACATTTTACAGGAAAGGCGCGTGGGCTTTGCATGTATTGCGCGAAGGTGTCGGGCATGAGAAATTCAGGATTGCGATCCGGAATTACCTGAAAAAATATGCCTTTAAAAATGTCGACACCGATGAATTTCTTGCCGAAATCAATAAAGTTTCCGATTATGATACCAAAACTTTCAAGATGCGCTGGCTTGAAAAAGGCGGTTTTGAAGTCAATGAAGCCATCGACATATTAAAGCGGAATAATTTCATGAAGCAATATTTTGATGTGCTTGACAAGAACGCATTGCCATTTGCCGAAAAGAAAGCTGCGTTTGAAACCATCATAAAATCCGATGCTTATTATCCGGTAAAGGAAGAAATTATCATGCAGACCGAAAGCGTTTCGTTTGAGGAAAAGGAAACACTCATCAAAATGGCGATGCAATCCAATGATATTCATTTGCGTCAGGCTGTCGCCAAAGCGCTGACCAAAATCCCGCCTGCTTTTTTTAGTGATTTCGCAACATTATTGGATGACAAATCCTATGTCACGCAAGGGATTGCACTCAGTGCATTGTGGCAGCAATTCCCGGAAAAGCAATCTGAGGTATTGGACAAAACCCAAAACCATTTCGGGTTTAACGATAAAGACCTGCGCATGCAATGGCTCGTCCTGGCAATGATGACCAAAGATTATCGCAACGCCGAAAAGGTAAAATTCTATGATGAACTGTTGGACTATGCAACGCCAAAATATGAAAGTTCCATCCGACAGAATGCACTTGAAAACTTATTATACATCAGCAAAACCGATACTAATGTACTGCCGCTGCTGGTCAATCCGCTGACAAGTTTCAAATGGCAGTTTTCCAAATTTGCGCGCGACAATATCAGGGAACTGATCAAAAAGGAAACAGTCAGGGGATTTTATGAGAAAACACTGCTGCAATTGCCTGAAAATGAAAGAATCCAATTGAAACGATTATTGGATGAAAAGTAATTGTTAACTTGCTTAAAAATCACCAACCTAAAAAACCAAATGTTATGAAATTAAAATTACTCTCTTTATTATTGCTCAGTGCGCTTTTCTTTGGCTGTGACCCAAACGATGACAGCAACAACAACAATCCAGGAGATTTTGCCGAAAATTTCGGCACCGCAGTAGATAGGGATTTTATCGGGCAGGTCGTCGATACGGACGGCAATCCGATTGCAGGCGTTACGATTCTGATCAGTGGCGCTTCTAAACAAACTGACACCAATGGCATTTTTGTCATGAACAATGCAGCGGTGCACGAGCGTTTTGCATACATTACGGCAAGTAAAACAGGTTATATCGATGCTTCGCGTTCATTGGTTCCGACAACCGGTAAAAACATGGTGAAAATCATGATGCGCCCGTTTGAAGTAATCCAAACAGTGAATTCAGGTGCGTCGGCGGAAGTGACTTTATCCTCTACAACAAAGATTGTCCTTGATGGCGCTTATGCTGACGAAAGTGGAAATGCTTATAGCGGGACTGTTAGCGTTTCGGCTTTCCATTTGCAGCCATCAGACGAAAACCTCAGTATCCTGATGCCGGGAATGCTGTATGCCGAGGATTCAAACGGCAATGAGAAAGCGCTTGAGACTTATGGAATGCTGCAGGTGGAATTGCGCGGCAGTGGTGGACAAAAACTCCAGCTTGCCAGTGGCCATACTGCAGAAATCGATGTCATGATTGATCCATCACAAATGGCCAGCGCGCCTTCAACGATTCCGATGTGGCACTTTGACGAAGCGAATGGCTATTGGAAACAGGACGGAACAGCAACAAAAACCGGCAATTTTTATAAAGCGAATGTATCGCACTTTTCATGGTGGAATTGCGATGCGCAGTTTCCTACGGTATCATTGACCATAAAACTGGTTGATGCCAACGGGAATCCTTTGTTCAATACCTTGGTTGGGCTTATCCGTACCGGAGTGACTTATACGGTAAATGGCTTGACGAATGCCAATGGATTGGTCAGCGGGCTTGTTCCAGCCAATGAATCACTGACGATGAACGTGTCGGACAATTGCGGAAATATCATTTATACGACGACCATCGGGCCATTTTCATCCAATACGACTTTGCCTGATTTTACAATCCCGAACGGCACAGTGCAATCCACATTGGTACAAGGCACGTTGCTGCAATGTGATACCAGCGCCGTGACTGATGGGTATGTTGTCTTGCATTATGGCAGCCAGACCTATTTTTCAACAGTCGGTAGCAATGGGGTTTTTAGTTTCAATACTTTGGTTTGCAATACGGCGAATGTCAATTTCTCACTCGAAGGCTATGATTATGTAAACGTCCAGACGACAGGGCTGACAAACTATACATTTACATTCCCTACGACAAACATTGGCAGCATTTCTACCTGTGGCGCGGTTGCAGAATATATCAATTATTCTATAGATGGCGGACCATTGGTAACGTTACTGACAAGTGTTGGCGGCGGAATTGACGGCAACTATATCTTTGCCAGCGGCAGTAATGGCAACAATTATGTTAATATCTCAGGAATGGCGACCACGACAGGAAGTTATACGACGGCTCAGCCATTTTCCATTACTATCCCACAGCAATTTACCATCGATTCGTCGATTCCAAACAACGTGATTTTTAATGTCAACACTATTGACCCGGTTGGCGGTTACATCGACATCAGTTTCAGCGGACCATATACTGACGCTTTGATGATAGATCACACTATCAATGGTACGGCGCATGTGATACGAAATAATTAGATGCAATCTTTTTAATATAAAAGCCTTCCATTTCAGAAGGCTTTTTTGTTTTTAACGCAACCATTGGTGTTGGTTTGTATCTTTGCTTTAACAAAATATTAACCAATATTGCTATGACCAGATTCAAATGCCTTTCCATTTTATTGTTCATCGCTTTATTGACAGGCTGTGACCCCAATGATGACAGCGGAAACAACAATACTCCCGATAACTTTTCAGAAAATTTCGGCCCAGCGGTTTCGCGCGATTTCATAGGTCAGATTGTTGATCCGGACAATCATCCCATACAAAATGCGACAGTCAAAATCGGTGCTGCTTCAGTGCAGACAGACATCAATGGCGTTTTTATCGTCAATAGCGCTGACGTGCATGAAAAACTCGCTTACATAACTGCCAAAAAATCAGGTTTTATCGATGGTTCGCGTTCACTTGTTCCGACATCGGGAAAAAACAATATCAAGATTATGCTCATTCCGGCGATTCCATTGGAAACCATCGCTTCGGGAAACACCAGCGAAGTGTCGATTTATTCAGGAACGAAAGTCATTTTTGACGGCGCTTTCGAGGATGAAAACGGAAATGCCTATTCCGGCGATGTCAGCGTTTCGATGTTTCATCTGACAACTTCTGACGAAAATATCAGCAGCCTGATGCCCGGAATGCTGTATGCGGAAGATGAGAATGGGGACGAAAAGGCATTGCAGACTTTTGGGATGCTGAACGTCGAATTACGCGGCAGCGACGGACAAAAACTGCAAATTGCCAATGGGCATACGGCTCAAATCACGATGCGCATCGACGATTCGCAATTGGCCACGGCGCCAAGTTCGATCCCATTATGGCATTTTGATGCCGAAAATGGGTATTGGAAACAGGATGGAAGCGCAACGAAGCAAGGGAATTATTATGTTGGGAATGTATCGCATTTTTCGTGGTGGAATTGTGATTTGCCAAATTCCAGTATTCTCCTAACTTTTAATGTGGTCGATGCCAGCGGAAATCCTCTTGCGAACACTATGATCAGGATATTTGATTCAGGCAATGCACATGCAGTTGGCCAAACTGACAGTAATGGCCAGCTGGCAGGAATCTTACCCGCAAATGAAGAGCTGGCATTGTTTGTTGACAACAATTGTGGACAAAGTTCGTTTTCGATGACCATAGGACCATTTGCAACTGACACTGTTTTACCGAATATTGTTTTGTCACTATCGTCATTGGTCCCGGTTACAGTGCAGGGAAATATAAAGAATTGTGATGGGCAAAATGTGATTGAAGGTTATGTCCTGATTCATTATGATGATCAAACAATTCTGGGTGAAGTTGATGAAACCGACGGCACATTTAGCGTAGATATCGTGCATTGTATGGCGAATCCATCGTTTACGATTGAAGGTTATGATTATGCCAATTTGGAAACGACCAGCGAATCGGCGCATAATTTTTCTGCGCCAATAACCAATGTTGGAATATTGAATACCTGTAACACTGCTGAATACATCACTTACCAACTCGACGATATGACCCCGGTATTAATTGTAACTGAATTTAACGCCGGTTGGAATGGTACATTTTCAGTGTTTGGCGGCAATATTCACTTTTACGGCAATATTAATATTCCCGGAACTTATACTACCGATCAATTTTCGATTGAAGGTGGAAATATAGGATTCGTGAGTCTGGATATGCCAAACACCATGGTATTTCAATTGAATAATTTTGGCGCTGTCGGGCAATATATCGATATGACTTTTAGCGGAACTTATGTAGATAATAATGTTGGATTGACACATAACCTCATAGGAACGATTCATGTTCTACGGGATTTATAGCAACCATTTACAAAAATCCGCACCTTTATAAAAAATGATCCTGCTTTTTGTTTAGTACAAAAGCCTTTAATTCCGGAAGTTTTTTTCTATAAAAAGTCTTTCACTTCATTCCTGATGTATGCCAACGCCGCACTGCTCGGCGTAGCCTTGTCGAACAAATCGTTAAGAATCGCTTCGCGCAATTGGTCGGCGCTGCCAACACTGTCGCTTAAAGCCGCTTTCCTGATCATTTGCATCGTAGCGTTTTTAGCCGTCGAAATAATCGTCCAGCATTCGTCGCTCATGTAAATCTGCTGCGTCAGGTTGTGCTCGAATTCCTGCTCAATCTGCGCGACTACAAAATTTGCATAATCGGTTTTGTCTTCTGAAATCGGCGCGATGCGGATCAGCAGTTTCGCCGGATCGATGCGCTCCATATACAAGGTCATTCTTTCATAAGCCTGCAGCCGCAAAGGCAAAGCACCTTTCTGGTTTTCACGCCTCAGTAAAAAACGCCTTTTCTTATCGTCGCTATCCGTATGCATTTTAAAAAAATAATAGGCCACACCGCCGGTAATCAATGACGGTAAAGTATAACTTAATAATTCGATGAGTTTGTCGATGTTCATGTTCTTGGTTTTTAGCGGAACAAAAATATGATTTTAGTTCATAATTACCTGCTAAATTAATTGTAATAAACTCGAAACAGTCTTATTTTTGGGCAAATTAATTTTTTGATGCAACAACATATCAGCAAGCTTAATGAGGCGCAGCAGCAGCCGGTTTTGCAAAAGGACGGTCCGATGATTATCATTGCCGGAGCCGGTTCGGGAAAGACACGCGTGCTGACCATTCGCATCGCTTACCTGATGAGCCTTGGCGTTGACCCATTTAATATCCTGGCGCTGACATTCACGAACAAAGCGGCGCGTGAAATGAAGAACCGTATCGCCGAAATCGTCGGTTCCAATGAAGCGAAAAACCTTTGGATGGGAACATTCCATTCCGTGTTTGCAAGAATTCTTCGCGCCGAAGCCGACAAACTTGGTTATCCGTCAAACTTTACGATTTACGACACACAGGATTCCGTGCGCCTGATTTCCGCCATCATCAAGGAAATGGCTTTGGATAAGGATATTTATAAACCAAAGCAGGTTTTCAGCAAAATTTCATCATACAAAAACAACCTGATTACCGTAAAGGCTTATTTCAACAACCCCGAACTCCAGGAAGCCGACGCGATGTCGAAAAAGCCGCGCATGGGCGAAATCTACAACAATTATGTCGAGCGCTGTTTCAAAGCCGGCGCGATGGATTTTGACGACCTGTTATTGAAAACCAACGAACTGCTGAACCGTTTTCCCGAAGTATTGTCAAAATACCAGCAGCGTTTTAAATATATTTTGGTTGATGAGTACCAGGATACAAACCATTCACAATACCTGATCGTCCGCGCTTTGTCCGACCGTTTCCAGAACATTTGCGTCGTGGGTGATGATGCGCAGAGCATTTATGCATTTCGCGGCGCCAACATCAACAACATCCTGAATTTCCAAAAGGATTACGAAAACGTACAAACGTATCGCCTTGAGCAGAATTACCGTTCAACCAAGAATATTGTCGAAGCCGCGAATTCCATCATTGATAAAAACAAAACCAAACTCGATAAAATTGTCTGGACCGCCAATGATTACGGGCCAAAGATAAAAGTGCACCGCAGTGTCACCGACGCCGAAGAAGGCCGTTTTGTGGCCGGGGAAATCTGGGAACAGAAAATGCAGAACCAACTTGACAATGGAAAATTCGCAATTTTATACCGCACAAATGCGCAATCCCGTGCGATGGAAGATGCACTTCGGAAACGCGATATCCCGTACCGGATTTATGGCGGATTGTCGTTCTACCAACGCAAAGAAATCAAGGATGTGCTTTGTTACCTGCGTTTGATCATCAATCCGAAGGATGAGGAAGCGCTGATCCGTGTCATCAATTATCCCGCGCGTGGTATTGGCGATACGACATTGGAAAAACTGACGATTGCCGCCAACCATTACAAGCGTTCGATTTTCGAAGTCATGCAGAATATCGACAAGATTGACCTGAAACTCAACAACCCGACGAAAAACAAACTACTCGATTTTGTCACGATGATCCAGAGTTTCCAGGTCATCAATGAAAACCACGATGCTTTTTATCTTGCCGACCATGTCGCGAAGAAAACCGGATTGGTTCAGGAACTCAAAAAAGATGCGACGCCTGAAGGTGTTGCGAGATTGGAAAATATTGAGGAATTGCTGAACGGTATCCGCGATTTTACCGAAGGCCAGAAAGAAATCGACGGTGCACGCGGTGCGTTATCGGAATTCCTCGAAGATGTTGCACTGGCGACCGATTTGGACAAAGATACGGGCGATGACGACCGTGTGGCTCTGATGACGATTCACTTGGCAAAAGGATTGGAATTCCCGTATGTTTTTGTCGTTGGAATGGAAGAAGATTTATTTCCAAGTGCGATGAGCATGAGCACACGCAGCGAACTCGAAGAAGAACGCCGTTTGTTTTATGTCGCGCTGACGCGAGCCGAAAAGCAGGCATACCTGACTTATGCGCAATCGCGTTACCGCTGGGGAAAACTGACCGACAGCGAACCTTCGCGGTTTATTGACGAGATTGAAGGCCAGTATCTCGAATACCTGACGCCCGAAGAAAGCAATTACCGCTATAAGCCGATGATTGACAGTGATATTTTCGGGGATATCGACAAATCGAAATTGCGATTGGCAAAACCTGCAAACGGTACGCCGCCAAAGAAATATGGCGAAGAACCGACATCGATGATCAGGAAATTGAAACCGATGTCGTCCAATGCATCGTCGGGGGCGAATTTGTTTGACGACAAACTCAGCGTTGGCAATATTGTCATGCACGAACGCTTCGGGAAAGGCGAAATCATAAACCTTGAAGGCGCCGGTGCTGATAAGAAAGCCGAGATTAAGTTTGAAGTGGGCGGCATCAAAAAATTATTGCTGCGGTTTGCCAAACTGGATATTATTGGCTAAATTATCCATTATTAATTATCAACTATCCATTATTGACATGTCACAATTCATCAAAATATACGAAGACAATCCAAACGAAGCGGCAATCGCTAAAGTCGTCAAGGTATTGCGCGACGGCGGACTCGTGATTTATCCGACGGATACCGTTTACGGACTGGGTTGCGACATCACCAATTCCAAAGCGTTGGAGCGCATTGCGAAAATCAAGGGCATCAAGCTTGACAAAGCCAATTTCTCTTTTGTTTGTGAGGATTTGAGCAACCTGTCGGATTATGTGAAGCAGATTGACACATCGACATTCAAATTATTGAAACGTGCCTTACCGGGCGCTTACACCTTTATTCTTCCGGGGAACAACAACCTGCCAAAGGAATTCAAGAAGAAAACCACGGTCGGAATCCGTGTGCCTGACAACAATATCGCATTGGAAATCGTTCGGCAATTGGGCAATCCAATTGTGTCGACTTCGATTTATGACGACGATGAAGTATTGGAATATTCGACCGATCCCGAACTGATTTTTGAAAAATGGCAAAACCTTGTCGATGTCGTCATTGACGGCGGTTATGGCGACAACCAGCCATCGACGATTATCGATTTGTCTGGGCATGAACCGGTCGTTTTGCGGGAAGGAAAAGGCAGCCTGGATATTTTGTAGAGTTGCTGAGAAGCTGATATTATGGGCGTTGCCTTCGGCCGGGCTTTTCGTTACAATCTTTTCTTTGCAAGAAAAGGATTTCCACTTCAATCCTTAACGCGGCCATAAAATCACTTCAAAAGCCCAGCCCTGATGGAAGCGGCATCCTTTTGCCGGCGCAGCAAGACAAAAGATACAGCGGACAGCAAGAACATGCTTAAAAAAAATAATCACTTTTTTAAAATCAATGTTCCGCGTTGAAATTTGGTCAAATTGCCGATTTCAATTACCGAATCGTACTTTTTAATGACATCTGGATGAATTAAATCTGTGTTCAATTCGATTCTTTTTCGGTAGTTTTCACCAACAAAATCGATGATTTGCAAGCCATGTTTTTTCGCGAGCTCCAAATAATATAAATAAGAAAGCCTGTTGGTAAAAGCGATTGGATTGCCTGCCCAAAATGCCCAATATTGGTCAGAATACTTCAGGAAATTGAATTCGGAAATGCGTTTGTCCTGGAAGAAACCGGGATTGGCAAAGTGGTCAATGAAATTTATAGTGTGCACACAAAAACCGTCGGGATTCAGCCATTGCTTCGTTTTTTCAAACATGCGGTCTAATATTGGCTGCGGAATGTGTTCCAAAACCACCTGCGAGGCAATATAATCGAATTGGGTTTCGAGATTGTCAATATCCGCAAACTGATATGGCGCGATGTAAGTGATATTTAGGAATCCAAATACAGTTTCAAAAGTCGTTTGATGTTTTAAAAAATTAATCTTTTGGTTGATTTCTTCTTTTGAACGCGTGCTTTTCGAATAGATTTCTTCGAGGAATTGGTCATCTTCAAAGTAATGGATTTGCTTTCTAAAAGTTTTAAAACGAATGTCTTTGGTGACATCGACAGTTACAATTTTTTCAAAGCCAATTAAAGACAGTACAATCGCTGAAATCAATGAATATCCGGTTCCAATTTCGAGCGCTGCTTTGCGATTTAAATCCGCTGTGCAATAACTAAACTTCCGCAGGCATTCATGAGTTTGGTACAATACGACATTGCGGTGGTAATGTTTATCAAATGTAATCGTGGCATGGTTAAGTGAATCACCCAGTGCCGACAACGACAAAATCTTTTGAATAGCTGCCTTTATTCGCCAGTCCATGGGTTTGCTTTTATGCCGTAATATAAAGAAATATTTGGACGTTATGCAAAAAAAAACGCCCCATTCCTGGAGCGTTTTCAATCAAAATTGTTTCTTATTACGGTTTGGCCGAAAGGCTTTTCATTTCTTTCTCGATCATGTCGTAGAACTGGTCGATTTTAGGCAGGATGACAATCCTTGTCCTTCTGTTGGTTGCGCGGTTTTCGGCTGTGTTGTTTTCGACTAGTGGAATGTATTCGCTTCTACCGGCAGCAATCAGCTGTTTAGGCGGTACGCCAAGGTCTTTTGTCAGAACCCTGATGATCGAAGTCGAACGCTTCACGCTCAAATCCCAGTTGTCCAATAAAACGCCGTTGCTGATGAATGGTACGTTATCGGTATGGCCTTCGACCATGCATTCAAAATCAGGTTTGCTGTTGATGACTTTGGCGACTTTTGCCAGTACCAACTTAGCGCCATCGCTTACGATATAGCTTCCGCTTTTGAATAACAATTTATCTGAAATAGAGATGAATACCACGCCTTTTTCAACATTGACCTGGATGTCCGGGTCGTTGATACCGACTGAGCTTTTGATGCTCGAAACCAATGCCAATGTGACGCTGTCTTTTTTGGTGATTGCATCTTGAAGCCTTGTGATTTTAAGGTCTTTCTCTTTTAGGCTTTCCAATGCTTTTTCCACATTTGCCGCACCTTTGGTCGAAAGTGTGGTCATGTTTCCCATATTGTTGATGAGATCGGAATTGTTCTTTTTCAGGAAATCAATCTGGCTGTTCAGTGATTCTTTTTCGGCCAGGCAGGTATTGAGTTTTACGGTTGCCGTATTGAGTAAATCCTGGATTTCCTTATTCTTGCTTTCACATGCTGCCAGTTTCTTTTTCGCGTCACATGAAGACAGCAATAAAAGGATGATTGGCAATGCTAAGATTAATCTTTTCATATAAAATGTAATTTTAGTTAGTAAGCAAATTTAACATTTTTTAGTTGTTAAAATAATCCATTCTACATAAACTATTGTTAAAAGAGTTCTTGGAAACGCTTCTTTTTATTGATAAAATACTGGATGACAATGCTGTTGGCCAGGAAATATTTTTCTTTTCCGAAAGCAACGCGTTTGCGGTATTGCCCAAAAAAATTCCAATAGCATGCAAAATGTGCCTTGATGATGGCAAATACGTGGGACAGTTTCCCTTGCAGCAGAAAATGCAATCCTGCTGTGCCGTCAAGCAGCAGCCGAATGAACAAGGTTGTAAACAAGCTGCTTCTCGGGACATTCTTGATGATGGCATAAAGCGAATTCCTGAAATTCAGGTACGTTTTTTTTGGGTTCTGGCTGTTGAGCGTGGCGCCGCCAACATGGTAAACTGTCGATTTTCCGCAGTATTTTACCTTAAGGTTATTGTTGAATGCCCGCCAGCACAAATCGATTTCTTCCTGGTGTGCAAAAAAATCGGCATCAAATCCGCCGAGTTCGCGATAAACGGTTTTCCGGATAAAGAAACACGCACCGGAAGCCCAAAAAATATCCGTTTCATCGTCATATTGGCCAAAATCTTTTTCTAGTGTATTGAAAATCCGGCCGCGGCAAAATGGGTAACCATATTTATCGATGAAACCACCGCCGGCTCCGGCATATTCAAAATATCCCTTGTTTTTATAATCGAGGATTTTAGGTTGGATGATGGCGGTTTCCGGTTGGTTGCCAAAAATTTCAACAATTGGCGAAAGCCAGTTTTCAGTGACTTCAATATCCGAGTTGACCAATGCATAAATATCCTCCTCGACAAACCGCAAAGCGTCGTTATAGCCTTTTGCATACCCGAAATTGCCTTCATTGGATATGATCCTGATTGTAGGGAAATGCGTTTTTACAAATGCAATCGAATCGTCTGTCGAAGCGTTATCGGCGACATAAATTGTAGCTTCTTGGGAATATGATACCACTGAAGGCAGGAATTGCTCTAGTAATTTCTTTCCGTTCCAGTTCAGGATGACGACAGCTGTTTTCAGATTGTTGGGTTTTTAGGTTTTTGGATGTAATCGGGAAGTTCCTTCAAAAAATGATACTTCTCATTCACATAATCCATTTGGCAAAAATAGTGATTCAGGCCGTTGGTCACCATTAAAAATTGGGCATCGATGGTCATGTTATAACGTGCAATCTGGTCGAATGTGTTTTGCGAGATTTTGATTTCCGGCGCTTTGCATTCCACCAAAACGAGTATCGAACCATCGTTATTGAAAACCACGATGTCATATCTTTTGGTCAGGCCGTTGATTTTCAGTATTTTCTCGACATTGATGAGCGACTTCGGAAAATTCTTTTCCTTTAGCAGGAATTGCACGACATGCTGGCGTACCCATTCCTCCGGCGTCAGGATGACAAACTTTTTACGGATTTCGTCAAAGACCGCAATTTTATTTTCGCTATTTTTGAAACGGAAATCGCATGCCGGGAAATTGAGTTGCTGCATGCGCAAATATAATTAGAAAATTAGAATTTTACAGCCTCGAACCCTGGACCTAATACCCCGACCCATAGATGGATGAAATCATAAAAATCGTAAACGACATCAAGGCCGGAAACATCAAGCCGATTTACTTCCTGATGGGCGAGGAGCCATATTATATTGACCGGCTTTCGTCATATATCGAAGAGAACATCCTGACCGAAGAAGAAAAAGGGTTTAACCAGACCGTTTTGTATGGACGCGATGTGTCGATGGAAGACATCATTTCCACCTCAAAGCGTTATCCGATGATGGCCGAACGCCAAGTTGTGATTGTCAAGGAAGCGCAGGATTTGTCTAAGACAATAGACAAACTCGAAAGCTATGCCGAGAATCCGATGCCGTCAACGGTGCTGGTTTTCTGTTACAAATACAAGACGCTCGACAAGCGTAAGAAACTCACCAAATACCTTGACAAAACCGGATTGGTCTATGAAAGCAAAAAACTCTATGACAACCAGGTCGGGGATTGGATCAAACGCGTGCTACAGGGAAAAAATTATGCCATTGAACCCAAAGCCACAGCGATGCTCGTGGAATTCTTGGGAACTGATTTGAGCAAAATCAACAACGAATTAGAAAAACTGCAAATCATTTTGCCGAAAGGCGCTACGATTACGCCAAAAATCATCGAGGAAAACATTGGCTTCAGTAAGGATTACAATGTCTTTGAACTCCGAAAAGCGCTTGGCGAACGCAACCAACTCAAAGCATACCAGATCGCACATTATTTCGCAGAAAACCCAAAAGACAACCCGATGGTTGTGACAACGAGCCTTGTCTTCAGTTTCTTTTCCAACGTCTTGCAATACCATGGACTGAAAGACAAAAGTCCAAAGAATGTCGCTTCCGTGCTTAAAGTGAATCCTTATTTCTTAAGCGATTACAATGTCGCGCTGAAAAATTACCCGATGAAGAAAGTCAGCCAGATTGTAGGTTCATTGCGAGATATCGATGTCAAAAGCAAAGGCGTCGGTGCCAACGCGATGCCGAACAGTGACTTGTTGAAAGAGATGCTGATTAAGGTATTCAACTAGACTTACTTGGACTTCTTAGATTTTTAAATGCTGCAGTGGAAATGAACATCAATGAAATTATGTAACTCTTCGGAAAAATCGTATAACCTATTGCGGTTACATTGATTGTATCTTTACAATATTAATCCTCGTTCCCGACTCAAGAAAATTATCATGCATGCATGATTTTCATGATTGATTGGTTACTTGGTTAGTTAGGAAGGGCGGCCATTTTGGTTTGCCCTTTCTTAATTGATATAAAAAATTTATAGCTTCAGTACTATCCCAAACTTTTCTTAAAACCACCATTCCGTCCAATAAACCTAAAAATCAGCCGTTTACCTTTCAAATCCAGATTATATGAAAGCGAAAACCTTAATTTCAGCAGTAGTGCTGACTGTTATTTTATCTTCCTGCAGTTCACATTGCGGTATTGAAAAATGGAGGCACAGAAGATATGTGCAAAATGAAAATGCCCATTTAAAAAACACAATTAAAGACAATAGGAAAGTTATCGGTTAACCCATTAGCTTGTCCGTTCGGGCTTCGTCGGATATTCAATAAAAAAAGAGCCTTGATGAGGCTCTTTTTTATTTGTATTATCCTATAGGAAGATAAATATCGAACCTTGTTCCTTCACCCAGTGCGCTAAACACTTCAATATGCCCTTTGTGGTTGTCGATGATTTTCTTGCACAGCGCCAGCCCAATGCCAGTTCCGCCTGCTGCAGTAGTCAGTCTTTTGAATAGCTTAAATACCTGTCCGGCATACTGTTGTTCGAAGCCAAGGCCATTGTCTTTAAATGTCAGCTTGACATACTCGATTGCGGCATCCGGGAATTGCCCGGAGCTGCTATTGAGGATTTCAGAAGTAATTTCGATTACGGGATTTTTATCAGAAAATTTAATGGCGTTGCTGATCAGGTTCGAAAACAGCTGGTGCATTTGTATCGGGATGGCTTTGATCGTTGGCATCGGCGTATTGGTAATGGTGGCATGTTTCTGTTCGATGAGCAAATCGAAATCCTCTTTTATTTTGTCCAGTACGTCATTGAGGTCGGTTTCCTGGAACAGTTCATCGATTTGTGAAACCTGAGAATATTTAAGCACATCCCTGATCAGGACTGACATCCGTTCGGCTGCACTGTTAATTTTCTGTATGTTTTTCCTGACTGCCTCAGGGTTATCGATATTTATTTCCAGCAGATCGCCAAAAGTCAATATTTTACGCAACGGTTCCTGTAAATCATGTGAAGCGATATAGGCATATTCTTCAAGCTGCTTGTTGCGCAATTCGATATCGCGGGCATAATCCCGCAATTGGTCCTCAGACTGCTTTCTTTCGGTCAGGTCGCGCGTGACTTTTGAAAATCCGATAACGTTTCCGGACTCGTTGTGGAGCGCGGTGATTACGATATAGCCCCAAAAAATGCTGCCATCTTTCCGCACGCGCCAGCCTTCGTGCATGGCACGCCCATTAGTGGCGGCTTCGGTAATGAGTTTTTCGGGAAGCTTATTTTTGTTGTCTTCCTTTCGGTAAAAGGTACTGAAATTTTTGCCTATGATTTCGGCCTCGGTATAGCCTTTTATTTTTTCGGCGCCTTTGTTCCAATTGAGTACATTGCCTTTTTCATCCAACAGCAAAATGGCGTAATCCTGTACTTCTTCAATCATTTTATGATAACGCTCTTCGCTTTTTTTGAGTGTTTGTGTGCGTTGTACAACTTTTTTTTCAAGGATTTCAGAAAGGAGCTTATATTTTTGCTCACTTTCGCGAAGGGCAATTTCATTTTGCTTTTTGGCAGTGATATCGACCAGCATATTCCTGGCACCAATCATTTTTCCTTCACTGTTATAAATGGGTTCCGGGTGCGGTTGCACATTCACACGCGTGCCATCAGGGCGCTCGATGATGATTTCCTCGCCAACGACAGCAATGCCTTCGCGTAAAGTTACTGCCATTGGACACGAATCGAGGAGCATTGTAGCGCCGTCAGGAGTGTATATTTTCCATGAGCCGCACCAAAGGTCTTTCCCCATTTCAGGTCTTCGGCCCCATAATTCAGCTGCCGCTTCGTTAAAATAAGTAATCCTGCCTTGCATATCGCAGGTATAAATTGCAGTTGGAAGTGTCCTGATAAGCTCAGGCCATTGGAAATCTGAAAAGGGATAATTGATGTTTTGGTCCTGGAAAGTACTCATGAAATAAAGATACTGTTTCAGGTATAAACATCATAAAAAAAAATGTTAAAAGCAACTAGTTGCGGGCATTTTTAGATTGTTGAATTTTTAGATTTTTAGAATCCGACCGTCTGCTTTTTCCTTACAATTAATTTCACGATATTTGTCGTCCAAAAAATAAAACGCAACTATGGGAATGATGAACAAAAATACCGTGCTCGGCTGGGCGACCTTAGTGATGATTGTCATGGGATTGCTCCTGATTGCATTGGGTGCTTTCCGATATGACGACACCGCTGGCTGGGGATTTGGCGCTGTCGGCGTAGGGTTTTTGGCTAATGCATGGGTGTTTAGCTCTTTGAAAGGGCGCTTGTAAACGATTTCTTCAATGATTCAAATAAACAATCGAATAATCTAAAATTATGTCAGACGATAAAAAGGTCATTTTTTCAATGTCCAAATTGAGTAAAACTTACTCATCAAGCAACAAGCAAGTATTAAAAGACATTTACCTGAGTTTCTTTTACGGCGCGAAAATCGGGATTCTCGGGCTTAACGGTTCGGGTAAATCTTCTTTATTGAAAATCATCGCGGGTGTCGACAAGAATTACCAGGGTGATGTCGTCTTTGCACCGGGTTATACTGTCGGGTATCTCGAGCAGGAACCGCAGCTGGATGAAACCAAAACCGTGATTGAGATTGTCCGTGAAGGTGTCGCTGAAACGATGGCTGTACTGGACGAGTTCAACAAAATCAACGACCAGTTCGGATTGCCGGAAGCCTATGAAAACGCCGATAAAATGCAGCAGCTGATGGACCGCCAAGCCGATTTGCAGGACAAAATTGATGCTTTGGGCGCATGGGAAATCGATACCAAATTGGAAATCGCCATGGATGCGTTGCGCACACCGGAACCCGATACGCCAATCAATGTCTTGTCGGGTGGAGAAAGACGCCGCGTGGCTTTATGCCGTTTGCTTTTGCAGCAGCCTGATGTGTTGCTGCTCGATGAGCCAACGAACCACCTGGATGCGGAAAGTGTCCTTTGGCTCGAACAACATTTGGCGCAATATGCCGGAACCGTAATCGCCGTGACGCACGACCGTTATTTCCTTGACAATGTCGCAGGCTGGATTCTGGAACTCGACAGGGGAGAAGGCATTCCGTGGAAAGGCAACTATTCGTCATGGCTCGACCAGAAATCGACACGCATGGCGCAGGAAGAGAAAGTCGCTTCCAAAAGAAGGAAAACGTTGGAGCGTGAGCTCGACTGGGTACGCCAAGGTGCAAAAGGCCGTCAGACCAAACAGAAAGCGCGTTTGCAGAACTACGATAAATTATTGAACGAGGACCAGAAACAACTGGATGAAAACCTCGAAATCTATATTCCGAACGGCCCGCGTTTGGGGACGAATGTCATCGAGGCACAAAATGTCGCAAAAGCCTATGGCGACAAATTGTTGTATGACAACTTGAATTTTACTTTGCCGCAAGCGGGAATTGTTGGTATTATCGGACCAAACGGCGCCGGTAAAACAACCATTTTCCGCATGATTATGGGTGAGGAAAAACCTGATGGCGGCGAATTTAAAGTCGGCGAGACGGTCAAAATTGCCTATGTCGACCAGGCACATTCCAATATCAATCCCGACAAATCCATTTGGGAGAACTTCTCCGATGGACAGGAACTCATTATGATGGGCGGGAAACAGGTCAATTCACGCGCTTATCTAAGCCGTTTCAACTTTGGCGGCAGCGACCAGAACAAAAAGGTTTCAATGCTTTCGGGCGGGGAAAGGAACCGATTGCATCTGGCGATGACCTTAAAAGAAGAAGGCAACGTTTTGCTTTTGGATGAGCCAACGAATGACTTGGACATCAACACGCTTCGGGCGCTCGAGGAAGGCTTGGAGAACTTTGCAGGCTGTGCGGTTGTCATTTCCCACGACCGTTGGTTTTTGGACAGGATTTGTACGCATATCCTTGCGTTTGAAGGCAATTCTGAAGTCTACTTTTTTGAAGGAAGTTTCTCTGATTATGAAGAGAATAAGAAGAAAAGACTTGGTGGTGATTTGACCCCGAAACGGTTGAAATATAGGAAGTTGATTCGGAATTAATCCAGTCATTCCACAATGTATAATGGATAGTTGATAAATATTAAATTGTCAATTATCCATTTTCCATTTATAGCTGTATATTTGGACACCAAATCTAATGCATGCGCCTCACGAATACATTCTTGTTGCCCGTTTTCTTTTTTGCAGTTTCCGTAACATTTGCCCAGACACCGGGTTACAGTAAAAAAGACATAACCAAACTGACTGACAAGGCCGACAAATACCTCACCGAATTCAAGTTTAAGGAATCGCTTTTCTTTTCGCGCGAAGCACTTAAACGCGCCGTTTACATTAAGGACGATTACCTGATTGCAACCGCTTACAATACCATCGCCGGCAATTTCGATGAATTGTCGGAGAATGACAAAGCGATTGCCAATTACAAGAAAGCGCTTGTTTATGCCAACAGGACAAACAATGATTCGATCAAAGGCTGGCTCAACAACAATATCGGGAACATGTATTTCTTCGAAAAGAAGCAATACCAGAAAGGCATCGACTATTACAAGATTTCCATTGGCTACGCCGAAAAAACAAAAGACACCTCAAGGCTTGTCCTGACACACTTAAATCTCGCGTTGGCCTATTTTGACATCGGCAATTTCGACAAGGGTTATCCGCACCTGCAATTCATCAATCAATACAATACCAAATTCGGCAGTCCCAATACAATTGTTTTCCTAAACATGCTCAATGCGATGTATTATGGGTATAAAGGCGATAATGCAAAGGCAGAAGATTATTTTTCCAAAGCGATTGCTGTCGCAAAAAGAGACAAAAACGACTTGGATTTGTCATACACTTATGAGGAATACTCAAAGTTTCTCAAAAAGAAAGGCGACTATAAAAGTGCCTATACATACCTGACACTATTTGACAAAATCAAGGATGAGATTTACAGCGCCGACAAACTCAAAAGCGCCGATATCGAAGGCGTAAATCTAGAGATTGACGAATATAAAAGGGCATTGGAAAAAATCGAGACCGAGAAAAAAATCCAAAGCCTGAGTCTGAAGAAATCCAGAACCATTTTGGTGCTGTTTATCATTGGGGTCGCATTCCTGCTGATATTGTTGTATACATTGTACAAAAACATCAATTTCAGGAAGCGTATGCATGCCGAACTGACCGAAACCAATACTGCACTCCAGGCAGCAAAAGAAAAGGCCGAAGAAGCCTCACAATTGAAATCGCAGTTCGTATCGACCATCAGCCATGAATTGCGTACGCCTTTGTATGGCGTGGTTGGGATTACCAATATGATTCTCGATGAGCATAAGGAACTCGCGGGAAGCATGCACCTCAATTCGTTGAAATTTTCTGCGAAATACTTGCTTTCATTGGTCAATGACATCCTGCAAATCAACAAGATTGAAGAAAACAGGCTGACATTGGAACACCTGACTTTTAATATTGCCGATGAGATCAATACAATCAAAAATTCACTCCAGTTTATCGCCAACAAAAATAACAATACGCTTGTAGCGGAAATCGATACCGACATTCCCGAGTTTGTCATCGGTGATAAATTGCGCCTGTCGCAGATTTTTATGAACCTTGTCAGCAATGCGCTTAAATTTACCAAAAATGGCGAAGTGGTCATTTCAGCCAGATTGGAAAAGATTGAAGACAAAATGAATTTCATCCGATTCAGTGTGCGCGACAACGGCATTGGTATTGCCAAACACGACCAGGCCAAGATTTTCGAAAAATTCGTACAGATAGAGAGGAAGAGCGACGACTATCAGGGCACAGGCCTCGGGCTGTCGATTGTAAAAAGGCTGATTGCGGTTTTCGGAAGTGAGATCCATGTCGAAAGTATCGAGAACCAAGGCACGACATTCACATTCACCATTGGCTTCGAATTCGACCCTGCAAAAACCACCGAAATCATCAACAACATTGAAGTCGACATGTCGTCAGGGCAAATCTTCAACATCCTTGTCGTTGAAGACAATAAAATCAACCAGATTGTCACCAAAAAAATTATCGAGAACAACAACTACCGTTGCCAGATCGTCGACGACGGCCTCGCTGCCATTGAAATGCTCAAGAATAAGAAAAACCAGTTTGACATTATCCTGATGGACATCAACATGCCGGGCATTGACGGTTTTGAAACGACGCGTGAAATCAGGAAAATGGGCATCCAGACGCCTATCATTGCCTTAACTGCTTTTGGTAAGGATGAGATTGCCGAAGAAGCGATTTCGAGCGGTATGAACGACATTATCATCAAGCCGTTTGAACCGGTAAAACTCTTCAGGATTATTACGGGATTGATATCAGCAAAAAACGCCGGTTAATACCAGCGTTTTTTGTTTTGTTTAGAAGTGGTCGACTTTCGCGATTTGTGCGCACCGCCGCTTCGGTTTGAATTTTTTGCAGGCGCTTCCGGTTCTGCAGCTTCCCCCGCAGCCCACGGATATGGATGGTCTTTGATTTCAGTCACATTGACCTTGATCAGTTTTTGGATGTCTTTCCAATAAGGCGCTTCGTCCTTGCCGCAAAATGAAATCGCAATTCCGCCGTTTCCTGCACGTCCGGTACGACCGATGCGGTGCACGTATGTTTCAGGAATATTCGGCAAATCAAAATTGATGACATATGGCAATTGATCGATGTCGATGCCGCGCGCAGCGATATCGGTCGCAACCAATACGCCAACTTCCTTGGCCTTGAACGCATCGAGTACACGCTGCCTGGCATTCTGCGATTTGTCACCATGGATGGCTTCAGCCGCAACGCCTTGTTTGCGCAATGCTTTTACTACATTGTCGGCGCCATGCTTGGTCCTTGAAAAAACCAATACGTCAGAAATGTTTTCATTGCGTATCAAATGGTACAGCAATTTCCGTTTGTCGCCTTTGTCTACAAAATACATCCTTTGCTCTACGGTTTCAGCCGTTGAAGACACGGGAGTTACGGAAACCGTCGCGGGATCTTTCAGGAACATTTCCGCCAGTTCGCGAATCGCTATTGGCATGGTGGCCGAGAACAAAAGCGTTTGCCTGTTGTTTGGCGTCAGCTTGACGATTTTCTTGACATCGTTGATAAAACCCATGTCGAGCATCTGGTCAGCCTCATCTAAAACGAGCGTATGCAAATGGTCCAAATCGATAAAACCTTGCTTGTGCAAATCCAGTAGCCTTCCTGGAGTTGCGACCAAAATGTCAATGCCTTTGCGCAATTGGTCAACTTGGGACACTTGGGATACGCCGCCAAAAATGGTCAGCTGCCTTAAATTCGTATAACGTCCGTAAGTGTCAAAGCTTTCGCCAATTTGTACGGCAAGCTCACGCGTTGGCGTCACGACAAGTGTGCGGATTTGCTTGTGTTTATTGGATGAACCGACCATGCGGTGCAAATGATGTATGATCGGGATGGCGAATGCTGCCGTTTTTCCTGTTCCTGTCTGTGCGCAGCCGATTAAATCGCGGCCTTCGAGGACAACCGGGATGGCTTGTTCCTGTATTGGTGTTGGGTTGGTGTAACCTTCATCCGAAACGGCCCTGAGGATACTGCTTGATAATGATAAATCTTCGAATAACATAAAAATAAATTAAGCCTTCTTGAATTGGAAGGCGCCGCAAAGATAAGGCTTTAATTTAGATTAGCTGATTGCAGCGTTTACGCGTGAATTGCTAAATTAATTCTGTCCGTGCTTTAATGAAATCGGTCGTCAGATAGCCGATGAGTTTTCCAATAAGGTGTTTGTTTTTGTCTTCGGCCAAATCAGGTGCGCCTTCGCAGATGTGCAAATACGCGGCATTTTCATGTTTACCGAAATAAGAAACGAAGCGCCTCAACTCTTCGACAGAAAAACCGCTGATGGTCATCGCACTGCTGGCAATCCCGGGAATAGCGTCAAGGTCGATTTCGATGCCGTAACAGTCGGTCCTGATAAACTCTAAAGCCTGTTCCATCTCGAAATCAAAGTTCTTCTGCTTGCGGATGTTGATTTCGTCATACGTATTGAAACGCACGCGTTCTTCAGTTTTCAGGACATCGAGTACGCTTTTGGATGTATAGCTTTCGTGCAATCCAAAGATGAAATATTTGTTTAGGAATCCTTCGTCAAACGCATATGAAAAGCCATTTCCGCTGTGCCTGCCTTCGAGAATCCTGAAATCGGAATGCGCGTCAAAGTTCACAGCATTGATTTGTTTGCCTTTCGCCAAAGCGGTTCCTTTGATATTCCCATAAGCATTGTTATGGCCGCCGCCGATAATAATTGGGATTTTTCCTGCTTTTACAATAGTCGAAATGATGTGCGATACTTCTTTGTCGATTTTCACGACCGAATCGCTAAGTTTTTGCCTGTCATTGATGTTGTGGAAGTCAAGGCCTTCAACAGCCTGCATTTCTGCTGCGACATCAAGTGTACCGAGAATAAGGAGTTTTCCGCCTTTGCAAAAACGGTTGTGCTGGATGTTGGCAATAGCCTTTATTGCGCTTTCCCACGCCGAAGCGGCACCCGGACGCCCGAAATTCGCCCTGACGCCAATGTCTTCCGGAATCCCGAAAAGGACATACGGCGCGTCACATTCCGTCATAAAAGAAATGGCATCGGCATCTTTTGGGACGGTCAGCATTTTTTCACCAAATTTGATTTCACCACTGCGATGGTTGGTCACTTTTGCCAGGTCATGTGCAGTAAAAGCAATGAGTTTCTCCACGAACTTCTTTTTTTCAAAAATAATATAATTTAACAAACAGCGTTATTATATTTATTAATTATTATTTTTGTATAAAATCTATTAAAAAAGTATGGAAAATCAAAGAAACAATTCAAACCTAAAAGCGATTATTGTAGTTTTAGCTATTTTACTTGTCGGAAGCCTTGGATACATGTACAAAATGAGCAGCGATGCCAAAGCCACGCAAACGACACTGGTAAGTGAGAAAACTTCGGTAATGAACGATTTGGCCGCTTTAAAAGCAACTTATGACAAGGCCATTGCGGAGAACACATCAATGTCTGATGAGCTGATTGCTGAAAGGGAAAAAGTCGTGAAACTGATGGCTGACCTCGAGAAATCCAAAGGTGATGCCGCTTCTCTCGCGAAATACAAAACCCGCTATTTCAAACTTGAAAGCGACATGAAGGGCATGATGGCACAAGTGGAAGAACTGAAAACCGCCAATACCAAACTGACTACGGAACGCGACAGTACTGTTGTGGTTCTCGATGAATCCAAAAAATACAACCAGGTTCTGGTTGGCCAAAATGAGGAATTGTCAAAAACAATCGAAGTCGGTTCCAAGTTATCGGTAATGAACCTGAAAACGGCAGCTTACAAACTGAGAAGCTCCGGAAAACAAATCGCCACTGAAAAAGCGAGTCGTGCGGATATTCTCAAAGTGAGCTTTACCGTTGCGGAAAACAAAATCGCAAAAGCAGGTGACAAAACTTATTATGTACAAGTGATCGACAGCCAGAACAACGTACTTGGTGACAAGAAAACGGCGACTTTCGGCGAGCAATCATTGACATATAGCTTTACCACAACTGTAGATTATGAAAATAAAACGGTTGATGTGAGCCAAGACCTTCCAGGTAAGAATTTTGCCAAAGGCACTTATTTCGTGAATATTTTCGACAACAACGAACTGGTTTCAAAATCAAGCTTCGTGTTGAAATAATCTCAAGCATAAAATTAAAAATCCCTGTTTCGAATTCGGAGCAGGGATTTTTTTATGCGATAGTTTTTCCGTTGATAAAGACACTTTCGATCAGGTTGCTGCCAAAAGCATATGGCAATTGGTACCAGGATGAAATGGGTTTTGTGAGAATCAGATTGGCTTTCTTGCCAACAGTAATACTTCCATGCGTTTCCGACAATCCCATTGCATACGCGCCATTGATTGTCGCGGCATTGATGGCTTCTTCGGGTGTCATTTTCATTTTGATGCAGGCAGTTGCTACGACAAAATTCATATTTCCGGATGGTGTCGAACCCGGATTGTAATCGGTTGCCAATGCCAGTGGCAATCCAGCATTCATGATTTCCCTTGCCGGCGTATACGGAATGCTGAGGAAATAGGAGCAGGAAGGCAACGCAACAGGCATCGTGTTCGAGTTTTTTAATGCTTCAATATCTTCTGGATTCATGATTTCAAGATGGTCGACTGACAAAGCGCCGTATTTTACCCCGGTTGCAATCCCGCCAATGGCGTTGAATTGGTTGACATGAATTTTCGGAATCAATCCGTAGCGTTGCCCGGCTTTCAGGATGCGCTCAGTCTCTTCGACCGAGAAATAACCGGTTTCACAAAAGGCATCGATGTATTCCGCAAGGTTTTCATTGGCGATGGCGGGCAGCATTTCGTCAATGATCAAATCGATGTAGCCTTTATGATTTTCTTTATATTCCATCGGAAATGCATGCGCACCGAGGAAAGTCGCTTTAATCGCAACCGGATAATTTTCTTTCAGTTTTTTGATGATGCGCAGCATTTTGAGCTCGCCTTCAACGGTCAGTCCGTAACCCGATTTGATTTCGACAGCGCCCGTTCCCAAACGCATGACTTCTTCCAAACGTACTTTTGACTGGTTGTAAACTTCATCTTCTGAAGTGTCGTTTAGTTTTTTGGCAGAATTTAAAATCCCACCGCCACGGTTTGCAATCTCTTCATAAGACAATCCGTTGATGCGATCGACAAATTCCTGTTCGCGGTTACCGGCATAAACGATATGCGTATGGCTGTCGCACCACGCCGGAAGGATGAATTTTCCTGTGGCATCGATGGTTTCGTCAGCGTGCTGCGGACAGTCTGCCATTGGCCCAAAAGATGAAATGATGTCATTTTCAATCAATAAAAAGGCATTTTTGATGGTCGGCAACATTGCCATTTCGGTTCCTGAAACTTTGTCGATGTTTGTTTCGCGCGTTTGAAGGAGTTCTTTTATGTTTTTGATCAGTATCCGCATCAGAGAATTTTTTGTAAATGTAAAAGGGAAATTTAAAAACTCCTATCTTTATGACAAATTATTCAAACGTGCGCAGAGTAAAATATAAGGAAGTCAGAAGAGTCCAGCCCAATTATTTCGAATATACAGGAAATTACAAAACCGATCCGGTGGCGATGCAGCTTTTTGTCTACAATGACGAAGGTTTTGAGGAATATAATAATGTTTCCCTGCAAAAAGTCAAAAAGGAACTTGAGGACAGAACACAGGAACACGATGTGAAATGGCTGAATCTTCACGGGCTTCACAATGTGGAATTGGTCAAATCCGTTGGCGAATATCTCGGCGTTGAAAACCACATCCTGGGCGACATCCTCAATACGTCGCGCCGTTCCCGGATGGAAGAGCTCGACGACATCCTGTTTTTCAGCATCAAATCCATTTTGCAGAAAGAAGATCCGCCAAAACTCGAAGTCGAACAAATCAGTTTCCTGATGAAGGACAACCTGTTGGTGTCTTTCCAGGAAAAAAAGAGTGACTTTTTTGCCCATATCCGTGAACGAATCCGCACTGGCGCAGGTATTGTACGCAAGAAGAAGAACGATTACCTGTTGTATCTTTTGCTCGACGCTGTGATGGAAAATTTCTACATCACGCTGGAGCATTATGAAGATCGGATTGAAAACCTTCTGACCGAAGCCAAGACAACCGACAAGAAAGAAATTCCGCAATTGATTGAAAAAAATCGTGAAAACCTGAATTTCCTCAAGCGTTCGATTTTGCCATTGCGCGATGCGTTGTTTACGTTAAAAAGCATCCAGGAAGACGATGATTATGACGGCATCGAAAAAGCGAATTACACTTTTTTTGCACGTTTGCACCAGAAAAGCCTCGAGTTGCTGGAACAGATTGAATACGACATGAACGCTTTGGAAAGTGCATCCAATATTTTCTTCTCGACGCAAAACCAGCGCATGAACCAAATCATGAAAACGCTGACGATATTTTCGGGTGTTTTTATGCCATTGACGTTTATCGTGGGCGTTTACGGAATGAACTTCGACAACATGCCCGAACTCCGCGCACACAATGGCTATTACATCACTTGGGCTGTCATGATTGTGATTGCCGCGATTCTTGTCGTGTATTTTAAAATGAAGAAGTGGTTTTAAGTCCGCTTTTGGATGACAATCAACTCATTGTGGTTTTCAACCCTTGGAATGTTCCTGACATCAAAATCAGCGGTATCGAATTCTGAAATATATTGTTCATTCCTGGCATCGTGTTCTCCGTTTAACGTCATGGTATTGAATAATATATGACCATTTGATTCAAGCAGGAATGCAATCCTATTGGCAAAGAATTTCTCAAATAAAAATTGCGGCATAGTTGTATCCTGAAAAATGTCAATGATGATCAGGTCGTACTTTTCTTTGGTTTTTAGGACAAATTCAAATGCGTCGTCAATCACGATTTCGAGGTTTGGAATTTCATGCAGCTTAAAATAAGTATTCGCCATGCGGATGATCTCTTTGTCGATTTCCACGCCCGTAATTTTGCCTTTGTAATTGATTTCATTGACCAATGTCTTAATGACACTGCCGCCGGCGACACCAAGCACCAGAATGTGTTTCATTTTCGCGACTGTTTCAAAGCCAATGGAACGCAACCCTTTGCGCAGAATCCGCTGCAGGCTTCCATAAGAGTAATTTGTATTTTGAGAATCCAAAACCAGTTCGCCGTTATTCCAGGTAATTTCCAGCGATTTGCTGAAAGCAGAATTTTTCCTGTAGATATTTACCGGAATAAAATAACTGAAGATTCTTTTGAGCATTACAGATTTTTTCCCAAAAATAAGCGATAAATACTAATTTAGCATAAAATATTTGGAATGAAGAAAATGATCTACCGGTTCATTTTTTCGACATTAATGGGTTGGAAAATCATAGGCACAATGGATGCCGGGATTAAAAAAAGCGTATTGATGGTATTGCCGCATACAAGTTGGCATGATTTCTACATCGGGCTTTTCGCGCGCGGCATCATTGGTATGGAAATGCATTATGTAGCCAAGAAAGAACTGTTCATGTTTCCATTCGGTTGGTATTTTAAATGGATGGGCGGCGCACCGCTTGACCGCAGCGGCAACCTCAATAAAGTCGATGCCATCGCCGAGGTTTTTAGCAAAAGGGATGTTTTCCGCCTTGCCATTGCGCCTGAAGGCACGCGGAAAAAAGTCAGCGAACTCAAATCTGGTTTTTATTATATCGCCTTAAAGGCCAATATCCCGATTATTCCCGTTGCATTTGATTATGCGAAAAAGGAAGTCCGTATCGCAACACCATTCTATCCGACAGGAAATCTTCCCGAGGACCTGAAAATATTGGGTACCCATTTCATCCATGCTGAAGGGAAAATCCCGGAATATGGTTTTGACGCTTATTCTTGAAACCCGAGATGAAAATTTTAACTGAAAGATGTTTACTTTTGTATCATCAAAACCAACCAGATGTCATACGAGGAACTATTTAGCATCTATAAAGTGCCTTCACTTTCAGGAAGATATATTACTCTAAATCATATTGAGCCGTTGATTCGGCAATTTGAAAATGCGGATACCATCGGGCAGTCTGTTTTGGGCAAGCCGATCTATTCCTGTCGATTCGGTAGCGGAAAAACCAAAATCCTAGCGTGGTCGCAAATGCACGGGAACGAAAGCACGACGACCAAAGCCTTATTTGATTTCCTGAATTTCCTCCAAAGCAATACCGCGGAAGCCCAACAATTACTGGATGCTTTTACGTTTTATGTCCTCCCGATGCTAAATCCCGATGGCGCCCAATTGTATACCCGCGAAAATGCCAATGCCATCGATTTGAATCGTGATTTTTGTGACTTGACACAGCCGGAAAGCAAACTCCTGCTTGATTTTTTTAAGGAGATAAAGCCCGATTATTGTTTTAACCTTCATGACCAGCGTACGATTTATGGCGCGGGACATTCAGGAAAACCTGCTACGGTTTCATTTTTGGCGCCATCTTATAATGAAGAAAGACATATTAATGAATCGCGCGAGAAAGCCATCAATGTGATTGTCGCGATGAATGAAACGCTGCAGCAATTCATTCCCGGGCAGGTCGGAAGATTCGATGACTCCTTCAATATCAATTGTGTAGGTGATACTTTCCAGTTTCATAATGTGCCGACCATTCTATTTGAAGCCGGACATTACCCGGGTGATTACCAGCGTGAAATGACACGGAAATACATTTTTATGGCTTTGCTGTCAGCTTTGAATTTTATCAACGAAAACGTTATAGTTAATAATAGAATTACCGATTATTTGCATATTCCTCAAAATAACATCAATTTTTATGATTTTGTCTATAAAAATGTCAAAATAAATTATGATGGTAATGAAATTATTACGAATTTTGCAGCTCAGTTCACAGAAGCGCTTGAAGGTGATAGAATTACTTTTACCGCATACATCGCTGAAACAGGAATTGCCGGAATCATTCATGGTCATACCGAATACGACGCTGAAAAAGGGTTGTTCAGGAATGAAAATGATGGCAAGCCTGAAGTGGACCAGAAGGCTGATTTTTATTTGGGAAATACCCAATTTGCCAATGGCATCAAAGTATAAAACCCGAAAAATTATATTACTGTCAAACTAATAAACACACTATGAGTAAGTTTCGTTTAGATGAAGTCGATCACCAGATTCTGGATATGCTGATTGATAACACAAGGATACCGTTTACGGATATTGCAAAAAAATTACTGATTTCCGCAGGAACAGTACACGTCAGGGTTAAAAAGATGGAGGACGCCGGAATCATTACCGGTTCGTCATTGACACTGGATTATGAGAAATTAGGGTATTCTTTTATCGCTTATGTCGGCGTATTCTTGAACAACACTTCACAAACCAAATTTGTTTTGGAAAGAATCAACGAAATTCCATTTGTGACTGTCGCCCATGTGACAACAGGAAAATTCAACATCTTCTGCAAAATCAGGGCTAAGGATACCAAACATGCCAAAGACGTCATCTTTATGATTGACGACATTGAAGGTGTTTACAGGACTGAAACCATGATTTCACTCGAAGAAAGCATCAACGACAAAAAACGCCTGATGCACACCATTTTCAAAAATATGTAATTTTTATTTTTATATAAATTCGGAACCCCAAGTGAAAGCTTGGGGTTTTTTTATTAATTTAAAGCAAAAATTCACACGATGTATACGCTCTCGAAAACAGAACGGTTTAACCGCGAGGTGCTTTCCAAATACCATGTCTACAACGGCGTGTTCCTGACGCTGCCTTTTGACGCGATCGACAATACCGGTTCGCTGCTGCCGTTGTTTGCTGAATGTTGCGAGAAAGGGTTTGCCAACGGGGAATCGCCAAAACAAATCGTCGACGGTTTTGCCAACAAATACCTTGACAATAAAGATGAAGCGGCCAGGATTGACCTGATGTTTCGTTTTATCCAATACATAGAAAGGCAAATTGTATTGTTTGATGCGATTGAAGATGCCGCTTTTCCGGCGGTGAATAACCTCGAAGGTAAAGGTTCGTTGCGCGAAGTCAAGGAAAATTCAGAAGATGAAGATGTCAAAAAAGCGTTGGCGGAATTTTTGAGGCATTTCAAAATACGGGCTGTACTCACTGCACATCCAACGCAGTTTTATCCCGGTTCGGTATTGGGAATCATCACCGATTTAACCGAAGCCATCCGCCACGACAACCTTTTTGAAATCAAGCAATTGCTGTCGCAACTGGGCAAAACGCCATTCATAAAGAAGGAAAAACCGACGCCTTTTGACGAAGCGGTCAGCCTGACCTGGTATCTCGAAAACGTCTTTTACCAAACCATGGGCGAAATGGCGAATTATATCCGTGAGAATATTTTGCCGGCCGAAGACATACCAAATCCAATTCTCAACCTGGGCTTTTGGCCCGGCGGCGACCGAGACGGAAACCCTTTTGTCACTACTGAAATCACGATGAAAGTCGCCGACAGGCTGCGTTCAACGATATTGAAATGCTATTACCGCGATATCCGTGATTTAAAAAGGAAACTGACATTTGCCCATGTGGATGTTTTGGTTGCCGGGCTTGAGGACAAAATTTACCGTTCCGTTTTCTATTCAAAAGGAGAAATTTTTATCACGCTTGAGGAATTTAAATCGCGCCTGCAGCAAATCAAATCCATTATTGTCGAACAACATCAGTCATTATATGTCGAAGAATTGCAAGCGTTCATCAACAAAGTCGATCTTTTCGGATTTTATTTTGCTTCTTTGGATATACGCCAGAACAGTAAAATCCATGATGCGGTTTTTAAAAATATTGTCGAAAGCCAATCCGTTTTGCCTAAAAATTATTTTGACCTGACGGAAATGGAACGGCTGGAAATCCTTTCAAAACCAATCCAAACCATAAAACCCGAACAGTTTTCTGATGAAATGACCAAATCAACGCTCGAATCCATTCTTGCTATGCAGTCCATACAAAAGCAGAATGGCGAATTGGGATCGAACCGTTACGTCATCAGCAACAATGAAAGCGCTTTGAATGTCATGGAAGTTTATGCGCTTTTCCGTTTGTGTGGCTGGGAAAATCCGCCAGTTGATATCGTGCCTTTGTTTGAAGTCATTGATGACTTGCAAAACGCAGAATCCATCATGGAAAAATTATATACCAATAAAAATTATTCGGAACATCTTAAAAATAGGGAGAACCGGCAAACGGTCATGCTTGGTTTTTCCGACGGCACCAAAGATGGCGGTTACCTGATGGCGAATTGGAGTATTTATAAAGCCAAAGAAGCGATTTCAGCCGTTTCAAAAAAATACGGAATCAAAGTCATCTTTTTCGACGGACGTGGCGGACCGCCAGCACGCGGCGGTGGAAAGACGCACAAATTTTACGCTTCGCTCGGGCCCGAAATTGAAAATACGGAAATCCAGCTGACTGTGCAGGGGCAAACCATCAGCTCCAATTTTGGGACACCGGATTCCTGCCGTTACAACCTCGAAAACCTATTGAGTGCCGGAATCACCAACCGCGTTTTTGAAAAAGGGAAAAACGTGCTTTCGGCTGATGAAAAATCCGTCCTTGACGAATTGGCGCAAGCAGGATTTAAAAAATACACGGATTTTAAAAACCACCCGAAATTCATCCCGTATCTCGAACAGATGAGCACTTTGAAATATTATGCAAAAACCAATATCGGCAGCCGTCCGTCAAAACGCGGGCAATCGGAAACATTGAATTTGTCGGATTTACGCGCGATTCCGTTTGTCGGTTCATGGAGCCAATTAAAGCAGAATGTTCCCGGTTCGTTTGGCGTTGGCACCGCATTAAAACATTTTGAAGACACTGGGCAATGGGATAAAATCCAGGGCATATACGACCGCTCGTTATTTTTCAGGACTTTGTTGGAAAACAGCCAGATGTCGTTGGCCAAATCATTTCTGCCATTGACAGCCTATATGAAAGACGATCCGGAATTCGGGGCTTTCTGGGAAATCATCCGCGACGAGTTTGCCGAAACCAAAAGGCTGCTCCTCAAAATTGCCGGCCATACCGAACTCATGGAAAATTATCCCGATGGTAAAGCATCCGTTGCCACGCGCGAGCATATCGTTTTGCCATTGCTTGCGATCCAGCAATATGCCTTGTCTCGAATTAATGAATTGAATAAAGAAAGTGCGGAGAATTCCTTAATTTTGGTGTACGAAAAACTGGTTGTCCGTTCGCTTTTCGGGAACACGAATGCCAGCCGTAATTCAGCCTAAACAAAACAAACTTATGAGATCAACCGAATTGCCAAATGACGAATACGCAGCCTATTATTCTACTTATATTGCCGCTGTAGGCGATGTGGATCTATTGGAGGAACTGGAAATTTCCACCCATGATTTCATCCGTTTTGTACAGGAAATCCCGCTCGGAAAACACGATTACCGATATGCCGAAGGGAAATGGACGATTAAAGACATCATCCAGCACCTGATTGATGCTGAGCGTATTTTCAGTTACCGCGCCTTGCGCTTTGCCCGTGCCGACCGTACGCCGCTGCAAAGTTTCGAGGAAAATGATTATGTTGATAATGCCAATGCCAACAACAGAAACCTGCAGGAATTGCTGACCGAATTTGCCACAGTACGACAAGCCACATTGATGCTTTTTAAAAGTTTTGATGAAGAACAGCTCAAAAGAAAAGGCATCGCTTCCAATGCGGAAGTTACCGTGCGTGCGATTGGTTTCATCATAATTGGGCATTTGAAACACCACCAACGTGTTTTCAGGGAACGCTATTTATAGAAACAAAAAAGGAACCGAGCGGTTCCTTTTTTTATCTGTTCGATTTAGTCTTCGTCTTCGTCGTCTTCATCGTCTGCAATATCATCCATGTCGTCGTCGTCATCGTCATCGTCTCCGGCGTCATCGCCTTCAGAACCGCCCGGGTCTTTGGTCAGGTCGACTTCCTCATCATCTTCTTCTGCAGTCAGCGCATCTTCATCGTCGTCGATTCCTTTGATGGCATCGATTGGTTCTACGATAGAATCCAAATCGTCGTCTTCATCGAATTTTTCAAGGCGTGAAGCCAGCTTGGTACTGACTTTAACCAGGTAAATGGTGTCTTCAGTACGCACTTCAACTGCTTCAATCAATTCGTTGTGGGCATTTCTAAAACGGATAATATTAGAGTCATCATATCCGTCAGGAAAGCGCTCAACCAAAAGGTTCAGGATTTCGTTGGTCAGTTTTGAATAATCTACAATAATTCTTTTCATATGTTTATTATAAGTCGAGTAGGTAAGCAAAAATTAGTGGGGCGACTATCGTTGCGTCGGATTCTATAACAAATTTCGGGGTATTGATGTCCAATTTTCCCCAGGTAATCTTTTCATTTGGCACTGCTCCGGAATACGATCCGTAACTGGTTGTAGAATCGGAAATCTGGCAGAAATAACTCCAGAACGGAACATCGTGCATTTCCATATCCTGATATAACATTGGTACGACACAGATTGGGAAATCTCCGGCAATTCCGCCGCCAATCTGGAAGAAACCAACGCCTTTCGACGAATTTTTCGAATACCAGTCGGCAAGGAATGTCATATATTCAATTCCGGATTTCATTGTCGATGCTTTCAATTCGCCTTTAATGACATAAGAAGCAAAGATATTTCCCATCGTCGAATCTTCCCAACCCGGTACAATTATAGGCAAATTTTTCTCGGCAGCGGCATACATCCAGCTGTCTTTCAAATCGATTTCGTAATATTCTTCCAAAACGCCTGAAAGCAGCATTTTGTACATGAATTCGTGTGGCAAATATCTTTCGCCAGCATCATCAGCATCTTTCCAGATTTTAAAAATGTGCTTTTGCAAACGCCGGAAAGCCTCATGTTCAGGAATACAGGTATCGGTCACGCGATTCAATCCGCGTTCCAATAAATCCCATTCCTGCTGTGGCGTCAGGTCGCGATAGTTTGGCACCCTTTCATAATGTGAATGTGCCACAAGATTCATAATGTCTTCCTCAAGATTGGCGCCTGTACAGGAAATGATCTGCACTTTGTCCTGGCGTATCATTTCTGCGAAAATCTTCCCGATTTCAGCCGTACTCATTGCGCCTGCCAGCGTCACCATCATTTTGGCACCATTCTGCAGTTGCTGCTCATATGCTTTCGCAGCATCAACTACGGTTGCCGAATTGAAATGCAGGTAGTACTTTTCAATAAACTGGCTGATTGGTCCTTTACTCATTTAGTTGTTGTTTTATTTACGCTGCGCTCCATGCAATTCGGCTGCGCCTCGGGTGTTGTGTTGAATTATTCTCCAAAAATAAATTATTTTTTGTGGTATCCCAATATTTTTAGTACATCATCCGAAGTTTGTTGTTCCGAAAAAACTTCTGTAGCCAAAATCCCATTTTCATCGCGGTCAATCAGGATATGCTTGGGCTGCGGAATCAGGCAGTGGTGCAATCCGCCGTAACCGCCAATCGTTTCCTGGTATGCGCCGGTATTGAAAAACCCAATATATAACGGTTTCTCTTTGCTGTATTTCGGCAGGTAAATGGCATTCATATTCTGCTCGGAATTGTAATAATCGTCGCTGTCGCAAGTCATTCCGCCCAATAAAACGCGTTCATATGTATCGTTCCATCTATTTACGGCCAGCATCACAAAACGTTTGTTGATTGCCCAGGTATCAGGCAAAGTCGTGATGAAAGATGAATCGATCATGTTCCATTTTTCCCTGTCATTCTGCTGCTTTTGGTACAAAACCTGGTAAATTGCGCCGCCGCTTTCGCCCACGGTAAACGAACCGAACTCGGTGAAAATGTGTGGCACATCGACTTCCGCTTCCTCGCACGCAATTTTGATCTGGTTGATGATTTCGTCAATCATGTATTGGTAATCGTATTCGAAAGCCAATGAATTCTTGATAGGAAAACCACCTCCGATATTCAGGCTGTCCAAAGTCGGGCATTCTTTTTTAAGCGCAATGTAGACTTTGATACATTTTACAAGCTCATTCCAATAATATGCGGTATCGTTGATTCCGGTATTGATGAAAAAGTGGAGCATTTTCAGTTCCAGCTTGTCATTTTCCTGGATTTGCTTTTTGTAGAACTGCACGATGTTTTTGTACCCGATCCCGAGACGCGAGGTATAAAACTCAAACTTCGGTTCTTCCTCGGCGGCAATCCTGATTCCGATTTTGAATTTCCCTTTTATTTCCGCCTGGAGCAAATCCAATTCCTCATAATTGTCGATGATTGGAATCGTATTTTTATGGCCGTTGTTGATGACGCGGGCAATATTTTCAATATATTGTTCCCTTTTGAAACCGTTGCAGATGACATAAGTGCTTTTTGTGATTTTGCCGTTTTCCAACAGGTTTTCGACGATATTGATATCAAAGGCCGATGACGTCTCAATATGGATGTTGTTCTTGAAAGCCTCATTCATGATGTATTCAAAATGTGAGCTTTTCGTGCAATAGCAATAATAATATTTCCCTTCGTACTTGTTTTTTTCCATCGCCTTACGGAACCAGTTCTTGGCCCTGTTGATGTTGTTGGAAATCTGCGGCAGGTAAGTGAACTTCAAAGGTGTGCCATATTGCTCTACCAATTTCACCAGGTCGATGTTGTGGAATTGCAGGTTGTCCTTGTTCAGGGTAAATTCTTCCTGTGGGAAATAATAGGTTTGATTAATTAAATCGAAATATTTTGTATTCATTTAGCTTTCAGTATTTTAAGTTTAAAATATTTAACAATAGATTAAACTAAAATTCAAACCCGAATATTTGCATAAATGATTGGAAGCTTTTCATAATTGGCTTTCAGGAAACGGAAAATATCAAGGCTGAAGATTGCTTTCGCCCAAAAAACCGTTTGTGGCAATCGCAATGCGGATGTAGTGTTTCCGCTGCTTTTGAAGAATGAGCCTGCTGTGTCCTGATTTTTTTTCACAAGGCAAATGTAAAAAATATTATAAGTGGAAAACAATAAATTTTATTAAAAAAACATTATAATTTATAATCGGCAAATGCGGCAATAATGGTTTCATTTTCAACATTTTGGTTGATGGCGATTTTTCCGATGCCGTCAATGAGGGCAAAGCTTATATTCCCATATTCATTTTTCTTGTCGTGAATGAGCAGCGCAAGTATCGCATCTATATCATTATCTTCAAAAAGAATATCGTCAAAGATGTTTTTCACTACGTATTTGATCTGGAAATATTCCTCACGCGTGAGAAGCTTTTTCTGGTATGAAATATAACTTTCCAATACCATTCCTGTCGCAATCGCCTCGCCGTGAAGCAGCGTTTGCTTGTTTTCGCTTTCAAGGAAAAGGCTTTCAATGGCGTGGCCTAAAGTATGCCCGAAGTTCAATGCTTTCCGGATGCCGTTTTCAGTTGGATCCTGCATGACGATCGCATTTTTGATTTGGACAGAACCATATATCAAAGTATCGAAATCGGCAAAGTCGATTTTGCTCAGATCCAGGAATTGTTCCCAATAACTTTTATCGGCAATCAGGCCGTGCTTGAGCATTTCCGCCAATCCCGATCGCATTTCATTCTGCGGCAGTGTTTCGAGATACGACGTGTCAATCAATACCATTTTCGGAGCAGTGATGGTTCCGACCTGATTTTTCAGGCTTCCCAAATCAACGCCGTTTTTGCCACCAACGGAAGCGTCAACCATGCCGAGCAAAGTCGTTGGCACATTGATGAAATGAATGCCGCGCTTGAATGTCGATGCGACAAATCCGCCCAAATCCGTAATCACGCCGCCGCCGAGATTGATGATGAGGCTTTTCCTGTCGGCGCCAAGTTCGGTCAGGATATTCCATAATTCAACGCAGGTGGCAATGCTTTTCAGGCTTTCGCCGGGTTCGATTTCGACAATTTCTATGGTAGATCCTGTAGCGACCATCGACAGGAAATTGGGCAGGCAAAATTCATTCGTATGTGTATCAACCAAGACAAAAATCGAAGAATAGTTCGCGGTTTCCAGATGCGTATTCAACGCGGCATAACCGTTTTCATTAAAATAAATAGAATAATTGCCTGACGGGATTGCCTGCATGTGCTTTGGATTTTGATTGGCAAAATAAGGGATTTTTTAACTAATATTTACTCCGCTGTCATTATATTTGCACATCATTTAAAAATTCTATGGAGCAGCTATTCAATAATACCGAAGTCGCATTTTCATCAATGAGCAATAAGGAGCTTGACAGGGCTTATTACCTCTTCAAAATGATACAAAACCGCACCCTCGTAAAAATTGGAACTTCGCTGACTCACTTTGCCTTAACGCTGCATTTGCCTGTTGAAGGGATTATCCGCGCGACGGTGTTTGACCATTTCTGCGGCGGCACGACTGAAGAAGATTGCCTGCCCGTAGTCGATAAAATGTATGCCAAAGGCGTATCGTCGGTACTCGATTATTCGGTTGAAGGCAAGGAAGACGAAGCGCATTTTGAAGATGCGATGCAAATGACGCTGAAAATTATTGATTTTGCCAAGGAACGTGAAGCCATTCCATTTGCAGTGTTCAAACCCACGGGCTTTGGACGTTTTGCACTATATGAAAAAATCGGCGAAGGCCAAAAGCTCTCACAGGACGAAGCGATGGAATGGGGCAGGATAACTGCGCGTTTTGACCGCGTCTGCAAAAAAGCATATGAGAATGATGTCGCGATATTGGTCGACGGTGAAGAAAGCTGGATGCAGGATGCCGCCGACAACCTCGTCACTGAAATGATGCAGAAATACAACAAGCAGAAACCAATCGTTTTCAATACGCTGCAAATGTACCGCCATGACCGTGTGGATTACCTGAAACTGCTGCACAAACAAGCGCAGGACGAAGGCTTTTATATCGGGATGAAACTCGTGCGCGGCGCCTATATGGAAAAGGAAAACAAGCGTGCCGAAGAAAAAGGCCAGCGTTCGCCGATTTGCCATACGAAAGAAGCCACCGACCACAACTACAACGAAGCCGTCGTCTATATGGTGGAACACCTCGAAAAGATGGCGATTTTTGCCGGAACACACAACGAGGGAAGTACTTATATGCTGATGGATTTGATGCAGCAAAACAACATTGCCAAAAACGACCACCGCGTTTGGTTCGGGCAATTGTATGGCATGAGCGACAACATTTCCTATAACCTTGCGGCCAACGGTTACAATGTCGCGAAATACCTGCCTTTCGGGCCGGTGCGCGAAGTGATGCCATATCTTATCCGCCGTGCGGAAGAAAATACTTCTGTAGAAGGTCAAACGGGCAGGGAACTGACTTTGATTACTGCGGAGCGGAATAGGAGGAAGAGGAAATAATTTTATTGCCACGAACGAATTAAAAAGCTGATAATTCGTGAATTCGTAGCTAGCCTTTAAAAGTCAGAAAACTGCAGATTGCTCAAGTTCTTATACAGCCCATTCTCAATTTCCAACAATTCCTTATGCGTGCCTTGCTCGATGACAGTGCCTTTGTCCAACACCAGAATCTTATCGGCGCTGCGGATCGTGGAAAGCCGGTGCGCGATGATGATGCTGGTTCTTCCTTCCATCAAAATCTCCAAGGCTTCCTGGACGAGTTTTTCGCTTTCACTGTCCAATGACGATGTCGCTTCGTCCAATATCAATATCGCTGGATTCTTTAATAACGCTCTTGCAATCGCAATGCGTTGCCTTTGGCCGCCGGACAATTTGATGCCGCGTTCGCCGACAACCGTTTCAAATTTTTCAGGAAATCCATTGACAAATTCCAATGCATTTGCCTGTTTGGCTGCTTTGAATATTTCTTCTTCTGTTGCGTCGGGTTTGCCATAAGCGATGTTTTCCCTGATTGTTCCGCCAAACAAAATCACGTCTTGTGGCACAATGCTCATATTGCCGCGAAGCGTTTCGAGATCGTAGTCAAAGATATTCTTGCCGTCGACTAATATTTCGCCGCCCTGGATGTCGTAAAAACGCAACAGGAGTGAGGCGATGGTCGATTTTCCGGCACCGCTTGGTCCGGCAATGGCGACTTTCTGCCCGAAATTGGCCGTAAAGCTGACGTCTTTCAAAACCTGGACTTCTTTCCGTGACGGATAACTGAACGCGACATTTTTGAATGCGACATTGCCATTGATTCTTTCGACTGGTTTGCCGTGTGTCGCGTTGATGTTTTCGGGGGTTTCATCGAGCAGTTCAAAGACGCGTTCCGTGGCGCCGATGGCTTTCTGGATTTGCGCATACAGTTCGGCGATACCGCCAAAAGAAGCACCGACGAATATCGAATAGAGGACGAAAGATATGAGTTGGCCCACATCTTTCATTTCGCCCGAAATGATCAAAGTCACGCCAAACCAAACCACCGCGACAATCGAACCGAACAGGCAGAAAATGATAAACGACGCAAAATACCCGCGGTATTGCCCGCCTTTAATTGCAATCTTGACGATCTCTTTTATTTTGGTCGTATAACGCGCCATTTCGTACCATTCGTTGGCAAACGCCTTTACGTTGCTGATGCCTTGCAAAGTTTCCTCAACAATGACCTGGCTTTCGGCAATCGTGTCCTGAGTTTTCTTCGAATATTTCCTGATGAAGCGCCCGAAAATGACTGCTGCAATCGCAACCAAAGGCACAATCGACAACATCATCAAGGTCAGCTTGATGCTGATGACGGCAAGAAAAATTACGCCGCCGATAATCAATATAAACTGGCGAAGGAACTCCGCTATGGTTGTCGTTAACGTATCCTGGATTTGCGCAATGTCAGAACTCAGGCGTGAGTTGAGTTCACCGACGCGCTTTTGTGCGAAGAACGACATCGGTAATTTTATCAGGTTTCCATACAAAGCGAGTCGCAAGTTGGCCAAAGTGTTTTCGGTAAAATTGACAAACAGTGACAGCCTGAAAAACGAGAAGAACGATTGCAGGAACAATATCCCGACCAATCCCAGTGCAATCTTATTCGCCAAAGCGATGTCCTTGTTTTTTGCACAATCGACGAGCATCCCGATGAGTTTTGGGAAAGCCAGTGCCGTCGCGCCAGTAAGCAGTAAAAAGCCCAGCCCGAGGAAGAATTTCCATTTGTGGGTTCCGGCATATTTGAATATGAGTATTGCTTTGTTGAGTGAGTGGGCGGTTATTTTTGCTTTGGGTAAGTCGTTTTCGGGAGCGTGGCGTGCCATAGTTTTTATTTGTTGTGCAAATTTAGGGAAATGGTGGTATTTGTAGGCCACGTATTCACGAATTATTAAGAATGTTAAAAACTGTCACCATTGATGCTTTATCGAGGGCTTTGATAGGGAGTATCTATACAGAAACAAAAGAAACAAAAATTATTCACGCACTTTTATTTTTATTAGGAGTTCATGAATCTGTGATTTCAAGGCGCGCTTTTTAATTGCTCCAATTTCTAAAACCCCGCTGCTGCCCCGACGACCCCAGCCGCTCTCAGTCCTGCTGCCGTGGACTGCTCGTCTCGGGGGACGCCTTCCTTGCGCCAGGGCAGACGCGGTTTTGAAATTTGTACGTAATTAAAAAGAGGCCTTTAGCTGCTGGTGCTTGCCTGTTTGTGTTTTAATTCCAAGCCCACCAATCCTTGATTTGAGAAAAAAATATGATGCAGAAATCGTATGTTATTTAAAGCATTTGCCGACATGAGCGGGGACATAATAAAGGATTATCCCAATCATCGCCAAAGCGCATATATACTTGACGAATTACTTCATTAGGCGGCAGATACTTTTGTGCAATGATTTTCAAACACCGTTATTTGAAAATCCTACAGACCAATTATTTAATGTTAAAAACCAATTCATGAACCCACCAAAACAGAACAAATTATTAATTTTTCGCCGATGGCAATTTTATCTTTATTTTTTACTTGCTATAATTTTATTATCAAGTTGTGAAATTCAGGAAGACATTGTAAAATCTGAAACTCACGAGAAGAAATTTAGTGAGAAACCGTTTAAGGATTTATTGCTTTTGAAAGATTTTAACGCTGCCTATCAAAAAATCGAACAAACTAAAAATAACAAGAATTTCGCAGGTAGGTCAGCACTTGAGGACCAGTATGATTTTACTATTTCTAATACCAAGCCTGTAAAAATTATAGAGGTCGATAATAAAACTTTTTACAACATTTTGATTGAAAGAGATTCGGTTCACGCTGCATACTTTGAAAATCTGTTAATTATGATGGAAAAGATAGATGATGAAGATGTGATGAGTGCTTTTATTCTTAAGTACACTCCTTCAGAAGAATATAAACTTGAAGTGCAGTCTAATCCTGAAATGGGATTCGAAGGAGAAATTACTCATACTACGATTTTAACTGAAAGATGGATTAGTGTATGTATAATGTCAAGTCGGATGTTATGTCATGGAGGCAGTAGTGGGTGTAATGACTATAGGGGCCATACACCAACTCAAAATTGCATTGACAACTTTCATCAGTGTATGTGGGCTACAGAGCAAATGTCATGCGAATCTACTTGGACTGGTGGTGGAGACCATGGATATGGTGGAGACGCAGGGTCTACACCAATTGGAAATCCAGAAAGTGGCGGTGGAAGCAGTGGCGGTGGTGGAGGCACTACTGTACCAGACCCACCCAATGATAGTGGTGCAACTATTGTAGAAATAGCACCTATAAATGATGTGCCTACGGAACAGGATAATGACTTTGATCCATGTAATTCTTTAAAACAGCTATTAAGCCCACAAGCATCTAATATACTTCCATTACTAACTGAGCATCAAAATCAATTGACAGATACAAAGGAACATGGAACCGTTTTAAATGTAAATAGCAACAATGTTTTCAGCAACTATCCTTGTGAAAATGCGACTACAAACTATGTCGTTCAATGTGAATTTACTGAGCAGTCATATGGATGGATACATACTCATTATGATGGAACTCAAGGGATGTTTTCATGGGGCGATATGTGGGCATTAGTAGATATGCATAACACCTCATTAAGTGCAATTAGACCGATGTCGGTTGCGATTTTAGTTGCCCACGATACTCAAAACCCCTCAATTACACACGTTTATGCGGTTAAGATAAATGATTTTATTAAATTTGCAAATGCTATGAACGCTGCTTACAATAATTCGGATTATAATTATATGAGTGAGGAGCAGAGAATTCAGAAGGAAAACCAAAAAATGCAAATGTTATACGACAAGAATAAATATGATATGGATGGGGCATTTCTGAGTAAGTTTGCTAACTATGGAATTTCACTATATGAGGCTAACCCGGAAAGAACTGAATGGAGTAAATTAACTCGTGTACCAAATCCAATGCCTAATCAACCAGCATTAACGATATCTAAACCTTGTAAATAGAAAGACATGAAAAATATTTTATCCATACTAATAATAATTATAATAAATTTTACTGCAATTGGTCAAAATCCAACTATTGATATAAACCAGCAAGATGGAAATTACCAGACGAACGCTTATTACAAAGACGTAAACAATGTATTAAACCCATTCGTTGGGACGTATGAACTTACAGACGGTCAAAAATATTTTAAAATTATTCTGCAGAAAAAAACACTTCAACATACTGCGAATCGTTACTACGAAGACCTAATCATTGGAGAAATTCATTACATAGACGAGAATGGAATTACTCAAGTGAATACGTTGAATACGATAAATGCAAACTACGTAAATCAAAGTAGGCATACAATCGCAGGAAATAGTGTATTAGAAAATGACAGCGCGCCAGCGTGTCCGGAATGTGAACCAAATGAAGTTAGATTGAATTTAGGATTCTTTGAAACCTATGCAGGAGAAATTATTGTTAGAAGGACAAATATAAATGGTGATAATGTTATCGTAGTAAAAAAGCGTGTTACCCATATTCCGCCGAGAATAAATGGTCAGCCTGAGACTCAACCCTCTAAAATTCCCGATGGGACGTATGTTCTGATAAAAACTAGTTAAAGAAAAGCCGTCATTTGACGGCTTTTTTTAAGCACTTATATATACTTCAAGTACTAAAACTAAATTAACCTTTTCTTTTGCCTTGATGCAAAAGAAACAAAAATTATTCACGCACTTTTATTTTTACTAGGAGTTCATGAATCTGTGATTTCAAGGCGCGCTTTTTAATTGCTCCAATTTCTAAAACCCCGCTGCGCCCACGGCGACCCCAGCCGCTCTCAGTCCTGCAGACGCGGAACCATTCCTGTCTTTGAAGGTATCCCATGCAATATTGATTGGCAGAAGTGTATAGCTTGAAAAAAAGCCAATACCGCCAATAGCATTTAATGGGCTTTTAAGCTTGAAGAGGAAAGGGGCTCCGGGCGTTAATGCCTTAAAATTTTGCGTACCGCTGGGCCTCCAGAAATTGACATCTTCGGGATTTATGTTGCTTAAGTAATTATACCAATTATTGTCGGTTACTCCGAGGTAAAATTTCATTTATTGATGCTAGGTGTTCCCAAATGTATAAATTAATTTGGTATAGAAGTTACAAAGCTTGAATTGTCTCGACTCATCCTAAATTGTGCATCAGGACTCTCGAAGTGATGGTAAACATCATGTAAGATCCAAATCATCATGCTACTTGTCCTCGGCCTCTTTTCAATTTCGTAAAATTTCAAAAGCACGGATACTGTTGGCGGAAGGAAGGCGATCCCCTAGTCGAGCCTGCAAGGCGAGTGGCTTGGATCGCAGGTGCCGTAGCCGGGTTTTTAGAAATTAAGAAATTGAAAAGCATGCCTCGATTTTTTGTTTCTTTTGCATCAAGGCAAAAGAAAAGAATATGATAACACTTATAAAGCTATTACATTACCAACCCACCCAAAATCTCATAACTCCGCAACCTATCCTCATGCTCATAAACCGGCGTACTCACCATTACCTCATCAGCGCCGGTCATCTCCACAAACGCCTTTAATTCTCGTCGCACTTTTTCAGCCCCGCCAATAAACGAATATTTGATCATTTGCTGCAAAGCCGCTTCTTCGAGCGGATCCATAAAACCATCCGGGTCGGCCGGCGGTTGCATTTTCCTGCGTTCGCCCGTAATGATGCCGAGGAATAATTTCTTGAAGGAAGTCGCGAGCTTTGCCGCTTCACCATCGCTATCCGCAGCAATGATGTTGATGCACGGCATGACATACGGCTGTTGCAATTGGGCGGAAGGCTTAAAATGATGGCGATAAATATGAATCGCATCCATCAATTGCGCCGGGGCAAAGTGGCTTGCAAACGCATACGGCAATCCCATTTCTGCGGCTAGGTAAGCGCTGTCGGTACTCGAGCCGAGCACCCAAATCGGGATATCGAGCCCTTCGCCGGGAATCGCACGGACAGGCGCGGTTTTGTTCGCTACCGAAAGGTATTTCTGCAATTCCCGGATATTGCCTTCAAAATCCATGACGGCGCGTGGATCGCGGCGCAAAGCCATCGCGGTCAGCTGGTCGGTTCCAGGTGCACGGCCAAGTCCGAGGTCGATGCGGTTGGGAAATAGTGTTGCGAGCGTACCAAACTGTTCGGCGACGACCAATGGCGCATGGTTCGGCAGCATAATCCCGCCCGAACCGACGCGTATCGTTTTTGTTGCCGCAGCGATATGCCCAATGAGTATCGAAGTTGCCGTCGAAGCGATGCCTTCCATGTTGTGGTGTTCGGCTAGCCAATAGCGGTTATAGCCCCATTTTTCGGCATGTTGGGCGAGGTCGGCGCTGTTGGCAAAAGTTTCTGTCGGGGTGTGGCCTTCGGTGACCATCGCAAGGTCGAGGATGGATATGGCGGTCATTTGTTTTTTATACAAATTTACTCATGGGAAAAGGGAATGGGCAGGGTTTTTTGATTTTTTTGGGAATGGCGGCATTGACAGAAACAATGGCCAGCCAAAAAAGCAACCCGTAAAAGTTGCTTTTAAAATTCAATTATAAAAATTAAAGGAAATCCTTAAATCCTTATAATTCCCGTCACAAATGGTTTGCCCTTTAACGGCTGGAAAATTTCCACGATCGCTTCCCATAATACTTCGCTTGGCGGTACGCTTGCTGTGCACCTGAAACGATAATTCGTCCCGGCAACGAGTTGCGAGGAAACGGTGAGCGGTGTATAAACCACTCCTAAAATGTGCGACATGGCTTCGTTGAAAACAATCTTGTCATTTGCTGTAAGCGGGCGATAGGCTGTAAATCCGCCCGGTAAACTTGTTGTTGCTTGATCTGTCATGATTACTGTATTTAATAGTTTTTCCTACTCGTATGGCTTTTCAGGTTCCGCCCCGTTTTTTAAAGTGGGCACTGTCTCCACTTTTTCTTTGATAAAACTACATCAGAAGCAAACCGGCGGAAAGAAAAATGCCATAGGATGGACATTCCCGGGTATGGGAAGGATAAAACGGGGTATGAAAGTCAAATGAAAAATCGTGGACTATTTCAGAATCCGGAATCTGAGCAGGAATTCCCTGTATTTGTCATTAAGCTGCAAATTTCGCGCGAGCTAAAAGAATACACCGATCGCAACTACGTTAACATACCCCATAATTCTATAACATTTTAAAATCCATAATTCCTATCTTTGGGTCAAAACCCATTGCATGACCCAAAACCCACACCCTGACAGCGCCGTCCTGAAACATATTTCCGTTCCACAACCAACCGGCAAAACCCTGAAGGCATTAGTCATTTCAGGCGGCGGAAGCAAAGGCGCATTTGCCGGCGGTATTGCCGAGCACCTCATCAACAACTGCAAGAAAGATTACGATTTGTATGTCGGCACTTCCACGGGAAGCCTGCTGATTCCTTTTCTTGCCATCGGCGATATCGACCGCATCAAAAAAATATATACGACCATCAGGCAGGAAGACATTTTTACCGTGTGTCCTTTCAAGGTCAAGAGAAAAAACGGGGAAGTCAAGCTCAGGATGAACCACTTGGCCATTCTTGGGCAATTTATCAGGGGAAAAAAGACTTTGGGCGACAGCACCGGACTCAAGCACCTGATCAGGAAAAGCTTTACCCAGGAGGATTTTGACCAGATAAAAGCCCTGAAAAAGGAAGTCGTCGTTACCGTGGCCAACCTTACGACGCATTCCATCGAATACAAATCGTCCAATGATTACGAATATGAGGATTTCTGCCATTGGATATGGGCTTCGGCCAACTTATCGCCGTTAATGAGCCTTTATAAAAAAGACAACAACGAATATGCCGATGGCGGTTTTGGGAACCTGATTCCGGTGCAGCATGCCATCAGGAAAGGCGCCGGAACCATTGATACTATTGTGCTGAGGCTCGAAAACAGCGTTTTCAACAACCCGCCATTGCAGAATGCGCTGGAGGTTTTTGTGCGCACTTACGACTTTATGCTCAACCAGATTGCGAACGACGACCTGCTCATTTCAGAGCTTGAAGCCGCAGGCAGCAATGTTCAGATTCATTTTTATTATATCAAAAGAATCCTGACAACCCATTCTTTTGTGTTTGACGCCGCCGAAATGAAAGGCTGGTGGCAGGAAGGCCTTGATATGTTTAAGGAAGTGGAATGTGATTCGCATTTGGTTGAAGTGAAGCCTGCGAGTTAAGTAGTCCGGGTATTTTCATCTTAAACTTAGCAAGACTGCAAGTCCATGTTATCGGTTAAAAAAAGGTACAATCGTGACACTCACGCGATTGATGAGCCCTGACTTGTCAAAAATATTTTATGCAATCCCTTTACCACCAATATTTTAGCATATGTTAATTAAAAACCTATCTTTGAGTTCAATACAAAAATAATCAGGATGATTGGAATTCAAAAAATAGGTGCAGTACAAATCAATAACAAGCCTGTGAAAATGAATGGGTCATCGGCAACGGATTATCCGCTTCCACCTCTGGCAAACCTCGAAACAACTAATGACACTAACGATTACAGGCTTACTATTGTGGTATTTATTCCCACACGATTTGTAGGTGAGCCAACGCTTGATGTTCTGGAAAACGGCAATCGGCAGCCTGTCAGGCTCAGCGATAAAGAAGAAATTATGGCAAGGCAGTTTCTGATAACCTACGAATTGCCGAGCGCTGAACCAACCGACGAGTTTAATGTATGGCATTTGACATACAACTACACCATAACCGATTTGACGGGCATAGAATATGTCTTAATCAAAGTAAAAAATCTGGACCCCAAAACTTCAAGGGGTACCGTTACAACGGTCCAGGAAAGCACCGGACAGAAATCATCATAGATGCGTATATATTTTATATTTAGCTTTTTAGTTTTACTACCTGCCGCCTGTTTAGGACAAGAGGCCGGTGAAATGAAACGTTTTGCTGATGAAATAAGGACGAAATCCAGTTTGCATAAAGACAAAGTGAATTTTTGTCAGGCGCAACGCTTTTTCTTAAAAAAGGAATGGGATTCTACATTGTTGTATTCAATGAGGCACTTACAACTGGAAAGTGCAAGTGACCTGGATGAGTATTGCTACTATTTTAGGGCGGTCAGTTTCAAAAAAAAAAGTTACTAGGGGAATCGAAGAAGGAGTTTTATAAAATCACGCCAAAATTTCGTTTCTATCATAAAGTAGGCGCTAATATGGCGGAAATCTTCCTTGAGGAAGGCAATTACCCGGAAGCCAAAAAATGTCTCGAGAGAATAGTAACTTTACCAAAGCCATACGAACAGGATTTTAATATTAGCGCCATATATCACAACCTGGGACTGAGTTATTTCCACCTTCAGGATTACAAGAAAGCAGAAGACTATTTAATAAAAAGTTACAGACTTCAGGAAAATCAAAAAGATACTTTGCGGGTCATCAGTTCCAGTATGGACCTCGCAAATCTTTACTACGAGCAATATAAAGACAAGGAAGCCATTTCATACTTCACCCATGCCTACGAACTGTCAAAAAAAGCACCGGACTTCCAATTAAAGCAGAACGCTGCCCTTAATATGGCAGTCATGGAAGAAAATCGAAAAAATTATTCGAAATCGCTGATTTACAGGAAAGAGTATGAGCAATGGGCTGATTCATTAAATAACCAAAACGAAGTATGGGGAATAGCAGAGCTCGAAAAAAAGTTTGCTGTCAGGCAAAAACAAAAACAAGTTGATATACTGGTAGGAGAGAATAAACTGAAAGTAGCCGAACGAAACGCATTGACATATGCGTCTGCAGTCTTACTGGTAATTTTATCAACAGGCGTCTACCTTTTTCAGCAAAAGGTGAAAAGCAACAAAATAATACTAATGCAAAAAACCGAATTAGATCATTTAAACGCTACAAAAGATAAACTCTTTTCCATTGTAAGCCATGATTTGCGCTCGTCTGTAAATGCACTGAAAATAAGCAACGCCAAATTGCTCGAAAACCTGGAAAACAATAATTATAAAGAATTGGGCAGGTTGTTGCAGAATAATAGTATTATCGGAAACAGGGCCTATAACTTACTGGACAATTTGCTTCATTGGGCTGTACTTCAGAACAAGCAATTTTACTTCAATAAAGAATCCATACGGCTTTCAAATATTATAGAACAGGTTGCTTATAACTATAAGCCTTTTATGTTGAATAAAAGCATTGGCTTCCTAAACAGGGTAACAAATGATGTTTTTGTATTTGCCGATCAAGAGTCTTTAAAAATAATCATCAGGAATTTGTTGGACAATGCCATAAAATTCTCCGAAGACATGGGCATGATCTCTATTTATATCCGGGATACTGGCCAACGCTACCTGGAACTGGTAATAGAAGACAACGGCAAAGGGATGAGCGAAGCCATAAGGCAGGAACTTTTAAAAGAAACCGCACTGCACTCAATTAATAATAATCGGGCAGGTACAGGATTGGGCTTACAGTTATGCAAATCAATGATAAGCAAAATTGAAGGCAAATTTGATATTGAAAGCAAGGAAAATACAGGAACAAAAATAATTATATCACTGTTAAGATTTGATCAGGATGAATAATGTAAATGTACTTATTATAGAAGATATCCCGGAAGAAAGCAATGTTCTGGCAAAAATGCTGACAGATAATAATTATAATATTGCTGGGATAGCGCGCACCCATAATGAGGCCTTAACCTTATTTTATGGCAATAATATAGATATTGTCATAATAGATATTTTTTTGGCCGGCCATCCGGACGGTATTGCGTTTGCCGAAAGTATAAATATCATTCCCGGTGCGGCAAAACCATTTGTTTTTTTGACCAATTCCCATGACCGCAAAATTTTCGAAAGAGCGAAACTCACCCATCCTTTCAGTTTCTTGATGAAACCTTTTAATGAGCTCGAGATCTTGTATGCAATAGAAATGGCCGTAGAAAAATTCTACAGCCAAAAAAATATTTTTTCGGTAGAGCACGACACTGTCGTAGGCCACGAATATTTATACATCAAGAAGAAAAAATCTTTAAAAAAGGTCTTTATTCATGACATACTGTATATTGAAGTCGAAGGCAAATATTGCAACGTGATCTCTGAAAATGAAAACTTCCTGATACTGCTTTCCCTGTCAAAAGTCTGCGAACTGCTGCAAAAGGATAATTTTATAAGGACACACAGGAACTATCTGGTAAATGCCGACAAAATATTGGAGATAACCCCGGATGATAACTATATTCTTCTTAAAGGCAACCACAAGGTAACGCTAAGCGACAACTACAAAAAATTCATTAATAATTATAAGGTATTGAAGTAGTTTAACCCTCAGTCATTTTTCTCGTACCATTCCCAGGTAATCTTATACCTGTAAAATCCCTTCTTAGGACATTAGAAGCCAAACTTATAGATTTCCCATATAATATTGTATGAGGAAGCAAGGATTAGCGCTCGCAAATTGCCATTCGATGTATGGCAAATCCATAAAAAAACTGATGGGCATACACCATATTCCGCACCATTACCCCAAAAAAGCATAGTTTTTTAATTGTACAAAACTGCAAAAGTGGAGCAGAACCCACGCTAAAAAACGGTCTTTCCTATGAGGCTATAACACAGGAGGCGAAAACCGAAAAGCCAATGAGTAGGAAAACAAAATTAAAAATCATGGACACAAAAAATCAAACCAATTTTGGAGATTCTCAATTTGATTATCTATTTAGCGCTATTGCTGATAAATTTCCTGCAATAGGGCAGGACACGGCAACAACCCAATTTCAATTTTCCGGTAGCCCGATGGCAGCGAGCTGGAGCACCGGCGACGACATTGGCGCCTATAATGTGGCAAATGCTGTTTCAGCAGATGTGAATGGGTTTTACACGCCAAATCCTGGGTCACTTTATAACGCCTATTCAGATTTAATTGTATCGATTTCACCAGGTATCGATGGAAGTAAAGATCCCCTGTACCTGAAAACTTTGAAGCAGCAAAATGACGCCATAGCAAATTGCCAGACTGCCCTAAACAATGCGAAGATGGCGTGGGCAACGTATGTACAACAGAATACCGACCCTAAAACAGGGCTTCCCGCAGAGACCGAAGCCGCATGGTTGGCAGATGAACTCGGTGGTTTGGAATATCAGCAGGCAATTGACCAAGCCAATAGCGCTAAAAGCACAATCAGCAATAACCTCAGTCTTTTGGTGGCAACTTTTGACGCAGCACTGGCTGCAGACCAAAAAAAGCTTACGGATCCGGCGAATTGTTCTATATATGAAACAACAAAAGGAGGCACAATTACATTGCCCACAATCGCACTCAGCGGCAATTTAGGTGCTGATGTTACAAACTGGGATGCCTATGGTGCCACAGATTTTGACCTGGATGTCACTTTAACCAAAGACTCCACTGTTACAACACCATGGAAAACAGTTTATCAAACAAATGTTGAGCAGCATTGTTTCGAAACGTCAGTAAGTACCTCCATTACTTCTACCCGTATCATCCAGGATAGCAATTATAAGCTTCGCGTGATGTGTAAAGGCTTAAAATCATACAACGTGAGTTTTGGGGATTGGTATTCCTCTTCCTATGTAAATCCGCAGACCGCTGTATTTTCACCTGCAAGCACTGTGAATAGTGAGACTTTTTTCAGCGCTCTAAATGGCTCTTTACACATGATTCCGTCTCAAATCTGGGTGATGTACCAGCCAAGCATACAGCTGACCATCAGTACCGATACATTCAAAGAAACAATTGAAGGTACTTTGAACTCAAATATTGACTGGGTCGATATATTATCCTTCAGATTTGATTGCACTGCAGGTGCTTCCATGGCAGAAGTTGGCGAAACCACTACTACCATTACGTTTAACAGCCCTGTCCTTGCCGGGCCGCAGATTTTTGGAGTGACTTCCCTTAAAATGATTCTTTAGGCAATTTGATAGCAGATCAATGCAATATTGGTCTGCTATTATATTTAAAATAAATAAAATTCACTTATTATGACAACAATACCATGGACTAATACAACCAGCAAACATCCGGGAGGAGTTTGTGAAGCAGCAACTTCAATCTGGCTCCAGACAATCGCAGATAATGGGATTCAGCAGGCCAATAAAATAACTGCAACGGCATGTGACGACCTTCAGACAGCATGTGAATCGGGAGCTTATACCTGGGCCATAGACCTATTGCCTTTACTTAGTGCTGACCCTAACGCCAGTTTTGATGCCTTCGACGGCCCCACTATTGTGAATAATGGCCAAATGCTAAACGTTTTAAACACGCTAACCGATAACAATTTTCGATTCATCAGTGCCACAAATGGCAATGGCAGTGGACATGCAACAGCATTATACCAGAATAATGGCACCATTTATTTCTTTGATCCGAACAACGCGATTTACAGTATCTCGTCTTTGCAGTCCGATAAAGTGGCTTTGGCGAATCAGATTATGACTAATCTACAATCATGGTCAGATATTGTGGTTAGATCTGGCCGACTGTAATCACTGATATCCAACTGATCTATAGCTGCCAACTAAAGCCCGGAATTGAATCCGGGCTTTTACTTTATGCTCCTTCTTAATCATGCATGTCTTTATTGAATGGCGTAAATCTCACCCGGCGGTATATTTTAAATCTCTTGTTTTTATTTCAGGACAAAAGGAAGCATATATTAGTCATTCAACTTCTCCATATTCCTTCTAATCACTGCCTTTTCCATTTCCGACTTCGCCATGGCGCAAGCCTTTTGGTAATGCTCCAATGCCTTTGCATTGTCAACACCGGTATACAAATTCCCCAACAACGAAAAATAAAAATGGCTTGAACTCAGTTGCAGTTTTTCAGCTTCGGCAATCGCTTCGGGTTTGCCATTGGCTTTTGCGAGCGCATACGTACGATTGAGCGCGGCTATAGGCGAGTAGGCGATGACCAACAACTGGTTGTGCAGCTGCAGGATGCTTTCCCATTTTTCATGTGTATCTTCTTTTTGCGTGTGCCACCAGGCAATTCCGGCTTCGAGATGGTATTTCGAAAGCTTGTTGCCATGTGAAGCCTGATCGAGATAATAACTGCCTTTGCCAATGAGTTCCATATCCCAAAGTGCCGTGTCCTGGTCGTCATACAAAATGATCGCGCCGGTATCGGTGAACCGCGCTTCAAACCGTGAGGCGTGCAAACACATCAGCGCAAACAGCGCATTGACGGCAGGCGTATTGGTCGCGTCGTTTTCAATGAGCAAATAGTTGAGCCGCATGGCTTCGAGGCAAAGGTCTTTTCGCAGGATGGTGTTCTGTGAAGTCGAATAATACCCTTCGTTAAATAACAGGTATAATGTTGCCAATACGATATCGAGCCGGCTGTCAATTTCAGACGGTGACGGTTGCTCAATCCTGATGTTCTCTTCCCTGAGTTTTTCCTTGGCGCGGCCGATTCGTTTGTAGATGACTTCGCGGTTGGTCAAAAAGGCATCGGCAATTTCGGGGATGCCAAATCCGCAAAGCAGGTTCAACGCCAAGGCAATCTGTGATTCGGCAGTGATGACGGGATTGCATACCGCAAAAATCATAGCCAACTGGCTGTCATTGATGTTCTTGTCAGACAGGTCGATGTCTATTTCCGTTTCTTTTGTGGCGGTGTATTTAATTTCGCCGGCAATCTTTTGGGCAAAAAGGGCGTCGCGCTTCAGGTAATTCCTGGTTTTATTCTTGGACACGGTATAAAGCCATGCCGTCGGGTTTACGGGCATGCCTTTCAATCCCCACAATTCGGACGCCATCAGGAAAGTATCGCTGACGATGTCTTCGGCGATTTCAACATGGGCAATACCAAAAGCGGCACAAAGCACCGATACGATTTTCCGGTATTCCGTCCTGAACAAATGCGGTAAAAGCGTTCCTTCTTCCATAAAATTAAATACAAAGTGCCCTTGCTATACAAAGGCACTTGTGGTGTTACATAATGCTGACTTCGCGGATTTCGACGTTTCCGCCAACATCGAGGATGGGGCAGCCTTTTGCCAATTCGGTGGCTTCTTCAAGCGATTCCGCTTTGATCATCGTATAGCCGCCGATGGATTCTTTGATTTCCGTGTACGGCCCATCAGTGATGATGCTCCCGGATTTGAGGACTTTACCTGTCGATTCGAGCCTGTTGCCGCGATCGACGAGTTTGCCCTGTGCTGCAATTCCGCCAACCCAGTCCATCCAGCGTTTGGTATTGGCCTGCATTTCCTCAGGGGAAGGTTTGGGTCTTTTTTCTGATCTGAATATCAATAAAAAATCTTTCATAATGTTTATTTTTTTAAGTGAATGAATATACTAATTTTTTAGAAATGTTATTGCAATACTGCATCATGTTGTCCCGGGTGATAAGTTCCCGCAGGTGTACGAAAAGCGATATTGATGCGATTGAAACTGTTGATGCTGATAACTGCCATGGTGAGGTCGATTAGCTCCTCATCCGAAAACTGGCTTTTTGCATGTTCGTAAACGTCATCCGGTACATTGCCGTCGGTGATTTTGCTGACGGCTTCCGCCCAGGCAAGTGCTGCGCGTTCCTTATCGGTATAAAATGGCGCCTCACGCCAGGCACTCAACAGGTAAAGCCGTTGTTCAGGTTCGCCGCCATGGCGCAAATCCTTGGCATGCATGTCAAGGCAATAAGCACAGCCATTGATTTGCGATACCCGGAAACAGATTAGGTCCAATAGTGGTTTTCCCAAAGGTGATTTGGAAAGATACGCACCTAAACCAAAAAGCGGCTTGATGGCATTGTACCCTTTTTCGAAAGCATTGATTCTTTGTTCCATTGTTTAAAAAATTTAAATTGTTATTACCCCTATAACAATCGAATTTCCGGAATTGGACAAAAGAGGTAAAATATTTTTGGTTTGTGATTATTGGGCATTAGCCTCTGTCTTATCCGAAAGCAATTTCGCAGCAACCCAAAATCCTATAACATCTTCCCATAATTACATAACCATTTTAAAGCCAGATGTGCCGAAATTTACATTTCAACCTTTAAAATGGAATAATATGGAAACGGACAAAAGCATCAGCTTATTAAACCAATTGATAGAAATCAACAATGACCGCGTCGAAGGCTATAAAACAGCTTCCGAGGAAACCAAGGACAGCGATTTGCTGACCCTTTTTGCAGACCTTCAGGCCACAAGCCGCCAGAATCTTTCCGAATTGCGCAGTGAAGTGACCAGACTTGGCGGCAAACCCGAAGAAGGCACGCGCGTGACAGGGAAATTCTTCCGTGCCTGGATGGACGTGAAATCTGCACTCAGCACCGACGATCGCGCAACTGTATTGAACTCTTGTGAATTTGGCGAGGACAAAGCATTGGAAGCCTATGAAGATGTAATGGAAAACAGTTCCAACCTTTCTTCGGAACAGATTAACATGGTAAGGGCGCAAAAATCAAAACTGCAGGCCGAACACGACAGAGTCAGGTCGTTGCGCGATATGGCGAACGCCTAAAAAAATCAAAGCCTCCGTTTGGAGGCTTTTTTGTTGGCTTTTTAAAATTTGCTTATTTTCTTCATTGCCATTGCATCCAAAATCCCGCGTTCACTCGCTGTGTTATTAAAACAAACGGTTACTTCACTAAATCCCTTTACTAATATATCATCATACAACTGCTGCAGTTCTGCATCGCTGTAACCGGAATAAAATAACTTCGGCCTGCCGTGTAATCTTATATAGCCAATCGGCGAAGTTTTAATCACGCCTTCCGGCAAATTGGGATAACTCACACTGCAAAAGATGATGCTGTTTTTTGCCAATGCCTCAAATACTTCAGGAATCCACCAACTCGCATGGCGGAACTCCACGACATTCTTGAAATCTTTGGATAGGGAAGTAGTAATCATTTCGAGCCTTTCGGATGTATAATGAAAACTCGGCGGCAGCTGGAACAATGCGCTGTCGAGCTTGTCCTTTAGTCCTTCGCGGCAGGCGGTGTAAAAATCGGCGATTTCCTGTTGGCAGCCGGCAAACTTCTTAAAATGCGTAATCACACGCGGTGCCTTGACTGTCAGCCGGTAATTTTCAGGCGTTTTGTTGTAGGTATTTTCAAGGCTTTTCACCGAAGGGAATTTATAGAAAGTGCCATTCATCTCATACATCGGAAATTGCATACAGTAATAACCAAACCATTTCGAACGCGGCAAACCTTCAGGATAAAAGATGCCTTTCCAATAGCTGTTGTTATAGCCGGCACAGCCGATATGGATTTCCGGTTTTTTCATATGTATAGTTCCTGGCAGTTGACGCAGAAAAAACTGCGGCGTTTTTTAACGCCTGTCTGTTTCCTGACGATGGGCAGGTTGCAACGCAGGCAAGTCTTTCTGTTGTAGGCGAGATAGTGTTTCTTGAGTTCGTATTTTTTCTTCCAGTCGAGGAACTGGAAACTATAGATTTGCGCTTCGGCAATCATCTCCGCAATTTTCGTTTCAGGTATTTTCCCAACCAGCGATTCGGGATGCACAAAAATGCGGTACAACACTTCATTCTTGATGATATTCCCGACACCTGCAAAAATATCCTGTTCGAGCAATGCGTCACAAACGAGCTTGTTTGGCACTTCTGTGAGTTTTAACTTTGCTTTTTCCGGATTCCAATTGGCATTCATGACATCGCCGCTCCAGTCGTAATGGGCGTTGACGTCGCCTTCTAGGATTTTGATGGAACAGGTATAGAGGTTGAGCTCGCCGTTGGGGAATGTCAGTCCCAAGCGTACAGGCGAATCTCTGCGCTCATTGATGCGGTAACTTCCGAACATCAGGAAATGCACGCGTACTGTAAATCCGTCAAAGCAAATCAGGAAGTGCTTGCCCCAGCTTTTAAAAGCAATGACCGTATTGTTTTCGAGGCGGCTGACGTCAACTTTGGTATTCCCGGCTACGGCAATGATTTTTTGCCCCGTGAATTGCTGTACGGCTTCTTTGACAATGACAATAGATGGACCTTCGGGCATATTACTGGTTTTATATGATAAAATTGGGAAATTTGCGGAAATCACTCCTTACAGGATTCTGTTTTTAAGTTGTAAGATTTTAACACATTGGCGACTGGCAGTTTTTTATTAACTTCGCCTAAGCTTTCACCAATAACGGCGTATGAAAACCATCAAAAAACATTTAATCAAAATCGGACTCGGCGTCATTGCCATCGGATTTTTGTATGATGTTTTTTTTGCCGGGATTCCATACCAGGATCCGACAACAGAAATGCTCGTCAAATACAACAGGAATACTTCCATCGCTTTGGTTCTGCAGCAGATTGGCCTTGCCATTACCGTTATGGGAATTGTGGTTAAAATATTCTTTCAGAAACGCGAAATCAACAGGTATTAATGGAGAAACAATACATCATAAGAAACGCGAAACCCGATGAATTTGGAAGCATCGGTAAGCTAATGGTACAAGTTTATTCGCAGCTCGAAGGCTTTCCAAAACCATCAGAACAACCTGATTATTATATGATGCTTGCCAATATCGGGGCGCTGACCGATAATCCCGGGACGGAACTTTTGGCCGCTGTGGCGAATGATGGCAGTATTGTGGGCGGCGTGGTTTATTTCAGCGATATGAAGTATTACGGTTCCGGTGGTACAGCCACAAAAGAGCAAAATGCTTCGGGGTTTAGGCTGCTGGCTGTAAATCCGTCATTTGGCGGACAGGGGATTGGAAAACTGCTGACACAAGCATGCATCCAAAAAGCCATAGATAAAAAGCAGCACGAGATAATAATCCATACAACAATGGCGATGATGAACGCCTGGAAAATGTATGAAAACCTGGGTTTCAAAAGATCGGAAGATTTGGATTTTATGCAAGGTATGCTTCCGGTTTTCGGATTCAGGCTTTTGCTCAACTGATACAACACTTATGACTATAGAAGATTTACAGACGATTTGCCGCGCGATGCCGCATGTTACAGAAGACATCAAATGGGGACATGACCTGGTGTTTTCCATTGGCGGAAAAATGTTTTGCGTGGCAGGACTGGACCAATCGCCTACAACCGCTTCGTTTAAAGCCACCGACGACCAATTTGAGGAAATGTCACAGCGTCCGGGTTTTAAGCCTGCGCCATATGTCGCGAAATACAAATGGGTTTTTATTGATGACATCAACAAAATGAAAAAAGCGGAATGGGAGCAGTATCTTAGCCAGTCTTATGGTTTGGTCAAAGCCAAATTGCCACCAAAAATCATCAAGCAGCTTGGATTGTAGTGATTTAGGAAATTTCCAAAGATTATTTCAAAAAGCGTTTGCAATTCCAAATTTCAAATCTATATTTGCAGAACAATTCGGGAGCTTAGCTCAGCTGGTTCAGAGCATCCCGATTAAAATCGGGAGGGCCATGAATCCAACCATAAAATTAAAACAAAAGGGAGATTAGCTCAGCTGGTTCAGAGCACTACCTCGACAAGGTAGGGGTCATTGGTTCGAACCCAATATTTCCCACAATCAAAAGCCTCATATAAAAATATGGGGCTTTTTTATACGCCATACAATTGATATTTTATACTTACATCCTTTACAGTAAAACACGGGACAAATATTATATTGGTTTCACTTCCGATCTTGAAGAGAGAATTGCGAGGCACAATCGCAAACATCATGGATTTACAGGATCCGACAATGATTGGTGTCTTTTTTATTTGGAAGAATTTGGAACCAAAGAAGAAGCTTATGCCAGAGAAAGAAAAATTAAAAGTTGGAAAAGCAGGAAAATGATTGAACAATTGAGGGACTCAGAGCATCCCGATTAAAATCGGGAGGGTCATTGGTTCGAACCCAATATTTCCCACAAAAAAAGCCACTTAATAAAAGTGGCTTTTTTTTATTCTTCTTTTTTACCTTTTATGATTTCCTTCAAAATCGCTTTTTCGGGATAATTGACGACTTTTAAAGTAATGGGCACATTTTTAATTGTTTTACCTTCCACGACATAGAGCTTGCCGTTTTCGTATTCGACATTGCTTTGGTCAAAATCAACGTCGCCATATTTCAGTGTGTTGACGACATCTATGGTATCGATCCATGGTTCAGCCAATATTTTTGAAGCGGTTTCAGAATAAACGAAGGGTTTGGTCCGCAAATCATTCAAAACCCTTGCGTTCGGAAAATAATTGCAACGCGTGTCTTTGCCTGTGAAAATCGCTGCGACAAAAAATAAACCTATCGAAAACCCAACCATGTAATAACCCAACCGATACCTAAACCTCATCTCAATTTTTTTTGCAAATGTAAATCAATCCTGCCTTAAAACACAATTAAATTGATGTCGCTGTCGGGAAGGTTGAACCATTCGCCGATTGCCTTGTTGGTCAGGATGCCATGGTAGAGGTAAACGCCGTTTTTCAATCCTTTGTTGGTACGGATGGCGCTTTCGATACCGCCGTCTTCAGCAATATCGATCAAGAAAGGCGTCAGGATGTTGCTGATGGAAAGCGAAGCGGTTTTGGAATACCGCGACGGAATATTCGGGACGCAATAATGAATGACGTTGTATTTGATGAAAGTCGGTTTTTCATGCGTCGTGATTTCCGAAGTCTCGAAACAACCGCCGGTATCAATGCTGACATCAACAATAACAGCGCCTCTTTTCATATGTTCGACCATGGTCTCAGATACGACGACCGGGCAGCGCTCTTTGCCACGCATCGCACCAATGGCGACATCGCATCTTCTCAAGGCTTTCAATAATGCCTTTTGCTGTATCGTGGAAGTGAATATCCGTTGGCTCAAATTGTTCTGCAACCGTCGCAATTTGGTGATCGAATTGTCAAAAACCTTGACATTCGCACCAAGCCCTAAAGCCGTTTTGGCAGCGAATTCACCAACCGTTCCTGCGCCGATAATTACGACATCCGTTGGCGGAACGCCCGTAATATTTCCAAATAATAATCCTTTCCCGAAATCATTGTTGATCATCAATTCGGCGGCCACAAGGACAGAAGCCGTGCCTGCAATTTCGCTGAGCGATTTCACGGCAGGATAAGAACCGTCTTCATCCTTTATATATTCAAAAGCGAGTGCAGTGACTTTCTTTTTTGTCAGCGCCTCAAAATAGGCGGCTTTACGAGTTTTGAGCTGGATGGCCGATATGACGATGGTTTTCGGATTGATCATTTCGATTTCGTCCATGGTCAGTGGCTCGACTTTTAAAAGCATCGGGCAACTGAGGACTTTCTTGGTGTCGGAGGTCACTTCCGCGCCAGCGTCGCTGTATTCCTTGTCGCAATAACTCGAGCTGAGTCCGGCGCCGGATTCAATCATCACGCGATGGCCGTGCGAAGTCAGCGAATTGACAGCATCAGGCGTCAGGCAAATGCGGCGTTCCTGGTAACTGGTCTCTTTTGGAATACCGATAAAAAGTTCGCTTTTGTGCCGTGCAATCTCGAGTTTTTCCTCCTGCGGAAGCAATTGTTGTTTCGTAAATGGCGTTAAAGACATACTCGTAGTGAAATTTTTCCGGTCTAAATTAGGGAAAAGATAGTGAGTGGCAAAGTTTAGGGAAGGAAAGTTGCAGAGTGGCAAAGTAGGAAAGTTTCAAAGTAGCAAAGTTTTTATACAATATGGATTATTAGAAGCTGGGATTTTGTCTTCCATATTCAGTTTTGTCCTGCTGTTCGCTATATCTTTTGCGCCGCTGCGCTTCACAAAAGGATGTCGCTTCCATCAGGGCTAACTAAAATGTCTCGCTTCCCAAATGACAAAAAACTTTGCTACTTTGAAACTTTGGGACTTTGGAACTCCAGCTTCCGATTGCCGTCGGGCAAAGCCCAAAGATTGACAACCGAATAAACCTCAGGCAACAAATTCGGGATTTTTTCGGCCCATTCGATAAAGCACCAATTACCCGAATACAAATATTCCTCAATGCCCATGTCGAGCGCTTCGGTTTCACTTTTCAGGCGGTAGACATCAAAGTGGTAAACCAAGCCGTCATTCGATTGATATTCATTCACCAAAGAAAATGTCGGGCTTGAAGTGGTATCCGTAACGCCTAATTCTTTGGACAATGCTTTGATAAAAGTCGTTTTTCCGGCACCCATTTCTCCATTGAAAAGAATGACTTTCGCAGGGTTTTGTGCCAGCAGTTCTTTTGCGGCTATGTGAATTTCGTCTAAGGGAAATGTAAATTCCATTTGCTAAGAATATTGGCCACAGATTCACAGATTATAAAAAATAAAATCTGTGAATCTGTGGCGAAAAAAAATTATTTAGGGTTAAAAACCAAAAACGGCACCACCATTTCCTCAAGCGAAATCCCGCCATGCTGGTACGTATTCCTGTAATAGCTCACATAATGGTTGTAGTTGTTGACATACGCCAGGAAGTTGTCGTTCTTCGCAAATATATACGAACTGCTCATGTTAATCGCCGGCAAATGAATGCGTTTCGGGTCTTTTACGGCATAAACATCGCGGTCTTCATAAGTCAGGCTGCGGCCGGTTTTGTAACGCAAATTCAAACTGGTATTTTTGTCGCCAATGACTTTTGAAGGATTTTTGACATTGATTGTTCCGTGGTCGGTCGTAATAATCAATCTGAATCCCATTTGTTGCGCCTGTTGGATGATTTCCAATAGCGGCGAATTCTTGAACCAACTTAAAGTCAGCGAACGGTATGCCTTGTCATCAGCGGCGAGTTCCTTGACGACATCCATTTCGGTCTTCGCGTGTGACAGCATATCGATAAAGTTATACACTACGGTCACGAGGTCGTTTCCTTTCAATCCCTTAAAATTGTCGGCGAGCTTTTTACCACTGTCAAAATTGGTGATCTTGAAATAATCCTGCTTGATATTCAATCCAAGCCTTTTTAAATGTGCGGTCAGGAATTCGGCTTCGTATAGGTTTTTTCCACCGTCTTCGACATCATTCCTCCAGTATTGCGGAAATTGCTTTTCCATTTCCAAAGGCATCAATCCCGAAAAAATCGCATTTCGCGCATATTGTGTCGCCGTTGGCAGAATCGCATAATACGGCACTTCTTTTTCGAGTTTGTAATGGTTGGCCACGACACTTTCAAACGATTTCCATTGGTCATAGCGCAGGTTGTCAATGACAACAAATAAAACAGGGCGGTCTTTTTTTACGATTTCAGGAACGACAAGTTCGCGGAATAATGTGTGCGATTGGATTGGTTTGGCTTTGCCTCGGGTGTCGCCTTTAGGGTCGAACCAGTCTTCATAGTTTCTTTCAATGAATTTTCCGAATTGCGAATTGGCTTCGACTTTTTGCGATTCGAGGATTTCAACCATGCTCTGGTCTTCGATGTCTTCGAGCCCGAGTTCCCAGAAAATCAGTTTTTTATAAAGTTCAGCCCAATCTTCCCAGGAATTCACCATCGACATTTCGACGGCTATTTTGCGGAATTCCTTCTGGTAATCCAAGGTTGTTTTTTCGGAAATCAATCTGGAATGGTCGAGGTTTTTCTTAATACTTAATAGGATCTGATTTGGGTTTACGGGTTTGATAAGGTAATCGGCAATTTTAGAACCGATGGCTTCTTCCATAATATATTCTTCCTCACTTTTGGTGATCATGATGACCGGTGTCGAAGATTTTTTCTCTTTGATTTCAGACAATGTTTCGAGGCCGCTCATCCCCGGCATATTTTCATCTAGAAATACGATGTCAAAATCCCCGTCGGCAAATATATCCACGGCATCGCGGCCATTGTTGCAGGTCGTCACTTCGTAATTTTTTTTCTCGAGAAACAGGATGTGCGGTTTGAGCAAATCGATTTCGTCATCAACCCAAAGTATCTTTATTTTGTCCATGTAATTGTATTTTCCAGTGGTATTTAAAGGCGGCAATTTAACAATTATACAACGACGGTTGTCATAAAGTTATTGTAAAAAAAATGAAGCCAATTCGGAGAAAGGTATAATATTCCACGATAATTCTGTAATGCTTTCGCTGCTGAGATGTCCTATTTTTACCAGACTAATATTTAAATTATAAAGCCATGGCAACGAATGAAAGAAACAATTGGGATCATGCAAACCAACAAGGCGAAAACCTGGATACAAACAGGAGCAATTCAAATCGACAATTCCACAGCGAAGACGACCGCCATCAAAACAGGAATGCCAAAGGTTCCGAAAGACAATCAGAATTGAATGAGGATGACGATAAAGACGTCACCAAAAATGACTTTTCCGAAAGCGATGACAGCTACGGACACGGGAAAGAATACTATTCAAAAACGTATGTTCCGGGCGGACGTTCATCAAGAGATGATATTCCGGGAACAGATACCGGTGCATGATACAAAAACAAAAATTATGATAAACGGTTTACATTTTTTGTAAACCGTTTTGTTAAATATATATTTTTACAAAAAATCGCAGGCTTGTTAAACCTTTCTTAAACCCATAGGTCTTAAGCCCCGATTTATAAACCCAAAAAATAATATTATGAAAAAAGTAAATGTTTATTTTGCAGCAATCACGGCACTTTCCCTGAGCTTGTTTTCCTGCAACAAAGATGAAACCGGAAGCGCATTGACCGACAGCGAACTGCTGAAAGCATCAACGGTCGTCGATTATGTGAATGAAACCGATTTCCAGACCAGTATGGAAACGGCCGGTGACAATTCGAGCCTGCGTGCCTCGGATGGTGCGACAACAGCTTTAACCACTTGCGCAACCATTGATATTGCAACTGGCCCGGGCAATAGTTTCCCAAAGACCTTTACATTGGATTTCGGAACAGGATGTACCAATAACGGCATTACCAGAAGCGGAATCCTTGTTTTCACATTATCGGGAAACTTGTTGGAAAACGGCACAACGCTGACCATTTCAAGAAACAATTATCATGTTAATGGCTATAAAGTCGAAGGCGATGTCGTATATGTCAACCAAACCATGAACGCCGATGTTCCACAATGGAGCAGGACAGTCGCCAACGGCCAAATCACAACTCCTGCAGGATTGGTTTACACGCATTCGGGAACAAGAACGGTCAAACAAACCGGCGGCGTATCGACTCTGTTGATTTTAGGTGACAATGTTTTTGAGGTCACTTCAGGGAATGCGACGATAACCGGTCCTACAGGTGCATCATTGACAGCAACTATTACTACGCCGTTGATTAAAAATGCCGCTTGTATCTATATTTCACAAGGGGTTTTAAACCTTCAGGGGACATATCTCGACGGCGATTTGGATTATGGTGACAACAATTGCGACAACATTGCAATTTACACCCATTCAGACGGGACAACTTATACGGTTCATTTGTAACAACCGGTTTTTACGACAATTGAAAGGGCTTTTATAAGCCCTTTTTTTATGCCTGGTCATTCACTATATTTGCATTCCAAAATTAACTCAAGGTGAGCCAAATCAATAAGCTGAAGATTTTCAACGATCCGATTTACGGATTCATTACTTTGCCAAATCCATTGATTTACGACTTGGTGCAGCATCCTTATTTCCAAAGGCTAAGGCGCATTTCCCAAATGGGATTGTCATATTTGGTTTATCCCGGCGCGCATCATACGCGCTTCCATCATGCACTTGGCTGTATGCACCTGATGCAGAAGGCGGTCGAAGTATTGCGGTTTAAGGAGATTGTGATTTCCAAAGAAGAAGAACAGGCATTGTATATTGCGATTCTTCTGCACGATATTGGGCACGGCCCGTTTTCGCATGCGATGGAACACAGCATTGTTGAAAATGTCAACCATGAAGCCATTTCATTGTTATTTATGAATAAGCTGAATGCAGAATTCAATGGTGAATTGGCTTTGGCCATCCAGATATTCAAAGGCGAATACCATCGCAACTTTATGCTGCAGCTGATTTCAAGCCAATTGGATATGGATCGCATGGATTACCTGAAACGCGACAGCTTTTTTACGGGCGTTGCCGAAGGAAACATCAATTCCGACCGATTGATCCAGATGATGAATGTCGTGGATGATGTTTTGGTCATCGAAGAAAAAGGGATTTATTCTGTCGAGAAATTCCTGATGGCGAGAAGGCTGATGTACTGGCAGGCGTATTTGCATAAAACCAGCTTGGTCGCCGAATTGATGCTGATGAAAATCCTCAAACGCGCCAAAGAGCTGACACAAAAAGGAATCGAATTGCCATGCAGCGAGCCGCTTTTGTATTTTATGAAACACAAAGTCGACCCTGATACTTTTGATGCGGCGACATTGGATAAGTTCGCACAGCTTGACGATTTTGACATCATCAGCGCATTAAAAGCGTGGCAAAACCATGAAGATGTGATCCTGAGTTCACTCAGCAGGCGTATCATCAACAGGGATTTGCTGAAGGTCAAACTCAGCGCCGATAAATTCTCGGCAGACGAAGCCAGTCGCCTGATTGATATTTTCGCCAAAGAAAACAACATCAGCAGGGAAGATGCGAAATATTTCATTTTTAAAGGCAAAATAAAGAACCAGGCTTACAGCATGGATGTCGAACCAATCCACATTCTTCGCAAGGATAAAACCATTGAGGATGTGATTGAAGCGTCAGACCAACTCAATTTAAAAGCATTGTCAAAACCCGTGACGAAGTATTATATTTGTTTTCCAAAACAACTTGCCGAAAAATAAGAATTAAAACCTATTTTTTATATTTTTGTCGGGGCGAAATCCGCCATGCTATTTGAATTATAAGATTGGATTCATAGCTATTCCATGTATTGTGGAAAATATAACCAGATAAGATGAAATTTACAGCAGCACAAATAGCGGGCATTTTAGAAGGCGAGGTTGTCGGCAATCCTGAAGTCCAGGTTTCCAGGCTGTCTAAAATCGAAGAAGGCACTGAAGGTTCGCTGACGTTTCTGGCCAATCCCAAATACAACAATTTCATTTATTCGACCCAGGCAAGCATAACGATTGTAAACCATACTTTCATTCCGGAAGCGGCGATTGCTACTACGATGATCAAAGTCGAAGATGCTTATGGCGCTTTTACCAAAATACTTGAATTTTACGACCAGGTCAAGCACAACAAAAACGGAATCGAACAACCGAGTTTTATTGCCGAAACCGCTTTATACGGTGAGAATTTATATCTCGGCCCTTTCAGTTATGTCGGGAATAATGTGGTTTTGGGAAATAACGTAAAGATTTACCCAAATTCTTATATTGGAGACAATTCGGTCATTGGCAACGATGTGATTATTTTTGCCGGCGCCAAAATTTATTCTGAAACTGTCATCGGAAACAAATGTGTCATCCATGCCGGAGCCATTATTGGCGCTGACGGTTTTGGTTTTGCACCCAATCCGGATGGGACTTTTAGCAAGATTCCGCAAATTGGGAATGTGATTATAGAAGATAATGTCGATATTGGCTCCTGCACAACGGTTGACCGCGCGACAATGGGTTCGACAATCGTACGCAAAGGCGTAAAACTCGACAACCAGATACAGATTGCACACAATGTTGAAATCGGTGAAAATACTGTAATCGCGGCACAAACAGGTGTTGCAGGTTCGACAAAAATCGGGAAGAACTGCATGATTGGCGGCCAGGTTGGCATTGCCGGCCATTTGGTTATCGGAAACAATGTCCGCATCCAGGCGCAATCGGGAATCGGGAAAAATATCAGTGACGGCGAAACAGTACAAGGCTCGCCATCATTCAATTACAGCGATTACAGCAAATCATATGTGCATTTCAGGAATTTGCCAAAAATCGTGGCGGAACTCGAAGAACTAAAGAAACACTTAAACAATAAATAAGAAAGCGATGGTTAAACAAAAGACCATAAAGAATGAAATTTCTTTAACCGGAGTCGGATTGCATACGGGCAAGGAAGTCAAGATGACTTTTAAGCCAGCGCCGGTCAACAACGGATTTACCTTTGTAAGGGTTGATCTTGAAGGACAACCTGTCATTGAAGCGGATGCGCAATATGTCGTCAATACGCAAAGAGGGACAAATCTTGAAAAACTGGGCGTCAAAATACAGACTTCCGAGCATGTCCTTGCCGCATTCGTGGGCTGTGATATTGATAATGTCATTATTGAGCTGAACGAATCGGAGCCGCCAATCATGGACGGATCTTCAAAATTCTTTGTCGAAGCGATTGAAAAAGCCGGAATCGAGGAACAAGAGGCTATCCGTAACTATTATGTCGTGAAAGAAGTCATTTCCTTTACCGATGAAACGACCGGAAGCGAAATCCTATTGATGCCTGCTGATGATTACCAAGTGACTGCGATGGTCGACTTTGGAACAAAAGTGCTTGGGACACAGAATGCGACAATGAAAAATATTTCTGAATTCAAGACTGAAATTGCTGATTCCCGTACGTTCAGTTTTCTTCACGAACTCGAAACATTGCTTGACGAAGGATTGATCAAAGGCGGCGACCTGAACAATGCGATTGTATATGTCGACAAGGAAATTTCTGAAAATACGATGGAAAACCTGAAAGTCGCTTTCGGGAAAGATAAAATATCCGTGAAGCCAAACGGCATTCTCGACAACCTGACGCTGCATTATCCAAATGAGGCAGCCAGGCATAAACTGCTTGATGTTGTTGGCGATTTGGCGCTGATCGGGATGAAAATCAAAGGCAAGGTCATTGCCAACAAACCTGGACATTACGTCAATACACAGTTTGCTAAGAAAATGGCGAAAATCATCAAGATTGAACAGCGCAACCAGATTCCGGTTTACGATTTGAACCAGGAACCGTTGATGGATATCCACAAAATCATGGCAATGCTGCCACACAGGCCGCCGTTTTTGTTGGTAGATAAAATTTTCGAGCTTTCAGATACGCACGTCGTCGGGTTGAAAAATGTCACGATGAACGAAAGTTTCTTCGTTGGGCATTTCCCGAACGCACCGGTTATGCCCGGCGTTTTGATTGTGGAAGCCATGGCGCAAACAGGTGGAATCCTGATTTTAAGCACCGTGCCGGATCCCGAAAATTACCTGACTTATTTCATGAAAATCGACAACGTGAAGTTCAAGCACAAAGTACTTCCGGGCGATACACTCGTTTTCAAATGCGATTTGATTTCACCGGTACGTAGAGGCATCTGCCATATGCAGGCGAATGCTTACGCCAATGGTAAATTAGTGGCTGAAGCCGAATTGATGGCACAAATCGCCAGAAAACCAACAACTTAAAATTTATGAAATGAGCCTTTTGCAATTTTTAATTGAATTGCAAAAGGCAAATTACATTTGACGAATAAAAAATAAAATCAGCAAATGAATCAACCATTAGCATATGTCCATCCGGGAGCGAAAATAGCAAAGAATGTTGTTATCGAGCCTTTCACAACCATACACAACAATGTCGTTATCGGCGATGGAACCTGGATTGGTTCCAATGTGACGATTATGGAAGGCGCACGAATAGGGAAGAACTGTAATATTTTTCCGGGTGCTGTCATTTCGGCGGTGCCGCAGGATTTGAAATTTGGCGGCGAAGATTCACTGGCCATCATCGGTGACAACTGCACCATCAGGGAATGTGTGACCATCAACCGCGGAACGATCGCATCAGGCCAAACGACATTGGGCAACAATTGCCTCGTTATGGCTACAGCGCACATCGCACACGATTGCCATATTGGCGACAATGCGATTATCGTGAATGGTGTGGCTTTGGCCGGACATGTGACTGTTGGGAATTATGCGATAATCGGCGGATTGGCAGCAGTGCACCAATTCATCCATATTGGCGACCATGCGATGATTTCGGGTGGTTCGTTGGTGCGAAAAGACGTTCCGCCATTTACAAAAGCGGCGAAAGAACCTTTGTCTTATGTTGGGATTAATTCCGTTGGATTGAGAAGACGTGGATTCACAACAGACAAAATCCGTGAAATCCAGGAAATCTACCGGATTTTGTACCAGAAAAATTACAACACTTCGCAGGCTGTCAGTATTATCGAGGCAGAAATGGAAGCTACTCCGGAACGCGATGAAATCCTTGACTTCATCAGGAATTCCTCACGCGGCGTCATGAAAGGTTATACCGGAAATTATTAAAACAAAACAAATACTAAATAAACATTTATAATGGCAAGTACTTCAGATATCAGAAACGGATTGTGTATCAAATTTAACCACGATATATACAAAATCATCGAATTTCTCCACGTTAAACCTGGGAAAGGCCCGGCTTTCGTGCGCACGAAACTGAAAAGCCTCACCAATGGGAAAGTATTGGACAATACCTTTTCTGCAGGACACAAAATCGATGAAGTTCGTGTTGAAACACATGAATACCAGTTTTTATATGCTGAAGGTGACGATTACAACTTTATGCACACGGAAACTTTCGAGCAGATTTCACTAAACAAAGCCATCCTCGATGCGCCGGATTTATTGAAAGAAGGCACGACTGTAAAAGTCATCATCAATGCAGAAACGGAAGCGCCATTATCAGTAGATATGCCGGCTTCAGTCGTTTTGGAAGTGACTTATTCAGAGCCGGGCGTAAAAGGAAATACTTCGACAAATGCCACCAAACCGGCAACAGTTGAAACCGGGGCTACCGTAAACGTTCCTTTGTTTATCAATGAAGGCGACAAAATTAAAATCGATACGGCTACAAGTTCTTACATGGAGCGCGTAAAATAATATGAAGTTTCCAAAAACACATTCCTTAAAGGATATTGCTGCGCTGATCAATTGCGAATTTGTCGGCGATGCGGACTTTCCGGTTTCAGGCATGAACGAGATTCACGTCGTCGAACCCGGGGATATAGTGTTTGTGGACCATCCGAAATATTACGACAAAGCTTTACAGTCTGCCGCGACCATTGTTTTAATCAACAAAACTGTCGATTGCCCGGAAGGAAAAGCTTTGTTGATATCAGATGATCCATTTAGGGATTTCAATAAACTGACGAGTCATTTCAGGCCATTTCAAGGCTCCACTCATTCAATCAGTGTTTCAGCTGAAATAGGAGAAGGAACTGTAATTCAGCCAAATACATTTATTGGAAACAATGTTGTCATTGGTAAAAATTGCCTGATTCATTCTAATGTTTCGATTTATGACCATACCGTAATTGGCGACAATGTCATCATCCATGCCGGGACGATATTGGGCGCCGACGCATTCTATTATAAAAAACGTACTGAAGGTTTCGACCAACTCATTTCTGGCGGGCGTGTTGTGATTAAAGACAATGTCGGAATTGGCGCATTATGTACGATTGACAAAGGGGTTTCCGGTGATACGATTATCGGCGAAGGCACAAAAATCGACAACCAGGTGCATGTTGGCCATGATACGGTAATCGGAAAAAAATGCCTGATCGCTTCCCAGACCGGAATCGCAGGCTGCGTCATCATTGAAGATGAAGTCACGCTTTGGGGCCAGGTCGGAACGACAAGCGGCATTACGATAGGCGAGAAGGCTGTTATTTTAGGCCAGACAGGCGTTACGAAATCGGTTGCCGGCGGAAAGACCTATTTTGGTACGCCAATCGGAGAATCACGAGAGATACTGAAGCAGCTGGCCAATATCAAAAGAATACCGGAACTAATAAACAAATTGAAATAATTATGTCTGCCAAGAAGGTTGTACAGGATTTTTACAAATCGGAAGCGGTGATCAACACCGAACTAATGGAATCTTACATGCATTCGGAAGTCGTTCTGGATTGGCACAGCACCAAAGGGTTTATCCAGATGAACCGTGCCGAAATCATCGCATTGTCGACTGAACTGGCCAAAGCATATGTGCGTTCCAAAATCAGAATCAGCCATATCCTTGCTGAAGGCAACCTGGTTTCGGTTCGTTATTCCCATTTCGTAAAAACCATTGAAAACCCGAGGGAGGAAATGCTGTTGGCCCATTTTATTGTCATTTGGGAAATCCGCGACGGCAAATTATACAGAGGCTACCAGATGAGCCAGTTGTCGTAGTCATTTTTCGATGGTTCGATTTTTCGTACTATAAAACGAAATTTCTTTGCTGTTAAAACCATACAAAACCTTACTTTTGCATTACCATTTTAAAAACCACATAAAAGAGATATCATGAGTGTTTTAGTTAATAAGGATTCCAGAATAATTGTGCAGGGATTTACAGGAAGCGAAGGAACTTTCCACGCTTCACAAATGATTGAATACGGGACAAATGTCGTTGGTGGCGTTACTCCTGGAAAAGGCGGGACCGAACATTTGAACCGCCCGGTTTTCAATACTGTAAAAGATGCTGTCGAAAAAGCTGGAGCCGACACGACCATCATTTTCGTACCGCCGGCTTTTGCTGCCGATGCGATCATGGAAGCTGCCGATGCCGGAATCAAAGTCATTATCACCATTACTGAAGGTATTCCTGTAGCCGATATGATTAAGGCTTATGAATATATCAAAAATAAAAATTGCAGGCTGATTGGACCAAACTGCCCGGGTGTCATTACGCCGGAAGAAGCGAAAGTCGGCATCATGCCTGGTTTCGTTTTTAAAAAAGGAACTGTAGGTATCGTTTCAAAATCAGGAACACTGACTTACGAAGCGGCCGACCAGGTTGTAAAACAAGGATTGGGAATCACGACTGCGATTGGAATTGGCGGTGATCCGATTATCGGAACGACAACCAAAGAAGCAGTGGAATTGTTGATGAACGATCCTGAAACGAAATGCATCGTCATGATTGGTGAAATCGGTGGCCAACTCGAAGCAGATGCAGCCAAATGGATCAAAGCTGATGGAAACCGCAAGCCTGTCGTTGGGTTCATCGCTGGGGAAACTGCGCCAAAAGGAAGAACCATGGGCCATGCAGGAGCGATTGTTGGCGGTGCCGACGATACAGCCGAAGCGAAGAAGAGAATTATGAGGGAATGCGGCATCCACGTTGTCGATTCACCAGCGGAAATTGGAAAGAAAGTAAAAGAAGTTTTGGGATAATCCCAAACGCCAAATAAATGAAAGTACCCTGCGATTTTCGTAGGGTATTTTTTTATAAATCAGTAATACTCAAGAATATGTATAAAGAATTAACAAAGTTCAAAACCAAAAACAGTTTCCTTTTCAATATCGATGACAGCCTCGAAACAGCTTGCAACGCGACCGAAACCGGAAGCGGCATTTTCCTTGTCTACAATGTCAATGGTGAAGAAAAAGAACTGATTATGGTCGGCTCGACCGGAACCGTACAAAACGACGGTACGTTAAAAAGCAAAAATGGCGGATTGTACGACAAAATCGTCAATGGCCACCAATTTGCAAAAACGGGACGTAAATATTCCTGGCCTGCGCAAATGAAACTCGAAAAAATGGACACGCTTGAAGTGTTCTGGTTTGAGACTTTCAATGCCAAAACCAAAGTCATCCCAACATTCGTCGAAGGCCAAATCCTGCAGATTTTCCTGGCTGAAAACGGCAGGCTTCCAAAATGGAATGTTGCTTTTTAAGCGAAATTTCCAATTGAAATTGTAAATGCTTATATTTGGCCTCTGTTTTAGCCCTGATAAAAGTGGAAATCCTTTTGTGCAATGCAATGAAACAAAAGATTGAAACGGATAGCAGGATCAGCTACTAATAAAAAAGACAAACTAACTTATCCATGAAACTACTCGAAGGAAAAACAGCCATCATTACTGGCGCCAGCCGCGGAATCGGAAAAGGAATCGCTGAAATTTTTGCCAAGCACGGCGCAAACGTCGCATTCACGTACAGCTCATCGGCCGAATCGGCGATGGCTTTGGAAAACGAACTCAACGCTACCGGAATCAAAGCCAAAGGCTATCAATCCGATGCCGCCGATTTCAACCAGGCGCAGGCATTTGTCGATGCTGTTATAGCCGAATTCGGAACGGTTGACATCCTGATCAACAATGCCGGAATCACCAAGGATAACCTTTTGATGCGCATGTCGGAAGAAGATTTTGACAAAGTCATCAACGTCAACCTGAAGTCGGTTTTCAACATGACCAAGGCGATCCAAAAGACATTTTTAAAGCAACGCTCGGGTTCGATCATCAATATGAGTTCGGTCGTGGGCGTGAAGGGCAATGCCGGACAGGCGAATTATGCGGCTTCAAAAGCGGGCGTGATCGGGTTTACGAAATCAGTCGCACTTGAATTGGGTTCAAGAAATATCCGCTGCAACGCAATTGCGCCGGGTTTCATCGAAACCGAAATGACCGCAAAACTCAATGAAGACGTGGTTCAGGGCTGGAGAGATTCCATTCCGTTGAAACGCGGCGGAACAACTGAAGACGTCGCAAATGCATGTCTGTTCTTAGCCTCAGATTTGAGCGCTTACGTGACAGGACAAGTGATGAACGTTGATGGCGGAATGCTGACATAATAATTTCCAGGAGCTGTTTCCTGCTATCCGTTTTAATCTTTTTCGGCGAAAAGCCTCAAAAGGATTTCCACTTCTATCAGGGCTAGGGCATTCCACTACAATTCATGACAATACTAAAAAGCTGCTAAGAAATTAGTGGCTTTTTTCATGAAAATACGAAACTATACGTATTTCCCAATGGCTGGTTTGTACTGACATTTGTCAAAAACAACATCATGAGAAAAATCACTTTAGTAGCAGCACTTATTTTTACGGCATTGCATTCCAATGCACAATTGGGCTCCGACTGGGATTGGGCTGAAATTTCCACAAAAGCGACTTATTCGCCTGGAGGCAGGTTATTGACATCGCCACCGACAATTCAGGGAATGTTTATGCAACAGGCCGGTTCCAGGGCAGTATGACACTTGGTGCTTATACGGTGGCAACATCCGGCGATGGTATGAACCGGCGGGAAACAAGATTATTGTCGGTGGCCTTGCCGGTACGGGCGTGACTTTTGGCACGAATACGTTTGCGGTAACGGCATCTTCAGGAAGTTTTCCGTCGGAACTGTCTTCCGGTTTATATATCATTGAATCATTGGAAGAGACAGGATTTTAAACGCGTACAAAACTGATAAAAAATTAGGTTTTTTTGGTTGTGAATGCCGCGTAATTATTAGTATATTTATTTTTTTATTGCTACTACTAATTATGACATCGTCCACAATCCTATTGCTCTTATTATCAGTATTGTTAGCTGGCGGATTGTCATTTTACCACTATATTTTCAAAGCCGGAAACAGGAATAAAATCAACCTGTTTCTGGCTTTGCTTCGTTTTGTTTCGATCTTTGGGTTGCTGTTGCTGCTCATCAATCCCGTCGTTTCGAGAAGCACTTATGAAACCGAAAAAGCGCCATTGCCGATTGTATTGGACAATTCGGGTTCGATAAAAGAACTGAAAGCCGACGCCACAGCAATGCGGCTTTATGACAAATTGGTTTCCAATAAGGATTTGCAGGACAAATTTGATGTCCAGGCTTACCAATTCGACAATGAATTTGCCCTGGCCGACAAACCTGATTTTAAAGGAAAGCAGACCAATATTGAAGAAGTCGCCAAAAACCTCAAAAGCATCAACAAGAACAAAAGCTTCCCAACCATCCTGATCACCGACGGAAACCAGACATCAGGAAATGATTATGTCTATAGTTTTGACGCCAATAATAAAGTCTATCCTTTGGTATTGGGCGATACGACGACTTTTCTTGACCTGAAAATCAGCCATCTGAATGTCAATAAATATGCATTCCATAAGAACAAATTTCCTGTCGAGGTTTTTCTGCAATATTCAGGAACGAAAAGCATCACGGCCGATTTCAGCATTCAGCAAGGCAATTCAGTGTTGGAAAAGCAATCCGTTTCTTTTTCCACGTCTAAAAAATCGGCAGTCATCAATTTGCTGTTGCCTGCAAACAATGTAGGGCTGCAGGTTTTTAAGGCTTCGGTAACCTCAAAAGAAACTGAGAAAAATACCTATAACAACATCAAGAATTTTGCAGTCGAAATCATAGACCAAAAAACGGAAGTCGCTATTGTTTCTGCATTGAACCACCCGGATATTGGCGCATTGAAACGCAGCATTGAAAATAATGCACAACGTAAAGTAACGATTCTTAAACCGTCTGAAATCAAAGACTTGCGTGATTATAACATTTTGATTTTATACCAACCGAATGCCGCTTTTAAAACGGTTTTTGAAAACAACCAATCCGCAAAAGTCAACACCTGGATTATTACCGGAACGGATACGGATTTCAACTTTTTAAACCAGCAGCAAAACAGCCTGGTATTTAAAATGAGCAGCCAAAAGGAAGATTATATTGCCGATTTCAGTACGCAATTCAACCTTTTCGCATTGGACGACATCGGCTTTGGCAATTTCCCACCGCTGGAAAATGCGTTTGGGACTGTTACGTCCAATGAAAATGTGAATGTGCTGTTGTCTTCAAGGATCAGGAATATCCCAACGAATGCACCATTGTTGGCTTTTTCTGAAAATCAAGGGAAAAGAACCGCATTTCTTTTGGGTGAAAATATCTGGAAATGGCGACTCCAAGACCATGTCGACAATCGTTCGTTTGAAAAATTCGATATCTTTATTGACAAAACCATCCAATATCTCGCCTCCGACAATAAACGAAAATCGCTTGTCGTTACCCATGAAAATTTTTACAATTCAGGCGAAGCGATTGAAATCACGGCGCAGTATTTCAACAAAAATTATGAATTGGATGACAAAGCCCGGTTGTCAATCACTGTAACCAATAAAGAAACCAAGCAGGCGAAAAAATATGATTTGCTAAAGGCCACCAACAGCTTTAAGGCGAATCTCGATGGGCTTTCTGCCGGAAAATATAGTTTTTCTGTAAAGGAGCTCAATTCGAATACTACTTATAACGGTTCATTTGAAATCCTGGATTTTGATATTGAAAAGCAATTCGTAAATCCGGATTTGGCCAAACTAAACCAACTTGCCGCTTTGACACAGGGCAAAACGTACCTGCCAAACCAAGCCGATGAACTCATCAAAAAGCTGCTTGAGAACGAGAATTACAAAGCCATCCAAAAGACAATCGTCCGGAAAATCCCTTTGGCAGACTGGATTTGGCTGTTGGTTATCATCTCCCTTTCGCTGTGTTCCGAATGGTTTGTCCGCAAGTATAATGGAATGCTTTAAAAACCAAACCACTATGAAACCCCAATTTATTTTGCCGTTCATTTTACTGATGCTGTTTTCATGCAGTAAAAAAGCAGTCGACAACGGGCCGGTTACTTATCATATCGTTGACAAAATCGAAACGCCTCCACAAAAAGAGCCAAAAAAGGGCGAAAAGGCAGCGACGGAAAGCGCTGAACCCTTTTTCAAGGTCAAAGGAATAGATTCGTCTTGGTCACTGGAAATGTCAGAGAAACAAATCCGCTATATTTCCGACAATAAAGAAGAAAGTTTTTCAGTGCCTTACGCTACGGCAGTCAAAGGTGAAGGCGATTCGAAGATCTATCGGTCAAAATCCAAAGCCAATGATCTTGAAGTCACTGTATATGATGGAAAATGCTCGGATGATGTTACCGAAACTGTTTATCTTCATCTCGTAAAAGTCGCCATAAAAAAGACTGCAGACAAAGATTTTAAGATATTGAAAGGCTGTGGCAATTATGTCCTTGACAGCCGCCTGAATGTGCCGTGGACTTTGCAGCAAATAAAAGGTAAAACAGTTGTGCCGGGTGATTTTGGAAAAGAATTGCCGTACATGGATTTGCATATCAACATTGGGCAATTCACGGGTTTTGCAGGATGCAACAGACTGAAAGGCAAACTCGACATTACTGAAGGAAACCATATTAAATTCAATGACCTCATTACGACGAAAATGTCGTGTATGCCCGAAAATAAAGAACCTGCATTTCTGCAAGCACTACAGTCGATCACCAAGTATGAGATCAAGGATAATGCGCTTTTGCTGTCTGATGGCAATCAAACGCAATTGGTGTTTGTCAAATCTTAAGGGAACTTTAAGTTGGTCTTAAGCCAACCTTAAGCGAGTAGGTGAAATGATTTTTGACCTTTGTCGAAAATTGTATACATGCCCAAAATCGCAGCATTTTCAGGAAGATTTTCACTTCTTTTTATTTTCATCAAATGGTTTCTCCTGACTTCATTATTTCTTCGCCTCATTTTTTTCGGTCTGGAATACAATGAGGTTTCGTGGAATATTATAGATGTAATCCGGACATTGGTCACCGGATTGTTATTCGATGTTGGCGCCGTCGGATTTATCGCATTTCCGCCGATTTTATATTACAGTCTGCTCCCTGATAAATTCATCGGCTCGTGGTTTGACCGGATTTTCGTCCATTTCTTTACAGTATTAATCATTTTCATTCTAGTCTTCACTTTTTTTGCAGAGATTACTTTTTGGGACGAATTCAGCACAAGATTTAATTTCATTGCTGTCGACTACCTCATTTATACGCACGAGGTCGTAGCCAATATCCAACAGTCTTATCCGCTGCCATTGCTGGTTGGCGGCGTAGCACTAATCACATTTCTTGTCTATTTTTTCTTTTACAGGAGAAAGGTTTTTGCAAGGACATTTTCCGAAAAACCGTTGGTGTCTGAGCGCGTTCTTGTACTTGCAATCGGAACTATTATTATTGCGTTCTTTAGTTCTGTCATCACGAATAATGACGCGGAATGGTCGGCCAATCGTTACAATTCTGAAATATCAAAGTCGGGAATCTATTCCTTTTTTGCTGCTGTGCGCAACAACCGCATGGATTACAACACATTTTACACCTCGGCCAAGAATGAACAGGCATTTCGCTTGATCAGGAAAAAACTGGCAGCACCGAACAGCCAATTCACTTCAGAAGGTTTTTCGATACACAGGCGCATTCGGGATTCATTGTCTTCTGCCGAAAATAAGAATGTCGTATTTATTCTCGTTGAAAGCCTCAGCGGCAGTTTTATGCAGGAATTCGGAAATAAAAACCACATTACGCCATTCCTCGACAGCCTGGCACAAAAAAGCGTATTCTTCGAAAATTTATATGCAACAGGAACCAGAACCGTTCGTGGCATGGAAGCGGTTACGCTGTGCATTCCGCCAACACCGGGGCAAAGTATCGTAAAAAGGCCTGAAAATCAAAACCTGTATACCATTTCCAATGTATTTAAGGCACGGAGTTACAATTGCAATTTTTTCTACGGCGGCGACGGCTATTTTGACAATATGAATGCCTATTTCGGCGGAAATGGTTTTGATATATATGACCGCGGCCGTGGCAGTGTGTTAAGCGACAAGATCAAAACCACACGCCATAATATTGCTGACAGTGAAGTGACGTTCGAGAATGCATGGGGCATTTGTGATGAAGACATTTTCAACAAAATGCTGAAAGTCGCAGATGAGAAATATGCCCAGAAGCAGTCGTTTTTCAACTTCGTGATGACGACGTCCAATCACCGGCCGTATTCTTACCCAGAAGGAAAAATCGACCTTCCGTCAGGGAAAAGCCGTAATGGCGCTGTGAAATATACCGATTTCGCTTTGCGGGAATTGTTTAGGAAAGCAGCGAAAAAACCATGGTTCCGGAATACTGTTTTTGTCATTGTTGCCGATCATTGTGCCAGCAGCGCCGGGAAAGACGAAATTGACGTGGCGAATTATCACATCCCGGCGTTCATCGCAAACCTGCCTGAAGGTGAAAATATTAAAATCAATAAGCAATGCTCGCAAATTGATTTGTTTCCAACGCTTTTCTCGTTATTCCACTGGAATTATGAATCCGATTTTTTTGGGAACGATGTTTTGAGCGGGGATTTCAATGAGCGCGCTTTGGTTGGCACTTACCGGAAACTGGCGCTGATGAAACAAAATAAAGTCATGATCTTATCCGACCAGAAAAAACAGGCCTTCTATGAATGGAAGCAATCGGACAATAGCCTGAAGCCAATAAAAATGGATAATACGTTCCTGTTTGAAACCATTTCGTGGTACCAGACGGCGGATTATTTGTTTACCAATAAATTGCTGAAATAATGGCCAAAATTTAATCGTGAAGTATGCAAATTATTGATATTTTTATGGCAAAATTGTAGCAATGAAAAAGTTAGTGATAGCGATGATTCTGATGGGCAATCCGGTCGTGTATTCGCAATGGAAAAGCGACCTCAATAGTGCGTTGCGGCAGGCGCAGATGCAGGACAAAAATGTACTGTTGTATTTCTCTGTCCCCGACGCATGTGCTGTTTGTGAAAGCCTTGATAAAAATGTCTTGCAGTCGGAGGAGTTTAAGGCATATGCGCGCCAGAATTATATTTTGGCAAAGCCGGATTTTCACGAATCGGTATCCATAGAAACTAAAACCGACAACCTGCTGATTGTCGAAAAATACAATAAGGACGGTTTTTTCCCATTGGTGGTTATCCTGGACAAAAATTCAAATGTGATTGGGAAAACTGGTATTTACAATAATGAAACACCACAGGAATATATCAAGTTGTTACAATCGATAGCTAAAAAATAATTATGAAGATTCTGATAGTCGAAGATGAAGCCGGTATTTCAAAATTCCTCAAACAAGGTTTGGAGGAAGAAGGCTATCAGGTCACTTTGGCTTATGATGGAAATGAAGGTTTGCGACTCGCGAAAAGCCAATCATTTAATTTATTGCTGCTCGACTGGATGCTTCCAAAAATGCCGGGGTTGACATTGTGCATAAAGTTTCGCGAAACGGACAAATCCACACCAATCATTTTTTTAACGGCCAAGGACACGATCCAGGAAACCATTGCAGGATTGCAGGCTGGTGCCAATGACTACATCAAAAAACCATTTAGTTTTGAAGAATTGCTGGAGCGCATTAAAGTCCAGTTGCGAAACCCGGTCGCCATTGCCGAAGATTTAAAACTCGGTTCCATTACGATTGAAAAAGAAACGCATCAGGTTTTCAATAACGGCGCTGAAGTTTTCCTGACGCAAAAGGAATTTTCCCTTTTGGAATATCTCATCCGCCATAAAGGCACGGTTTGCACAAGAAGCAGCATTATTGAAGATGTCTGGAACATTCATTTCGAATACGACACCGGCGTTATTGATGTGTTTATCAATTCGTTGCGAAAAAAGCTCAACCTCAAAAAAGAGCAGGATTACATCAAGACTATTCGCGGAATTGGTTACATTGCTAACGATATCGCATAATTATGTTCCAATTTTCCTTCAAGAACCGTATTGCTTTTTACTACCTGCTCAGTACGGCATTCATCGTCTTTATCGTTTTTATCATAATATACCTTGTGGTTTCAACGTCAGTTATCCTTGATGTGAACCGGGATTTGAGTATTGAAACCGAAAGGCATCTTGAAGATGTGAAAAAGCTCAAAGACACGACGCATCTGGTCAAACCTGGCGAGTGGTCTGAAAGCGAACATATGGAAATCAATATCAATCCGATTTTTGTGCAGATTCAGGACAGGAATGGGAAATTCATGGAAAAGTCGCCCAACCTGAAAGATGAAAACCTGGTTTTTTACCAAAAAGATGAAACCGGGATATTCCACGATACGACATTGGGGAATATCCACATCCGCCAAACGCAATCGCCTTTGGTCAACCACGGAAAGCGCGTGGGCTATGTCATTATCGCGATGTCGACAGAAGAACCGAAACTCGTTGTTGACAACCTGCGTTGGATTTTATACATCACATTCCCAATCGTGCTTCTGGTTTTGTTTTTCGCCACCAGGCTGATAGCGGGAAGAAGCATCAGCCCGGTTTTGAATATCATCGACACGACGAGCAGGATTACCAAAAACAATTTTGACGACCGCATCAAATTGCCCGAAAACCGGGACGAATTGTTTACGCTTTCCACGACCATCAATAACCTGCTCGACAGGATTGAGAGTGCGATTAAGCGGGAAAAACAATTCACATCCGACGCTTCACACGAATTGCGCACGCCATTGGCAGTGGTCAAAGGCACACTTGAAGTCCTGATCAGGAAACAGCGGGACACAAAGGAATACCAGGAAAAAATCCAATATTGCATCAGTGAAGTGGACAGGCTGAACAATCTGGTCGATCAATTGTTATTATTGGCACGTTTTGAAAACCAGAAAATCATCATCAGCCAGCAGGACATTGCGTTGGATGAGATTATTTTGGAATCGCTGCAGCGTTTTTCGTCAAAAATCGAAAGCGGCAATATGGCCATCGATTTTACTTTTGAAAAACACTTTTATATCTCTTCGGATACTTATTTGGTTTCCATTATTATTGAAAACCTGCTGTCAAATGCATTGAAATATTCCAATCCGAACAGCCTGATCCGGATTGTGATGTCGGAAGATGATTTTTTGATTACCTGCAAATTTATTGATAACGGGATTGGTATTGCCGAATCGGATCTCAATAAGATTTACGAGCAATTCTACCGCTCACAGGCTATCGAACATCCGGCAATCAAAGGAAACGGGCTTGGATTGTCATTGGTGAAAAGACTTTGCGATTTGCTTGGCGTAACCCTCAGCATTGAAAGCAAAGAAGGCAAGGGCACAACAGCAACATTGGAATTTCCAAAAATGTAGGCAAAAAATTACGCTTCGACTTCAAACAGCTGCACCTGGCTTTTCAGCCCTTCAATGACCATATTCATCATTCTTTTGTTCAGGTTCGAGGAATTCCTGATATATTCTTCATACTCTGTAATGGTAAAAAGTCCGATGACCATGCCTTTGAGTGAGTTCCTGAATTTGATGTCCTTTTGGATCGAATTTTCTATGTACTGCAGTTTCTTTTCTACACTGTAACTGTAAAAATCGCCTTTGTATTTGGTGATGTAGTTTTTGAAGACATCGACAAACAAATCATTCTGGAGTTTCAGGATCGGCCTGAGTGTCTGGTTTTGGAATACCTCTTCGGAAGAAGAGCGGCTGTCGACTGTTCCAAGGGTTTCGCCCCTGAATCCGGTTATAAATTCATCCCTGTTGTCCATTTTTTCTTTTAAAGATAAAAAAAACCGCTGTACATAATACAGCGGTTTCTAATTATTTTTAAACGAATATTACTTCATTTTAAACATTACTCTTCTGACCAATCTGCGGGCAGCGTCAGAATCTTTATCGACAGAAGCGTCTTCGCCGGCCGGAATGATATTGAGCCTTGAAGCGTTGATGCCTGCGTTGATTAATGTATTCCTTACGGTATTTGCACGTTTCTCAGACAACGCTTGATTTACGTCGCTTGGTCCGATTTCATCCGCATAACCGGTAATGTCAACCGATGCATCCGGATTTTGTTTCAGGTAAGTCAGGATGAAAGACAGGTTCTGTGTAGAAGCTGGAGTCGGTTTCGAGCTGTTGAAATCAAAGAATACGGAAACATAACCTTCGTTGATCAAACGTTTCACGACTTCACCGCTGTTGTTTTTCTCAGCAGCTGTAGAAACAGTAGTGTTTACGTATCTTTCAAGTTCGTCAGCAATACCATTTTTGTTTAAGTCAACCATACGGCCTTTCGTATCGACTGCGACACCGGCAATAGAGTTGTTTTCAACGTCAAGATAATCCGGTACGCCGTCTTTATCCGTATCGTTCATCATTGTTTCCAATTCGCCAATTCTTTCGTCAAGCGCTTTCAGTTCTTCTGAAGCATCGCTTTCGATGATGGCCCAGTCTCCGTGAATATCGTCTCTTCCGAAAGAGTAGGCCTACTCAAGGGAAACCGTATATAAACTTCCCGCTAAGTTGTTATTTGGTGCAGAATAAGACCCGTCCCAGTTGAAATGTTGTCTTACGTTAGAATTCATCGTGAAATCTGCCTGCAAGCCGATAGCTCTTGTAATCCTGACTTGTGGCGTAAAACCAAACATCACACCGACATTATATTCGGTAACATTGATGTTTTGTGGTGAATTCGGGATATCAGATTCAGGAATACCGTCGTTGCTTTTTGGCGTCATCGCAGCTGCCTGGAAACCACCGTGGAAAAGCAAGCCGAATCTGCCTGCGCGTTCTTCAAAGCTGAACAAACGAACCGCATTCACGACTCCTTGCATACCGAGCCTGATGTGCTGCATTTCAAATTGCTTACTTCCTGATCCTTTTTGGTTTTCCAATAAGTCATAGGCGACGTCCATCTTCACACCGAATTTAGGGCTGATCATGTAACGCGCACCCAAATCGAAGTGATTGAAATCAACCGATATGTGTTTGTTGGGATTACTGAAAAAATAACCTTCGTGGTAAGGCTTGATTCCTTTGCTTTGACCAGCATTGAATTCAATTGTCCACCTGTTATAGCTTTTAGGATCACTGTCAACGACTTTTGTAGAGTCTGATTGAGCCTGTACATTTGCATACGCCATACCAATAAATGATAATAGTAGTAGGTGTTTTTTCATATAATTGTAATTATTATTCGATACTTAAGTTAGTTTGTGCAAATATAGGAGTTTAGATTTAAAATTCAATTTTTTAGTTTATAAATGCTAATTTTGATGACGCTGAAAATTAAGCTTTTATAAAATTTTATCTGGGATTTGTATGAGGACTTCAAAAATATTCGTAACCGTTGACGCGGTTGTTTTTAAAAAAAACGAGAATGGCAACGAACTGCTGCTGATTAAAAGAAAAAATGAACCATTTAAAGGCAGTTGGGCTTTGCCTGGCGGATTTGTCGAAGAAGACGAAGACCTGCAGGATGCGGCACATCGCGAATTGCTTGAAGAAACGGGCGTTAAGATTGAAACATCTGTCCAGCTCAAAGCTTTTGGAAAACCAGGACGCGATCCAAGGCAGCGGACTGTTGCCGTCGCCTTTATGGCCTTCGTCGACGGGAATACCATTGCCAAAGCCGCCGATGATGCTGCAGAAGCTGCGTGGTTTCCCGTAAACAAATTGCCCGAACTCGCGTTTGATCATTTGGAAATAATTAATTTTGCGCTGACAAAAATATAACGATGAGATTTCATACAAGAAAATGGGTAAAACCCGAAGACCTGAACCCGAACGGCACTTTGTTTGGCGGAAAATTGCTGGCATGGATTGACGAAGAACTCGCTTTATATTCGATTATCCAGCTTGAAAACCCAAGAATTGTGACCAAACACATGTCGGAAATCAATTTCAGGAGCTCGGCACGCCAAGGCGATATTGTCGAGATCGGGATTGATATCGTGAAATTCGGGAATTCTTCGATCACCTTAAAATGCGAAGTGCGCAACATCATGACACGCGATACCATTATCACGATTGATACGATAACGATGGTCAGCCTGGACGAAAACGGAAAGCCGCAGGCACATGGAAAAACGCATATTGCCCCGATAAGGGAAATCTAATTACGCGTTCCTGAGGTATTTGCGTTCCATAAAAAAAGTGCCAAATGGAACGATGGATGCCAGGCAAATCAATACAAACTTTTTATTGTCCCAGTTTTCCTCTGCTCTTAGCATGAATGCCAATATGATGTAGGAAATGAACAAAAGGCCGTGTGCCATTCCGATAGGGAATAAAAGCGTGTGGTATAATTCGGGGTTATTGTGCTTGATAAGGAGCATATTTCCAAACAAAACCAAATAAGAAACACCTTCAAGTAAGGCGACAATTTTAAAAATCCGGAGCATTAGATAATTTTTTAGTCTTGCAAAAATAACAATATCATTGATTATTTGGTCGCAAACGGATTACTTTTACAACAAAAAATGCATGAGCAAACGCGATTTAAAAAAATACCTCAATAGCCTGAACAAAGAACAGGTTGAAGAACAGTTTTTGGAATTATATGACAAATTCAGTGACGTCAAGACTTATTACGATTTTGTCTTTAATCCAAAAGAAGATAAGCTGATAGGCGAGGCCAAAGCCAAAATTTCAAACGAATATTTTCCGATAAAAACAAAGCGCGCCAAACTCCGCCGTTCGACCGCACAAAAATACATCAAGCATTTCCTGGCGCTTGGCGTCGAAGCGCACAGCCTTGCCGATCTGATGCTTTTCAATATTGAAACCGCCCAAAAATATACCGAAAAGCGCGACATGCGTTACAGCTCATTTTATAAAAGCATGCTGAATTCCTTTGAGCAGGTCGTGAATTATGCGGTTGCAAATGGAATTATTCGCGAATTTGAAGACAGGATTCAGAACATCAATAAAACCGCATTGAGACAGAAGTGGGAAAACAGCTATGAATTTCAGATTATTTCAGAAAATTTTATATAATAATTGCCTGATAATCAGCTCAAAAGGTGAAAATCATGTAACTTATTTTATGATTAAAAATTGACATTTGTTTAAGATTTTAAACAAATGCGTTATGATTCAAACATTACCCGAACTAACGTCAACCATTATTTTTAAGCTGCCGTGCCATTTGTATGTTCCGCCGTTTGAGGAAAAAATACGTGCGCGAAAAACGATCGTCCGGAGAATCACACAAATTTTGCAAAACAGGGAACTGGTATTGTTATATGCCGGTTACAAGCACGAAAATAAAAATTGCGTAGAAATGCAGCAATCATCTGCAGATACTACAATCATCAGCATCCATATTCTCGCGCCGGATGCCCGCATCAGCAATTTTAATATTCCTGTGCAAATTCTGCTCAAACGTTTCAAAAGGGAAGTGCAGTACAACAATGAGCACATCCTGATTGATTCGACTGAAATCAAAAACAACCACCTGCAAAGGAATATCGAAATCTACATTAAAAACCGCCGGTCATTTAAACAGGCAGTGCGACAGGAATATTCTTTTTCCATTGCGCCAAATTACCAGCTCAGCTATTAGATTTTTGATGGAGCTAAAAAAGTAAGAGTTGGCCGTTGGATTGATCGTCTTTTGGTGATTTGGCTTTTCCAAAAACGGTGCGGCCACCATATTTCCAGGATTCATCGCGTTCTTTTTTGATTAAGGCATCAAAATTATTATTGGGCGTGAAATCTTTTTCGGCATTCCTGGAGATTTCAGATAATTTCTTAATCGCCTGCAGTTTATCACTGTTTCCCATTTTTGATTTGTAAACTGCAGTCTGCAGCGTGCTGATCGTTTCGTCATAAACATTTACGGGAACCGGAAAAGGATGGCCGTCTTTTCCGCCATGTGCAAATGAAAACCTTGCCGGGTCTTCAAATCGGGCAGGAGCGCCATAAATCACTTCGCTGACCAATGCCAATGATTGCAACGCTCTTGGACCCATTCCCTGCAACAGCAAAAGTTCTTCAAAATCAGAAGGCTGTTTTTCGTGGGCGACCCAAAGCATTGCGCCGAGCCGTTTCATATTGACGTCTTCCATACGGACATCGTGATGCGCGGGCATGATTAATTTATTGACTTCCCGAATGATTTTATCGGGATTTTCTCTTGACATTTCGAGTGTGCGATTTCTGACATCCAAAGCATTTTTATCTGTAAGATTCAGGATTTTGCCTTGGTTTTCGCCATAAATAAAAGTATGCGGCTCATTCACAAACGACTGTAAATCTTTGGAATGCCAATGGTAACGCCGTGCGGTTTTGCTGTTTGGATTCATTCCTTGCTGGATCACTGCCCATTCGCCGGTATTGCTGACGATGAAACTGTGCATGTACAATTGGAAACCATCCTGGACGGCATTATTGTCGACTTTTGCAGTGAGTTTGCTGCAATTGCCGAGTTCGAGTCCGTTTAATCCTGTGCGTTCGCCGACTTTCAGCAATTCATTTGGCGTTTGCAGCGAATGTTTTCCTTTTCCGCCGCAAATGTAAATGCCAAGTTCCTTAGCGTGCGGATTGACCGATTTTTTCAACGCGCCCATAACCGAAGTCGTGATTCCCGATGAATGCCAATCCATTCCCATAACGGCGCCAAGGCTTTGGAACCAGAAAGGGTTGCTGAGTTTGCTGACGACTTCTGAAGGTGAAAATTCCGTGGCGATGGTTTCCACGATTGCAAGTCCCAATTTAGCCATGCGTTCTGCAAGCCATAAAGGAACATAGCCATAATGCAACGGTAAGTCAGCGGAGCCGGAACGTTTCATTTCAAGTAAAATTATAAGTGGTGTTGGATATCCAAAAATAAGTAAAAGCCTCTATATATAACGGCTTTTTCACAAACTTTAACCAAAAACAAAACTATCTTTAACGCTATTTGTATTTAATATTGATGCTGACAATATCCGAAGTCATCGGATTGTTTTTTGCATAATGTCCATAACGAAGTTCGAACGTGTGGAAATGTTTGATGCCAAAAACGCCTTTCGGCGGCGTGAATTTCATGCCCATTCCCAAAAAATTGCTACTGAATCCGGACAGGTCAAAATTGCTCGTGTAGAATTCGTCGTCAGCAGTATGTACGCCATAAGGCTTGAAATATTTGATGGCCGTCTGCGAATAATATCTATAGAACGGACTCAATGAAAACGCCTGCGTAATCTTAAATGGCACTTCAAGATTGGCCGTATGCGATTTCAATCCCCAATCATCTTCATAGTAGCGGTAATAAGCCCTGATGATAATATTGTCGCCAAGGAAATAACTGCCGCGAACCGCTATCGGAATTTTTAATCTCGTATCAGGAAGATTTTCCTGATGCACTGAAGTGTCGTCAAAATAAACCCTGTGGAACGGCAGGCTGAGATAACCTTGTTGCGAAATCACATCAGCCAAAAACATAATCTGGAAATTCTTGTTGATAATCTGCGAATAGCTCAGCGCAACGTCGAAAGTATTCCTGTTTTCCGTCCCGCCGTCTTCATCGCCATTCCTGAGTTCGACGGGTTTGATGATTTTGACCTGGTCGAGAAAGGCCTGGAATTTCGCAGTAAATTCTCCATTTTTATCTTTAGTCTTTTTAGAGTAGCTGATGTTTCCGCCAAATGACTGGTAATCGAATTCGGTAGATGAAGAAACGCCAATGTCAAGCGTATTTCCTTTTTCCTCATTTTCCACGCTGTAATTAAATGATGGATACACGCGAATGTCTGATGACGAAGCCGATGAATTGGCATTAAGATCAATCCTATCGGAAGAAGCGGAAGTGTATTTGTCGATGCCGACTTCAGCGTCAAAAGCCTGCTTTTTCCCGGATTTGGAATATTTGATGAGCTTCACATCAATCGCATTGGAAACATCAGTCAGTTTTTCTGAGCCAATACCGCCGGTGACAGCCGAATTATTGCCATCCTGTTTATAATAGCTCGACACAAGGTTGATTTCGTCCAGGCTTAGTTTTTTGCTTTTATAACCGGTGGAATCCGTTGGCGTAGTCTGGCTGTAGGCCTGGAACAACCCGAGCAGGGCAAGTCCTGTGATGAATATTCTTTTCATTTTTAAGTAATAAATTAGTTGCAGCCACAGCCGCCGCCCACTTTTCCTGCATTTGCCCCGGAAGCGCCTTCACGGTAGGATTCGAAACTCAGCTCCGATTTCTCAATTTTCCTGTTGGATAAAACCATTTCCGAATCACTCAGTTTTCCTTTCTGGTATTCCTTCACTGGTTCGCAGGAAGCTAACGTCAGGCAAAAAAAGAGGGTTCCAAATAGGGATGAATACCTTTCATTGCTTAATTTTTTCATTGCAGATTGATGTTATTTGAAGTATAAATTTTATTGTTGTCGTCGATGATGATGCAATGCAAATCCGGAATCTGGTTGATCAGGTAAAGTCCGGCGTCAATGCCCATAATCGAGATTGGTGTTGCCATCGCATCGGCAAACTCAGCATTTTTACTGATTACTGTCACGCTTTTAATTCCGTGAATCGGCAATCCCGTTTTTGGATTAATCGTATGAGAATATTTCTTGCCGCCAATCATCACGAATTTTTCATAATTCCCGGAAGTCGCGATCGCCATATCAGAAATTTCAAGGTATGAAAACGCCGATGTCGGTTGGTTTGGATTGGCAATTCCGATCGTCCATGGCTTTCCGCTTGGTTGCAATCCCCAGGTCGTCAGGTCGCCACTGGCATTGATGATACCACTTTGTACCTGATTTTTCACCAATATTTTTTTTGCCATTTCTGCTGCATAACCTTTTCCGATGCCGCCAAATCCGATACGCATGCCCTTTTGCTTTAAAAAGACAGTACCATTTTCCTTATCGAGGATGATATTTTTGTAATTGATCAGGTGAACCATATTCAAGGCAACATAAGGATCGGGCAGCGCGGTCATGGTTTTATCAAAATTCCATAAACTTTTATCGATACTGCCGTAAGTCAGGTCGAATGCGCCTTGCGTGATTGTTGAAATCCCAATACTTCTTTCAATCAGTCCAAAAACTTCGCGGTCGACTTTTACGGGTTGGATTCCCGCATCCTCATTGATTAGGCTGGTTTGGCTGTCGGCTGAAAAGGTTGTGAATAATTTTTCTATGCGTTGGATTTCAGCGATAGCGACATCAATATTTTTCAAGGCAAAGTCTTCTGCATCGGCGACAACCGTAATGGTAAAGTTGTTGCCCATCAGCTTGAGCGATCTTGAATATTCTTTGGCGATTTTAGTGGTTTCCAACACAGATGTTTTTAATTTCCGAAACCCATGCTTCGGTTGATATTTCCGGCTTTCCGCTCCAGGTTTTCATTACTTTCCCGTTGGAATCCAACAAAAGCGTGAAAGGAAAATTACCTTCTTTATTGTATTTTTCTGCGAGCGCTTCATTGCGTTTGGCCATTTCTGGAGACAATTGATTTTTCTTCTTTCTCGGGAAATCGGCATTGACCAACACCAGATTTTCATTGGCCATTTTGGTGAATGCGTCACTTTCCAGATAATCGCGGCGAAGTACAATGCATGGGCCGCACCAATCGGATCCGGAAAAATTAAGGAGTATGAGTTTGTGCTCGGACTTTGCTGTTTTTTTTGCGTTTTCAAAATCAGGCTCCCAATTGATGAAAGGAGCAACAATCAGTAACAGGATCAGTAATTTCATTATGTGCATTTGGTGGGTAAATTTACATTATTTAACGCCTGAGAAACCCTTTAATTGGTCGCATTTTCTTAAGAATCGCTTAAAAGATATGATCGGTAAAAACAGCAAACCCTATAATTTAACTTTTAATCCACCGGATAACCCTTTTTTAGGTGTAGTTTTGCAAAATTGTAAAATCGCATCATGCCTAACAGCCATTTAGAACAGGAAATCGAGGAAAAGAAGGAGCTTTACGGCTACCAGCAAGGCGATATTGACGCCATTTTTGAACGGCTTGACAACAAGCCGCCAAACTATCATCTGCTTTACCAATTGCCTACAGGCGGTGGAAAAACCGTCATATTTTCTGAAATTGTACGCCGCTATATTTCCAAACACGATAAAAAAGTCGTTGTATTGACGCACCGCATCGAACTTTGCAAGCAGACTTCCAAAATGCTCAAGGGCTTTGATGTCAGCAATAAAATCATCAACAGCAAAGTCAAGGAATTGCCCGACCAGAATGAGTATTCCTGTTTTGTCGCGATGGTGGAAACATTGAAAAACCGCATCAACGACGAAAAATTGCATTTGGATAATATCGGATTGGTGATTATCGATGAGGCACATTACAATTCATTCCGGAAACTGCTCAGCTCCTTCAAAAATGCTTTTATCCTTGGTGTGACTGCGACGCCTTTGAGTTCGAACATCAAACTTCCGATGAATGAGAATTACGATGAACTGATTGTTGGTGATACCATTGCTTCACTGATTGACAAAGGCTTTTTGGCGAAAGCCACGACCTACAGTTATGACGTTGGCCTGACTTCACTGAAGGTAGGAATCAACGGCGATTATACCGTGAAATCTTCTGATGAATTGTATTCGAATATGGCGATGCAGGAGAAATTGCTCCATGCGTATGCCGAGAAATCTTTGGGCAAAAAGACATTGATTTTCAATAACGGGATCAATACTTCGCTCTATGTTTTTGAAACGTTTAAGGAAGCCGGTTATCCGATAAGGCATTTGGACAATACCAGCAGTGCTGAAGAGCGCCGCGAAATCCTGCATTGGTTCAAGAAAACGCCGGATGCGATCCTGACTTCGGTTGGCATTTTGACTACCGGTTTTGATGAGCCGACTGTCGAAAGCATCATTCTAAACCGCGCGACTAAATCGCTGACGCTTTATTTCCAGATGATTGGCCGTGGTTCGCGGAAACTGCCGCATAAAAATGATTTTACGATCATCGATTTGGGCAATAATGCCGCGCGTTTCGGACTTTGGAATCAGCCTGTCGACTGGCAGCATATTTTCCGTGCGCCGGAATTTTACCTTGAAAACCTTCGTGATGACGCTGAAATCGAGATGCATTTCAAATATGTCATGCCGCCTGAAGTCCGCGCCAAATTCGCAAAAACCGCCGATGTGTCTTTTGATATAGATGAAGAACATAAAATGGTGATTGCCCAAAACCTGCGCTCTAAAGTCGTCATTGAAAAATCATTGGAACAGCATGCGTCGATGTGCATTGACAATTCCAAAGAGCTGTCTGAAGCCAAAGCGTTGGGCAAACTGCTCGAAAGCGATATCGAATGGCGCATGAAACGCTATGCGAACTGCTTAAGCCATTGCAGTAAAAACTACCGGGAATGGCTGATTGAAGACTATAAGCTGAAATTGGTGTTGCTGATAGGGAAGAAGTTCAGGGAATCATTATTCTAAAGATCCTGTACCTGGTTATCGAATGGCACCGGATTGATTTTCGTTTCTTCCAGTGTTTTTATATTTTTCCTGCCGATGAGCAAAACCAGCAGTGCGATAACCGTACCTGAAGCCATGATCAGCACCATCGGCACCATCGAATCTTTTACAAAAATCCCAACCGCGACAGAAGCAAGTGCGCCCAATCCGAGCTGCAATGCACCCAATAGGGCAGAAGCGCTTCCTGCGTTTCGTGAAAATGGTGCGAGCGAAAGTCCTGCGGTGTTCGGATTTGATAACCCAAGACAAGCCAGATAAAGGAAAATCATCGCGATTGTACCATATAAATCAAGCCAGTGGTTTACTGCACAAAGGATAAAAACTCCAACAATGATACATTGCGAAGTCAGCGCTGCAAAAACCAGCTGTTCGCTTTTATACCGCTTCAACAAAATGGAATTCAGTTGGCTGGAGCCAATGAAACTCAGCGACATAAAGGCAAAAATCCACCCGTAAGTCTTTTCACTGACTTTGAAAATATCCATGAATAATATCGGCGAGCCCGAAACATAGGTCAGCAATCCCGAAAAGGCGATCGCGCCAGAAAAAGCGTAGGTGTAAAATTGCGGTTCGCGCAGCACATTGCGAAATCCTTTTAAGATGGGTTTTGGCTTTAAGGAAACCGATAAATCAGGTTTGCGCGTATGTGGCAACCCGAATTTTGAAGCCAATAATACTGTGATTCCCATGCACATCAGAATCACAAAAACAATATGCCAGCCAAAATCTGCAATAACATAACCGCCGATTGTTGGCGCCAGCATCGGCGAAAGCCCGACTACAAGCATTAAAAGCGAGAAGACCTTCGGTGTGTCTTTTGGTGGGAACAAATCCCGGACCATCGTCATCGATGCAACTGCGGCTGCACAACTTCCCATGGCCTGGATGAAACGCAATAAAATGAAAATATTGATATCAGTAACAACGGCACAGCCCAGCGAAGCCAGGATATAAAGTGACAATCCGAGATACAACGGCCTTTTCCTTCCGAAGCGATCCAGCAACGGGCCATAAAGCAATTGCCCTGCGGAAATTCCGATAAAATATGCCGACAATGACAGTGAAACCTGGTTTACAGAAGTATGCAAGTCGGCAGCAATGGCTGTAAATCCCGGAAGATACATGTCGATTGAAAATGGACCGAGTGCAGTGAGCGAACCCAGGATCAGAATTAGGAAAAAGTATTTGCGCCCTGTCATTTACTGATAGTTTTCTGCAAAGATAGATTTATATCGGATACCTTTTCTGCGGAAAAAGCAAGATAATCGCGAAAACGTTATAGTTAAAGCAAAAAAACAAATTGGCGATTTTGCAGAGGAATAGGGTTACAAACCTCAAAACGAATCTTTTATTAACAAAACATTGGTATTTAATCGGCAGAAAAATCGGTTAAACGCATACAAATTTTGCGATTTATGCATTTCATCGAGTTTATCATGAGTTGACCCGAACTATTTCTTGGTCAATAAGCAATCCTATAAATTTGTTTCGAAATCTGAAGTGAAATTCCGAGCTTCATGGAACAGCTAAATATCCAGTGTATGAAAAAGAATTACGATGTGTTGTTAATCTTAGAAGGAACCTATCCATTTAATGGCGGGGGCGTTTCAACCTGGGCACATATGCTGTGCAATAAAGTAAAAAATGTTGACTATTCATTGTATTCCATCAATGCAGAATTTGAGGTCAAGACAAAATATAAGTTGAGCGATAACGTAAAGCACGTTGTCCAGCTTCCAATGTGGTCGCCGCTTGAACCACAGGAAATGATTGACTACGGAAAAAAATACTACAAATTTGTTGAGAAGAAAGAGAAAAAAGACGACAATGTCATATCTGAAGTCTTTTTGCCAATTTTCGAAAGGCTGATCGCCAATATTTATTCTGACATCACCGATGTCGAGGAATTGGATGACACCATTTTCGACATGTGGAGATTCTTCCAGAAACACGATTACAAAAAAACGATGAAAAGCAGCCTGGTGTGGAATTCATTCTGCTACCATGTTGGTGATATTCTTGCAACCGACAATGATAAAGCAACACTTTATGATTTGACAGTAGCGATGAGATGGATTTACCGTTTCTTGCTTCCGCTGTCGGTTGAAGTGCCAAAAGCGGATATTTCCCACCTGACATTGGCAGGTTTCCCGGTTATCCCGGCTTTGGTATTGAAATACAAATACGGAACGCCGATGATTGTGACTGAGCATGGTGTATTCATCCGTGAAAGGCTGATTGCGATCAACACTTCGGAATATTCATTTTTCCTGAAAAAGATGTTGATTAAATTTTCTGAAAGCATTACCGAACTTGTTTATTATAAAGCTGACAGAATCCTGTCTGTGAATAAATTCAACATTTCCTGGGAAAAATTATATGGTGCGAATCCAAACAAAATTGAGGTCATCTATAACGGAATCGACCACCAGCTTTTTGTTCCGACCCCAAAACCACAGCACCTTGTTGGCACGCCGACAGTTGTAGCAGCGGCAAGGATTTTTGAGCTGAAAGACATCTTTACGATGATTCGTTCATGCGCCGTGGCAAAAAGAAGCATCCCAAATGTAAAATACCTGGTTTATGGCGACAATAATGCCGTACCTGAATATACCGAGCAATGTGAGAAACTGATTGACGAACTGGGCGTACGTGACAATTTTATATTGGCAGGTTACCATTCAAAACCGGAAACATTGTTTTGTGAAGGCGATATTTCAATCCTGACATCGATTTCTGAGGGTTTCCCTTATACCGTATTGGAATCAATGAGCTGTGGAATACCTGTTGTTGCGACAGATGTTGGCGGTGTGACTGAAGCACTTGATGAAAACTGCGGATTCATCTGCAAGCCGAAAGACCATGAAGAAATCGGGATGCGTGTGGTGGAATTGTTGCAGAACAAAGAAATGAGAGCACAAATGGGTGCTTATGCACGCAAGAAAGTAATTGATAATTTTACCATCGGGAAATTTATCAGTGAATATGAAGCAGTCTATGAAAGAGTCGTAAGGAAAGATACAAAAGAAGTTGTCGAACCAATCTTTATACAGCTGGAAGAAAGACAAGCAGCATCATAACCCAGATGATTCGTCCCCCCGAATTCTCCAAAATCCTACTAAATGGAAAATCAAAACGAAAATATCAAATCTTTGATAGTCGATATCAGAGAGAGAATAGGCAGGCCTGTCAGTAACAGGGTCGTTGTGGCTACCATTGAATCTTTAGGTATCCGAAACAAAGACACTGAAGCCGATTTTGGAATCCCATCTGTCTATGAACTTGCCGATTTGGTATTTTACGAACTGACCACTTCGGAAGAGCACATCGGTGCCAAAAACATCAAAGAAAGAGAAGCACAAACTGCCGGGCCAAAAACCATCCAGGTTTCCGATTATCTTTGGATCAAAGCCAAACTTTTTTTTGAATATTATCCCAAAGGACTTTTCTCCCTTTTCCCTGTAGTCCTGCAAATTATAGCCATTGTTATATTCGGGTATTCATTGTGGACATTCATCGGGTTTAACCATGTGCAATCGACTTCGGTAGTTTTGGGCGTTATGATTGGGCTGATTTCCACCGGCGGTTTTGTCCAGGTTATCGGACGACAGGCCTCATTTTACTGGAACCACGACGACTTTGTCATGGTCAGGGAAACCATCAATTACCTACTTAAAGCAGGTTCGATATCAATAGGGCTGGTTTTGTCGGTTATTTTTATCTGCAATTTCTTTTTCCACTTATATCCGTTCCAGGTTTTGTCTGTGGTTTTTACTTATGCTTTTTTGATTGGGTTGTTGTTGTTGCTTTTGGCACCGTTGCATACCATCAAACAGCGTTGGGTAATTTCATTGGCGATATTTTCAGGTACTGCAGTAGCGATTGTACTGAAAACACAAACCGAACTCATCACTTATGCCACGCATTGGATTGGCATTGGCGTAGCGATTGTCATTTCAAAATTATTCCTGACACTTTTTTTCAAGCGGCTGATCAAGAAGAAAAAAGCGTCTTCAAACCTGACCGTAAAATCGACTGTCGTACTGTACCACAATTATAAGTATTTCCTTTACGGGTTGTTTGTATATGTCTTTATTTTTATCGACAGGATTCTGGCTTGGTCGTCAACAATCAACGGGCCGCTGCCATTTGTAGTGTATTTTGAAAAGAATTACGAACTCGGAATGGATTTGGCCATCCTGGTCTTCCTTTTATTGACGGGCGTTCTCGAATACAGTATCGCATCATTTGCAAAATTCCTGGATATCGGACAAAAATTAACGCCACACGATTCGCCGGAATCATTCAATAAACTTTTACTGAAAATGTACCGCCAGCATGTCGCCTTATTATTTGTAACGGCGATAGGTGTTTTTGTATTGATCGATTACATTATGAATGCTTCCTGGGGTTACAAAGGACAGTTCAACGAAACCCTTGTCCCGCTTAGCATAAAAGTCTGTATCATTGGCGGAACCGGCTATTTTCTTTTGGCTTGGGGAATGTTAAATACCTTATATTTGTTCACATTGGGGCAACCTTCAAAACCTTTAAAAGCGATTATCGCAGCCTGTCTTGTAAATTTGGTGGTTGGGCTTATACTGAGCCGTTTCGTCAGCTATGAGTACAGTGTCATCGGAATGCTTTGCGGCGCTGCTGTCTTTATGTTGCTGACGCTCAGGGCAAATATCAAGTTTTTTAATAACCTCGATTACTATTATTATGCGGCTTATTAAGATGTTCCTTTTTATTCTTCCGTCGGTATTGGTGCCAAATGCCTATGCCGCCACGGTCAATAAAAGCACCGTACTGGTTTGTTATGGACGTTTGGACCCGGCAAGCATTAAAGGCTACAGCCTTGTGATATTGGAATCGGAAAACTACAATGCTTTTGAAATCAAGCAGATAAAATCGCAGAATGAAAAAGTCCTGGCTTATATCAGCTTGGGTGAAGTCAATAAAAATGCGGTCCATTATAAACTCCTGAAAGACAATACGCTTGGAAAGAATACGATTTGGGACAGTTATTACCTGAATCTTAAAGCCGGAAAAACCACCGAAATCCTGATGCAGATCATTGGTGAAACTTTACAACAAGGTTATGACGGTTTCTTTTTGGACAACATCGACAATTATACGTCATTTGGTCCGCAACCTGACCAAAAAACCGAACTGGTAAACCTGCTCAAAACAATCTACACCGCTTATCCTGATTATACTTTTGTGCAGAATGCCGGGCTTGACCTCATCAGCGAAACGGCGCCTTATATTGATGCGGTTGTCATCGAATCGATTGCGAGCAATTACACGTTCAATGACAAAAAATACAAATTGCGCGACGAAGCGGATTACCAAAATTATGTCGCCAAGCTAAAAGCGATCAATACCAATTACAATCTCCCGGTTATCCTGATTGAATATGCCGATACCGTAAAACTTCGCGACGACATCGAAAAAAGAATCAATAATCTCGGATATGAATATTTTATAGGGCAGATCAATTTACAGGCTGTTCCTAAATTCTCAAACTAACCCTATGCTATTAACAAGCTCCATCATATTAGGTTTTATCCGGCTGTGTTTCCTGCTGCTTTTTCTGTTCTACCTGAACAGGAAGCTGGTCAACACGTCCGAATCTAATAATTTCCTGGAGTTTTTGGTATTGCAATGGTTCAAATACGGGAGTATTATTGCCATCATCATATTTGTAACGGTGCAACTGAGTATTTACGATTTGCTGAACTGCATCTTAATCCTGCTCGCTGTCATTGCCATTGATTACATCGGCATCAGGAATCTCAGGAATTTCCGGGAATATTTCGACAACACCGCAAAAAAGAATATCCACAAATTGTTGAAACACGTGGAATTGAAAAGGCCAATATTTTCCTGGCTTGGATTTAAAAAAAAAGCTACTGCTTCGGGCAATAGCTACTTCATCATTTCCCTGATTATCATGTTGGCGGCCATTACTTTTGGCAGCAGGTTTTATTTCTTCAAATACGACCTCTATACTTTGTCCAATGGCTGGATTGCCGACCTGGAAAAAGTCATCGATTTTGATTCACAAATCTGGTTCCTCAAAGAAACAGCGGTTGCCGGTGATTTGATATTCGTCAATTTTTATGCAAAGATTGCAGACGTCAGCCCTGAAATTGCCCTGCAATCCATGGGAATATTAGAATCGACGCTCATCAGCATTTTGCTGTTTTGGGTGATCCGTAAAATCACGCCGTCAAGAAGCCTTGCGCCAATCATCGCGGCATTGTCATTCGCATTGGCCTATACGCTGACGCCTGTCAACATTTATTTCCTGTTGCAAAACAAGCCGATTTTCCTTGGATTGGCATTTGGTCTTCCAACAATGGTTTTCTTGCTGCGCCCGGGGTTATTGAAATTCAAAAAAACGAATTATTTCTTCAGCATGTTGTTTGTTTTCATCACCATCGGGCTGATAGATCTGTTTACCTTATTGATCCTATTTCCGCCATTCCTGTTTTTTGCGGCCATATTTACAAGAAGAAAATCGAGGAAATATTTCTGGATAGGCGCTTTGGGCTATCTTGCTGCCCTTGCGACATTGCTGGCGATTTACGGATTGATCTGTTTGTATTTCGAATCGGATCTGGGCATATTCCTGCATTCAAACCTGTTGTCGGTCAGTTCCTATACTTATATCCCACAATTGCTGGTTTCCTTTACGAAACTCCAGGATTATTACCAGATCAGCACTTTTGTGGGAATGATTCTGCTGTTGTTTTTTATCCTTTATCGAAAGGAAAACTGGAGCGCATCATTTGCATTCCTGTTGTATTTTAATTTCCTGATCCTGTTGGGCCACGTCCAAAGTTCGTGGATTGACCCCGATTTGCTGAACCAGGCGCTTTCGGTATTTATGCCGATTGTTGCAGGAATCAATGCGGCAATCATCATCAATCTTTTGAAGCCGGTATTTTCGAAAATGGAAATGCTGAACAAATTTGCCGTTGCGATATTGCTTGGCGGTATTTTATTTTGTGCCGTCTATTACCAAAAAGACACTATTGAAAAGCTGGAAGCAGCCGATACGACACCAAAACAGGTGCTGGATGCATACGACAAAATATCAACAACATATTTCCCATTTTCGTATGAAGTCGTCAATGATGATGCAACACAGGTCATCAGCACCAACAAGCATTTCTTTATGAATTATTCCGATTTTTTATATGATTATCCACGACAGGATTCCATTTATTTTAAGAACATTGGCAATCCTAAATTTTTTAAGAACAACCCACAGTACGTGCTTCCGAAAAGCGTATTGCTGTTTGTTTTCAGTCCCGAAGAAGCCGAAATGTATGGCGAAAACGGCGACATTTCTTCAAAATTGATGGATCAGTTAAAAATGCTTAAGAAGCGAGGCCGCAAAATTGAGTTGTTCTACAACAACGACGATGTGAAAGTGTATGAGATAATCAATGAGGCTGATGAAAGTAAAATCTCGGATTTAATATATTAATTATGAGAGCAAAGACCCCAAAAATTCATATTTACAAGAGGCTGGTTTTCGCTTTTGCTTTTGCACTGGTGTTTGCCGGCTGTGGAAAGCTCGAAAATTTTGACGCTGATGATTTTGATTTGTTCGGCAAAGACGACAAGGAACTGGCAGAATTACGCCAGTATGCAGAACCGGCAGAATCGAATGCGCCGTTGGTCGAATACATTACTGATGCCGCAACACCACAAAGCGTTGAATATGAACAGCATTTAAAAAAGATCTGCGATTATGCAAAGTTTCCATTCAGGTCTGTTGATTTAGCTGCATGGAATGCTACAGCGGCAATTTCGCCTTCAACACGCGTACTTTGTATCCTTGAAACCAGAAAATTAAACCAGGCTTCCATCAATAAAATAATTGATTTTGTTGCCAATGGCGGGACTTTATTCATGCCTTTTGCCAGTGAAGACAAAAGAATCGCTTTCCTGATTGGCTTTAAGCCCGAAGCGGAATATGCGACAGATACCAAATCGGCAGGTTTTCATTTCAGCACGGCGATTTTGCCGAACATGAAAGACAAAAACTATGGTGATGATATCGTTCACTTTGGTTTTGCAAAAGAAAATTTCTCAAAAAGCGTCCGTATATTGGCCACTGCGATGAACAACCCGAATTACCCGTTGGTCATTGAAAACCCAATAGGAAAGGGGAAAGTATTTTTTTACAACACTTCTGATGATTTTGAAAAAATAGACCGTGGGTTGCTGTTTTCAGGGTTGTTGAAAGGCCTTGAAGGCATTCCGTACCCGATTGCCAATACGAGTACAGTTTTTCTTGACGACTTTCCATCGCCGGTTTACAATAACATCGACGAGCCTGTAAAATCGGAATACAATGTATCACTGAACGATTTTTATAAAAAAATCTGGTGGCCTGATATGGAGGTTTTGGCCAAAAAGTACAACATCAGCTATTCTGCGATGATTTGCTTTGACTACAAAAACAAAGTAGAACCGCCATTTATATTTGACCAATGGGATGCCAATAAAATCAGGGACAACAAAAAGGTTGAGCCAATCAGCGACTGGTTGGTCAGGGATGCCGCCAAAAATGGCCACGAACTCGCATTCCATGGATACAACCACGCTGAATTGACAAAAGAAGATTGGCCAAACCAGCAATTTATCGGGACAGCATTGAAAGCAGCCGAGAAAAAATGGGTAGTAAGCAACTTCGGGCCGTTGCCTGTGACTTATGTCCCGCCTTCGAATATCATTGATAAAGCCGGCGTTAAGTTGGTTAAGGAAGGTATGCCTTCACTCAAATTCATGTGCAGCACATATCTCGGAGATCTCGAAGAGGGCGGAGGCAGGGAGTTTGATTTCGATCCATATAACAAAGAACTTTTCGATTACCCACGGACTTCCAGCGGTTTTTACATGAACGCAAAAGCGAAATACGCGCAGGAATCGAGTTATTTATTTACGGGAATCTGGACGCATTTCGTCCATCCGGATGACATTTACCAGATTCCAAATGGCTACGATAAAAAAAGCCAGGGTAATTTCGATCTTAGGAATGCCAGGGGTTTAGGATGGAAAACCACAAAAGGAAAACCGATTGGGCTTTTGACTGAATTTAGTGGCTATTTACAGGAAATGACGATTGCTTTTCCACAGATGCGGTTTGTGAATGCCGGTCAGGGCGGCGCTATCGTAAACGATTGGCGGGCTTCAAGATTCAGCCATAAAAGTGGGGAAGGAAGTTATACCGTAGAAGAAGTGAATCCGGATAAATCGCTGTCAGACAATCAATATTGGTTTTTATATGCAGGAAATGCAAATGTGGCCAAAATTGAGCAACAGCTAAAAAACGAGTCGGTCATCTTTTCGAAAACGATTTACATGGATGGCTATTTGTATACGATTTATACGAATACGCCAAAACTGACGCTTCGCGATCTGCAATATAAAAGTCCGGCACAATTGACCGCGATGAAACAAGTCGGCAAAAAAGTGCAGAATGACTATAAAAGATACTTGGCAAATGTCACTAAATTCACTTCAGGTGGAATGGATGTGGCAGATGATTCCGACAAGAAATTCAAGCTTGAGCTTGCTGCATTGAAAAAGAAAATGCTTACTGAAGCCGTGATTGATTCTGTTACCTGGAACAAATATGCGAAGTACATGAACTGGGAAGACCGCGGAATTGATGTCTGGAAAATGCTCGAAGAACATGTGGTCAAGCATCCGTCAAAGGAAAATGTCATGTATTCAAAAGAGCTCGCAAAAATTGTAGATTATCCAAACGAGCTGAGCAGGGAGAAATGGATGAATGCACAACTTTTGGTCACGCCAAACGATAAAGATTTGCTGAACAGCTATGTCGCATCTTATTATACGCCTGAAAATCAGGAAAGAATCAGGATTGCCTTGCAGAATCTTTTAAAAGTCGATACGAGTTTTGCTACTTATCTCATGTATATCGAGCACCTTTTGGCTTATGATCCGCCGGCAGCGCTTGAAGAGCTCCAAGACAAAACACCGTCGGCGGATTACAAAACTGTTGCAACAGATGTGGCGTGGCTTTTTGCCAATGACAACCAATTGCAAAAGGCGTATGATTGGTCATTGCTCAGCGATGAGATTGATTTCCCGACAAAAATGGAATGGCTCATCGAACTCAAATCATATAAAACGCTCGAAACGGAATACAAAAAATACATCATAAAACATCCGGATGATTACCAATCAAAAGCCGCGATGAGTGATGTATTTTATGACCAGGGAAGATTCCGGGATTCGTGGATTTTGGCCAACAGCCTGCCTGAAAGCCCTGAAAAAGACGCTTTGCGGAGTAAACTTAATGCTGATGTCCTGGATGTTGCTGAAGATTTGCAGCAGGAATTGCTTGCCGATCATTCGGAATTGTTCTTGCCGGAAGTAAAAGACAAGCTGACAAAAACATACCGGAAAGAAAGGGGGAATTTCATTGCGTTCAACAGCCAGACTGAAACCAACAAGAATGATCCGTCTTCATTTAAAAATGTACTTTCCTATAATTTTTACGATAAAAAACAAAACCTTCACAGTATTGCAGCGACATACAGTACGATGTATAAAGTCAACCTTGAGGTAAAACCAAAAGACCTTGACAATGTCACGCATGCGATAGGCGGTATCCAATACCAATTCAACAATGCGAAAGTCGATGACAAATGGCAATACTGGACCAGGGCAAGAGTTGAATATAGCGACTACCAAAGATTCTTTTACCAGTTTGGAGCAGGAATAAACCTTTCGAAAGAGAAGAATTATAAATCGGTGGAATTTAAAATTTTCCCAACTGAAACCGGCGCTGCACACAGCAAACGGATTTACAGATCACAATTAAATTTATATCAGGACGCTTATTTCCTGAAATATTTCAACGGAAGTTTGTCTTTGCAAGGAGATTATTATTCCGATACGAAACCGAATTCGAATGTCAAAATTGGAAAATCCTATGAAGGCGGTATGACAGGAAGGCTCATTTGGGACAATGGCGTGGAAAAGAAATCGAGATTCCTGCCTTTTATTGAAGGAACGGTGACACAAGCTTCTATTGGCGACCATTTTGTCGATCCTTCTGAAGGCTATCCGTATTGGATTATTGATGACCGTAAGTTTGGCGGTGGCGGATTGGGATGGAAATACGGGCTTCCGAACACCAACCTGGTTGCACGGCTGGAAGCAGCCTATTTTTTCGATAATTACGCCAAAGACTTCGAGCGATATGTTGGAGAAGTCGCTTACCAAATTTTCGATTATACCTTAATTACAGCTTCATTTGAAGTCTATACACAATCAAAATACTATTCAAATGCGCTCCAATTTGGCGTAAAATACAATTTGAAGAAAAGGCAAAAAAAATAGTCACTGAGGACAGTAGGAATCCTCAGTGACTATAGAAATAAAAACAAACTAAACTTTTATAACTAACAGTAATAACTAAGATTAGTGGCTCACGATAATTCTTTTCGTCTCTTTTCTGTCACCATTTGACAGCGACACAAAATACACGCCATTGCTGAGGCTTTCAGTATTCAATGTCATTTTATTGGAAGAAACAACCGTTAGCTTGGCGCTCATGGTTTGTCCAATCGTATTGTAAACAATCACTTTATAATCTTCAATGCCGTCAAGTTCCATGACCAGTTCGTTATTGGTTGGCACCGGATAAATAACCAATTTGGTTCTGGCATCATTATCAGCAACACCGAGAGATGTACTGATGGTTACGGTATGCAATAAATTGTTGTAACCTGTTGTGCTTTCCCACGTTCCGGTATTGGCCAATTGGATTGAATATTCAGGGCGTGTTGACAAACCTGTATCTGCATCCGGCAATTTCAGGAATAATTTATAGTTTCCTGCAGGAACGGTTGTAGGGATTGAAATGTTTTCAGTAACAGTTGTCGTGGCTTCCGGAGCCCATAATCTTGGGTCAGAATTGATGGCAATCGAATATTCAGCATTTGAAACCGTATTTCTTAAAACGAGGTACGGAATCCTTTGGTTGAAAGGTGTTGCAAACCCGGAGTTCTTAATTTTCAGGGTGATTGGCATTACACCGCCAATGGCTGCAGCGGTTGGATATGTACCGGTGACCAGTTCAAAACGATAGCCAAGCCTTCTTTCCATTTCAGTATAACAACCTCCGTTTTCCCAACTTGCCAATACATCCGGATGGTATCCTGAATTTGCATAGCTCCAGTGGAATTTGGCCATTTCACCAACCGCGGTCGTACACTGTGATCGAGGTGCATTTACGGCACAAGTTTCACCGCCCATCGGGACATATTTTGTTTCCTGCTGCAGGTAAGCATAATCAGTTGTAAGATTGTCATATGTGCCTTCATCATCAGTACTTGAAAGGAAACAGTCATTGTGATGTCCAAGTCTCGCAACGGCGGTACTCGTAAAAGCCTGAGTCAGCGACAAGGCAGTCTGGACACCAAAAGAATTGCGTTTCAGGGTTGGCGTACGCATTTGGACCATTCTGTTGTTTGGCAATGCATTCAGGAGCGCAGTGACCACTTCTTTGCGATTGGTATAATCTGTAGCACTTGGCGGGTTTCCGAAATGGTCTGTATAATACCATTCGCCCCAAGTTCCAATAAATCCGGCCTGGACAGCAGAGATCACATCACCATTTGCCATTAATATTGGTTTTAATTGTGCGATATGCGCCAATATTTGTGCTTTAGTGGCGTCTAACGCACTATCTCCGACATCATCGGAATAGGCAAAGCGCAGGATACATTTGACACCTGCGGAACGCATTTTGGCAAAATCAGATTGCATATTCGTAAGATAAGTGCTTGAAATAGGAGAATTTACAAAGTCATCAAGATAAAACAGTCTCAGGATTAATGTAATATGGTCATTAGTGCGATTTGTAATCATTGAACTCTGGTTCAATGCATCGTATCCACTTGGAAACGTTTCCTCGTGTTTGTAAAACCCTCTTTCAGGGTTTGAGATTGTAGCCGTTGAACTGGTATATGTAACAGTGGTTTGCGAACTTCCATAGTAGGATAGAAGCAATGCGAGTAGGGCGATAAAATTCTTCATAGTAGGTTAAGTTTTTAAACAAAATGTTTGGGACATTTTAATTAATAAAATATGTTTGTTCAAAGGGCATCTTTCCGGTTAGCTGTCAAGCGTTTGGGAGGACGTTTAACGGCTGAGACAAATCTATTTGTTAGGAGGTAAAATCAAAATAAAAAAGTGTTAAAATTCAGCTTTTCATCGACGAAATGCACTGTTCAACGGTTTTTGTAAGTATTAGATTATAAATAAGCTGTTTATTGTAGGATAAGTTTTATTGATTTTCGGTCAAAGTTATTAACTATTCGGTTTAGTTTGTTGATAACTGGCCAAAAAGCACCTGTTAAGTGCATATAAAATCGACGAACTGCAATAATTTTGTCGACGAACTGCAATTTGCACTGTAGATCAGCACATTAAAAATCAGGTTTTTTTGCCAATTTTGATACCTAAATTGATTCGGAATGACTTGAATTTCGAATGGATTTCCAAACGCAATAATCGCTTCTTATTTTTACAAATGGATATTTTTATTCTGAATATTTGATTAATCTGCATAAGGTTCTGAATGAAATATAATTCGTAATACACGTAAACAAATATATAATATTATGCACTATAATTTATATTATGTAAAATATACTTTTGCCTTTTACTCCTTGCGTTGTTTGATAATATAGACTATTTTTACAAAGCTTATCCATATCTGTGACTTATGAATGCCATAGCTGCCCGCATCGCCGATTTCCTTAAAGAATACCCGCCATTTAACAATCTCACCCATGAGAGCCTGATTACAATTGCTGAAGGAATTCGTGTCATTAATCTTGAAAAACATAAAACTTTATTCCAGATTAACGACGTTCTGCATGACAGTTTTTATGTAGTGGCTTCAGGACTGATCAATTTATCAGTGGTTTCAGATGCCGAAGAAACGCTTTTGAACAAATGTTATCCCGGCGATATCTTTGGCTTACGTCCTTTTTTTGCCAAAAACAATTACCAGATGACTGCAAAAGCCCGTGAAGAATCGGTTGTATTTGCTATTCCTATTGCTGTTTTCCGTCCGTTTGTTGCGAGCAATTCTGAAGTCCTGAATTTCCTGCTCGAAAGTTTCGCAACCAACACCATCAATCCTTACGATAAAGAGAACAGGAAACTGCTTTCCGACAATACCGGTTATTCTGGCCAGCAGGCTGAAATCCAATATTTCCAGTCTTTGGCATACAATAAAGCGCCTTTAAAATCTACAGCATCTGCCATTGTAAAAGATGTTGCACAGATTATGACCGATAACCTGATGGACAGTGTCATTATTGCCCACCAGAATCTTCCTGTCGGAATCGTTACCGATATGGATTTGCGCACCAAAATTGCCACCGGCCGTTATCCCGTGACAACGACAATTGATAAAATAATGGCTTTCCCGGTCATTACCGTGGCTGAAAACGTTTCGCTGGCCGAAGCCCAACTGCTGTTATTAAAGCATAATGTCAGCCATTTGTGCGTGACATCGGACGGTTCTGATAAGTCTGAAATCAAGGGGATTATTTCCCAACGCGACCTTATTGTTGCCCAAGCCAGTAATCCCGGGGTTCTGATCAAGGAAATCAAGCGCTCAAAAGATGCCAGGGATTTGAAGAATGTACGCAACAAACTCACCGAGCTGATCCAGACTTCCATCTCAAAAAATATCCCGCTGACACATATTAACAATATTGCAGGTGAAATCAACCTTGCAATGGTACGCCGTTCCGTTGAGTTGGCTATCCTGGATTTAGGCTCGCCTCCTGCCCGTTTTGCCTGGCTCAGCATTGGAAGCCAAGGCAGGAAAGAACAGCTATTGCTGACTGACCAGGACAGCATTCTTGTTTTTGAGGATGTCGCAGCCGATAAATACCGCGACGTAAAGGATTATTTCCTAAAACTTGCCAAAAAGACGACTGCTACATTGGAAAAAGTCGGTTACTCCTATTGCCCATACGGTCATATGGCAAGTAATATGTTATGGTGTAAGTCACTGACTGACTGGATAAAACAGTACAATACCTGGATGAATAATCCCGGTGAAGGAAAGGACATCAGCAGCATATTCTTCGACTATGAAATAGCGATTGGCGAGCCAAAAATCGAGGAAGCCATCACGAATGCCATATTTAGCAATATCAAGAAGAATTCCTCTTTCTTTGATTACCTTGGCAACGACGCCTTGAAAAAGCCTGCGCCACTGAGTTTCTTCAAAAAATTCAATGTCGAGGAAGAAGGCGAACACAAAGACAAATTTGACATTAAAACCCGCGCACTGATGCCATTGATCGATGGCGCAAGATTGCTTGTACTCAACCAGAATATCCGCGGCATCAACAATACTTATTTAAGGTTTAAGCAATTGGCCATGGAAGAACCGCGCCTTGCGGAAATTTACCTCAATTGCGCCGATGCTTTCCTGGTATTGTCCAAATTCCGTACGCAGGAAGGTTTGAAATATGACAACTCGGGCCAATATATCAACCTCGAAGAATTGTCGAAAAACGACCGCGAAAAACTCAAGAATGCTTTTGCCCCAATGAAAGATCTCGAAGAATTAATAAAAGATAAGTTCAGGCTTACCCAATTTTCTTAGTTATGCTCGACTGGCTGAAAAACATCAATAAGGAATATCCGGAATTCTGGAAAACATACCTTTCAAAATTCGAGAAGAAACCCAACAGATTCGTGGTTTTGTGTACGCAGACTTCTGGGCACAATGCCCATAAAGACGTAATATTCTCATTTGGCGGAATCGCAGTTGTCGACAACCAGATCATCGTTGGCGATGGTTATGAAGTCATGCTGCTCCAATACAAATACCTCCACGACAACGGGCTTTCCAATACTTTTATCATTGAAAGCAAGTTGCCTAAAATGCAGGAAAATCAAGCAGTTGAGGAATTTATCAATTATGTTGGGAATGCCATTCTTGTGGGTTACCGCATTTATTATGACGTTGAACTGATCAACGAAGCGCTTGAAAGGCTCAATTGCGGAAGGCTGAAAAATGAAGCTTTGGATATAGAAATCATGTACCGCAAATGGAAAGACGCCGACGGGCATTTCGCCCTTGACGAATTGTGTACGGCTTTCAAATTGCCAAAAATTGAGAAAAGCTCCGCATCCGAAGAAGCCTACAGCATGGCGCTGATTTTCCTCAAATTGAAATCCAGACTCGGTATTAATTAAAGCGTTACGATCTTTTTGAACCGCCCGTGATGGCTGATGGAAACCGGCCTATATTCATTGGTTTCCAAATCATAAAATTCCGGCAATCCTTTGGATTTATTGATTTGCGTGAAATTGTCAATGGTTTTTATTTTACTCAGGTCTTCAGTTGTCCTGACAGCAATCGTATCAATGCATTCGTCTGAAACAAGTGTCTTGGTGTAAAAAATGTTTTCTTCAAAATAGACCTTGCCGAAAAGCACTTGATTGTGGATTTCAGGTTGCGCACACCGCAGCAATAACGGAATATAAGCCCGAATTCCGTATTGGCGGTTAAAAATCTTATAGGCAGCTTCTTTCATGCTCCATAGAATCCAGACCATGCTTTCCGGCATTTCATGGGTCAAAATAATGTCCTGCTCCGTATCGGTAAATATTTTGTCGAGAAAACCCCTGCGTCTCCAGTCGCTTTCCCGATTGGCCAATTCCAGGTCTATGATGTCGTTTCCAATCACTTTTCTGACAATTTGGTGGTTACAATATCCATAACAGATTTGACATTGAGCATGCGCTGCATCGAATCATTGTCGATGACGATATCGAACGTTTCCTCGATATCCAGAATAATATCCACAAGGTTTGCAGAGTTTATCTTTAAATCTGCGAGCAAATCTGTCTTTTCATTCAGGCTTTCAAAAGCTTCCTGATTTTTGACATAAGGTTTTACGAGCAACTTGAGCTTTTCTAATATTTCGTTTTTATTCATGATTGGGGTTTTGCAATTACAATCCTGAAACCGTCCGGATCGACATATGTGATTCCGTTTTCGGCCCAGTAAGGGTTTTTGGGTTTTACTTCTGATATATCATATGTGCTGAATTGTTGCCTGATAGTATTGAATTCAACCATGCTCTCAGGATAGAACACCAGTAAATCGTCTTCATCTGGCCGATGGTCGGGCAATTCACCTGAAACAGTAAACTCCAGGTGCCAGCCTAAATTGCCTTTTCCGATGAAAACGCCATCATAATCGTCGTGGTTTTTAAATTCCCCGAGTATATCCAACCCCAAAATGCCACAGTAAAAATGGATAATTGGCTGTAAATCTGCGGTATGTCTTGCTATCCTGAATTTCATATGTATTTCTTAAAGATAATACATCCATTGACATCTCCAAAACCAAAACTGGCCTTAGCCACAATATTTAGCTTTTTTTCGATGAACTGCATCGGAATCTTTTCCTGGGCGACAATTTGTAGGATTTCTTGGTTTAAATCTTCGCAATTGGTGTTTGGGAAAATAAATCCTTCATGCAATTGCAACACTGCCGCAACACTTTCAATGCTTCCGGCGGCAGAAAGACAATGTCCAACCATCGATTTCAGCGAATTGACAAACGGAAAATCGTTGCCCTTTCTTTTTAAAGCTTCACTCCAGTTTAAAATCTCCAAACTATCTTTGGATGTGGCAGTTAAGTGTCCGTTGATAGCATCGATGTCGTCAGCCGATATTCCTGCATTCGCAAGCGCATCTGTAATGCATTTTTGTACGGCAATCGGATTCGGCGCTGTCATTGTGCCCTCGCCTCTTTGTCCGCCTGAATTGACATTTCCGCCTAAAACTTCGCAATAAATCCTTGCATTTCGCGCCAAGGCACTTTCCAAATCTTCCAATAGCAATGCGCCCGCTCCACTTCCGGGTACGAATCCGGATGCGCTGGCGCTCATTGGCCTTGAGCCTAGTTCGGGTGAATCATTGTGTTTGAAAGTGCAGACTTTCATCGCGTCGAATCCACCCCAGATATACGGCCCTGAATCGCTGGTGCTTCCTGCCAGAATCCTTTTGGCCTGGCCTGACTTGATACGCTCATACGCCATTAAAATGCTTTCCGTTCCCGTTGTGCATGCTGAGGAATTGGTTGTCACCTGGTTTCCCAATCCCAATTTCCCACCAAGATAAGCGCTGATGCCACTGTTCATGGTTTGTGCCACGGCTGTGCTTCCCAATCTGCGGGTTTGCAAATCGTCAATTTTATAAATGCTTTCGCGGAATTTATCGATTCCGGATGTTCCGGCGCCGAAAATGGTTCCGCTATCCCAGTCTGGGTTTTCATTAGTTTCCGTAGGCAAACCGGCATCTTTCCATGCGTCGATTCCTGCAATGACACCGTATAAAATTCCTGACGAGTTGAAATTCCGCATTTCCAATTCCGTAAAATATTCCAATGACAATGCCTCAGAAACCTCAGGCTTAGCTGAAATCTGGCAGGAAAACTGCAAATCGGCCAGTTGCTGGTCAAACTTGATTCCTGATTTTCCGGTTTTGATGGCTTTTAAAAACGCATCAATCCCTACCCCATTTGGAGCAACCACGCCGAGTCCAGTGATGACGACACGTTTAATCATGTTCATTTATAATTATTCCGGCGATGATACCGGTACAGACTTCATCATTTTTTTCATTCAGCATTGTGACTCTACATTTGAGTTTCCCAAACCGGAAATAGATTTTTTCAGATTTTACGGTGACTTTCTCATTTGGGAAAACAGGTTTTAAAAACTCCACTTCCGTTGATGTCAATGCTATTTTAGTTTTGCCTGAAAGGCTTTCGCCCAATAAATAAACCCCAAGGCAAACCACACCAATCTGCGCCATGGCTTCGGTAAGGATTACGCCTGGCGTCACTGGGTATCCCGAAAAATGCCCTTTATAAAAATCCAGTTTTTCATCGAAAGTATAGCTGCCTTCTACTCCATTTTCATCAATACGGATGATTTCGTCCACAAACAGGAACGGTTTGGAATAAGGCAATTTTGATATGATTTCCGGGTATTTCATACTTTTACCATTGCAATAAAACGCGTTGTGCTGAAAATCCCGGGCCAAAACTCAGCATCAGCCCTTTCTCCCCTTTTTTTGGATTGTTGTCCATGATGCGCTCGAGAACATACAGCACAGTCGCACTCGACATATTTCCATATAATCGCAGTACTTCTTTTGTATCACTGATGTTTTTACCCAAATCGACAAACAATTCCTCAACGGTTTGCACTATCTTTTTTCCACCCGGATGAAATATCATGTGGTCGATGTCTTCAATTTTGAGATTGTTGCCCTGTAGAAATGGATGCACGATATCCGGGAAATGCGAAGCGATCTTTTCCGGGACTTCAACATCCAAAACCATTTGCAGGCCCGAATTCGTCAGTCTAAATCCCATCATGTGTTCGGCGTCAAAAAAGTGGTACATTTCTTCCGCAATGATTTCAGGGCCAGTGTCATTTTCATCAGAAGAAAGCAGCACACAGGCCGCACCATCACCAAAAATCGCCGCACTGACAATATTGGCCATCGAAAAATCATCGAGTTGAAAAGTAGCCGTTGGCGATTCCACTGCAATGACTGCGGCTTTTTTCCCAGGGTTGGCCGCCAGGAAATTTTTGGCGTAAATAATTCCGGAAATTCCTGCGGCACAACCCATTTCCGTGACCGGCAAACGAACAATATCCTGGCGCAGTTTCAATTTGTTGATGAGATACGCGTCTAATGACGGAATCATGATTCCGGTGCAACTGACCGTAATGATATAATCCAAATCTGTTGGCTTCCAATTGGCTTTTGCCAAAGCCTTTTTCAGCACTTTTTCCCCTAAATCAATGACTTCGCGGACATAAATATCGTTTTTGTGTTCAAATGAAGTGGCCGTAAAAACTTCGGAAGGTTCCATAATCGAATAGCGTTTGTCAACCGCTGCACCTTCAAAAATCTTCCTGACTTTCCTGACAAACCGCTCGTCCTGTCCAAAAAGCCAAAGGTCGAGAAACGGCATAATTTCTTCTGTCGTCCTTGAATATTTAGGCAATTGCTTTGCAACTGTGATAATTTTTACGCTCATATTGTTGAAATGATCCATTGGTAGCGGAATGCCCATTTCCAGCGGATCGTGTATTTTTTTAAATTCAGTTGTTTGGAATAAAGCTGTAATTCCTTCTTTTTAAAACCTCGTAAAATGGAAACCAATCCGTCTTCACGCGACATATCGTTCAGGCGGAAAATGAAACAGATTAGCTGGAACAATCGGTAAGCGATTGCACTTCTTTGCAAATCATTGATGACAATCCCAATACGTGATTGTTTTTTAAAAACATCGACCAGATAAAGGATTCCGGCATCTTTGAAATGATGTAAAGTCAACGTGCACAATACAATGTCATAATCCAATTCTTTAAATGCTTCGCCAAAGACATCTTCACATTGGTAGCTGATATTTTTATGATTGGCCGACAATCCGCGTGCATAATTGACGGTAAACGCATTGGCATCAATCCCAATCAGTTTCAAATCCAGATTGTTGTCTTTACCAAAATCGGCTAAAGCCCGGAGCATGTCACCGTTTCCGCAACCGACATCAACAATGGTAATTTGTCGGTTTGAAATTTTGGGGACCAACGACTTTACGCCTTGTAAAGTTAGTTTGTTTCCACCCAAGAGTTGGTTGATTTTAGCGATTTTATCCAGCGCATCCCGAAGTTCGCAGCCTTCCAAAGCGAAATCGTCCATAATCTCATAAGAGTCAATCCTGGTTGTGGTATCGATAAACATTAAATCGTTGTCATTAAAGGTTTTCCATGTGTGCTTCTAATGATCTTTGGCAGCAAAAAAGGGAAATAAGACAATCCTTTCATAGCCATTCCGGCAGCTGTTTCGTTTCGTAAAAGCGCCGCCAACCATCTGCCGTTTCGCATTCTTTTTTTGAAATTCAGGTTCCATTGGGAAGTGTATTCGTTTTCGAGTTTTTGCCTTGAATCAATTTTCCCATCCAGATATCGTATCGTGAGCTCGGCCGCAATTTTAGCGCTGTGAATCGCCATCGCCATGCCATTGCCGCACAAAGGATGAATCAATCCCGCAGTGTCGCCAATCATCAGCATGCGGTTTTCCACCGGTTTTTTCTTTTCAAATGAAACCTGGCTGATGGTAATCGGTTTGTCGAAAAGCATTTTGGTGTTTTCAAAAATGGCTTTCAGATGCGGATTTTCGCAAAGTACATCTTGTTGGTATGCATCAATGTTCTTATGTTTTTTGAACGATTCATAATCGGCCAGATAACAGATGTTGATCGATTCGTTTTCGACTTTCGAAACACCGCAATAACCGCCGCGAAAATTGTGGAGTTCAACCACATCGTTCGGAAAATTTCCTGAATAATGGGCTTTAACGGCAAGCCACGGTGATTTTTTTGTAATGAAACTGCGATTTATTTTTTGGTCGATATTGGAACGTTTGCCAAAAGCGCCGAGCACAATTGCAGATTTCAATATGGAATTTTCAGATGTTGTTACAGTAAAAAAATCATTGCTGAAGTCAATGTCATTAACCACATCATGAATGATTTCACAACCATTACCCAAAGCTTTTTGATAAAGCAAATGATCCAATGCATAACGGCTGACGCCAAATCCACCAAGTGGAAGTTTGCTTTGGATTTGTTTTCCCGAAACCGTGGAAATCGATGTACGCGTGATATTTACAGGGTTTAATGACGCAATGTCGATTTCCAGAAAATTAAAATAGGTAAGCACTTCATTTGAAATGTATTCGCCACAGACTTTATGTTTTGGGAATTCATTCTTTTCAATGACAGTTGTTTGAATCCCGGCTTTTGACAAATGGATTGCCGCAGTTAAACCCGCAAGCCCGCCGCCTATTATAATGACATTTTTGGTATCCATAGATGGCTAATTTAAACAATGCACGGGTATAAAAGTTGTAATAAAAATTAAAATTATTATATAATTAACAGGAAAATTTGACGCAAAAAAAAGCTGCATCGCAGCCTTTTAATTAGAGCCTTTCATTCTTTATTTCGTCGACAATCTCAGGATTCAACAATGTTGAAATATCTCCGAAATTAGAAAAGTCGCCTTCCGCAATTTTCCTTAAAATACGCCGCATGATTTTTCCGGAACGCGTTTTTGGCAAACCGGAGACAAATTGGATTTTGTCGAGTTTTGCAATCGGCCCAATCTGGTCGGATATCAATTTGTTGATTTCATTCGACAAATTCTTGCGGTCGCGGCTTTCCCCTGTGTTTTTTAAAATAATATAGCCATACAGCGCATGGCCTTTAATGTCATGCGGAAAACCAACAATCGCACTTTCTGCAACGGCCGGATGTTCATTAATCGCATCTTCAATCGGTGCAGTTCCAAGGTTATGCCCGGAAACGATTACAACGTCATCGACGCGTCCTGTAATGCGGTAATAGCCAACTTCATCGCGCAACGCGCCATCGCCTGTAAAATATTTCCCGGGAAAAGTCGAGAAATAAGTATCTTTATATCTTTGGTGATCGCCCCAAATGGTTCTTGCGATTGCAGGCCATGGAAATTTGATGCACAAACTGCCGACAACCTGGTTGCCTTCAATCTCGTTGCGTTTTTCATCCATCAAAACGGGTTGGATTCCAGGCAGTGGCAAGGTCGCGTATGTTGGTTTTGTTGGCGTGACAAACGGGATCGGCGAAATCATAATGCCGCCTGTTTCTGTCTGCCACCAGGTATCGACCAACGGGCAGCGCTTTCCTCCTACGTGGTCATTGTACCAATGCCATGCTTCTTCATTGATCGGTTCACCAACGGAGCCGATGACTTTTAGCGATTTCAAAGGAAATTTTTGTACGTAATCGATGCTCTCCTTAGCTAAAGCACGAATGGCTGTCGGCGCCGTATAAAACTGGCTGACCTGGTGTTTTTCAATGACTTCCCAAAAACGGCTGAAATCGGGATATGACGGAACGCCTTCGAAAATGACAGTCGTCGCACCGTTGAGCAATGGCCCATATAAAATGTAAGAATGTCCGGTTATCCAACCGATATCGGCAGTGCACCAATAGACATCATTCTCTTCGTAGGCAAAAATATTCTTGAATGTATAAGCGGTATATACCATATAGCCGGCAATGGTATGCAACATGCCTTTTGGTTTTCCTGTCGAGCCTGAAGTGTATAAAATAAATAACGGATCTTCGGCATCCATGATTTCTGCAACGTTGTTGTCGGAAGCTTCGTCCAAAAGCGGCTGCAGCCAAAGGTCTCGGCCTTCAGTCATTTTGATGGCGGTATTTGTTCTTTTAGCCACCAAAACCGTTTTGACTGACGGGCAATTTTGCAACGCCTCATCGATGATTCCTTTTATATCAATGGTTTTATTCCCGCGGAAACCGCCGTCGGAAGTGACGACCATTTTGCAATCCGAATCATTAATCCTTGTTGCCACGGCAGCCGACGAAAATCCTGCAAAAACCACCGAATGGATTGCCCCTATTCTCGCACATGCCAAAATGGAAATCGCCAATTCCGGAATCATAGGCAAATAAATACAAACGCGATCGCCTTTTTCAATGCCTTTTTCGCGTAGCACATTGGCCATTTTGCAGACTTTCTGGTGCAGTTCGCTATACGTGATGTGTTGCGCGGGCTCATTCGGGTCGTTCGGTTCGAAAATAATCGCGGTTTTGTTGCCACGTCGTGCCAAATGCCGGTCGATGCAGTTCTTGACGATATTGACTTTCGCGCCGATAAACCATTTTACATCGGCTTCGGCCATATTGAATTCGACGACCTTATCCCATTGTTGGTACCAGGTGAAATTCTCTTCGGCGATTTTGCCCCAGAATTTCCTCGGCTCGCGAATCGATTTGTTATAATGTTTGAAGTATTGCTCTAAACTGTTGATTTTATAATAGCTCATAGGGATATCTGCATTTTGCAATGACCAAATTTAGCGATTTGAAAACAAGGAAAAATGATTTGCGTTATCTTTTTTCATTGTCATATTCGCCCTTGATGGCGTAAAATCCAAAAGTGCCTAATCCAAGGACAATCAATGGCGTCAATACAAAAAGGATGATGATGCCAAACACCAAATCGTCCTGTTTCCCTGTTTCCAGTTTTGGCAAACCGAAAATAAAGATGCAGAACCAGGCTGCGGCCAATGCCAATCCCAGCCAAACGGTTCCAAGTAGTCTTTTGATCAGATTCATAATTAGTCGTTTATGGTTTTGTTTTTCCTGTCGATGTAAATCATGCCGATGACGAAACAGATCGAAGCAATGATAATCGGATACCAAAGCCCTTCAAGGTAAAATTTAGCGTCGCCGTTGTCTTTGGCATTGGTCACCAAATAGGTAGAAATCGCAGGCAGCAATCCGCCGAAAATCCCATTCCCGACATGATAAGGCAATGACATCGATGTGTAGCGGATTTTTAATGGAAACATTTCCACAAGAAAAGCGGCAATCGGCCCGTAAACCATGGTCACGAAAATCACCTGGATCCAAACGAGGAAAACCAATAACCATTTGTCATGCGAATTGATGGTAATGGCTGTTTTGATTTCAGGTTTTGGTGTAGTATTGTGTGTGATGCTGGTCTCAACAGATTTTGTTCCATCAGAATAAAACCTGGTGGTGTTAAAGATGACGTCATAACCGGTTTTGGTTTCTTTCTTATCGCCTGAAATCTCGGCAGTCAACGGAATTTCCGTCTTGTTTTTCACATCAACGGTTTCGTACATTTCCTGGTATATCGGGCGATATAATAAAATCGCCAGCAGCATTCCCGACATCATAATCGTCTTCCGCCCTATTTTGTCACTGAGCCAGCCGAAGAACACGAAGAACGGCGTTCCAAATAACAATGCAATGCCCAGCAATCCGTCAACCTGCGACGAGTCGACATTCATGACCGTTTTCATAAAACTCATCGCATAAAACTGTCCCGTATACCAAACCACGCCTTGTCCCATTGTCGCACCGAATAAGGCGAGCAACACAAATTTTAAATTGTATCGGTTGCCAAAACTTTCTTTTAGCGGATTCGTACTCGTTTTCCCTTCCGCTTTCGCCTTTGCAAAAACCGGAGATTCACTCATGTTTTTCCGGATCATATACGACACAAAAACCATGATAATCGAAACCCAGAACGGTACGCGCCAACCCCAGGCGTCAAAATCTTCAGGAGACAATAAATTCCTGGTCAGCAAAATTACCATCAATGACACAAAAAGTCCGGCCGTGGCTGTTGTCTGTATCCATGAAGTCCAATAGCCGCGTTGTCCTTTTGGCGCATGTTCGGCTACATAAGTCGCCGCGCCGCCATATTCTCCACCCAAAGCCAATCCTTGCAACAGCCTTAATATCAAAACCAAAACCGGCGCCAAGTAGCCAATCGATTCAAAACTCGGGATACAGCCGATTAAAAAAGTCGCTCCGCCCATTAACAGCAATGTCACCATAAAAGTGTATTTCCGCCCAATCAAATCGCCGAGCCTTCCAAAAAACAACGCACCAAACGGACGCACGACAAAACCCGCAGCGAATGTCGCCAATGTCGATAAAAATGCCGCGGTCGGATTGTCAGAAGGGAAGAATTTAGTGGAAATCACGACCGCCAGGCTGCCGAAAATATAGAAATCATACCACTCAATCAACGTTCCCATCGATGAAGCCGAAATGACTTTCCAGATTCCTTTGGTAGAAGTATTACTCATAGACAATAGATTATGGTTAAAAATATAAAACAATTTCAATAAATGATTTTTCTCGCCAAAATTCTCGTTGAAATTCCAAAATTCTTGTCATAATACCCTTTTTTTTATTTTATTTGTATAAACAAACAACTATGCAATTCAATCCCGCTGAAATGGACCAGGCGGCAATCTACAAATTGCTTTCAGGCGCTGTTATTCCACGTCCAATCGGTTGGATTTCAAGCATCAGTGCAGATGGATTGGTCAACCTCGCCCCTTTTTCTTTTTTCAATGCGATCGGCGACGATCCGCCACATGTGATGTTCTCAACTGTACGCACAAACGACAGGAATAAAGACACGCTCAACAACGTCCTCGAAACCAAACAATTTGTCGTCAATATGGTTACCGAAGATATGGTCGTGCAAATGAATAAAACTGCTGAAGTCCTGCCGCATCAGATCAACGAATTTGAAATCGCAGGATTGACGCAAGCGCCGTCAACATTGGTCAAACCGCCGCGCGTTAAGGAAAGTCCAATCCAGTTTGAATGTGAGCTCGTCCATCATTATGTGTTGGAAAACGCTAAATTTGGTGGCGCCGTCTTAATGGTCGGCAAAATCGTGATGTTCCATTTCGACGAATCTGTTTTATTGGAAAATTTTAAAATCAATATGGAAACATACAAGCCTGTCGCGAGATTGGCTGGGTCGAATTACGCCAAGTTGGGCGAAATGTTCTCAATTAAAAGAAATTAAATTATTTATGGCAACCCGCTGAAAAAGCGGCCGGGCTATCCGCTAAATCTTTTTTTTTGCAAAAAAAGGATTCCGCTTCTATCCCTGTTGCAGTTCTAACAACATAATGCAAAAAGGATTTTCTCCCGACACTTCGGCACAATCCCTTTTGCAAACCAACATACCATGAAAATAACAGTTATTGGCGGCGGCCCTGGAGGCCTATACTTTTCAATCCTCGTTAAAAAAGCGATTCCAAATTGTGAAATCGATATTTATGAAAGAAACAAAGCCGACGATGCTTTTGGCTTCGGTGTCGTTTTCTCTGATGAGACTCTAAGCGAATTCCTGACGCGCGATCCACAGTCCTACGATCTGATCCGTAGCCGTTTCGCCTATTGGGACGAACTCGATGTCGCGCGCGACGGCCAAAAAGTCCGCATCACCGGAAACGGTTTCTGCGGCTGTTCACGAAAAACATTATTGCAATTGTTGCAACAGCGCTGCCGTGAAGAAGGCATCGGATTGCATTTTGAGCACAATGTCGATGATTTGTCACAATTTAAAAACTCAGATGTCATCGTGGCCTGCGACGGCATCAACAGCGCCATTCGCGACCGATTTGCTACAGATTTTGGCACGAAAACCGTCATGCAGCGCAATAAGTTCGTCTGGCTTGGCTCGACAAAACCTTTGGGCGCGTTCACTTACTTTTTCCGCACTACGCCATATGGTACTTTCGTCGCGCATTCCTACCAATACCAGGAAGGCATGAGCACCTGGATTTTCGAATGCACGCCTGAAACCTGGGAAAAAGCCGGGTTTGAAACGACAAATGAAACCGACACAATCGAAAAAATCTCGAATATTTTTAAGCAGGAACTCGACGGCCACGGATTGATTTCGAACCGTTCGCACTGGCGGCAATTCCCAACCATCACAAACGATGTCTGGCACAAAGACAATATCGTTTTACTGGGCGATGCCAAAGCCACGGCGCATTACTCCATCGGTTCAGGAACAAAACTCGCGATGGAATGTGCGATTGCGTTGGCCGATTCGATCATCCAAAACCAAAAAGACATTCCTGCGGTGTTTGCCCAATATGAGAAAACCCGCAGGAATCGTGTCGAAATGATCCAGCATGCCGCCAATGTTTCACTTGATTGGTTTGAGCATATGGATCGGAATATCAGCCATCCGTTTATGCAGTTCGCTTTTGGCGTCATGACACGCGCGAAGAAAGTCACCTTTGAAAACCTCGCATTGCGCGACAAATCCTTTACCGATAAAGTTTTGTCGGAATTCAATGCCGGTATACATCAAAATCTAAAAACGCCAGCAGCTTTTACACCGTTTAAACTTCGCGATATGGAATTGAAAAACCGTATCGTCATGGCGCCGATGGAACAATATTCTGCTGTTGATGGCGAAGTCACTGATTGGCATTTGGTACATTACGGAAGCCGTGCCATTGTCGGCGTCGGATTGATTATTACCGAAGCTGTTGCTGTTTCAGAAAATGGCAAAATAACTTCAGGTTGTCCAATGATAAGTTCTAAAGAACAAATAGTTAACTGGAAACGAATTACGGATTTTATACATTCCAACAGCAAGGCAAAAATCGGAATCCAGCTTGGACATTCAGGAAGAAAAAGCGAAGTCAATACATCATTGGTTTCCGCATCGCCAATTCCATTCGACGATAAAATGCCAACGCCAAAAACAATGGAGCCCGAAGATATGGATCAAATCGTTTCCGAATTCGCCACCGCTGCAAAAAATGCCGACGAAGCTGGATTTGACATGATCGAATTGCAGTCGCATCACGGATTTTTACTGGCTTCATTCCTTTCACCTTTGACAAACATCCGACAAGATGAATTTGGCGGCAGCATTGATAGCCGTTTGAAATTCCCTTTGCGCGTTTTTAATCAAATCAGGAAAGTATTTCCGCAACAAAAACCGATAGCAGTACGAATTTCGGCTTCAGATTGGGCTGAAAATGGCATTTCCGAACAAGACGTCATTGCCATTGCCGAAGCTTTCAAAGATGCCGGGGCCGATATCATTGATGTTTCCACGGGCTATACCGTGGCAAACCAAAAACCGCAAATGGGAAGATTATGGCAAACGCCGTTTTCGGATGCGGTGCGAAATACAGTAAGTATTCCAACAATTACCTCAGGTTCGATACAGGATATCGACCAAATCAATACAATTATTTTAAACGGCCGTGCCGATCTGGTCGCTTTGGGAAGACCGTTGCTCCTCGATCCGAATTTTGTGCGCAACGCCCAGGCATACGAACAGTTTCCGGCAGACGACATCCCAAAACAATACCAAAGCGGCATTTCGCACCTGTATCCGTTGAAAGCTGCCGAAAGAAAAGAAAAAGAAAGCATGAAAAAAGCATTGAAACCAGAATCACATAAGAAATGAGAGCGATTTTCTTTTTATTATTAATCACAACGGGCGTGTTTGCCCAAACCGAAGCGACTATTTCCGATGCCGGTTCCAAACTGCATTACCGCACATTTGGCAACGGAAAACCAATATTGATTATCAATGGCGGTCCGGGAATGAACAGCAACGGATTTATACCGTTGGCACAAAGACTGGCCAAGACCAACCAAACGATTATTTACGATCAGCGCGGCACAGGCTTATCCGCATTGGATAAAACCGATTCTTCGACGGTGACCATGGATTTGATGGTTGCCGATATGGAAACCCTCAGAAAATACTTGAAAATCGACAAATGGACCATTTTAGGCCATTCTTTTGGCGGTATGCTCGCTTCTTATTACGCCACGAAACACCCCGAAAGCATTCAGTCGTTAATTATGTCTTCTTCTGGCGGCGTTGATTTAGGCTTAATGGCAAATGGCAATCTGATCACTGAAAAACTGACTCCAATGCAACGCGATTCGCTCAACTATTGGAACAATAAAATTGCTGCCGGCGATACGGGTTTTAATGCGAGAATTGGCAGAGGCCGCGCCCTTGCGCCTGCTTATGTCTACAATAAAAAGAATGCGCCAATTATTGCACAACGGTTGACGGAAGGCAATTCGGAATTGAACGGATTGGTTTGGCAGGATTTGAATAAGATGAAGTTTGATTGTGCACCAAAACTCGCCAATTTCACAAAACCGGTTCTGATTTTACAAGGAAAGAACGATGTCCTCGACGTTAAGATCGCCGAGAAAATCCATAAGGCATTTAAGAATTCCGAACTCATACTACTCGACCATTGCGGCCATTACGGATGGCTTGATTCGCCCGAAATCTATTTTTCCGCCATTGACAAATTCCTAAAAAACAATTAACCATGTTTCGTTACGAAGACAATTTTGCCCACGACAACCTGCCGCCAAAACATTTGCAGCCGGATTACATATTTAACCATCCTGATTTTGATTTGCCAGAGGATTTGAATTGTGCCGAAAAACTATTGGACAATCATATCGCTGAAGGCCGCGGGAATGACATTGCGATACGCACTTTTGATATCACGTGGACATACAACGATTTATTTGAAAAAGCCAACCAGATTGCGCATGTACTGGTTGACGACATGGGATTGGTTTCCGGAAACCGCGTTTTGATACGCTCAGCCAATAACCCAATGATGGTCGCCTGTTGGTTTGGAATTATAAAGGCTGGCGGAATCGTAGTGGCCACAATGCCGCTGCTTCGCGAAAAGGAATTGTCGATCATGATTGAATGTGCTGAAATCTCACATGTCTTTTGCGATTACAGATTGGAAGAAGAAATGGCGTTGGTCAAATCGCCGTTTTTAAAGCAGGTCATTACGTTTGACGGTTCGGAAGCGGCGACTTCAAAGTTGGAAGTGTTGATGCACAACAAACCAAAGTCGTTCATCAATTTTCCTTCAAAAGCTGAAACGTTGTGCCTGATTGGGTTTACTTCAGGAACGACCGGGAAACCAAAAATGACTTCGCATTACCACAAAGATATTTTGCTGATTTGTGAAGCTTTCCCAAAATATGCATTGCAGCCAAAACCAGAAGATATTTTTACGGGAAGTCCGCCGTTAGGCTTTACTTTCGGTTTGGGCGGATTGGTTTTGTTCCCGTTTTATTACGGCGCATCGACTTTCCTGATTGAAAAACCGACACCGGAATTGTTGCTTCAGGCGATACAGGATTTTAAGATTACGATTTGTTTTACGGCACCGACAGCCTGGCGCATCATCACTACCAAAGTAAAAGATTACGATATTTCTTCGCTTCGGAAATGCATTTCGGCAGGCGAAACACTTCCGGCGAAAGTCTGGCAGGATTGGTATGACGCAACAGGATTAAAAATTATTGACGGTATCGGATCAACTGAAATCCTGCATATTTTTATTTCGTCCAACGAAGACCACATAAAAACCGGCGCGACAGGTTTGCCTGTCAATGGTTATGAAGCGAAAATTGTTGACAACGACGGCAATGAACTTCCGGCAAATGAACCAGGAAGATTGGCTGTTCGCGGCATTACCGGCTGCAAATACCTCGCGCGTGAAGACAAGCAAAGAGAATATGTCGAAAATGGCTGGAACATTACCGGCGATATTTTCAAAAAGGATGAAGACGGTTATTATTGGTTTGTGACACGCGGCGATGATATGATTATTTCTTCCGGTTATAACATTGGCGCTGTCGAAGTTGAAAGCGTTTTATTGATGCATCCTGATATAGCCGAATGCGCGGTCGTTGGTTTGCCTGATGAAGAACGCGGCATGTTGGTTTGTGCGAATATCGTTTTAAAAGATCCGGCAAAAGCCAATGACGAACTGGCAAAATCCATACAAAACTGGTTTAAGGACAATGCGGCGCCATATAAATACCCGAGAATCATTAGATTTGTCGATGCGCTTCCAAAAACGGAGACGGGAAAAATCCAACGGTTTAAATTAAAGTCATAATGGAAAAAACATTCAACAAAACTGAAAAAATCCGCTTCAAACACGTCGATTATGCCGGAATCGTATTCTATCCGCGATTTCTTGAAATGCTCAACGACCTCGTTGAAGACTGGTTTGAAGAAGCGCTGGACCGGCCGTTTTCAAAAATACATGAGACAAATGGCATTCCGACTGTTGACCTGAAAGTGCAATTCAAAAAGGCCGCTCGAATCGGTGACACGTTGACCAAATCGCTTTGGGTTACCAATCTCGGCGGTGCATCAGTCACATGTGGATTCAAATTTGCCGATGAAAATAACAAAACCTGCCTTGAAGGCGAAGTCACATTGGTCAACGTGGCGTTGAATAAAGGCGATGCCAATATCAAATCCGAAGCATTTTCAGAAGATACAAGAGCACGAATCAATCAATATGTAATTGAATAATTGCGTACTTTTATCATTCATGATTGCAAGGCCAGTTCGCTACGCTCGGGTCATAACTTATAATTCAAATTATTAATGGATTTTCCAAAATTCAAAGCAGCAGCAGTCCAAACGTCACCCGTTTTCCTAAACGTAGACAAAACGGTCGACAAAGCCATTTCAATCATCAAAGAAGCGGCTTCAAATGGCGCTCAACTGGTCGCCTTTCCCGAAGTATTCATCGCTGGTTATCCGTATTGGAACTGGATCATGACGCCGGTGCAAGGCAGCAAATGGTACGAGCAATTGTACCGGAGTTCGATTACCGCAAATGGTTCTGAAGTCGGAAAAATCTGCAAAGCCGCAAAGGAAAATAACATTCATATCGTTATTGGAATTAATGAGCGCGGCGAAAGCTATGGCGAAATCTATAACACGAACCTGATCATTGACAATCACGGAAACCTGGTTGGAAAACATAGAAAATTGGTACCAACGTGGGCTGAGAAACTCACATGGACTTCCGGCGATGGTTCGTCATTGAAGGTATACAAAACCGAAATCGGGCCAATTGGCACTTTGGCTTGTGGCGAAAATACGAATACATTGGCACGGTTTACTTTGCTGTCACAAGGCGAGCTGATTCATATTGCCAATTATATATCACTTCCTGTTGCACCGCCGGATTACGACATGGCGGAAGCGATCAAAATTCGCGCAGCCGCACATTCTTTCGAAGGGAAATTGTTTACAGTGGTGTCGTGTTCGACGATTTCAAAGGAAATTATGGACGCTTTGCGTAACGATGTTCCAAACGTAGATGAATTGCTGACCCGCAAAAATTCTGCTTTCTCCGGAATTATCGGCCCGAATGGTGCGGTCGTTGGCCAACCATTGATTGACGATGAAGGCATCGTTTATGCCGATATTGATTTGGCGAAATGCATCCAACCCAAGCAAATGCACGATATTCTCGGCCATTACAACCGTTTCGATATTTTCGATTTACGCGTGAACACGGCGCCGACGAGGAAAATCACGTTCATAGACAACCACGAAGAATTCAATAAAAAATAAAATGGAAGCAAAACACAACGACGATGTCATCGGCCGTGCACGCGTAAAAGACACGCCGGAACTCGAAGCCTATTACGAAACACTTTCAAAACTCGGCGCCGGCGCATTGTGGACTGTCGCTAATGATATTGAACCTTGGGAACCGCGGTCTTCATCCGTCCCGATGCTATGGAAATATGATGATTTGCGCGAACTGGTCATAAAATCTTCTGAACTCGTCACGCCTGAGCAAGCCGGACGCCGCGTCGTTTATCTCGTCAATGACAAACGCAGAGATGTCAGCGCTGCCGTGGGTTGGCTATATACCGGAATCCAGGTTACGCGCCCCGGCGAAAGCACTTCCGCGCACCGCCATAAAGCATCCGCTTTGCGTTTTATCATGGAAGGCCAAGGCGGCTATACCGTTGTCGATGGCAATAAGATTACGTTTGAGGTCAATGATTTTGTGATTACGCCAAATTCCACCTGGCACGAACACGGCGTCAATGCCGATGGGAAAACCTGCATCTGGCAGGACGGACTCGACATTCCGCTTGTCAATGCGCTTGAAGCCAATGATTATGCGGTTTTTGACGGCAAGCAGCCATTGCAAACCCCTGTAAATTTTTCTCCTTTATCATTTAGCGGAGCTGGTGTCATTCCTGCAGATTTTGTCTGGGACAAACCATATTCACCGTTGTTTAAATACTCCTGGAAATCGGTTTATCCGGCATTATTGGAAGCCGCTAAAGTCAATGAAGGCTCGCCTTTTGACGGCATTCATATGCATTATTCGAATCCGCTGACAGGCGGCCATGTCATGCAAACCATGGGCGCGTCGATCCAATTGCTGCGTGCTGGCGAACATACGAAAGCGCACAAGCACACCGGCTCATTCGTCTTTCAATGCGCGAAAGGCAAAGGCTATTCGATTATCGATGGCAAACGCTTCGACTGGAAGGAACGCGATATTTTCTGCATTCCTTCATGGGCGTGGCACGAGCACGTGAATTTGTCGGAAACTGAAGATGCCGTATTGTTTTCTTTCAACGATTTGCCAGTTATTGAAAAACTCGGATTGTACCAGGAGAAGGCATATGAAGAAAATGGCGGTTTCCAGATTTTGAATTAGGAGCCGGGAACCTGCTTTTCGCTGCAATCTTTTTCGGTAAAAGCCTCAAAAGGATTTCCGCTGTAATCAGGGCTAGACTTTAGAACTAAAAATTAAACTAACTTACTACTATACAACAGAATGAAACTAGTTACCTATAAAGTAAATTCAGAAGAGCAACATTTGGGAATTGTCGAGAATGATGTGATTATAGACCTCGAAAAACTCGGGCACAAAACCAATGAAACCTTTCCAAAATCGATGCTGGAATTGATTGATCTGGGGTTGGAAGAAGTCGCACGCATTGCCGATATCCTCAGCAAAGCCAATGAAAATGTCATTGCTTCGTCTTCAATCCCGATGAATGAAGTGACACTGCTCGCTCCTATCCCAAAACCGCGAAAAAACATTATCGGAATCGGATTGAATTACACCGAACATGTCGCGGAAAGTGCGCGTACATTGGACACATCCAATGAACTGCCGCAAAAACCCGTTATCTTTTCAAAACCACCGACAACCGTCACGGCGACAAATACCAATGTTCTGCTGAACCCAAAACTGACACAGCAATTGGATTGGGAAGTCGAATTGGCTGTCATCATCGGCAAAAAAGGAAAATATGTCGCAAACGAAAATGCAATGGATTATGTTTTTGGCTATACCGTAATCAACGACATTTCAGCGCGCGATTGCCGTCGTGCCGGGCAATGGATCGTTTCCAAAGGCCAGGATACTTTTGCACCGATGGGTCCGATTTTGGTCACCAAAGACGAAATTGAAAACCCGCACAACCTGAATTTGTCGTTAACCGTGAATGGTGTTGAAAAGCAAAATTCCAACACGAAGTTCATGCTGTTCAACATCAACGACCTGATAGAAGATTTGAGTACTGTTTTCACGCTTGAACCCGGCGATATCATTGCGACGGGAACGCCAGCAGGCGTTGGCGCCGGCAGAAACCCGCAGGAATGGCTACGGAATGGCGATGTTGTCGCAGCGACCGTTGAAGGCATTGGAACATTAATCAATACTGTAAAGTCAATTTAAAAGTTACCGCCCGCGTTAGGGATTGAAGTGAAAATCCTTTTTCTTGTAAAGAAAAGATTGTAACGAAAAGCCCGGCCGCAGGCAACGCCCAAAAAATTTAATAATCCAATGAAAAAATTTAGAATAGGCCAAATCGTACCATCGTCAAATGTGACCATGGAAACCGAAATCCCTGCTATTTTCCACGCACGTGAAACCATTTTGCCGGAACGTTTTACCTTTCATTCGAGCCGCATGCGCATGAAGAAAGTCACCAAGGAAGAACTTGAAGCGATGGACGCGATGTCGTTGAAATGCGCCCAGGAATTGTCGGATGCGCATGTCGATGTCATGGGTTATGCCTGTCTTGTTGCGATTATGAGCATGGGCCGCGGCTATCACTGCGTATCGGAAGTCAATTTGCACCAGGAAACGGTTGCCAATGATTTTCCAACGCCGATCGTGACCAGCGCCGGCGCCTTGATTAACGGACTGAAAGTTTTGGGCGCGAAAAAAGTTGCCATCATTACGCCTTATATGCGGCCGTTGACCGATATGGTTGTTGATTATATCGAGCACCAGGGGTTTGAGGTCGTCGATTCGATTGCGCTTGAGATTCCGGATAACCTTGAGGTTGCAGCACAAAATCCTATGAATTTGCTGGAAATCTACAAGCGGTTGAATCTTGAAGGCGTTGATGTGCTTGTCGCTTCGGCCTGTGTGCAAATGCCATCATTGGAAGCGATTGACCTGATTGAGAAGGAAATCGGGATTCCGGTGACTTCTGCGGCGGTTTGTACGACTTATGAAATGATGAAGAAATTGGGGATAGAAAGAAAAGCTCCGATTGGCGGCAGTTTGCTGAGTGGGAAATATTAATAATCATAATCCCACAATTGTATAACATTTTACGAAAACGATGTAAATAAAATAAATTGGATTTGGTGAAATTTGCTTTGTAACCACACAAAAATTTCCAAACCATGAAAACAACTTACTTTTCACCGACTGACCACAACTTCGAAAACATCGTAAGCATCAACAGTTCAGAAGCCGATAATGAAGAATTCGATTATGATTTCGATTATGATCCGAATGAAATGTATTATGCGCTTGCCCGCGAGAACAACTAGTTACTTATTGACAACGGGCCTGATGGTTTTTATCAGCTGCGATTTGTTAAACTTAACTTATAATGACCGCACTGTCATTGGTAAAAATTAATTTTTTTTATTTTTACGTACAGAAATACAGTCGGAATTCGCACTTTTAAATCTACTATCAAGAACAATTAATCGTTGTTTATGGGCTTACATTTAACAGAAATCGAACGCGTAAAAACGATCTCCAAAGAAGATTTTTACAACCAATACGTCAGGAAACAGAAGCCAGTCGTCATTGAACAACTGACAGCCGATTGGCCTGCATATGAAAAGTGGAAACTCCAATACATGAAAGATGTAGCCGGTGATAAAACGGTGCCACTTTACGATGACCGGCCGGTTTCGCACAAAGACGGATTCAACGAAGCGCACGCTGAAATGAAGATGGCGGATTATATCGACCTGTTGCAGGCAAAACCAACAAACTATCGCATTTTTCTGTATAACCTGATGAAGGAAGTTCCGGTATTGAAAGACGATTTCAAATGGCCGGATATCGGACTGCGTTTGGTGAAACAATTGCCGATGCTGTTTTTTGGCGGGGAAAATGCACGGGTTTTTATGCATTATGACATTGATTATTCGAATATTTTGCATTTCCATTTCAATGGTGTCAAACAATGCATCCTCTTTGCCCCTGACCAAACTCCGTACTTATATAAAGTGCCACATGCTTTGATTTCCAGGGAAGATATTGATTTTGACAATCCCGATTTTGAAAAATGGCCGGCATTGGAAAAAGCGCAAGGACTGATTGCAAAGCTCAATCATGGTGAAATGCTTTATATGCCTGAAGGTTATTGGCATTATATGAAATACCTGTCGCCTGGTTTTTCGATGAGTTTACGGGCATTTCCAAGAAAGCTGTCAAATATTTCGATGGCGATTTATAATATTCTAATCATGCGCCATTACGATGGCTGGATGCGCAAAAGAAAAGGACAGTCCTGGATTGATTATAAAAATGACAAGGCTATTGCCGATACGCACCGGCATTTGGGGATTAACACCTCAATAATTTAACACCAAAACATTATGAACGGATTTTTCAAGACACTTATAGCGGGCTACAGTGCCAAAAAGCTCGGCGGCGGATGCTTCGGGATGATTATCGTATTTATTATTGTATACTGGCTTTTGGGACATATTCACTAGTAATCGTATAACATTTGCCTCAAACTCCGTAACGTAAAACCTGTGGCTATTAATTAAGTTTACTGATATAAACCTAATATCAAAATCATGGGAACAGTCAACAACGGCAATCAGGGAAAACAAAACCTTGGTGGCCAACAAAGGCACGACGGACAGAAAAACTACCAGCATTCCAACCAGAGAAATCCGGATAATGTCAGGAATGACACGGGCAAACATAAATATGCGGAGCATGACAAAGAAACAAACGATGAGAATTTCAATGCTGATTTCCCCGCAGATTTAAGTACGGATATGGATTTCAGGGATAAAAATGACAACCTCGAAGATTCAGGAAAATAAAAATACAATACATAACAGCATGATAAGACTTACTTGCCATGCTGTTTTTTTATCCGCCTTTTTTCAGCCTGTCAAGCAGCAGCTTCAGGTTGACCGTAGCAAAACTCGAACTGTGGTCAGACAAACCATAAGGAATAATCAGTTCATTATTGTGAATGATCGATCCGCAGGAATAGACTACATTCGGCACATAGCCTTCGCGTTCGTCAGGATTCGGCATAATCAACGGTTCTTTGAGCCTGCCGATTTCGATTTCAGGGTTTTTTAAATCCAATAAAGAGGCGCCAATGCTGTATCTTCTCATTGAACCAACGGCATGTGTAATGATCAACCATCCTTCAGTGGTTTCGATTGGCGAACCGCAATTGCCAATCTGCACGAATTCCCACGGATGTTCGGGCGCCTGGATTTTAATCGGATTTTCCCAGACATTTATCGAATCGGAATACATGATGTAATTGTTCCAGCCGTCCACGCGGGAAAGCATCGCATATTTTCCATTGATCATTCTTGGGAATAAGGCCAGGTTTTTATTTTTGGCTCCGGCCCCATTCAATGGGCTCGTTTTAAAATCGTAGAAATCGGTTGTTTTCAGTAATTTGGGCATAATATACGAACCGTCAAAGGCCGTATAAGTTGCATAATAAACAATGCTGCCATTTTCCCTCGTGAATTTTACGAACCGTGCATCTTCAATACCGCGGCTTTCCAAATCGGAAATCGGAAAAATAACGCGGTCGCTGATGTCCGTATCTTTGGAAAAGCTGATTTTTCGATAACTGTCGGATAACGCCAATATGAGGTTATACTGCCTGATGGTGCTCAAATCTGTGGTTTCAGATCGCGCTTCATGGATGAGAGTCTTGATTTCGTCATAATCAAACTGGTCACCGAGTTGTGAGTCGACCATTTTAAGAAAATGCGCATTGATGCCTTCGTCTTCGCCTTTTTTCAGGAATAGACGCTTTTGGTAGACGGCATTCCGAATCTTATCTGCCTCATCGATATAATTGCCTGCAGGAATGACTGTGATATTATTGTGCTTGTCTATGAGTGCGCGACGAAAAACAACAGAAGAAACATGGCCTTCACCAACGGCGCGAAAACTGATGATTACCCTTTGCTGGCCTTCTTCGAGATTGCTACGGTCTGGATCTTCAACAATGGAAGGATTGAAAAAAGCCGCTGATTCTATGGAATATTCATGGGTAAAATAAGAACCGATAAGCAACCGGGTATATTCGTCGAGTTCATCGGGATTCGCCCCGGCAAGCCTGATCTGTGGCTCAATGCGTTCACAATGGCGCTGGAGTTTTTTGGTAATGTTGCGATGCCTTTTGGAAAAATCCTGGAGCAATGGAGAAATGAGTGCAAATACTTCCTCTTTTGGGAGCTCAAGTACTTTTTTGATGAGTGCTACTGCCCTTTCTTCGCCATTAAAGAAAAAACGTGCAATTACACGTCGGGAATCAGGAGTAACTTTTACAGGTTTTCGTTCAACACTTAATCTCATACGGTCGTTTTTAAGTCCTTCTAAATTACGATTATAATTTTAATGCGGTAAATAGCAAATGCTAAAAAATGTACAAAATATTAAAAATCACCTTATGAGATGGAAATTTTATAAAAACTATAAGATGTATGTAACAGCAATCCGGTAATATTTGCAGACCTTTATATGCTCAAATATAAATCCAGATTATCATGGAACATCCTAAGAAAGTTATAAATACTGACAGTCCTATAAACACCAAAGACGTTAAAAAGACCGGCAGCACAAAGTCATTAACCAATGATGAAAGCGCCAAAACTGATCCCAACAAAGTACCGGACAAAGCTTCCTTCAGCGACAACCGGAAGAAAAACACAAAAGACAAAACCCGTTTTGACGGACAGATTGGAATATAAAAAAAGCCCTCACATTGCGGGGCTTTTTCATTTATTATCGTTTCAAAGAGAAATGTGAGGCAAATTCTTTTGGCTTGCCATTTTCAGAGTACTTGACTGTAAACCAATAGTCGGTTGAAGGCATTGGGCGTCCATCATAGGTTCCATCCCAGCCCAATCCATTTGGCATGATCTGTTTCAGCAATTTACCGTAGCGGTCAAAAATAAAGATCGTCGCATTGGTTTGTCCGCTCAATGCAAAAATATTCCAGGTATCGTTAAAGCTATCGGCATTTGGCGTGAAATAAGGCGGATATCCAATGACCATCACATTCTGCTCAACTATCGAAGGCGAGCAACCATTTGCATCGGAAACCGTAACGAAATGGCTTCCCAGGCTTACATGATCAAAAACATTACTTTCCTGTATCGGCCCATAATCCAATTGGTATAAATAATTTCCAGGATCAGTCGCCAATACCGTTATGGTTTGGTTGTCGGAAAAATAATTACTGACAGTCCAAGTCACATTGTGCAATGTCAACTGGTTCACAGTAACATTTATGGTTTGTGGATTGGCACATTCGCTTATATTTGGTGTAAAGACATAGCTGGCGTTGGTATTATTGTCAATAACAACAGGCATCCAGCTGCCACTGATTCCATTTGGTGACAGTGGACCCAATAATGGCGGCGTAGCGCCGGCGCATATAGCAAGGTCAGGAAAATCCGGGTCTACTGGCTGGTTGACTGTAATATGAAATGTTTTGGTCTCAGCACATTGTGGCGGATCTGGCGTAAAGAAATAATCGGCGCTGACAGTATTGTCAACTGTAGCCGGCAACCATGTCCCGGTGATGCCGTTATTGGAAACAAGCGATAAAACCGGTGCTGTATCTCCGGCGCAAAATGCCGCAATCGGTGTAAATGCAGGAACCGTTTTCTGAATGATCGTTACATTTAGAGTTTGGTTCGAAGAACATTGTTCTGGATCTGCAGTAAATATATAAGCGCCCGAATTGGTATTGCTCACTATACTCGGTGACCATGTTCCGGTAACTCCATTTGGTGCCGTGTTTAACAAAACCGGCGCCACACCTTCTTCACAAAAAGGGGCAATCGGCGCAAAATCAGGCGTTTGGTTCGCACTTACAGTTACCTGTAATGGATGTGTAACGCTGGCACATTGTCCGACCGTAGATGTAAAGGTAAAATTAAAAGTGCCCAGTACACTTGTATCAATGCTTGATGGTGACCATGTTCCGGTGACGCCATTTGGTGATGTGTTTGACAATGTTGGCGGAATTTGATTCTGGCAAAGTGCCATTGTTGTTGCAAAACTTGGGACAATCACTGGTGTTATTGTCACACTCAATGTATGTGTACTCGCACATTGTCCCGCTGTTGGCGTAAAAACGTATGTTCCGCTTACGAGGTTATCAATAGTTGTAGGCGACCAGGTTCCATTGATTCCGTTTGGTGAAGTTGTCGCCAATACAGGAGCAGGTGTTGCCGAACATAAGGTCAGCGTTGGGTTGAAGTTCGGGTGTATGATTGGGTTTATTACAACATTTAAAACCTGTTGTACCGCACATTGCCCGGGAGCTGGTGTAAAAGTATAATTCCGTGTTGTCGTATTATTGATAGTTGCGGGCGACCAAGTTCCGGTAATGCCATTTGGCGAAGCATTCGATAATGTCGGTACCGCACCGCCTGAACATATCGACGCAATTGGCCCGAAATCGGGCGTTTGGATTGGATTGACTGTCACAGCCAAAGTATGTGTTGCACTTGCACATTGTCCTGCTGTCGATGTAAATATATAGTTTGTATTGCCTAAAGTAGTAGTATTGATTGAAGTTGGCGACCAGGTTCCGGTAATTCCATTCGGAGAAGTGTTTGATAAAGCCAGAGCCGTTGCGCCTTGGCAATAGGTTGCAGTCGTAGCAAAACTCGGAACAATCACTGGCGTTATGGTCACTGCCAAAGTGTGAATACTGGCGCATTGCCCTGCTGTTGGCGTAAAGACATAACTACCGCTTGAAATATTATTGATTGTGGTTGGCGACCAGATTCCGGTAATTCCGTTTGGTGAAGTCGTTGCCAATACCGGTGCTGCTGTTGCAGAACATAAAGTAAGCGTGGCGCTAAAATTCGGATGCACCTGTGGCGTAACTACGACATTCAAAACCTGCTGTACTGCGCATTGCCCGGCAGTTGGCGTAAATGTATAATTCTGGGTAGTGGTGTTGCTTATCGTTGCCGGCGACCATGTACCCGTAATCCCATTAGGAGATGTATTTGATAAAACCGGAGCAACTGATCCAGAACATATTGATGGGATTGCTGCGAAATTTGGCGTTTGTGTCGGGTTGACCATGACCGACATAGTCGTTAATGTTGTTGAAGTACATTGGCCTGCAGTCGGTGTAAATGTGTAAATCGTTGTTCCTGCTGCTGCCGTGCTGATGGCTGCATTCCATGTCCCGATTATAGGTGGCGTATTGGTGGAACTGGCAGGCAAAGTTGGAGCCGCCGCATTTTGGCAAAGCGGTGCAATTGCGCTAAATGTTGGTGTAATCCTCGGTGTAATCGTTACCGTAATCTGTTTTGTAGTCGCGCATGGGAATAAAGCGGGATTCGGTGTGAAAGTATAATTTGATGTTCCGACTGTTGCCGTATTAATAACCGCCGGACTCCATGTTCCGGTAATTTGCGGGGAATTCGTGTTCGTTGGAAATGCCGCAGGCGAATTTTGGCAAAAGCTTGGCGTTATCGTATTAAAAGTGGTTACTGTCGGTATCAGGTCATCAATATGGACAATCTTTATCGGAAGGCAATTGTTATAGTTTACCGGCGTAAAGACATAATTATCGGTGCCGCCCGGAACGGTTATGATTGAGGTCGGACTCCAGGTTCCCGGTATCCCATTGTCTGATGTCGTAGGCAATACCGTTCCAACACATAATGCTGAAGGCAAAGAAAATGTTGGCAAAATTGCCACCTGTGCCGCAGCTGTTTTTGTCGCGCAGGTGCCGACCCAATTTAAAGTCATCGTAACGATTTGCCCAGGTGCAAGCCCATTAATGGTATAATTTGTAGGTGCTGTAAAATATGGAATCGGTATTTCCGGGCCGGCGCCAACATGATACGAGCCCGTAAATCCCGTCTGGTTCATGTTGTTGAAATCAAATTTGATTGATGATGTTGTCGATTCTGTACAGACAGGAAACAACTGTGGCGTTCCAGAAGCCGGTACATTTACAGTAACCACAACCGGTTTGATGTCGAAACAGCCTGTTCCGTCAGTAGTTTTAATATAATAGGTGCCACTGGTTGATATTGCCGTTGGGTTTGGCAGTAGTGTAGTTGCCGCCGCATTGGTCCAATAACTCAAAGTTCCTGGCGCACTTCCGACGGTTACAGCTGGCAATGTAAGGTTCACGGTTGCAGGGGAACAAACTGCCGCAGGATTGGTGATGACCAACGAACAGGCAAAAGGTGCCGCAACAAAATCGCCATTGGCCAGGAGATTCCGGGCATTGGAATTCATCATCGCCATACCCAAAACAACAAGGAATATATTTCTAATATTTTTTGATAGTAATAGTAGGGTCATATTATCACAGGTATTTATAAAATTTATGAATGTAAATGGCTCTATTTACGATTCAAAACTAAATTTTAATTCTTTCATAAAAAAATATTTTATCGACAAAAAGCAAATAAGACCGATAAAATACATTAAAATATCTGTTTTGTAGGATTTTACATTATGTTAATGTAAAAAAATAAGGAGCTGAAAAGCTCCTTGAAAGTATAAAATAAAAATCTAATATAACTTAATATGCCATCAATTCTTTTAATGCTATTTCAAATCTTGTTTTTGGAAGATACTGATCCTCAAGCGCTTTTGTAAACGGTATCGGGCTGTCTAAACTCGCTACACGTTTTACCGGGCCATCGAGGTATTCAAAACAGTCTTCCATGATCATGGCTGAAATATCGCTGGCAATCCCGCCAAACATAGAGTCTTCCTGAAGAATGATGACTTTGCTGGTTTTGCGTACCGATTCATAAACGGTATCCTTATCCAATGGCTGTAATGTCCTCAAATCGATAAGGTCGGCAGAAATACCGGTATTGAGTGATAAAGTCTCCAACGCCCAGTGCACTGCCGCACCAAAAGCAATAATTGTAATGTCTTTCCCTTCTTTTAATAAAGTGGCCTTTCCAAGCGGAATCGTATAATAATCTTTCGGCACATCCTGGTATACGCTTCGGTACAATTGCTTGTGCTCAAAATACATGACCGGGTTTGGATCATTGATTGCAGCGTTAAGAAGCCCCTTTGCATCATATGGAAATGCCGGATAAACGACTTTCAGGCCTGGCGTTTTGGTGAACCACGCCTCATTGGTCTGTGAATGGAACGGCCCGGCTTGTGTTCCGCCGCCGCAAGGCATTCTTACCACAACATCCGCATTCTCATTCCATCTGTAATGCACTTTTGCAAGATAATTGACAATCGGGTTGAAGCCTGAGGACACGAAATCGGCGAATTGCATTTCGACAATTGCCTTAAATCCGTTAATCGACAATCCCATTCCCGCAGCAACCACGGCCGATTCACATATAGGTGTATTGATAACGCGTTCTTTCCCGAATTCCGCCACAAAACCTTCAGTGATTTTAAAAGCACCACCATATTCGGCGATATCCTGGCCCATGATAACCAAGTTGTCATGGCGTTCCATCGATTGCTTCAACCCTTGTGAAATGGCATCTACGAAACGGATGTTCTCTGTTTCATTTGAATGTGCAATCTCTTCAAAATCATACTGTTTGTATACATCATCTAATTCGGTATCCAAATCGGCTTTAATATCTGCTTCAGTATTCGCAATCAATAAATTATCATCGATTTCTCCTTTGATATCCGCTTTCCATTTGTCGTCTTTGTCGATTCTCAAAACACCTTGCTTAATCAGGTACGTCCTGAAATTATCAACCGGGTCTTTTGCCGCCCACATGTCCATCAATTCCTGTGGGACATACTTGGTGCCGCTCGCTTCTTCATGGCCACGCATCCTGAAAGTCTTGAACTCAATCAATACGGGCCTTGGATTTGTGCGCATGGATGCGACAATTTCAGACAGCTCATTATACACTTCAAGGATGTTGTTTCCATCGAGGATATGTGCTTCCATTCCGTAGCCAATGCCTTTGTCAGCAAGGTTTTCGCAGCGGTATTGCTCGGTTGTTGGCGTTGACAATCCATAACCGTTATTTTCGATAATGAACAAAACCGGCAAATCCCAAACCGAAGCGATATTCAACGCCTCATGGAAGTCGCCTTCGCTTGTTGCTCCTTCTCCTGTAAATACTGCGGTGACTTTTCCGTTTTTCTTTAGTTTATTGGCCAATGCGATTCCGTCGGCCACGCCAAGCTGCGGGCCCAAATGCGAAATCATGCCTATAATCTTGTGTTCTTGTGTCCCAAAGTGGAACGAACGGTCACGGCCTTTGGTAAAGCCGTTGGCTTTGCCTTGCCATTGTGAAAATAGCCTGTAAAGCGGAATATCGCGCCCGGTAAAAACACCGAGATTCCGGTGCATTGGCAAGATGTATTCGTCATCTTCAAGCACAGCCGTAACGCCCGCGGAAATGGCTTCCTGGCCAATTCCCGAGAACCATTTCGACACTTTCCCCTGACGAATCAGGATCAGCATTTTTTCTTCAATCAGCCTAGGCTTTAAAAGCCTTTTATATAAATCCAGTAATTGTTCGTCCGTCAGGTTTCTTCTTTCAAAATTCATTTTTGAGGAGAATATTTTTGTGTTAAAAACTTGTCAAAAGTATAAAAAATAAACAGCTTAACCTTTTTTTGGCTGACTTTTTTGAAATGTTGATAAGTTTTGAAATTTCGATTTGAAATTATTCTTTACATTTGTGTTATCAAGGCTTTGCAGTCTTAAAGTTATTAACAAAAAATAAATAGTATGCAAAACATTCCCAGCGTGGACTTGCGTGATTTCCTTTCGGGCGACCCGGAACGTAAACAAAAATTTGTAAATGAAATCGGAAAGGCTTTTGAAGATATTGGCTTCGTGGCATTAAAAGGTCATTTTTTGGATGATAAACTCGTAGACGAATTATATAGTGAAATCAGGAATTTCTTCGCATTGCCCCTTGAAACAAAATACAGCTATGAAATCCCGGAAATTGGCGGGCAGCGTGGTTATGTTTCATTTGGCAAGGAACATGCTAAAGGCAAAAAAGAAGGCGACTTGAAAGAGTTTTGGCATTTTGGGCAATATGTGGACAAGAATTCAAAATATGCTTCAGAATATCCGGACAATGTGGAAGTGAAAGAACTTCCAAAATTCAATGAAGCCGGGAAAGAAGCTTACAAAATGCTTGAAAAAACAGGGATTTATGTATTGCGCGCTTTGGCACTTCACTTGGGATTGGACGAATTTTATTTCGATAAATATGGTTACGAAGGGAATTCCATCCTTCGCCCGATACATTATCCGCCAATCACATCCGAACCTGAAAATGCCATTCGTGCCGCAGCCCATGGCGACATCAATCTGATTACGCTTTTAATGGGCGCACAAGGCAAAGGATTACAGGTCCAAAACCACAATGGCGATTGGATCGATGCCGTTGCAGAACCAGACGAATTGGTGATCAATGTTGGCGATATGCTATCGCGCCATACCAACAATAAATTGAAATCTACCATTCACCAGGTTGTCAATCCACCGCGTGAATTGTGGGGAACTTCGCGTTATTCGATCCCATTTTTCATGCATCCTGTCAGTGACATGAAACTTGATGTGCTTGAAAACTGCATGGATGACAAACACCCGAAATTGTATGACGACATCACTGCCGGCGAATTCCTGCATGAACGTTTGGTCGATTTGGGATTGATCAAGAAATAATCTTACTTTTACATATGCTAAAGACATTGGGTTTTGTACTTGATGTCTTTTGTTTTTTTAATTATTGAGGCATATAAAAATGGACTTACAAGAACAACTAAAAAACCTTTTCCCTGACCACGAAGTTTCCCCAGAAGAAACAGTCGTTCCGGAAAATAAAGATTTATGGATCCAATCCGAACCCATGATCTGCAAATTCGAAAAGCGAAAAGGCAAACCCATTACGATCATCGAAGGTTATACCGGCGATGACGATGATTTTAAAATGCTTGCCAAAGAATTAAAAACCAAACTCAGTGTCGGTGGAAGCTTCAAAGACGGCAGCATTATCATCCAGGGCGATTACCGCGACAAAATCATGAGCCTGTTAAAAGACAAAGGCTTTAAAGTCAAACGGGTCGGAGGATAAATTCCAAAAAAAAAATAAATTCAAATTCCAAAAAACTAAGCATGTCAATAAAATCCTCAGAATTAATACTCAATCCCGACGGAAGCGTTTACCACCTAAACCTGCTTCCTGAAAATATCGCAAACGACATCATCTTTGTTGGCGACCAAAACCGTGTTGAAAAAATCACGCAGTTCTTCGACAGCATCGAGTTTTCGACCCAAAAACGCGAATTCAAAACGCAGACCGGCTATTACAAAGGCAAGAAAATGACAGTCATGTCCACCGGAATCGGCCCGGACAACATCGACATCGTCATCAACGAACTAGACGCATTGGTCAATATCGACCTCGAAACACGCCAGCCAAAGGAAAACCTGACTTCATTAAACATCATCAGGATTGGCACATCCGGTTCTTTACAGGAAGACATTCCGGTTGACAGCTTCGTGATGTCCAAATTCGGGTTGGGATTGGACAACATGCTCCGCTCCTATCTCATCGACGAAGTTTCAAACGCCGCGATTGAAGATGCATTCATCAGACACACCAATTGGGACGTCAGAAAAGGCCGCCCATATGCTGTTCCGTGCTCGGAAACGCTCGAAAAAATCATCGAAAGCGAACAAATGCACAAAGGAATTACGGCAACCGCCGGAGGATTTTACGGTCCGCAAGGCCGGGTTTTAAGGCTGAATATCCAGGACGAAAAACTGAATTCAAAAATGGACGAATTTAAATTCGAACACACCAGGATTACCAATCTCGAAATGGAAACTGCCGCCATCTATGGGCTTTCGGCACTTTTAGGCCACAATGCCTTGTCGCTGAACGCGATTATCGCGAACCGCGCGTCGGGTACTTTCAGCGCCGATCCGTACAAAGCGGTCGACGAGCTTATCGCCTACACATTGGATAAACTCGCAAATATTAACGAGCATTAGGAGCTATTTCCTGCTTTCCGCTATATCTTTTTTTCGTTCCTCAAAAAAGGATACCGCTGCAATCAGGGCTAGGCTTTTGAACACATGAAAACAGCCATCCATAAATTACAAACGGTGTTGCAACAAGCTGAGCAATATTTTGCGGCAGCCAGCGAATCAGCATTGGAAATCCCAATTGCCGAAGGAAAATGGTCGCGCAAGCAAATCCTCGGGCATTTGGTCGATTCGGCGATCAACAACCTGACGCGGTTTACCGAAATCGGCCACCGGCCACAACCATACATCTATCGCGAATACAAGCAGCAGGAATTGGTCGAAGCCAACCAATACCAATCGATGCCCATAGCCGAATTGTTCCAGCTTTGGCTATCGCTAAACAAACAAATCATTCGCATCATGCAATCGCAAACCAATGAGCGGCTAAACCTCAAAATACAATTCACAGACGGTTCCATTTCTGATTTGAGATACATCATGATTGATTATCCCGAACATTTGGAACATCATATCAACCAAATCATATCATGAAAACCATCAAAATAGCAGGCGTTCCCGAACATTTTAATATGCCATGGCATTTGGCCATCAACAGCGGCGCTTTTGAAGCCCTGGAAATCAATCTGCAATGGACAAACATTCCAGAAGGTACAGGTAAAATGTGCCAGATGCTGCGCAATGGCGAAACCGACATTGCAGTGATTCTCACTGAAGGCATCGTCAAGGACATTGTTGGCGGAAATCCGTCTAAAATCGTACAGGTTTATGTCGAATCGCCTTTGATTTGGGGCATCCATGTCGCCGCCAAATCAAAATACCAAACACTTTCTGATTTGGAAAACACGAAAGTAGCCATCAGCCGCATCGGTTCCGGCTCGCAATTGATGGCATATGTCAATGCCGAAAACCAAGGCTGGCAAACCGACAACCTGCAATTTGAAATCGTCGACACCATCGATGGCGCAGCCGAAGCGCTGACCAACGGCACGGCAGATTATTTTATGTGGGAACGTTTTATGACCAAACCGCTGGTTGACAAAGGCATTTTTCGCCGCATCGCCGATTGCCCAACACCATGGCCATGTTTTGTGATTGCGGTCCGTGACGAAGTGTTGGAAAAATCCCCGGAAACCATTAAAAGCATACTTGAAATCATCAATAAAACTACATTGGAATTTAAAAACATCCCAAGTATTGCTCAGGATTTGGCGAAAACATACCATCAAAAACCCGACGACATCAACGAATGGCTTTCCCTGACCGAATGGTCCCGGAAACAATTGGATGCGGATATGTTAAACAAAGTTCAAAATCAATTGCTTGGGCTGTCTCTTATTGATAAAAAAGGTACTTTTGCAGCAATTGTAAAGGCATTATAGCTTTCGCTTTTCCGGTTCAATGATAAAACTCAGGGACATTCCTTTTCAAAAAATAAGAGAAAGGCTCACGGTCAAAAAACCTTGGGATACGGTCATTATTTTTCTGCTGAATATCCTGATTGCGATTCCTGTTTTTATCATTGTCCACCAGAATTTAATCGACCCAAACTGGATTTTCAGCATAGACAGGATCCTGCTTTTCATTTTCATTGTCGCTTTTATCCAATTCATACTGCGTTTGCTCCGGAAAGTCATCATCATTTGCATTGCACTGTATCTTTTGATGCTGGTTTATGGAAGCGTATTCGGAAAATACGGTTTCGCTGCAGTCTTTGAAGATTACCGTTCGATGGTCTATACAATGGCCGACGACCCGAATCCACAGGATATCGTCATTTCAAAACTTTTGCCTTTCCCCAACAAATCCAAAATCCTCGATGCTATAGATTACGACAATCCTTTGGTGCGTAATTTTGCGGTCATGGCGACTTTTAAGCACTTCAGGAATTTTAAGCGTTATGGCGATTACAGGACAACCATCCAGTGTTTTGCCGTGTTTTATGAAATCAACAGCAGGTGGAATTATGTCAGTGACCCGAAAGGCCGCGACTACATTGCCAAAGCCAGCGAGTCAATCCAATATCTTTCCGGCGATTGCGACGACCATGCGATATTGATGGCTGCCTGTGTCCGTGCCATTGGCGGAACACCGCGGCTGATCCATACCAAAGGGCATATTTATCCTGAAATCCTCATTGGCCGAAAAAGCGATCTGGAAACCATCAATTACCTGGTCAAAAAAGTGCTTTTCATCCAGGAAAGCAAAGGAAAAGAAATCCATTACCACATTGACGAGCGTGGCCAGGTTTGGCTGAATCTCGATTATACCGCGAAATATCCCGGCGGTCCATTTATGGATGAAGAGATTCTTGGCGCCTTGACATTGAATTGATTTTATTTCCGTCGGGCGGAATTTTGCAGCCCATTTTTCATATCTTAGCTACTTCAAATAATCATTGTTTATGAAGAAGATACTCTTTCTTGCATTATTTTCAATACAGCTCATGAATGCCCAGCAGGTGGCCGATTCCACTGCGATGCTGAGCAGGAAAAATGAAGTCCGGACAGATCTTTTGTCATTGGTTACCGCTTCCAGAATTAACCTGAGCTATGAACGATTCCTGAATAAGGATTTTTCGATAGGGGTTTCATTGGGTTATTCAGACAGCAAAAAATTGGATGATGATTTTGATGCCGGTTACAGGAATAATTCACCAAAATATGATATCACGCCTTTTGTCCGTTACAATTTATCCAAAAGCCAAACGAGTTTTTATTTTGCCGAAGCTTTCGTTTCAGCAAATGGCGGGGATTTTAAGGAAACAGTCAGGAAGGTTGATGGCGATGGCAACGGCTATTACATCAATGAAAAAAGCAATTACTCCGATTTTGGCGTCGGCGCCGGATTGGGATACAAATTATACATCCACCAAAAATTCGGCGTGGAGTTGCTGGTCGCTTTCGGCACCAATTTATTTGATACGGATAAAAGTCCGGATACATTGTCCCGCGTTGGTTTAAGTTTTGGCTACAGATTTTAAAAAATACTACAATGAACAAGATAAAATATATATTTCCCGCAATTGCAATGTTGGTTTTTGCCGGATGCGATTCGGATGATGACGGATTTTACAATACCAAGTATATTGAAGCGGTGAACTTAATGGAAGTAGAACCTGCGGCTTCATACACTATTGGCGACGTGATTTATGTCGACGTTAACGTGCCGAGATTATTGGATGAACCCGGACAGGCAACGCAACTCGATGTTGTTGAAACGACCCATGCCCCAACTTTCGATTTCTTTTATATATTGGAAAAAAAGAATGGCGCCGGCGGATGGGAACTGGTTGACAATACAGGCAATTATGTCGATGGCGGTCCTGGCTATGGCAGCGCAGGCTTTTATGTACAGGGATTTTTGGAGTATGATACAGTTGCCGAAACCTATGTTTATCGCGGCGGACTAAACCTGACGGAAGCAGGAGATTACAGGCTCAATTTCAGCAATACGACCAAATTTCCAAACAAAGTCGCTTTGCGTTCAGATAGTGTCGACAACAATATCCAACTGAATATTTTCTCGACTTCGCCAAGTATTGACGCTTCGGGAATGTACAACTTCACGGTTACCAATTAATAGGCTTTTCGTGTTTTGATTCGAGGAATGCATTGGTTTTGCTGAAATGTTTGTTCCCAAACCAATGCCCTTTATTCGCGCTCAGCGGCGACGGATGTCCAGATTCCAAAATACAATGCTTGCTTTTATCAACGATGGCACCTTTCTTTTTGGCATAACCACCCCAAAGCAGGAAAACAACATTGGTCTTTTCGTCGGATATTTTTTTGATTACGGCATCCGTAAACGTTTCCCAACCTTTATTCTGGTGGCTTCCCGCTTCTCCTGTCCTGACGGTTAAGGTCGCATTTAGCAATAGTACGCCTTGTTTTGCCCAGCGTTCGAGGTTTCCCGATTTCGGGATTGGCTGGCTTAAATCTGTCCTGATTTCCTCAAAAATATTCTTGAGCGATGGCGGAAACGGAATTCCGTCATTCACGGAAAAACACAATCCGTTGGCTTGTCCCGGTCCGTGATATGGATCCTGGCCGATGATGACCACTTCGACTTTGTCAAATGGACATTCGTCAAAAGCCGCAAAAATCTGCGGTCCTGGCGGATAACATTTCGCGGTTTTATATTCCGATTTTACAAAGGCAATCAGTTTCTCAAAGTAAGGCTTTGCAAATTCGTCCGAAAGTTCCTTTTTCCAAGTAGAATTGATATTGATATCCATATCCGATTTTTACCTCAAATATAAGGATTTCGCTTCGCCAGGAAAACCCGATTGCTGCCAAATTTTGATTAAATTTGTAACCAAATAGCCCGTTAAAGAAATGATCAGTATCACTGAAAAAACATTACAGGATTTACAATTCCCAACAATACTGGAAACGGTTTCTGCGATTTGCAATACCGATCTTGGAAAAGAGAAAGCCCTGACAATCACGCCATTCAAAGACAAGGAAAGCCTGATGCACGCCTTGCTGATGACATCTGAATATTTGTCGTCATTCCAAAATAACAATGCCATTCCGAACCACGGATTTGATTCGATTACCAATGAAATCAAGTTCCTCGCCATTGAAGACAGTTTCCTTGAAACCGGCAGCTTTAAAAAGATTGCCACAATTTCAGAAACCGTCAATACATTGCTGCAGTTTTTCAAAAAGTTTGATGAGTATTATCCAAACCTGAATGGCAAAGCCGTACAAGTCCCGTTTACCAAAGAAATCATTACGCGTATAGAGGAAGTCGTCGATAAATATGGCGAAATCCGCGACAACGCTTCGCCTGAACTACTGAATATCCGCCGCGATATGAACATCGTCCGCGGGAAGGTCAACCAGAGTTTTGGCGTTGCACTGACACATTACAATTCGCTCGGTTATCTCGACGATATCAAGGAAAGTTTCGTGCAGAACCGCAGGGTTTTGGCAGTATTGGCGATGTACAGGCGAAAAGTCAAAGGTTCCATTTTAGGCAGTTCCAAAACCGGAAGCCTGGCTTTTATCGAACCCGAACAAACTTTAAAATATTCCCGTGAACTCAGCAATCTTGAATATGAAGAAAAAGAGGAAATCACGAGAATCCTCAAACAGCTCTCTGCTACCATTCGTCCGCATGTCGCATTATTAATCCAATACCAGGAATTCCTCAGCGATATAGACGTGATTGCTGCAAAAGCAAAATATGCCACCAAAATCAACGGCATTTTGCCAACGATTACAGAAGAACGTCGCGTGTATTTCCGTGATGCGTTCCATCCTATTTTGTACCTGACGAACAAGCAAAAGAACGAAATCACTTATCCGCAAACCATAGAACTCAATGATGAAAAACGAATCATCGTTATTTCAGGCCCGAATGCCGGCGGAAAAACCATTTCCCTGAAGACGGTTGGTTTGCTGCAATTGATGCTGCAATGCGGCATGCTGATTCCGGTACACGAACGCAGTGAAACGTTTTTATTTGACAGAATCCTGACAGACATTGGAGACAACCAATCCATTGAAAATCATTTAAGTACGTATAGTTACCGTTTAAAGAACATGAATTATTTCCTGAAGAAATGCAACAGGAAAACGATGTTCCTGATTGACGAATTCGGTACCGGTTCAGATCCGGAACTCGGTGGCGCATTGGCGGAAATTTTCCTTGAGGAATTTTACCACCGCGAAGCCTTTGGGATTATCACGACGCATTATTCCAATTTAAAAATATTGGCCAACGAACTGCCGTTTGCCATCAATGCCAACATGCTTTTTGACGAAAAATCGCTCGAACCGATGTATAAGTTGGTATTGGGCCAGGCCGGAAGCTCGTTTACGTTTGAGGTCGCGCAGAAAAACGGCATCCCGTTCGGGCTGATCAACCGCGCCAAAAAGAAAATTGAAGTCGGCAAAGTACGTTTCGACAAAACCATTGCCACGTTGCAAAAGGAACGCTCCAAAATGGAAAAAACTTCACAAACGCTCAAAGAAGAAGAATCCAAAGCGCGTGAGGAAAGCAAAAAGATGGAAAACATCAATGTCAAGATCAAGCAAAAACTCGAAAGCTACCAGGAACTCTACGATTCCAACCAGAAAAGCATTTACATCGGGCAGAAAATCGAGGACATTTCCGAGAAATATTTCAACAACAAAGACAAGAAATTGTTGATTGGCGAATTCCTGAAACTCGTCGAAATCGAAAACTCCAAACGCAAAAAAGCCACAGCCAAAGAAACCATAGCCAAGGAAGAAAAGAAAAAAGAAGTCATCAAGGAAGTCACGGTACAAGTTGAAGAAATCCGCCAGGAAAAGAAGGCCAAGAAAATTAAGCCTGTTGTTGAAAAACCAAAACCGATATTAAAAGTCGGCGACCGCGTGCGCATGAACGACGGAAAAGCCGTTGGAAGCATTGACGCGATCGAGAAAAACAAAGCGACGGTCAATTACGGCATGTTCACTTCAAAAGTCAGCATTGACGCGCTAGAACTCGTAGAAGCCAAGAAATAATGGAACTTTCAAACCTGCCAAAAGATAAAAAAATCATCCTGTTCGACGGCGTTTGCAACCTCTGCAATTCGGCGGTACAGTTTATTATCAGGCATGACAAAAAAGACCAATTCCGTTTTGCGGCGCTGCAGTCAGAGATTGGGATAGCCATTTTAAAACACATCGGAGTCAATCCAGCCAACATCGACAGCATTGTTTTATACGAACAAAATGTCGCGTATTATTACAAGGCCGACGCGGTGATTGAAATCGCCAAAAACATAGGCGGAATCTATAGTTTGTTGTCTGTTTTCAGGATTAGTCCGGCATCATTCCGAAATTGGATCTACGACTACATCGCCAAAAACCGCTACAAATGGTATGGCAAAAGAGAAAGCTGTATGATTCCAACCGCAGAATTGAAAGCGAAGTTTTTGGATTAGGAGCATATTCCTGCTTTACGTTTCAATCTTTTTAAACCTTACAGGATTTAAAAAGGATTTCCACTTCAATCAGGGCTAGGCTTTCGGTTCCAAAACAGGGATTTCGGTATCATCTTTTTCCCATTTCCCAATTACTGAAGTGGCGAGCGCATTCCCCAAAACATTGGTCGCGCTTCTGAACATATCACAAAAATGGTCAATCGGCAGGATTAACGCGATGCCTTCGATAGGGATCTTAAACATGCCGCAAGTTGCCGCAACGACCACCAAACTCGCCCTTGGCACTCCGGCAATGCCTTTGCTGGTCAGCATCAGGACAAAAAGCATCGTCAATTGCGTAGGCAAATCGAGATGGATTCCATAAGCCTGCGCAATAAAAATACTCGCGAAAGTCATATACATCATGCTGCCGTCGAGGTTGAAGGAATAACCCAAAGGCAACATAAAAGAAACGATTTTGTCCTTGATGCCGAAACGCTCGAGTTCTTCGGTCAGTTTTGGGAAAACCGCTTCGCTGCTCGTGGTCCCGAACGCAATAATCAATGGGCCGACAATTCTTTTGAGCAGCAGGCCCAATGTTTTTCCGAGGAATAAATAACCAATCAACAGCAATACAATCCATAAAGACGAAATACCGACCAGGAACGAACCGAAATACTTGATGTATGTCAGCAGCAAATCATTCAGGTCACGAATCGCAAAAACAGACGCAATCGCGCCAAATACGCCAAGCGGCGCGAATTTCATGACATAATTCACCATTCTCAAAATGATGTGCGACGTTTTGTCCAAAGCATTGATGACAGGTTTTGCGTGGCTTCCAATGGATGCCGCGGCCAACCCGAAGAAAATCGAAAAGATCACAATCTGCAGGATTTCGTTTCCTGACATCGCTTCGACAATACTTTTTGGGATGATGTGCTCGATGAAATTCTGGGCGGAAAAACCTTGTGTCTTTTCGGTGACTTCCGCTGCGGTCGACAAATCGACGTTGGACAGGTTCAAACCTACGCCAGGTTTCAGGATATTGACCCAGAACATGCCAATCAACAGCGAAATAAAAGACGCCGAAAAGAACCAGCCGAGTGCCTTTCCTCCTATCCTGCCGACGGCCCTGATATCGCCGAGCTTCGCAATCCCGACAACCAATGTCGTAAACACCAATGGCGAAATAATCATCTGCACCAAACGGATGAAAATGGTTGCGAGCATTTTGATGTAGCCGCTGAAATCCTTTGCATAATCTTCGGTGCAATTGTTATGGATGCTGATGCCGAGTATTGCGCCAAGAACCATGGCGATTAGAATCTGTACGGTTAAGTTGGAAAGGAACGATGGTTTTTTCTGGATTGTAGTCATAAGTTATTGTTAGTGGTTGGCCCTAGCCCCGATTGCAGCGAAAATCCTTTTCTTGCAAAGAAAAGATTGTAGCGAAAAGCGGGAAACAGCTCCTAAAAATTATTGATACATTTTATTCAACAGGTAAAAATCGGCCAGCACAATCGCGGCCATGGCTTCTACAATGGGTACAGCGCGCGGCACGACACACGGATCGTGACGTCCTTTGCCTTGCATTTCGACGATATTTCCCTGGTTGTCGAGCATTTCTTGTTTTTGCATAATCGTCGCGACCGGCTTGAACGCGACACGGAAATAAATGTCCATGCCGTTTGAAATTCCGCCTTGGATTCCGCCCGAAAGATTCGATTTTGTCGTGCCATCGGCATTGTATAAATCGTTGTGTTCGCTGCCTTTCATTTTTGCGCCACAGAAACCGCTGCCAAATTCAAAGCCTTTGACCGCGTTGATCGACAGCATCGCTTTTCCGAGTTCGGCATGGAGTTTATCGAAAACCGGTTCACCGAGGCCAATCGGGACATTTTGCAAAACGCAAGTCACCGTTCCGCCAACCGTATCGCCTTCTTTGCGGATTTCGCGGATATAAGCTTCCATTTTTTCAGCTGTTTTTTCATCGGGGCAACGCACAGGATTGCTCTCGGTTTTTGAAAAATCCAAATCCTGGTAAGGCTTGTCAATAAAAATATCTCCGACCGATGAGACGAAGGCATTGATTTTTATATCCGGAAGCATTTGTTTGGCAATGGCGCCGGCCACTACGCGACAGGCCGTTTCACGTGCAGAACTTCTTCCGCCGCCGCGATAATCACGGATGCCGTATTTTTTCTCATAGACATAATCGGCGTGGCTTGGACGATAGGTGTCTTTGATATGCGAATAATCGTCCGATTTCTGGTTGGTGTTGGGAATGACAAAACCGATTGGCGTTCCGGTGGTTTTGCCTTCAAAAATCCCGGAGAGGAATCGCACTTCGTCATCCTCTTTCCTTTGCGTGACAATGGCGGACTGGCCGGGTTTCCTGCGGGACATTTCATATTGTACGGCTTCGAGGTCGAGTGCGATTCCCGGCGGGCAGCCTTCGATGATTCCACCCAAAGCTTGCCCATGGGATTCACCAAAAGTCATGATTTTGAAAAGTGTTCCGTAGCTGTTGCCTGCCATAGTTTGTTGTTTTATTTCATACCCTTCGGTCTTTCGGCCTCGGGCAAACAAATGTAAGCATAAGTTTAAAAATGCAAAGCCTAAAGTTTAAATGCTGTTGAAAATATTGACCCAAAAATAACTTTTGGATAAGATGCCATTAATATGTGTTGGCTTCATTTGCAAAACTTCTGACCATGAAAAAAAGAAAAGTAGAATTGGTTGTCATTTCCGACGTTCATTTGGGGACTTTTGGTAGCCACGCCAAGGAATTGTTGGAATACCTGTCGGCCATAAAGCCAAAAACCTTGGTGCTTAACGGCGACATCATTGACATCTGGCAATTCAGGAAATCTTACTTCCCGAAAGCACACCTCAAAATCATCAAGAAGATTATTGATTTTGCTTCGAAGGGCACGAAAGTCTATTACGTCACCGGAAACCATGATGAAATGCTGCGGAAATTCAGCGATACTAAAATCGGGAATATTTCCATCAAGGACAAATTGGTGTTGGATCTGGATGATAAGAAAGCCTGGATTTTCCATGGCGATGTTTTCGATGTTTCGGTGCAACATTCAAAATGGATTGCAAAACTCGGCGGATTGGGCTATGATTACCTGATTTTGCTGAATCGGTTTGTAAATTGGTGCCTGAGGAAAATCGGCAAAGAACCTTACTCCTTTTCGAAGAAAATCAAGGCCAGCGTCAAAAAAGCAGTCAAGCACATTTCCGATTTTGAAACCACGGCGACCGATTTGGCCATCCAGAAACAATATGACTTTGTGATTTGCGGGCACATCCACGAGCCAAAAATCATCCGAAAGGAAAATAAAAGCGGCAGCACGACATACCTCAATTCGGGCGATTGGGTAGAAAACCTGACGGCTTTGGAATACAATAAGAAAAGGTGGAAATTGTACCGCCATTCCGAAAACCCAATCCCTGAAGAAGAAGACTTATTTGAAATGGAAGATTTGTTGGGCAAGGAATTATTTGCATCGCTATTATTTTCAAAAGAAGAATGGAACAGGAACTAGTTTTTAATATCTTAGCCCACAGCGGATATTAAAAATTTGAAAATGAAAAAATCGATTATTGCCCTTTTATTTTTGGGACTGCTCATTACTTCTTGTTCTTCGGATGACAGCGGAAGCAATACTTCCGGCACGGATTACTTGCCATTGGCGCCGGGCAATTACTGGAATTATAATGTTGTCGAAAATGGTGTGATGCAACGCGATTCGCTTTTTGTGGCCAATGATACGGTGATTGGCGGAAAAACGTATAAAAAAATGCAGACTTTCGCGATTCCTGTTGGCTTCTTTTCGCGATCGTTGGATGACAATGCAGTGCGAAAAGTGAATTCCTCATTAGTCGTCAAAGGAAATGCAGGATTGGATTTGGGCGGTGTTTTGCCAATCGACCTGACGCTGAACGATTTTATCATCTTCAAGGAAAATGCGACTGCCAACCAGCAGCTTTCTTCCATTTCAGGGACAATCAACCAGGATTTGGAAGGTTATCCATTGGTGATAGATTACACTTTAAAATCGACAGCAGGTGAATCAATCGCTGATTATACTTCTCCACTCGGAATCCAATACTCAAATGTCAAAGGCGTACATGTGGTTTTGACATTGAAAATTTCGACAACAATCACTTTTGCCGGATTTGATGTTCCGGTTGTGTTGCTCGACACACAGGATGTAGTCACTTCCGACCAATATTATGCATCATACACCGGAATGGTTTACGCTACAACAACGACAAGTTATGCACTGGAGGATTTCTCAGGTTTCGGAATCAATTTGCCGATTCCGCAATCAGGAAGTGTTGTACAGCAAGAATTCCTTGATACTTATGAGGTTTCCTTGCCAGATTAATACCGGTTTATTTCCTGTTAATTTTAGCACAATACAACGTCTAAATTTAACGTTATTGTTAACTTTACCTCACTAACTAAAAAGCTAATTATGAAAAAAGTCATTTTATCTGCTGCAATGGTCATCGCACTGTCATTCAGCGCGCAAGCACAGGAAATTTCGAAGAATGCGTTAGGACTCCGATTGGGTGATAACGACGGTTTTGGTGGCGAAATCTCCTACCAAAGAGGATTATCCGGGAATAACAGGCTCGAATTTGATTTGGGATGGCGCGACAGCAAGCATGTCGATGCGACAAAATTAGTCGGATTGTACCAATGGGTTTGGAATATTGACGAAGGGTTTAACTGGTATGCTGGTGTTGGTGCCGGTATCGGAAGCTGGAGCTACAACGGCCCTGGCGATCCTGACCCGGATGGAGGAACATTCTTGCTTGCAGCCGGGGATTTGGGAATTGAATACAATTTTGATTTTCCACTTCAGTTGTCGCTTGATTTAAGGCCTGAACTCTACTTTGGTGACAACCGTTCCGAGTTTGACGACTATGACCGTTTTGGACCGGATATCGCTTTAGGCATCAGGTACAAATGGTAACAGCATAAAAAAATCCCTCCAGAATTTGGAGGGATTTTTTATTTTACGTCTATCGGTTTCTTCGAATTGATTTTTACGATGCAATACGGATAAGTGATGTTTTGTGTCACCATATCACCGGGTTTCGGTTCGGTTTCCTTTACGGTGATAATGATTTTATCGTCGGTTTCTTCCATGCTTTGCACGCCTATCGAATAACCACCGGTGCTTTTCTCGCCCATATTCATGACCAGGAAATTGGAATTCTTGACATCTTCATCCTTGATTTTCCCCTTGATATGCGGATCGCCTTTTAGCATGTTTATTTCTTCCGGCTTGGAAAGGATTTCAAAAAAACGAATGTTTCCGCCACCGTCCGGTTGTTCCGTAAGGACTTCATACAAGCTGTTGTTGTTTGTTGCTGCCTGTTTCGCGCCGCAGGAATATAGCATCAATGCTGCTAATGCCGGAAAAATCAATTTTTTCATAATTGTCCTATTTTGTTTATGGCTTTCAGGTATAAATCTTCATATAAAGGCAATATGTTCTTGATGTCAAATTGTTTGGCAACACCCAATGCATTGGCTTTGAATTGCGCCAATACTGAATCATTTTTCAAGATGGTTAAGGCGTTTTTAGCCATGTCATCGATATCGCCCACATTACTCAGGTAACCTGAAATCCCATTGAAATTCACTTCTGGCAATCCGCCTGTATTGCTGGAAATCACAGGAACGCTCCAAGCCATTGCCTCGAGTGCCGCCAATCCGAAGCTTTCGGTTTCTGATGGCAGCAGGAATAAATCGCTGTAACTCAGAATCCTGTCGATTTCGTTGCTGTTTCCAAAAAAGATGACTTTATTCTGGATACCAAGATCAGTGCATAATTTTTCTGCCTTTTCTTTTTCAGGTCCGTCGCCAACCATCATCAGTTTTGCAGGGATTTCCTGCTGGATTTTGTAAAAAATCTTGATGATATCCGGAATGCGTTTGACTTTCCTGAAATTACTGATATGCGTCACAATCCGCTCATTCGGATTAGCCATAACGGAACGGCGGCATGGAATATTGGGGTCGTTGGTGTTTTTATCGAGTTCGATGAAATTCGGGATGACATGAATCTCGTTAGTGATGTTGAATAATTTATATGTTTCGTCTTTCAGGCTTTGCGAAACCGAAGTCACGACATCGGATTTATTGATGCTGAAACTCACGGCAGGCTTGTAAAACGGATGGTTTCCGACCAACGTAATGTCGGTTCCGTGAAGCGTGGTCACCATCGGGATGTCAATGCCTTCGTCGAGCAGCATCTGTTTCGCCATATAACCTGCATACGCATGCGGAATGGCGTAATGCACGTGCAGCAATTCGATTCCGTATAATTTGACCATATCGACGAGTTTGCTCGACAAAGCCAATTCATAGGGTTGGTAATGGAACAATGGATATTCCGGAACGTTGACTTCGTGGTAATGCACGTTTGGATTTAAAAGTGCCAAACGTACGGGCTGGCTGTACGTGATAAAATGAATTTCGTGTCCGCGATGTGCGAGCTCAAGCCCCAATTCGGTAGCGACAACGCCGCTTCCGCCAAATGTGGGATAACATACAATTGCTATTTTCATCATTGATTTTTAGTAGTACGAATTTAGCGAAAAATTCGCTTCGCCCAAATGATTTGGACCATTAAGAGATTAAGAAGATTAAGTGGTTATGGTTCAGAAAATTACACAGAGACCAAAGGTTCACAGAGGTTTTATTGTGAACTGACAGCCCTAGCCCCGATTGAACCGGAAATCTTTTTGAGGTTTTTCACCGAAAAAAATTGCAGCGGAAAGCGGGAACAGCTCCTGAAAAAATTACTTAATAACCGCCGATTGTATGACTTTCTGGATGTCTTCCCGGATGTTTTCCTTTGACAGCGTATTGACGGTCGAATCCGGAAATGTGCGGTTGGATAAAAAAACATAGACGATTTCCGTTTCAGGATCAGCCCAGGCGATGCCGCCGGTAAATCCGGTGTGCCCAAAACTTTTCATCGATACGCAGCCGCAAGTCGGGCCTTGTGTTCCGGGCAATTGCGGCTTGTCGAAACCGAGTCCGCGCCTGTTGCCTTCCTTGCAGAAATAGCACGTATTGAAGTCGTTGAATGTCTTTTCGGAAAAGTATTGCAGGCCGCCATAATTTCCTTTTTGGAGGTACATCTGCATCATTTTGGCGATATCCATAGCATTCGAAAAAATGCCTGCGTGTCCGCCAACACCGCCTTCCATCGCCGCTTCCATATCGTGGACATAGCCCTGGATGGTTTGATAGCGGAAATAATTGTCGGCTTCGGTCGGTGGAATGACGCTCATATCGTATTTTGTCAACGGATTGTACATCGTATTGTTCATCCCAAGCGACTTATAGAAATTGTTATAACTCAGGCTATCGAGTGTTTTGCCTGTTGTTTTTTCGAGGTAATCCTTCAGGATGATAAAAGTGAAATCACTGTATTTGTATTCTTTCTTTGGTAAAAGCTTGCTGTCGGCGATGGCTTTCATAATGGTATCGTGGTAGTCATTCCTGATGAACAGGTTTTCAGCGACTTGCTTCGAAAATTGCGGATCGATGGCTTTCCTGTAATATTTCTCGCTTGGGATTTTAGCGGAATCCAATGTCGACTTATAGAACGGGATCCACGCCTGGAAGCGCGCATAATGCGACAACAAATCTTTGAACGGGATATTTTCCTTATCGGTATGGTTGAAAACCGGGAGCATATTGCCGAGTTTGGTGTCCATGTTGATTTTTCCCTGGTCGTACATTTGCATGACATTTGGCAATGTCGACACCATTTTTGTCAGCGATGCGACATCATACAAATCGGAATTGGACACTTTTATGGAATTGTCATATGTATGGTTTCCAAAGGATTTTTGATAGATGACTTTTCCGTGTCTTGCGACTAAAACCTGAAGTCCGGGCGTCATTTTGCCGTCGATGGCTTTTTTCGCGAGTTGGTCGATTTGTGCCAATATTTTCGAATCCATGCCGACATTTTCCGCAGCTGTAAAACCAAGCCGGTTGATTTTCTTCGTCGACAGTCCGAAATTCACCGGGAACATTCCGTTGATTGTTACGGGCAATTTCCCTTTTGATTCGACCGCGCCAAAAATCATTTCCGCTGAAACCACTTGCGACACATCGGTATTTTGATAGGAAATGACAATGCCTTTGATGTTGACAAAATTATTCACCTGCAATAAGGAATATGGCTTGGCAAATATATCAAGGATGACATTGTTGTATTTTGAGATCGAGTCGAGTTTTGCGATTTCTTCGGGCTTCCAATTGTGGTTTTTCCAGGCGCCGTCGGCTTTATGGAAACCGACAATGACTTTTGTATATGGCTTTAATCGGACTTGCAGGCTGTCGAGATTGTCCTCATTGATTTCCGTGATTTCTGTATATTTCTGCAAGGTCGACAGGAATGGGCTGTGCTTGTCGTCGCCCAATTTGACATAAGCGATTTTCTCGGTTTCGAGATTTTTGATTGGAAGCGTTTCGTCATCATTCTTGATGACGGTAATCGCATTTTCATACAACTCATATTGGAACGCTTCGTCTGCTACCGTATTGAGGTCGCTGGTCAGGTTTTCCGTGACGATTGGCCTGTACATATCCAATCCAACCCTGTATTTGTATTTCAGGATTTTCTTTACTGACCATGCCAGCCTTTCTTCCGTTAAGATGGAATCCTGGTATGCCATGCAGAATTTGTCCAATGCCAATGGGACATTTTCAGGGAAAAGCAACACGTCATTTCCTGCCATAAACGCTTCAAGGTCGATTTCGCCCGGTGTTTTGAAATTGCTCGCGCCTTTCATATTCAGTGCATCGGTAAAAATCAATCCCTGGAAACCGAGCTCTTTTTGCAATACATTGGTCACGACATTATACGAAATCGATGAAGGATAACCTACTCTTGGTTCAAGGCTTGGCACCTGAAGATGCGCAACCATGACTGACGCCAATCCTTCGGCGAACAATCTTTTATACGGATAGAATTCGGTGTCGAAAAGCCGTTCTTTTGTAAAATTGACGACAGGAAGCGAATAGTGTGAATCTACCGAAGTATCGCCATGGCCCGGAAAATGTTTTCCTGTCGCATAAACGCCTTGGCTTTGGATGCCTTTCATCAATTCCATCGCCCTGTTGGTGACATTGATTTTGTCTTCGCCGAATGAACGGTTTCCGATGATTGGGTTTTTGGGATTGGTATTGATGTCAAGCACCGGCGCAAAATTGAAATGCACGCCAATGCGATGGGCTTGTTTGCCGTATTCAACACCAACTTTCCTGATCAGGCTTAAATCCTGTATGGCGCCGAGTGTCATGTTCCATGGAAAGCGATTGATGGAATCGAGGCGCATTGCCAATCCCCATTCCGCGTCAATGCCTATGAATAAAGGCACGGGCGACATTTGTTGGTATTTGTTGGTCAGCTTTGCCTGACGTCCTGGTCCGCCCTGAAGGAATAAAAGGCCACCGATATGGTAGCATTTGATCAATTCCTGGATGGATTTGACATGCAATGAATCCTTATTAGAAAATGCCGACACCATAAAAAGCTGCCCGACACGTTCATCGAAAGTCATATGGTTGTAGACGCTGTCAACCCAAGCCGCTTCTTTCATCCTTTCAAAAGGCGGGGAAATTTTCCTGAATTGCGCCGTGGCAAACTGGCATATAAAAAGTAAAATAATAACCGTATATCTCATCGAAGCAAAGTAATTTTAGAAAAAGCGACTGTGCCAGCTTTCATTTGCAGGAACTTCCCAGTATTCGTTCCATTCGCCAACCGTATTGACGAGGTTATTAAAAACAATCGTATTACCGGTTACGGCGCGGTCTTTAGCCATTTTCTTGAATTCAGTCAATGGTTTGTGGGCAATGTGTTCACCGAGTTTATAGGTCACATTCATCTTATCCAGCAAATCCACATCATATTTCTTTTCCAAATCCTGGATAAACCTGACAGATTCATCGATGGAGCAGCCCGTTGCAGATTGCGGTTCCTGATTGACCGCGAGAATGATAAAGCGGTTGTATTTCAATTGGTACGACGCTTCAAGCCCGGTTCCGTGTGCAGCCCAGCTTTCAACAAAAGCCTGTGTGGCAGCATCTATTTCGGCAAATTCGGCGTCAGAGAATTTCCTGTTGGATTGGTAAATCCAGATTTTGGATTCTTCCGGAAGTGTTTCAAATGGAACGTACATGTTTTAAATTTTAAGGTTGGATTATTATAAATCCTGGGCATTTGCAATCAGCTCAGCGACATCCATCACTTTCACTTCGTTTTCTTTTTCCTGGTGTTTGACACCGTCAGTCAGCATTGTATTGCAAAATGGACATCCGGCAGCAATGATTTGTGGCTGGAGTCCCAAAGCTTCTTCGACCCTTTCGACATTGATTTCCTTGTTTCCGGGTTCGGCATCCTTGAACATTTGTGCACCGCCTGCGCCACAGCACAATCCGTTGGCACGCGAGCGTTTCATTTCAACGAATTCGGCATCAAGCTTTTCAATTAATTCCCGTGGTGCTTCGTAAATCCCGTTGGCACGGCCCAAATAACACGGATCGTGAAAAGTGATTTTCTTGCCTTTGAATTGGCCGCCCTCGATGGTCAAACGTCCATCATCCAATAGCGATTTCAGGAATTGCGTGTGATGGATCACTTCATATTTCCCACCGAGTTCCGGATATTCGTTTTTAATCGTATTGAAGCAATGCGGACAGGCTGTGACTATTTTCTTTGCCTCATATGCATTCAATACTTCAATGTTCATCATCGCCTGCATCTGGAACAGGAACTCATTCCCTGCCCTTTTTGCCGGATCGCCAGTACAGCTTTCTTCTGTCCCGAGCACGGCAAATGAAATGTTGGCACGGTTTAAAATCCGCACAAAAGCTTTCGTGATTTTTTTGGCGCGATCGTCAAAACTTCCGGCACAGCCAATCCAGAAAAGGACTTCGGGCTGTTTGCCTTCGGCCATCATTTCGGCCATTGTCGGTACTATTAATGCTTCTGACATTCTTTATAATTAAGTTGCAAAGCCGCAGCCTGGCAAAGTTTAGTGCTATTCGTGTTTTCCGTCATCGAACACTTGGATCGTGACTTCTTTGTCGACGAGGTTTGTAAATTTACCCCTGTATCTTGTGGCTTTCACCAAGTGGTTGTCAATCCAATGGTAATTTCCGCCGCGCGGTTTTCCCATGACCATTCCATGGTATTTAAAGCCATGCTGTTTGAGCCATCTTTCGGTATATTCCCTGTGCGCTTCAGTCCTGGATGTAAAAAAGAAAATAACATGGCCTTCATCATACCATTTGTTTAATGTTTCCAAAGCGTCGGGATACACTTCTGCCGTCAGCATTCTTTCCGGTTCTTCGTTTGGAATATCGTCACAGATGGTTCCGTCAATATCGATCAGGTAATTCTTAATTCCCTCCGGCAAAATTGGGCTGATGTGCTTGCCGTTCTCTGTTGCTTCTACGAGGTTTTTGTCAATGTCTTCCGTTTTCATTTTGTTTCTAATTTATTTTGTCAAATGCATTAAAAACACCCTTAACCTCACCTATAAGAGAATTTTTATTTTTTTAGATTGTTAATTTTCGTTTTTCCAGTTCAATCGGTCCTGTTGGTTGTATTGCCAAGGCGCACCGTTATTTTCAACATTGGTCATCATCGCGTTCAATGACATCGGCGCGGCGCTTTGCTCCATCACCAAATACCTGCGCATGTCCATAATTATGGAAAGCGGACTGATGTTGACCGGACATTCTTCGACACAGGCATTACAAGCCGTACATGCCCAAAGTTCCTCAGGCGTGATATAGTCATTCAGAAGCGTCTTATTATCGGGTACAAAAACTCCTTTATTTGCATCGATATTTTTGCCGACTTCTTCGAGCCTGTCGCGCGTGTCCATCATTATTTTACGTGGCGATAGTTTCTTTCCTGTGATATTTGCCGGACAGGACGAAGTGCATCTTCCGCATTCCGTACACGTATAGGCGTTCAGCAATTGCACCCAGTTCAAATCCTGGACATCGCTGGCCCCGAATTTTGCCGGAGCAGCATCTGCAGGCGCAGCAGCAAACGGATCGGCGTTTGGGTCCATCATCAGCTTGACTTCTTTGGTCACGGATTCTAAATTGTCTAATTTTCCTTTCGGATTCAAATCGGCAAAATAAGTATTCGGAAAAGCCAATAAAATATGCAGGTGCTTTGAAAAATACAGGTAATTCATAAACACCAGGATTCCTGTAATGTGCAACCACCAGAAAACCCTTTCGAGCAATACAACCAGATTCGTATTCATGCCGTCAAAAATCGGGGCGATGAATTGGGAAACCGGATAGGCGCCGACTTGTGTAAAATGGTCAACGCCACCTGGGACATTCTGCAAATGATAATCCGACGCATTCATCAAAAGGAACAAGGTCATCAGTAAGATCTCGAAATACAAAATGTAATTGGCGTCGCTTTTTGGCCAGCCTTTCAAATCGGAATGGATAAATCTTTTAAGTTTAATGATATTACGGCGCACCAAAAATGCAATCACGGCAACCAAAACCAATAGCGCCAATATTTCAAATGAGCCGATCAGGAAGCTGTAAAAGCCGCCCATAAACCCGAAAATGCGGTGCGTTCCGAAAAGCCCGTCGATGATGATTTCAAGCAATTCAAGATTGATGATGATGAATCCTGCATAAACGATGATGTGTAATACGCCAGCAATCGGCCGTTTCACCATTTTGGATTGCCCGAGCGCAATCAGCGCCATGTTTCCCCAACGGGCAGCAGGATTGTCGGATCGGTTAACGTCGTGGCCGAGCTTAATATTGCGAATCAGTTTTCTTACATTGATTGTAAAATAGCCGAAACCCAAACCCAGTAAAATGGCAAATAATATATTGTCAAGATAGCTCATAGGCCGCTAATTGTTGGTTTTAGGAATCGTGTCGTTTGTGACTTTTGGAGCGACATAAGGTTTGTTTTTCTTCCCGAAAAGCGATACGTTGACATACCGCGTCGGATTCAGCCTTAAATCCTGGAGCAGCAACTCCAGTTCTTTGGAAGTCTTGGCAAAATTGTCATACAAAGTCTTGTCCTTGACCAATTTGCCCAATGTTCCTTTCCCGGATTGGATTTCGCCCATGATATTATCGACTTTCGCCAAGGTATTCTCAAGGCTTTTGACCGTTTTGCCAATATTTGCCTTTGAAAGCGAATCCGAAATTTTGGAAAAGTTTGCCGATGCCTTGTCGATGTTGGCCATCGTATTGTTTATTTTCGACTTGTTGTCGGCCAGCATTGTATTGACGCTTTGTGACGCCGTTTTAAATTCGGCTAAAGTCGCATTAAGGTTGGCGACGCTGCTTTTCAGGTTCTCTTTTGTTTTTGCATCGAGAATCGTATTGATATTGGTCAGTAACACATCTGCGCTAACGACCATTTTCTCGACTTTTTCCTGCAATGGCGTCAATCTGTCGCCGACAAGCGCTGTCAGTCCGGGTTTTACGCCGCCTTGCAAGGTTGCCCCTGATTCTGCCAATGTCGGATCTTGAAGATTTGGCACGATCTGGATTTGTTTTCCACCGATCAATCCGGGTTCATAGATATTGACGATGCTTGATTTTGAAATTGGGAAATCACTTTTGATCTGCAATTCGACCACCAGTTTGCCCGTACCGTTCTGGAGTGTGATCTTATTCACTTTTCCAACTACAAGTCCGCTGATGGTTACCGGCGCAGATACTGCAAGCCCTTCCACATTGTCATAATGCACGTAGAATGTTTTGTAATCCGTCAATAAATCCCTTCCTTTTAGGAAACTGTAGCCCCAGATAAACAGTAAAATGGAAGCGATGACCAATATGGCGGTTTTAATTTCTCTTGATATTTTCAAAGTGTTTTGGTTTTTTAACAAATTTAAGACTTATATCTTAAGCGTTGTTATATTATTTCAATGCTTCAATGCTTCCTGAATGGTTATTTTCTTTCCGTCTTTAAATGCGATTACAAAAGCGGAATCGTATCCTTTTGACTTGGCTTCCATAAGCAGCGCTTTTGCGGTATCGTAATCCGTAGTTTCACCGTACATATATTTATAAAGGTTGTTTGCCGTTAGCATGGAGAGTGAACCAAGCCCATGGAAATTGGACGGAACCAATTCGACCTTTGTGCTGCTGACCGCGAGTTGTATTTTAAAAGTTACGCCATTTACAGCGGCCGGATTATTGTCAGGAACGTTAGTTTGAGGAACTTTGTTTGCCGGTGGCACTTTTACAATCGGTTTTTCAGGAAGTATAGTATCGTCGTCAGGTGTAGGCTTGATGACTGGAGTAACAATCTTCTGGGAAGGTTTTTCGATATTGTCCTCGTTTTCACCATTTCCGTAATATTCCTTTTTGTAACTGATGATGGCATCAGCAATGGCGCGTGCAATTTTGTTTTGCCCATCTTCGGAATCGAGATCGGCAGCATCCTCAGGATTTGAGATGAATCCCATTTCAATCAGTATTCTCGGCATATAAGCTTTGTGCAAAACCATATACGGCGCCTGTTTTACACCCCGGCTTTTTTTATTGAGGTCGTCTGTAAAATGATCCTGAACTTTTCCTGCCAGGGCAATACTTTCGTTGAGATAATTTTCGATCCCCAAAGTGATTCCAACCATTGTTTCCGGAGCTTTCGGGTCGTAGTTCTCGTACTTTTGCTTGTAATCCTTTTCCAATGTGATAACGGCATTCTCAGATTTTGCAACCGCCAAAGCCGAAGCATTTTTCGTCATACCCATGACATAAGTTTCTGTGCCTGAAGCAGCTGTATTCTTATTGGCATTGCAATGCATCGAAATGAAAATATTGGCGTCTGCCCTGTTTGCAATGTTGGCCCTTTCGACCAAATCAATAAAAACGTCTGTCTTTCTGGTATAAAGGACCTCAAACCCAGATGTGCCTTCCAATATTTTGCCGACTTTGAGCGTCACACCGAGGGCAACATTCTTTTCGATATGGCCACTGTAAACCGCACCAAAATCCTTTCCGCCGTGACCGGCATCAAGGGTGACTTTGAACTTATTTGACTGGCTGTATAATGAGAGGGAAATGGTGCAAAATGCTATGAGAAATGGCGCTTTGAATTTATTTGATATACCCATCGGAGCAAAAGTTAATTTAATTAAAACAGTCGATTATAAATCTATTAATTGTTTATTTTTGACAAAAAATAATCAGTAAGTTTGGCGCACCAAAAATCACTTCATATTTTTACAAAAATAGTATTTAAACCTTTGCAGACAAACTTATTTAATATCGTTTTATCAGCAATCTTCCTAACAATAGGAACTGTAAAAACATATTCTCAAGAACCTGTCGTAAAGCCCATTTCTGTTGCCGCTGAAAAACAGTCCGATAGCCTCACTATAAACGCGTCGGAACTCGAAAAAATTACAGCCACCAAGGAAAAAGACTCCACAAAGCCAAAAAAGCCGCTGCTGACGGATAAAATAAAATACAAAGCCGAAACTTCCGCCAAGATTGACCAGAAGAAAAAGCTCATTACCCTTTACGACAAAGCCGAACTTTATTACCAGGACATCGAACTGACTGCCGGAATTATCATCATGGATTATGAAAAGCAGGAAGTCTATGCCGGGCGCATTAAGGATTCAACAGGAGCATATACCCAATTACCGGTTTTTAAGCAAGGGAAAAATGTCATCGAGCCGGATTCTATCCGGTTCAATTATAAAACCAAGAAAGCATTGGTTTGGAATTCCAGGACCGACCAGGGCGAATTCAAGGTCAAGGCCGAAGTCACGAAAAAGGAAAACGATTCGGTTTATTTCATGAAAAATGCGCGCTTCACCACTGCAAAGGACATTGATGATCCGGAATATTATTTTATCACCAATAAAGTAAAATTTGTACCCGGCAAGAAAGTCGTCGTTGGCGCGACCAATATGGTCATCGCCGATGTGCCTACACCGCTTTGGCTGCCATTTGCTTTTTTTCCTATGTCGCAAAAGGCTACTTCGGGAATATTAGTCCCAACTTATGGCGATTCTGCCTCGCGCGGTTACTCTTTGGAAAATGGCGGTTATTATTTTGCCCTCAGCGACAATTACGATCTGGCAATCCTCGGGGATTATTATACCAATGGCAGTTATGGGATGCGATTTGAATCCAGTTATGCCAAGCGTTACCGATTCAAAGGCAATGTCAATGTGCGTTTTGAAAACCTGATTACAAGCGAACGCGGTTTCCCGGATTATACAAAAACCAATATCTACAACATCCAGTGGTCGCATAGCAAGGATGGGAAATCCAACCCGAATTCGCGTTTTTCTGCATCGGTCAACCTTGGAAGCAGCACCTATTTCCAGCAATCCATCAACCAGGTCAATCTGGGTTCGAGGCTGAACAACACATTGAGCTCGTCGATTTCCTATTCGCGTACATTCAACACCGAACCGGGAATGAACCTGTCGTTAACGGCCACGCATTCCCAAAATACGCAGACACAAATCATCAATATGTCGTTGCCAAACCTGCAGTTCAGCGTGGACAGGATTTACCCGTTCGCGCCAAAAGACGGCATCAAGAAAGGGATTCTAAAAAACATCAATCTTCAGTATAGTTTGCAAGGCAGGAATGATATCGTTACAACCGATTCGTTGTTCTTCAAATCGGAAATGTTTCGCGATGCCAAAACCGGCTTCCAGCACAGTATCCCGTTGAGCACCAATTTCAAGATATTCAAATATTTCAGCGCGACTTCGAATATCAATTATCAGGAAGTCTGGTATTTGAAAACAATCAACAAGCGTTATGATACGACAATCGATTCCTTGGTGACAAAAGACGTCAATGGATTTGATGCTTTCAGGACGTATTCCTTTTCGACGAGTATCGGGACAAGCATTTACGGGACGTTTAATTTCGGTGAGAACAAAAAAATACAAGCCATCAGGCATGTGATGCGCCCCGCAGTTTCATGGAGCTATACGCCAAGCTTTGACAAATATTACGATACTTATGATCCCGACGGCACCGGAACAATGATAAAAGATTATACGCGTTTTGAAGGCGGTATTTTTGGCGCACCGGGAAAAAGTTACGCGAATAATGTCGGCTTCACGCTCAACAATACCTTTGAGGCAAAAGTCACCGACCGCGACAGCACAAAAACGGAGCCCAAGAAAATCATATTGCTGAACAACCTGAATTTTTCCACGAGCTACAACATTGCAGCCGACTCTTTGCAATGGGCGCCGCTAAGGGTCAGCGGCGGAACATTACTCTTTAAGGAAAAAATGAATGTCAATTTTGCCGCAACACTCGATCCATATGCGATCAACAATGCCGGGACAAGAATCAATACCTTTAATGTCAATAATGGCGGAAGCCTTTTCCGTATGACCAGTGCCAATATGACGCTTGGCTATACCGTGGCGAGCAGTGACGACAAATCAAAGGATAAAAAATCCGACAACAATGCAGGCGTAAGAAATGGCGGGCGCGAAGACGACCTTTTTGGTACCAATACCGATTTCAGCGACCGGCGTGACAGCCAATTCGACAAGGATAGCGAAACCGAAAAACCCGAAGAGGCGGCGGCATTTTTCCATTCTAAATTGCCCTGGGATATGACGCTCGCCTATTCCCTGACCTATTCGAACAATGCGCGGGAAAAGAAAGTCACCGGTAATTCACTGATGGTTTCTGCCAATACCGACATCACTACAAAGTGGAAACTCGGCGTGTCGACAGGCTATGACTTCGTACAGAAAGGCGTGACTTTTACGCAATTGCGTTTTGAAAGGGATTTATTGAGCTGGAGAATGGATTTCAACTGGGCGCCATTTGGAGACCAGGCAACATGGAATTTCTTTATCGGAATCAAATCCGGCGTGCTGAGCGACATCAAGTGGGAAAAACGAAACCAGGCAGACAGGACTTTAAGATAAGCATGCAGCCGGCCGAAAGCAGCAGACAGTTTCAAAAAACATTAAGTATCTCATGAAAAAAATCATCTACACAGACAAAGCACCGGCGCCAATCGGACCATACAGCCAGGCAGTATTGTTCGGAAATACGTTATTTACATCTGGCCAGGTTGCGATTAATCCTGAAAACGGGGAATTGGTATTGGACAATATTGAAGTTGAAACCAAACGTGTCATGGAAAACCTCAAAGCCGTTCTTGCAGCCGCCGACATGACTTTCGAAAACGTCGTCAAAACCACGATTTTCCTTTCCGATATGAATGATTTCGCTAAAGTCAATACAGTTTACGCGGGTTATATCAATGAAAAAACCGCTCCTGCAAGGGAAACGGTTCAGGTATCGGTATTGCCGAAACAGGTCAATGTCGAGATTTCTATGATTGCGATGAGATAGTCGCGAAAAATTAAAAAAATAATGGCCACAGATTCACAGATTTTTTCTCATAAATCTGTGAATCTGTGGCTAACTTTTATGCGATGGCTTTCAACAGCAATTGCGCCGTCGCCTCATTGGTCGCCAATGGCACATTGTGCACGTCGCAAACCCTGATCAGCATATTGATGTCGACTTCATGGGCATGGCTCGAATTCGGGTCTTTAAAAAACAGCACCATTTTCGTTTTTCCTTCCGCTACGCGCGCCGCAATCTGGGCATCGCCGCCCAGTGGCCCGGAAAGCATTTTCCTGACCTTAAATCCTGCGGCTTCAGCTTTACTGCCTGTTGTTCCGGTGCCAATCAGCCTGATGTGATCAGACATCAGCAATTCCCTGTTCTTATTGAGGAATTGCACCATATCGGCTTTCATTCGGTCGTGGGCGATGATTGCGATTTCCATCTTATTTGTTTAAGGAATGATACGCGATGAGTCCGTCAATCGGGCGCCGCAGCACATTTCCAAGTTTGATTTTGTGCTTGTCCAAAACTTTTTTCAGCTCATCTTTGAGGTAGAAAGCGATCGAGCCGATAAAATGCACCGGCACTTCCTTGTGGTTGTCGTATTGCTTGATATAGTTCTCGACAAAATCCTCCATCGCCGAAAAAATAATTTTCTGGCAATATTCGTGGTCTTTGTATTCAATGATGAACTTCGCAAATGTCGCCAGATACGCATTCGGGTTTGGCTCTTTATACAAATGGTGCTTGATGACATCTGCATCCAGATCGTAATCCTTTTCGAATTTCACGGCCAGGTCTTTCGGCATCTTGCCAAAATAATACCCGCGAATCAAATGGCGCCCAAACTGGTTGCCGCTGCAGTCGTCCATCGCGATATAGCCCAAAGATTGTACTTTCTGGTGCAAAACAAGCCCGTCAAAATAACTGCAATTCGAACCCGTTCCCAAAATCGAAACAATAGCTTTTTCGTTTCTCGGCGTCGTCGCATAAACCGCAGCATACGTATCTTCATGTACCGAAATCACTGCCTTAGGAAAATATTCCTTAAAAATCCCGCCAAGGAAATTGCGCATCCTTTCCGTTCCGCAGCCTGCGCCGTAGAAATAAAGGTGCGTCACGCTTTTGCGGTTGTGGGAAATGTCAAATTTATCGTCGAGGCGAGAAATGACCTGGTCTTTTCCAAGCACTTCGGGGTTTAATCCAAGGGTTTGCGTGGTAAACAATACTTTGCCGCTGTCGTCAATCGAAATCCAGTCTGCTTTTGTCGAACCGCTGTCTACTAATAGTTTCATTCAGTTGGGTTTAATTTGTTTGGTTGTTGTTTTTGGGCGTTTCCCTGCGGGTCAGGCTTTCGGCTTTAATTTTTATTTCTCTTTCGCGAAAGAGAAATAAAAGATTTCGCCTCAATCCTTAACGCGCTTTTGAACTTATTTCAAAAGCCTAGCCCTGATGGAAGCGGCATCCTTTTTCTTGCAAAGAAAAAGATACAGCGGACAGCAGGAACATGCTTCTGATAAAAAACAAAAATCCCGCTACCGAAGCAACGGGATTCAAATGTATCAATTATTTCAGACCTGCAGTGTGCACGGCCAAATCAATTAGCTTGCTTGAGTAGCCGTATTCGTTGTCATACCACGAAACGATTTTGAAGAACGTCGAGTTCAGCCCGATTCCGGCTTTCGCATCGATGATCGATGTGCGCGAATCGCCAATGAAATCCTGTGAAACCACGTCGTCTTCAGTATAACCGACAACGCCTTTGTAGTCGCCTTCTGCCGCTTTTTTGAACACCGCCATGATTTCGTCATACGACGTTTCTTTGGCGACTTTTACGGTCATATCGACTACGGACACATCGGCAACCGGTACGCGCATTGACATCCCTGTCAGTTTGCCATCGAGTTCGGGGATGACTTTCCCAACTGCTTTCGCAGCGCCGGTTGTAGCCGGGATGATATTCAATAATGCTGCACGTCCGCCACGGAAATCTTTTCTTGACGGTCCGTCAACGGTTAATTGTGTCGCTGTTGTCGCATGGACTGTCGTCATCAGCGCTTCCACGATCCCAAAGTTGTCATTGATGATTTTAGCCAATGGCGCGAGGCAATTTGTTGTACATGACGCGTTGGATACGATGGTATTTGCGGCGGTCATTTTGGTATGGTTGACGCCCATGACAAACATTGGCGCGTCGGCTGAAGGCGCAGAAATCACGACTTTTTTTGCGCCGCCTTTGATGTGTGCGTTGGCGGTTTCAAGCGTCGTGAAAATTCCGGTACATTCGGCTACGACGTCAACGCCGACTTCGTCCCATTTTAAGGTTGACGGATCTTTTTCGGCTGTGGTGCGGATGTGTCTTCCGTCGACATACAATTTTCCGTCTTTGACTTCAATTTTACCGGCAAAATTACCGTGAACTGAGTCGTATTTTAAAAGGTAAGCCAAATGGTCTACGTCGAGTAAATCGTTGATGGCCACCACTTCTACATTATCCCTGTTTAAGGTTTCCCTGAAGACAATTCTTCCGATTCTTCCGAAACCGTTTATTCCTAATTTTACTTTTGACATTTTTTTAATTTCTAATGATTATATAATTTTTTAGTAGGTCTTTTTAATTTATGTCGACATGATGTCGGACACGCGAAGCAATTCGCGGTCGATTTCCGTATGTCCTTTGATGGCTTGTTCCAATGGCGTCAGGATGACTTTGTCGTTGCCTAGACCAACCATGTAGTTTGATTTTCCTTCCAGTAACGATTCGACCGCTTTTACGCCCAAGCGACTGGCCAAAACCCTGTCGAAACACGATGGCGAACCGCCGCGCTGCATGTGCCCCAAAACGGAAACGCGCACGTCATATTCCGGAAGGTTGGCTTCGACATAATCTTTGAGTTCGAATACGTTTTTGCCGATTTTGTCACCTTCAGCGATGACGACAATGCTTGAGGACTTTCCTGAAGCCTTGCTTTTCTGGAGTGATTCCAATAAACGCTCCAATCCCAAATCTTCTTCCGGAATTAATATTTCTTCGGCTCCTGCTCCGATTCCGGCATTTAATGCGATATGGCCAGCATCGCGCCCCATGACTTCAACAAAGAACAGGCGGTTGTGTGAGCTGGCGGTATCGCGGATTTTATCGATGACTTCAACGACGGTGTTCAAAGCCGTGTCGTAACCCAAAGTATGGCTCGTGCCAAAGATGTCATTGTCAATCGTTCCCGGAATTCCCATGATTGGGAAACCGTATTCGTTGTTGAAAATTTCGGCTCCGGTAAAACTTCCGTCACCACCGATGATGACCAGTGAATCAACACCTGCTTTGACGAGGTTGTCATATGCTTTTTTGCGGCCTTCTGCCGTCATGAATTCTTTAGACCGTGCGGATTTTAGGATGGTTCCGCCTTTGTTTACAATATTGTTTACGCTCCTTGGTCCCATTTCCTTGAAATCACCTTCAATCATTCCTTGATAACCGCGATAAATCCCGATACATTCAATGCCATGGTAGGCACAGGTTCTGACAACAGAGCGTATGGCGGCATTCATCCCCGGAGAATCTCCGCCTGAAGTCAACACACCGATTTTTTTTATCGTTTTTGGCATTTATTTAGGTATTAAAATGTAAAATTAGTAAACATTACCCACTTTTTATGGCAGGTAATTAGCAATTTAATAAAGTTTTGAATTTTCAAACGTTTTCGTTGATAAGTTTTTCCCGCAGCAGATGACAAAAGCTAAAAACGATGTGATTTATGCTAATCGTCGGTTGGAATCGCATCGCTGTTTGCCTTTACTTTTTCAGGTGGCGATTTTTTGCCGGCATCTTTTTTATCGATGATCTTGATGTAATCCGGCAAATCGGAATCAGGGATTTCCTGCACTGGTTTTGGCTCCTTATCCAATTTCTGGTTTTTGAATACGCGGTTGACGAATTCCTTAAAAGTGTCAAAATCCACTTCATACGAAATACCGATTCCTTGCGTATAACCTATTCCCTGCCCGATGTAATTGATATCGTTCTCGCGGTTGAAAACCCGCAGATTCAAAGTTCCGTCTTCATTCACGCGGTATTGCACTTCGACATCGCCGACAATTGCAGATTCGTTGATGCCACCAACAGGTACGCCGACTTTTCCATTGATGGTAATACGCTCATTGACTTTTGTCGATACGCTAAAGCCGAATCGCCCGTCGGTTTCGACACCTGGACGTTTATCCGCACCAATATAATCGATACCGACAACAAATTTCCCATCTTCATCCTGGAACAAATCGTTGAATAATCCGCTTGCCCTTTCAAATAAATTTCCGGCAAAATCAGATTGGCTCACGCCTTCCGGGCTTAAGAAACCACCGGACGACAATAAGTACAATGCCTGTGTCTGCCGTGTATCCTTGTCATCGAGCTTGTACTGGATTTCCGATTTCAACACAGAACTGACCGTTGGGAAATTGATATTGAAATCAGGTTCCGGATTGGTCAGGTTGCCTTTGATTCCGATGACGACTTCAACCGGGACTTTCTTATTGAATGAAGGATTTTCAAGCAATACCGCAGGATTGGCAGTCGTTTTATAAGTAGCTTCGAGATTCAATACGGCGCGCATCGGATCGCCTTCCCAAACGATGGAGCTGAATTTTTTGACGGTGAATTTCTTATCGATAACGCCGCCATATTTGAAGTTGTAAATTCCTTCATACACCTGGAAATCGCCAAACATATTGAATTTCCCAAGCGTGTTAATCTGGAACAAAAGGTTGCCACGTCCGTTTCCGCGCATGCCGTGGCCGGTATTTCGGTCGAGAATCACTTCGATTTCGGCATTCTCATTTAATGTAAAATTAAATTCCAATTCGAGCCCGTTGTAATTCCGCGTTGGCTCAATAATCCCATTTCCTTTATTTTGTTTTTCCTTTGGCGTCAGGAAATGGATGTAATTGTTGCTTCCGACGGCAGTTGCATCGTTTATCGGGATTTTGATATCGGTGCCTTTTTCGGATTTTGCATCGACTTTGATAAATAACCCGTTTGTCGGTCCGGTAATGGTTGCTTTCCCATCGATGAAAGCGGTTCCATAATAAGCCGCATCTTCACTGTCTTGGGTGTCCAGCGCCAGCAGCCTATCAGACGTAATGTCTAAATCAAGTTGCCAGTCTGAGAATTTGTTGTGCTTGATCCTGCCGTTCAAAAAGCCCTGCGTTTTGTATTTCGTATCTTTAATGACTGAATTCCTGATGATAAAAGAGCTTTCGGTGACATCGACAACCGATTTTCTCTCCAACTCATAATTGACGTTCAGGTACGGAATCGTAAGCCCGGCATCGTCAAGGAAAAGCCTGCCGTTGATTTCCGGATCGCTGGCATTGCCTTCAATCCTGGCCGTTCCCGAAGCAAAGCCTTTGATGTTTGTAATCACGTCGCCGCCAAGCGAACTCAGCGCGCCAAGGTTGAATTTGTTGAACCTCAAATCCATGTCCATGATCGTATTTTTGTCCTCAATCGCAAAAGCGCCTTTCGCATTAAACGACTCGACGTTGTTGTTTTCCAAAACCGAATTGACATAAAACTTCTTAAAACTGTCATCACCACTGATGTCGATGTTGAGTTTACCAAGGTCGTTGTCATTGATATTGAGATTCTCGACCACAAGCGACGATGTGGGTTGGTAGATGTTTTTGTCCTGCTTGAAATTGACCTTGCCATTCAGTTTTCCCTCAATCTTAAAATGCTCAACCGACGGTGTAATCTTACTCAGGTCAATATTTTGGAAAGTCAGCGTCAGGTCTTTATATGTCATGTCTTTTAAGGCACCATTGAGTTCCATCTTCTCATTGTCATGCGACATTGTGATGTTGTTGATGGTGAAGTTTTTAAAGGTCTTGTCGAAAAGGATTTTGTTGTCGGTCAGTTCTGCCTCATTCAGGTACCACATTTGGTTTTTGAATTTGACTTCCGATTTCCTGATACCGACGACGCTGGTCTTTTTCTTGTCGATCGTATGGTATAAATTTAATGCATAGCTGTCGGTGGCATCTTTCCCGCCTTTGAATTCCGTACGCAGGAACAAGGTATCATTGGCCGTAAAATTAATCAGCTTGAAATCGGATACCTTATAATATTTGGTCCTGACGCTGTCCATTTCGATATAGGCATTGTATATCGGGTTTTTGTTGTCGAGCTTGATATTGACCTTATCAAAAATATTCTCGAATGCGGTTATTTTGGGCGAATTGAAATTCATGTTGAATTCGTCCTTATCAGAATTGATGCTTCCCGACACAATCGTATTGGCGCCAACCGAAATTCCCGGATAAAATATCTCAATGATCTTGTTGTAAATCGCAAAATCAAAACTCAGGAACTGGCCTTTCTTGACTTTGTTGGGTGAATAATTGGCATACAGGCTGCCGAGTGAATTCTCGACCATTTTCTTGAGTTGGGCAAATTCAAATTTGCCGACGACTTTTCCCTGGATGATGTCGGGCGAATTGATTGAAATGGTTCGCACGCGATTCGGGTCAAACGAAGATTGGATCGCAAAATCGTCAAAATAATACGTGTCTTTGTTGTTTTGGTATGACGTCTGTGTAATATAAATGTCGCCTTTCAGGTTATCCAAAGAATTTCCTGAAACCTTCATATTGATGTCGCCCTTAAAAATGGAAATCGTGTCCTTTTTGTTCAGGTTCAGGTTGACCAAATTCGCATAATCAATTTTCGTATGGAAATCATAAAGGATGTCTTTTTTGCCCAAATTGACCGCGCCTTCAAAATCCATAAACAGGTTCGGGTCGTTGATGAACACTTTTCCTTTGAAAACCGGGTCTTTAAAATTCCCGTTTACAACGACATTCCTGTAATTGTAGCCATTGTACCCGATCGCGTAAATATCCCCGGAAAAAGAAGTATTGAGGTATTTTTGCGTAAAGCCTTTGCCGTCAACATCCATGTTGAGCGTTACCGTGCCCAGATCATTTCTGCCAAGAAAATTGCCAATGTCAAAGTTTTCAAGAATCACATAACCGGTATACGACGCATCGTCGATGTTCTTAATGTTGGTCATGACAAGATTCGACTGGATATTTCCCAACGCCGTAGTCATGTAAAAATCGGCATCAATAGAGTTGGTCGTGATTTCCGATTTCCCGCGAAGGTTAAAATGGCCGAGTTTCTTTAAGGATGTAGGCAGTTTTTTGCCGAGTATATTGGGGAGCAAACCGGTCAGATTGGTGTAATCCGAAGCGATTTTGTCAAAACTGCCTTTCATATAAAACTCCTGCCCGTTTTTCCCGAAAAGATTCCTGAAATTGACATCGCCTTTGATTTCCGAGCTTTTATTATCGACGAGTTTTAAATTTGTTGCCGTGAAATTGTTCAGTGTGCCTTTGACTTTCGAGCTTAGAAAAAACTGCTTGTCTTTTCCCAATTCGCTATAAAAATAGCGGATATCATTAGTGGCAAGCGAAGATGCGTCAATCGAGATGTCAAATTTGACTTTGTTGTTGAAATCCTTAAAATCATTCCTGTTGTAATAAAGTGCCGCATTGCCCCTAAAAAATGACTTGTCGGTTTGCACATCCAATTTTTTCAGCAGGATATTCTTTTTGGTATAGGTGAAATCCGTTGTGAGATTTTTGACAAACAATCCCCTGTGGTCCAAAAAGGACATTTTATTGATTCCCATCGTGATATCCGGACCGTAAACCTGTAAGCTACCAATTGTCGCATTCAGCTTAGTCAGGTCGAGGTTTTTAGGCCTGGCGATGTTTTCGTCGATAATGATAAAACGGCTGGATGTGACATAAACATTTTTCGCCTTCAGCAGGAATTTCTTTGTCGATTTCTTGTCGCTGTCAAACAGTTTAATGAACTTATCAAGATTGGAATCTGTGTCGCCTTTGTAGATTTTGACATTAAAGGTCAGTCCGTCTACACGGATATCGCCGAAAAGCAAATCGCCGTTGTAAAGCTGCTTGAAACTCAGAATGTTGGTTTGAAGCCTGTTGGCATAAATCAACGTGTCTTTGTGATGGTCTTTAATCATCACTTTTTTGAATTTCACACCGCCAAAAATGGAAATCGCGACCTGGTCAACGGAAATGTCGGTTTTATAATCTTTATTGATTTGTGTGGTAAGGTATTGCCCGAGTTCTGTCTGGACAACCGGTAAGGAAAGCGCGATGCCAAGTAACAGCAAAAACAGGATCAGTCCGAGAAGAGAACGAAATACTATTTTCTTAAATCTTTTGATAGGGCGCGTTTTTATTTTTCCTGAAATTTAATTTGCCTAAGTATACAAGCACTTTTGACAAAAAATGGCTAATTTTGGCTTCGCTGTAAATGTAAATATTTTTTCACAGCGTTTTGTCAAATTTAATTTAAATTCCTGAGCTTTTATGCCTGAAAATGTTGTTTTTATTCTTGCTTTGGAAAGTTCCTGCGATGATACTGCGGCGGCTGTCATGCAAAACGGCAAAGTGCTGTCAAATGTTGTGGCCAACCAATTGATTCACCAGCAATATGGCGGTGTCGTGCCTGAACTGGCGTCGCGCGCACACCAGCAAAATATCGTTCCCGTCGTTGACGCCGCTTTGCAGAAAGCAAATGTCAAAAAGGAACAACTCTCGGCTATCGCATTTACGCAAGGCCCGGGATTAATGGGTTCGCTGCTGGTCGGAAGTTCTTTTGCGAAGTCGTTGTCATTGGCTTTGAATGTTCCGCTGATTGCCGTAAACCACATGCAGGCGCATATTCTCGCCCATTTCATCGATGAAGAAAACACAGCAAAACCCGAGTTTCCATTTTTGGCGCTGACCATTAGCGGCGGCCATACGCAGATTGTAAAAGTCAATGGCTATTTCAGTATGGAAATCATCGGTGAAACGACTGACGATGCGGTTGGCGAAGCTTTTGACAAAACAGCAAAAATCCTCGGACTTCCCTATCCAGGCGGGCCATTGGTTGATAAATATGCACAGCTTGGAAACCCAAAAGCATTTGCTTTTACAAAACCGAAAGTGCCCGGGCTGGATTTCAGTTTCTCCGGACTAAAAACGGCCATACTGTATTTCATCCAAAAGAAAACGGCGGAAAATCCAAACTTTGTCGGGGAAAACCTCAATGACATCTGCGCTTCCGTGCAATATACAATCATTGAAATCCTGATGGAGAAAATCAAAATGGCGGCAAAGGAAACCGGTATTAAACAAATTGCCATTGGCGGTGGCGTATCGGCCAATTCCGGAATCAGGAAAACATTACAGGAAGCGGAAGCGAAATACGGTTGGAAAACCTTCATCCCCAAATTTGAATACACAACCGACAATGCCGCTATGATTGGGATTGCCGGCTATCATAAATTTTTAATGGGAAATTTTGAAAACGCTTCGGTGGTTTCAAAAGCCCGAATCGAATTCTAACATGCAATTATTCTACAATCCCGATATCAACGATACCACTGAAGGCTTTATTTTCGACAAGGAAGAAAGCAAGCATATCGTTAAAGTCATGCGAAAGCAGTCTGGCGATATATTATTTGTAACCAACGGCTTGGGGTTTTTATTCAAAACTGAAATCACTTTGGCTTCGGATAATAAATGTGCGGTCAAAATCGTTTCTTCTGAGAAAAGCGAAAAACCAGAATACCATTTGCACCTGGCTGTCGCGCCGACCAAAATGAACGACCGTTACGAATGGTTTTTGGAAAAAGCCACGGAAATGGGAATCAGCGAAATCACGCCGGTCATTTGCGACCATTCTGAAAGGAAATTCATCAAAAGCGATCGTTTTGACAAGATCATTCAATCGGCAATGAAACAGTCTTTGCAGTATTATTTGCCAAAACTGAACGAGCCTATTGCTTTTAAAGACTTCATGAAAATTAAAAACAACGGCCTTCAATTGATTGCCCATTGCGAGGAGACCAATAAGAAACTGTTGAAAGATGTAGTCAATCCAAAAATGGATGTCACGATTCTCATTGGCCCGGAAGGTGATTTTTCCGAAAAAGAAATCAAAGCTGCCATTGAAAATAATTACATTCCCGTATCTTTGGGACACACAAGATTGCGCACCGAAACCGCTGCGGTAGTCGCGGCTCACAGTGTTGTTTTTATTAATGAATAAAGGTTATGAGAAATAAAATACTGGCTTTTCTTCTTATTATTTCCGGTGTGATGCAGGCGCAACACAGTGTCAATTTCAGGGAAGGCAGTGCAACAGAAATCATGCAGCTGGCAAAAAAAGAGAACAAGCCTGTTTTTTACATGTTTTATGCGAGCTGGTGTGCGCACTGCAATAAGATGAAGGCGGAAGTCATGACCGATTCGCTGGTCGCTGATTTCTACAACAAAAACTTTATTTGTGCCAAACAAGATATGGAAGCCGGCCCTGGCATTGAACTGCGCCAAAGGCTCAACGTAAAGACATACCCGACTTTCGTGTTTTTTAATACCGCCGGCGAAGTACTTTACCGGATTACAGGTGAATTTAAAGTAGCGGAATTTATTTTAGAAGGCCAAAATGCACTCGATCCGAAAAAGCAATTCACCAATCTCAAGACACAATTCCTGGCCGACGTTTCGAATGCCGATAATGCATTGGCATATATTTCCGCATTTCGGAAAGCCGGAATGGATTCCAATGCCAATGACGTCGCGAAGAAATACCTTGCGACGCAAACAGAGGCACAGCTGGTCAGCGCAATGAATTGGAAAATCATTGCCAACGGATTGCAGGACATCGACTCGCGTGAATTCCAATATGTGCTGAAAAACCAAAAGGAATTTGCGGCCGTTTCCTCGCCGATTCGTGTCGAGAAGAAAATCGTTTATATGGTGAATACGAATCTTTCACCTGCTGTGGAAGCATCTGATACGATTGCTTATTTTAAAAAAAGGCCTTTCGCAGCGGCAATTCATCTTGCCAAAACAGATTCGCTGATTTTTAATTATGACATCAGAATATTGGAAAATACCAAGAACTGGAAAGCCTTCCGAAAAGCAACTTCGGAATCCGTCCCGAAATATGCCTGGAAAAATGCAGCACAGTTAAAGGAAATCGCGATGGCCTATATGAACAATATCACCGATAACAAAGCATTGAAAGATGCGATTGCATGGGCAGAACGTTCATTGGAACTCAAAGATTCCTATGATGTCTATATTATCCTTGCGAGACTGAATCTCAAAACAGGGAATAAATCCGCCGCGAAAGACTGGGCCGAAAAAGGCAAAAAACTCGCGCTCAGTTACCAATGGGATACAAAACAAGCCGATGAAATTATCAACCAAATCAACTAAAACCTCCTGATGAAAAGATTTTTTTTCCTATTAATGCTTGTGTCAGGTGTGTCTTTTTCCCAGGAAATTGCCTTATTGAAATACAGCGGCGGCGGCGATTGGTATGCCAATCCAACGTCGTTGCCCAATTTGATTAAATATTGCAACCGTACGATTGACACCAATATCAAATCCAAACCCGGAACGGTCGAACCCGGAAGCCCCGATTTGTTTTCTTACCCTTTTGTGCACATGACCGGACACGGAAACGTCGTTTTCAGCGATGCGGAAATCATCAACCTGCGAAATTACATGACATCCGGCGGTTTCCTGCATGCCGATGACAATTACGGTATGGACCAATACATCCGACGTGAAATTAAGCGTGTTTTCCCAAATAACGATTTGGTCGAAATTCCCGCAAACCATCCAATTTTCCAAAAACCGAATCCTTTTCCGGCAGGCATTCCGAAAATCCATGAGCATGACGGCAAACGCCCGCAGGCTTTCGGGATTTTTATAGAAGGCCGGCTCGTATTCCTTTACACCTATGAAACCGATCTTGGCGATGGCTGGGAAGATCCGGAAGTGCATAATGACCCGGCCGATGTCAGGGAAAAAGCACTGAAAATGGGCGCGAACATCATCAATTATATTTTCAAGAATTGATGGAAGCCGTGATTTTAAATCCGGAAATCCAGGAATTTATCAATGCAAATATTGGGGCCGACATTTCTAAATTGGCCTTGTCCAAAAATCCTTTCCCCAATCTGGATTGGTCGGAAATACTGAATCAAATTGCGGCCAAAACCAAAGCAAAAGACAAACTGCCAAACTGGTTTTGCACTGAAAACATCATTTATCCTTCAAAGATTTCTGTTGAACAAACCTCTTCAGAAAAAACCGCTTTATACAAATCGCAACTCGTTTCCGGCAGCCTGATTGACCTTACCGGTGGTTTTGGCGTCGACGATTATTATTTTGCGCAAAAATGTACCAGTGTCATCCATTGTGAAATCAATCCAGAATTATCGGCCGTTGCAAAGCATAATTTTGAAAAACTTGGCATAACAAATATCGAATGCCATTCTGGTGACAGTCATGAAATTCTGAAAAATAGCCCTACGAAATTCAATTGGATTTATATCGATCCATCACGGCGCAATGAAGCAAAAGGGAAAGTCTTTATGTTGAAAGACTGTCTTCCGGATGTTCCTGGAAATCTGGAATTCTATTTTACTTTTTCCAATCATATTCTTATAAAAACCGCGCCCTTGCTTGACATTACAGCAGGATTGAATGAATTGGCGAATGTGAAATGCATCCATATTGTTGCGGTGAAAAATGAGGTGAAAGAACTCGTTTGGGAATTGGAAAAAGAATATTTGGGAAAGATTATCATTAAAACCGTCAATTTTGCCGCCGAAAAGAATAAATTTTTCGATTTTGAATGGCATGCGCAGGCTCAAGCCAGTTTCAGCCTTCCCGAAAAATTCGTCTTTGAGCCTAATGCAGCGATCATGAAATCGGGTGGTTTTGATGAAATCGGTGTTGGCTTTAACATTGGCAAACTCCACAAACACTCACACCTTTATACTTCAGATGTGCTAATTGATTTTCCAGGGCGTGTTTTTGAAATCAAAGAAATTGTCGATTACAGCAAATCGGGAATGAAGCGATTGCCAAAAAAAGCGAATATTACGGCACGCAATTTCCCTGACAGTGTAGAAGTCATTCGCAAAAAATGGAAAATCGCTGAAGGCGGCGATGCATTTTGTTTTTTCACAACCGATATGAATAACAATAAAATAGTTTTAATTTGCACCAAAATTCAATCCTGATGAAATACCTTGTTCTTGCTATAATCATTTTCCTGAATGTCAATTGCCATGCACAAAACCCTTGTGAATTCAGTTCAGATGTCAATGATTCGATCGGCAGCTATAAAAACACCAAAGATTACCTGATTTATGAGCGGAATTTTGCGGGAAACTCAGCATACATCTATTTTTCATTGGCGCTGACAGACGGATTGCCAACACTGAATGCGCAATTCATCCAAAAAAGCAAGGATTTTATAAAAGCGAATTGTTTTGACAAAAATTCGCGCGCTTACCTGCAGTTGGATAATGGAAAAATAGTGACCCTTTTGCATATCAACCAAGAAGATTGCGGGACAACGGTCAGGACTGGCGAAGGTTTCAACAATAGAATCCTGCAAGGCATATTCCTGTTTACCAAAGATGCTTTTGAAGAATTAAAAAGCTCTCCGGTTTCGCTCATGCGGATAAAATATACGACTGAAACGATTGATTATGTCATCAAATCGCAAGTGATTTCCGAAATGGACGGAAAAACCTACCAACCTGACAGTTATTTTATCAATACCATCCATTGTCTGGACAATTAATCGCACGTCCATTTAAAATTGGACAGGCTGTCTTTTGCGGAATTTTTGAGGTTATAATGCCACCATTCCGAGTCAAATGCCGTGAAATTGTTGAGCAGCATTATTTTTTTTAATAGTTTTCGGTTGGCCTTTACTTTGCGTGGCAGCTTTTCATAAGCATGTGCAGCTTCAGGTCCGAAAAAATCAAACGGCGTTCCCATATCAAGCTCCTCGCCTTTTCTGTCGACCAACGTAATATCGACAGCGCCGCCGCGATTGTGGATGGAGCCTTTTTTCGGATCCGCGACATATATGGGATTGGATACGATTTCCCACATTTTTTTCTGGATGTCGACCGGCCTGTAACAATCAAAAATCTTAATTCTGTAGCCTTTTTTCATAAAAACTTTGTTGGCTTGCACTAACATCGTTGCTGTTTTTAAGCGCAGGTAACATTCGGCACAGTCATAGACTTTGGCTTTTAGGAAATTGTCGGATGTCGCATACTTCATGTCATAAATAAAATCACTGCTGTAATTTTTGAGATTGACAAATGTGGTATCACTGATGGGCGTTCCTGAATTTTGGCTTTGCCCGAAAAAAGGGAAAAAGCATATGCAAATCAGCAGTAGAAAATTTTTGAGTGAAGTCATACCCAAAAATAACAATTATTTCAAACAAAAAAGCTCTTCCGTTTTGGAAAGACTTCGTGATCGCAGAAGGATTCGCTGCGCGCTTCCTTCAAAGCGGAGCTTTGAAAATCAAAAACCCCTGAAAAATAAATTGAAAGTGAATTTCCTTTATTCAATCAGCAGTTGTGGATTCGCTGCGCGTTTCCTTCAAAGCTCCGCTTTGAAAATCAAAAACCCCTGAAAAATAAATTGAAAGTGAACTTTCTTTATTTTTCAGGGGTTTTGATTCATTCGTGATCGCAGAAGGATTCGAACCTTCGACCGCCTGCTTAGAAGGCAGGTGCTCTATCCAGCTGAGCTATGCGACCGAATCCATAATAATCTGTCGGGGTGGCAGGATTCGAACCTGCGACCTCCTGGTCCCAAACCAGGCGCGATAACCGGGCTACGCTACACCCCGAAGCTTAAAAGCGGAGAGTAAGGGATTCGAACCCTTGGTACAGTTTCCCATACGCATGTTTAGCAAACATGTCCTTTCGGCCTCTCAGGCAACTCTCCAGGCTCCGAACTTATTGTTTTAAGCGGTTGCAAATGTAACTTTCTAATCTATATTTTACAAGTAATTATAATATTTTTTAAACTTTTTTTTATGCAATAAATTAAAATCATTAACAATCAATTGCATAGGTGTTTTACCAAAGAAACTGGTTATGTTCGTATGGATTAATATTATTGGAATGTCATTTCCTATTTGTTTTAAAATCCTTAAATTCGCACCTTCAAACAAACAAATCCTATCATGAATAAAAAAGTTGTTATCGTTTCTGCCGCAAGGACGCCAATCGGAAGTTTTATGGGTGCCTTATCGACTGTTACCGCACCGAAACTGGGTGCAGCAGCCATCAAAGGTGCTTTGGATAAAATCAGCCTTGACTATAATTTGGTTGATGAGGTGATCATGGGTAATGTCGTTCAGGCCGGAACGGGACAAGCTCCGGCACGCCAAGCCGCTTTGTATGCAGGATTGCCAAATTCGGTTATTGCGACAACAGTAAATAAAGTCTGTGCCTCAGGAATGAAAGCGGTGATGCAAGGCGCGCAGGCGATTATGTCGGGCGATGCAGAAATCGTGGTTGCCGGCGGTATGGAAAACATGAGCCTGATTCCGCATTATGTACAGATGAGAACCGGAAATAAATTTGGGCCTTCCACAATGATTGACGGCATGCAAAAAGACGGATTGTCGGATGCCTACGACAACAATGCGATGGGCGTTTGCGCCGACCTTTGTGCAACAGAATATAAGATTTCAAGGGAAGACCAGGATAAATTTGCAATCCAATCGTACGAGCGTTCCGCGAAAGCCTGGGAAGCCGGAAAATTTGACAATGAAGTAGTTCCGGTTGCGGTTCCTCAAAGAAAAGGCGATTCAATCATGGTGACAAAAGACGAAGAATATACCAATGTGAAATTGGACAAAATACCGATGCTCAATCCGGCGTTTACAAAAGACGGAACGGTAACGGCTGCCAATGCCTCGACCATCAATGACGGTGCTGGTGCGGTAGTCTTGATGAGTGAGGAAAAAGCACAATCGCTTGGGTTGAAACCTTTGGCATACATCAGGAGTTATGCAGATGCGGCACAGGAACCGAAATGGTTTACCACTACCCCATCGAAAGCATTGCCAAAAGCATTGGATAAAGCGGGACTTTCCCTAAAAGATGTTGATTTCTTTGAATTCAACGAGGCTTTTGCGGTAGTCGGATTGGCGAACGCACAGATTTTGGGATTGGATAATGACAAAGTGAATGTCAATGGCGGTGCAGTTTCATTGGGACATCCGCTGGGCGCTTCGGGAGTGAGAATCATTATTACCCTGATCAATGTCCTGGAGCAGAACAATGCGAAGATTGGAGCGGCGGCTATTTGCAATGGCGGCGGCGGCGCTTCGGCCATTGTGATTGAAAGAGCTTAATTTTAGACAATTGCCCTAGCCCTGATTGCAGTGGAAATCCTTTTATGGCGGAGTGCAACGAAGCATAAAAGATTGAAACGGAAAGCAGGAATAGCTTCAAAAAACAAACATGTACGGAATTTGTAATCTAGCCATAGTGCCTTTGCGGGCAGAATCAAGCGACAGGAGCGAAATTGTTTCGCAGGTCTTGTTTGGCGAGCATTTTGAAGTTTTGGAACAGCACAAAATGTGGGCAAAAGTCCGTTTGTTTTACGATAATTATGAAGGTTGGATCGACACCAAGCAGTTCCAGCCGATTTCAGAAAGCGACTATGACCAATTGTCTTCAGACCCGATTATCATGAATTCGGATTTGATTGAATATGTGACTTCCAGCGACCAGTTATTGATGCCGATTCCGCTTGGCGCATCGCTTTCTTTTCTGAACCACGGCGACATCAACCTCGACCATTTTGAATTTGAAGGTTTGAAAACCAATGGCATCAAGCCCAAATCAAATTTGATCGCAACAGCATTCCTTTATTTAAACGCGCCTTATTTATGGGGTGGAAAAACGCCTTTCGGGATCGACTGTTCCGGATTGACGCAAATGGTTTATAAATTGAATGGCTATAAATTGTTGCGCGACGCCTCACAACAGGCGACACAGGGCGAAGCATTGAGCTTTATTGAGGAAAGCGAACCGGGCGATTTGGCTTTCTTTGACAATGAAGAAGGCAAGATTGTGCATGTCGGCATTATCATGGAGAACAACTACATCATCCATGCCAGCGGGAAAGTGCGGATTGACCGGCTTGACCATTTGGGGATATACAATGCGGAAACCAACCGGCATACGCATAAACTCAGGGTCATTAAAAAATACATATAAAAAAACCGAAACTTGCGTTTCGGTTTTTTTGTGGAATCAACTTATTTTTTCTGTGTTTTGAGCGCTTTGTATTTATCGGTCATTTCGAGAAAATTGTAAACACTCAAAAGGTTGTCGATGACATCCTGGTTGTCAGGAGCAAATTCGTGCGCTTTTTCGAGATAAGGCAAAGTGCTTTTGAATAAGGTTTCCCTTTGCGCTTTTAAGGCGGCGTATCTTTTGTTGTCTTTTTCCGATGTCGTGAGTTTGTTCATCTCGTCAACCAGTTTCTTGTCGTCCTTGAATTTTATTGCTGACAGATTCAGGTAGGCATTGACATATTTCGGGTCGATGGCGATGGCTTTCGTGAAGTATCTTTCGGCATCGGCAAGTTGTTCCGCCTGCATGCTCATCACGCCCATATTGTAAACCAAATCAGCATTGTTCGGATCTTTGGCAATGGCCTCGCCAATCAGCCTTTGGTATGCCGCGGTATCCTTAAGCTGAAGGTATAGATCGGCTTCAGTCACAAGCAAAGAAGAATCGTCCGGATTTTCTTTCTTGGCTTCGGTAATCGCAGCCTTGGCTTCATCAATTTTGCCTTTTTGCACCAGAATCAAAGCGATGTTTTTATAGATTTCGCCGCGTTTAGAAGGGATTTTTTCTTCTCTTACCGGTTTTTCATGCGTTACTTTAAGCGCATTGTCCAAATCTGTTTTATTATAGAAAGCATCTTCTTTATCGGTCAGCTTACTCTTTGCATAATAAATAGTGCCTTCGCCTGAATAATTCAGTTTTTTCAATTCGTCGTAATATTTCAGCGCCAAATCATAATCCTGTGCGTTTACAGCATAATTGGCGGCATAATACAAATTGTCCTGGTTTTTTTTATCCAATTGGTAAATGCTGTATAAAACTACGGCTGTATCCTTATATTTCTTTTGCGTACCAAGTGCCTGTGCATATTGAAGCAACATTGGTGTAAATGACGTAATCGTTTCTTCAATGTCTTTTGTATAGACTTGCTTGCCCGATTTCTTTTCATATGCCAATACGTCCGTCAAAGCGGTCGCCATTTGGCTGATTTTATCGGCATTGATGTATGGAAGCATTTGTTGCGGCGTCGCTCCTGGTTTTGACATGACATTATTGACATCGAGGATTGGCGTCATGCCTTTGTAAAAATTGATGTACACTTTTTCGGATTCCGTTGCGGTGGCCAAATGCGTTTCTGCCGTGGCTACAGCAGCTTTATAATCCGCCATATCTTTTTCTGATGGCGCATCTTTATCATAAATCTTTTTAAGGATTTTCAACTCGTCTTTCTGTGCAAAAGCGCTGACCGAAATCAGCATTGCCGAAACGAGTATGGCAAATTTATTTTTCATATTGCATTAATTAAAATTATTCTTCGTCTTCTTCTGTATTGTCGTCGGCATCGGAAACATCTTCAGCGTTCATTTCGATGATATCGTCAGCAATTTCAGGATTTGAAATCGCGTCTGTATTCAAAACTGATTCACCATCTTCAGTCACTTCGATGACTTCGTCTTCACGAATGACTTTGGTTACGGCAGCAATCGAATCATTTTCCTTGATGTTGATTAAGCGGACACCTTGTGTTGCCCTGCCCATGACACGCAAATCGGACACTTCCATCCTGATGGTCAATCCTGATTTGTTGATGATCATCAAATCGTCTGCATCGGTCACGCTGTTGATAGAAATCAGGCTTCCTGTTTTCTCAGTGATATTCAATGTTTTCACTCCTTTTCCGCCACGGTTTGTAATCCTGTAGTCGTCGAGCGAAGAACGTTTTCCATATCCTTTTTCAGAAACCACGAGAATTTCGCTGCTCATATCGTTTACGGAAACCATTCCGATGACTTCATCTTTGTCGTCTTGCAAAGTGATTCCGCGAACTCCGGAAGCGCTCCGTCCCATTGGGCGTGTTTTTCCTTCTTCAAAACGAACGAGTTTTCCTGATTTTACGGCAATCAATACCTGGCTTTCACCGGTAGTTAATTTTGCTTCCAATAGTTCATCGTCTTCGCGAATGGTAATCGCATTGATACCATTTTGCCTCGGACGTGAATATTGCTCCAGCAATGTCTTTTTAACCTGCCCTTGTTTGGTTGCCATAATCACATAATGGCTGTTGATGTACGCCTGGTCTTTCAAATCCTGCGTGCAGATGAAAGCTTTTACTTTGTCGTCGCTTTCGATATTGATCAGGTTCTGGATTGCGCGGCCTTTGCTGGTTTTGCTTCCTTCCGGGATTTCGTAAACACGCATCCAGAAACATTTTCCTTTTTGCGTAAAGAACATCATGTATTGGTGGTTTGTCGCGACAAAAAGATGTTCTAAGAAATCCTGGTCGCGCGTTGCCACGCCTTTTTGTCCAACACCGCCACGGTTTTGTGTTTTGTATTCCGACAATGCGGTACGTTTGATGTAACCTGCATGCGAAATTGTGATGACTACGTTTTCATCGGCAATCAAATCTTCGATACTGACGTCTCCACCAGAATATTCGATCAGCGACCGTCTTGCATCGCCATATTTTTCACGTATTTCAACAAGCTCTTCTTTAATCAGATCCATTCTCAATTCTTTGCTGGCGAGCAAATCCCTCAAGTGTTGGATCAATTTCATGATTTCCTCGTATTCTGCGCGGAGTTTATCCTGTTCCAGTCCAGTCAATTGGCGCAGACGCATTTCAACAATCGCACGTGCCTGGATTTCTGACAACGAGAATGCCTCGATTAATTTTGTTCGGGCTTCATCACCGTCTTTAGACGCACGGATTAATCGAATGACTTCGTCGATATTGTCGGAAGCGATAATCAAACCTTCTAATATGTGAGCACGTTCTTCGGCTTTGCGCAAATCAAACGCTGTCCTTCTGACCACAACATCATGCCTATGCTCCACAAAATAGTGGATCATGTCTTTCAGGTTCAACATTTGCGGCCTTCCTTTTACGAGTGCAATGTTGTTGACACTGAAAGAAGACTGAAGTTGCGTGAATTTATACAATGTATTCAGCACGACATTTGGGACTGCATCTCTTTTCAGGATGTAAACGATGCGCATTCCTGTCCTATCCGATTCGTCACGGATGTTGGCAATGCCTTCAATTTTTTTATCATTGACAAGGTCGGCGGTTTTCTTGATCATTTCCGCTTTATTGACCTGGTATGGAATTTCGGTCACAATGATCGATTCGCGGCCATCCACTTCCTCGAAATTCACTTTGGCGCGCATGACAATACGTCCGCGGCCGGTTTTGAATGCTTCGCGAACGCCATCATAACCGTAGATGATTCCGCCAGTTGGAAAATCGGGCGCTTTGATGTACTCAATCAGTTCGTCAATTTCGATATCATTGTTATCGATGTAGGCCAAAATACCGTTGACGACTTCTGTCAGGTTGTGCGGCGGCATATTCGTTGCCATACCAACAGCAATTCCGGAAGCACCGTTGATCAATAGGTTCGGGACTTTTGTCGGCATTACTTTTGGCTCATATAAAGTATCGTCAAAGTTCAGCTGGAAGTCAACTGTCTCTTTGTCGATGTCCGCCATGATCTCTTCCGAAATCTTGCGCATTCTCGCCTCTGTATAACGCATCGCTGCAGGGCTGTCGCCATCGACCGAACCGAAGTTACCCTGGCCATCGACCAACAAATAACGCAAACTCCATTCCTGCGCCATACGAACCATGGCATCATAAACTGAGGTATCTCCGTGCGGGTGGTATTTACCCAAAACCTCACCGACAATTCTTGCCGACTTTTTGTGCGCCCTGTTGGACAGTACGCCTAATTCATACATTCCGTAAAGTACTCTTCTGTGTACCGGTTTGAGTCCGTCGCGAACATCGGGAAGCGCCCTTGATACAATAACTGACATCGAATAATCGATGTAAGCTGATTTCATTTCATCCTCTATGTTAATGGGAATTAACCTGTCTTCGTCAGCCATATCTGATAGTAAAATTTATTAATTATAATGTCTAAAAAAAATTCCTGCTAATATAACCTTTCCGTCTTATTTTCCGTATATATATCTGAGGAAATTTCAGGGATTTATTAACAAAAATGCGTTCTTTTTCGGTTAATAAAATATTCTTAATATGATTTCTTTTTCAAATATTTTTTTGTCAATTAGCTGTCAGTACTTTCCGTGAGGTATGGTTTTTGCATTTGGGCCGCGGATTCACTAAATTTATACATCAATCCTACTATTATGGACGATAATTTTTCCCCAAGAGTCAAAGATGTCATTACTTACAGTAAGGAAGAAGCCTTAAGGTTAGGCCACGACTTTATTGGTACCGAACATCTTATGTTAGGGATTTTAAGAGACGGAAACGGCAAAGCCATTAATATACTGAACAACCTTTCGGTTGATCTTGATCATCTTCGCAGGAAAGTGGAGATACTCAGCCCCGCCAATCCCAATATTGAAATCAGTAACGAAAAGAAAAACCTGCACCTGACGCGACAAGCTGAGCGTGCACTTAAAACCACTTTTCTGGAGGCGAAAGTTTTCCAGAGCAATTCCATCAGCACTGCGCACCTATTATTGTGCATCCTGAGAAATGAAAATGATCCTACAACCAAGCTGTTGAACAAGCTCAAGATTGACTACGACACAGCTAAAGAACAATATTTAAATATGAGCCCGAACGAAGAAGAATTTTTGGAAAATTTACCAAAAAACGAATCTTTCAACGAAGATTCAGGACAAGATGACAGTTTAAAGGAAAGCAGTTTCAACAATCCCGCCAATAAGTCAAACAAAAAATCGAAAACACCAGTATTGGATAATTTCGGTCGCGACCTGACGGAAATGGCTGAGGAAGGAAAACTCGACCCTGTCGTAGGCCGTGAAAAGGAAATCGAACGCGTATCGCAAATCCTTAGCCGCCGTAAAAAAAACAATCCATTGTTGATTGGTGAACCTGGAGTTGGTAAATCTGCCATCGCTGAAGGTCTTGCCCTACGCATCATCCAGAAAAAAGTATCGCGTATTCTTTTCAACAAACGTGTAGTGACATTGGATTTGGCGAGCCTGGTTGCAGGAACCAAATATCGTGGACAGTTTGAGGAAAGAATGAAAGCGGTCATGAACGAGCTTGAAAAGAATGATGATATCATCCTTTTCATTGATGAAATCCATACCATTGTCGGCGCCGGCGGCGCAACAGGTTCATTGGACGCATCCAATATGTTCAAACCAGCACTGGCCCGTGGCGAAATACAATGTATTGGCGCCACAACATTGGACGAATACAGACAATATATTGAAAAAGATGGTGCGCTTGAAAGACGTTTCCAAAAAGTAATCGTAGAACCGACTTCTGTTGAAGAAACAATTCTCATCCTAAACAACATCAAAAATAAATACGAAGACCACCATAATGTCATTTATACCAATGAGGCGATTGAAGCCTGTGTGAAATTGACCAACAGGTATATGAGTGATCGTTTCCTTCCGGACAAAGCCATTGATGCTTTAGATGAAGCAGGATCACGCGTACACATCACAAACATTGATGTTCCAAAACAAATCCTTGATCTGGAACGCCAACTGGAAGAAGTGCGTGAACTCAAAAATACTGTGGTAAAAAAACAGAAATATGAGGAAGCTGCCAAACTTCGCGATGATGAAAAACGCATCGAGAAAGATTTGGCTGTTGCCCAGGAACAATGGGAAGAAGATTCCAAAAATAACCGTATAGAAGTCACTGAAGACAATGTTGCCGATGTCGTGTCAATGATGTCAGGCATTCCCGTAAACAGGATTGCACAAACAGAAAGCAACAAACTCGCGAAACTGCCTGAACTGATTGAAAACAAAGTCATCGGGCAAAAAGAAGCGGTCATGAAAATTGCGCGTTCGATTCAGAGAAACCGCGCAGGATTGAAAGATCCGAACAGGCCAATCGGTTCGTTTATTTTCTTAGGGCAAACCGGTGTCGGAAAAACACAATTGGCAAAAGTGCTCGCTAAGGAATTGTTTGATTCTGAAGATGCGCTGATCCGTATCGACATGAGTGAATACATGGAGAAATTTGCGATTTCGAGATTGGTTGGAGCGCCTCCGGGATATGTCGGTTATGAAGAAGGCGGGCAACTGACGGAAAAAGTCAGGAGAAAACCTTATGCTGTCGTACTGCTGGATGAAATTGAAAAAGCGCATCCTGATGTATTCAATATGATGCTACAGGTTTTGGATGACGGTTATCTGACCGACAGCCTTGGACGTAAAATTGATTTCAAGAATACGATTATCATCATGACTTCTAACGTTGGTGCGCGTCAATTGAAAGATTTCGGGCAAGGCGTTGGTTTTGGAACTGCGGCAAGATTGACAAATGCGGATGAGAATTCAAAAAGCATCATCGAAAATGCACTGAAAAAAGCATTCGCGCCGGAATTCCTGAACAGGATTGACGATGTCATTGTTTTTAATCCATTGGAAAAAGAGCATATCGACCTGATTATTGAAATCGAACTGAAAAAATTATATGCCAGGATTTCAGAATTGGGCTATACTTTAAACCTTTCGGATAAAGCCAAAGCATTTATCGCCGACAAAGGGTTTGACAAGCAATTTGGCGCAAGGCCTTTGAAAAGAGCCATCCAGAAATATGTAGAAGACACATTGGCAGAGGAAATCATCGTTTCAAAGATAACTGCCGGCGATGAAATCTATATGGATTTGGCCGACGATGCCGCACAGGAATTGACTGTTACTGTGCAAAAATCGGAAGAGCCAACTAAACAGTAAAATAAATAACCAAATTAAGCCCGTCAAATAATGAAATTTGACGGGCTTTTTTATTTTAGCAAATCCAAATTCTACTGAATTTAAGCGTATATTAAAAAGGCAATGAGGTCCATCCTTAAGTTGCCAAGAAAAAAACAACCCTTAACTTCCCTAAAAACTGGTATTGGTATGTGGCATATCATTCGCCGACGAATGGTTGGAAAACATTTTGTACCTCCTGTTGCCATGCTCTGAATGATGATGGCGTTTGTGCTCTTCGGCATTTTCAGGAGTCATTTGGCTTTCGTTTGCCGATGCGTCAATGGCAGGCTGAGGCTGCACATCTTCGGGATTGCCCATGCCTTTGTTTTCTGTTTCCATGATTTCAAGATTTCAACACCTTAAATTTACAAAACAAAATGTGCAAACAGGAAATTTTAACTATATTTTTTCTGGTTTCCAGGCATTTATCCCAACAATTCCTCTTCGATTTGCAAACTCCTTAAAAATTGGATGGTTTTCTCCATGTCGTAATGCAAGATGCGGTCTTCTTTTACAAATGGCACTTCCGCGCGATAGGATTTCAGGAACATCTCAATGAATTCACCCGACTGAAGCGGACGGCGGAATTCAATGGCCTGAGACGCGTTCATCAACTCAATGGCAAGAATGCGTTCTAGATTATTAATGACCTGCAAAGCTTTCGTAGCTGCATTGGCACCCATGCTTACATGGTCTTCCTGTCCGTTGCTCGAAACGATGCTGTCAACGCTGGCCGGAGTAGCGAGTTGTTTGTTTTGGCTTGCGATGCTGGCGGCGGTATATTGCGGAATCATGAACCCCGAATTCAATCCCGGATTATCCACCAAAAAAGCAGGCAAACCGCGCAATCCTGAAATCAATTGGTATGTCCTTCTTTCGGAAATGCTGCCGAGTTCCGCCAAAGCGATCACCAGAAAATCCAGCGCGATCGCCAATGGCTGCCCATGGAAATTTCCTCCTGAAATGATTTGGTCGCTTTCTATAAAGACGTTCGGGTTGTCGGTCACGGAATTGACTTCAGTCTTAAAGACTTTTTTCACATAATCGATTGCATCTTTTGAAGCGCCATGCACTTGTGGAATGCATCTGAATGAATACGGATCCTGGACATGTTGCTTTTTCTGCTCGATGATTTTGCTGCCTTCAAGGAATTCCAATACCCGTTTGGAAGTCACTATTTGCCCTTTATGCGGACGGATGTAATGGATCAATTCATTGAATGGCTCTTTGCGCCCGTCAAATCCTTCCAGCGAAATCGTTCCGATCAAATCTGCGAGATACGAATATTTACACGCGCGAATCAGGATATGGACACCATAAGCGCTCATAAACTGTGTTCCGTTGAGCAATGCCAACCCTTCTTTGGATTGCAACACAATCGGTTTCCAATCGAATTTTGAAAGGATTTCTGCCGCTTGCAATCGTTCGCCATTGTAATTCACTTCGCCGGCGCCTATCAATGGCAGAGACAAATGGGCCAACGGCGCCAAATCGCCCGAAGCACCAAGCGATCCTTGTGTATAAATAATCGGAAGTATGTTGTTGTTGTAAAAATCAATCAGCCTTTCGACAGTAACGAGTTGCACGCCCGAATAACCATAACTCAACGATTGTATTTTGAGCAACAACATGATTTTGACAATCTCAGCCTGAACTTCATCTCCAATCCCACAGGCATGCGATTTTACGAGGTTTTCCTGCAGCTTCGAAAGGTTTTCATTGGAAATTTTGATATTGTAAAGCGACCCAAAACCCGTGTTTATTCCATAAATCGCCTCATCTTGGGACTGCATCTTCTTGTCAAGATAATCGCGGCATTTCTGAATATTGATTTTGGCCTCTTCTGAAAGTGCCAGTGCTTTATGGTGGGTAATGATTTCCTGCAGGTTCTCAAGCGTCAGCACATCGGTACTGATATAATGGGTGTTGTCCATGGTAGTTTGATTGTTGCCTCAAAATTCCGCAAATGCGCGCTAATAAGCAAGGGTTTGACAATAAATTAAATCCACAAGCACAAATATTTTTTAATGAATTATAAATCCTCGGCCATTTATTTTTGATAATCGTATTTATCGCTTATTAATTCTTAATTATTTGAAAAATATATAAAAATTTCACACAAGCCTTTATTATTTAAAAAAAGACATACATTTGAAACCATGATGCCGCACGAAAATATTATATCTTCATTCTTCACGGCTGTCGCTGCTGTGACAGTAACTTTCGTTGGCACAACAACTACAACCCCTTTGGGGTAAAATGCTACATATCATCCGCACACCTGCCTTTTCGAAAGAAGAAAAACCAATTCATTCCTGCTTAAAACAAATCCAATGAACGTATTAAAATTTGGCGGCACATCGGTTGCCAATGCACAAAATATAAAATCAGTATTGCAGATTATTGCCGATAAGGCGCAAAACGATCGGCTTGTTGTAGTTGTTTCAGCCTTTAGCGGCATAACCGACTTATTGTTGGCGGCGGCAAAAAAAGCATCCGCAAAAGACGAGTCTTATAAACAAATCGTCGCCGATATTGAAAAGATCCACCTCGACGCCATCAAGGAACTCATTCCTGTCCAGGAACAAAGTGCCTTGTTAAGCCATACCAAACGCATCATCAACCACCTCGAAACTTTGCTTGACGGTTGTTTTTTACTCGGCGAACTCTCAGACAGGACTTCGGATGCAGTACTTAATTTCGGTGAATTGCTTTCGGCCTGCATTATTGCGGAGGCATTAAAATTACAATTGCCGAAAAGCACGTATAAAGACAGCCGCGAACTGATTAAAACCAACAACCGGTTTGGAAAAGCGAGCGTGAATTTTGGCATTTCCGACAAATTGATTCGCGATTATTTCCACGCCTCAAATGCCGATGTGACAATACTTCCCGGATTTATCGCTTCTTCAACAGATGGAAACAATACGACATTGGGCCGCGGCGGTTCCGATTATACAGCTGCGATTGTAGCGGCAGCATTGGATGCAAAACAATTGGAAATATGGACCGATGTCAATGGGATGTTTACTGCCAACCCGAAAATAGTCAAACAGGCACAGCCAATCGAAGCCATTTCATACCAGGAAGCGATGGAACTGTCGCATTTTGGCGCCAAAGTGCTGTATCCGCCGACCATACAGCCGGTGCTGAATAAAAATATTCCAATCCTGATTAAAAATACTTTCGAGCCTGAGGCGCAAGGCACACATATTTCAGCCAATGCCAACAGCAATGAGAATCCGATCAAAGGCATTAGCCATATTGATGACATTGCATTGCTGACCCTCGAAGGTTCTGGAATGATTGGCGTTTCGGGTTCATCAAAACGCTTGTTTGAGGTATTGTCAAATGAAAACATTAACGTAATTTTCATAACGCAGGCTTCGTCCGAACATTCCATCTGCATCGGGATTTTGAATAATGATGCCGATAAAGCGCAATTGTCCATCGACCAGGCTTTTGAAACTGAAATCACGCAAAGCAAAATCGATCCTTGCATTGTCGAAAAAAACCTGTGTATCGTTGCGCTCGTTGGTGAAAGCATGAAAAACCACCAGGGATTGAGCGGCAAAATGTTCAGCACTTTAGGAAAGAATAATGTCAATATCAGGGCGATTGCACAAGGCGCTTCAGAACGGAATATTTCTGTCGTAATCAACGAACGCGACGTCAAGAAAGCCCTGAACACGCTCCACGAAACGTTTTTTGAAGACAATGTCAAGCAACTGAATCTCTTTGTCATGGGCGTCGGAAATGTCGGCGAAAAGTTCATTGACCAAATCCACCAACAGAAAAAATTCCTGAAAGACAACCTCAAGATCAACCTGCGTGTCATTGCGATTTCCAATTCACGGAAAATGCACTTCGATGATGAAGGAATGGCGCTAAAAGACTGGAAAGATTTATTGTCAAGCGGCGAAACGGCCGATAAGGATGCATTTATTTCAAAGACAAAAGCACTGAATTTACGCAACAGCATTTTCGTCGATATCACTGCAAACGAAGCCGTTTCACAAACCTATTCGGATTATTTAGAAAAAAATATCGCGGTCGTAACCTGCAACAAAATCGCCTGTTCTTCCGCTTATGAAAACTACAGTCATTTGAAAAGTCTATCTCGAAAATTCAATGCGCCATTTTTATTTGAAACCAATGTCGGAGCCGGATTGCCAATCATTGATACACTGAAACACTTGATTGCTTCGGGTGATAAAGTCCATAAAATCCAAGCGGTTTTATCCGGAAGCCTGAACTTTATTTTTAACAATTTCAATGAGAATTACAATTTTTATGATGTCGTAAAAGAAGCTGGTGTACAGGGATTTACAGAACCAGATCCGAAAATCGATTTAAGTGGTGTTGATGTTGCCCGAAAGATTCTGATTCTGATTCGCGAAAGCGGTTACCATATGGAAATCGAAGACATTCACAACGAATCTTTCCTGCCAAAGGAATCCCTTGAAACCAAAACGGTCGAAGACTTTTTTGTATCTTTAAAAACGCAAGCCGCCCATTTTGAAAATCTGTATAAAGATGCGGTAGCAAAGGGTTGCCGACTGAAATATGTCGCCCGGTTTGAAAACGGGAAAGCCAATGTCGGGTTGCAGCTCATCCCTTCCGACCATCCGTTTTACAATTTGGAAGGAAAAGACAATATCGTTTTATTTTATACCGATCGTTATGTCGACCAACCATTGTTGATTAAAGGAGCCGGAGCAGGTGCAGCGGTTACGGCGTCGGGAATTTTTGCGGATGTGATACGGATTGGAAATGTTTAAAAATCCTGGTACTCAAAAATGAAAGAAATCAAAATATTCTGCCCGGCAACAATCGCCAATCTTTCCTGCGGATTCGACGTACTCGGATGTTGCCTGGATAATATCGGTGACGAAATGGTGATCCGGAAAACGGATGAACCGGGGATCCGAATCACTAAAATTGCAGGCGCGGATTTGCCATTGGAAACCGAGAAAAACGTGGCTGGCGTTGCTGCTTTGGCGATGCTTCACCAATGGGAAACCGATTTTGGTTTTGATATCGAAATTTACAAAAACATCAAAGCCGGCAGCGGTATCGGGAGTTCAGCCGCGAGCGCTGCAGGTGCGGTTTTCGGGATGAATGAATTATTGGGCAGGCCTTACGAGGCAAAAGATTTGGTGCAATTTGCTATGGAAGGCGAAAAACTCGCCAGCGGAAGCGCCCATGCCGACAACGTTGCTCCTGCCCTTTTGGGCGGATTCACATTGGTCCGTAGTTATTCCCCGCTCGACATCATCAAAATTGACAGTCCGCCAGAATTGTATGCGACAGTCATCCATCCGCAAATCGAATTGAAGACAGAAGATGCGCGTTCAGTGCTGAAGCAAAATGTCACGCTGAAAGCGGCCATCGCGCAATGGGGAAATGTCGGCGGACTGATTTCCGGCCTGTATACCAATGATTATGAGCTGATTGGCCGTTCGCTTCACGATGATATTGTGGAACCGCTGCGAAGCGTATTGATTCCCGGATTTGAAGCCGTGAAAAATGCAGCGATGGCAACTGGCGCATTGGGTTCAGGGATTTCAGGTTCCGGACCGTCTATTTTTGCGTTGAGCCGCGGCATGCAGACAGCAGAAAATGTCGCGATGGCCATGAGTAAAGTGTACGAAAAAATGAACCTGCCATACGAAATCCATGTTTCGAAAATCAATTCGCAAGGCATCAAAATCTTAGTCAGCCGTTAGATGAAATATTATAGCCTACACCATAATTCACCAAAAGTTTCTTTCGAAGAAGCCGTTGTCAAAGGACTTGCGCCAGACAAAGGGCTGTATTTCCCTGAAAGCATTATGCCGCTGCCAAATAATTTCTTCAAAAACATTGAAAACCTTTCCCATACAGAAATCGCTTATGAAGCCATCAGGCAATTTGTCGGGGATGAAATCCCTGAAACTGAACTCAAGCAAATCATCAGTGAGGCTTTAAGTTTTGATTTTCCACTGGCAGAAGTTGAAAAAGACATCTATTCACTGGAACTTTTCCATGGCCCGACAATGGCTTTTAAGGATGTCGGCGCTCGATTCATGTCGCGTTGCTTGGCCTATTTCAACCGGAATAAAAACCAGCACAATACCATTTTGGTAGCGACTTCAGGCGATACAGGCGGTGCTGTTGCGAGTGGTTTTTTGGGTGTAAAAGGTGTTGATGTCGTGATTCTGTATCCAAGCGGAAAAGTCAGCGATATCCAGGAAAAGCAACTGACGACTTTAGGCCAGAATATCACAGCACTTGAAGTCGATGGCGTTTTTGACGATTGCCAGGATATGGTGAAAAAAGCGTTTTTGGACGCCGATTTGGATTTCAAAAACCTGACCTCCGCCAATTCAATCAATATTGCGCGTTGGCTGCCGCAGATGTTTTACTTTTTCTTTGCGTATAAAAAATTGAAATCTGAGAACAAACCTTTGGTTTTTTCATGCCCGAGCGGAAATTTCGGGAACATCTGTGCCGGAATCCTGGCTAAAAAACTCGGATTGCCAATTGCCCATTTTGTGGCTTCGACAAATGTGAATGATACCGTCCCAAGGTTTCTGGAAAGTGGAAATTATGACCCAAAGGCTTCAAAAGCCACGATTTCAAATGCTATGGATGTTGGAAATCCAAGCAATTTTATTCGGATCCAGGAAATGTACGGGAATGATTTGGATGCGTTCAAAAAGGATTTTTCGGCCTATTCATTTTCAGATATTGAAACAGCTGCTGCCATGCAAAAAATCTTTATGAAAACCGCCTACATGCTTGAACCGCATGGTGCTGTAGGTTATCTCGGACTGAAGGAAGAAATGAAAAAGCAGGCCGAAAGCATCGGGATTTTTCTTGAAACGGCACATCCTGTGAAATTCCTTGAAACTGTCGACAATATATTGGGTGCTGCGCCAAAAATTCCACCGCAAATCGCAGCGGTGATGCATAAAGAGAAAATCAGCATTAAAATTTCGGCTTATGAAGAATTGAAAGCATTCCTGAAAAAGTAATTACAACACCAATTCGGCAAACAACCTTTTAAAAGTCTTGTCCAGATCAGTACACATTCCGGGATGCGGCCGCGATGTTTGTATTACAGAGCTCCTTACGGCTGTCAGCCAACGGAAACGTTCAGGGACATCGAGTTTCGCGATTGGGCCGCCGATAGCCATTCCGAGCCCGATTTTCACAAATGAATCCAAGTTTAAGCGAATCTGGTCGATATCCAAATCGGCCGACAATGATTTCAGTTTCGTTTCGTCAATCGCAAACTGCACTTTAATCAGTTTCGCGTGCTTACAGAACATGATGATGCCAACGTTGACGAATTCTTCTCGCTCAACCCTTGGTACGACACGGATCACCGCATATTCATATAAATGTCTATCTTGCATCTTGCGCGGCTTTTACAAATATTTCAGAGTGCTGTAGTCTTGTCGAAAGGAATTTGAAATACGTGTTGCGGATGTCTTCAGGCGAATCATCCGAATCTTCCCAATGCAGCCATTCTTCCGGAATCAGATTCACGATGTTTTGCAATATTTCCTCAGTCAACAAAGCTTTATATTCCAAATTGACTTCCTCCAACAACGTCGCCTGCGGCAACAATACATGATCTTTAATCAAGGTAAACGGCACTTTCGCATGGTTTTCCCAATCGGTCCACGCATGGTGGAAATACAGGCATGCGCCGTGGTCGATGAGCCACAATTCCTTGTGCCATATCAGCATGTTCGTATTCTTGAAAGTCCGGTCGACATTGGTGATAAACGCATCCAGCCAAACAATTTGAGATGCGAGTTTTGTATCGACATCGGTCACAACCGGGTCAAAATTTATCGCACCGGACAAAAAATGCAACGCAAGGTTTTTGCCTTGGCTGCCTTTCAACAAATCCTGGATTTCTTCGTCACCTTCGGTTCTTCCAAAAGCTTCGTCGAGATTGGCGAATACCAATTCAGGCACTGGCAAACCCAACGCACGCGCGATTTCGCCACCAATCAGTTCGGCTATCAGGGCTTTTACGCCATGACCGGCGCCTTTGAATTTCAGGACGTATTTAAAATCGTCATCGGCTTCGGCTAAAGCAGGCAATGAGCCGCCTTCGCGCAATGGCGTGATGTAGCGAGTGACGTTGATGGTTCGGAGTGCGATTGGATTTGGCATAGATATAAGCTTGAATACAAACTTACGCAACTTTCGTTAAAGATTTTCGAGCGTCAGGTAAGCTTTGCCAATATTTTCAATGATGTTTGAGGCAATGAATGACTGGTATCCCGTTTCCGGAAAAGCCAAATCGGCGGTCAGGCCATGAAGGTAAACACCAAGAATCGCAGCATCTAAAGGCTCGTACCTTTGTGCCAATAAACTGGTGATCATTCCTGTCAAGACATCGCCACTTCCGGCAGTAGCCAGTGCGGCATTGCCTGTGGTGTTTTCATATATTTTTTCTTTATGGACAATGATGGTCGGCGCACCTTTTACAACTACAATCAAATGGTGCTTTTTAGACAGCGCTTTGACTTTCTGCAATTTTTCTTCCTTGTCTTTCCATTTGCCGACGAGCCGTTCGAGTTCTTTTTGGTGCGGCGTTATGATGGTTTCAGGCAGCAATAAAGTCAGCCATGATTGGTTTTCAGACAGGATATTAATCGCATCGGCATCAATGACCAACGGCGCTTTGTTAGATTCCAAAAATTTATGTACTGCGCTTTGTGTATTTTGCTTCTGCCCCATTCCCGGCCCAATTCCGATGGCATTTGGGGCAATATCGAACTTTATTTCGGAAATGGATTTTGATTGAGTATCGGTGATGACCATGGCTTCGGGAATGGCAATCTGCACAATGTCATGGCCGCATTCGGGAATAAAAGCCGTAACCAATCCGCAGCCCGTTTTTAACGCGGCTTTTGACGCGAGGCAAACCGAGCCCATTTTCCCATAGCCGCCGCCGATTAAAAGCGCATGGCCCTGGATTCCTTTGTGTGTGGAATTCCGGATGGGCTTGTAGCGGTTTAGGATTTCTTCTTTTGTAATGAGCAGCGGATTTTTCATGGGTTTGATTTGCTGAGATAAATTTACGGATTTTAATGGAAGTAATAAAGCCTAGCCCTGATTGCAGCGGTATCCTTTTATTGCTGAAGAGATTCCTCTTTTGTCAGGATGACAAGCGAAGCGGGAATGCAATAAAAGATATAGCGGAAAGCAGGACCCGAGCTCCTAAGAGCGAACAGGCGAAGCAAATTGCTCGCAAAAAAACTTTGCATTTCTGCAACTTTGCGACTTTGCCACTCCACAAAAAAAGAATAAATTAGCGGACTTAAAAATCTTACCATGAAAGACGTTGCTTTAAAACACATACATGAAAATCTGGGCGCGAAAATGCTGCCATTTGCGGGATACAATATGCCAATTCTATATGAAGGCGTCAATGCCGAGCACGAAACGGTGCGCGATGGTGTGGGCGTTTTTGATGTGTCGCATATGGGCGAATTTTTGCTGACCGGGCCGAAAGCCTTGGATTTGATACAGAAAGTGACTTCTAATGACGCATCTGTTTTGACGATCGGGCGCGCACAATATTCCTGCCTGCCGAACAATGACGGCGGAATCGTAGATGACCTGATTGTCTATAAAATGAAGGAAGAGCAATATTTATTGGTCGTCAACGCCTCGAATATTGAGAAAGACTGGGATTGGATTTCGGCGCACAATGATATGGGTGTCGATATGCGGAATTTGTCGGATGATTATTCACTATTGGCAATTCAGGGGCCGAAAGCCGTGGAAGCAATGCAGCCATTGTCGTCAATTGATTTATCAGCTATAAAATATTACCATTTTGAAGTCGCGGATTTTGCGGGAATTGACAACGTAATCATTTCTGCGACGGGTTATACTGGTTCGGGCGGATTTGAGATTTACTGTAAAAACTCGGAAGTCGAGCAAATCTGGAATAAGGTTTTTGAGGCCGGAAAACCATTTGGCATCAAACCAATTGGACTGGCCGCTCGGGATACTTTGCGTCTGGAAATGGGTTTTTGCCTATATGGCAATGATATCAACGATTCGACTTCGCCTTTGGAGGCCGGATTGGGATGGATTACGAAATTCACGAAAGTGTTTACCAATTCTGAAAACCTGAAAAAACAGAAGGAAGAAGGCGTTAAAAGAAAACTCGTCGCATTTGAAATGCAGGAACGCGCCGTGCCAAGGCATGATTATGAAATTGTCGACAAAGACGGAAATGTGATTGGGATTGTGACTTCGGGAACGATGTCGCCTTCAATGAATATTGGAATCGGATTGGGTTATGTGCCAACTGCATTCAGTGAACCGGGCAGTGACATTTTTATCCGAATCAGGAAAAATGACGTACCTGCCAAAGTCGTGAAACTGCCATTTTATAAGAAGTAATCCATGCGGAAAATTTCACTGTTCTTATTGCTTATCCCTTTCTCGCTTTTGGCGCAGAAGAGCAGTAATACCTGTGAAATCCTGTCGAAAATTAATGCGCTTGTCCAAAATGGCCACTATCAGCCGAAACCGGTTGATGACAGCCTGTCTGTTTATGTTTTTGATACTTTTATCGATGGGCTTGATCCGACGCGGAATATTTTCACCAAATCCGAATATGATAAAATCAGCAGGCACAGGAAATCGATTGACGATTATATCTTAAGCGGCGACTGTTCATTTTTTGGTGAATTCATGGCCATTTACCGCCAGGCGCTCGAAAGGAAAAAAAGCAATCTCATCAGGCTCCAAACGGTGCCATTGGAATACAACGGCAAGGACAGCATCCGTTTCAGCCGCAAGCAATTTCCGTTTGACATGACGGAAAAGACGATGGATAAAGTCGTCAAGAAACGCATGCGGATTGATATCCTGAGTGAAATTTCAGATATGAGCGATAACCTGGATTCGTTGAACCAACACTTTGCTTCCATTGAAAAAAAGGCGAAGGCAAAAATATTGGAAGCCAATATCTGCAAGATCAATTCCATCCTGGACAATGATTTTGAATCGAGGACACAGGCTATTTTCCTGGATACTTTCTGCAATTATTTTGATCCGCATTCCAATTATTTTAATGTCGATACGAAATCGAGTTTCCTTTCGCAGTTGTCTACAAGCAATCTGTCGCTTGGGATTGACATGACATTGAATGAAAAACAGGAAATCGTTGTGGTTGATATAGTCCCGGGCGGCCCGGCGGCAAAAAATGAAATGATTGAAAAAGACGATATTGTCATCAAGGTATCGAATAAAAAAGGCGTCGAATTTATGGTTTCCTGTGTATCGCTGGATGCAGTTGGTGAAATGATTTTTTCAGACGCCAATAAAGAAATCCAGCTGACCGTACGCAAAAAGAACGGCGTCATTAAGACCGTCAGCCTCAAAAAAGAAGTCATGAAAGCGATGAACAATAATGTTTTTAGCTTTATTGCAGAAAAAGAAACGCGTGTCGGTTATATCCGCATCCCGAATTTTTATTCTGATTTTGACGGGAACAGTGTTTTGGGCTGCGCCGATGACGTGGTAAAGGAAATTGCTAAACTCCAGGAAGACAATATCAAAGGCCTGATTATCGATATCCAGGACAATGGCGGCGGATCGATGGAAGAAGCCACGAAACTCGTCGGCATGTTTATCGATTATGGCCCGGTCGCTGTGTTGTCCAATAGTGAGAACAAGCAAACTATATTGAAAGATATGAGCCATGGCTCGGCATACAACGGTCCGATGGTGATTCTGATTAACGGGCAATCCGCTTCAGCAAGTGAATTTTTTGCGGGCGCGATGCAGGATTACAAACGCGCACTGGTCGTCGGTTCTACTTCGCTTGGAAAAGCTTCGATGCAGCAAATTATTCCATTGGATCGGGATAACAAAAATGATTACGTCAAATTAACCCTTGAAAAATTCTATAGGATTACCGGTGACAGCGGCCAAATCAAGGGAATCATACCTGATATCGAAATGCCGGTTTTGTTTGACAGCATCGTGCAGCGTGAAAAAAGCTATAAGACAGCATTGAAATATGATACCATCACAACATATACGAGGTTCAAAAGATTTCCATTTGCCCACAATAATGAGATCATTTCGCTCAGCCAGGCGCGCGTGAAAAGTAGTCCTGAATTTACTGAATTGGCGAATATCAATACGAAAATCAATGGCATTTACGGCAATCTCAAAAAACCGATTCCGCTAACGCTCCGTGATTTTTTCACCGACAGCCACGAGAATGATGCCTTTTGGGAAAAGGTCAAAAAATTTGCCGAAAAGCCCAACAATTGCAACATCATCAATACCTCTTATGAAAAAGAAAAACTGCAATTTGATGCCTTCCGACGCGAGATAAACGAATACCAGATGAAAGACGTGAAAAGCAATCCTTACATTGAAGAATCCATCAATATCCTCAACGACATCAATACTTTTAAAACCAATTAAAAACCGGGACTGCGGCAAACTAAAATTTGATTTGATTTCTTATATAGAAACATTATTTTTGTCGGCACAATTTTGATCACAAAGAAATAAACATGGGAAGAGCATTCGAATTCAGGAAAGGAAGAAAAATGAAACGCTGGTCGGCAATGGCCAAGGCATTTACAAGAATCGGGAAAGACATCGTGATGGCGGTAAAGGAAGGCGGACCGAATCCGGAAGCGAATTCAAGGCTGCGTGCTGTGATACAAAATGCGAAGTCGGCCAACATGCCGAAGGAAAACGTCGAGCGCGCGATTAAAAAAGCGACTGATAAAGATACCGCAAATTACAAAGAAGTATTGTTTGAAGGCTATGCGCCGCATGGAATTGCGCTTTTGATTGAAACCGCAACCGACAATAACAACCGGACTGTAGCTAACATCCGCAGCTATTTCAACAAATGCAACGGAAGTATGGGCACGCAGGGTTCGGTGGAATTCATGTTTGACCACATCTGCAATTTCAGGATTGCAAAAAACGATATCGATGTTGAGGAACTCGAACTTGAACTGATAGATTTTGGCGTCGAAGAAGTCTTTGAAGATGAAGACGGCGTTTTGATTTATGCGCCGTTTGAAAGTTTCGGTTCGATACAAAAGGAACTGGAAATCCGCAAATTTGAGATTTTATCTTCAGGTTTTGAAAGGATTCCGCAAATCACCAAAGAACTGACCGAAGCACAAGTCGCCGATGTGGAAAAATTACTTGAGAAAATCGAGGAAGATGATGATGTGCAGAATGTGTATCATACGATGCAGGAGTAATCAATGGAAAATTGAAAATGGATAATTAATAATTTTCTCAACATTACGTATAAAAAAGCCTCTCAATTACGGGAGGCTTTTTTAATTATCAATTGTTAATTTTCAATTATCAATTTATTTTATAAATTCTATTTTTTGCGCTTCTTCCAAATTCTGGCTGTCAAAAAATCCCTGCTCATTCATCCATTCGTCGCTGAACACTTTGCTCATATAGCGCGAACCGTGGTCCGGGAAAATGGCAACGACATTGCTGTTGGCATCAAATTCTCCTTCTTCCGCGTATTGTTTGATGGCTTGCATGACGGCACCAGAAGTATAGCCTACAAAAAGGCCTTCGCGTTTTGCGATTTCCCTTGTAACGTGTGCGCTTTCCTCATCGGTGACTTTGATGAATTTGTCAATCAGGTCGAAATCCGTAGCAGATGGAATCAGGTTTTTACCCAATCCTTCTATCCTGTATGGATAAATTTCATCGTTGTCGAATTCTTTGGTTTCGTGGTATTTTTTCAATACCGAACCAAAAGCGTCAACGCCCAGAATCCTGATATTAGGATTTTTTTCTTTTAAATATTTCGCCGCACCCGAAATGGTTCCACCGGTTCCGCTACAAGCCACAAGATGTGTGATTAGACCATTCGTCTGTTCCCAGATTTCAGGGCCTGTGGTTTTATAATGCGCGTCGATATTGAGTTGGTTGAAATATTGGTTGATGTAAACCGAACCTTTCGTCTCTTCATGTAAGCGTTTGGCTACATTGTAATACGAACGGTCGTCATCAGCTGAAACATGTGCCGGGCAAACATATACTTTGGCGCCCATGCTGCGCAACATGTCAATTTTGTCTTGGGAAGATTTTGAGCTTACCGCCAAAATACAATTGTAACCTTTGATAATGCTGACCATTGCAAGACTGAAACCTGTATTTCCCGAGGTGGTTTCAATAATGGTATCACCAGGGGAAAGAAGACCGCGTTTTTCGGCTTCTTCAATAATGTATAATGCAATTCTGTCTTTTGTGGAATGTCCCGGATTGAATGCCTCAACCTTTGCGTAGAAATTACCTTCTAAATTCTCGGTAACTTTATTGAGCTTAATAAGCGGCGTATTGCCTATCAATTCCAGAACACTATTGTAAGCTTTTATTTCTTCTTTCATAAAAAAAATAGTTAATCAAGGCTAATATATCGTTGATGCAAAACCTCAAATCCTTGCAAATTTAAGAAAAATATTCTAATTACTTTTCAATTCCTTCTAAATCTAAAAAAAAACTGAATTCCTTAGCGAGTTCCTTAAGCGCTTCAAACCTTCCCGAAGCGCCGCCGTGTCCCGCATCCATGTTAGTATCAAGGAATAACAGGTTTTTACCTGTTTTTATTGCCCTGAGTTTGGCGACCCATTTTGCAGGCTCCCAATATTGTACCTGTGAATCATGCAATCCCGTAGAAATATACATGTTCGGATAATCGTGTGCTTTCACATTGTCATACGGTGAATAGGAAAGCATATAATTGTAATATTTCTTCTGGTTCGGGTTCCCCCATTCGTCATATTCGCCCGTTGTCAGCGGAATGGAATCGTCGAGCATCGTCGTAACGACATCCACAAACGGCACTTGTGCAATGACGCCGTTGTATAATTCCGGCGCCATATTCACGATCGCGCCCATCAACAATCCGCCGGCAGAACCGCCTTCGGCATACAAATGGCCGGGCGACGTATATTTTTCGGCAATCAGGAATTTCGAGCAATCGATGAAATCGGTGAACGTATTTTTCTTTTTCAATAATTTCCCGTCTTCATACCAATGCCGACCCATTTCCTCGCCACCGCGGATGTGCGCAATCGCATAAACAAATCCACGGTCCAATAACGAAAGCCGCGTGGACGAAAAATACGGATCCATTGTCGCTCCATATGAACCGTAAGCATACAATAGCGTCGGGTTGCTGCCGTCTTTCTTCAATCCTTTTTTATAAACAACCGAAATCGGGATTTTCGTTCCGTCTTTGGCAACAGCCCAAACCCGCTCTTCGGTATAATTGTTCTTGTCAAATTTGCCACCCAAAACCTGCTGCTCCTTCTTGACATCTTTGGCCTTCGTTTTCATATTGAAATCGATCACCGATGACGGCGTCGCCAACGACTGGTAGCTGTACCGCAGAATATCCGTGTCAAAATCGACATTCGTAGTCGTATATGCAGTATAAGTTTCGCTTCCGAAAGGCAGGTAATATTCCCCTTTCCCACTCCATGGCATGATGCGTATTTTATTCAAACCGTTTGAACGCTCTTCAACAACAAGGTAATCTTTAAAAATTTCTATATCTTCCAGCAAAACGTCGGCGCGATGCGGAATAATATCCTTCCAGTTCTCTTTTGATGTCGCATTTTCAGATGTTTTCATCAATTTGAAGTTTTCTGCCTTGTCTATATTGGTCCTGACATAAAAATGATCGCCATAATGCGAAATGCTGTATTCCAATCCGCGTTTCCTTTTCTGGAAAACCCTGAATTTCGCATTGGGCGTATCGGCATTCAGGATTTGCGATTCGGTCGTCAAAGTGCTTCCCGATTCAATGACAATGTATTTCCGTGACTTCGATTTGCTGACGTCAACATTAAACGTATCGTCCTTTTCATCAAAAACCAAAACGTCATTCGCCGCATCTGTATGCAATTTGTGCTTAAAAACCTTATCCGAACGCAAGGTCACTTTATCCTGGCGCGTAAAAAAAATCGTCTGGTTGTCATTCGCCCAAACCGAGCCGCCGGTCGCATTTTCTATTTTATCCGAAAGGATTTCGCCGGTTTCAAGATTCTTGATCCCAATCGTATAAATCCGCCTGCCAAACGTATCAATCCCGAAAGTCGCAAATTTATTGTCCGGGCTGATGCTCAATCCGCCAAGCTGGAAAAACGCATGGCCTTTTGCAAGATCATTGCAGTTGAATAAAATTTCCTCTTTGGCCGAAAGGTTGCCCTTTTTTCGGGAATATATAGGATAATCCTTGCCTTTTTCAAACCTTGTAATATAGAAATAACCGTTATAAAAATAAGGCACCGATTCATCGTCTTCCTTAATCCTGCCTTTCATTTCGGCATACAAATCTTTTTGGAAAGCCTTTGTGCGCTTTGTCATTTTCGCATAATAGGCATTCTCCTGTTTCAGGTAATCAATCACTTCTGGATTCTCACGGTCGTTAAGCCAGTAGTAATTATCCGTGCGTTTGTCTCCATGTTTCTCTAAAATTTTAGGGACGATTTTAGCAACGGGAACAGGGATTTTATCTGCCATAGGTTTGTCTGGTTTTTTGGAACACGAAGCCGCAAAAATAACACAAAGACTACATAAGATTAATCTATTTTTCATGAAATGTTTCGGCTAGGCATATGCAATATAACAATTTTGCAACTCCGACGATTTTTAAATTATCAACAGGTTGTTAATGAATGAATTGTAAGATTTGTTATTAGAAGCATGTTCCTGCTGTCCGCTATATCTTTTGCTCCGCTGCGCTTTGCAAAAGGATACCGCTGCCATCAGGGCTGGGCTTTTGGGGTAAAATGTAGTCGAATCTAAAAATCAGCAGAGTTTCTGCAACGTTTCCATCACATACGTATGCATGACTTCGCGGTAATCGAGATGTGTTACGATGCGCAATTTCCCTTGTCCCATCGAACTGATCGAAATGCCTTTTTCCTTTAATTTGTCGATAACCGATTTCTCGTCAATCGTCGGCTGGAGTGAAAAAATCAGGATGTTCGTTTCAACCGGTTCGACTTTCGCGACCCAAGGCAGTTTTTGTAAAATTTCACCAAGTTCTTTAGCGCGCCTGTGGTCTTCCGAAAGCCTTGCGAGGTGGTTGTCGATGGCATAGATTCCGGCTGCTGCCAAATAACCGGCCTGACGCATACCACCACCAAATATTTTCCTGATTCTTAGCGCTTTATTGATGGTTGCTTTATCGGATAGCAAAAGTGAACCGACTGGTGCGCCAAGCCCTTTCGACAAGCAAACGGAAATAGTATGGAACAACTTCCCGAAGTTTTGCGGATGCTGGTTCTTCGCGACAATCGCATTCCATATCCGTGCGCCGTCAAGATGAAATTTCAGGTTGTGCTTGTCGCAAATCTGGCGTATTTTGAGCAGGTCATCCAACTCATAACAGGCGCCGCCGCCTTTATTTGTTGTGTTTTCAACGCAAACCAGGCTCGTCAGCGGGCTATGGTAAAATTCCGGCAGGTTAATGGCGCTTTCGACCTGTGCAGCTGTAATCATGCCGCGGTTGCCATCCAAAAGCTGGCACGAAACGCCACTGTTGAACGACACGCCGCCGCCTTCATAATTGAAAACATGCGCCCATTTGTCGGCAATCAACTGCTCCCCCGGATTGGTGTGGAGTTTTATCGCAGTTTGGTTGGCCATCGTTCCCGAAGGAAAAAACAGTGCAGCTTCCATCCCGAACATCTCGGCGACTTTTTCCTCAAGTGCCGTAATGGTTGGGTCTTGCTTGTAAACATCATCGCCCACTTCGGCATGAAACATTGCCCTGAGCATTTCAGGCGTTGGTTTGGTAACAGTATCGCTGACTAAATTAATTTCCATATTGTAAAAATGAAGTAGTATTTTTGTAGAACAAAATTACACTATTTATGACAAATACCGAACAAATCAAAGGTATTGTAGAGCGCCTGGGAGCACTGAGGAGGTATCTTTGACATTGATGCCAAGCAGATAGAAATCACAAACGAGGAAGAAAAGACCTTTGCGCCAGACTTTTGGAACAACGCCAAGGAAGCCGAAATCATTGTAAAAAATCTCCGTACCAAAAAGAAATGGGTCGAAGATTACGAAAAAGGAATCCAGATGGCCGAAGAACTCCAACTGGCATACGAATTTTACAAAGAAGGCGAACTTTCGGGAGAAGAACTCGACGAGCAATACCGCATCACCAATACGCACATCGAAAGCCTTGAATTCAAGAACATGCTTTCCGATGAAGGCGACAGCATGAGCGCAGTGCTGCAAATTACTGCCGGCGCTGGCGGAACTGAAAGCTGCGACTGGGCAGAAATGCTGATGCGCATGTATATGATGTGGGGCGAAAAAGAAGGTTATAAGATCCGTGAGCTGAATTTCCAGCCTGGTGAAGTTGCCGGAATCAAAACGGTGACATTGGAATTTGAAGGCGATTATTCTTTTGGATATTTGAAAGGTGAAAACGGCGTCCATCGCCTGGTGCGCATTTCCCCATTTGACAGCAATGCCAAACGCCATACGTCTTTTGCGTCGGTATATGTTTATCCATTGGCCGATGACACGATAGAAATCGACATCAATCCTTCTGAAATTTCATGGGAAACGATGCGTTCCAGTGGCGCCGGTGGCCAGAATGTGAATAAGGTCGAAACCGCAGTGCGCTTGCGCCACCATCCGACAGGCATCATCATCGAGAATTCTGAAACGCGTTCGCAACTTGACAATAAAACCAAAGCCATGCAGTTGCTGAAATCGCAATTGTATGAAATCGAACTCAAAAAGAAACAGGCGCTGCGCGACGAAATTGAAGCCAACAAGATGAAGATCGAATGGGGTTCGCAAATCCGGAATTATGTCCTGCATCCATATAAACTCGTGAAAGATGTGCGAAGCGGTTATGAAACCAGCGATGCCGAAGGGGTTCTGAATGGTGAAATCGACGAATTCCTGAAAGCCTATTTAATGATGATGGGGCAAAAACAAGAATAAATCTGATGAAAAAAGCAATCGTCTTCCTAATGTTGTTCCTTGCCGGATTTTCCGGCTTTAGCCAAAACATGAAAGTCATGACCTATAACCTTCGGGTTGATTTTGGCGGCGATGGCGAGAACAACTGGGAATTCCGACGTGATTTCCTGACACAGCAGATGGCTTTCTACGGTCCCGATTTCATTGGCACACAGGAAGGCAAAGCGCATCAGTTGCAGTTTATCGATTCTATGCTTGTCGATTACAATTATATTGGCATTAGCCGCGACAATTCGAAAACGCAGGGCGAATTCAGCGCAATTTTCTATAACAATAAAAAATTCAAGGCCATCACTGAATCGACATTCTGGCTTTCGCCAACACCCGAAAAAATGTCCAAAGGCTGGGATGCCGCACTCGAGCGCATCTGCACTTATGGCTTGTTTGAAAACATAAAGACCAAACAGCAGTTTTATGTTTTCAATACGCATATGGACCATATTGGGGAATTGGCAAGAACCAGCAGTGCGGTATTAATCCTTGAAAAAATCAAGGCAATCAACACCAAAAACCTTCCCGTGATTTTCACCGGAGATTTTAACAGCGAACCGACCAGCAAAGCTTACCGGCTGATTTCAGAAAAAATGAATGACAGCAAAACCATCAGCATTGCCAAGCCATTCGGACCGTCGGGAACATTCAATGCGTTTGAATTCCATAAACCCGTAACGCTGCTGATTGATTATATTTTTACTTCCAAAAGCAATATTGAAGTCCAGAAATATGCGGTGCTGAGCGATTCAAAAGACTGCAGATATCCATCAGACCATTTGCCGGTTTTGGTGGAACTTTCGATAAAAAAATAGACTTGAATTACATGCCGGATTGATTCCTGAGAAAATAATAATTAGGATTTTTTGCGCGAAATCGTTTTATTTGATAAAAATTAATCCCTATGAAATCCTTCACAATTCAAGAAATCAACAATGTGCTTCACGGCAACATCGTTGGCAGTACTACCCAAAGCATCACTGCCCCAGAACAACTTGAGATGGCAACCGAAAGTGAGATTTCATTTATAGGCAATAAAAAATATGAGAAATGTTGGGCAGATTCAAAAGCCTGCGCGGCGGTTGTAAACGATGATATTTCTATTGAACCCGGCGAAAACAAGGCTTTCATCAAAGTCAAAAATGCCGATTTGGCGATGTCGCAGGTTTTGGCGCTCTTCGCTCCTGCCCCGCCGGAATTTGATGTCGATGTGCATCCAACGGCAGTCATCCATCCAACAGCCACAATAGGAAACGGAACACGCATTGGTGCCGGAAGCTATATCGGGCCGAATGTCAATCTTGCAGAAAACATCACCATTTATCCAAATGTCACCATTCTCGACGAAGTCACCGTTGGAAAAAATACCATTATCTGGTCTGGAACCGTAATCCGCGAGCGCTGCCGTATTGGTGCATTTTGCATTTTACACCCTAATTCTGTTATCGGGGCCGATGGTTTTGGTTTCCGTCCGTGTTCCGAAAAAGGACTCGTCAAAATTCCGCAAATCGGGAATGTCATTCTTGGAAATGGCGTCGAAATCGGTGCGAATTCCTGCGTTGACAGGGGTAAATTCAGCTCAACCGTATTGGGTGATGGCTGCAAAATCGACAACCTTGTCCAGATCGGGCACAACAGCAAACTCGGGAAATTCTGCATCATGGCAGGAAACAGCGGGCTTGCCGGATCGGTTACGCTAGGCAACGGCGTCATCATTGGCGGAAGCGCTTCCATAAAAGACCATGTCACTATTGGCGACGGCGCCATTGTTGGTGCTGGTTCGGGAGTTGCGGCTGATATCCCGGCCGGAAAAGTCATGTTGGGTTATCCTGCTGTAGAAGCGCGCACTGCCTTAAAACAATGGGCAATCCTAAAGCGGATGGCTGAAAAATAATAGTTCAATTCAATAAAAAAGCCACTCAAATTGAGTGGCTTTTTTATTATAGGAATGACCGCAGTATAAAATAAAATATGGCCGCCAGCAGTGCTGAAATCGGGATGGTCAGCACCCAGGCCCAAACAAGGCTTACGGTAACGCCCCAACGCACAGCTGAAATCCTTTTAGTCAGGCCAACGCCAATGATGGAACCTGTAATGGTATGTGTCGTACTGACAGGAATTTTAAAGTGTTCCGTGAAATATAAGGTCAGCGCGCCGGCAGTTTCAGCAGCGACACCTTCAAAAGAAGTTACTTTCGTGATCTTTGAACCCATCGTTTTGACGATTTTCCAACCTCCGCTTAATGTTCCTGCTGCAATCACGGTATAACATGTGAGCGGAATCCACGTTGGCATATGCCCATCTGTAACGCCATCTTTAGGAAGTATGACGTTGAGCCATTCGGGCATGCTTTCCTGTGTGACGCCGCTGGAATGGATATAAACAGCCACTGCAGCGGCAATAATACCCATGACTTTTTGTGAATCATTTCCACCGTGTCCAAGGCTAAAAGATGCCGATGACAAGAGCTGCATCTTTTTAAGCCAATAATCCGTTTTGCTAAGGCTTAGGCTACTGAAACACAGGCAGAAAATACCGATTGAAGTCAGAATGAAAGCCACGAGGAACCATTTGATGTTGTGCGGATCAAAAGCAACGCTCCAAAAATGGGAATCGAATCGCGGTTTGTCAATGTCACATTTAATCTGGGTATAAACAAACCAATAGGTCAGCAAAATCAACATTACCGTAAATATTTTAGGCCCAATGCTTTTTTTGGAAGCGTTCAGGAGCCAGATGGAAATCAGGTAGGAAATCAAAGCGCCCAATAAAGGGGCAAGAACAATGAAGGCGATGATGATTAAAACGCCCGAAGGCATTCCGCCATCTTTACCCGCCGAATACCAATTGACGATATTGTACCAATGTGATATTGTTGTTTCTCCGCCATCAACCGTAGTATATGCCGCAAAACCGTGGACTGCAATGGCGTGGGCAATCGCCGCACCTGCAAAACCGCCAATCAATGTATGTGACGAACTCGACGGAATTCCCTGCCACCATGTCAATAGATTCCAGCAAATCGCCGCAATAACCCCAGAAAGGATTACGACGAGATTAATGTCCATCGTATGTGCAGTTTTGGCCACCGTATCGGCTACGCCAAAGCCAAAAACCCAATAGGCAAGAAAATTAAAGAAAGCCGCCCAGACAACAGCCTGGAAAGGGGAAAGTACTTTTGTGGCAACAACGGTCGCAATGGCATTGGCAGCGTCGTGAAAACCGTTGATGTAATCAAAAATCAGTGCCAGGACTATAATGACGATGAGTAGGGTAAAATCCATAGTTATCGGATGTCGAAAAGCGACAGTTTATGAATGTTTAACGACAATAGATTCCAGCACGTTGGCCACGCTTTTACATTTATCCGAAGCGGACTCAAGTACAGAAAGCACTTCTTTGTATTTAATGATGTTTTTGGCATCGGTTTCATTCTCAAAAAGATCGGCAACCGCTTTATCAAAGACATTGTCGGCTTTGCTTTCCAGTTTGTTTATTTTTTTACAGGCATCGGTAATGGCTTTCAGGTTTTTCAGGTCTTTCAGCTCTTTGATGGCGATACCAATTTGCTGGCAGGATTCAAGGTTGATTTCTGTCAGCTTTCGGATGGATTTCGTGATTTTTTCGACTTGGTACAAACGCATACGGCTTGCGGCACCGTGCATGTAATCGGCTACATCGTCCATCGACTTCACAAGTGCATGGATATCTTCGCGGTCAAATGGCGTGATGAAATTCCTATTTAACTCAAGGTGCGTTTTATGCGTAATTTCTTCGATAATCGCTTCCAATTCCTCTATTTTTTTGAAATATTCCTCCCTTTGCTCTCGTGGCGCATTTACACCTTCATGCAGGGTTTCAGCCAAGAGGATTAAATTGTATGAAGCCTGTTCAAATAATGGAAAGAATTTCTTGTCCTTTGGAACCAAAAACTGAAAAATGTTATTTAAAGACATATCTGTGATTTTATGTTGCAAAAGTAACCTTTCAATGTTAAGTCAATATTAAGTTATCAGAAAGTCTCATTTGTTTTTTGAATATAAAAATTGATCGCTTATTGAGTAAATTGAATCCCTAAAGATAAAGACTTAAATTATATTTTTCATTTGCAACCGTTTATATGTTTTGTCATTAAAAACTTAACATTGACTAATCTTATTAATTCCTACATTTGGTTACAATTAGTTTACATCCGCCTGATTGGCGATGAATTACGAATCATTTCAACCTCAAAATAAAGACTATGAGAAAACAACCATTGCGGAAGCCTTTGGCGACTACCGAAAATAAAGCGGCACAACCGACCGTAACCAATCCGGCTCCGATTGGAACGGCTGCAGCAAAACCTGAAGAAACTGTTCCTGTCACAACTGTAAATGCTGCAAAACCAGCAACTCCTTCAGCTAAAACACCAGCCAGAATTCCCGTGAAAAGAACCGTAAGAAAGCCAGCCGTTGCAAAACCCCCTGCAACCGCTGTAACTCCAAAAGCATCTGCGGCCGCCAAAACAGTAAAACCAACAGTAGTGAAGCCCGTAGTTGCAAAACCGGCAACAAACCAAAACCAGCCTGCAACAGGTGAAAAGAAGTCCCAGGAAAACCCTGATATGGATTCGGAAAAATCTAAGAAAAAACTTAAAAAAATGAAAGCCAAAGAAAAAGACGAAGCCAAAAAAGCTAAAAAGAAAGCCGAAAAGGCAAAAGAAAAAGCCAAGAAAGCGAAAGCAAAGGAAAAAGCGAAGGAAAAAGCAAAAAAGGAAAAAGCCAAAGAGAAAGAAAAAAAGGCAAAGACAAAGGCAAAGAAAAAAGAGAAATCCAAAAAGAAGAAAAAATAGATTTCCTGTATATAGAAGACCGATATTTAGCCATATCGGTTTTTTTATGCTTTAACATTCCTAATCCACTTCAGCCAATAAAAATATTTCAATCGTTTTCGTACTTTAGCCACACGAAAAACAAAAAGATTTTATGGACATTAACTTCAACAAGAACGAAGATCACAATAAACTTTTACTCTCAGACCTAAAGCAAAAATTTGCGGCGGTAAGATTGGGCGGTGGAACCAAACGTATAGAAAAACTGCATGGCGAAGGAAAAATGACGGCACGCGAACGCATCGATTACCTGCTTGACGACAAAGCCAAAAGCATCGAGATTGCAGCCTTTGCCGGTGACGGAATGTATGCAGAACACGGCGGTTGTCCTTCCGGAGGTGTTGTCGTAAAAATCGGGTACATCAAAGGGAAGCAATGTATTGTTGTCGCCAATGATGCGACCGTAAAAGCCGGAGCCTGGTTTCCAATTACCGGAAAAAAGAATTTGCGTGCCCAGGAAATTGCCATTGAAAACCGTTTGCCGATCATTTATCTTGTCGACAGCGCTGGCGTTTACTTGCCAATGCAGGACGAGATCTTTCCAGATAAAGAACATTTCGGGCGGATTTTCCGCAATAATGCCGTATGAGCAGTATGGGGATTACCCAAATCGCTGCCGTAATGGGAAGTTGTGTCGCTGGCGGCGCTTATCTTCCGATCATGAGTGATGAAGCTTTGATTGTCGATAAAACCGGGAGCATTTTCCTTGCAGGAAGTTACCTCGTAAAGGCTGCCATTGGTGAAACGATTGACAATGAAACACTTGGCGGCGCAACGACACATTGTGAAATCTCAGGCGTGACCGATTACAAAGCCAAAGACGACAAAGATGCACTCGACAAAATAAAAAATATCGTTGATAAAATCGGGGATTTTGACAAAGCCGGATTCAGCCGCATCAAATCCGAAAAGCCTGCGATGGACGAAAAGGAAATCTATGGAATCCTTCCAAAATCCCGCGGCGAACAATATGACATGATGGAAATCATCCATCGCCTTGTCGACAATTCTGAATTTGAAGCCTATAAAGAAGGCTACGGACAAACCATCATCACTGGTTATGCCAGGATTGACGGCTGGGCTGTCGGAATTGTCGCCAACCAGCGAAAAGTCGTCAAGACCAAAAACGGGGAAATGCAGTTTGGCGGCGTCATCTATTCTGACAGCGCTGACAAAGCCACGCGTTTTATCGCGAATTGCAACCAGAAGAAAATCCCGTTGGTTTTCATCCAGGATGTGACCGGATTTATGGTCGGTTCCAAATCAGAGCACGGCGGAATCATTAAAGACGGCGCTAAAATGGTCAATGCGGTTTCAAATTCTGTCGTGCCGAAATTTACCGTCATTGTCGGCAATTCATATGGCGCAGGAAATTATGCAATGTGCGGAAAAGCATACGACCCAAGACTGATATTTGCCTGGCCAAGCGCCGAACTCGCCGTCATGGGCGGCACACAAGCCGCAAAGGTTTTGGCACAAATTGAAGCTTCTTCACTAAAGAAAAGTGGCGAAATCGTGGACGAAGCAAAAGAAAAGGAACTGTTTGATAAAATCAAGGCGCGTTACGACGCACAGGTATCGCCTTATTATGCAGCGTCAAGAATCTGGACGGACGCAATCATTGACCCGTTGGATACAAGGACATGGATTTCCCTTGGAATTGAAGCGGCCAACCATGCGCCGATTGAGAAAAAATTTAATTTAGGCGTGATCCAGGTATAATCATTAATGTAACAATATCAAAAATCTGCTACTTACCGGTGGTGGATTTTTTATTTCAATAATTATGAAAAAGACAATAGCAATAGCATTTATTTTACTTGGCATCCAGCAGCTTATCGCGCAGGAAACTTTTACGCGAAAAGATTCACTCCAGGGCGGATTGCGTTTTGAACGGACATGCTTCGATGTCAGGCGTTATGATTTGAACGTCAAAATCAATCCAACCGATAAGTCGTTAACCGGTTTCAATGACATCACGTTCAATACTGTCGAAAATACCAATAAAATCCAGCTTGATTTGTTTGAGAATATGTTGGTTGACAGCATTGTTTTCAACAAGAAAAAACTGAATTACAAGCGCGAATTCAATGCCGTATTCATTGATTTTCCAAGCCAACTTCAAAAAGGCAGTGAAAACAAAATCCGTTTTTATTATTCCGGAAAACCATTGCCTGCCAAAAGAGCGCCTTGGGATGGCGGATTTGACTGGAAAGAAGATACGAACGGAAAACCGTGGATTGCCGTAGCCGTACAAGGAACGGGCGCGAGTTTGTGGTATCCGTGCAAAGATTCGCAAACAGACGAGCCTGACAACGGTGCTACCATAAAAGTTGCAGCGCCAAACGGATTGACGGATGTTTCAAACGGAAGGCTCATTGGCAGTGAAGATTTAAAGAATGGTTATACCCGCTGGGATTGGGAAGTCAAAAACCCGATAAACAATTATGACATTACGGTCAATATCGGTGATTACGTGCATTTTCACGATTCACACAATGGCCTCGACCTTGATTATTATGTCCTGAGCTATAATGAGGAAAAAGCGAAGAAACAATTCGAACAGGTGAAGCCGATGCTCGATTGTTTCGAATCGAAATTCGGGAAATATCCTTTTGCCGAAGACAGCTACAAACTCGTGGAAACGCCTTATTTGGGTATGGAACACCAAAGCGCTGTGGCTTACGGAAATAAGTACATGAAAGGTTACCTTGGCGGCGATTCGTCAGGAACAGGAATCGGGCTGCTGTTTGACTATATCATCGTCCATGAATCAGGACATGAATGGTTTGGGAACAGCATCACTTCAAAAGACATTGCCGACATGTGGATTCATGAAGGGTTTACGACTTATTCAGAAAGTGTGTATATCGAATGCCTTTACGGATATGACAAAGCGATGGAATACATCAGCGGAAAAAGCAAACTCATCAGGAATGCCGAACCGGTTATTGCCAAATTCGGCGTCAATAACGAAGGCCCGCAAGACATCTATTATAAAGGTGCGGCTTTCCTCAATACGTTGCGCCATGTTGTTGGCGACGATGACAAATGGTGGAAAATGCTTTTGAAGTATTGTGAAACCTACAAGCACAAAATCATCGATACGGAAACTGTCTGTGCCTTTTTCAGCAAGGAAAGCGCAATGGATTTAAAGCCATTGTTTGACCAATACCTCAGAACCACCAATATTCCGGTATTGTCTTTATCCGTCAAAAAAAATAAAGTCACTTACAGCTGGGGAAATGTCAGCGAGGATTTTAACATGCCAGTCGATATTGAAATCAATTCCAAAAAGGTCAGGCTGTATCCAAAAAAACAAAAACAGGAATATGCGGCTGGTAAAATAACTGCCGGTGATGTTAAGGTTTTAAAGGATAATTTCCTTATTGATGTCATAAATTATTAGGAATTTATGACATATTTGATTTTAAATTAGTAAATTAGGATTAATTTTTAACCCTAATATTATGGATAGAGTAAAAAGTCTTAACAAATGGGCCAACAGGCATACCAGTTATCCTGTTGACATTCTCCGAATTGCTTTAGGTGTATTTTTATTCATTAAGGGCATATCTTTCGTCACCGGAAGCCAGGATGTCGCGGATGCTTTTGCACCTTTCGCAAATTTCAGCGGCGGAATGTTCATCTTTACTTATGTCGCGTCCGCGCACATTATGGGCGGCGTAATGATTGCAATCGGATTACTCACTCGGTGGGCGATTTGGGCGCAATTGCCAATCCTGATTGGTGCCGTTGGTATTAGCCTATTTGGTTCTGCCAATATGCAAAACCTGATTCTGGCATTGATTACCTTGATTGTCTGCATCTTTTTCCTGATTTATGGAAGCGGCAAGCACTCGGCTGATTATTATTTTAAAATGCAGAAATAAAAACAAAAACGCCATAAATGATTATGGCGTTTTTGTTTAAATACTTTCGAGCGTTTCCTTCCGCAAAATTTTACCGGAACCAGTTTCCTTAAATCGGGTAACAAAAATGACCTCTTTTGGCTTTTCATATTTGTCGAGCGCTGCAAAAATCCGGTCGTCAATGTCGTGCTTTTCGCCTTCAATAACCAATACCAATTTTTCACCCAGTGCCTCATCGGGTTTTCCTGAAACAAAAAACCGGGTGCCGATTTTATGTGCGAGCTTTTCCTCAATCTGTTCCGGAATCAATTTGATACCGCCACTGTTGATGATGTTGTCGATCCTTCCGAGAAAGACAAACTGGTTTTCATTGACAAGCTGCACAAGGTCGTTGGTTACAATCACGTCGTCGGAAATCCTTGGCGCATGAATCACCAGGCAATTATTGTCATCGTAAGAAATCGTGACATTTGGCAAAACGGTAAAAGCGTTCTCCCCTATTTTCTTTGCTGCAATATGCGTGATAGTTTCAGTCATACCGTAGGTTTCATAAACTTTTGTTGGCAATTGCTCAAGCTTTTCCGCTAACGCCTTATTGATTTTCACACCGCCGACAATCAGCTTTTTGACATTCACCAATTCTTTCAATGAATTTTGCGCCTGCAGCGGAACCATTGCGGCAAAATCATATTTCGTATCGTTGTTTAGCAATGGATGCGAGCTTGGCGCTACAAAATCCATGTCAAGGCCTAAGATAAAGCCGCGTACAAACATCATCTTCCCGGCGATATATTTGGTCGGAAGACAATGCAGTGCTTTATTTTCAGGGAACAAATCAAAAAAATCACCGGTGGCCAAAGCAGAATTGACCATCGCCTGTTTTTCAACCCTGATGAGTTTCGGTTTGCCTGTAGTTCCTGACGTGTGGATCTCAATATAAGAATGATGGTCGAACCAATCCAGCAGAAAGTCGCCGACCGCTTTTTCAAACTCTTCGCCTTCTTTTATAAAACTATACGCGACGCGGCACAAATCGTCCTTGCCGAAATGAAATCCGTTGAGCTTAAAAGCATTGTGTACAAAATTATAATCGATGTTCATGTTAGATTTCAATTAAGTTTTCTTTTTTCACTTTCCCTGCGAGCTTTTCCCTCCAGTTTTTCCAGTTGTATTTTTTAGCCAGTATAAACAAAACTATGGGATAAGTTATCGCTATCGTCACCAGCATTTCATTGAGCATTTGCCCCGAATTTTCAGCACCTGTATATCTGAATAGTGCATCTGTCTGCAATGCCGATGAATCGGTCGTAATCAAAAGCGCCGCCATCAGGTTGTTTCCCAAATGGAATCCCAGGGCAAGCTCGAGGCTTTCATCCATTAATGTCATAATGCCAAGCAATAATCCGGTTCCGATATAAAAAGCCATGACGCCGAATCCCATATCGGCGACTTCAGGATTGGCACTGTGAAACAATCCGAAAATCACAGATGTAAACGCCAACGGAAACCACCTGTTCCTGGCAATAACGCCAATTTGCTGCATCAAATAACCGCGAAACAAATATTCCTCAAAACCAATCTGGAAAGGGAATAACAATAGGCTGATGATGACCAATACAGCAAACTTAAACGGCTTGAAATTCCAAACGATATTGGAATCATCCATATAATAAGTGATTGCGAATCCAATGACACTCAGCAATACGATCAATCCGCACGAAAAAAATATTTTGGACAAATCCACTTTCCGCCTGGATGTCGTCAGCGACAGCACACTTCTTTTATGCAGCCCGTAAACCATCAGGAACAGCAGTCCGAGCAAAAATGCGAATGGCAAAAGGTTAATCACCAACCCGATGTTATTCGGGATATTCTTGGCTGTGTCATACACCGTTTTCATTTCGGCAGGACTAAGCATCAATATCAAAACAAAATTCATCAGGAAAATCCCTGTGCAAAATAATGTCGTCAATGCAATTCTCCACCAGGCATTGTTGCCTTTGTATGCCTGTTCTATAAACATGTGCTATTTGATATGAATTTTAACCCCTAATTTAGCCCAAATTTTCAGGTATTAATCATTTACTTTGTAAAAAATAAAAACTTTTTAACATGATTCAGGTTTACCACAATCCACGCTGCACAAAATCAAGGGAATGTCTTGCCTTTATGGAAGATTCAGGACAGGCGTATGAAATCGTCCGTTATCTCGAAGACATTCCGACGTTTGACGAATTAAAAAGCATCGTCAAAAAACTCGGAATCAAGCCTATTGAGCTCGTCCGTAAAAAGGAAAAAATCTGGCTCGAACAGTTTGAAGGCAAACCCATGTCGGACGATGCCATCATAGCTGCGATGATTTCAAACCCGATTCTTATCGAACGCCCGATTGTCGTGAACGGCGACAAGGCCATTATCGCAAGGCCATTGAAAAAGGCAGCAGAAATTATTTGATATGCCATTGAATGTTTTAACACACATTTGTGAATTAGCGTATAAACCAAAACTTAATTTTGCGCTCTAAAAGCCGAATTAAATCGTAACTTATGAAATCATTAAAATTTGCTGCTGCATTTGCTTTACTATTCTCTTCCTTCTTAAGTCTTGCACAGCAAAATCCTGGCAAACCCAAAGTAAAAGTCACCGGTATCGTCGTTGAAAAAGTCAGCAAACAACCGCTCGAATATGCAACGGTCACTTTCTTCCTTCCCGACAATCCAAAACCGATAGCCGGCGGAATCACTGACAACAAAGGTGCTTTTGACATCGATGTCACAGCCGGAACTTACAATATCAACGTCGAGTTTATTTCCTTCCAACTCAACGAAATCAAAGCAAAAGCCATTACTGAAAACACGAATCTCGGCACCATCGAACTGGCCGAAGATGCGACACAATTAAAAGAAGTCGTCGTTCGCGCTGAAAACACCACCGTAGAAATCAAGCTTGACAAGAAAGTTTATAATGTTGGGAACGACCTATTGGTAAAAGGCGGAACCGTGAGCGATGTGCTCGACAATATTCCGTCTGTCACAGTCGATTCTGATGGGACAATCGCCCTTCGCGGCAATGAAAACGTACGTGTGCTAATTGACGGAAGGCCTTCAAATGCCATCAATGTCGCGGAAGCTTTGAGACTGATTCCTGCAGATGCGATTGACAAAGTCGAAGTCATTACCAATCCTTCGGCAAGATATGACGCTGAAGGCGGTGGCGGATTGTTGAACATCATCCTAAAAAAAGGAAAAAACCAAGGCACAAACGGAACCATCATAGCGACTGTCGGCGACCCTGCAACTTATGGGCTTTCGGGCAACATCAATTACAAAACGCCCGAATTCAACTTATTCACGACAACGGGTTATAATTACAGGACCAATCCGGGGAATACAATTACCAATTCTGAAAACTTTGATTCAAGCGGCAATACAACAGGTTTTACCAACGAGAGGAGAACTAATGACAGGCTGAGCAAAGGCTACAATTCGAATATTGGCGTCGATTGGTATCTCGACAAATCCACTACGTGGAGCAATTCCGTCAACATCCGTAAAAATGACGGCAGCAATCCTGAAACTGCCTATTACGATAATTTTGACGCCAACCATGATTTCCTGTCTTCGAGCAAACGTTTCAACGACCAGATCAGCAACAGTACTGATGTCGAATATTCGACAAACTTCGTGAAGAATTTCAAGAAAGAAGGCCACAAACTGACCATTGACGGTGCATTTTCACAAGACATCGATAATGATTCTTCAGAAATCAACGGCGGTTCTGAAACCACAGCCAATCACCAAACCCAAGGCCGCAACACCGTCCAGGTGAATTATGTGCTGCCGTTCGGGAAAGACAGCAAAAGCCAGTTTGAGGCAGGTTATAAAGGCGATTTCAACAATCTGGTTACGGATTATGAAGTGGACACTTTCAATCCTGAAACCAACCAGTACGATGTCAATACCTTTTATACCAACATCCTGCAATACAAAGAGAAAATCAATGCGCTTTATACGCAATATGGGACAAAGATCAACAAATTCTCTTTCCTTCTTGGGATGCGTTATGAAAACACCAACATCGACATCAATCAGTTTACGACCGCCATTTACAACAATAAAAAATACGACTTCTTTTCCCCGAGCGCATTCCTGACGTACGAGATCAACGACAAAAGCAGCTTGTCGTTAAGCTATAGCCGTAGGATTTCAAGGCCAAGAGGCAGACAAATCAATCCGTTCTCAAGTTATTCGAGCAACATCAATATCTTTCAGGGAAATCCTGACCTGAATCCGGCATTTACCGATGCCTTCGACTTGGGTTTCCTGAAAAAATGGCAAAAGCTGACTTTGAGCACTTCTGCTTATGTCAACAAAACCACCGATTCATTTGAGTTTGTACGTAAAGAATCCGGCGATTATGTTGTCACTCCGGTCGGCGGCGCAGATGTCGTAGATGAAAATGGAAACATCATCACCGTAGTTGACGGGCAGGACATTGTGAATCCTGTTATCTTGACTACACCAATCAACCTTGCCACAGAATTCCGTTACGGCTTTGAATTCACATTGAATTATACGCCATACAAATGGTGGAAACTGAACAGCAACTTCAACTTTTTCCAAGTCGACAAAACTGGAGATTACACTTATACCGATTTTAACGACCAGATTGTGACGCAGAATTTCGACAACACGTCGTACTCGTGGTTTACAAGGCTGACGTCAAAAGTGACATTGCCATATAAAGTCGACTGGCAAACCAACCTGCAGTACAGCGGACCGCAAAACAATGCGCAGTCACACACGCGCGGACAATTTGGCGCCAACCTCGGGTTCAGCAAAGATATTATGAAAGACAAAGGTACATTGACGCTCAACATCCAGGATGTTTTCAATTCGCGCAAAAGGATTACCGAAACCGAATTGGAAAGGCAAAACTCCTACAGTGAAATGCAATGGCGCGTCAGGTCGGTCAATCTTTCATTTACCTACAGGTTCAACAAGAAAAAATCCGACAGGGAAAAACAACCTCAGAAAAACGGAGATGACAATGGCGGAGATGACCCATATCAAGGATAATCAAAATAACACAAATAAAAAAAGGAACCCAATTGGGTTCCTTTTTTTTATGCATCCAGTTTATAAAGCTGATTGCTGTTCTTCGTGCTTTTTCTTTGCCCTTTTCTCTTTAACCAATTCCAATGTCGCGCCGCCAACCCAATAGGATACGAAGCCGACAAGAAAAAACATTAACCAGAAACCCATCGTTAGGATGGTCAGGAACATTAAAAAGCCTAAATACTGTTGAAATTCAAACATGTTTTCCGGAGTTTTGTTGAATGATACGCAAATGTAAGTTTATTATTTTTTCCTGACAATTAAAACCAAATCAATTTTTATAAAAAAGGATTTATGCGTAATTTTGTGGGGCTTTATTAGGAGCAATTTTCCTGCTATCCGTTGCAATCTTTTCTGGCTGAAAAAGCCACAAAAAGATTTACACTTCTATCAGGGCTAGGCTTTCAAACAAACATCAACAACCATAATCATTTAAAATGGACTACAGAATAGAAAAAGACACCATGGGCGAGGTAAAAGTCCCGGCAAACGTTTATTGGGGCGCGCAAACTGAGCGCTCACGCAACAATTTCAAAATCGGCCCTTCGGCTTCAATGCCAAAGGAAATCGTCCAGGGTTTTGCTTACTTAAAAAAAGCGGCCGCTTATGCGAATTGCGATCTTGGCGTTTTGTCAACCGAAAAACGCGATGCGATTGCCGCTGTCTGTGACGAAATCCTCGCCGGCAAACTCGACGACCAGTTTCCGCTTGTCATCTGGCAAACCGGTTCGGGTACGCAAAGCAACATGAATGTCAACGAAGTCATCGCGAACCGCGCACAGGTTTTGGCAGGATTCAAAATCGGCGAAGGCGAAGCAGTCGTAAAAGCCAATGACGACGCCAACAAATCGCAATCGTCAAATGATACATTCCCAACCGGAATGCATATCGCTGCATATAAAGCTGTTGTCGAAGTGACCATTCCGGGTGTTGAAAAACTCCGCGATACGCTCCAGGCAAAATCAACCGAATTTAAAAATGTCGTGAAAATCGGCCGTACACACTTAATGGACGCGACACCGTTGACATTAGGCCAGGAACTTTCCGGTTATGTCGCGCAACTGAATTATGGCATCAAAGCCGTAAAAAACACCTTGTCGCATTTATCCGAAGTCGCTTTGGGTGGAACCGCGGTAGGAACCGGATTGAACACACCTGACGGTTATGACGTTAAAGTCGCCGAATACATCGCGAAATTCACCGGACAGCCGTTTGTTACTGCGCCAAATAAATTCGAGGCTTTGGCTTCACACGATGCGATTGTCGAAAGCCACGGCGCATTAAAGCAACTCGCGGTTTCGTTAAATAAAATCGCAAATGATATCAGGATGTTGGCTTCAGGTCCGCGTTCTGGAATCGGCGAAATCCTGATTCCGGAAAACGAACCGGGTTCGTCGATCATGCCAGGAAAAGTCAACCCAACTCAATGTGAAGCACTGACAATGGTCTGCGCGCAGGTTATGGGCAATGACGTCGCGATTTCAGTTGGCGGCATGCAAGGCCACTACGAACTGAATGTCTTCAAGCCGGTCATGGCTGCAAACTTCCTGCAATCGGCAAGATTGCTTGGCGATGCGTGTGTATCTTTTGAAGAGCATTGCGTTTCAGGAATTGAACCAAACTACAAGCGAATCAAGGAATTGGTCGACAATTCACTGATGTTGGTTACGGCACTAAATACTAAAATTGGTTATTACAAAGCGGCCGAAATTGCACAAACCGCGCATAAAAACGGCACGACATTAAAGGATGAGGCCGTTCGTTTGGGTTATGTTTCTGCAGAAGATTTTGATGCTTGGGTCAAACCCGAGGAAATGGTAGGAAGTTTAAAATAATCGAAACTTACGCATAAAAAAAGCCGGTAATTTGATTACTGGCTTTTTGCTTTTTGTGTACTGCCTATTCTTTAATAAACTTCGCAGGTGAAATGCCTTTGCCGGAATTAATCCTGACGAAATAAGTTCCGGATTTCAAATCCGAAACATCGATTGCAGCAACAGTCAAAGCGTTCGTGGCAACTTGAACCAACTGCCCGAGCATATTGTATATACTGATCGAATTCATAACAATGTCATTTTTAGCAGTAATGTTCAAAGTGTTCTTTACCGGATTCGGCCACAACGTAAAATATTCCGAAAACTCAAAGTCTGAAGTGCCTAAAGCATTGATTGTCGTTGTTGCAGTATTGGTCGCAATCGGGAAATTATAATCAAAATAAATATTGGCGCTGTTGCTGAAGGCATCGCCGACGACCAATGTCGGCTTGGTTTTGATTTTGAAAACGACATAACCGTCGTTATTGGCGTCGTCGAAAGGCAGGTTGATATTTTCAAAGATGAATTCGACTTTGTTGGCATTGACTCTGGTCACATACGAATGGCTTCCGTTTAGCGGAACCAAGCTGTTGACATCAAATTTCGTTGTGTCAATCATGTCTTTTAGAACGACATTCTGTGCATTGGCCGTTCCCGTATTCTCAAAACGAATGATGTAATGCACATATTCGCCAATCATTTCGGGAGAAACGATATTGCCTTCAAGGCAGGTTTTGTCGTTCGGATCTAAGGAGTTGACGACGGTTTGGTTTAGGATGGATGTGTTGTCTGAAGGCGTTTCGTCAGTCGAAGCCGTTATAGTAGCCACATAATTCAATACGTGTCCGCCATTTACTGGTGGCATTTCTATTGGGGAATTGACATTTAGGACTACGGCAATTTCCCGGCTTTCAAAAGGCATCAAATTGCTGAAACTCCAGTTTAGGTTATTCGCAGCTTGCGTTGAAACTGTTGGATTGGCGAAAACCAAATCTAAAATACTGTCATCGAAAGTTAAGTTGATTGTACCGGATTGTGTGGTTGTTCCTTTGTTTTTGTATATCAGAAGATATGCTGCGTCAAAACCGGGCCGCGCAACATTGGCAGGAAAGAGGGTTACTTCCAAATCATTGTGGGCGCCGTTTGGGGCAATACAGAAATTTTGGATAAACGGACTGTTTTGCGCTGGAAAATTAACCATAACGCTTGGAGGCGTAATATTAAAATATGAAGCGTTTTCAATAATCGGTGTAAGCGTATGTGTACCCGCGATTACTGGAATATTAATGTTGCCTCCCACATCTGAAATGCTATTCCCAGTAATTGTTCCATTGGAAAGATTCACTTTAAAAAAAGGAAAAGGCATATCATCATTATCGCATCCATTGTTATTTATATCTGCTTTGGCTGACCCTTGAATGCTATAAAATGTACCGCCTGGCGTAAATGAGCAATAGGAGTTGACTATACAATTATATCCCCATGCATTTACCTGAGCCTGAATTGACAAAGCATAATCGTCAGTGACACACATGTATGTCAGATTTGGAGAATTCGCATATTGAAGCTGGTCAAAGTAATTGCCGTTTTTCACTAAGATTGTAGTAAGATTCGGGCAGTGATTTGCATACAATTGATGCGCCAACGGACATTCTGAAAGGTCAACTGATGATAATAAAGTGTTTTGGATATTAACGCTAATAAGATTGGTCATTTCTGAAGCGTCTAATTGTGTTAACGGATTGTAAGAGCAATCCAAACCTGTGGGATTCGCCCCTTCCGTATTTATAGTTGCAAGAAAATTCTGTGCGCAATTAATTATATTAAGACTACTTAAACCTGAAATATTAAGGCTGGTCAACTGGTTGTTATCACAATAAAGTGTTGTAAGTGCTGTATTTTGCGAGACATTAAGACTTGTTACATGACTATTGCGGCAATTTACATATGTAAGTAGTGGATTCTGGGAAAAATCCATATGTATCAATTCGCTCGCCTGAGATTCAAAATAGACAAGATTTGGAAGCATTGAAACATCTACAGTTTCGAAATCCCCTTCGCTCAACCATATATAAGTAAGAAGTGGGACTGATGATAAATCAACATTTGTAATATTGGTGTCTTCTATACTTAGCCAGTGAAGATTAGATAATCCTGATAAGTTAATATTATTCACCGGATTGTCAAAAATGCCAAAAGAAAAGAGGTTTGTGAAATTTTCAAGACCTGACAGATTGTTAATTCCACTACCATTTATATTAAGATAAATTATTGCCTGCGCTTCACTAACCTGGATTTCGCCGTCACCATTCGAATCAATTGCGACTGGCACCTGGCCTTCCAGCTCTGCCACAGTATTTGCCGTCGACGAAGTGAGCAGCTTCGCCTTAAAATTCGCATCCGGAAAGTTAATCACCTGCGCATCCACAAACCCAAACACAAACAACCCCACAATAACAAAGTAAACTTTTCTCATAACGCTCATTTTCAATGGTAAATATAGGAAAATAAAAAAGCCCCGTATTTCTACGGGGCTTTATATTCAGGCAAGAAAGATTATTTCTTTTCTTTCTTTTCCATTTTAGCTTTCAGGTCGGCAAGAATATCATTGTTGTCTCCTAACGTTGCAGCTGGTGCATTGTTATTGTTAGACGACGATGAGTTGTTCTCGTTGTTTGATTTCACATTTTTCTCCTCTTCCTCACGGAAAATTGCGGTATGTGAAGCCACTACCCTTTTGAATTCTTTGTTGAACTCGATTACTTTGAAATCGGCAGTTTCGCCTTTTTTCAATTTCTTTCCGTCTTCTTTTTCAAGGTGACGAGCTGGAATGAAAGCAACGATATCATCTCCGAATTCTACGGTAGCGCCTTTGTCAACGATTTCAGCAACAGTTCCGTTGTGGATGGTTCCAACAGCGAATGAACCTTCATACTGATCCCATGGGTTTGGCGTGGTTTGTTTGTGGCCTAAAGACAATTTGCGTCCTTCAACATCCAATTCCAATACGACAACGTCAAGTTTTTCACCAACGTTTACGAATTCAGATGGGTGCTTGATTTTTTTAGTCCATGACAAGTCAGAGATGTAAATCAAACCATCGATTCCTTCTTCCAATTCTACGAAAATTCCGAAGTTTGTAAAGTTGCGGACGATTCCTGTGTGTTTAGAACCTACCGGGTATTTAGATGTGATGTCAGTCCATGGATCTGGCGTCAGTTGTTTGATACCAAGAGACATTTTACGGTCTTCTCTATCCAATGTAAGGATTACTGCTTCAACAGTATCACCGACTTTTACGAAATCCTGGGCAGAACGCAAGTGCGTAGACCATGACATTTCAGAAACGTGGATCAAACCTTCAACACCTTCAGCCACTTCGATAAATGCACCGTAATCAGCGATTACAACTACTTTACCTTTCACTTTGTCACCAACTTTCAATTCAGCGTTCAAAGCATCCCATGGATGTGCGTTCAATTGTTTCAATCCTAATTGGATTCTTGTTTTCTCATCATCGAAATCAAGGATTACCACGTTCAGTTTTTGATCTAACTCCAAAACTTCACTTGGATGATTGATCCTGGACCAGGAAAGGTCAGTGATGTGGATCAATCCATCAACACCACCTAAGTCAATAAAGACACCGTAAGAAGTGATGTTTTTCACGACACCTTCCAATACTTGTCCTTTTTGCAATTGGCCAATGATTTCTTTTTTCTGTACTTCAATATCCGCTTCGATAAGCGCTTTGTGAGAAACGACAACGTTTTTGAATTCGTGGTTGATTTTCACAACTTTGAATTCCATCATTTTATTGACATAAACATCGTAGTCACGGATTGGTTTCACATCGATTTGTGAACCTGGCAAGAACGCCTCAATTCCGAAAACGTCAACGATCATACCGCCTTTAGTCCTGCATTTCACAAAACCATTAACGATTTCTCCTGTTTCGTTAGCCGAAATAACGCGATCCCACGATTTGATGGTACGTGCTTTTCTGTGAGATAATACCAACTGACCTGTTTTGTCCTCGCGAACGTCAATCAATACTTCCACTTTGTCACCAACTTTCAATCCTGGGTTGTAACGGAATTCGTTTAAAGAAATAACACCTTCAGACTTAGCGTTGATGTCAACGATAGCATCACGGTCGGTGATTCTTACAACAGTTCCTTCCACAACTTCCTCTTGGTCAGTGGCGATAAATGTTTTCGATACTAACTCTTCGAATTCTTTTAAGTGCTTTTCGTCAACAGCGTCAATTCCTTCCTGGAAATTGTGCCAGTTAAATCCAGCTAAAAACTCTTCTTGTGATTTTAATAATTCAGACATATGTTCTGATAAAAATTTGTATTCTGTTTTTCTTGGGTTTCTGATGCGGTAGAAAAAACAGAAGTTGTTTTACGTAAAATATTGATACCTAAAGGAAACACTGACCGCCATTTAGGTGTGCAAAAGTAATACTTTTTTCTGAAACTGCAAATATTTCAAATACCATATTAACACTATAGCAGATTTCAGGTTCGTAATTTTTTCGTACTTTAGTTGGCGCCAAAATCTGCTGACAATTACGCCCGTGGAAAAAACATTACAAATAACAATCTCAAACAGAAAAAACAAGACTGCTTTTTTAAGGCAGGGCTTGCTTTTACTGGTTTTTTTCCTGCTTTCACAAACGGCTTTTTCCGCTGCGCTTCCGAACTTTACATTGACGGTCAACAAAACGGACGAAACTTGCCTTGGCAACGGAACACTGAGTTTTTCGGTAAGCGGCGTTGACCCGGCAGCAACAATAGAATACAAAGTGTATCAACTTCCCGATATCACAAATCCAATTGCGATACAAAGCTCCGGATCATTGGGCGGACGTTCTTCCGGCACATACCGCGTCGTTGCGACACAAACACTAAACGGGGAATCGAATACACAAACGCAGGATATTACAATCAACAATAATATTGTCCCGTTAACCTATACTATTTCCAGTACCAACGCGCTTTGCGGAAATGATGGCAGCATGACGATAAATGTTACCACCGGGATCGCCGTCCAATATGAAATCATTTCCGGGCCGGTCATTAGGTCTTTGCAGTCTTCAAATGTTTTCAATCTGATTCCAGCCGGTGTTTATGAAGTCCGTGTTTTCAACAATTGTGGCGACGGAACGGTCGTGACACATACACTGCAATCTGATACGCCTTCCATGTCAATCAGTGAAGTTGGTTTTCCACACAACCAACTGCCTTCGTGCAGCACAATTACCATTTCAAACATACTGACACCTGGAACAGGTGCGACACTTTCCTACCCTATCAACGTACAACTGGCAGTTTTTGCACCGGATGGCAGCAATGTCGCGAACATCCCGCTGACATACGCAAGCGGCCTGCCAGACAATCTTGAAATCACGACGGACATTCCATTTTTTTATGACCAGGATTATCATTTCACTTTAACCGTTACTGATGGCTGTGGAAATACACTATCCAACAATAATCCCATCCGCAAAAAACTGGAAGTGCTTTTGGCGCCAAACAACGCCGAATGCGGGCAATATTTCCTGAGTGTCATGCCTTTTAATTATTTTCCGCCAGTGCATGTCACTTATACGGCTGTAGAATCAGGTTTTGATCCTGTGGTTTTCAATACCGACCATCCCGGACCATTTTCCGAAGACAGCATTAATTACGGCGCATTTACGATGCCCGTTCCTTTTGGACATTATGCGGTTTCCATTACGGATGGCTGTGGCCATACTGCCATTGATGACGTGACGCTCGTTGATGAGCCCACCGATCCTGCGGCATTGGTCCAACCCTATGCCGGATGCATGTCCAATTTCAGTTTGGTGAAAATAAATCTTAACGGCATCAACTTAGTTGGCGCCGTTATTACGACTGCGCCGGCGACTTATCCCTTTCCGTTAGATGATGATGTCAGCGATCAGATTACCATACAAGATGGACTTATCCTCAACAACATGCCCGAAGGCCATTACTTGGTTCACCTGACAGACGAATGTGGCGTGGAATACAATTTCGAGTTTGACGTTCCTGGGCTGGCCACGAATCCCGTCGCCAACGTACGCGCCGATTGTGAAATCGGAAAAGGTGCGGTAAGAATACGTGTCAACAGCGCAGCACTATTGTCGGTCATCATGACTGCGGCGCCTGCTGGATTTCCGCAAAACTTGCCTTATGACGTTTCTTTCAACCTTACTCCTGACGGTATTTTTTCGATGAATGGCCTGTTGCCGGGTGATTATACTTTTGAAGCGGCCAACAGTTGCGGACTGACGAATACCATAAACACAACCATTCCCGCATATATAGTCACTGCCGATGATTTTACGCTGACACGCCATTGTGGGTCATTCGATTTCAATTTGGTTCATACCGCCAATACCGATGTTGGGCAAACTTTCTGGCTTCAAAAATTAAATCCGGCAACAAATACCTGGGGACATCCTTTCACGCTCGCACCATATACGGAAGGCACTATCCCGAACAATGTCAATTCAATAGTTGTCAATAACAACACGACTACCTTAAACCTGACTTATCTCGGGACTTTCAGGATATTGAAACGTTTCGAGACATTTGAAAATGGCAGCACCGGACAATATAAAAACTGTATTGAAACCATAAGGACATTTGACGTGAACGATACTTTTCACATCACCGCTGAAAAAATCACATGCGGCGGCACATTGGCCGACGTCAAAATCATTGCTGATGGCGTACCGCCTTTTACTTATAAGATCATTGCCAAAAACGGCCAGCCATTCTTCGTTGACAATGGTCCAAACAACATTTTCACAAATCTTGATCCGGCGATTTATACCTTTTGGGTACAGGAATCGTGTAACAATATTGCCACGCACGACATCAATGTGAATGCATTGCCTTCGGTGGCGCATGCAAACCAGCCTCCTGACCTGGTCATTTGTGACGACAGCTCCAATGACGGAATGGAAACCTTTACGCTTTCGTCACAAAATGCCGCCATTTTCGGCACGCAAAATCCGGCCGACTTTACGCTGACTTACCATATTTCTTTAGACGATGCGACGAATGGTGTCAATCCGTTGCCGGATAATTATACGACAGGAAGCCATACAATTTATGCAAGGTTAAAGTACAATGCAAACGCGACTTGTTATGACATCGTTTCTTTTGAAGTGACGGTCAATCCTTATCCTGTATTGCAAATGGAAACTACCTGGGGCATTTGCCCAGGCCACAACACACTTATTACTGCTGACAGCGGGTTTGATTCGTACTTTTGGTCGACAGGCCAGCACACGCAGTCCATCAATGTTTCGCAAGCCGGACAATTTAGTTTGCAGGTAACCAAAGATGGCTGTTCCGCGACTTACACGATAGATGTCGTTGCAACCGTTCCCGCGACCATCCATCATATTGACACCAGTGATTGGACTGATAACGACAATTCGATTAAAGTCGTCCTTGACGGAAATAACCTTGACGATTATGAGTATTCGATTGACGGTGTGCATTTCCAGACTTCCAATGTATTCAACAACCTTACACCTGGGCCATATACGATATATGTCCAGGATATTTACCATTGCAGTCTGATTACGGAAGACGTTTATCTGCTGAACTACATCAAGTATTTTACGCCAAACGGCGATGGTTTCCACGAATACTGGCGCGTGAAATTCTCTGAAGTCGAACCACACCTGATCACATACATTTTTGATCGCTATGGAAAACTGATTACCGGATTTGGCGTAGACAGCTTGGGTTGGGATGGGACTTTGAATGGGGAGAAATTACCATCGACGGATTATTGGTTTTTAGTGATCCGGGAGAACGGCAAGGAATTGCGTGGCCATTTCGCAATGAAGCGATAGTTTTTAAAATACCTGACAGCCACTGACTGTCCTCCTCTTAATCTCAAATCATCGACGGATTATTGGTTTTTAGTGGTCAGGGAGAACGGCAAGGAATTGCGTGGTCATTTCGCTATGAAACGATAGTTTTTAAAATACCTGACAGCCACTGGCTGTCCTCCTCTTAATCTCAAATCATCGACGGATTATTGGTTTTTAGTGGTCAGGGAGAACGGCAAGGAATTGCGTGGCCATTTCGCTATGAAGCGATAATTTAAAGCCACGGATTTACATAAAAACATCTTTTTAGCATAGTGCGCGTTAGGGATTGCAGCGGTATCCTTTTTAGGATTGGCCTGAAGCGCAGCGTAAGGCCACCTAAAAAGATATAGCGGAAAGCCCGGCGCGAGGAACGAAGCGCAACGCCCAACAAAAAAGCCACCTGGAAAGATGGCTTTATATTTTAATGAACTACGTTCTCAATATCTTTTGGATCGTGTTTGTGCTTGAAGAATATCCCAAACAAGACGGCGATGACCAAGGCATAAATAGCGAATGTGAGCCAAATGTGGTGCCAGTCACGCACTTCAATTGGCTTGGCGAGCATGTTAGTGGTGACATCGTTATTCCCGACGAGCATTTTGATGGCTTTATTGTTTATATCTGTTTTGAAATAAGCCAGCAAACTGTCTACATTATTGAATCGGATTGTATAATACTTATCGATGATATAAGCGCTGATTTTCGCGCCCAATAAGGCACCAAAACCATTGGACATCATCATGAACAAGCCTTGTGCACTGGAACGAATTTTTGAATCGGTCGTCGTTTCCACGAAAAGTGAGCCGGAAATGTTGAAGAAATCGAATGCCATTCCGTATACGATGCAGGATAAAATAATCATCCACAAACCGCCAAGCGGGTCGCCATAAGCGAAAAGCCCGAATCTTAAAACCCACGCCAGCATACTGATCAACATTACTTGTTTGATTCCGAATCGCCTCAAGAAAAACGGAATCGCAAGAATGAACAATGTTTCAGAAAACTGGGAAATCGACATTACAATGGTTGAATATTCGACTACAGCTGAATCTTTATATGCGCCATGCAATCCAAATTCAGAGATGAACACATCACCATACATGTTGGTCAATTGCAGCGCGCCGCCCAAAAACATCGAGAAGATGAAGAACAATGCCATTTTATAAGTCCCAAATAATTTAAAGGCGTCCAAACCTAATTTTTTAGCCCATGAAGCATCTTCTGAAATCAATCGTTGCGGCGGGCATTTTGGCAGAGTGAAAGCGTAAATCCCTAAAAGAATGGCCATTACTGCAGCGATGTAAAACATGTTTGCCGAAGCTTTGTTCCCGGTCAGGTTTGTAATCCACATTGCAGCGATGAAACCCACAGTTCCCCATACGCGAATGGGCGGAAAGGTTTTGACGACATTGAAATCGTTGTTTTTTAATATCGTATAGGAAATGGAATTGGATAAGGATATTGTAGGCATATAGCACAACATCGCTATAAAAATAATGATGAAAAAGCTTTCAGGTGTTTGCGCCAACGGAAGAAAAAGCAATGCCACACCATATAAAATGTGTAAAATCCCATACAGTTTTTCGGCATTCATCCATTTGTCGGCAATAATTCCGGTCAGCGCAGGCATAATGATTGAAGAAATCCCTAATGTCAGAAAGACGTCGCCAAAGTTTTCACCACTCCATTGTTTGGTTCCAAACCAATAATTTCCAATGGTGATAAGCCACGCGCCCCAAACAAAAAGTTGTAGGAAGCTCATTAAAGTTAACCTGAATTTAATGCCCATAAATAGTTGTTTTTGTATTTTGAAAAATTAACAGCGCGGTAAATCTAATAATAAAATTAAATTGCGGGTCATTTTTGGTTAAATCTTATCGACCAATTCCAAAACTTTATTGAACTGTTCGTCTCTTGACAGGTAAGAATTGTCAATTTCGACGGCATCGGCAGCTTTGACCAATGGGGAATCGTGGCGGTGCGTATCGATATAATCGCGTTCTTCGACATTGCGCAAAACCAAATCAAACGGGACGTTCTGCCCTTTTTGCTGCAATTCCTCAAAACGTCTTTGTGCACGGGTCAGCGGGCTGGCAGTCATGAAAATTTTGAGTTCGGCATCAGGAAAAACAACCGTTCCAATGTCGCGGCCGTCCATGACTATGCCTTTGCCTTTGCCCATTTCCTGTTGCTGTTCGACGAGTTTGGATCGCACTTCTGAAACTTCAGCTACTTTACTGACAAAATTGGAAACTTCAATCGTGCGGATTTCCGCTTCGACGTTCTTGTCGTTGAGATACATTTCGCCAAAGCCGACTTCAGGATCGAATTTAAAATAGAGCGTGATGAACGGCAATCCGTGAATCAATGTTTCCTTGTCGAAAAACTCCGCGTCGATGTACCCATTCTGCATCGCAAACAAAGTCACGGCGCGATACATGGCGCCGGTATCGACATATACATAACCCAAATGATTAGCGAGTTGCTTGGCCAAAGTGCTTTTTCCTGTCGAAGAAAATCCGTCGATGGCAATCGTGATTCGTTTGTTATTCTTCATCCCCAAAATTTATTGTGAGTCCGAATAAGCTTGTATTTGCCGCCAAAGTATATCTTGAATAAGAATAATTGAATTTTAGTTTGTTGATTTTCAATCCGAAACCAACCGACAATCCTGAGAAATTCCGCTGTTCCAAAAGGCGCAGTTCTTCAGATCGCCTGAAATTATAGCCCAGCCTGAGGTTGAAGCCTTTTTTGGGAAACAATTCGACGCCCAAAATAACATGGCGCAAAGCATTGTTGAAAACTGATACTTTTTCTTCGGTTTCGCCGCCATCGATATTGCCGACTGCATGCGCAGGATTTGAAAAAGCGATGTTCCATTGTTGCAGGTTTTCCAATGTCAGGTGCCAGCGAATAGGTACGTTTTCAAGTTCCTGTGAAAATCCGGCCATGATTTCCATTGGCAATTTTTCATGCTCAGTGTCATAAACCGTAAACTGTGTACCGATATTCCTGACCACCAAAGCGATGTTCATTTTATTCTCTTCATTGACATACAAACCGCCGATATCTACAGCGCCGCCAAATGAATTGTAGCTTTCAAGCGTCGAGGAAATCAGTTTGCCGCTCAAACCGACATGGAAATCTGTTGCGGGAATGTTATAGCCATAGCCAAAGGACAGCGCGATTTCACTTCCGGTAAACTCGGAGGTCGCGACGCCATTTTCGTCATAACCTTCAAATTTTCCGTAATTCACGTAGTTGATTCCAGCCTGGAAAGTCTGCAGATGCCTGTCGTAAGTATAAGCATAAGAAGCAGTTCCATAAGTGACTTCGCCATAATAGCTTCCGTAATTCAGCGCCAGGTGATTGTCCATATCCGCATTGATCGATGCGGGATTGAAGTGTGCGGTATTGACATCTTCATCGTAAATGGTAATGACTTTACCGCCCAAAGCTGCCTGTCGCGGCGAAGTGACCAAATTCAGGAATTGGTATACATGCTTGCCTCCTATCTGGCCGTGAGATATTGTGGAAAGTAAAAATAAACTATAGAAAAGGAGTTTTTTTGGCATGTGCTGCAATCACAGTTATCTTAAGCATAACGCAGATGCGAAGATATTATTTTTTTGGGTGGCAAAACAGCAACGGGTAAAAGTTTCGCTATTTTTTGGAACAATAAAAAAGCCGGCAATGTACCGGCTTGTTTCTTAATTGTGCTTTTTAGAGGACTTTGGCATTCTTGACTTTTTGGTCTGTCAGCGCATATTTCAGGACTTCGCTCATTTCAGTGACATAATGAAAAGTCAATCCTTCCAGATATTCTTGTCTGATTTCATCAATGTCGCGTTTATTTTCCTTGCACATGATGATTTCCTTAATGCCTGCGCGCTTTGCAGCGAGAATTTTCTCCTTGATGCCGCCAACAGGCAATACTTTTCCACGAAGTGTGATCTCGCCTGTCATGGCTAAATTTTTCTTGACTTTCTTTTGTGTCAAAAGTGAAACCAACGAAGTCAACATTGCAATTCCCGCCGAAGGTCCGTCTTTTGGCGTCGCGCCTTCAGGAATGTGGATGTGAATATTATATTTTGGCAATATTTCCGGATTTACACCAAGCAATTCTGAATTCGCCTTGATATATTCCAGGGCATTGTTCGCCTATTCCTTCATGACCGTTCCTAAGTTTCCAGTTAAAGTCATTACGCCTTTTCCTTTGGAAATCAAAGATTCAATGAATAAAATATCACCGCCGACTGTTGTCCATGCCAAACCGGTTACAACACCTGCGACGTCATTGCTTTCGTATTTGTCGCGCTCCATTCTTGGCACACCTAATGTGCTTAAAATATCTTCGTCGGTTACTTTTTTATTGTATGGTTCTTCCATCGCAATGGATTTTGCCGCATGCCTGATGACTTGTGCGAGCTTGGCTTCAAGCCCTCTGACACCGGATTCGCGCGTATAGCCTTCGACAATCTTTTCGAGCTGTTTCTTAGCTATGGTCAGGTTTTTTGTCGTAAGCCCGTGTTCTTTTAATTGTTTCGGAAATAAATGCTGGCGTGCGATTTCGACTTTTTCCTCAATGGTATAACCCGACATTTTGATGACTTCCATCCTGTCTTTCAGCGCAGGCTGGATTGTTGACATATTGTTTGAAGTCGCGATAAACATGACTTTTGATAAGTCAAATCCCATTTCTATGAAATTGTCGTAGAAGTCGGCGTTTTGTTCCGGATCAAGTACTTCAAGCAGTGCTGACGACGGATCGCCTTGGTTGCTGGTAGACAATTTATCAATTTCATCCAACACAAATACCGGATTTGCGGTTTGTGCTTTTTTCAGGCTTTGGATAATCCTTCCGGGCATCGCGCCGATATAGGTTTTCCTGTGGCCGCGGATTTCGGCTTCGTCACGCAATCCGCCAAGGGAAATCCTTACGTATTCGCGGCCCAAAGCTTCAGCGACCGATTTCCCGATGGATGTTTTACCAACGCCCGGAGGTCCGGTTAAACAGATTATCGGGGATTTCATATCATTGCGCAATTTTAAAACTGCGAGATGTTCGATCATTCTTTTTTTGACATCTTCCAATCCGAAATGGTCGCGGTCGAGGATTTTCTGTGCGCGTTTCAAATCGAAATTATCTTTCGAATATTCGCCCCAAGGCAATTCCAGAAGCAATTCGAGATAATTACGCTGGATCCCGAAATCAGGCGCCTGTGGGTTCATGCGCTGCATTTTTGACAATTCCTTATCAAACTGCTTGCGCGTTTTCTCGTCCCATTTTTTGGATTTTGCTTTTTTGCGCATTTCATCCATTTCCTCATCGTGTGATACGCCGCCCAGTTCTTCCTGAATGGTTTTCATTTGTTGGTGAAGGAAATATTCTCGTTGTTGCTGATCTAAATCAAAACGCACTTTCGACTGGATGTCATTTTTGAGCTCGAGTTTCTGCAATTCCACATTCATGAAGCGCAGGGTTTCCAATGCGCGTTCCTTCAATGCATTCATCGCCAATAAATCCTGTTTTTCCTTTACGGACAGGTTCATATTGGACGAAACAAAATTGATCAGGAAAGACTGGCTTTCGATATTACGGATGGCAAAAGTCGCTTCAGTTGGGATATTCGGGCTTTCCTTAATGATTTGGATGGCCAATTCTTTTATCGAATCCAAGATGGCCACGAATTCAGTATCGTGATGACTTGGCCTTTTTTCAGAGACTTCTTTAACAGTTGCCCTGATATACGGTTTTTCAGAAGTGACAGCATCAATCTCAAAACGTTTTTTTCCCTGGAGAATCACGGTGATATTTCCGTCAGGCATTTTTAAAACACGCAGGATTCTTGCAACCGTCCCTATTTTATGGATATCGTTCTTCGTTGGATCTTCATCTTCCTCATTTTTCTGCGCGACTACACCGATAATCTTATTGCCGGCATTGGCATCGTTGATGAGTTTGATGGATTTGTCCCTTCCGGCAGAAATCGGGATGACCACTCCGGGAAAAAGGACCGTATTGCGCAAAGGTAAAATGGGTAACGAAGCAGGTAATTCCTCGTTGTTCATTTCAGCTTCGTCTTCAGGTGTTAACAACGGGATTAATTCTGCATCAGAGTCAAATTCCTGTAGTGACAAATTGTCAAAAGTGAAGATGTTATGGTTTGACATATAGTAAAAGTGTCATAATGACATTAGGGATTCGTAAAATGGTAAACAAATGTAGTATAACAAATCAATAATTAATTGTAAAATCGATGTACGACATATTAATTCGTTACAAAAGGGAAAACGACAAACTTTGTGCCATAAAAAAATCCGCCAGCAGCGGGTTTTTTTATTTTTAAGACAGAATTAAAATTTAGAATTCAATATCAAAAGTACCTTCAGTTACCGTATAGATCGGAATATCTGTTGGGCCTGAAACTATAAAAAGAAATGTCGCTTGCATTGTGGTGGCGGTTTTTGCGGTAATCTCAAACGTTGCCGGGACGAATCCTGAGGCTTGGTTTGTCACACCATCCTTTACATATTTGCAAACTACATCGGGTGGAAAATTGTAGACAGTTCCCACTTCCAGATCATCAGCGACCGCAACGATAATTTTGTCGCCATTAGCAGCCGTGGCAGTTACAGTAATGGTACCTGCTGCTGAAACTGCGGTGACGTTTGTGTGGGGGAATTCTATGCCATTCACATTGGCAAACAAATCGTTGTCTGTCGGCGTTGGATTGACTATATCGTCACCTGTGTATGGAATGTCTGTGAAAACGCCATTGGTAAATTCTTTTGTAGTGACGTTGCCTCCAGCGTCTTCAAAATATCCCGTAAAATGGAATGTGCCCGAAATGGTATGGTTTGCAGCGTCAATTTCAGTGATGGTGATTGAACCTGTATTGGCCGCATCATCGTCAGGATTGATGCTGGTATATTGTGTCAATGGAAGTCCGGGTTGTTGGTAAACAATAAGATTGTCGTTGGTTGGATAGGTCCCAAGTCCGCTTCCGGTCAGTGAAACCGCCAGGCCAACAGTATACATATTCGGGGCTGTTCCTTTATATCCATTGATGACCAATTGGCTATCCAGAATTGCGGCTTCGACATCTGTGGCGACATAAGTCTGGCTGTCAAAATCAACATGAAAATTACCTGTTCCGGGATTTGGGTCCGGATCTGGATCTGGATTGGGTATCGGCACTATAATCGCCGGGTCAATCGGCTCAATTTCAGAACAGGAAATAAAATTAAAAGCAGTAAAAAGCAGTATGGCTGCAGAAAGAAACTTGATTTTTTTCATTTACGGTTAAGTTGTAGTTGTTTAATTTTCAAATATAAATAAATAAAGCAGGTTCGGAAACTGTCATCCGTTAAATTATTTATTCAATGATTTCTTTTTTAGGCACTCTTTTCAATAATAAAATCCCGATAAAGAAAAACAGCGCAAGGAAAACTATTGAAAAACGCGGGCTTCCTGTAATCTGGTCGATGATTCCATATACGCACATCCCGATAACGATTCCGATTTTTTCTGACACATCATAAAAGCTAAAGAACGAAGCAGTGTCTTCAGATTCGGGGAGCAATTTCGAATAGGTCGAACGTGACAATGCCTGAATGCCACCCATGACCAAACCTACCAACCCAGCCATTACATAAAAGTGAATGGGTTCAGTAATGAAATAGGCACCGATACAAAGTACGACCCAGACACAATTTATAAATATCAACGTCGGTATATTCCCGAATCTTGCCGAAGCCCTTGAAGTCATTACTGCGCCTAAAACTGCGACAAGCTGAATCACAAGAATGCAAATGATCAATCCCATGGTGCTTTCATCTTCATTTTTCCAATGAATTTCCTGTGCCCCGAAATAGGTTGCCACAAGCATCACGGTCTGCACCGCCATACTGTAGACGAAAAAACCGAGCAAATATCTTTTCAGGGAAATATTCTCGCTGAGCATCGCCCATACTTTTTTGAGCTCTCGGAAGCCATTGAATACAATTGCCTTCGTCATTTTTTCGGCATTCGAATTTCCTTTCGGCAAATAAAAATACGTATACTGGCTGAAGACAATCCACCAAACACCTACACTGACAAAAGAATATTTCATGGCCTTTATGGCCGCTTCCAAAGGTGCTCCGGTGATATGGAAAAGCGCAGGTTTCATCACCATGGCCAGGTTGATAATCAATAATATCACACTTCCAATGTAACCCATGGAATACCCTTTGGCACTGACTTTATCCTGTTGCTCCGGAAACGCAATGTCGGGGAGATAGGAATTATAGAACACGAGGCTGCCCCAAAAACCAATTAGCCCCAAAAAATAAAAAAGCAGGCCGATATAAATATTCTGCAAATCAAACCAATACAGCCCCATACATGACAAAGCGCCGAGATAACAAAAGAAACGCATGAATGATTTCTTGTTCCCGACATAATCGGCAATGCCGGATAATATTGGGGAAAAAATCGCGACCATCAAAAACGCCGCTGCCGTTACAAAACTGATCAGGGCGGAATTCTTAAAATTGATGCCAAAAACATGGATGTAATGGCTCCTGTCCAAAAATAATTTTTCGTAAAAGATAGGAAACACCGCTGATGAAATCACTAGTGGATAAACCGAATTCGCCCAGTCATAGAAAGCCCAGGCATTCGTTAATTTCTTACTTCCTTTTGGTAAATCTGCCATATTGCTGAATTTTAGACATAAAAAAAGCTGCCGGTAAGGCAGCTTCGAAGATATTGATTTTTATTTATATGTCACGCCATATTTTGCAGCTTCTGCTTTGGCTTGGGGAATAAGTGCCTTGATATCGGCTATCCTTCTGCTGTCTGAGGGGTGCGTACTCATAAATTCCGGCGGTGCGCTTCCACCCGCTTGCGCCGACATTCTTTGCCAGAATGCAACGGCAACATCGGGATTGTAACCGGCGATTGCCATTAAGGTCAAGCCAACTTTATCCGCTTCGCTCTCATGACTTCGGCTGAATGGCAATAATGCGCCATATTGTGCGCCAACACCATAAGCCTGCATTGCAATTTGTTGGGTCGTGGCATTTTTATTTCCAACTGCAGCACTGACGCCCACTGCACCCAATTGGGTCAATACATCTGCGCTCATCCTTTGTTGCCCATGGTTCAAAAGGGCGTGTGATACTTCATGGCCCATGACGACTGCCATTCCGGCTTCATCTTTTGTAATCGGGAGAATTCCGGTATAGAAAACGATTTTTCCACCAGGCATACACCAGGCATTGACTTCTTTGCTGTCAACCAAATGGTATTCCCATTGGTAATCTTTCAAATAACCCTGGTAGCCGTGAGCGTTCAGGTATTTTTCGGCGGCACTTTTGATTTTCATCCCGACAGTAGTCACACGCGCAGCATCAGCAGTCCCGGTGACAACTTTGTTCTCTTTCAGAAAAGTCGTGTATTGCGCAAATGCCGATGGCAAAATCTGGGAATCTGGTACCAAAGCAAGCGTGCTTTTACCTGTGAATGGATTTGTAGCACATGAAACGCCCAATAGCATGGCGCAAAAAACAGAAAATAATACAGGCTTTTTCATAATTGTTGGGTTAGATTTTAACAAGTATAAAAATACAAAAAATGCCTATATGGGTTTTATATAAATGCAATTAAATGTTCAACAATTCCAACAATCGCAAAATGCATTATCCGATAATATGCAACTCCCCAAAGTCCTTGTCAATCAGCAGTGAATTGCCTTCAAACGAAATCGCGTCAAATGAAATTTTCTCGTTATCGACCTGGATTTTCTTGACTTTGAACGGCAAACCTTTAAGATTAATCCTGAATTTTGAATATGGCGTATTGAATTTCCCTTCTTTATGCTGCTGGATAATCAGTTGGTTTTCCTTTCCGTTAAGGCTGAAAGTCGACAAACTGAAACGTCCTTTGTTGTAATCGTAACCGTCCTGCGCATCTTCATAAAGCAACGATTTTTCTTTTCCGAATTTGTAATAGACTTCGAGCGTGATTTCATCAAACTGCAATTCGCCGACATATTGCTGTACCGGATATTTAGGAATGATCGCGCCTTCTTTGATGAAAATCGGAATCTGGTCGTAATCCGTCGCTACCCAAACTTCTTTTCTTCCTGTAATCAATTCGCCTGTCCAGTAGTTGTACCAGTTTCCTATCGGAAGATACAATCTTCTGCCCAGTGAATTCGGTTCCAATATCGGGCAGACCAAAATCTGGTTCCCGAAAATGAATTCATCTGTACGGTAATGTGTCTGCGGATCTTCCTGGTCAAAATATACCAAAGGTTTCAGCATCGGGATGCTTTCATTGATGTATTGCCAGAACATCGTATACAAATAAGGCAACAATTGGTAGCGCAATGAAACGAATTTCCTCGTGATGTTCACGACATCGGCATCAAATGACCAAGGTTCCTGATCGCCGTGATCGCCAGACGAATGCGTCCTGCAAAACGGGTGGAATACGCCAAGCTGGATCCAACGCGCATACAATTCGCCCGAAGGCTGTTCAGCAAATCCGCCAATATCCGAACCGGTAAATCCCATTCCCGAAATCGACATCCGTTGCATCTGGATATTCGCAATCCATAAATGTTCCCATGACGCGACGTTATCGCCGGTCCATGATGATGTATATCTTTGCGCACCAGAATACGCCGATCTTGTAATAATAAACGGCCTTTTCGGATACGCAAAACGCTTCACACCTTCATAGGTCGCGCGCGCCATCTGCGTTCCGTAAATATTGTGTGCTTTCCTGTGGCTGCAAGGATTTCCGTCGTAATCGTGGCGAACATCCATTGGGAAAGTTTTCCCCGGAACTTCCATCACTGCCGGCTCATTCATGTCGTTCCATACGCCTTTGACGCCAATTTCAGAAATCAGTTCCTGGAACAATGTCGCCCACCATTCGCGCACAACCGGATTTGTATAATCGGGAAAATTGCATTCGCCCGGCCAGACTTTCCCTTTCATATACGGACCGTCGGCACGTTTGCAGAAATAATCGTTCTCAATTCCTTCATTGTAAATAGAATATTCTTTGTCGATTTTGATCCCAGGATCGATGATGACGACAGTTTTAAATCCGTCTTCGGCCAATTCAGCGACCATTCTCTTCGGATCCGGAAAATATTCCTTATTCCACGTAAAGCAACGGAATCCGTCCATATAATCAATATCCAAATAAATCGCATCACACGGAATCTGCAATTCCCTAAACTTTGAAGTCACTTCTTTTACCTTCGATTCCGGATAATAACTCCATTTACACTGGTGATAACCCAAAGCCCACAACGGCGGCAACTCTGGTTTTCCGGTCAAATCGGTATAAGTAGTTACGACATCCTGCATTTGCGGGCCGTAAATGAAATAGTAGTTCATTTCGCCGCCTTCGGCCCAAAAGCTCGTGACATTCCTTCTTTCATTGGAAAAATCAAAAAACGTCCGGAACGTATTGTCAAAGAAAACGCCATACGACATTTTGTTGTGCAACCCGATGTAAAACGGGACGACTTTATACAACGGTTCCTGGTCTTTGTGGAATGCATATTGGTCGGTTGCCCAATTTTCCAGGCGCTTTCCTTTCAAATTCAAATGCGTCGCCTTATCGCCTAATCCGTAAAAACATTCGCCCTCTTTAGAAACTTTGCTCATCTTGACGATATTTCCGCCAAACTGGTAGCTTTCTTCCCAATGGAAACCAAGTTCATCCTCTAAAATGCTATTGCCTTCCAAATCAAAAATGTCAATCCGCATGTCTTCCTTCTGGATTTTGCAAACGACTTTACTGGTCCGGATTTCATAATGCTTGTCTTCCTCTTTTACCTCAAGGAAATTATAGCCATGCGATTGTGTCTTGTCGATGGCATACGAAAAATCATTGCTGAAATAGCCTTTTGTAGTGTAACGGAAACGCAGTAAACTGTCACGGAATACGGTGACTTTTAGGATTACGCTGTTGTCGGTATGGAAATAAACGGAGTCAACTTCTTTCTTAAATGCTGTTATTTTGGAAGGATATAAATCGCCTTTGTACTCTAATTCGGTGTTTGTAATCATTGTGATTTTTTAAAATGTAGGGTTGTCAAACATACGAAATTGCCAACTTTTGGGCTAAGATTTAACAGAAAACTTACGCAAACGTTGTCGTAAAAGTAAGCCACGAATTCACGAATTAAAATTGATAATTCGTGAATTCGTGGCCGTTTTAGGAGCATATTCCTGCTGTCCGCTGTATCTTTTGTTTCACTGCGTTTCACAAAAGGATGCCGCTTTCATCAGGGCTAGGCTTTACGTTATTTTAAAAACCATGACGGCCAAAGGCGCCAAAATCAATTCCGCCGAAAATTCCCTGCCATTCCAAGGCATCGGTTCTATTTTCACGGCTTTCTCATTGGAAACGCCGCTTCCACCATATTCCGAATTGTCGCTGTTGAATATTTCAGTCAGTTTTCCTTTTTTCGGGATTCCGATGCGATAATGTTCACGGACTACAGGCGTCAGGTTGCAAACCACAACGACGTCTTCTTTTGGGTTATTTCCCTTTCTAATATAAGCGATCACCGCATTCTCATTGTCGGAATAATTGATCCATTCAAAACCTTCGGCGGTGAATTGCTTTTCGTGCAATGCCGGAAATGATTTGTATAATTTATTCAAATCGGTGATTGTCTTTTTGATACCGCTGTGGAAATCATATTCCAGTAAATGCCAATCAAGGCTGGCTTCAAAATTCCATTCGGCACTTTGTCCGAATTCTGCGCCCTGAAAAAGTAATTTCGCGCCCGGATGCGTAAACATATAACTGTAAAGCAACCTTAAATTTGCAAATTTCTGCCATTCGTCGCCAGGCATTCTTCCCAATATCGAGTGTTTGCCATAAACGACTTCATCGTGCGACAACGGCAACATGAAGTTTTCGGTAAACGCATACGTCATCGAAAACGTCAGGTCATTTTGGTGGTATTTTCTATAGACAGGTTCTTTGGCAAAATATTGCAATGTATCGTGCATCCAGCCCATCATCCATTTCATGCCGAATCCGAGTCCGCCAATATATGTTGGACGCGACACCATCGGAAACGACGTGCTTTCTTCCGCGATCGTCTGTACGCCTTCAAAATTGCCATATACCGCTTCATTGAAATCTTTCAGGAAACTGATCGTATCAAGGTTTTCGCGGCCGCCAAAAATATTCGGTTCCCACTCGCCTTCTTTGCGTGAATAATCCAGATACAGCATCGAAGCTACGGCATCGACACGCAATCCATCAACATGGTAATGCTGGAGCCAGAAAATCGCGTTGCTGATTAAAAAAGAACGGACTTCATTCCGCCCATAATTGAATACCAAACTCTTCCAGTCCGGGTGATAACCTTTGCGGATGTCCGGATGTTCATATAAATGCGAGCCGTCAAAAAAGCCCAATCCGTGTGCATCGCTAGGAAAATGCGACGGCACCCAATCCAGTATCACTCCTATTCCCGCCTGGTGGAATTTGTCCACAAGGAACATAAAATCCTGCGGCTTCCCGAAACGAGACGTCGGTGCGAAATAACCAACCAATTGATAACCCCAGGAAGGATCATACGGATATTCCATGACCGGCATAAATTCGACATGGGTAAATCCGGTTTCTTTGACATAAGCGACCAATTCGTCAGCCATTTCGATATACGTCAGGAAGCGGTTTTCCTCGCCATGGCGTTTCCACGAACCGAGATGCACTTCATAAACCGAATAGGGTTTGTCGAGCGCGTTGGTTTCCTTGCGGGAATCCATCCATTTGGTGTCTTTCCATTTGTAATCCAAATCCCAGACGACGGAAGCCGTATGGGGCGGTTTTTCACAGTACAAAGCAAACGGATCGGCTTTTTCTGTGATGATATCGCTGTTGTTCGATTGGATTTTGTATTTGTAGGTCGCGCCTTTTTCGACACCCGGAATAAATCCTTCCCAGATTCCCGATGCGTCCCAACGGACTTGCAGTTGGTGTTCGCCCTGAATCCAGTAATTGAAATCGCCAACCACCGAAACCGTACGTGCCGACGGCGCCCAAACGGCAAAGTAAACGCCTTTGACACCGTCGACTTCCGTCAGGTGCGCGCCGAGTTTTTCATAGAGGCGAAAATGCTTTCCGGCTTTGAATAGGTCGATATCAAAATCGGTAAAAAGGGAATAAGTGATGACTTTGTTCATGGTCATTGTATTTTGTTAGGCATTAAAATCAGTAGTGTTATTTGAATTATCATCATTGTTTCTGACAAACATCCGGTAGCCAATATAGGACAAAAGAATGATTCCCAAGACAATCAGCAAACTTGTCGTATCGCTAAACGCAAACCCGATGAATAAGGCGATGGTGACAATCAGCGCGAGCCATGTCGTAAACGGATAGCCGAATGCGCGATATGGACGGAACAAATCGGGTTCCTTTTTTCGAAGCATGATCAGTGAGGCAAAGGCAAAACCCGTGACGAATGTCATCATGAAAGTCGCCAGTCCAAACAACGCTTCGAAAGAGCTGAACAAAACGAGCACGAAAGCAAACGCGTAGCAAATCAACAAGGAATAATATGGTGTTCCGCCTTTATTGACCACCGTACTTTGTTTGATGAAAAATCCATCGCGGCCCATTCCGTATAGAATTCGCGACGGAATCATCATATAGGCGTTGAGAATACTGACCAATGAGAATATCGCAACTGCGGTCATCAAAGTGCCACTCCATTTGCCAAATGCGACCGAAGCCGCATCTGAAGCCGCCAATGGCGATTTTGCAATTTCATCAACAGGAAGCACATATAAGATGGCGGCATTGATCAGGACATATAAAACTCCAATCGTTAGTGCGCCGATTAAATAGGATTTTGGGATATTCTTATTTGGATCGCTGTCTTCTTCGGCAAAAAAGGAAACCGACATCCAACCGTCGTAAGTACCCATAATCAGCTGTAACGATTTGAACAATGCGATAAGCAAACCGCTTCCAACGACAATGGTTTGCTTTGTATTCGCGGGTTGGAGCGCCGAATGATGCGAAAAGCAGCCGACAATCAGGACAAGGAATAAAATAATCTTAATCGTGCTGGTGATTTTTTGTGTCCAACTGCCGCTATTGACTCCGGGCAAATTGATCAATGCAAATAATGTCAGGAAACAAAGTGCAATTGGTTTGTCATATCCTGCCATTTCAGGAAAAATCAATATCGAATATTCGCCGAGGACAATACAAAAATATGCGGGCGCAATCGCATTGCAAATGAAATCAAACCAGCCGTTGATGAATCCGGCGTAATTCCCAAAAGCACGTTTGATGTAATTGTAGGCGCCGCCGGCTTTGGGAAGCATTGTCGTGAGTTCGGCGTAAGAGCTTGCGGCCAATAAAATATACAAACCAATGGCTGTCCAGCAGGAAATGATTAAAGTCGCATTTGGCAATAAAGCCGCAATGCTTCCGGGTGTGCGCAAAATCCCGACACCAATCGTGCTGCCAACAACAACCGCAAGGCCAAAGGCGACGCCTAAAACCTTTTTCAGGTGATTGGATTTTGGCAGGTTTGTGTTTTGCATATTGCTGTTGTTAGTGGAATGCCTAGCCCTGATGGAAGCGGTATCCTTTTTTTGCAAAAAAAAGATATAGCGGACAGCGGGAAACAGCTCCTGATTCTTATTTAAAATTCATAATGCTCGCAATGCCAGTCAGTGGGATAACGGCCCAACGCGGACGAGAATTCAGTTCGTAGCCGAGTTCATACACCGCCTTTTCGAGAATGCAATATTTGAGCAAAAAGTCGATTTCCTTGCGGTAGCCTATGTTTAGATTGCCTGCCTGTGCGACTTCCGTATAGGTTTGGATGAATACGCCGACAAAATATTTGAATAAAATTTCGCCCGCTTTGAATAATTCTTCCTGTTCGTATGGATATTTGTCCTTGTTGTTGAACAGTGTCGCATAAATCGCGTAATGGAACGAGCGGAACATGCCGGCAACATCCTTCAACGGTGGCTGTTTCACCTTTCTGTCGCGAATCGTGCTTTCGGGTTCGCCTTCAAAATCGAGTAGCCAGAAATCGTCGCCATTGACCAAAACCTGGCCCAAATGGTAATCGCCGTGAATCCGGATGCGTTCGCTTTTCATCTTTGTCCAGTCGAAGTCGAGGAACAGTTTCCTGATTTCCTTTTTGTTGTCGAGGAATTGGTTGGCGAGATCGAGCGCCAGACCGTCGAGTTTGTGCAGGTTGTTTTCGAGAATATTGAGGCGGTTCTGAAATTGATATGTCAGCCTATTCTTGAGCCAAACGGTATAATCGCCGTTGTAAGTCGTAGGTGTGAAAGCGGTTTCATAAATGTCGCTGCCGAGTGCGATGTGCATTTCTGCGGTTCGCGTCGCCAATGTCTGGATTCTCAGGAAAATGCTCAATCCTGCCCAATCGATGATTTCGTGCGGCACTTCATTGATTTTCAGCCTTTGGAACAATTCGACATTCGGCAATTTTGCAATATTGATTTTTTTGGTCTTGAGGTTTTCAAACACACGGTCGCATTCGTCGAGCATGAATTGCCATGCATCGCCTTGGTTTGGCACGAGTTCCTGCATCAATGCCAATGTAATGTCTTCTTCGCCAAGGTTGATGTTGATGCTGCCTTTATAGGCCGGGCTGTGGTCGAAATGCATCCTTTCGGTCAGGAATCGGCTGATTTCATAATCGGGATTCGTACTGATGTAAATGCGCCTGAATATTTTTAATACAAAACTGTCGTTGTAAATGATTGACGTGTTGCTTTGCTCGACACCCATGAATTTGGACGACTTGTATTCGGTTTCCGTCATTGTTACACCTTTGTGGAACTTGACCTTCATTTCCTTGGAAGGCCTTTCCTTGAGCAGGTTTTCAAACATCAATTTGCGGAAATCTTCCTGGTGCAAAGCGTCCACGAGATAACCGTCGACACCATTCAATGTCACGGCTGCGATGGTTGTGCTGGTGTCGAGTTCTTCCTTCGCCATGAAAGCGATTGGCATGAAATAATTCTGGAAGAATGCTTCCTTATAATTGACTTCCAATAATACACCATAATAATTGTTGTCTTTGGATGCGATACGGAAATAATCCTGAACCTCAATGTATTTCAGCGTAGAAGATTTTCCGCCATACCAACGCTTTTGGACGATATAACTTTCGAGAATATCGGCCGAGAAATCCTTCAGGAAATCATGGTCGTCGAAAGCATTTTGCCAGTCGGTTTTAAAAATGAACGGTGTATGGAACGCTTCCTGATTTTCTTCTTTTTTCATCACTTCTGGATTTTAAATAAGTGAAATGGCAGTGCCGGATGGAGTTCTACAAAATTCCATTCCTTATCCCATAAGTAGCTGTTGCCCGTGATTAGGTCAAACACTTTTATCGGCTGATTGCCAATGCTTTCAGCCGGCAACCTTACGGAAGCCTGCCTTGGATAATATGGATCTAAACTGACAATCATCAGGGTTTCGTCTTCGCGATTGTCGTCGTATTTGTAGTAAGCGAGAATCTGGTCGTTATCGACATCGCAGAATTGGATATTGTTTGTTTGCTGCAATGATGCATGCTCATTGCGAATGCTATTGATTTTGCTGATGATGGTGATGAGTTTGTTTTGTAAAGCCCAATCCCATTTGACGACTTCATATTTCTCGGAATCCTGGTATTCTTCTTTCCCCGGCAATGCCGCGCCAACCATATATTCGTAAACCGGGCCGTAAATCCCGACCGATGAACTCAATGTCGCTGCAAGAAAATAGCGCTGCAAATGAATCGCTTCGTTCCCACTTTGTAACGGATATGGATTGATGTCTGGCGTATTGGGCCAGAAATTTGGGCGATAAAATTCCTTTTGTTCGGTTTGCGTCAGTTCTTCGACATATTCGATGAGTTCCTTTTTGGAATTCCGCCAGGTAAAATAAGTATACGATTGCGTGAATCCTTGTTTGGCAAGCTCATGCATGATTTTCGGCCGTGTAAAGGCTTCCGCCAAAAACAACACGTCAGGGTGTTTCTTTTTGACTTCGGCAATCAGCCAGCCCCAGAAATAAAACGGTTTCGTGTGTGGATTGTCGACACGGTAGACTTTGACGTCACATTCCTCAATCCAGAATAAAGCAACGTCAAGCAATTCTGCCCAAAGGTTTTTCCAGTCGCCACTTTCAAAATAAATCGGCTGGATATCCTGGTATTTTTTTGGCGGGTTTTCTGCATATTGTACCGTTCCGTCAGGTCGCCATTTGAACCATTGTGGAAAGTCCTTGACATATGGATGGTCGGGCGCGGCTTGCAGGGCATAATCCATCGCGATTTCAATACCGAGTTTCTTTGCCTTTCTGACCAATGATTTGAAATCGTCAATCGTTCCCAACTCCGGATGTGTCGATTTATGCCCGCCATATTGCGAACCGATTCCCCAAGGCGAACCGACATCTCCTTTTGAGGCATTGGTCGCGTTGTTTTTCCCTTTTCGGTTGACCTCGCCTATCGGATGGATTGGCGGGAAATACAAAGTGTCAAAACCCATGGCGGCAACTCTTGGCAACAAAGCTTCGCAATCTTTGAATGTGCCGTGTCTGCCTTCTTTCTGTGATGCGGAACGCGGAAAAAATTCGTACCAAGTACTGAATAATGCTTTCTTGCGATCGACATAAACCTGCAGTTCCTTTGATTGATTTTCGATAAAACGAACCGGATATTTCTTAAAAATGGAAGTCAATCGGGGCGACATTGCTTCGGCTATCGCTTTATCATATTCCTTTTCCGCCGTGAAATATTCAGCAATGGATTTTAAATATTCTTTTTCAGAAGCATCGGTGGCTTTGATGGCTTTTACATATTCAGCACCTTCGAGCAATTCAGATTTTACATGTTGGCTGTCCTGGATTTTACGTTCAGTGCCGTGTTGCCAATTCAATGCATAATCAACCCAGCCTTCGACAAAATAAATATAGTACCCTTGTTTTTCGACTTTAAATTCGGCAACCCATTCGTCGTTTAAAATATGTGCCATTCTGATTTCCTGCCAGTTTTTGTCATTTTCATGCTTGTATTTGACGCAACATTCGATTACGTCATGCCCATCCGAAAAAACATCTGCAGTAACGACAACATTTTGGCCTGTGATTCTTTTTATAAAATATTCGCCGCCATCAATTTGCGGTTTGACGTTTTCAATTACAATCCGGGTTTGCTTCTGCATTTTATAATTTATTTATGACTTCTAAATTTAATAAAAATACGATAATATAATAACTTGCATAAAAATTTACTAAAATGGCAAAGAATTCTGTTAAAGCTACACAATCGTTGAAAATTCCGAAGCTAATCCTCTCAACGGGTAAGTTTTTACAGTTTATTTCTCCAAAATTGGCTGCACTTTTTGCAGCGAGATTATTCACCACGCCATTAAAATATAAGATTCCGAAACGCGAACTGGAAATGGACATGAAAAGCAGGCAGCAATCCGTCGATATAAAAAGCATTGATAAAGAAGTAGTTGTTTACCATTTCGGCGAAACAGGAAAAAAAGTATTGTTGGTTCACGGCTGGTCAGGGCGCGGAACGCAATTGGTGAAATTTGCAGATGAATTTGTAAAAGCGGGCTATTCCACGATCAGTTTTGATGCACCGGCACATGGAAAATCACCTGGAAAAACGACATTGATGCCCGAATTCATTGCAACAATCCTGCAATTGGAAAAGGAGTTCGGCCCGTTTGAAGCGGCGGTCGGGCATTCGCTTGGCGGGATGTCGCTATTGAATTCGGTTAAAAGGGGTTTGAAATTGGAACGATTGGTCACAATCGGGAGCGGCGACATTATCCAGGATATTATCGACGAATTTATTGAAAAACTGGAACTAAAGCCCGAAGTCGGCCAATTAATGCGCAACCATTTTGAAAATAAATCACATGAAGCCATGGACAATTATTCAGCATTTCGCGCAGCGATGGAAATTGATATTCCGGTTTTGGTCATCCATGACAATGACGATCCTGAAGTTTTGGTCAAATGTGCGCATCATATCCATGAAAACCTTAAAAATGGCGAACTGATGCTGACGAATGGATTGGGGCACCGGAAAATTTTAGGCAATCATGCGGTGATTGAAAAAACACTTGCCTTCGTCGAAAATTAAATCCCTAAACGATTTTTTTTGTAAATTGTATAAAAAACACCATGAAATATCCAGTAGAAAAAACGGAGGAGCAATGGAAAGCCGAGCTCGGACCTGAACGTTACAGGATTCTGCGCCAAAAGGGCACCGAAATGTCGCATACCGGAAAGTACAACCTCCATTTTGAAAAAGGCACTTATGTTTGCGGCGCTTGTGGCGAACCGTTGTTTGAAAGTGATTCCAAATTCAATTCAAGCTGTGGCTGGCCTTCTTTTGACAATGCGATTCCCGGAAAAGTGGAATATGTAAAGGATGTGTCATTTGGAATGATGCGTACGGAGATTTTATGTGCCAATTGTGGCAGTCATCTCGGACATGTCTTTGATGACGGGCCGACTGAAACGGGGCAACGGTATTGCGTAAATTCAGCATCAGTAGATTTTAAAGAATAGCATTATGGCAGATTTATTTAAACAAAATGTAGATTGGGCTGAAGCATTCAAGCCGTTAATCAAGAAATACAAAGGAAAACAGCATCCTTTGGATTATAAGAATATATACCAATTGCTGGTCATGGTGGTATTGTCGGCGCGGGATTCTGACGCACATATTAATAAGATAACGCCCGAGTTCTTTAAGGAATATCCGGATATGAAGGCGTTATCGAAAGCCAATTCTGCTGAATTGGAAAAATACCTGGGCAAAGTCGTGAATTGGGGCAATAAAATCGCCTGGCTCCAGGAAATTTCCGGCGAAGTGAAAGAAGACAAAAACATCCCAAAAACCATGGCTGATTTGACCGCATTGAAAGGCATCGGACGAAAATCCGCCAATGTCATCATGCGTGAAGCCGGTGCAAAAGTGGAAGGTATTGTGGTTGATTTACATGTCTTGCGTGTGGTAGATCGTTTGGGAATTTCGCATGCCAAAACCGGCGACAAAATGGAAAAAGACCTGATGGCCGTTGTACCGCAGAACATGTGGGGCGAAGTTGGGATGGCGATTTCCTTTTTGGGCAGGGAAACCTGCAGGCCAACCAACCCGAAGCATTCTGAATGTGTGATGAGTAAAGTCTGTGAATATTGCCACAAGCACAATCCTGGAAATTGCGGTTAATATAGCCAATTTTTTGGCGTGCCGGCGTTATCGGGCTTTTCCATTCTATGGTGTAAGTGCAACGCGTTCTTGCTGTTCGCTTGAGGTCCTCGCTGGGCTGCGGGCTT